>VYKS01000018.1_pt1 | contig 129228 bp, 111 predicted proteins | sample 5114511 | NCBI WGS metagenome assembly VYKS01 (sample SAMN12291795, study PRJNA351875) | freshwater metagenome | isolation source: freshwater lake | place: USA: Michigan, Gull Lake | collected 2011-07-05 | reverse complement strand
GGCGGACCCGAGGCCTTCGTAGGCTCGGGCGAGGTGAAGTTCGGCAGCACCTGGGGCGATCAGGCCTTCATGCTGGCGTTCGAATACGCCGCCGCCGGTCGCGCCGACCGCGCCTTGGTCCTGCTCCGCCAAGCGGTCAATGCGGGCTCGCTGTATCTCCCCTGGGCCTTGCCCTACGGCGCTCACGAATTTCCGCCCGCCGTTCGCGATGATCCCGCCTACGCCGCCATCTGGCGATCTTCCCCCGGTCTCGCAGCCCTGATCGAGCGCCGCCGCGCGTCACGACTGAATGGCCTAGGGAGGCTCTAGCGCCCGCCGAGTCGGCGGAATCGCTCAAGATCCAGTCCGTGCCGCTCGACCTTGTCGTAGAAGGTCTTGCGGGGAATACGCAGGATCTCCAGCGCGGCGCGTACGTCGCCGCCTGTCGTGGTCAGCGCCTCTTCAATGATGTGGGCCTCATAGGTCGCGACCCGCTCGGGCAGGGGCGGCAGGTTGGTCGTGGCGTCTGCGACCTGATCGGCGAGACCGAGGGCGACGCGCTGGGCGTAGTGGCCCAGTTCACGGACATTCCCGGGCCAGTCATGATTGTGCAGACGCCAGCGCACCCTGTCGTCGACGGCGGGCGGGGCGCGGTCGAGCCTTTCGCAAGCCCGGGCCAGGAAGTGCGCGAACAGCAGTGGGACATCGTCGCGACGCTCGCGCAGGGGGGGGATGCGGATGCGGACGACATCGAGGCGGTGAAACAGATCCTGCCGGAAGACGCCCGCCGTAACCGCCTCGCCCAGATCGCCCTTGGCGGCGGCCACGACACGCAGGTCCAGCGTATGGGCGCGGTTGGAGCCGATCGGCGTCACCTCCCGCTCCTCGAGCACGCGCAGGAACTTGCCCTGCGCTTCAGGCGCGAGGGTTTCGATCTCGTCCAGGAATAGGGTGCCGCGATCGGCCTGCTGGATCCGTCCGACCCGCTGGCGCACTGCACCGTTGAATGCGCCAAGCTCGTGACCGAACAGCTCGCTGTCCAGCGTTCCGGCGGGCAGGGCAGCGCAATCGACGGCGACGAACTCACGATCCCGGCGGCGCCCCCAGGCGTGCAGGGCGCGCGCCGCCAGTTCCTTGCCAACGCCGGTCTCACCCTCGATCAACACATCGACGTCGGCGCCGGCGAGCTGCCGCAAGGTGGCGCGCAGGCGCTCCATGACCGGGGTCTGGCCGATCAGCGGCCAATCGCTCTGGGCCTGGCTGGCCATGGCCCGCAAGGCGCGGTTCTCCAGGACCAGGCGCCGCTTTTCCATGGCGCGCCGGACGCTGGAGACCAGCCGATCCGGCGGATAGGGCTTGGCGACAAAATCGTAGACGCCGTCCTGCAGCGCCTCGACCGCTTCGGCCACGTCGGCATGGCCCGTCACCAGGATCACCGGCAGGTCGGGGTCCTCCGCCTTGAGGCGGCGGTAGAGCTGTCGGCCGTCCATCCGCGGCATGCGGATGTCGCTGACGACGACGCCGGCGAAGCTTGCATCCACCGCGCGAAGAGCCTCTTCGGCCCCGGCGAACGCGCGCACCTCGAAACCGGCGAGTTGGAGCGTCTGCACGTTGGCGGCGCGCAGCATGTCATCATCGTCGATGAAGGCGACCAGGTTCACGGACATTCTAACGGGCCTTGGGAAGAGACATGACGAAGCGCGCCCCACGCGGTGACGGCTCCAGATAAAGCTCGCCGCCGAATTCGGCGACGATGTCGCGGCTGATCACCAGGCCAAGACCGAGGCCGCGTGGCTTGGTGGTGGCGAAAGGCGTGAAGAGCGTACTGGTGGCCTCGGGCGCGACGCCCGGGCCATTGTCGGCGACGATGATCCGGACCTGCGCGCGCTTGACCAGGACTTGGACGGCGATCTCGCCGTTTTTGGTCTCCTCCAAAGCCTCAATCGCGTTCTGCAACAGGTTGACCAGAACCTGTTCGAGGCGAAATCGCTCGGCCAGCACCTTGGCCGCCTCGTCCGCCACCTCGCGCACGACACGCACGCCCTGTTGTCGAAGGCGCGGCCCCACCAGAAGAAGCGCGCCGTCGACCACCTCACGCACCGCCAAGGGGGCGGGCGATCCTCCGGACTTACGGGCGAAGGCGCGCAGTTCGTCGGTTATCAGCCCGATCCGGTCGGTCAGTCCGGAAATCAGGTCCAGGTTGGTTCGCGCGCTTTGGCTGTCGGCGCGGTCGAGGAAGACAGCGGCGTTATCGGCATAAGCCCGGATGGCGCCGACCGGCTGGTTGATTTCGTGCGCCACTCCCGCTGCGATCTGACCCAGTGTGGCCAGCTTGTTCGACTGGATCAGTTCGTCCTGCATCAGATGGACGTGCGCTTCGGCGCGGCGACGCTCCTCCATCTCGACGGTGAGGCGCTGGTTGGTCTCGCGAAGCGCGGCGGTTCGCTCGGCGACATGGGCTTCCAGCTCTCGGCGCGCGGCTTCTTCACGCGCGGCGCGAAGGCTGGCCCGCCCCCGCCAACGCACGAGCGCGGCGGCCAGGGCGCAGACGGCGAGACCGGCCAGAAGCGCGATGGCGCGGGCGCCGGTCACCGCCGTCCGGAGCGCCGCGCCGACCGGGGTGAAGGTGTAGACCGTCCAGCCCGCCGCGCTCAGCTTGACGCTGGCGGTCATGTACCGGGTCTCATCCTGGCCCGGAACCTTGATCGTCGTGAGCGCGGGAGGACGATCCCCTGCTGGCGGCGGCTGGGCGACTAGCACGTCGAAGGGCGCATTACCGAAGCGCTGTTCGGCGCGGAGTCGAGCCTGCTCGGCGCGCGGCAGGGGCGCAAGGGTCATAAACCGCCAGGACGGGATCGAGGTCACCAGGACCACGCCCTTGGGGTCGACCGCGAACGCGGGCTCCGAAGCGGACCACTCCGCCTCAAGGGCCTCGAACTCGACCTTGACCACAACGACGCCGAGAAGACCATCGGGGCCTTCGATCCGGCGCGCCATGAACAGGCCAGGACGTCGACTGACAGTGCCGAGGGCGAACAGCTCCGCGACGCCCTGGTCGCGCGCGTCCTTGAAGTAGGGCCGGAAGCTGTAGTCGGAGCCGACGAAGCTGGTCGGTTCGCGCCAGTTGCTGGCCGCGATGGTCATGCCCCTGGCGTTGAGGACATAGATGACCGCCGCCCGCGTGCCGGCGCTGAGCGTCTCCAGCTTGCGGTTCAGAGCATCCACGCCGCCTGGATCGGCCGAGTGCAGGGTCGCCGCCACATCGGGGTCCTGGGCCAGCACGAAGGGCAAGGAGCGATGCTTCGCCAACTCGCTGCGCAGAACAGCGGCGTGCAGGGCTGCGGAGCTCTGCGCCTGACGGGCCAACTCGGCCACGGCCCGCCTCTCCACCACAGCGCCGGTGAAGCCGACGAGACCCGTTAGCAACACGAGGCTCATCGCCAGGAAGATCGCCCAGCGTCTTACGACCGGATCGGTGAACTGGGGTGGTTGGACCCTCATCTCGTGGCTTCCCAAGTTTGTGCGGATTTCCGCACATTGTGGCGAGGGGTGGTAGGGGTTTTCGCCAATCGCCGGAGCGTCCGCGTCGTTCGTGGCGGGGATTTTGTTCTAAAAGACAATGTCTTGGCGCTTTTTTCGGGTTTTCTTGCGCGGTTTCCTCGTCCCAAGGATCGTCTATCCAAGCGCCCCGGCAAAGGCGCGGGGTGGAAACATGGCTCTCGGGCCAGGCCATGAGGCGACAGTGAAGACGATCCAACCGGGCGCTGCGGCGCGACCGTCAGAGCAGGCCAGGCCGTTCTATCGAAACCTGTACTTCCAGGTTCTGCTGGCGATCGTCGGGGGTGGTTTGATCGGGCATTTCCTGCCTGATCTCGGTCAATCGCTGAAGCCGCTTGGCGACGCCTTCATCAAGCTGGTGAAGATGGTCATCGCCCCGGTGATCTTCCTGACCGTGGTGACCGGCATTGCGGGCATGCGCGACCTCGACAAGGTCGGGCGGGTCGCGATCAAGGCGCTCACCTATTTCCTCATCTTCTCGACCCTGGCCCTGATTGTCGGCCTGATCGTCGCCAACATCGTCCAGCCGGGCGCGGGGATGAACATCGATCCCGCGACCCTGAAGACCGACAAGGTCTCCGAGTACGCCGCCAAGGCGCATGACCAGACCATCGTCGGTTTCCTGATGAACATTATCCCGTCGACCGTGGTCAGCGCCTTCGCCGACGGCGAGATCCTGCAGGTGCTGTTGATCTCGATCCTGTTTGGCCTGTCCCTGACCCTGGTGGGCGAGCCAGGCCGGCCGGTCATCGATTTCCTGGAGCTGGTTGCTCAGGCCTTCTTCAAGTTCGTGCACATCGTCATGAAGGCCGCGCCGATCGGCGCCTTCGGGGCCTTCGCCTTCACCATCGGCAAGTACGGCATCGCCTCGATCGCCAACCTGGCCCTGCTGGTTGGCACCTTCTACCTGACCTCGCTGTTGTTCGTGGTGGTGGTGCTGGGCGCGGTCGCGGTCGCCAACGGCTTCTCGATCTTCAGCCTGATCCGCTACCTGAAGGCCGAACTGCTCCTCGTGCTGGGCACCAGCTCTTCAGAGGCGGCGCTGCCCAGCCTGATCGAGAAGCTGGAGCAGGCCGGTTGTCCTAAGTCGGTCGTGGGGCTGGTGGTCCCGCTCGGCTACTCGTTCAACCTCGACGGCACCAACATCTACATGACCCTGGCGGCCTTGTTCATCGCCCAGGCCACCGGCGTTCACCTGTCGTGGGAACAGCAGGCGCTTCTGCTGGGCGTAGCGATGTTGAGCAGCAAGGGCGCTGCGGGCGTCACGGGCGCGGGCTTCATCACCCTCGCAGCCACACTGTCGGTGGTGCCCTCGGTTCCTGTCGCCGGCATGGCGCTGATCCTGGGCATCGACCGGTTCATGTCCGAGTGCCGGGCCCTGACCAACTTCATCGGCAACGCCGTGGCCGCGATCGTCGTCTCGCGTTGGGAGCGCGGTCTGGATGTGGCCGCGTTCAAGACGGCGCTCAGCGCCAAGACGCCGCCTTCCGACACCGACGGTTCCATTCCCGACCCGGCTAGCCCTTAGGGCCGCCCTGTCGAACTCAAGCGCAGTCAGAACAAAAATACATTGGGGAGCTGAACACGTGACCTACCAAAGCCTTAGCGGCCACCGCCGCCATCTCGTTCAGGGCGCCGCCCTGCTGGTCTTGCTGAGCGCTGCCGGCAGCGCGACGGCTCAGGAGTCTGAGGCCACGAAGGTCGAGGAAGTCGTTGTGGTCGGGAGCCAGATCAAGGGCGCCAAGACCACGGCCGCCTTGCCCGTCACGGTGCTCGACAACAATCAGATCGCCGCCACCGGCGCGGTCTCGGGCGACGACCTGTTACGCTCCATCCCGCAGATGGGCGACGTGTTCATCAACCCCAGCAACGCTCCGCAGACCAGCAACTCCACGCGGGGCGACGTCAACTCGATCAACCTGCGCAGCCTCGGCGTCGGCAACACCCTGGTGCTGCTGAACGGGCGCCGCCTGGTGTCCCACCCGACCAGCCAGTCCTCGGGCACGGTGCCGCTGCTGGGCTACAACGCCAACGCCATTCCGACGGCGAACCTGGAGCGCCTCGAGGTGCTGCGCGACGGCGCGGCGGCCATCTACGGCGCTGATGCTGTGGCGGGCGTGGTCAACACGGTGCTGCAAACCGACTTCGACGGCGTGACGGTCGACGCCCAGTACGGCTGGGCCGAGGGCACCCACCGCAAGGAATACAGCAGCAACATCTTTGCCGGTCGTAACTTCGCCGAAGGGCGCGGCAACATCTCGCTGAACGGCAATTTCACTTGGCGGACCGCGCAGCGTCCGAGCGACCGCGACTACACGGAGACCCAGGATTTGCGACCGCTGTTCGCGGGCTTCCCCGACTATGCAGCCAGCAGCGCGCCCGACAATCGCGGCAACCAGAACTCGTTCGCCAATTTCACTGTCTTCGGCGCCACCAGCGCCATCCGTCAGGGGACGACGGCGCTGACCACGGCCGCCGGCGCCAGCCACGTGCAGCCCAACACCATCCCGGGCTGCGCCACTCAGATCGGCAACGGCCTCTGCATCGGAACGGGCAATCTGGCGACCGGCAGCACCGCCAACGCCTACCGCTACAACGCGCCGCAGAACGACGCGACGACCATCGCGCCGGAGATCGAACGCCAGAACATCTTCCTGAACGCCCACTACGACATCAACGACACCCTGACCGCCTACGGCGAGCTCGGCTTCTATCACGCGACGTCCGAGGGCCTGACGACGCAAGGCACCAGTCTCGTCGCGATCGGCGTTCCGGCCAGCAACTACTGGAATCCCTTCGGTCCCGTGACCTTCGCCAACGGCCAGGCCAACCCCAACCGGCTGCCAAACCTGACCAACGTGGCGGCCAGCGGCGCGGCGGTGACCTTCACCAACTACCGCTTCAACGACCTGGGGCCCAACAAGGTTGAGGTCGAGAACTATCAAACCCGCCTCCTCGGCGGTTTGAAGGGCGAGACCTGGGGCTGGTCCTGGGACTCGGCGATCCTGTACTCCAAGGCCGACGCCAAGGACGAAAGCGACGGCATCGACAGTCAGAAGCTGGCTAACCAATTGGCCCTGTCGACGCCAGACGCCTACAATCCCTTCAACGGTGGTTGTCTGGACGGCTCAGGTGGCCGTGACTGCACGCCCAGTTCCCGGGCCGCGCTCGACGCGATCCGTTTCCGCCTTAAGCGCCATTCGACCACGACCCTGACACTGGCGGACTTCAAGGTCTCCAAGCCCGATCTCGTCACCCTGTGGGCGGGGCCCGTCGGCGTGGCCGCTGGCGTAGAGTTCCGCCACGAGACCCAGCAGGACCGTCGTGATCCGATGCTGGACGGCCGTACGCCGTTCACCGATCCGGTCACCAAGAACACCAGCAACAGCAACGTCACCGGCGTCAACGACACCCCCAGCACCAAGGGCTCGCGCGATGTCGGGTCGGCGTTCGTGGAATTCGCCGTGCCGCTGGTTTCGCCTGAGATGAATATCCCGCTGGTCCGTCGCGTCGACGTGCAACTGGCTGGACGCTTCGAGAACTACAGCGACTTCGGCTCGGTCGCGAAGCCGAAGATCGCCGTGGCGTGGGACGTGGTCGACGGCGTGCGCGTCCGGGGCTCCTGGCAGCAAGGCTTCCGCGCACCCAACCTGGAGACCACTAATCCGTTCAGCTATTCGCGCACCAACACCGTCACGGACTATTATCGCTGCGAAGCAGACCTTCGTGCAGGCCGCATCTCGACCTTCACCGCCTGCTCGCGCGGCGTCGGCATCCGTTTCACCACGGCCGGGAATCCGGATCTGAAGGCCGAAGAGAGCGAGAGCTACTCGGTGGGGGTGGTGTTGCAGCCGACCTTCATCCCCGAGCAGTTCGGGCGCTTAACGGTCACCCTGGACCGCTGGCAGATCAAGCAGGAGGGTATCGTCGGCACGTTGGGGTCCACCAACGGCGCGATCCAGGACTACCTGTTCCGCTTGAACGGTTCGAACAACGCCGCGGTCATCCGCGCCGCCCCAACGGTCGATGACGTGGCCTTCTTCAATGGCACGGGCCTGACGCCCGTGGGCCAGATCCTGGAGATCCGCGATCAGTTCAAGAACCTGCAGCCCCAGACCGTCAGCGGCATCGACATAGGCTTGAACTGGACCTTGCGCACCGAGTCGCTCGGCCGCTTCAGCGTAAACGTCGACGGCACCTTCATGGACAAGTACTCCCAGCAGCTCTCGCCGCCGCTCGCCGAGCTTTTCGAGGCGCGCGCGAGCGGCAAGATCAATCGCGCAACGCCGCTGACCGATCCGGGCGATCTGCTGAAGAAGAACGGCAAGCCCAAGTGGAAGTGGAATGGCTCTGCGACCTGGCGCGCCGGCCCTTACCAAGTGGGGGCCTCGGTGATCTACACAGGCTCGGTGCTCGACACCGACTTCCTGTCGACCACCGGCGAACCCTGGCGCGTCAAGCCGCTGACCACGGTCAATCTCTACGGTCAGTATCGTTTCGAGCAGAAGGGCTGGGCGAGCGACACCCGCATCCGGGTTGGCGCGCGCAACATCTTTGACAAGGATCCGCCCCTGTCGTCGAGCGGCTACATCGGTTCGCTCTACAACCCCTATGCCCGCTACTGGTACGTCAGCGTCAGCAAATCCTTCTGATCGCGACTGGCCGGCCGGTTCGGGGGGGCGAACCGGCCGGCGCCAGCACTATTCCTAACGTCGAGGCGCTGTTGTGATGAAGCTTTCCGCCGCCCTTCTGGGCTTGGGTCTCGCTTTGACCGGTTGTGCGACCCTCGCGGAACCTGCGGCGGACAGGGCTTGTCCGAATGGTCTGCCCGCCGCGACGCACTGCCTGGCCGGTCAGGATCAGAATGGCGCCTACTACTGGATCGCCATCCCGAAAGCTTGGAACGGGTCTCTCGTCGTTCATGCCCACGGCGGACCGCGCCTGAAGACGCCCAAGCCCGACGACGCCGTCGAGGACCTCCAGCGCTTCGCCGTGACGGTGGCCGAGGGCTATGCTTGGGCGGGATCCAACTATCGCCGAGAGGGCTATGGCGTCCGCTCGGCCGCCGAAGACACCGACAACCTGCGCAAATTGTTCTGGGCCCAGTTCGGACGCCCTAAACGGACCTTGTTGCACGGCCAGTCCTGGGGCGCGAACGTCGCGGCCAAGACCGCCGAGCTCTATGCGCGCGACACCGACGGCAAGCCTGTCTACGACGGCGTGATCCTGACCAACGGCGTTGTGTCGGGGGGCACGCGCGCCTACGACTTCCGCGCCGACCTGCGCGCGGTCTACCAGTACTATTGCGGGAACCACCCCGCCGCTAACGAGGCCCAGTACCCGCTGTGGCAGGGCCAGCCGGTGGGCTCCAAGCTGACCAATCGGCAACTGGATGAAAGGGTCAACGCCTGTACGGGAGTCGATCTTCCGCCCGAGCAGCGATCCACCGTCCAGAAGCGAAACCTCGCGAATATTCTGGCCGTGACGCGCATCCCTGAGCGCACGCTGGGCAGCCACCTGGGCTGGTCGACCTTCACCTTCGCCGATCTCGTCAACAAGCGCTTGGGTGGGCGCAATCCGTTCACCAACGAAGGGGTCGTATACCAGGGGTCCGATGATGACGCAGCCCTGAACAGCGGGGTTGCGCGGTTCGCCGCCGACCCCGAGGGCGTGCGTCTGTTGTCGGAGGATAGCGACCTGACCGGCGACCTTCAGGTTCCAACCCTGACCCTGCACGCCATCGACGACCCTACTGCGTTCGTCGAACTTGAGCAGGTCCTGCACGACACAGTCGCCAAGGCTGGCAAGAGCGCGCTGCTCGTTCAGGCCTTCACCGACGAACACGAGCATTCCAAGCTCGCCACGCCGCAGTACGCCGCGCTGTTTCGAGCGATGAGCGCCTGGATCGATTATGGCGCTAAACCTGATGCCGCACGTCTTGCCGCACTCTGCGCCGACGCGGTGAGCGTCTACGGAGAGGCCTGCCATTTCCGGCCGACCTATACCCCGCCGACGCTGACCAACCGGAGCTATGTCCGCGAAAAGCCAGGCTTGCGCTAGGCTTTACAGCGGCGCCGCCAGGGGAAGCGCTTGCCTTCTCGTTGGGCCAGGCAAATGCCTCCTTTTGCGCGAAGCGTGAATAGCTCTATCGTTCGACGGGCAATCAGCGAAGCGAGGCTAAAGGTGAACGGCCGTCTCCCTCCCGTCATCATTGCGAGCGTCAGCATGGCTTTCCTCCTCGGCGGCTGCGCCACGCTGCCCCCCGCCGGACCCCTCCATTTCTATGCCAGCCATCCGGGCGACGACGCCCAGACGAGTCCGGTTTTCGACCTTTTGGATGCGCGGCTAAGGCTTGAGCCCGGCCTTGTGCGGGACTTTGACGAGCCGATGAACGTCCACATCGCCAATGGAACGCCCTTAGCGGACGGCGCCTACGCCTACCGTGTGACCCTGTCGATCCCGGCTCGGATGTCGAACCGCCGCATCCCCGAGAAGAGCCGAACGCTCGCGGCCTTTACCGTCAGCTGCGCGCCGAGCCGTTCGGAATCTTGCGTCGACCGTATCCTCGAAGAGGTTCGCCCCCAGCCTGCGCGGGTCCGCCGGATTGTCGCGCGGTCGCCGAAGATCAAGGCGGGGCGGAGCAGGGGCTGACCACCCCCTTTGACTCACCGTCCCCCGCCTGCTACACGCCGCGCCTCGCTCCCGGACCTCGTCCTGGGGCGTGCTCGTCGTTATCCATTCTGGGTGAGGGCGGGTTCAAATCCGTGGGAGGGACGCCAAGCCCGCACCACGGCTCACCAGTGAGGACACTATGGCTAAGAAGATCCTGGGCTACATCAAGCTCCAGGTGAAGGCTGGCTCGGCCACGCCTTCGCCCCCCATCGGCCCGGCTCTGGGTCAGCGCGGCGTCAACATCATGGGCTTCTGTAAGGAGTTCAACGCGCGCACCGAGAACGTCGAAAAGGGCACCCCCCTGCCGACCGTGATCACGGTCTATCAGGACAAGTCGTTCACCTTCATCACCAAGACGCCTCCGGCGACGCACTACCTGAAGCAGATCACCGGTCTGAAGTCGGGCGCGAAGCTGACCGGTCGTGAGACCGTCGGCGAAGTGACGCGCACCCAGCTGCGCGAAATCGCCGAAAAGAAGATGAAGGACCTGAACGCCAACGATCTCGAGGCTGCGGCCAAGATCATCGAAGGCTCCGCCAAGGCCATGGGCCTGAAGATCGTGGAGGCCTAATCCAATGGCTAAGCAACCCAAGCGCATCAAGGCCTGGACCGGCGACCGCGACGCGGCTCACTCGGTCGAAGCCGCCATCGCCCTGGTCAAGGCCAACGCCAAGGCCAAGTTCGACGAGACCATCGAGATCTCGGTGAACCTGGGCGTTGACCCGCGTCACGCCGACCAACAGGTCCGTGGCGTCGTGAACCTGCCCTCGGGCACCGGCCGTGACGTCCGCGTCGCCGTCTTCGCCAAGGACGCCAAGGCGGCCGAAGCCACCGCGGCTGGCGCCGAACACGTCGGCGCCGAGGATCTGTACGAAAAGATCGCCGGCGGCTTCATGGACTTTGATCGCGTCATCGCGACCCCGGACATGATGGCCCTCGTCGGTCGCCTCGGTAAGGTGCTGGGCCCGCGCGGCCTGATGCCGAACCCGAAGGTCGGCACCGTGACCCCGAACGTCGGCCAGGCCGTCAAGGACGCCAAGGGCGGCGCCGTTGAGTTCCGCGTCGAAAAGGCCGGTATCGTTCACGCCGGCATCGGCAAGGCCTCGTTCACCGACGAAGCCCTGGCGATCAACGTCAAGGCCCTGATCGAAGCTCTGAACCGCTCCAAGCCCTCGGGCGCCAAGGGCGTGTTCATCAAGCGCGTCGGCCTGTCGTCGACGATGGGCCCGGGCTTCAAGGTCGACATCGCCTCGATCGGCGCCTGAGCTTAAGTCTTTCAGTAAAGCGTAACGGAACGGGCGCTGGAGCAATCCAGCGCCCGTTCTGCGTTTGGGGTGCGAAGGCGCGCCTCGAAGGACGAGGGGAGCCCCTTCACATTGCCGCTCCGGCTAGCCGATGCTACCTTCTGTCTAGATGGAGGTTCTGATGCCCTTCCATGTCCGCGACCCAGAGACCGACGCCCTGGTGCGCCAGCTGGCGGAGAAGACCAAGCTTGGCATCACCGAGGCCGTGAAGCTGGCCGCGACCGAGGCTTTGGCCGCGCGCGAGAACGACCGGGCCGCAAAGCTGGCAAGAATGGACGCCATCCTTGCCGAGTTCGACAAGATGCCTCGCACCGGTTTGAAGGCCGACAAGGCGTTCTTCGATAGCCTCAACGACGAGTGATGTTCGTCGACGCCTCGGCCTGGGTGGCCATCATTCTTCGAGAGCCCGAACGCGATCCATTTCGCATGGCGCTCGCCGACGCCGAGATCATACTGACTTCACCCCTAGCGATCTGGGAGACGGTGCGGGCCGTCACTCGCGAGACGGAGGATACGGTCGAAGCAGTCCGCACGCGCTTGATGGCGCTTTTGGCCGCGGCCGGCGCGCACATTGTCGAGATCGGCGCAGAGGAGGCCCGCCTTGCCCTCGACGCCCACGCCCGCTTCGGCAAGGACGTCCATCCCGCCAGGCTGAACATGGGCGACTGCTTTTCCTGCGCCTGCGCCAAGGTTCATGGCGTCCCGCTGCTCTACAAGGGCGAGGACTTTTCCCTGACCGACATCGAGGCCGCCTGATGCCGGACACCCTCCTTGACGTCGCCGTGATCGGCGGTGGTCCCGCCGGCCTGATGGCGGCCGAGACGGTCGCCAAGGCCGGGCGGTCAGTGGCCGTGTTCGAGAAGATGCCGACCTTCGGGCGCAAGTTCCTGATGGCCGGGCGAGGCGGGCTGAACCTGACCCACAGCGAGGACTTCGAGCGCTTCGCCGCGCGCTATGGCGAGCGATCTGCGTTGCTGCGGCCGATGCTGGACGCCTTCACGCCTCAGAACCTCATCGCCTGGGCCGAGGGGCTGGGACAGGAGACCTTCGTCGGGGCCAGCGGCCGGGTGTTTCCACAGGCGATGAAGGCCTCGCCCCTGCTGCGCGCCTGGCTCTCGCGCCTGGAAGCTCTGGGCGTGTCGCTGCGTCCGCGCTCGACGTGGAAGGGCTGGGACGCCATGGGGGCCTTGCTGATTGAAGGGCCGGACGGCCGTCATTCGGTACGCGCGCGCCTGACCATCCTGGCGCTGGGCGGCGCCAGCTGGCCCAAGCTCGGTTCCGACGCTACCTGGGCGCCGCTGCTGCGGGTGGGCGGCTCGGAGATCGCACCCTTCCGGCCGGCGAACTGCGGCTTCGATGTGGCCTGGAGCGAGGTCTTCCGTGACCGTTTTGCGGGCGAGCCGCTGAAGAACGTGGCCTTGAGGCTGGGCGAAGCCCGCGCGCGGGGCGACGCGGTCATCGCACGCTATGGCCTGGAAGGCGGCGCGATCTACGCCTTGGGCGGGGTGGCGCGCGACGCGGCTCTGGCGGGCGGTGCGATCCTGACCATCGACCTGCGGCCCGACATTCCCGCCGAAACGCTGGAACGCCGCCTCCACGCTCCGCGCGGCGGCCAGAGCTTTGCCAACTTCCTGCGCAAGACCGTCAAGCTGTCGCCTGTCGAGGTCAATCTGCTACGCGAGGCCCATGGCCTTCATCTCCCCCTGGAACCGGCCGCCCTGGCCGCCGCGATCAAGGCCGCGCCGCTACGCCTGACAGGGGTCCAGCCGCTGGACCGGGCCATCTCCTCGGCCGGCGGCGTTCGCTTCGAGAGCCTGGACGGCCTTACACTAAAGGGGCGTCCCGACGTGTTGCTGGCCGGAGAGATGCTGGACTGGGAAGCGCCGACCGGCGGCTATCTGCTGCAGGCCTGTTTCGCGACCGGCGCCGCAGCCGGCCGGGCGGCGCTGGAGCGATTGGGCTAGAGCTGATCTCGCGCCAAGGCTCCGCAACTAAAGTTTTTACGCAACACACAATGAGAAGCGTCACGCTGCGTCGCCCGACGGCCGCTCAAGCCATTGTCCGGACGCTTTCGCCCCTATAAGCAAGCGCCTTGCTGACCGCCGTGAGGCGCTAAGGAAGGTTACGGATGCCGAGTCCCCTGATGGCGGCCCTGAAGGATGTCGCAGACGGAATCCGTCTCGCGCCCTTGTGGTGGCGGCTGGGCCTGGACCAGACGGCGTCACGCTTCCAGCGCTCGGTGCTGGGGCCTTTCTGGATGGCCTGCAACCTCCTGGTCATCGCCTTCGCCCTGGCCTTCGTCGTCAGCGCCCTGATGGGCGTGGACATGATGAAAAGTTACCCGCAGGTGATGGCGGGCCTTCTGGCCTGGTCGCTGGTGGGCACCACCATCGCCGAGGCCCAGGCGATCTTTCTGATGAACGCGGGGCTGATGCAGAGCCAACGCCTGCCACTCAGCTTCTATGTCTTCCTGCACGCCCAGAAATCGGCGACCAACTTCCTGTTCCAGGCGATCGCCTTCTGGGCGACGATGTTGGTGCTGCAGCGGTTTTCGATCCCTCACTGGACGTTGATCCCGGCGCTGGCGCTGATCATGCTGATCGTCTGCTTTCAGGGCTTCATCATCGCCATCCCGTCCACCCGCTTCCGCGATGTGGCCTACATGATGAGCTATGTCGTCCAGCTGCTGTTCTACGTGACGCCGGTGTTCTGGATGACCGCGAACGTCAGCGAAAAGCACCGTTGGGTGGTCGAGCTGAACCCCTTCACCCACCAGGTCGAGCTGCTGCGCGCGCCGCTGACCGGCCATGCGCCGGAGGCCATCCACTGGTGGTGGACACTCGGAACCCTGGGCGTGCTCGTCGTCGTCGCCATCACGCTGCTGGCGATGTTCCGCAAGCGCGTGGTCTTCTGGCTGTAGGAGACGACGATGACGCACCAGATCAAGCTGACCAACGTCGATCTCGACTACTTCGTCTACAGCCTGCGTTCGCAGTCGCTGCGGAGCGCCGTGTTCAACCTCGCGGTGGGCGGACGGATGTACAAGGCGGCGGGCGATGTCGCGGCGGTCAAGGCGCTGCACGACATCAATCTCGAGATCAACGAAGGCGACCGCATCGCCCTCGTCGGCCACAACGGGTCGGGCAAGACGACCTTGTTGAAGGTGATCGCCGGCATCTATTCGCCGACGCGGGGCGAGCTGTCGATCGACGGTGATATCACCTCGATGATCGCCATCAACGCTGGCCTCGATATGGAGGCGACGGGTCTTCGCAACATTCACAAGCTGGGCCTGATGCGCCGGCTTTCGCGCAAGATGATCGACAGCCGCGTCGACGCGATCGCTGAGTTCTCCGGCCTGGGCGACTTTCTGCACCTGCCGGTGCGCACCTATTCGGCCGGTATGCTAGCGCGCCTGATGTTCACGGTGGCGACCGAGTTCGAGGCCGACATCCTGGTGCTGGACGAGTGGCTCAGCGCCGGCGACGCCGCCTTCGTGCAGAAGGCCGCCCAGCGGATGCACCGGATGGTCGAGGACGCCAAGATCATGGTGATGGCCACCCACGACCACGACCTGGTCCAGCGCGTCTGCAATCGCGTCTGCGAACTGCAGGGCGGGAAGATCGCCTTCCTGGGCTCGACCGAGGCGTGGCTGGCCTACCGCGAAACCCAGGCCGCATGAGCCGCCTGCCGCCCGGCCTGAAGACCGGCCGCGACGTGTCGGTCGCCGGCGTCGACGCGGCCGGGCGCACGGTGCTGGCGGCGCGCGACGGTGATCCGCAGATGCTCTGGACGCCTACCCGCGAGGAGCGCAAGGCGCTGCGGTCGGCCAAGGCGGTGCGGATCGACGTCAAGCTCGAGGCGGTCGAGGGCAAGCTGGTCGGCCCCGCGCTTTACGCCGACTGGGGCGATGGCTTTTCGGAGGATTCCTACGCCCGCCTGAAGGCCGGTCCCGACGGTTGGTTCGCCTCGTTGCCGGCCCGCAGCTTCCAGCTGAACGGCGTGCGGCTGGATCCGTCCGAAGGCGCCTGCGCCTTCACGGTCGATGCCTTCAAGGTCACGCGCATCGGCGACCTTGGCAAGGATCCGCGCGGCCTGCGGGGCGCCGCGATCCAGGCGCTGAAGCCGATGCTGGGCCCTCTGCGCGGCCCCGCCGGCGCAGTCTGGCGTCGTGGCCGGGCGCTGCTGGCCAAGGGACGCGTGGCGCGTCCTGCGGCCGATGGCGGCGCGGTCGGCGCGACCTACGCGCACGCGATCGCGGTCTCCCGAAACCTGCGCAGCCCGCACTACGCCGCGCCGATCGCCGCCCCGATCACCCTGCCGGCCGACGCGCCCAAGGTCGTGGCCTTCTACCTGCCGCAGTTTCATCCGTTCCCGGAGAATGACACATGGTGGGGCAAAGGCTTCACCGAGTGGACTAACGTCTCCAAGGCCCAGCCGCAGTTCCTGGGTCATTACCAGCCGCGCCTGCCAGCGGATCTGGGCTTCTATGACCTGCGCCAGCGCGAGGTGCTGGCCCAGCAGGTGGACCTGGCCAAGGGCGCGGGTCTCCACGCCTTCTGCTTCCACTACTACTGGTTCGCCGGAAAGCGCCTGCTGGAGCGGCCGCTGGACCTGTTCCTGAACGATCCGAGCCTGGACCTGCCGTTCGCCCTCTGCTGGGCCAACGAGAACTGGACCCGCCGCTGGGACGGCGATGAGAGCGACATCCTGATGGGCCAGGAACACTCGCCTGAGGATGATCGCGCGGTGTTCGAGGACTTGGCCCGCTACATGCGCGACCCGCGCTATCTGCGGGTGGGCGGAAAACCGCTCCTGGTGCTCTACCGCCCCGAGATCCTGCCTGACGCCAAGGCGACGACTGAACGCTGGCGTGGGCAGGCGCGGGCCATGGGCCTGGGCGAGCTGCATCTTCTGTGCACCACCGCCTTCGGCTTCCAGGACTATGCCGGCCACGGCTTCGACGGCATCGTCGACTTCCCGCCCCACGCGATTGTCGAAGGCGAGATCACCAACCGGGTTACGCCGCTGCACGCCGGCTTCACCGGCAAGGTCTATGACTATCCGGCCGTCGTCCGCCACAAGCTGGACGAGCTGGAGCAGGTTCCGGCCGCCTTCGTGCCCGGCGTCATGCCCGGCTGGGACAACCAGCCCCGCAAGCCGTGGGCCGGGGTCGCCTTCCACAACGCTGACCCCGAAAGCTACTTCGGCTGGCTGTCGGGCGCGCTGAAGCATGCCGAAGCCAGGCATCCCAAGGGCGAGGCGATGGTATTCGTCAACGCCTGGAACGAGTGGGGGGAGGGCGCCTATCTCGAGCCCGATCGCTGGTTCGGCCACGGCTATCTGCACGCCACCCGCACGGCGCTCAGCGCCTGGCTGCCGCGCCTGACCGACGCCCACCCGCTGGTCGCCGAAGCGCAGGGGCAGTTCGTAAAGCGCGCCGATGCGGTGACCTTGCTGCACCTATTCTATCCGGAGCTGATCGGCTGGTTCGCCGAGCGCCTTTCGGCCACGGCGGACGTCCTTGATCTGATGATCACCGTACCGGAGACTTGGAGCGAGGCGGATCTGGCCCGCGCCCGAGCCGCATTCCCGGCCGCCCATCTGGCGATCGCCGAGAACCGGGGCCGCGACATCCGCCCGTTCGTTGAGACCCTGCGCCGCGCCCGGGCGATCGACTACTCGGTGTTCTGCAAGCTGCACTCCAAGCGCTCGCCTCACCAGGCCAAGGGCGACCAGTGGCGGGCCAAGCTGGTCGACGGCCTGCTGGGCGGCGAGGCGGCGGCCCTGGCCCTGCGCGCCTTCGCTCGAGACCCGAAGCTGGGCCTGCTGGCCGCCGCCAGCGCCCGTATGCGCATTGGCGATCCCGACGTGATGGACAACAACCGCGCCGAGGCCGACCGGCTGTCGGCGCGGATGGGCCTGAAGCCGCGTCCGGAGACGCCGTTCGCCGCCGGCTCGATGTTCTGGGGGCGGACCGAGGCCTTCGCCCCGCTGACCGACCTGTCGGACGATGAGATCGCCTTCGGGCCGGAGCTCGGGCGCGTCGATGGGACCACCGCCCATGCGATCGAACGCCTGACGGCCGCCATCGTCGAGCGCGCCGGCTATCGCGCGAGCTTCGAGCTGTGAGCCGACTGGCCCGCCTCGCCCGCCGGGTCGGTCGCAAGCTGAAGGCCCTGGCGCCGACGCCGAGACCGCCGGAGCCGCCATCTCTGCCGCTGGTTCTGGATGGCAGGGTCCCATTGGCGGGCTATCCCACGGTGCGAGACGTCTGGTGCGCCCCCGCGTTCGGCTTGGTTGTGAATCGTCAGGGGCATGTTCTCGGCGGCGCTGCGGACGACGCGCTTCGGGTGAGTCCGGATCTGGCGGCGCTGCCGGGCGTACGCGTGCATCAGGGCCAAAGTCGCCTGATCCTGCCGGACGCCGCTCTGCGGCTGCCCAAAGCGGCGGTGATCGCTGGATGGGGCGGATTGCGTAACTATGCCGGCTTTCTACTCGACACCCTGCCGGCGTTTCTGGCCGCTGACCAAGCCGGCGTACTGGCCGACCATCCCCCCGTCCTGCCGCCCCTGACGCCCTGGCAAGCCGAGCTGCTGACCCTGACGGGGATCGCCGCGCCGCAGACGCTCGACGCGCCGTGGATCGAACTGGACGAGGCGGTGCTTACGCCAGCGCTCGGGCCCGTCGTCGCACACCCGATGCTGGCCGAGGTTCGCGGGCGCGTGCTGACCGGGCTCGGCGGGGCAAACGGCGCCGGCCGAAAATTGTATATCAGCCGGTCGGACCTGTACGACGCGATCATGGTCGACGAGGCTGGGGTCGAGATCGAACTGGCGGCGCTGGGTTACACGATCGTCCGTCCCGAGACATCCTCGGCTCGCGAGCTGATCCAGTTGTTCGCCGAGGCGGACCTCATCGTCGCCGCCACGGGAACGGCGCTGGCCAATCTTCTGTTCTGCCCGCCAGGCGCCGAAGTGGTCGAAATGCGGCCGCCGGGCTCTACGAGCGTCTGGGTCCAGAACCTGGCGACCGGCTTGGGGTTGAAGTGGCGAGGTTTCGACGCCGAGGGCGTTCGCGAGATGCTGGAGACGCCCCTGGACGCCGCCTTGCGCCCCGCCTCCGCCTTCGCCTGGCGCGCCGACGTGGTGGCGCTGCTGGCGTTCCTGGCGCAGCGGGCCTAAGGACCGCGCCGTGGCTTCATTACTCGATCTGTCCAACACGGAGTTCGTGCCGCTATCGGGCGCCCTGCACGGACCCGACCGCGTGGCGCGCGCGCTGCTGATCGAGCGCGGGACGCTGGTGCCGCCTCGACCGATGCTGTGGCCTTGTCCGGGGGACTTGGTGAATGGCCCGCATATCGAGGGCGACCTTCGCGCGCCGCCTGTTGACCTGCTGGTGGTGCGGCGCGCCGTGGCCGGCGGCACGGGCGCTCACCTGAAGCTGGACGACCAGTTGATCTACGCCGAGGGCGCATACCCCTTCTACATCCAGCACTGGTACCGCCACGACATCGCCCGCCAAGCCTGGGATTTCGATGCGCCGGTGACTCACCGGCTCGACCGGGCCTTTGTCATCACCCACTTCAACTTCGTCTGGGGTCACTGGCTGACCGAGATGTATCCGAAGCTGTTCGTGATCCGCGCCCTCGCCAGGGCTGGCATCGTAGCGCCGCTGCTCCTGCCACGGACCGCACCGGGCTATGTGGCGCGGATCGTCCGGATGATGCTGCCCGATCAGGAGATCATCACCTACGACCCGCGCGACGAGGCGGTCGAGATCGGCGCGGCGCTGCTGCCGCATATGCTGAACCGCAACTACGTGTTTCACGACTTTCTGCGTTGGAACCTGGAGCGGGAGGCCTTGGCATGGCCTAAGGGCGGTGGCGACGACATGATCTTCGTCAGCCGCGGGGGCGTGAGGACCGCCCAGTCCTTCCGCGAGCTGGCCAACGAGGCCGAGATCGAGGGGATCGCGCGGGAGGCCGGCCTGACCGTGCTGCGGCCGGAGACGCTGAGCTGGGAGCAGCAGGCGCGGCTGTTCTCCAAGGCGCGGCTGGTGGCCGGCGAGTTTGGCTCGGGCCTGCATAACGCGCTCCTGTCGCCGCAGGGCTGTCAGGTCGTGTCCTTGAACTGGCTGGTCGAGGTGCAGTCGCGGATCGGCAATTTCCGCCGCCACGACGTCGGCTACATCCTGCCGTCCGATGGAGAGGCGCGTCTCTATTCGATCGAAGCGCGCGCCAATCAGCCTTTCACCATCGACGCCGATGTCTTCCGTGAGAAGCTGACGATCGCGGTGGATCGCGCTCAGACCCGCAAAGCGATGGCGGGTTGGGATGATGCGCCGTTCCCGGTCGCGGATCCGGAAATGCGGGTTTAGCCCGCCCGGAAGCGGTCGACGGCCATACGCAGCGCGCCGGCGTTGATGGGTTTGGCCAGGACCTCGACAGACTCGAAGCCGGAGCGGGGCAAGTCGCCATAGCCGGTGGCGAAGACGAACGGCACGCCGCGTTCTCGCAGTTTCTCCGCGACGGGAAACACCATCTCACCGCCGATATTCACATCCAGCACAGCGCCGTCAGGCGGCGGATGATCGCTGAGCCAGGCCAGCGCCGTCTCGACCGCGCCGAACGAGCCGGCCACCTCGCAGCCCATGTCGTCCAGCATGTCCTCGACCATCATGGCCACCAAGGCCTCGTCCTCGACGATGATCACGCGAGCGGTCTTCATGCGGCCAGGCCCATGCGCTCGGACAGCGGCGCGCGCAGCGTGAAGACGAGGCCCGTCGGTTGGAAATCGAGCACGGCCTGTCCCCCCAGATCTCGCGCCAGGCCCTGATGGACCATCTTCGAGCCGAATCCGCGCCGCGACGGCGGGCCCACGAGCGGGGGGCCGCCCTGCTCGCGCCAGGTCAGGGTGAGCAGCGCCGGGGCGGTTGTCTCGTCGATGCTCCAGTCGATGACGACGCGGCCCTCCGGCGTCGAAAGCGCGCCGTGCCGCGCGGCGTTGGCGAGCAGTTCGTGGATGGTCATGTGGACGGACACCGCCGTCTCGGCGTTGAACGCCACCGCCGGTCCATTGACGGCGAAGCGCGCCGCGGCGTCGTCGGAGAATGTCGTCAAGGCGCGTCTAAGGATCTCCTCCAGCTGCGGACGGCCCCAGGCGTGGCGCGTCAGAAGCTCATGCGCGTGAGACAGGGCCAGGATCCGGCTCTCGAACACCTCGGCGAAGGCGTCGGGCGACGGTGTGGTCCGCAGGGTCTGGCGGGTAAGCGACTGCACGATCGCCAGCGTATTCTTCACCCGGTGATCCAGCTCGCGCAGCAGGAAGTGGCCGTGCTCGAGCGAGGCCGCCAGATAGTCGTTCAGCCGCCCGCTCTCGAGGGCCGACGCCGTCGCGCGGGCGATCACCTGCAGCTTTTGCAAGACCTCGGCCGAGGGCGTGTGCGGACGCGCCCAGTAAACGCCGATGGCCGCGAGCGGATCGCGGGGGCGGACGGGCGCGACCACCAGGCTTTTGACGAAGGTCGGACGATAGGCGTCATGCGGAACGTCGGCGTCGGCATAGATGTCGGGGCAGACCACCACGCGGCCAGCCATCATCGCGCGTCCCGCGACGCACTGGTCCATCGGAAAGCGCTTGCCCTTCCAGAGCGGGCCGATCGCGTCCTCGTTCACATACCAGCACTGGTCCTTGTCCCGCATGACAAAGGCCACGCCGTCGGCGTTGAGGATTCGCCGCGCCGCGCTCCGCACCACGTCGGCGACTTCCTCGATCGTACGCGTCGCCGACAGCGACTCGATCAATTCGATCAGGGTCGTCAGGCCGGCTTCGGCCTCGCCGATGCTGTGGTTGGCGTCGAGCTCCTGCATCGCTCCAGTCGCACGATGGTTGTGCCGTGAAACCCTAACATGTAGCCGCCGCCGAACAAGCGCGACCGCTATTCGCGAATCAAAAACACAGTCCACGCGAACCGTAGAGAAAATCGCATGGTCGCCGCCTGTCGTCTTGATAAGTCTCAATCTTCCGCAGGGGGCGTCACTCGGTCGCAGTCGCGCCGCCAAAAGCGCCGACCGCCGAACGATGGCGCAAAGGCCACGCCGACGGGGTTCTAACCGCCCCCGTCTTGCGCTATGCACCCTGACCCGCGCGCCGCGCGGCCCGGTAGCTCAGCAGGATAGAGCAGCGCTTTCCTAAAGCGAAGGTCGGGGGTTCGAGTCCCTCCCGGGCCGCCAGCGGAAATGAAATCGCCGATCCGACCGGGCGAAATAGCCGCCAGGGCTGATCAGTCGGGCGGCGGCGGCAAGCTCTCGGCGCCGAAATGATCGAAGCCGGGTTTCACGACGAGGCAGGGCGCGGACAGGACGGTCAGGTCGTGGGTCCAGCCGGTCCGCAGCAGCGCCGCGCCCAGCAGGCTGAAGACCTCGGGCTCGTCGATGGCCGAGCGGTAGGGGCGGTCGCCGCCCAGCAGGGCGCGGGCCTCGCGGGCCGCGATCAGGGCGTCGTCGGCGTGGTCAACGCCCTTCGCCGAGGCGGTCACGAAGGCCTCGAAGGCCAGCAGGTCGCCGGGCCGTTGCGGCGGATGGCTGACGTCGACCGAGGCGGTGGCGTCGGGAAGGCCGCGCCGCAGCCCGGCCAGGGTGTAGGTGACGACCGCCAGGGCGGCGGTGGTGACGGCGGCGCCGGCCCCGGCGCTCCAGGGCCGCGAGCCCTCGCCCCGGCGGCCGCTCAGAATCCGCATCGCCTCGGACGGGGTCGGGATGAACAGCGGGGCCTCGAAGCCGATGGCGAGGGGATGGGCCGCGCCCAGCGCCGTCATCGCCTGGACGAAGGCGTCCAGATCCTTGCCCAGGCGCGGCGGCTCACCTTGCGAGAGCACCGCCCAGCCCAGCTTGCCGCCCTTGGGCGAGCCGACATCGACCACGCCGATGGCGATGTCGGGGCGTCCGAAGGTCACGCCAGGGCGGGCTTGCGGCCCCGCCTGGCCTTGGGCGCGGCGGCGCGTTCGGCGCGGATGCGGTCGAGCAGCACGCTGGCGGGTTCGTCGGCGGGGTCCTGCGGGACCAGTTCGCCCCGGAAGGCCTTGGCGAGGACCGCTTGATCCAGGCGGTCGAGCAGGCGGCGGGCGGCGGTGGCTTCGGCGGTCAGTCGGTCGATCTCCGCGAAAGCGCGGTCGATGCGGCGGACTATCTCGGCTTGCTCGTGCAACGATGCCACGGGGAGGCGAATGCTTCCGAGGACCTCCAAGTTGATGTTCTTCTGCGCCGTTGCCGGCGCGAACTGTTCCAGGTCAGCCTTTGCCGTCCTGATGAAGTACTCAACATAGTCGGGCAGGCAACGCGCTGCGTCGGCGTTAAAGCCAACAACGCTATCTGGAAAGCAGGCCTCAATTCCCAGGATGGCGGTTTCGGCGATGTTAGCCGCGATGGTGATACATACGGTCCCGATGGGCCACAGTTTGCTCTGCTCCAATCCGAAGGCGCTGTACGTCTTGGAATAGGAGGTCAGGTAGCGGTCGGCGGCGCGGACCTCTCCAGTCTGTACAAACGGGAACGGGCCGTCGAACAGCCGAGCATCATCGCGAGGGCGGTGGCGCGACTTGCCGCGATCCATGTCTCCGAGCTGTGGCAGGCGCAGCCAGCGCCACGTCTCGGGAACCGCATATGGAGGCGCGAAGTCAGGGGCTGCGCCGCCTAGTCGATACTTCGGGCGGATGTCGTTTTCGCTACGCGGCGATATGGGCTCAAGAGCGGGCTGCGCTGCCCGCCAATCCGCCGTCAGCTCCCCGCTGAACGCCCTCGACAGCACCGCCTGCTTGTAGCGGGCGGCGAGGGCGGGGATGCGGTCGAGGTCGGCGCGGGCGCGGGCCGTGCGGGCGGTCAGGGCGTCGAGCTTCGCCACGATCCGCCGTTGTTCGGCGAGGGGAGGAACAGGCAGTTCTGATGCCTTGAGATAGTCGGTAGGAACCCGTCTCTGGCCGACTGCGCCTGTCATCGCTCCTTCGGCATCGTTTCGGAACGAGCTCTGGCGTAGGAACCGCCACAAGAACTCCGGCAGGACAGCGCCTGTGGACCTGAGCACGTGAAACTCGGTGGACCCGCACCCGAGGCCGTTGGTCAAACCCCGAGCTACCGCGATCTTCCCATTCTCCATGCAGGGAGTGATCTTTGCGAAGATCACGTCATTCTCGGCGAAATGGGTAAACCCCTTCCACACATCGGCTAGGGGCTTATCAACGGCTGCTTCTATGGTGCCGGACTCAGCGCTTACGGCCGGCATTGGGACGAAAGAAACCGCTTCGCCCAGCCTGCTCGGATCGTGCTTAGGGTTGAAATCGGCTAGCTCGGAAAGCGTGGTCGCGAACCACCCGACAGGAAGCCCGCTCACGCCCCCACCTCCGCCGGCACGGCCTCCTCGCCGGCCAGTTCGGCATCAACCGCCTCGACCTCCGCCAGAGCCGCCCGCAGGTGGCCCAAAATCGCTGCCGCAATGTCCTCGGGGTCGCTGAGGTCGTCCTCGGCGGCGTCGCTGTCGTCGCGCAGCCAGGCGATGTCGAGGTTGTCGTTCCGGGCGGCGATTTCGGCGCGGCTGAAGTAGCGGAAGCGGCCCTCGGGCCCTTCGTCCTGGCGCGGCGAGCCGCCATTGGGGTCCTCGCCATAGGCCGCCTCGAAGGCCGCGAAGTCCTCGGGGCGCAGCGTGCGGGTCTTGCCGAAGGCGGGCATGTTGGCGCGCAGGTCATAGACCCAGACGCCCGTCGTCGCGCCCCGGTCGGTCTGGCCGCGCTGCAGGAACAGGACGTTGGTCTTCACCCCCTGGGCGTAGAAGATGCCGGTCGGCAGTCGCAGGATGGTGTGGAGGTTGGCCAGGTTCATCGCCCAATCGCGCAGGCGCTTGCCGGTGTTGTCCTCGAACAGCACGTTGTCGGGCAGCACCACCGCCGCGCGGCCGCCGGGCTTCAGCGCCCGGATGATGTGCTCGACGAAGGCCAGCTGCTTGTTCGAGGTCTCGGCCGTCACCGAGAAGTCGGCGCGGCTGGGACGTCCGCCACCCTTCTTGGTGCCGAACGGCGGGTTGGTCAGGATCAGGTCGGCCTTTTCCAGGCCCTCGCCGTCGGGCGTCAGGGTATCGCCCAGCATCACCGTGCCCTCGATGCCGTGCAGCATCAGGTTCATCAGCGCCAGGCGCTGGGTGTCGGGCACCAGCTCGACGCCAAGGAAGGCTCTGTGGCGCTGGAAGTGAGCCTGATCAGAGGACAGGCTGTAGAGCTGGTCCGTCTGCGCCTTGATCGCGTGGTCGGCGGCGACCAGGAAACCGCCCGTGCCGGCGGCCGGGTCCTGGATCACCTCGCCCGCCTTGGGCTTCATCAGGCGCACGATGCAGTCGATCAGCGGCCGGGGCGTGAAGTACTGGCCCGCGCCTGACTTCTTCTCGGCCGCGTTCTTTTCCAGCAGGCCTTCGTACAGCTCGCCCAGGCCCTCTTCCCGGGCCGAGAACCAGTCGAGGCCGTCGATGGCGGTGGTCAGGGTCTTGAGGTTGGCCGGCTTGCGAAGCTTGGTCTGGGCGTCGGTGAAGATCGCCTGGATGGTGCGGTCGCTCGATTTGCCCAGCTCCAGCAGGGCGAGCTTGTAGTGGTCCAGTTGGTCCAGGCCCTCGCGGTTCGCGATCCGGCCCCAGCGATGGGCTTCCGGCAACCGATCCTCGCGGCCGGTCTCCTCCATCATCTTCAGGAACAGCAGGAACGTCAGCTCGGTGACATAGTCCTGATAGCTGACGCCGTCGTCCCGCAGCACATGGCACAGGTTCCAGAGCTTCTGGACGATGTCCTGGGTCGTGACTCGACCCTTGTTCGTGTCGGCGGTCGCCATATTCACCACTTCAAGGCTGGTTGATGCGCGGGCATCGGGGCTCAGATGCCTTATGCGTCTGTCTCAGGGAAGGGACGCTCGCCCTTAACCCGTCTGTTTCCAAACTTCCTCGGAGAGATCCGACAGAACCTGCTCCAGCTTCCCGCCCAGGCGCTTGTCGATCACCCGGAAGCCGCCGTCCGCGCTGAACGGCTCCTCGTCGAGCGATTGGCGATCCACCACGACTTCCTTTTCCAGCTGCTGACCGATCCGGCGCAGCCAGCTGACCTGGACAGGGGTCCAATCGCCATTGCGGATCACCGTGTCCACCGCCCGCTTCACCCGGTCGGCATAGGGAACCAAAGCGTCCCCGAGGGCGACCTGGCGAACATAGCCGATGATCGAGGCGGCGATGTCCTCGTTGCGCGCCTCGGCCCAGGCGCGGCGGATCTTGAGGTCGGTGAAGCCCTGGGCGTCGAGCTGGAGGCGCAGCTCCTTGAGCGCGGCGCGGGTCAGGTCGCGCGGGCGCTGCACCACCGTCGTCAGGGCCGGGATCTTGTTGATGTTCTCCCGCACATAGGCCTCGAACGCTCCCAGATAGTCCTCGGGACGCTCGGCGCCGCCGTAGCCGTGGGAGACGTCCACGACCTCGTCGCCGTGCTGCGAGATCGGCACCATCACGGGCGTGCCGCCCTGGGTCTTGAAGTCGAGGGCGGGACCCAGCGCCGGGCGATCCCTGATCCAGGCGGCGAGGTCGTCGGCGGCGCCGGCGCGGAAGCGCGCCAGGACGTCCTCGGGCGTCTCGCCGGCCGCGATCTGCACCTTGGCCCTGGCCTCGTCGCTCAGGCGCGCCAGGCGGCGGCTGAGCTTGACGATGATCTGGTCGCGCAGGTCGGCCCGGATGCGGGCGTCCTCCTGGGCGGCCAGCTCCTCCATCAGCTGGGCGAGCGAGATCTTCGGGTCGGTCACGACCGGCCGCATGTCCGTCATGCTCTGCAGCTGGCTGTAGAGGTCGACGGCGTCGAAGATGCGGAAGGTCTCCTTGCCGATCTCCGGGCACAGACGCGTCGCGCGGCCCAGCATCTGATCGTAGAGGATCCGGCTGTTCACGCGGCGCAGGAACACCAGGTTGGTGATCTTGGGCACGTCCACGCCCGTCGTCAGCAGGTCGACGGTGACGGCGATCTTGGGCAGGGCGTCGTTCCGATAGCTCAGGATCAGCTTGCCGACATTGTCGACGCGGCCGGTGAGCTTCTGGATCTCGGCGTCCTCGATCTCGCCATAGGCGTCCCGAAAGGCCTCCCGCAGGACCTTCACCACGATGTCGGCGTGGGCGTCGGAGACGGCGAACACCAGAGTCTTGTCGGGCGCGCTGAGGTCGATGTGCTTGGTCAGCTCGACCGCGACCGCCTTGTTGAATGGCTCGGTGATGACCGTCTTGTTGAAAGCCTCGACGTCGAAGTCGAGCTGGTCGGGCAAGGTGACGGTCTCGAACACGCCCGTGGGCGCGTGGACGAAGTCGACCGCTTCCTCGGCGGCGAAGTGGATGCCGTCGCGCGACAGGGCGGTGGTGATCCGCGTGGGCGGCTCGTGGTCGATCAGGTAGCCGTCGACCACCGCCTCGCGGTAGCCGTAGGTGAAGATCGCGGGTCCGAAGATCTCCGCCGTGTGCAGCGCGGGCGTGGCGGTCAGGCCGATCTTCACGGCGTCGAAGTGCTCCAGAACGCGCCGGTACTTGGAGACGTAGTCGTCCTGGTCGCGGAAGGTCAGCTCGGCGTCCGACATCTCGCGGTCCAGCAGATAGCCCCGATGGCACTCGTCGACGATCATCAGGTCGTACTGGTCGACCGGCGGGATGGTCGCGGGGTCGCTGGCGTACATGACCCGCTTCACCAGGCCCTGGATCGTGCAGATATGGATCCGGGTCTCCTCGTCCGGCCAGACGTCGGCCAGGCCCTTGAGGCCGAAGATCTCGGCGAAGCCCTTCCCGCCGACCACCTTGGTGGTGATGAACTCGCGCTCGGTCTGTTCGCCCAGCGCGCTGCGGTCGACGACGAAACACACCCGCCGGAACCGCTTGGCGGCGATCAGGCGGTAGAGCATGGCGATGGCCAGCTTGGTCTTGCCGGTGCCCGTGGCCATGCCGACCAGCATCGAGGTGCGGTCCTCCACGAGACCCTGTTCCACGGCCTCGATGGCCTTGCGCTGGTAGGGGCGCAGCTGGAAGCCGAACTCGAAACCCTGGGTGCTCAGGGCGGCCTCGGCGGCGTCGCGGTCGACCTCCAGCCTTTTCAGAAGGCCCTGAGGGGTCGGCCAGCCCGTCAACGCCTTCGCCGGGTTCGTCGGCCGCCGCAGATCGCGCTGCCAGATGCCTGAGGCGGTTTCCAGCTGGCGTAGGTAGGGCCGACCGTTGGTCGAGAAGGCGAAGGGAACCTTGAACTCGCCCCAGGGCGCGCCCTCGACGAGCAGGTCCGCATCGACCCTCGCGGTCTCGGCGTAACGTTCCGCCTGGCGCAGCACGCTCATGACGTTGGCGTTCTTGCGCTTGGCTTCGACCACGCCGACCAGCTTAAGCCCCGCGAACAGGGCGTAGTCGGCCCGGCCGCCCTCGGTAGGCCATTCGGCGATGGCGAGGTTGCGGCCCTTGGTGGGCCGAGCGCCGGCCTTGTGGCGCAGCAGGGTGCTGTCGGCCTCCCAACCTGCGTCGCGCAGCTGCTGGTCGATAATCGCCCGCGTGGCGGCCTCGTCGAGCACGATGCCGCTGTCGGCCTCAACAGCAGCGGCCTCCAGCCGGGCGAGTTCGGCGGCCGGAGCGCGCTGGGCTTCCCGCTGGGTTTCCAACAGGGCCTGGCGCACCGCTTCGGCGGCGGCTTCAGCTTCCTCGGCCAGCCTCTGCCAAGTTTCCCGTTCCTCGGCCTCGCGGCGCAGCCTCTCTGAGGCGTCCAGGTTCTCACGGGCCAGGGCCTCCGCTCGGGCCTGAGCAAGTTCGGCAGCCGTCTTGTTGCTCTCGGCCTCGGCGCGTAGGGCGGCCAACTGTTCCCGAAGCTCAATGGTGGGATCCACCGGCGCGGGGGGCGGAACGAACGGACCGGGGTTGAACTGCGGCTGTCCGCCGTAGCTGCGGACGAACCATACGGCCAGCTGCCGGGCGACCTTCAGGCCGGTGAGGGCCACCGCGAAGTCGTCGAGGTCGCCATGAACGGCTTCGTTGCCGGCGGTGCGGAGCTGGTGGAACAGCGTCATCGCCTGGCCTGGCACATAGCCAGACCGCCCCAGCTCGCCGAGAAGGTCCACGAACCGGTCGTCGGCCGATCTCAGCGAACCGGTGCGCGCCGCGACCTCCTTGGCCAGGAGTTCCGCGAACTGGCGCAGCTTAACGAGGGTCGTGTTCGGGTCGGTCCGAAAATAGTGGTCGGCCTGAGCCGCAAGTCGAAACAACTGCTGCCCGTGCGCCCGCAGGAAGTCGAAATTGGCGCTGTTTGGCTGCATTCTGTCCCCTGAGCCGTGCCTACTGGTACTTGAGACGAAAGGCGAATGGCGCGCAACCAGTTGTAGAGCTTGGGCTGGCCTGGTTGGATGCGGCCGCAGTCCTTGAAGGCGAGAACCAGACCTGTGGCCGTTCCTGTCGATGGAGAAGCGCTTGGCCCAATGGCGGGGCGGCTTTTCCAGCAAAGACATGCGGGCCTTTTCCCAGCTCGATCGCGCCCGCGCGAACTGGCCGTCGGTTACGCCCGCGCCGCAGCCAACGCCCAAAGCCCCGTTCTGGAGCCCTCGCGGCCCCGGCAGATGGGCGATCCGGTCGACGGCGAACGCTTCCTCAGCATCTTCGACGGGCGTCGCAACGGGCTGGAAACTCTGGCGGAAGCCTTCGCGGCCCTGAAGCTGCCAGGGCGCGTTGGCCAACGCACGCACTTGCTGATCCGCGAGGACATGTTCGCCGCCTCGGACGCGACTGCCATCAGCAAGGTCGCCGCGACGGTGCGCGGTCAGGTTCGGATCGGCGGCCTCGCGGCCACGGAGGGGGGCGATGCGGAGGTTTATGTCGCCCAGGGGGAAATTGGCTCGCCGGCCTGGAGGGTGTTTCTGAGCCGAACGGGCGTGGTCTCCAAACTCTAGCCACTGCCCAAGGTCACGTTTCTGGAGAGGCGCCAACGTCGTCAATTGATGCTGTGGACGGCTCTCCACCCCACCGGCAGCCTTGGCTTCCGGTTTGAGCTGGATGAGAAATGGGGGTCACGTCAGGGGCTCGTCAAGCCGGGTAATCTGGTTGGCCAGTGTGAAGTCGGCGCCAGCGGCTTTGGACTATTCGCGAACGAGCCATCCGAGCATCTCGACGATGTCGAGATCGGGCCAATAACGGTCCATGAGGTAGACACCGTTCGCCTCGGAAACCAGCAGGCCAGCGCTGCAGAGCTTGATGAGCTTGCGGCGAACCGTCTCACGAGGAATGCCGGTCATGTTCGCGATCGTTGATGCGTTGAGGCGTGCCGAGAAGGTCTCGACTCGAAACAGCCCTTGCGCGCCGAGATCGCGACAAGACTCCGCTAGACCCGCGAGCTTGAATGCGAAAAGGATTTGCTGGCTATCGCTATCAATACCCCACTGGCGTCGCGCCTTAGCGAAGTGGGAGAAAAGTTTGGATGCGATTTGGAGGCGAACTCCAACATGGTCCAAACGCCTGTGGGCAAGCGCGCGATCGAAACGCCGCTCAGAGATCTGAGCCACTGGCATGCTTCCCCTGATTTCGACGGCGCATGCTGTATGCATCGCGTCTAGCCCCGGAGAAGTCGTACTGACGTAACGTCGTTTTCACAATCGGCTTAGATTTTTCAGGTGCCCACTTTGGGGACGCTGTCGCAGGGCGGCATGGTCTGCAATTTCAGATTGTAAAAAGCAATATTAAAGTTGAATCTTTTGGCATTATGTTCTTTATTTTATTGAAAGCAGTTGATGATTCTTGCTCCTAGGAAGTAATTTTATCTCTGGAGCATGGTATCAAGCGGCGTCGATTTGTCGGAATAATTCGCCCCGTGCGCCAGCGACCAGGCCTAGTCGCGTCTGTCTTGCGGGGTATCGCGAGGCTGCAAAAGGCGGATGAGATAGATCAGGCCGCCGCTAACGCCTCCGCCGAGCAGGAGACCCGCCACGACCTCCCAAAGATTGGCGTGGAGGGCCACGCCTAGCGCAAGGCACGCGACGGTGACGATGAGTAGCAGCACCGGAAATGAAATGCGCATAGCTGGCTATCCATTAACAATGATTGCGAGGTCTCGAACTTGCCCCATGCTAGTCTCCACCCGCTATTTGGAGCCTGATAAACCATAATGCCGACGAGCAACTATGAAAATCTTGCGGACCGAAAGGTAAGCTCTTTTCCGAGATAGAATTCTTAGCTTCGACGGGAAACTCTAGCTGCTGGGACCTTGTCGCCCAATTTGGGCAGAGGCGTCGTTGACCTTAAAAATCTGTAAATGCTACCAGTTTAGGGTCTGGTACGGATCGGTACCTTGGAGGGCGAATTATGCAGACCTTTAGCCAAACCATTCTTGAGCTGCTGCGCGACGAAACCGGCACCGTTGGCCTGGAATATGGCACGACCGCCGGCGCGGCCGCTGGTGGCGTCTCTGGCGCTGTGGGCCAAATCTCGGACGCCGTGGCCAGCGCTTCGGACTCTGTCTCGGCGGTCCTGACTTCCGAGTAACTCGCCACTAGCTAAGTTCTTGCTTAGGCTGGCGATTTTTCTCGCTTAAGTCGCCAGTAGGGGGAGGCGCTTCTTGCCCCTACTGGTTCGACTGCTTGTAGGGCGGCTGCTGGTCGCGGATCCTACTTTCGCGGATTGTCGAGCGGGGCTCTCTTGGGGATCGCTCGACGACGAGGCTTTTTGGGTGTGCTACTCGGATGCAACCTGGCCCGTTTAGCCACTTTTCAGACCTGGCGCCGATTATTTTGATCTTGGTAAATGCTACGGCTGTGCTCGCCGGCGCGCTTACTGATCTGTTCTATCGGAAGATTCCAAACGTACATGTCGCGATTGTCGCAGTCTGCGCCGTGACTTACGTCGCGCTTTTTCAGCGCGATCAGTTGCTACTTCATCTCCTTAACTTCTTTTATGTTGCTGGAGTGGGGGTTATTCTTTTTCGGAAGAAGGTCCTCGGGGGAGGCGACGTGAAGTTTATAGCGGCGTTGGCGCTGTGGTTCCTGCCGCAGCAACTCGGCGCCTTTATCATGACAGTGCTGATTTGCGGGGGCGTGCTGGGCTCTATCTATCTGGCGTTTTGTCTGCTGCACCTGCTTTGTAAGAAGCATCTCCCCTGGCTCAGAGTTCCCGAGGTCAAGGCCAATGCTGGCATGCCTTACGGCGTCGCCACCGCGGTCGGATTTGCTCTTGTCTCGCTGAGGTTCATGTAATGGCGCTTCGTCCGCAGTCTCGCCCCGACGTGCGCGCCGCGCGGCCCAAGTCGACGCTCTCGCCGGCGATGTCGGTCGTCGGCAACATCGCGATGTTCATCATCGCCGCCGTTATTTGCTTTGGACTCATGCGGGGCTTTCGCGGCTTGGTCGCCAACGCCGGCGAGCCCGCTGGCTACATGCTGGTGACCAGCCGCCCGGTGCAGGCCGGAGAACAGCTTTCAAGCGACAACGCCGAGTGGAAGGCGATCAAAGGGAAAAAGCCTACGGGCTTTGTCATAGCGTCTGACAAGCGCACCCCTATAGACGGCTATGTCTCGATGATCCGTTTGGCGTCTAACAAGCCGGTCAAGTTGAGCCTTGTCGCGAAGGAGCAAGTCTCGGCGGTTCGCGCGACCGGCAGCCTGACGGGCTTTGTGCTTTCGCAAGAGGACCTCGCCGCGCTCGCGCCGTTTCTGAAGGCCGGCGATCGCGTTGACATCATCGCAATTCGCGGCGCGGGCAAGACCAGCGCTGAGGTGGGCGCGGATCTCTCCGTCGCCACCGTGGTCTCTTCAGCCGAGGTCACCGGCTTGATCAAACCCATGTCTGTCGGGCGCGCCGCTCGCCAGGGCGCCGCCGTGATCGCGGTCAGTTCCGAGCAGGCGCGCATGCTCGGTTTGCTGCGACAGGTGGCTAAGCTCGAGGTGGTGCTATCGCCTTCCCGCCCCCGCGAAAGCCAAGGCGTCGTCTTTCCGTTTATTCCCTGGGAAAGCGCCGGCGAGCTGGGCTTGACGTCGAACGCCGCAGAGGGCGCGGACGCCAGGGTGGACGTCGCGTCGCAGGGCGGGACGCAGCTTGGGCCGGTCGTTCCGTCAAAGCCGCAATATACTGTCGCCGTGATCACGCCGTCCGGAACCACTCAGGCCAACGTACCGAACTGACGATGTGTGTCGGAGTACCGTCGTGACCATTCTGAAATTCGTTGTCGCGCACTGCCAGCAGGCCATTGCGCGCGGCCTGGGAGTGACTTTGGCGGCGGCGGCGCTGCTGCTGTCGCCGGTCGCCGCGGCGGCCCAAACGCAGCCTGCCCAGCCCCAACCCGCTAAGACGGTCATCACATTGTCCGTGGGAGGAGCGCAAACGCTGAAGTCGGATCGCCCTTTCGACAAACTGGTTAATCCCAATCCTACGGTCGCAACAATCGAAATTCCGGATCGCAGGACCCTTGTGCTGTTCGGCGCCCAGGAGGGCGTTACCGAGCTGAGTCTGATGGACGCCAAGGGCGTGGAGTTTCAGCGTTTTCAGGTCGTGGTGGAGCAGAACGTCGATAGCCTGCAACGCCTCCTGGTCGAGGTGGTGGGGGAACCGGCCATCAAGGTCCGTCGTGTAGGCTCGTCGATCGTTCTGACGGGCGAGGTCGACAACCCCGGTCGGGTGGCTCTCGCCGGCGACATCGCTCGCAAAGCCTCCGGCGTTGGCGACGGCGTTGTCAACCTGCTGCAGAGTATTGGCCAAGATCAGGTGACGCTTTCGGTCAAGGTGCTCGAGGTTAAGAAGAGCGAGATCAAATCGCTTGGTTTGAAGTGGGCGGCGCGGAACGCTCGCACCGGCATTGGGGCTAACCAGATCGGCAACATCTTCAATAGCGGCACCATCCCGCGGCCGACGGACCAGTTCTCGTTCGCGGCCGCCAGCACCTGGCGCGCCGGATCGGGCGTGATCGACGCCTTTGTCGATTTCCTGCGCACCGAAGGTCAAGCCAAGCTTCTCGCGGCTCCGACCATTGTGGCGACCAGCGGGAAACCGTCGAAATTCTTGTCGGGCGGCGAGTTTCCAGTCCCGATGCCCTACAATAACTTCCTGGGCAACCAGACTACCGCCGATGGTCGCGCATCGACTTTCGTTGGTCTGGATTACAGGCCCTTTGGCGTGTCACTGACCTCGACGGCGACGATTACAGCCGACGGCCGGATCGATCTTCTGGTGGCCCCAGAAGTCAGCTCCATCGACTACGGCAATTCCATCGACTACGGGGGCAATCGTGTGCCCGCCATGGCGACACGCCGGGCTGAGACCAGTCTGCGTATTGCGTCGGGCGATAGCGTCGTGTTTGCGGGCCTGACGTCGCGGGCTAGCGACAGCCAGAAGAACCGCTTGCCAGGCAAGATGAAGTTCCTGGATTTTCTTGCGGGGTCATCCACCGAGAGTGAAGCCGAGACCGAGCTACTGATTATCGTTACGCCAGTGATCGGCGGACCGGTGGCCTCGGGTCAGGCCGCGAAGGGCGCCGAAGGTGGCTCAAATGAGCCGCACTGAGACCTCGTCCTATCCGACGGAAGCGACTGAGGACGATCCCTATTGGCGTCTGATCGACGCTGCGCTTGAGATGGGCGATGGGGAAACTGCGGCGCTTCCGGAGGAAGCCGAGATGCGCGCGCGAATGGCGACGCTGGTGGCCGACGGGCTGGTGCCGGCCTGGATGGCCGAGGAGATCCCCAGCTGCGCGGATGAGATCTACCGCTACGGGCCTCTGACGCCTCTGATGATGGCGGGCGACATCACCGATATCGTGGTGAACGGTCCCGACGAGATCCTTGTTGATCGAGGCCAGGGTCTATTGCCCGAGCCTGTTCGGTTTCGGAGCGCCGATCATCTGTACGCCTTCGCCGCCCGACGTCTGGGACGGGCAGGGAGAACGGTCAATCGGGCTAGCCCCCTGGCCGAAGTCGACATGGAGGACGGCTCGCGCCTGCACGTGGTCGCGCCGCCGATCTCCACCGGGGCCGTCCAGCTGTCGATTCGCAAGTTCCGCGCCAGCATGCGGCTCGAAACCATTGTCGAAAGTGGAATGATTTCGGCCCAGGACGCCCAGTTCCTGCGTGAGGCGGTAGGCTCCCGAAAGAACATCATCGTCGCCGGGGGGCCAGGGGCGGGTAAGACAACCCTCATGGGCGCCTTGTTGGACGAGGTCGATCCTCGTCAGCGCATAGTCGGGATCGAGGACGTCCCGGAGCTGCGGCCTGCGCGCGCTCAGTACGTTCGTCTGCTAACGCGCCCAGCCAACGGTCCCTTCATGGCTGAGACAACCGTCAGGGATCTGGTGCGGGAAGCGTTGCGGATGCGGCCAGACCGCCTCATCGTCGGCGAGGTGCGTGGAACCGAGGCTTTGGACATGGTCACTGCGATGTCTACCGGGATGGCCGGGTCGATGACCACGCTTCACGCCAACAGCGCCGCAAGCGCACTGGATCGACTAGAGGTTCTGCTGCACATGGCGAGTGGCTCTGCGCGATCCGTCGAGCTGGGCCGTCGGGCAGTGGATCTGGTGATCTTCATTCGTCGCCAGGATGACGGTCGTCGGGTCGTCGAGTCCATCGAGCGGCTCGGCTAGTCGAAGCCATGATGCGCCGGGAAACCCAGTTGATTGGGCTCGCCGTTGTAGGTGCAGCGACACTTGTGGCGGCGCTTGTGTTCGGCAACCTAATCCTCTCCCTGCCACTCGGCTTGGGAGTCGGCGCTCTGACCCTGCAGGCGCTGGCGGCGCAGCGCACCCGCGCCAGTGACGCTGATCGCGACGAGACCCTGCTGCTGCTTCAAGCCGCGACGCCCAAGCTGCGAGCGGGTGTGCCTATCGACGCTGCGTTTCTGATGGCGGCCGAGGAGGCGCCGACTTCGGTCGCGAAGATCGTTCGGCGCTACTGCCAAAGGTCGGGATACGTACCGCCGGGCTCCGCCGAGGTTATGGCCCGCGAAGCCGGCCCCCTGACCCAGGCTATCATCGCGATGATCCGGTCGTGCAGAGAGAATGGTGGCGATGTCGCCACCCCGTTCGTCAACTTGGCTGAGATGATCGAAACCGACCAGAAGTTGCGCCGTCGCCAGGACACCGCGACCTTGCATGTGCGCGCCCAGGCCAACGGGCTGACCGTGATTGCCGCGCTGGTGGTGCTATCGATTATCTTCGGCTCCGGCAGCAGCGTAGACTACTTCCGTGAGACTGCCGACGGACGGCTTGTCATGCTGGGCAGCCTGACCGCGATGGTCTGGGGCTACGTGATCCTGTCGGCGCTGAACGCAAGGATCGGTCATGCCTAAGCGGCCGTCGATCACCACCCTGCTGTCATTGGAGCCGCCGCCCCTGTCGCCGGACATTCTCGCGGCGATCTTCTCGTCGGCGTGCGCGTCAGGCCTGACAGCCGAACAAGCCATCGGCGTCATGGCTGAGGTTGCTGACATTATGGATCCCCATCTGGCCTACGAGATCCAGGACACCCATCGTCGACTCAGCCTGTCGACCAATCGCGACAAGACCTACGCCCGTCTGATCGAAACCCGCGAGAGCGACCTGATCGTGCGTTTGCTGACGATGCTGCGCACGGCGGAGAAATCGGGCGAAGAGATCATTGTCCGATCCCGCAAACTCTTCGAGGCGATGTCGCAGGAACGCGAAAATCGTGTCGCCCAGAGAGTCGAGACATATCCACTGATCATGGTGGTCGTGGTGGTGCTGTTTTTCCTTCCCGCCCTTGTAATTCTATTGGCCGCGCCTGTTTACATCTCTGTTCTAGAGATTTTGCGGAGCTTCTAGGGCAACTGGACCAAGGTCGATGTGGGCCAGCTGGACGAAGATTCAGTTTTCGCTCGCCCAATGTGGGCACATACCCAGGTTCCGCAGCCTGCCAGCAGTGTTAAGAAATCGTAGACGTCCGCGCTCGATCGAGTTGGCGGCGAGAGGGATTTGAGGGGCGAGCTAATGAAAGTTACGAAATCGATCATCCTGAGTGCCGTCGCGGCTCTTATCGTGGCCGCTGGCCCGGAAGTGAGCGCGCCCCTCATCGGCGTCGATAACGCGGCTGAAGCTGCGGTGCCCGCCAAGGGTTGTAAGGCGGGTTTCGTCCCGATCACGAAGTCGCGCACGCTCAAGAAGGGCGGGAAGACGATTACGTCTACGCGCTGCTACAAGAAGGGCACGCAGCCAGCGCTGAGCTGCAAGGCGCCTAAGGTAAAGGCGAACAAGCTCGTCAAGCAAAAAGGTGTTCTGGTCGCGATTGACGTCTGTAAGAAGGCGCCGCCGGTCAAGAAAGCCAAGGCCTGCAAGGCCGGTACGGTTGCCAAGACCAAGTCAGTCCGTATCACGAGGGCCGGCGCTCCCGCCACGAAGACCGTGGTGAACTGCGTGGCGGTCAAGAAATAGGCTAGCGGATAACGGCGCATACCTCGTAGGCGAGGTGTGCGCCGGTTCGCCGCATGACAAGTGCTGAGGGTTTTATGAGGTTTTCCGATTTTCGAGCTTGGATACGAGACGAAAACGGGACTGCCTCGATTGAGTTCTCTATTGTCTTGGGTGTTCTCGTTGCAGCGTTTCTCGCTGCGGGAATGGTAATTGGGCCGGCAGTCCACAATTATGCGACTCGCCTGAAAACCATCACATTGGAAGCGCGCGCGGTGCTCGACGAACTCAAGGCGGCAACGCCCCCCGCGACTGCGCCCTAGTTTTCAGATGCTCGGCGCCAGCTGTTTCCTGATCTGTTTACTCGCCCTGCTCGTCGGGATGGAGATCCGATCGCCTGGAACCGTTCATGCGGTCGTCGAAACTGCAACGCTGGTTTGGATGACCGCTGGCCAGCACGTCCCGCACGACATCTGCACTGGTCTTTCGGATCTGGGGCGTCCGATCGCCGCCTGTGCGGGCCTATAGGCTTTAAAACCGGGGTGGCCTCAACCCACCGTCGCCAGTGCACGCTCGAGCGCGGCCTTCTGCGTTTCACGAAGCACCTCAAAAGCCCAAAAGATCATTCCGGACAACGCTCCGCCCGCCGCGCAGTATTCTAGCGTGGCTGAGCCGCTTTCGTCATTTGCTAGATCTGAAAGCGTCAATCGAATGATTCTAATATATCCTGTTATATATGAAATCATGGCGCGCCTCCTGAATTGACGCGTCATTCTGATATGGAGCGCTTTAAGCTCGTTCAAACATTCTTGGTTTAGCAAGTTTAACTGTGTTTAGTTGGTTTGGATTAAGATGACTCGGGCCCCTCGATGTGCCGTGCCCCCCCCCCCCGAAACTCCTCCAGAAAAAACTAGTGTCCGCCCCGACCAGAGGGCGGACAGATGAAGCGATCGTACCATCCGGTGAACACCCCAGCTGACTGAACTCGTGCCCGACGACCGCGAGACGCTGTGGCTCGCCTGAAGGGGAGAGGCCCGATCGGGCTAGAGCCTACAGGCTCGCTTGTAGGTGAGATTGCACCTACGCTCTCGGGATGCGCGCTGAGAGCTAGCCACCTCACACGGCCCAATGTCGCCTTCCTGGAGCTGGCACGAGGGCAGCTCATGTTGAGGGTTTCGGATGCCGGCCCGCGCGCGGAGTGTGCGGCCGGCGCTGAGGGCTGGCTTCCGAAAGCCTTCAGGGGAGGAAGCCGCGGTCGGGGCTCCGGGTGGGTCAGGCTATGGCGATAGCGGTGTCGCTGCGGTGCTGACGATGCCCCAAGAGGTCTGGGCGGTGGCCGCGAAGAGCCCCAGGCGTCCAACGTGCCGGGCCCCGCGCGGTATCGGACGCCGACATGGGCGGTGTCTGGACGGCGCTTGAGGGGACGCTGGATGCGAGGCACAGCGGGTCCTGCGCCAAGGCCGGGGGCGATGGCGGGAAGTGGCGCGGCCGATCGTTACGGCCGGGCTCATGAGCTGTCGCACCACAGCGGCGCGAGTGGGCGGGCGCACCAGGCGCCGCCGCGGCCGATGACCTCGATGATCCGCACGACGCCGCCACATGGGCAGGTCAGGGCCGACGCGGGCTTGGGTTCACGGGGCTCGGGAGGGGCCTCGTGGACGGCGGTCGGTTGCAGCGTTCGCTCCAGGATCAGGGCGCGCAGGGTGTCCAGCGGCACGGTGTTGGGCCCCTTGGCCAACAGGCCGTAGTGGCGGATGCGGTGGAAGCCGGACGGCAGGATGTGGATCAGGAACCGCCGGATGAACTCGGCCGGCGCCAGGGCCATGGTCGCCATCTTCACCGCACCGGTGGCGGGGTTGGCGCGGCGGTAGTCCTTCCAGCGGAAACGGACGGCGTGGTCGGCCAAGCTGACCAAGCGGCTGCTGGAGATGGCGACACGGTGGGTGTAGCGGGCCAGATAGGCCAGCACGGCGGCGGGGCCACCGAACGGCGGCTTGGCGTAGACCACCCACTCGGCACGCCGTAGCGGCGCCAGGTATGCGGCGAAGGCCTGGGGCTCGATCAAGGCGGCGAGGGCGCCGAAGAAGTGTAGACGCCCTTGGGCGTGGAGGGCCGTGAGCTTCTCCAGGAACAGCCGCCGGAAGAACCGCGACAACACCCTCACGGGCAGGAAGAAGCCCTTGCGACAGGCGATCCAGCGCCGGCCGTCGAGGGAGAGTCCGCCGCCAGGGACGATGCAGTGGACGTGAGGGTGATGGGTCAGGGCCGAGCCCCAGGTGTGGAGCACGGCGATCAGGCCCAGCCGCGCGCCCAGGCGCTTGGGATCGGCGGCGATGGTCTGCAGGGTCTCGGCGGCGGCCTTGAACAGCAGATCATAGACCACGGCCTTGTTGAGGAAGGCGATGGCGGCGATCTCTCCTGGCAGGGTGAAGACGACATGGAAATAGGGCGCTGGCAGTAGATCGGCCTGACGCTCGGTCAGCCAGAGCTTGGCCGCCGAACCCTGACACTTGGGGCAATGGCGGTTGCGGCAGGAGTTGTAGCTCACCGCCAGGCGCTGACAGTCGTCGCAGCGCGCGACATGGCCGCCGAGCTGCGCGCTGCGACAGGCCTCGATGGCCGACATGGCCTTGAGCTGACCAAGGCTCAGGTGTCCGGCATGGTCACGGCGGTAGGCCGGCCCATGGGCGCGGAAGATGTCGGCCACCTCCAAGGATGGCCGGGACATGGGAGGCTCAAGCCGGTGGCGGCCGCAGCAACGACAGCGGACTCTTCACCGCGCCCAGGGTCTTGATCGCCACACGGGTGTAGCGGGCGGTCGTATCCAGCTTTTTGTGGCCCAGCAGCGCCTGGATCACCCGCACGTCGGTCTTGCGCTCCAAGAGGTGGGTGGCGAACGAATGGCGCAGGGTGTGCATCGACACCCGCTTGCCTAGGGCCGCTGTCGCCGCGGCGGCCTTACAGGCCCGGTCCAGCTGGCGCGTGGTGACCGGCTGGCCGGGATCACGCCCTGGGAACAGCCACCCTTTGGGCCTGGCTGATCGCCACCAATCGCGCAACAGGGCCAGGAGATCTGGCGAGAGCATCACATAGCGGTCCTTGCGGCCCTTGCCCTGTTCGACCCGGATTAGCATGCGGGCGCTGTCGATGTCAGCGACCTTCAGGTGGGTGATCTCCGAGACCCGCAGGCCGCAGCCATAGGCGATGCTCAGGGCGGCCTTGTGCTTGAGGCTGGGCGCGCAGTGCAGGAGCAGCGCCACCTCTTCGGGGCTGAGCACTTCGGGAAGGCGGTCCTCCTTGCGCACCGTGGCAAGCCGTTCGCCATAGCCCTGGCGACCCAGGGTGATCTTGAAGAAGAACCGCAGGGCCGAGACACTGGCGTTCATCTTGGCCGGCGAGGCGCCAGCGGAGGCCAGGTGCAGCTGATATCGTCGCAAGTCCTCAGGCTCGGCCTGATCGGGCGATCGCCCAAGGAACTGGGCGAAGTCGGCGACGACACGCACGTAGTCGCGTTGGGTCTTCTCGCCGAACTGCCGGATCGACATGTCTTCGATCATCCGCTGACGCAGCGGGGTCGTGGGCGCAGAGCTCATCAGGGGTCTCCTGTCTGCAGGTTTGACCCCTGATCTTCAGACAGGACGGACGTGGCGCCGCCACTTCAGGCTCATTCTCAGCGCCGGCGAACATCACCCATGCCGCGCGAGCGGCTTAGTCCTCATGGCGCGACCGCGCCGCAGATGCGGACATCAATGACGACAGGGCAGGGTGGAAAGAGACTTGGTCCGCTAGGAGCACTTCGCCCTTCACGGAACAACTCCGTCTTGCCCATTGAGCCCGTGCGAATTCATCAAATAGATATCGGCACGCTGTGATCAGGGGGTGACCGACTTGGCGGCGATGTTGGGGCTGATGTTCGCGGCAGCTGGCGTGGCGAGTCTGAGCGAATGGGCCAAGTTGGGGAGCAGCGTACCGGCGCGCGGCGAACTGAGGGCGGTGGACCATTGTGGCCTGCTGGGCGACGGCCTCAATGACCGGATCTCGTGGACCGCCTGGGGCGCTCTCTGCTCTTAAAGCCCGACAAACCCGCTCTTTGGGGCGGCCCGTCGTGCATCATATATAAGACGTTAGACCACATAATGTCTCACTAATAAGACGCTTCTTGATATCAAGGCCCGACCTAGGTATTATGTCTCATAAGTGATACCATAAGCCTTAATTCGTCTCATTAGTGGGGCTTAGCTATGCCAAAGCCTACCGACCGCGCCTATTCGAGAAGCGCCCTTGAGGGGATCGCGCTGCTAGGCCAGCTCATCCGGATTGGCCGCATTGAACGCAAGCTCACAGCTCAGGATCTGGCTGCCCGCGCGGGCATTTCGCGCGCGCTCCTCTATCGCATCGAACAGGGCGACCCGGCCTGTTCGATTGGGGCTGTCTTTGAAGCGGCGACGATCGTCGGCGTGCCGCTGTTTGATCCGCATCAGGAGAGCGGCCGCACGCTGCGCGATCTGCGGAACGTCTTAGCCCACGACACAGCGCGCCGGCTGACACTTCTGCCAAAGAAGGTTCGGACAAGCGCGAAGGTGGTCAAAGATGACTTCTAGCGCGCGCCTCGACGAAGCCTATGTGTGGATTTGGCTGCCCGGCGAGACCGCGCCTGTGGTTGCCGGCCTGCTGTCGCGTGACGGCGAAGATCTCGTCTTCAATTACGGCCGTTCTTATCTCGAACGCGACAACCGCATCGCGATCTACGAGCCGGAGCTTCCCCTCATTACCGGCATCCAGCGCCCCGCTCCGGGATTGCAGCTTCCGAGCTGCATTCGCGATGCGGCGCCTGACGCTTGGGGCCGCCGGGTCATCATCAACCGACGCTTCGGGGCGAAACGCGACGACATCGACATCAACCAGCTCGACGAGCTGACCTATTTGCTGGAGTCTGGATCAGACCGCATTGGGGCTTTGGATTTTCAAGCGTCGCCAACCCAGTATGTCGCGCGCGAACCGAGCGAGGCTTCGCTTGAGGAGCTGATCGCGGCGGCGGATCGCGTTCAGCGCGGCGTGCCCCTCACACCCGGGCTCGAGCGCGCGCTCTTCCACGGCAGCTCGATTGGCGGTGCCCGTCCCAAAGCTATCATCGTCGATGGCGATCAAAAGCTCATCGCGAAATTCTCGGCGCAAAGCGACGTCTTCAACGTCGTCAAAGGTGAGTTCGTCGCGATGCGGCTCGCCGGTCGCGTCGGACTCAATGTTGCTCCGGTGCGCCTCGTCCAGGCCGCCGGCAGAGACGTTCTGCTCGTCGAGCGTTTCGATCGTCCGCGTGTAGACGGCGGCTGGGCGCGCAAGGCCATGGTGTCGGCCCTGACCATTTTCGGACTTGAAGAAATGATGGCGCGCTACGCGAGCTACGAAGAGCTCTGCACCAAGATCCGCCACGGCTTCACAGCGCCGGAGGCGACGCTACGCGAGCTCTATGCCCGCTTGGTATTCAACATCCTCGTCGGCAACACCGATGATCATGCCCGCAACCACGCAGCCTTCTGGGACGGCCGCATGCTTACGCTCACGCCCGCCTACGATATCTGCCCGCAGTCGCGCGCCGGGAATGAGGCCTCGCAGGCGATGCTGATTGTGGGCAATGAGCGGATGAGCCAACTGGCTGTGTGTCGCCGCGCGGCCGCCAATTTCCTCCTCACGCCTGCGCGGGCAGATGAGATCATCGAAGAGCAGCTACGCACCATTCGCGCCTCATGGAGCGAAGTCTGTGATGAGGCCGAGCTTGGTGAGGTCGATCGCAATCTGATGTGGAGGCGGCAGGTTCTGAACCCCTACGCACTCGAAGAATTGCCCAAAAATCTCCTGAACGCTGCGGAGTCCTGACGGCTCATTTGCTGGGCGGGGGCAATAGCCGCAAAAGAAGAGGACGCGAATCCACTCCTCGGTGACGTTGGCTGCGTTCGCTTCGGGACGTCCAGCGCCACGGCGTCGCCCGTCCGGGTTCGAGGCGCTGACCGTTCCGTGGATAGCGCCCTGCATCAGAGCGCCGGGGAGCCCAGACCGCTCCAGGGCGAGCACTGACTTTTCAGGTCCAGCCTCTTAGGAGCGCAGGCGCACACCAGGATCGCCGTCCGCCTTTGATCCGTCAGGGCCGCGCCTGGTGATCAACAAGCGAAAGCGGGGCGCGTTGATGCTCCCGCTTCGTCAACACCATGCTGAGGACATCGCCACCCGCGCCGCAAAGGCGATCAGCGTCGGCCTTGAGACTGTATGGTTCGAAGAGCTGGAGATCCCCGCCTCCGCCAAGCGTCGCGCCGCAGACTTCCGCAGCCGTGGGCGCTGCATCCGGCGACGCCGACGGCTCTCGCGGCGTTGAAGATCCAGTTGCTGAAGCCCTTCTCGCTACGCGGCTTGCCGTACTTGGTCGTCACCAAGACCAGGTGCTGGCTTTCCCGTGCCGCCAACGAGGTCGCGAGCGCCGGATGGATGGGGATCAACAGCGCCTCGTCGGTTTTCGACTGACGTCGTGAGATGTAGGTCGACCGAATTTGGCTGACCTCGGCGCGACCCTCGCCAAGTTAGTCCTTGGCGTTGATGCCGTTAGGACCGTCAGCGCGCTTTCTCGCGCATCCGTCAATCCATTTCTTGGGGCAATTATTTGCCCTTAGCTTGGGCAAAAGGGCCTCGTTAGGGCTGTTTCTGTGGCCATACCTGCGCCCGCTATCAGAAAAATTCCATTTTAAAACCCCATCGATTTGGTGGGAATTGGTGTGGTTTGATCCACTTGTGTCTGGAGTGTGGCGGGAGCCACGCCCTGTTTCGTCAGATGCAGGGCGGGGGCGGCTCACGCGTTGCGTTTATTGGAGGGGCTTTTATGACCATCAAACACCGCAAGCTCGTGCTTGCGACGACGGCGCTTTGCGCCGCAAGTTTCGCCGCCCAGGCCTGGGCCCAGGCCGCGCCGCCGGCTGAACCCACCGAGATCGAGGCCGTCGTGGTCGTCGGCTCGCAAATCAAGGGCGCGAAGGTCAATTCGGCCCTGCCGGTGACAGTGGTTGGCGAAGACCAGATCGGCGCTTCCGGCGCGGTGTCGGGCGATGAGCTCTTCCGGTCCATCCCGCAGATGGGCGACGTCAACTTCAACGCCAGTATCTGCCGGGCAGCAGCAACAGCGCCCGGGGCGACGTCGGTTCGGTGAACTTGCGCAACCTGGGCATCGGCAACACCCTGGTGCTGCTGAACGGCCGCCGCGTGGTCACCCACCCGACCAGCCAGGCTAATGACAACCTTGTGCCGGTGCTAACCTACAACACCAGCGCCATCCCGGTGTCAGGGCTCAAACGTTTGGAAGTGCTGCGCGATGGCGCGGCCGCCATCTACGGCGCCGACGCCGTGGCCGGGGTGGTCAACACCGTGCTGCGCGACGATGTCGACGGCCTGACCGCCTCGGGCCAGTACGGCTTCGCCGAGGGGACGAACCTGAAGGAGTACAACTTCAACGCCTTCGGCGGGAAGAACTTCGCCGACGGCCGCGGCAACATCAGCGCCTTTGTCTCTTACGACCAGCGCACGCGCATGCGCTCGACGGACCAGGACTACACCGCTTCGTCAGACCGTCGCGGGCTGTTCGCCGGCACCCGCTTTGACGGTGTCGCCAGCCTGGACGGGCGCAGCACCACGACGCCGTGGGCCTATGTCCAGACGCCGCAGAGCTTCGGCACGGTGCGTCAGGGGACGACGGCGCTGACCAGCAGCGCCGGCTACTTCCACATCCAGCCTTCGACGTTCGCGGGCTGCCAGCTGAATATCAGCGGCGGCTTGTGCATCGACGACGGCGCCCTGGCGACCTCCGCCGCCGATCGGGACCTGCGCTTCAACACGGCCGCGCTGGGCACGACGGTGATTCCGGAGCTCAAGCGCGCCAACGTCTTCCTGACGGGCCACTACGATATCTCCGAGGACCTGACCGTCTTCGGCGAGCTGGGCCTGTACCACGCCAAGACCAGCGCCCTGCAGGCGCCGATCGCCACGCTGTCCTCGGGCGTGATCAGCATCCCGGCCAGCAACTACTGGAACCCCTTCGGCCCGGTGACCTTCGCCAACGGGACGGCCAACCCCAACCGCCTGCCCAACCTGAACGTCCCGGCCAGCGGCTTGCCGCTGACCCTGCGCGGCTACACCTTCGCCGATCTGGGCCTGACCCATGTCGACGTCACCAACGATCAGTACCGGGTGCTGGGCGGCGTCCGCGGCCGGAAGTTCGGCTTCGATTGGGAATCGGCTCTGGTCTATTCGGAAGCCACCGCCGACGACATCAGCGACAACATCTCCAACACCAAGCTCTACGCGCAACTGGCCCTGTCCACGCCAGACGCCTACAACGTCTTCAACGGTTCGAACGTCGCCAACCCGAGCGGCGCTGACACCACCCGCAACAGCGAGGCGGCGATCGACGCCATCCGCGTCAAGATCAAGCGCCGCACGAAGAGCACGCTGGCCTCCTGGGACTTCAAGGTCTCCAAGCCCGATCTCTTCAGTCTGCCGGGCGGCGACGTCGGCGTGGCCTCGGGCGTCGAGGTGCGTCGTGAAACCCAGCTTGACGACCGCGACAAGCGCATCGACGGGACGATCACCTTCACCGACCCGATCAGCGGCGTGGTCCTGAGCGACCTGATCAACTCCAGCATGAACCCCGACACCAAGGGCCACCGTTCAGTGGCCTCGACCTATATCGAGTTCGCCGTTCCGCTGGTCTCGCCCGAGATGTCGATCCCTCTGGTCCACCGCCTGGATCTGCAACTGGCGGGTCGCTACGAGCACTACAGCGACTTCGGCAACACGGCGAAGCCCAAGATCGCCGGCGCCTGGGACCTAGTCGACGGCTTCCGCATCCGTGGCTCGTGGGCCAAGGGCTTCCGTGCGCCGAACCTCGAGCAGATCAACGCCACGGTCGTGTCGCGGTCGAACACCCGCACCGACTACGCCTTCTGCGAGGCCGACCTGCGGGCCAAGCGCATCACCTCGTTCGCGGGCTGCTCGCGCTCACTGCTGACCACGGCGCGCCGGGCGGGTAACCCCGACCTGGATCCCGAAGAGTCCGAAACCCTGTCGTACGGCGTGGTCCTGGAGCCGAAGTTCATTCCCTCCGAATATGGTCGCCTGACCTTCACCGTCGACTATTGGAAGGTGAAGCAGACGGGCCTGATCGGGGTGTTCGGCGAAGGCAACGCCCTGATCCTGGACTACCTGCTGCGGCAGTCGGGTTCGAGCAATCCCAACGTCATCCGCGCCGCGCCGACGGCCGACGACATCGCCGCCTTCGCCGGCACCGGCCTGACGGCCGCCGGCCAGGTCCTGTACGTCAACGACAAGTACACCAACCTGCAGCCGCAGGACATTGAGGGGCTGGATCTGGGCCTGATCTATCGCCTGAGCACCGATACGCTGGGCGACTTCGACTTCAACCTGAACGCCGCGCACCTGATCAAGTACTACCAGTCGCCGTCGCCGGGCATCGCCGAGCTGATGGCGGCGCGTTCGGCGGGCAAGATCAACGCCGGCACCACCATCAACGGCGGCGGCAACCTGCTCCGGCAAAACGGCAAGACCGATTGGAAGGTCTCCGCTGCGCTCACCTGGCGCTACAAGCAGCTGACCGTCGGCGGCTTCACCCAGTACATCGGCGACTACAACGACACCGCCCTGCTGGACTCGACCGGCTCGCCGTGGGTCGTGGACTCGCAGATCACCGCCAACCTGTATGGCGAATACGACTTCGCGAACGCCAACACCAAGCTGCGCTTGGGCGTCCGCAACATCACCGACAAGGATCCGCCGCTCAGCTCTGCGGGCTATGACGGAACGGTCTATCTGCCGTACGCCCGCTACTGGTACGTCTCGGTCAAGAAAACGTTCTAGAAACAAGGGGCGGATCGTGAAGTACGTGTTCAGCGCTTACCGTGCGCGCTGGCGGGTTTCGAGCGCGCTTGCCGCGCTCGCGCTCGCCGCCGCGCCGGCGACTTTCGCTCAAGCCGCTGGCGCTTCGGCGCCGGCGGCCGCCTCGCCCTCGAGCCTGTTGCCGGTCAAGACCGACGCGGCCAAGGGCGCGGTCGTCGTCACCCTGCCGGCGCCCGCCGCCGACGGGGTGTCGGGCCGCTTCCTCTATCAGCCCAGTCTCAGCGGCGGCCTCGGATCGACGCCGGTGGGCCTGGACCGGGCCGCGACGGGCGAGACCCAAGTGCTGATCTTCCGGCGCGTCGGCAAGAAGGTGCTGATCGCGTTCGAGAACTACGGCTTCCGCGCCGTCGGCGGAACGCCGGAGGAGGCTCGCACCGTCCAGGACAGCTTCCCGGCCTCGGTGGTCTGGACGGGCGATGTGATCGCCGAGACCCCGGACGGCGGCGTCACGGTCGATATCGCCTCGTTCCTGCTGCGCGACGCCTTCGACATCACTGCAGGCCTCAAGCGCGGCAAGCAGGGCGCCTATAAGTTGGCGCCGACGCTCAGCTACGTCGATCTGCCGGTCACGGGCGTCCTCCCCGACAACCTCGAATTCGAAACGCGGCAGACCTTCACCACCGACGAGCCGGGGCCCGAGGTCAACGGCATCGTTCCGGACGGACGTGCGGTGACGTTCGGCGTCCATCACAGTTTCATCCGCCTGCCGCCGCCGGGCTTCGTCCCCCGCCTCCAGGACCCTCGCACCGGCACCTCGGCGCAAGTCCTGTTCGCCGACTACGCCACGCCGCTGGATCAGCCGATCGTTCAGCGCCTGGCGCGCCGCTTCCGGCTGGAGAAGACGGATCCCCACGCGGCGCGCTCCCGCGTCAAGAAACCGATCGTCTACTACGTCGATCGCGGCGCGCCCGAGCCGATCCGCACCGCGCTGATCGAGGGCGGTCGCTGGTGGGCCAAGGCGTTCGAGGAAGCCGGCTACATCGACGCTTTCCGGGTCGAGGCGCTGCCCGAGGGCGTCGATCCGATGGACGCGCGCTACAACGTCGTGAACTGGATCCACCGCCAGACCCGCGGTTGGTCGACCGGCACCACGGTCGTCGACCCGCGCACCGGCGAAATCGTGCGTGGCGTCGTCCAGCTGGGCTCGCTGCGCGTTCGCCAGGACCGCTTGATCTTCGAAGGCTTGGTCGGCGCGGACAAGACGGGAAAGGGCGGTCCCGACGATCCGCTAAACGTGTCCCTGGCCCGCATCCGCCAGCTTTCTGTGCACGAGATCGGCCACACCCTGGGCCTGGCCCACAACTTCGCGGGCAGCACCTATGGACGCGCTTCCGTCATGGATTATCCGGCGCCGCTGGTGAAGATCGACGGCGATCAGCTGGACCTGTCAGAGGCTTACGCCAAGGGCGTGGGGGGCTGGGACCGCTTTGCGATCAACTGGCTATACTCGCAGGGGGCGCCAGGGTCGGACGAGGCTGCGCGCCTGGACCGCTTGGCGCGCGACGCTCAGGCCAAAGGTCTGCGATTCGTCACCGACGGGGATTCGCGGGGCGCCGCGTCCGGCCAGCCCTATGGCGCGCTGTGGGACAACGGTCCTGACGCGGTCGCGGAGCTGAATCATGTGCTGGCCGTGCGCAAGATCGCGCTCAGCCGGTTCGGCTTGGCGAACCTGCCCAAGGGCGCGCCGGCCGCAGACCTCAAGCGGGTCCTCGCGCCGATCTACCTGTTTCATCGGTACCAGGTCGAAGCCGCCGTAAAGCTGATCGGCGGTGTGGACTATGCGTACGCCGTTCGCGGCGATGGTCACGAAAGCGCATCGATCACAGCCGCCGCAGCGCAGCGCAAGGCGTTGGAAGCGTTGCTGCGGACCATCGATCCCGCCACGTTGGACCTACCCGATCCTCTGCTGAACCTTTTGTCGTCTGGCCAGTCGGGCGCGCGCGACAAGGCCTACGAGATCGAGATCTTCCCGACCTCGGGACCGTCGGTCTTCGACCTGGCGACCGCCGCCGAAATGGCCGCTGACCAGACCGTGTCGCTGCTGCTGAACCCGCAGAGGCTGAACCGGGTGGTCGAGCAGAACCGCCGTGATCCGAGTCAGCTGGGCGTAGGCGAGCTGGCCGAGCGCCTGCTGGCGAGCGTCGCGCCGAGCGGCGACGAAGGGCGGTTGGGCGACCTGCGTCGTCGCATCCGGGCCCGTGTCGTCGGCGACATGGTCGAGGCGCAGGGCGAAAAGGCGCTGTCGCCGACGGCGTCCGCCCAGCTCGACGCTGCCTTGCGCACCTTCGGAAGGACTCTGGCCGCCTATCAGGGCGGCGGGGCCGAGGGCGCCCAAGCCGCAGCGCTGTCGCGGGCCTTGCTCAGCGAGGATCTCGCCGCTCGGCAGGCCCTTGCCGCGCCCCGATCCGGGGCGGTCGAAACCCTACCACCCGGCATGCCGATCGGCGGGGAAGACTGTTGGTTCTGCGCTCCAAGCGCGGGCTTGTAATGCGTATCTCAGAAAGAAGGCGTCTCATGACCGCTTACTCCGTCCGCCTCATCCAGGCCTGTTCCCGAGGCGCGCTGATCGCCGCCGCCGGCGTCCTGCTGCCGCTGGCGGCCGCCCAGGCCGCGACGCCCGCCGTGGCGATCGTCAACGCCCAGATCTTCGACGGTACGGGCGCGGCGCCCTACAAGGGGACGCTGGTGGTGAAGGACGGCCGCATCCTCGACGTCGGTCCCGCCGTGAAGGCTCCGAAAGGCGCTCAGGTGATCGACGCCAAGGGCGAGGCCCTGACTCCGGGCTTCTTCGACGTCCACACTCACTGGACGCCGGCCGGCGCCCCCAACATCACGCCCAAGATCGCCGACGCCTACGTCGCCGCCGGCGTCACGACGATCAACGACTTCCACCAGCAGCCGGAGTCCTTCGCGCCGCGTCGCCAGTGGCTGTCGACCCTGACCGCGCCGCACGTCAACTTTGTCGCCCGTGTCAGCACGCCGGGCGGCCACGGCGCCGACTGGGCCGACGAGGCCACCACCCGCTGGGTCAACACCCCCGAGGCGGCCAAGGCCGCGATCGAGGGTCTAGCCCCCTACAAGCCCGACGCCATCAAGGCCTTCACCGACGGTTGGCGCTACGGCTCCTCGCCGGACAACACCAGCATGGATGGCTGGACGCTGAAGGCCCTCACCGACGCGGCCCACCAGCAGAACCTGAAGGTGCTATCGCACACCGTCACGGTGGAGCGCGGCGCGGTGGCGGCCGACAGCGGTGTCGACATCATCGCCCACAGCCTGCAGGACCAGCCGCTCGACGCCGGGACGGTCGCAAAGTTGAAGGCCAACGGCACTTACTACGCCCCGACCCTGGCGGTGTACGAGCCGGTGAAGCCGGGCCAGAAGCCGCCGGCCGACGCTGACAGCCCTCGCGCCCAGCAGGCGGCCCGCAAGTTCGGCTACGCCCTGGCCAACGTGAAGACTCTGAAGGACGCTGGCGTGCCGATCGCCCTTGGCACCGACGCCGGCATGCCCGGCACAGTGCACGGCTTCTCGACGCTGCATGAGATGGAACTGCTGGTCCAGGCCGGCCTGACCCCGTCCGAGGCCTTGATCGCCGGCACAGCCACCAGCGCCAAGGCCATGAACCTGCTGGCTGATCGCGGCACGCTGGAGAAGGGCAAACGCGCCGACTTCGTGCTGATCGCCGGTCAGCCGTGGGTCAACATCGCCGACGTCCGCAAGGTGGAGCGGGTGTTCATCGACGGCAAGGCGGTGTTCGGACCCGGCTCGACTCGCTCGCCCTTCAACGACAAGCCGACCCTGCCGGTCGCGAAGGCCAAGGGTACGCTGGTCGACGACTTCGAGCGCGCCGATGGCCGCACCAGCCTGGACACGCTGCGTCTCAGCGACTTCGACGGCGGTCGCGACCGCAGCGTTGAGGTGCTGCAGACGGTCGACAAGGGCGACGGCGACCATGTGCTGAGCGTGGCGGCCAAGATGGCCCAGAAGCCAGAGCCCGATGCGGGCGTCCTGCTGCCGCTGAGCCGGGGTTCGGTCCAGCCGGTCGACGTCTCGGCCTTCAAGGGCCTGACCTTCGAGCTGCGCGGCGACGGCGGCCCGTACATCGTGACGATCAACACTGTCTCGGGCTCCTGGACCGCCAAGGTCACGGCCGACAAGAGCTGGGCCAAGGTCACCGTGCCGTTCGCCGACTTCAAACGCTCGGGGCGAGGCGAGGGGGCCTGGACCGGGACGGACCTTCTGGAAGTGGGAGTCTCGGGCTCGCGTCCGGCCGGCCGCAAGTTGTGGTTCGAGCTCGATGACGTGGTCTTCTACTAAACCCGCGGACCGACGCTAGGGCCGAAGCCCCCGCCGTAAGGCGGGGGCTCTTGTCTTGGCGATCAGAGTCGGCGCTGGTCTTTAGTCTGTTTATCGAGATGGTCGATCGTAATCGCCCACCTTCCATTAGATTTCCTCGATCGCGCTGACGCCGCCCGTTGGGTTGGCGGGAACCCGATAGGACTTGAGGACGAACCGCTCATAGTTTCGATCAAGAACGGTGGTGACGCCGATCAGATCGATCCGGGCGGCGTCGGGCCGCAGGGTGACCAGCCCGTAGCCCTTGGTCAGATGCTGGCAGAACCGGACCTCCGGGCAGGCCTTTGAAAAGGCCGGGCCCAGCTCGACGTCGCCCAGCATGTTGCCAAGACTGCTGCTAGTGATGGCGGTGACGCCGAGTTCCGCGGCTACGCGCCGACCTTGGGCGTCGTGGAGTTCATTGACCCAGAAGGCGTGGCTGTCGCCCGAGAGCACCAGTGGGCGGCTTCCCGTCTCGGCGAACATTCGGTCCATGCGAGCGCGAGCGGCGGGATAGGAATCCCAGCCGTCGAATTCGAACGGAACATCGCTTGGGAGAGTCGCCAACTGCTCCAGCCAAGGTCGCAGGATGGGCGTCACCTGGGCAAAGGCCCGCGCCCAGCCCTCTTTCCCCAGGAAGCGGGCGATGTCGGCGCCGGTCGTGTGCGCCATCACCACCTGATTGCCGATGACCTGCCAAGGCTTTCCAGCCTGCACCGACTGCTCCAGACGGTCGCGTAGCCAGGCCTCCTGCGCATGACCGTAGACGCTGCGTTCGGGACGGGACATGGAGCGACGGATGGAATCGGCGTCCATCCTGACGCCGTAGGGCGCCGCCACCGGGCGGCCCTGGCTGAACGCGGTCAATATCTTCCGCCGGAGCTCGGGATCGGAGACCACCACCGGCTGATCCGGCATGGTCAGGTCCACCGCATTCCAGGTCACGTCATTAGGGTCGCGCAGATTGATCTGGCGGTCTCGGCCAAGGAATCGGTTTTCGACCATGATGAGGGTCGCCAGATCGCCTAGTTCAAAGGTGCGATTGATCGCGAGCAGTGATACGCCCGGTTCAGGTTCCCGAATGGGAATCCACTCATAGAAGGCGCGGACTGCGGCGTCGCGACGATCGCTCCAGACGCTTTCGTCAGGTTGATGATTCTGCGCCCCACCGCTCCAGGAATCATTGGCCGTTTCGTGGTCGTCCCAGACGCAGATCCAGGGCGCACGCGCATGAGCCGCCTGCAGATCGGCGTCCAGTTTGTAGCAGGCGTGCCGCTCGCGATAATCGGCGAGGGTGCGCGCCTCGTTCGCGGGGGTGGGCGCCCGGCCGATTTTCGTCCCGATGCTCATGCCGAGTTGGTCGGGTCCGCCGCCGTATTCGTAGATATAGTCCCCCAGATGCAGAACGAGATCGACACGATCGAGGTTGGCGATGTCGCGGTAGGCGTTGAAAAATCCGGTCGAATAGAGCGAGCAGGACGCGACGGCGAGGACCATTTCCGACACCGCGCCGACCGGGAGGGTGCGCGTGACGCCGATGGGGGAGATCTGATCGCCGGCGCGGAAACGATAGCGGTACTCGGTGTTCGGCCGCAGCCCCGCTACATCGACCTTGACGGTGAAGTCTCGGGCGCTGGTCGTTGTCGCCGCGCCGCGCTGGACCACGTTCTTGAAGCCGATATCGGTTGCGACCTCCCACTCCACGGACACCGCCGCAGCGTCGGGCCGCAAGGGTGTGGCGCGGGTCCAGAGAATGACCCGATCCTGCAGGGGATCGCCGGAGGCGACGCCGTGCAGGAAGCGGGTGGGCTCTTTGGAGCGCGCGCTGGCTTTCGCCGCCGTCGCTGCATAGGCGGCCGCGCCCACAAGGCCGAGCGCCGCTCGTCGATCAAGTTTCATGTCTCTGGTTCCCTGGGAGGGCGGTGACCGTCGCGCGCGGCGCTCCGGTCACCGACGATGCGTCAGAAGTGAGCGCTGACTTCGAACCGCACGGTGCGGCGGGGCCCGGTGATGAAGGTCGGCATGCCGAAGGAGTCGCCGGTGTTCCCGCCGTCGACGATGTATTTCTTGTCCAGCAGGTTCTCGCCCATGATTGCGAACGACCAGGGGCCGGATGCGGGTGTCAGGCCAAGACGGACGTTGAGGATGCCGAAGGCGTCCTGGTATTCATCGACTGTCTTGTCCGAAAACGCCGGGCGAGAGCGGACCTGAAGGTCGCCGCGATCGTTGTCGTCGGAGAAGAAGATCTTCGATTGCCAGCTGTAGACGGGGGAGAGCGATAGCTCGCCCAAGCGCGTCGAAACGGCGGCGTTGACGCCGAGCGCGAACTTGTTGTCCGGGCTGTTGCGGAAACTGTTGCCGTCATAGGCGCCGCCGTTGAAGCGCGCGTGATTGTAGGCGTAGCTTCCGAACACCGACAGGCTGTCTGTCAGTCGCCAGGTCGCCTGGGTCTCTAGGCCGGTCGCCTTGGCCTTGCCGGCGTTCACTGGCTCAAGACGATCGCCATTCCGTCGGAAGGTCTGGAAATTGGAATAGTCGAAGCTGTAGATCGACGCGTCGCCATACAGCGCGCCGCTGAAGAGGCGATATTTGATACCCACTTCGGCGGACGACAGTTTCTCGGCGGGAAGTATGTTGACGGCGCCGGAGGCGGCCAGGTCGATGCTCTCGGGGCGTTTGCCGATCCCATAGACCGCATAGACATTCACGGTCGGCGTCACCTGATACCGTAGCCCGGCCCGTCCCGTGGCCAGGCTGGAGGAATGGTCGCCCCTGACGACGGCGCCGGCCGGCGTAAGGGTCATCAGCAGGGCGGCTCCGGTCAGGCGCGATACGCTTTTGGGCGTCGTGACCTGCATGGACACCGCCTTGTCGTCCCAGGTCAGGCGCCCGCCAACAAAGGCCTGAAGCTTATCGGAAAGGTGGAACGTTCCGTCGGCGAACAGGTCGTAGGTCTCGATGTCGGCCGTCTGCCGCCGGCGATCCAGGTGGAAGGGCTTGTAGTTGGCCGCCGCCGAACCGAGAGCGGCGTTGACCTGGCTGTTCGTCAGGCCGTTCGGCGCATATCGGTGCAGGGCGCCCGACAGCAGCAGCGCCATGGCGCGCTCGTCGGCGCCGAGGTCTGTCTGCTGGGAGTTGCTGGCCTTGAAATAGCTGGCGCCGACGAAGCCTTCGAAAGCGCCGTCACGTCGAATGTTGAGGCGCAATTCCTGGGAGAACTGTTCCCCGTTATTGCAGAGGTCGTAGGCGATGATGTTCGTGGTCGTACCGTCGATATCGCCCGCCTGACAGGCCTTGTACCAGCGATACCCGCTGATCGACGTCAGGTCTAAGCGCTCGTTCAGGGTCAGGTCGGTGGTTCCGCTAAGGCCCACGATCTTGCGTTGGCTGTAGTCCGCCGCCATGTCGCCGAACGTGCCAAGGTGTGTCGGCGTCCAGAAGCGCAGGTCGCCCTCGACCGCGCCGGTCTGTTGGTTGCGGGGAAGGAAGACGTTGGACTTGAAGGCGCCGCCGCTGTCGGTGTTGTCGCGGTCGTATGTTCCCGAGAACCGGAAGTTGAAGGCGTCGGTGGGCGCGTAGCGAGCCGTCAGTCGGTAGGCCTGGCCGTCGACGTTGTTGTAGGTTCCGCCCTGGGTGTTCTTCAGGAAGCCGTCTCGCTGGCGCTGCAGCGCCCCGATGCGAAGGCCGAACGTCTCGTTCACGGGAAGATTGGCCACGGCCTGCGCCAGTCGCTGACCATGGTCGCCGAGCCCGGCGCGGACCTCCAGGCCCAGCGTGTCGGTCGGCATTTTCTGGAAGGTGGAAATTCCCCCGTTCAAGGCCGAGCGACCATGCAGGGTCGATTGCGGACCCTTTTCGACCTCAACGCGGTCGACGTCGAACATCTCGCCATAAGCGGAAGCGATCTGCGTGATCGGCACGCCATCCTGGAAGAGGGCGACCCGCGGCTCGGCCGCCGGCGACGTATCGTCCGAGGTGATGCCGCGTAGCGAAATCCCCGGCAGCAGGCGATCCTGAAGTTGGATGACCAGGCCCGGCGTCAGCTGGGCGATCCTGTCCAGCTCCGTCACCCCTAGCCGCTCCAGCGTCGCGCCGTCATAGGCGCTGATCGACATGGGCACTTCTGAAATGCGTTGGGTGCGCTTCTGCGCCGTGACGATGATATCGCCCACGGTTGCGACATCGTCTTGGGCGGGCAGGTCTTGTCCAAACGCTTGTCCAGCACCAAGCGCGCTGACGCCGCAGCAAAGAGCCAAACGGAAGGCCCATAAAATTCCTTGTGCCGACATAAATACCCCTCCCTAAAAATTCGTTGGGTGGGTGCTTAATTGCAGGTGATTGTGACGTCAACATAACAGTTGTCCTAATTGAGGGCGGCGAAATCCTTTCAGCGCCTCCTTAGGGTGGCGAACGGTTGTCTAGTCCTTGTGGCGCGCGATCAGCCAGCTCACCAACGGGTCGCGCCGGTCGTCGCCGTCCACACCCGATAGGATTGTTTGTCCGGTGGCGATCATCGAAGCGGTCTGGCCGTCGAGGGCGTCGAGACCGGAATAGCCTTTGGATCGCAATAGGCGGACATAACTGACGCCACGCCAACGACGCTGATCGATGACGTAGGGGGTCAGCGTGGGATCCCGGGCGGCGGCCAGGATCACAGCCAGTTCACCGCGCACTACGGTCTGACCACGCCATAGGGTTGGATCGGCTCCGGGCGGTAGGGGGGGCGGAGCGCCACGCCCATCGGCGATCAAATAGACACCGCTGATCGCGGCCTTGAACAGATCCGCTGCGGTCCTGAAATAATAGCCCACGGCCGAACGGGACAAGCCGGCGCGCTCTGCGACCGCCCGATGGGTGAGCGCTTCTGCGCCGCCATCGACCAGAACATGACAGGCGGCGAGGGCGGCTTCGCGCCTTGGGCCTGGCCCCATGGCGTCCGCCGCCACGTCGCCCGTCGGCAGGCCCAGGCGCCGATCCATTCGCCGCACGAGCCGCGAGAAAAGCGGTTCGAGCCCTACGCCGTCGCGCTCCAGCCGGCTGGCCAGCCGGTCGATAGCCATCCGACGCAGCAGGCGGTAGTCGGGATCGTCCCCCACGACCAGTCCGTTAAAGCCCTCGTCCGTGACATAGGCTGCGGCCAGACCGGCCCATATGGCGGCGTCCTCGATGCGTCCTTCGAATAGTCGGGACCAGAAGCCCCGCCGCTCAGCCAGCCAGGGCGCAACGAGGGTCGCTACCTCGGCGTCGCGCGGCGCTCTTAGCGTCAGGTCCATCCAGATCAACTGCGTCAGGCGCGCCTCGCCCTGGACCAGGGCGTCGAGATATTGTTCCAGGATGGCGGCCAGGGCCTGGCGATCCACTCGCTCAAGGCCATCCAGGCGTTCCAGCCATTCGTCGTGCCAGCGGCGATCGCGAAGCCGCTCGCGCGTAACGACCTCGTTCAGGATGGCGGCCTTGGCGCCGAGATGGTAGGCCAGCGCGCCTGATGTCGCGCCAACGGCGTCGCCCAGGCGGCGGAAGCTCATCGCGCGCAAGCCGCCCTGGGCGAGCTCTCGTCGAGCCGCCTCGATCAAGCGATCTACCTGAGCCTCAGGGGTGGGAACGGCGTCGGGTGGTCCTGACTTCATGACTTTCTATAGCGCGAGAGCGCCTGCGAACCTCGAGAAGGATACCACTCTCGCTCGACGGCATTTTATGCGCGCGGCCGCAGCGGGCAATCGTAGTACGTCCTCTTGGCTCAAGGGGCGCCCCTGATACTCAGATTCCCAGACCGGACCTCCCGCGACGAGCGGAAATGGTTAGACACCGTCCAGAATTTCCCAAGGAATTTCGGGGAGGGCGGGGACAGGGTAAGGCGCTCTATAGTGTTGTATTTATTAGTCTATGTGATGCCGTCTCGGGCCGCCAGCGAGATAGGTCTAAGCGCTCCGCCGCTACGTTACGCTTTCGCCAACTCCGCCTCGACCTGGCCCAGGCGCTCCTTGCCAAAGAAGATCTCGTCGCCGACGAAGAACGTCGGAATCCCGAACGCTCCTCGCGCCACGGCCGCGTCGGTGTTGGCAGCAAGCTCGGCTTTCACCGTCGGATCGCCGGTCGCCGCCAGCAGCGCCGCGCCGTCGAGGCCGGCGGTGCTGGCGACGGTGACGAACACCTCGGGGTCGTCCAGCTTCTGGCCGTCTTCCCACATGCCCTTCAGCATCGCCTCCAGATAGGTCTCGCCGACGCCCATGCGCTGGGCGGCGATCATGCCGCGCATCAGCAGCAGGGTGTTGACCGGGAAGTGCGGGTTGAAGCGGAAGGCGGTCAGACCGTGGGCGGCGATGAAGCGTCGGGTCTCCAGCATCTCGTAGTCCATCTTCCCCTTGATTCCGCCAAAGGCGATCATCGGGGCCTGGTTGCCGGTGGCCTTGAAGATGCCGCCCAAGAGACACGGGATTAGCTTCACGCTGGCGCCCTGGCGCGCGGCGATCTCCGGCAGCAGCTTCCATGACAGGTAGGCGTTGGGGCTGCCGAAGTCGAAGATGAAGTCGACGGTCTTGTTATCGGTCATGGCGGGGCTCCTCACCAGGTCTCGGACCAGGGGCGCAGATCAAGCTCGTGCGTCCAGGCCGAGCGCGGCTGGTTGTGCAGATGGACATAGTTGGCCGCGATGTCGGCGGGCTTGAGGATCAGGTCCTGATCGAGCAGGTCTTCTACCTCGCCGCGCATCGAGCGGATGAAGACGCCGTCGATGGCGCCGTCGACCACCACATGGGCGACATGGATTCCCTTGGGGCCCAGCTCGCGCGCCGCGCTCTGGGCCACCGCCCGCAGGCCCGCCTTGGCCGAGGCGAAGGCGCTAAATCCCTCCTTGCCGCGCAGCGAGGCGCTGGCTCCGGTGAACAGGATCGTGCCCTGGCCGCGCGGGGTCATGACACGGGCCGCCTCGCGCGCCGTGAGGAACCCGGCGAAGCAGGCCATCTCCCAGACCTTGCTGAACACCTGGGCGGTGGTTTGCGTGAGGTCGAAGCGCACGTTCGCGCCGATGTTGAAGACCGCGACCTCCAGCGGGCCGATCTCGGCCTCGATGCGGTCGACCAGGGCGATCATATCGGCCTCCTGGCGGGCGTCGACGCCGAAGGCGCGGGCGTCCTGGCCACTGGAGCGGATTTCTGCCGCCAGGGCCTCCAACTGGTCGAGGTGGCGGGGCCTGCGGGTCATGCAGACCGTGTAGCCTTCGGCCGCGAAGGCCTTGGCGATGGCGCTTCCCACCCCGTCGCCAACGCCTACCACCAGGCACGCGCCCTTGGTCGCCGTCATGTCTGTTTCCTCCGCGTCTGGCCCTCAAGTTCGTATTGATTCTGTACGGAGTCAAACGCAGAATGGCGACACTTGGAACGGCTATGAGTCACCGATGAAGTGGGACGATCTCTCCGCCCAGCCCTGCTCGATCTCGCGGGCCCTGGCCGTGATCGGCGACCGCTGGACGCTGATGATCCTGCGTGACTGCTTCTTAGGGATCCGGCGGTTCGAACTGTTCCAGAAGCGCCTGGGCGTCTCGCGCACCATCGTCACCGACCGCCTGCGCACCCTGGTTGACGAAGGCGTGCTACGGCGGGTTCCGTACCAGGACAATCCCGTGCGTCACGAGTATCGCCTGACCGAGAAGGGTCTCGACCTGTACCCCGTAGTGATGGCCATCGCCCATTTCGGCGACACCCACTATGCGGGCGCCGAGGGGCCGCCGGTGCTGCGCCGGCACAAGGCCTGCGGCTGCGACTTCCATCCCGTGCAGGTCTGCTCCGAATGCGGCGAACCGGTCAGCGCCCGCCAGGTCGAGGCGCGGGCAGGGGCGGGCTTTCCGGCGCCGTAAACCATCCGTGTCATCCCGGCCGTAGCGCGAAGCGCGGAGAGCCGGGACCCAGGGACGGCAGGCGCGGCGTTCCTTCACCCCCTGGGTCCCGGGTCGGCTTCGCCGTCCGGGATGACACCGAGAAAAGGGTTGGGCTTTAACCCGTCACGCCCATCTTCACCCGCAACGCCGTGGCCTGTTTTCGGAACGCCTCGCGCTCGGCGTCGGGCATCTTTTCCAGGGTGCGCAGCGGCATCATCATCCGGCCGTTGCCGGCCAGACGCTTGGCGTGACGGTCGATGAAGTCCCAGTACAGGGCGTTGAACGGACAGGCGTCGTCGCCCAGCCGCTTTTTCACCTCGTAGCGACAGCCTTTGCAGTAGTCGCTCATGCGGTCGATATAGGCCCCGCTGGCGGCGTAGGGCTTGGAACCGACAATGCCGCCGTCGGCGAAGGTGGCCATGCCGCGGGTGTTGGGCATCTCGACCCACTCATAGGCGTCGGCGAACACCACCATGTACCAGTCATCCACCGCGTCGGGATGCACGCCCAGCAGCATGGCGAGGTTGCCGGTCACCATCAGCCGCTGGATGTGGTGGGCGTAGGCGTGCTCGCGGGCGGCCCGGACGGTGTCGGCCACGCACGACATGTCGGTCTGGCCGGTCCAGTAGAACCAGGGCAGCTTGCCCTGCGCGTCCAGGGCGTTGCGCTGGGCGTATTCGGGCATCTTCAGCCAGTAGATCCCGCGTATGAACTCGCGCCAGCCGATGATCTGGCGGATGAAGCCCTCCACCGCGTTCAAGGGCGCGCGGCCCTCGCGCCAGGCGGCCTCGGCGCGGCGGCAGATGTCCAGCGGGTCCAGCAGGCCGATGTTCAGGGCCGGCGAGATCAGCGAATGCCACAGGAACGGCCGCTGCCAGCTCATCGCGTCCTGCCAGTCGCCAAAGCTAGGCAGCATGTCGGCGATGAAGTGGTCGAGGATCGCTGTGGCCTCGTCCGGATTGGTGGGCCAGCCAAAGCCTTTGGTGTCGCCGAAATGGTCGTCGAAGCCGCGCGAGACTTTTTCGAGCACCGCCCGCGTCGTCGGGTTGGGCGGGATGCGTAGGCGCTCGGGCGGACGCAGGCCTGGCGGCAGCTTACGGCGGTTCTCGGCGTCGAAGTTCCAGCGCCCGCCGGCCGGCTGGTCGCCGTCCATCAGAAGGCCCGTCTTGCGGCGCATCTCGCGGTAGAAGAACTCCATGCGCAGCTCGCGCCGCCCTTCGGCCCAGGCGGCGAACTGGGCGCGCGAACACAGGAACCGATCGTCCTCGCGGGTCTCCATCGGTACGGGAAGCTCAAGGCCCAGCAGGTGGTTTTCCAGCCCCCACTTCCCGCAGGCGGTGCGCACCACGCGGTCGAACGCGCCGGCCTCTAGAGCTCGCCGCAGCTCGTCGCTGATCGAGCCGGTGTTGCCCGGGTCTTCCAGCGCCACGTAGCGCACGTCAAAGCCGCGCGCGCGCAGGCGCTCGGCGAACTGACGCATGGCCGACCAGACGATGACCAGCTTCTGTTTGTGGTGCTTCCAGGCGGTGGCTTCCACCCGGCTCTCGACCATCAGCACCTGGTCGCGCGCAAGGTCCGCGTCCGCCAGGGCCGACAGATTGTCCGACAACTGATCGCCCAGCACGAGGCGCAGGGCGCCAGCCATGTCAGAAGGGGCCTAGAGCTTGACGAAGGGCGCGAGTAGCTTGCCCAGGCGACCTGGCAACTGGATCTCGCCGTCGAGGGCCGCCACGCAGAGGCACGGCTTGCTGGAGACCACGCGTGGCTGGTGCAGCACGCTGGGATCGGCTTCCTCGAAATCGCCTTCGCCGAACACGCCGCTCTCGGTCTCGTAGGCGCCCTCGATCACGCAGGTCAGCTCGACGCCGCCATGGGTGTGGCGCGGCGTGGACTGGCCCGGCGCGATCTTCAGCAGGATCACCCGGCAGTCGCCGTCGCGCGGACCCAGAACGTTGCGCACCCGCACGCCCGGACCCAGCCAGCGCCAGGGACCGAGCTCAAAGCCACGCAGCGGGGCGGGCAGGGTGGGGTCGGTCTTGTCCAGACGCACAGTCGGCTCCTGAGGCGCAGGCTGATCCAGCAGCGCCAGGGTCTTGTCGAGCGCACCAGCGCCGAGGGCGCTGGGCTCGAGATCCTCCAGCACGCCGCCGCCGACCGCTTGGCCAAGCTCGGACCAGACGCGGGTTTCGGGACGCAGCGCCAGGTGCGTGGCCACGACCACGGCTTCGGGCGCGCTCAGGGTGCCGGCGGCGTAGGCCAGCAGGCGCTCTTCACTGGGCAGACGACGCAGGCTCACGGCGCAACCCCCGCCTCGCGCTCGATAAAAGCGCGCAGCTTCATCATGCCAAAGCGGATACGCGCCTTGACCGTACCCAGGGGCACGCCCAGCGCCTCCGAAATCTGACTGTGGGTCTGTTCTTGGAAGAAAGCCATTTCGATTGCTTGGGACTGGTCGGGATTGAGGGTCTGCATCGCGGAGCGGACGATCTGGGCGTCCTGCATGCCGCTGAGGATGGCGTCGGGTTGGGCGGGCTCTTCAGCGCCGAGGTTGAGGTCAACGGCGTAAAGGGCCGAGGAGCCGCGCCGCAGGCTGTCGATCCGCAGATTGCGGGCGATGGTGAAGATCCAGGCCGCCGCCGAGGCGCGTTTGGGATCGAAATAGTGAGCCTTGCGCCAGACCGCGAGCATGACCTCCTGGGCCAACTCCTCAGCTGCAGACGGGGTCGAGCCGCTGCGAACCAGCAGCGTCTTCACGCGGGGGGCGTAGTGGGCGAACAACTCCGCGAACGCGGCGCGATCCTGCGCCTGCGCGATCCGCGTAATCAACGCGCCGCCGTCGCATTGCGCGGCGCTCACGCGCGCGCCGCTCCGAGATCGGGTCTCTGCATGTCCTGTCGCATACATGCCCTTTATACGCGGCTGTTACGGGAACGGATGACTCAAGTTCCGCGTTGGCGAAGTTTTTTCTAAGCGTCGACGCATGAGGGCCGGGCGAGGGCGTCAGCTCAGCGTGGCTTACGCTTGGCCTGGATCTCCTCGAGCGTCAGCTTGCGGATCTTGGTCACCGGATAGCGTTGGATGCCGATGGCTTCGGGGACGATCAGCGTCGCGTCCATGCCGGCGCAGACCCAGGAACCGCCACGGGCCTCAATCCCGATTTGCATGGTCCAGTCGATGTCGCGGGATGGGGCGAACAGGGTCAGGCGATAGACGTTTCGGGGACTGATCGAGACGTCCACGGTCTGGTCGTCGACGACATTGAAGCCGCTGACGTCCGAGGCGCGGAAACAGGCGCGCTCGGCCTTGGGCTCTGCCGCCAAGGTCGGGGCGGCGACGAGGATCGCGCAGAGCGCATTGGCAGCCGTGAGAAGACGCATGGGGTTTGCTCCGAGATTAGCGCCCGCCAGGCTCAGTGTCGCGCCGGAGCGTGGCTGGCTCAAGGCGCGACCCGCTCAGGTCTGGTCGGTCTTGGCGGGCGCCAGCCGCAAGATCGCCATGCCAAAGAGCGCCGAGGCGAGCGAGCCGGCGAGCACGCCGATCTTGGTCTCGTCGATCAGGAGCGGATCACTGAAGGCCAGGGCGCCGATGAACAGGCTCATGGTGAAGCCGACGCCGCACAGCACCGCCACCCCATAGAGCTGCATCATGGACGCGCCGCGCGGCAGGCGCGCCCAGCCCAGCTTGACCAGCGCCGCAGAGACGCCGAACACGCCGATCTGCTTGCCGACGAACAAGCCCAGCGCCACCCCCAGCGGCACCGGATCCAGCAGGGCGGCCAGCCCGATCCCCGCGAACGACAGGCCGGCGTTGGCGAAGCCGAAGAGGGGCGTGACCACGAACGCGACCGGCTTGTGCAGCGCGTGCTCCAACGCATGCAGCGGCGAGTGGTCGCCTGCTCGCAAGGGAATGGTCAGGGCCAGGGCGACACCGGCCAACGTTGCGTGAACGCCTGACTCCAGCACGAAGTACCACAGCACGACGCCCAGCAGGAGATACGGCCACAAGCTCAGCACCTTGAGCCGGTTCAGCGCGATCAGCGCCACCAGCACCGCGCCGGCGCCGGCCAGCGCCGCCATATGCAGTTGCTCGGTGTAGAACACCGCGATGATCATGATGGCCGCCAGATCGTCCATGATGGCGATGGCGGTCAGGAACACCTTCAGCGAGGTCGGCACGCGCGATCCCAGCAGGGCCAGGACGCCCAGGGCGAAGGCGATGTCGGTCGCCGAGGGGATCGCCCAGCCGGCGATGCTCTCGGGGTGTTTGGCGTTGAAGGCCAGATAGATCAGAGCCGGCAGCGCGACGCCGCCCAGGGCCGCCGCGCCGGGCAGCACCACGTCGGCCGGCCGTGACAACTGGCCGTCCAGCACCTCGCGCTTGATCTCCAGGCCCACCAGCAGGAAGAACAGCGCCATCAGGCCGTCGTTGATCCAATGCAGGACGCTCTCGTCCAGGTGCACGGGGCCGAGCGCAAAGCCGAAGTGGGCGTCCAGCGCCTTGAAGTAGGTCGGCGCGAGGGGCGAGTTGGCGACGATCAAAGCCAGGGCGGCGGCGATCATCAGTACATAGCCGCCAGCGGCTTCGTTCTTCAGAAACTGCACAAGCGCGACCCGCGCGCGGTGGCTGACCGTTCGCAGCACCATCTGGTCTTACTCCTACAGTTTCGCCAAAAGGCGGTTCGCGAAGAACAGCCCCACAAGGCCCAGGCCGCAGGCCAGATAAGCCCCGTTCGCCAGGAACTGTCCCCAGGCGATGTCGAGCTTGGCGAACGACTTCACCAAAAGCAGCGCGATGCTGCCGATATAGCCGAACGAGTCGGCGACATAGATCAGAAAGCCCGCCGTGCCGATCTTGCCGGTCGCGGCGATCATACGGTCGAACAACATGGCGTTGAACGGGGTGTAGCCCATGTAGAGACCCGCCCCGGTCAGCACCATCCACCACACCGGGCCCAGCAGATGAAGCTGATAGGCCAGGGTCGAGCCGCCCAGCAGCACGAAGCCCAGCGCCACGAAGCCCAGATTGAACGCGACAGCGCGGCGGTTGTCCCTCACGCCCATTAGCGCCGCCAGCCCCAGCAGAACGATGGCGGCCACCGGCAGTTCCGACAGGGTGAAGATCGAAGCGGCGTTCTTGAATCCGAGCTCGGCCCAGATCTCGGCCGAGAAGTTGTCGCGGAAATCGCGCAGGGCCGTCAGGATCATGTAGACCGCGATCAGCAGGATCAGGGCGGGCGCATGGGCGGCGAACAGCGAAGCGCGGTCCCGCGCGTTCATCGGCGCCCGCTTGACGCGTTCGGCCTCGTCGGCGGCGGTGGGCGGGGGTAGCTGCGCGAGGGCCAGCACCGCCACCAGCATCAGCGGGGCGAAGAGCAGCCCCGAGATGAACGGCATCCACTTCTCGTCGACCTGCGACAGCAGCAGCATCTTGCCGACCGACTTGGCGACGCCCGACGACAGGATGAAGCTGGCGCACAGCATGGCGCCGAGCACCTCGGTCAGGCGCCGACCCTCCAGGAAGCCGAACACCAGGCCCCAGATCATTCCCAGGCATAGACCGTTCAAGTAGAGCGCTAGCGGCCCGGCCACCGTCGGCAAGGCGCCGAAGAGCAGCAGCGACACCTCGGCCCCGAAGATCAGGGCCAGGATAGAGACAGCCCGCCGGCCCGGCCGCATCTCGGAGATCACCTTGACCCCGATGAACTTGGCCGTCGCGTACCCGGCGACTTGAGCGATCACCAGCGCGATCTTGAAGTCGAAATCGAAAGGCCAACCCTCCGGGTGGGCATAGGCGGCGGCCGTGAACGGTTTGCGATAGCCAAACATCGCAAAATAGACCGCGAACGAGGCCAGTCCGCCGTACAACGCGAACAGCCAAGGCGGGGCGGAGGCAAGAAAGCGGGTCACGGCGCCGGCGGCGACGGACTCGCGGGCCGGAGCGTCGGTCGCTGGTGTCATGATGCTTCGCCTTCGTTCCCGCGCTAAGCCTCAGCTAGCCCGCTTCGATCCGGCGGAGCAATCAAAGTCGGCGCTGGGGTGCTCGATCGTGGAAGGGTTGAGTAAAACCAAGGTCTTGAACGCGGCGCGCGACCGGGGCCGCGGCGCATTGCCGCAGCGGCGAAGTATAATGATGTTGTTGAGAGTTTTAAGGCGATGAACGGGCGATGCCGACGCCGTTCCAGCAAGACATCGATGCGCTGAAGGCCAGCGAGGCCTTCTTCCGGCTCCTGACCGAGCAGGCGGGAGACGTGATCAGTCGCCACCGGTTCTCCGGAACCGATGACTATGTTTCCCCGGCGGTCGAGCGGATGCTGGGCTGGACGGCGGCGGAAGTGCTGGAGGCCGGCTTTCAGGCCTACTATCACCCCGACGATGCGCCCGCCGTAGCCGAGGTTTACGAGAAGATCCGCGCCGGCGCCGACCAGGGCAGCGTACGGTACCGCGGACGGGCCAAGGACGGCCGCTATGTCTGGCTGGAAAGCCATCTGAGCCTCGTCAGGGACGAGCATGGCGCGCCTGCGGAACTGGTGGCGGTCACCCGAGACGTCGACGAGCGCGTAAGGCTGGAGGAAGACGCGCGCCAAGCCCGTGAGGCCATGCGCGAGACGGCTCAGCGGGCCATGCTGGCTGAACAGGTCGCTCAAGTCGCCTTCTGGCGGGTGGATCTGGTCACGAACGATGTGTTCCTGTCGCCGCGTTTTCGCGAGATTTACGGCTGGTCGGCGGACGAGACCGTATCGCTGGGCCAGGTGCTGAGCCGCTTTCACCCCGACGACCGGTCCGCCGCGCGCGCCTGGGTGGCCGAGCATCTGCGGACCGGCGAGCCCTCGCGCCATCGCATGGATCGTATCGTCCGGCTGGATGGCGAGGTGCGCCACATCGTCGGCAGCTTCGAGTTCGACTTCGGTGAGGACGGTCGCCCAATCGCCATGTCGGGCACCACAGTCGACGTCACTGATCTGGTGGCGGCGCAACAGAGCCTGGCCAAAACCGAGTCGCGGTTCCAGGACCTGGCCAAGGCAACGCGTGACATCGTCATCGAGGTCGACCGGCGGGGGAATATTCTCTTCGTCAGCGCGGCCGTCGAGACGGTTCTTGGCTACACCGAGGCCGAACTGCTAGGCCGCAAGGCTGCTAGGCTGACCCATCCCGACGACCTGCCGGCTCTGGTGCAGGGCTTTGGCAAGGTGCTAGCCGATCCCGAGGCTGTGCCGCCGATCCTGGAAGCACGGGGCCTTCACAAGGATGGCCATTGGGTCTGGCTGCAGGGCCGTCCTGTGCTGGATCGCAACGCCGGACGGATCGAAGGCGTCGTCCGGGATATTACCGAGTACAAGCGGGCGCGGGACGAACTCGCCGCCGAACAGGCGCGGACGCAGCAGGCGCTCGAGGCCCGCTCGGCCTTCCTCGCCAACATGAGTCACGAACTGCGAACCCCGCTGACCGCCGTGATCGGCTTCGCGGCGCTGGTCGAGGGGCTGGACGACCTGCCCGAACTGGCCCGGGACTATGTCGGCCGGATCTCCACAGCGGGCAAGGCGCTGCTGTCGGTGATCAACGACGTGCTGGAGATGTCGAAGCTGGAGACCGGGCAGGTACAGGTGCATCTGGCTCCATGCGCTTTGGCGCCGTTGATCGATGATACGATCCGGATGTTCGCCTTGCATGCGGCCGAGAAGAATCTGGAGATCGGCGTGCGCATGATCGACGCGCCGCCGCGCGTGCTGATGATCGATCCCGACCGGGTGCGGCAGGTGCTGATCAACCTGATCGGCAACGCCATCCGTTATACCGACGCAGGGTCGGTCACGGTCGAGGTGATCTGGCGCGCGGCGATGGGCGAGCTGTTCGTGGCGGTCAAGGACACGGGTATCGGCATTGATCCTACCGACCAAGTGCATCTCTTCAAGCGCTTCTCCCAGGTCGAGGCTTCGCGATCACGCTCACGTGGCGGCTCGGGGTTGGGGCTGGTGATCAGCAAGGGGCTGGTCGAGGCCATGGATGGGCGCATCGGAGCCAGCAGCAAGCCAGGCGAGGGCAGCACCTTCTGGTTCGCGATCCCCGCCGCCGCGCCGCTTCGTGACGAGGACGCTGGCCCTGACCCCGAACCGATCTTCGAGCCCGTTCGTTCGGGCGGCCGCATCCTGCTGGCCGACGATAATGCGCTCAATCGCGAGATGACCCGCGCCATCCTCGGCGTGTTCGACGCCGAGGTGGTCGAGGCCCGTGACGGTCAGCAGGCGGTGGAGGCAGCGCGGGCCCAGGCCTTTGACCTGATCCTGATGGACATCCGCATGCCGGTGCTGGACGGCTTGGACGCTACGCGCCTGATCCGCGCCGAACCCGGGCCGAACCAGAGCGCGCCGATCCTGGCCTTCTCGGCGGACATGGACTTCCAGTTGTCCGACATCTTCGATGGCCTGGTGCGCAAGCCGATCACCGCCGCGCAATTGATCCAGGCCGTGGCCGGCGCTCAGCGTTCCGTCGCGATCTGACCCCGGAAAACAAAAAACGCCCTCCGCATTGCGGAGGGCGCCTTGTGTTCGCGGTCCGGAGCGCTGCTTAGGCGGCGGCGGCCTTGACCAGCGACTTGGTCAGGATGCCGATCGCGGCTTCACGGTCGATGCGCTCGATGGCGGCGACTTCACGGGCCATGCGGTCCAGCGCCGATTCATACAGCTGGCGCTCAGAGTAGGACTGCTCCGGCTGGTTCTCGGCGCGGTGCAGGTCGCGGACCACTTCGGCGATCGAGATCAGGTCGCCGGAGTTGATCTTGGCTTCGTACTCTTGGGCGCGGCGCGACCACATGGTGCGCTTCACGCGGGCGCGACCCTTCAGGGTGGTCAGCGCCTGGCTGACCGTGCCGCCTTCGGCCAGCGGACGCAGACCGGCCGTCTTCGCCTTCTTGGTCGGAACGCGCAGGGTCATTTTTTCGTGGTCGAAGGTGATGACGTAAACCTCGAGCGACATGCCGGCCACTTCCTGGGTCTCGATCGCCTGAATGCTGCCCACGCCGTGCGCGGGATAAACGACGTGATCGCCGACCGAGAATTCCAGACCAGTCTTGCTCATGTTCGTCCTCTTCAATACGGGCCCGCGGGGCCCGAACGCCGTCATCATTCCCAAACCAAAAGCGACAGGTTCCCACTCCGCGGGACACGGATCGCGGGGCCAAGCCTGTCAGGATTTGGAATAGACCTCTAAGACACCCTTCGCCTTCGATCGGGCGGGCCGATTCAAATGGGTTTTCTGAAACGGCTTCTTCGACAAGACGGACCGTCGCGAACGAGCGCCACTGTCACGTCGTCAAAGACAATAGCATAAAATTAAGCCCTATGAAAGGGTTGCGTCCAGGCAAGCAGGATCGCGCGGCCAAGCTTTCGCTGGCGCTCGGTTATGCCGCTTGAGAAATCGCGCTGGGATCAGGAACCCTTGCCGGGCTTTTCGCTGAAGTACTTTTCGAACTTTCCGGTCTCGCGCTCGAAATCCTCACGATCGGCGGGCGGCTCGCCCTTGACCGTGATGTTCGGCCAGACCTTGGCGTAGTCGGCGTTGATCTTCAGCCACTTGCCGTCGGCCTCGTCCTCGGTGTCGGGCTTGATCGCGTCCACCGGGCATTCGGGTTCGCAGACGCCGCAGTCGATGCATTCATCCGGATTGATGACGAGGAAGTTCTCGCCTTCGTAGAAGCAATCGACCGGGCACACCTCCACGCAGTCCATGAACTTGCAGCGGACGCAGGCGTCGGTGACGATGTAGGTCATCGAAAACTCGATTGAGAACGGGCGGAGTTCGGCGGGCGCGTTTTCGAAGCCTGGGGCCCGCTTGTCAATGCGGCTTGGTCGCGTACGGGCTCAGGAATTCTGACGACGACGACAGGACGGCCGCTTTTCTCGTCTGGTGCGTGGGCGGCTATCGATCGACGCCGCGACAAGCGGTTACGCGCCCGACAACCATTTCTTATTGAACGAACGGAATTATGCCGCTCGGGAAACGTCCAATAAAAACAATGTCGGGAACCCGACTATATGAAGATCGAAGCCTTGGCTGTCCGACGAGATCCGTACGCCGAAGACGAGGAGCGCGCCGTTGGTAAGGCGCGAGCTCGGGCGTTTGGCGCGTTCGTCGCCGAGATACCGTTCGCCGCAGCGCTGCTGGATCGAGACCTGTCGCTTATCGCGGTGAGTCAGGAGTGGATGGCGCAGGGGATCGTCGCCGGCTTGTCGATTGGCGACGACGCGGCGGACGGGGGTCTTGTTGCGCCCGAGGACGCCGCCGCCCTGCTGGCTTGCGCCGAGGAGGGGTTGGCGTTTTCGCGGTATCTGCCGGTGACCGACGAGGCGGGCGCCCAACGCGTCTGGCGCACCGAGTTCAGCGCCTGCCGCGATGGCGGCGAACCATACGCGGTGATGGTCACGGCCCGTGACGTCACCGGCTACGCTGAAAGCGTGCTGCGCGCCGAGCGCGACCGCCAACGCCTGACCATGGCGTTGGAGTTGGATGATCTTCTCGTGCGCGAATATGATCTGCGCACCCGCCAAATGTACTTCTCCGGCCATGCCCCAGAGCTTCAGAAGTATTGTACGTTCAGGGATGATCCGCTGGAGATCGTGCACCCCGACGACCGCCAGCGCTGCGCCGACCTTGTGGCCAGCCGCAAGCTGGGCGAGGCGCGGGTGTTCGAGTTCAAGCTCAAGCGCGACGATGGCGTCGAGACCTGGGTCCGCTCGGTCGGCAAGGTGTTCATCGGCCAGGACGGTCAGCCCGAGAAGCTGGTGAACCTGTTCAAGGACATCACCGACCGCCGTCGCCAGACCGAGGCGATCGAGACCCTGGCCTTCAAGGACCCGCTTACGGGCCTGCCCAACCGAACACTCTTCCAGCACCGCTTCCAGGAGGCGGTGTCGGCGTCGGAAACGCTGGGTGAGATGTTCGGCCTGATCATGATCGACGTCGATCACTTCAAGGACATCAACGACACCCTGGGTCACGACGCCGGCGACGCCCTGCTCAAGCGCTTGGCGGGTATGCTGCAGCACGCTTTCCGGGCGGGCGACACGGTTGCGCGCCTGGGTGGCGACGAGTTCGCGGTGATCTTGCGCGGTCTGCACGGCGAAGCCGACATGATCCGACCGATCGAGGCGCTGCAGGACTTGCTGCGTCGACCTATCGAGCATGGCGGGCGCAGCTTTACCGCAAGCGCCAGCATCGGCGCCGCGCTGCACGGCGATCCGGACGCCGACCCGGCCCATATGATCAAGAACGCCGACATCGCCCTTTATCGGGCCAAGGAGGCGGGCCGCAATCGTAGCATCCTGTTCGAGCCGTCGATGCGATCGGAGGTGGAGCAGCGTTTGGAACTGCTACGCGACGTGCGCGCGGCCCTGACGGAGAATGAGTTCACGCTCTACTACCAGCCTGTGGTCGACATCCGCGAAAACAGGGTCGCTGGCTTCGAAGCCCTGATGCGCTGGGTTCACCCTGAGCAGGGGGTCCTGACGCCGGCTCGGTTCATGGCCGCCTTCGAGGACCAGGACCTGTCGCTGAAGCTGGGCGATGTGGCCTTCGAGGCCGCGCTGAAACAGATGCGGGCCTGGCTGGATCAGGGCGTCGAGTTCGGCCGCGTGGCCGTCAATATCAGCTCGGCCCAGTTCCGCAGCGGTCGCCTGGCCGAAGAGGTCCTGGAGCGCCTCGCCCGCTGGAACGTGCCGTGCGAGCGCCTGACTATCGAGGTCACCGAGAACGTCTATATGGGCTGGGGTTCGGATCTGGTCAGCGACACGGTACGCCGCCTGCACGAGGCGGGCGTGATGATCGCCCTGGACGACTTCGGCACCGGCTACGCCAGCCTGGCCAACCTGCGTCAGTTCCCGATCGACCGTCTGAAGATCGACAAGTCCTTCGTCCAGAACGGCGAGGACGAGGCCATCGTGAAAGCCGTCATCACCCTAGGCTCGTCCATGGGCATGAAGGTCGTGGCTGAAGGCGTTGAGGACGCCGAGCAACTGAAGACGCTTCAGCGCTACGGTTGCGACCAGATCCAGGGCTACCACTTCGGCCGCCCGATGCCGGCCAGCGCGGTGGCGGCCTTTCTCAGGGGCTTTGGCGCTTGATCGGCGAGGGCCGGCCGATCCGGCCTTCCTGGACCGGCCAGAACTGCTCGCCGGTGACGACATACAGCGGCTGCCGGTAAGCGAGGCTGAGAAACACGTGAGTCTCGACCGGGGTCGGTGAGACGACATGGCTGGCGACGAGACCCGCCGCCTTGGCGTCGGGCGGGGGCGGCTGTAGGGTCAGGCAACTGGCGGACAGCGCATCGACCTGCTTCACGGTTCGGCCGTCGGCGCTGATCGAGAAGCGATAATGCCCGCCGACCGGAACCGCGCCTCTGGCGGGGCTGGGCGACAGCAGCCAGACTAGCCAACCGTCGCTGGTCGGGTCCTTGGCGACCACGCTGTTGAAGGTTCCGGCGCACGGCTTGGGCGCGATCTTGGCGGCGCTCATGCGCGCGGCGAAGGCGGCGCGTTCCCGGTCGGTCAGGGCCCGGTCGGACGGCGTTGTCGGCTTGCCGGCGCCCTTGGCGGTGACCTCGACGTCGAAGCCGGCCTCGGGCCCCTGGCCCGTGTCGCGCACGAAGCGGACAGTGTCGGCGTCCCCACGGCCCTCGACGACCCAACCGACGATCTTCTCCTTGGCGGGATCCTTGATCTTGGCCATCAGCGCATCGCTGGCCAGCCACGCCGCGCGGTCCTGGCGATAGATCGTGGCGCCCAACTGCTCGAGTGTCCGGGTGTCGAACACACGGATCGGCGGGCGTAGGGTCTCGGCGGCGATCGCCGGCGCGGCCACGAGCAGCGCCAGGCCCAGCAAGCCCGAAAACAGACGCGACGTCATTAACCCCTCCGCGCGAAACTCGACCTAGGGTAGCGATCCGCGCGGCGGCGTCTAGCCCTCCACCGCCTCGTACAACCCCCGCGCCTCGGACGCCGGCCCGCGCCGTTCGCCGCAGTCGAGCACCCGGATCGCGACCAGGCGCCCCGCCAGGCCGAACACCAGCACGTCCCCCGGCTTCAAGGTGCGCGAGGGCTTGTCGATGCGGCTCTCGATCCCGGCGCGGGTCAGGCGGATGCGGCCTTCATCGACGAACTTGGCGGCCAACGAGCGGGTCTTGAAGAAGCGGGCGCGCCACAGCCAGACGTCGGCCCGGGCAGCCTCCTTGGCGGCGTCGTTTCCGGATGCGGCGTCGCTCACGAGGCGGCCTGCTTGGGCGCGGCGGATTTCCGGCGGCGCGGGCGCTTGCGGCGCGCGGGCGCAGGCGGTGGTTCAGTTAGCTTGGCCAGGGCCGCAAAAGGCGAGTCGGGCCGCGCCTCGACCGGTTTCTGCTCCAGCTTGGCCGCGCCGCGGCGCTTCCAGACGATCGGCTGGTCCGGCTTGGCGCGGATGGCGGGCGTATAGTCGAGCGCGCGCAGAACGGTCGAAGCCTGGGCGGCGTTCCAGCCCAACTGCTCCAGCGCCGCATCGGTCAGGACCACGCCGCCAGGCCGCTGCTCTGCGCGAAGAAGCGTGTCGAGCGTTTCGAGCTGTTCGACCGGGATGCTGAAGCCAGCCACCGCGCGCAGGCCGCTGGCCGAGAGCTCGCGGGCCGACGGCTCAGGCGAGGGCAGTTTCTCCAGCGTCGTCAGGGCCCCGCGCCAGCCAGAAGGAGTGAGGGCCCGGGCGCAGGCGATCGCCTCGGCGCGCAGCACGCCAGGGCAATAGAGGCTGAAGGCCCCGATCCTCACGCCCAGGCTCTTGAGCGCGCGCCGCTCGGCCTGGCTGAGCGCCTTCAGCTCCGGATCAACCGGGCGCTTGTCGAGCACGCCGCCCGCTTCGAGAAGGCGGTGGGCGACGCCCCTCGGCAAGCCTCGAAGGTCGCCGCCGGCCAGCGCCCGCTCCAGCTTGCGTAGCGGGGCCAGATGCCGGTCGACCTCTCCGGCCAGGAAGGCTTCCAGCCGCCGTTCGGCCCGCTCGCGCACGGCGGCGGGACCCAGGTCCCCCAACAGGCGGGCACGGGGAGAGAGCAAGGGCTGGTCGCGACGCACCGCGCCCGCCACCTCGCCGCGCCACAGGATCGCGCCGTCCGGCGTCAGGGCGAAGGCGTCGTCGGCCTCGCTGGCCAGCAGGCCGAGGCGCCGGGCGACCTCGGGGCCCACCGCGCGCTGGGCGGCGTTGCGCAGGGCCTTCTCCTCCAGTGGCGAGGCGCCCTTGGCCGGCGTGAAGGCCACGCCCGACAGGTGGCCGACCACATGGCCCTCCACCGTCACCTCGCCGTCCTGGCCGACCCCGGCGTAGAGCGTCTCGCGCTCGCCCAGTTGCTTGAGGAGCACGCTGGTGCGCCGGTCGATGAACCGGGCCATCAGCTTTTCGTGCAGGGTGTCGCTGATCCGGTCTTCCAGCTGGCGGGTCAGGCCCTGCCAGTGGGCGGGATTGGCGACCCAGTCCGGGCGGTTGGCGATGTAGCTGAGGGTGCGCACGCCCGACAGCCGCGCGGCCAGGCTGTCGATCTCGCCATCGGTGCGGTCCAAGGCCTTGAACTGGCTGTTCACCCAGTCCTCGGGCAGCCGCTTCCTGCCTGTCGTCAGGTCGTCGAACAGCGTCCGCGCCATCCGCTGATGGTCGTCGTCGGTGGTCTTGCGGAAGTCCGGCGTCTGACAGACCTCCCACAGGCGGATCAGGGCCGAGCGGTCGGCCTTGCAGCGCTTGATGACGTCTTCCTGCTGGGCCAGGGCCCGTAGAGTGCGCTCGTCCAGCGCCTCGTCCGACAGCTTGAGGGCGCCGCGCTGGGGCGTCTCGGACAGCGAGCGCAGCAGGCCGGGCAGGGAGCCAAAATCCAGGCGGGCGTTGCGCCACTCGGCCTGGGTGATCGGCTCGAAGCTATGGCCCTCGACGGCCTCGACCAGATCCTCGTCGATCTCCTCGCAGTCGCCTGTTACGCCGAAGGTCCCGTCGCGCGTATAGCGGCCCGCCCGCCCGGCGATCTGGCCCACCTCCTGCGGATAGAGCCAGCGCGTGCGCTTGCCGTCGAACTTGCGAAGCCCCGCGAAGGCCACATGGTCGACATCCATGTTCAGGCCCATGCCGATCGCGTCGGTGGCCACCAGGAAGTCGACCTCGCCGGACTGATAGAGCGCCACCTGGGCGTTGCGGGTGCGAGGGCTCAAGGACCCCATGACTACGGCCGCGCCGCCCCGTTGGCGGCGGATCAGCTCGGCGATGGCGTAGACCGCGTCGGTGGAGAAGGCGACGATCGCCGTGCGCCGAGGCAGGCGGGTCAGCTTCTTGGAGCCGGCGTAGGAGAGGTTGGAGAACCGCTCGCGGCTGACGATCTCGGCGTCGGGCAGCAGGCGGCGGACCAGCGGGGCCATGGTCCCCGCGCCCAGGAACATGGTCTCGAACTTGCCGCGCGCGTGCAGCAGGCGGTGGGTGAAGATGTGGCCGCGCTCGGGATCGGCGCACAGCTGGATCTCGTCGACGGCCAGGAACTCGACCTCGCGGCCCAAGGGCATGGCCTCGACCGTGCAGACGAAATAGGCCGCGCGGGCCGGGACGATCTTTTCCTCGCCGGTGATTAGCGCCACGGCCGCCTTGCCGCGCAGCTTGACGACGCGGTCATAGATCTCGCGGGCCAGCAGGCGCAGCGGCAGGCCGATCATGCCCGAGGCGTGCGCCAGCATCCGCTCGACGGCCAGGTGCGTCTTGCCGGTGTTGGTGGGCCCCAGGACAGCGGTCAGCTTTGAAGGGGCCAGGCCGGTCGAACGGTCACTCATGGCCGGAAAGTGGGACGGGAATCGAGTGGGAGCAAGCGGCACGGTGGCGCGCCGGGCGAAAGCTGCTCGCCCGCGACCTGTCGTCGCACCTCTGCAACCTTGACGATTTCCTTAAATCTCCTCGCGCCACACCGGTCTTGTTTGATCTACAATCGGAAGTCGGACGGATGACCGCGCTGGACGGCAAGACGCCTCTAAGACGCCGCAGACGCAGCCTTGAGGCGCAGATCATCGGCGTCGCCTTGCTTTCGACCATCGCGGCGCTCCTGGCGGCCTTCTCGGCCTATCAGTGGCGCAACTGGCAGGTGGATCGCGAAGCCCTGGCGCGGGAGACCATGATCCTCGCTGGCGCTCTGTCGCGATCGGCCCATGCACACGCCCACCCGGACGGGGAGGGTGTTGCGGCGGCCAATGCTGTCCGCGAGATTATCGCCTCCAGTGACCGGACGATGGCGGTCGCCTTCGCGCCCCGTCAAGGGCGTGAGACGCGGTTCTCCAGCCTTGGCGTCACCTTCCACGCGCCCCCGGTAAAGGCGGTTCCCACCCCCGAATTCCACTATCGCGGCGTCTATATCGAGGCCTTCGCACCGATCATGACAAACGGGCGGCAGGTCGGCGCACTTTCGCTGATCGTTGACGGCCAGGATCTGTTCAGGGCGCGTCTCGTCAATATCGCGATCGCCTTGGCCCTGTCGGTCGCGGCTCTTGGGGGCGCGGGGTTGATGGCGCGCCATTTGACCCGCAAGGCGCTGGAGCCATTGCGCGACTTGATGGAGGCCGTGGATCGAGCGGCGACATCCAAGGACTTCAGCGCTCGGGTTCCCGTCGCCCGCTGCGACGAGTTCGGTCTCTTGACCGAGCGTTTCAACCATCTGCTGGCCACGCTGGAGGCCTACGACACCGATCTGCAGGGCGCGCTTCGGGAGGCCACCATCGCGCGCGACGCCGCCCAAAGCGCTCATCGCCTGAAGCAGCGGTTCCTGGCCAACATGAACCATGAACTGCGCACGCCTCTGAACGGCGTCATGGGCATGAGCCAGTCGCTGCTGCGCGAGCCCATGCTTCCGTCGCACAGGGAGCGGGTCGAGTTGATCATGCGCTCCGGCTCGGTCCTGTTGACCTTACTGAACGAGATTCTTGACCTGTCTGACTTGGAACGCGGCGATGTTCACTTGGATTCCAGACCGTTTGACCTGGCATCGGTGATCAGCGCCGCGTGCGACGCCGCCGCGCTGATGTCCGAGGACAAGGGGCTGAGCTTCCAGACGGAGATCGATCCAGGCGCGGACGGAGAATGGGTCGGCGATTCTCGGCGCCTTCACCAGATCCTCTACAATTTGGTCGCCAATGCTCTGAAGTTCACAGCGGCCGGCAGCGTTCACGTGAAGGCGTCCGCCACACCAGAAGGCCTCATCCTCTCCGTATCGGACACCGGGATCGGGATCGATCCGGACGTTCTCCCGCGCCTTTTCGAGGCGTTCACCCAGGCTGACGAGGGCTCTACGCGCACCGTGGGCGGCGCTGGGGTGGGGCTGACCGTCTGCCACCGCCTAGTCGGCTTGATGGGCGGGCGACTTGATGTCGACAGTCAGGTGGGGCGCGGCAGCGTGTTCACCGTCACCCTGCCCATGGCGCGCGATCCTTCGGCCTCGTCGGCCCGCGTTCGCCGGGGCGCGGCGTTGCGGGTGCTCGTGGCCGAGGACAACGAAGCCAATCAGCGGGTCGTTCGGACGGTGCTCAACGCCTTGGGGTTCGATCCCGTAATAGTGGCCGATGGCGAAGCGGCGGTGCGGACGTGGCGCGAAGGGGGCTGGGACCTGGTGTTGATGGACATTCAGATGCCGGTGAAAAACGGTGTCGACGCGACGATCGAAATACGTCGTCTGGAGATCGAGAGGGGACTGGCCCCCACGCGGATCATTGCGCTCACCGCCAACGCTATGCCCCAGCAGGTCGAGAGCTACCGGGCGGCGGGCATGGACGGTGTCGTGCAGAAGCCAATCATGATCGCCGACCTGCAGGCGGCGCTGATGGACGTCTCGCCCGCGCCGCGCGGCGACACCGTCGTTGCGACCTCTGCGCTTCGGCCCGCCGTCAGCGTCGAGTCGCGCTAGGCCCTACTTCGAGAACACCACCTTGCCGTTCACCACCGTCAGCACCGGCTGAGCCGTGAGGATGGCCTTGGGCTCGACGGTCATCAGGTCGCGATCGAAGGCGGTGACGTCGGCCTTCTTGCCCGCCTCTAGCGTACCCAGCTCCTTCTCGCGGAACACGGCGTAGGCCGGAGCCAGGGTCAGCATCTTGAGCGCCTGCGCCCGGCTGACGGCCTGGTCGAGGCCCCAGTCTCCGTTGGCGAAGCCGTCCAGGCTGTGCCGGTAGACGGCGGCATAGAACTCGATGCGCGGATCGCCGACCTCGACCGGGGCGTCCGAGCCTGCCGCCACCACGACGCCGGCCTTCAGGAAGTCAGCCCAGCGATAGCCCTCGTGCAGCCGCGCCTTGCCCAGGCGCGCCGGGGCGAAGAAGAGGTCGCCGATGGCGTGGCTGGGCTGCATCGAAGCGATGACGCCCAGCTTGGCGAAGCGCGGCACGTCGGTGTCGGCGACGATCTGAGAGTGCTCGTTGCGCCAACGGGCGGCCTTGGCGTCGGCGCCCAGGCTCTCCTCGAACCAGTCCAGCACCAGGCGATTGCCGCGATCGCCGATGGCGTGCATGGCGACCTGCGCGCTTGCGGCCTTGGCGCGCTTCATCAGAGCCAGGCCCTGGTCGCGGGGCGTGAGCTGCAGGCCCAGGGTGTCGGCGTCGCTGTACGGCTCCAGCAGGGCCGCGCCGCGCGAGCCCAGGGCGCCGTCCATATAGAGCTTGATGCCGCGCGTACGGATCAGGCCGGTGGCGTCGGTTTGCGGGCCTTTGGTCAGAACCTCCTCTGCGCCGCTGGGGTCCATGTAGTTGTCGACGCGGATGTGGAAGGCGCCCTTGGCCGCCTCGTCGCGTAGCAGGGCCAGATCCTCGGCCATGACGCTCATATTGGCCATGCCGGTCCAGCCGCGCGCAGCGTAGAGTTCGCCCGCCTTGCGCAGCGCTTCGCGCTTCAGGGCCTCGTTCGGCGGCGGGATGACGTCCTTCACTAGGCTCTGGGCGTGGTCGATCAGCATTCCGTCGGGCTGGCCGTCGGGGCCTTTTAGAATGTCGCCGCCGGGGGGCGGGACGGTGGCGGCGTTGACGCCAGCCTTGGCCAGGGCTGCGCTGGAGGCGACGCTGGCGTGGCCGTCCGAACGGCCCAGCACGACGATCCGCCCCGGCGCGGCGGCGTCGAGGTCAGCCTTGGTCGGGAAGCGCTTCTCGGGCCAGTGGGTCTCGATCCAGCCCCGGCCATAGATCGCGCCCTCGGGATGAGCGGCGGCGTAAGCCTTGACCGTGGCGACCAGCTCCGCGACAGACTTCACCTGGTCGAGGTTCAGCGTCAGCTCGCGTAGGCCGATGCCGGTCAAGTGGGCGTGGGCGTCAACGAAGCCCGGATAGGCCGCTGCGCCCTTCAGATCGATGGCGCGGACATCCTTGGCGGCCTTGGCTTTGGCGGCGGCCAGCGGACCGACGAACAGAATCCTGTCGGCGCGGATCAGCACCGCCTCAGCCGTCGGAGCCGCCTCGACGCCGGTATGGATCGGCCCGCCATGGATCAGAAGGTCGCCGGCCTGGGCCGTGGTCAAAGAGGTCGCGGCCAGCAGGGCGGCGAGAACAAGGCGGCGCACGGGCGGTCTCCAGAGAGCAAGATCTGGAAAACGTACGGCGGCCGCCTGCCAAGTCGCAACAGGCCTGCTAGCTTTTGCCCATGACCACGCAAGGTTTCGCCCTTTTCGACACCGTGATCGGCCGTTGCGGCCTTGCTTGGGGCGACCGCGGCCTGATTGGCGTGCAGTTGCCCGAGGCGACGCCCGGCGCGGCCTGGGCCAGGCTGCGCAAGCGCTTTCCTGACGCCGTCGAGGTTGAGCCGCCGCCGGAGATCGAGGTTGTCATCGATCGCATCCGCGACCTGCTGGCCGGCGGGCGCGACGACCTCGCCAACATTGTTCTCGACCTCGAGGGGCAGAGCGCCTTCCACATGCGAGTCTACGCGATCGCCCGGGCCATTCCGCCGGGCGAAACCTCGACCTATGGCGAGGTGGCCCGCGCCATGGGCGAACCCGGCGCCGCGCGCGCCGTGGGCAAGGCGCTTGGCGAGAACCCCTGGCCGATCGTCGTGCCATGCCATCGGGTGCTGGGGTCGTCGGGGAGCATGGGCGGCTTCTCAGCGTCTGGCGGGGCCGAGACCAAGGCCCGGTTGCTGACGATCGAGAAAGCGAAGACCAGCGCCGCGCCGACTTTGTTTGATCTGGAGTTCTCGGTCGCGCCGCCAAGGGGCGGGTAGAAGCCAAATGCAACCGCTTAACGCGCGCTAACGCTTAGCCGAACAGGGGCGAAACGAATCGGGACCGAATCAGCGACGTTCGCCAATTCAGTGTTTGTTCCCTACTAGCTATTGTAGCTTAAACTGCATTAACCACAAATCGGTTTCCGCGCCTCGCGGCTATTTGGCCGCCGTCTGGTCGGGCGGGCAGTCGGCCGACAGGCGCTTGGCGGTCATGGTTCCGGCGAGCGGCAGGCCGTTGATCGTCTTCATATGGATGTTCAGCTTGAAGCTCTCGGGCGTGTAGCTGCCCTCCGCGTTGACCGGGGCGACGCGGTCCTTCTTGTCGGTCCACGAGCCCTTCAGCCGGATCTTGCCGTTCTGGACGATATTGGTTGTGTAGTCGCAGCGGTACTTCCGGGTGCAGATGCCGCGCGAGAACTGCTCGACATCGGCGGGCTTCAGGCAGCGGGTCTCTGTGCCGGCCGGGATCGGGCCGATCTTGTAGTCGTATTCCCAGTGACCGGGGAGAATCGTCGTCTTCGCCGCAACTGGCGTCGCGACGCGACTCGCCGCGCTCACCAGCGGCTGGGCCAGGCTGAATCCGGCCACGGCGACGCCGGCGGCGAGAGCCAGGGCGGAGGCGGCGAGGGTGGTGGAACGCATGGGCGGGTCTCCTTCAGGCGACTTCTATATAAGGCGCCAGATGAACCGTGCTTGAAGACGGCGCGGGCGGGTCAGGTTCCTTCGCAGCCGCAAAAGCCGACGGACCGGACAAGCCGAGACCAGCCTTGACTCAAGGGCGGGCCTTCGCCTATATCGCCCGCTCTCGCGCGGCGGACCCCAATCCGACTGCGTGCCCGAATTCATATCTTAGCGGGCCAGGCTCTTCTCAAGAGGGCGGGGCTTCGCCCAAGCCAAGGTAACCACCATGTCGCGCCGTTGCGAACTTACCGGTATCGGTCCGATGGTCGGCCACAATGTGAGCCACTCGAACATCAAGACCAAGCGCCGCTTTCTGCCGGCCCTGTCGCCCGCCACGCTCCAGTCGGAGTCGCTGGGCCAGAGCTTCAAGCTGCGCATCAGCAACGCGGCCCTGCGCACGCTCGACTTCAAGGGCGGCCTGGACACCTTCCTGCTGGGCGCCAAGGACGAGCAGCTGTCGCCGCGCGCCCTGAAGATCAAGGCCCAGGTGAAGGCCAAGGCCAAGGCCGCCGCTCAGGCCGCCTAAGGCTTCAAGCCTTTTAAGGCTGACAAGTTCAAGACCCGCCAGGAGCGATCCTGGCGGGTTTTTCGTCGTGAGCGGCGTGAAGCGCGGCGGACGCAGGACGTAGAGCCGGTGCTTGCGGGATGAGCGCCCGATTAGGGACGTTGAAGCGCCCCCGCCCTCAGAAATCCATCGTCAGGAACAGCGCCGCCGCGCGGGGCGCGTTGACGTCGTAGGTTCCGCTGCTGACCACGCGCCAGTCGAAGGCGTTCGTCAGGTTGGTCACCTGCAGGCGCAGCAGGGCGGGCGTCTTCCCCATGTCGAAGCGATAGCGCAGGCCCGCGTCCCAGATCGTGGCGGCTGGGGTCGAGACGCGGTTCAGCTGGTCGGCGGTGCGGCGACCGTGGTGGTTGGCGGCGAAGGTCAGGGCCAGGCCCTCGACCGGCAGGGCCCATGTGCCGCTGAGGGTCAGGGTCCGGGCTGTCTGACCCACCGGCTTGGGGCCAAGTCGGCCTTGCGCGACGGGCGCGCCAGTGACCCGGGGCCGCATCAGGACCGCACCGGCCACGAGGTTCAGGCCCTCGATCGGCGAACCGGTCATGCTGACCTCCAGGCCCCGGTGACGGACCATGCCCATCTCGCGGAACACATTGGCCTCGTCGGGCGCGAAATACGGTTTGCGGACGTCGAAGGCGCCGGCGACCAGTCGCAGGTCGCCCGGCAGCACCCAGCGCACGCCCGCGTCCCACTGGTCGGTCATGATGGCCGGCAGAGCCTGGGTGCGGTTGGCGGCGCTGTCGGGGGCGACGCCGCTTTCCTCCAGTCCGCGCGTGACGCTGCCATAGAGGGCCAGCTGGCGCGTCAGGGTCCAGGAGGCGGCAGCGTTGTAGAGCCAGGCGCTGTCGCGAGTGAGGGTGGCCGCAGCGCCGGGGCGGCGCACGGTCTTGCGATAATCGGTGCGCTGCAGGCCCAGCATCAGCGAGCCGCGACCACGCCAGCGCAGGTCGTAGGCCGCGCCGCCCGTCCACTGCTTGACCTCTTCTGCGGTGCGCGGGCCAAGCACAAAGGTCGGCGGCGGCGTGTCGACGCGATCCTCCAGCCGCACCTGACCGTAGGTCTGGGCGCCGCCCCCGCCGTACAGGCTGTCGCGAACCCGGCCTCGCACCGAGACGTGCAGGCCGTGGGAAAAGTCGCCCTGCACAAAGGTTCGGCTGAGACGGGCCTCACCGCTGGTGGCGTTGCTGGTCTGTTGGGGATCGCGGCTGATCCGACGTGTCGCCCACCCGTCGGCGGTGATTCCGGTCAGGACGTGGGCGTAGTTGTCTCGGGTGTCGTTTTCCGAGCGGAAAAGGCCCAGCGAAAGGCCGAGCTCGGCGGGTAGCGGCGCCTGGACGACGATGCCGCTGTTGGTGGCGAGGCTGCGGATATCGGCCCAGCCGGGTCCGACATAGCGTCGACGCGCAACCTCGGGCGGCAGCACGCCCGGGCTGGCCACATAGATCGGCGCGGACTCGCGGTTCCAGGTGTCGACGCGACTCCAGAAGGGCATGATCTGGACGCCGGGAGCCGGCCGCCAGCGCGCCCCAAGGGCATAGGAGGCGTAGATAGCGTCGGCGCCGCTGCCATACTCGTCGTCGAAGCTGGCGACGCCGCCGAACAGGCTGAGGGTCTTGGAGACGGGAAGCTGACCGTCGAGCTCCAGGCGACCGCCGCCCAGGGGGCCGTAACCCGCGAGCACGCTCAGCACCGGCTGATCTCCGGACGGCCGAATGCGGTAGTCCACGACCCCGGTCGGGGCAGGGAACAGGTAGTTCTGGGCCGCTAGGCCCACCCGCACCACGTTGCTGGCCACGAGGCGGTCGGTGAAACCGGCGGGGCGATCCACGTAAAGCCCCTCAAGCCGGATATTGCCGGCGGCGATCGGCGAGAAGCCCCGCACCTCACTGGCGCTGTAGAGACCCACGCGTTCGTTGCCGATGCTGGCGCCGAACGCGTCTTCCGCCCCGGCCACGGCGTTATCGCCGACGCGCTGGGCCAGGGCTGCGCCCGGAACGGCGAAGACGGAGGCCAGCATAAACGCTGTTAGGCGGCGGGAGGGGAAACGCATGTCAAGCGCACTCGCTGGGACAGGGGCGAGCGGTTCGCGCGCGGCTGGGCGCGTGATCCTGAGGCTTCCCCTTGTCTGTTATTCTGTAACAGGGGCAATGGGGCAATTGCGCGGATTTGGCAAGCCGGGGCGCCGGGGCATTCCTTGGGTCCGGCAGTCAGCCCTGATCGGCGGGTGGCGTCCAAGGGGGTGAGCTTGGCGGCGAAAATAGCTCTGTCTCAGCTCCTAATTTCCACTGCAAATACTCATAAATTCCGCGCTGTTGAATGAAATTGCGCTAGAAAATTCGAGTCGTAGTTCGAAAAATAAACGCTAGAAAATTCCCCCAATAAATAAATGATTTGCATAAAATATATTTATGAGTCATTATTGATTTATTGAATATCGCACTGGCTCGGTTGCTCTCCACGCTTGCTCTCCGGATCGAGCTTCGAAGCCTGCCAAGAACCTCTCCGACAATTTGATCGCAGGGCCTGCTTGAGGCCTCGCGTCACCACATCTGAAAGATACAAACATGGCTACCGGCACCGTGAAGTGGTTCAACGCCGCCAAGGGCTTTGGCTTCATTCAACCGAGCGACGGCGGCGCGGATGCGTTCGTGCATATCTCGGCCGTCGAGCGCTCCGGCCTGGGTTCGATTGATGAAGGTCAGAAGCTCAACTACGAGCTCGAACGCGACCAACGCAGCGGCAAGATGTCCGCCGGGCAGTTGTCCGCAGCGTAACGAAAAAGGGGTCGGTCAGCACACGCTACCGGCCCTTTTCTTTATTCAGGCCTATGGGCGTCTTGGTCTGTCCGGGTGAGCGTCAGCTCAAGCTGGCCCCGCCGCAGATTGGCAAGCCTGCCCTCAAGCCGCTGAAGGTTTCATGATCCCCACCTACGATACAAAATTCTCGAAGCGCCTCGAAACGGCGGCGGCCGCCAAGGCGCTGCTGGTCGCCAAGCTCCGCCCCAAGGCGGCGGTCGCCGACCCGCTGTTTGCGCAGCGCCAGGCCGTGCGGGCCGAAGAACTCAACGCGGTCCGGGCGGCGCGCCTGCAGACACGCGCGGACGCCAAGCAGGCGATCGCCGACGCGCAAGAAGGCGCCGTGCAAGCCCAGGCCGCCGTCGACGCCGAAGCCCTGGCCGCCAAGCGCGGCGCACGCAAGGAGCGCAAGGTGCTCAGCGCCGCAGAAGCCAAGGCCAAGCGTGACGCCAAGTACGCTGCGCGCCAAGCCCGGCGCTAGCCCAGCCGTTCAGGCGTTCCAGTCATTTTGCTCGCCTCGCATTCAAGGACAGCCATGAACAAGTTTATCGGCCAACGCATCGTCATCACGGTCCGCCGCAATGAGGGCCTGTGGGCTGCGGAGGAGGCCGGCGTCTATTTCGGCGCCTCGGCGGACAAGGATATCGCCAAGGCGTCAGCCTCAAAACGGGCTCGAGAGCGCATCGGTCAGGGTCACGCCTGCCAGGTTCGGATATCGGGCGAGCATGGCTTCGCGATCTGACCTGTTGTCAGTCGGCTTGGCCGCTCTGACCGGCCTTGGTCTGGCCGCGCGCGGACGGGAGGGCTGTGGATGATCACGGACGCCGGCGTCGACCTCGTCCAGCGCCTGGGCCAGGCTAGCGACTGACCTTCGGCTCGGGCGAGCCTGTGGTGAGTAATCCCAGACCGACGCCAGTCATCGCCGCCCTGCATCTGACAAAGCAAAACCCGCCGCGACCTGTGCCGCGGCGGGTTTTGAAAGCTTGGTACTAACGCGAACTGAGGGGCGGCTTAGCGCGAGACGACAGCGCCCGTGGCCGGGTTAGCGGCGTTGTAGGCGGTGAGGGCCGGGCTGTTGAGCTTGGCGACGGCGTCGTTGACCGAAGCGCGGATGCAGGCCGGGTACAGGTAGCCGGCGAGGGCTTCGCCACGGACGTCTTTCCAGCAGACGGTCGAGGCCGCCTTGACGATTTCGGCGCGGACTTCGGCGGCCGGGCGACCGGCGACCTTGATGCGGACTTCTTGAGCCGAGGCCGGAACGGCGACCAGGGTGGCGATGGCCGAGGCGGCCAGAACGAACGAGCGGATCATGTCGAAGGGTCCAAAAAGGAGGTTGTGATCAACCCCCTCCAGACGCGTTCCTCTGACGGCCGGTCCCGGTCTGTCGCCTGTTGGGCCGTCGCTGAGTCCATAGCAACGCTCTTCTGAGTGATCAACGATTATGTTGCGCTGCACACGTTGAAATTTGCTGGCGCCGTTGATAGCGCAACAGGCGCCTTGACCGGAGCGCACAGGCCACGGCCAAGGCGTGGATCGGTCATTAGCGGGAGGCGACGCGCATATAGGTGGCGCGGCCTTGGGCCTTGTTGTAGGCCCGCAGTTCGGCGTTCTTGGCGCGAACCACGGCATCGCGGGTGACTTCACGGACGCAGAACGGCGTCAGATCGCTCGCCCGAGGGTTGCCGGCCAGGTCTTCCTTACAGAGCTGCCGGGCGGCGCTGACGATTTCGGCGTGCACGACCGGCGTGGCGCGTCCGCGAACCTTGACAGTGATCTCGCCGGCGTTGGCGGCGGTGGCGGCCATCAGGGCGGTGAGGGCGATAACAAGCAGTCGGATCATGTGGGTGGTCCCGGAAAGGAGGTTGAGTGCAACCGCCTCCCGACGCGTTCCTCTGACGGCCCCCAGGATCTCGCCTCGTCGTCCGTCTCGGGCATTGGTGTATGACAACGTTGTCTACCGCAAGTGCGAAGGTGCTCGCTTCACGAAAATGTTAGCGGTAACATATCGTTGCCAACGAAACCACTTTACGGGCGAGCGCTCGGTCCTCAGCGCTTGCGGATGGGTGACTTCTTGGCGGGCTTGGGCGGCAGGGCCGGCGGTAGCGGCGGCGGAGACCAGTCGAAGGCCAACAGCAGAGTGCGCTGCGTCTCGGCGGCGTTGTCGTCCGAGATGAGGTAAAGGCGCGTGCCGCCCGAGGGCGAGCGGGTCAGGGCCACGCCCTCGATGTTGTCGCGCGTCGTCGAGCCTTCCAGCCGCAGGGTGGCCGAGATCCGCTGACGCGCGGTCGGGACGGTGGGGTCGGACACGAAGCGAACGATGGCGCGCCAGCCGCGTACGGGGTCGAAGCCGCGATGCAACGTCGCCACGGCCGGGCCGGCGAACGGCGCGAAGCCCGAAAGGCCCCAGGTGAAGTCGGGTCCGGATTGAGGCGGCAGCGACTTGCAGTCGGCCGACAGCCTGCAGAGCCAGACCTCGCCTTCCTCGCCGCCGACGATATAGGCGTCGGGCCCGGCGGCAGGATAGGCGGCCAGGGCCTCCATGCCTTCGTTGTCGGGGAAGACCGTTGCGGGCTTCGGAGCGGGGCGGGGCGTTCCCCAGCCGCCGTCGGGCTGAACGGGATAGAGCCAGATGCGATGGTCGCGCTCGAAGCTGACCAGACGATCGCCGTTCGGCAGCACCGCCAGGCCCTCGGCGTCGGCCTGCTGTTTGCCCTGCAGGGGGAGCCCGTCAGGTCCGCGAAGCGAGCGCAGCTTGCCGTCTGTGACGCTGGCGAGACGTCCGCTCGCGTCCAACTGGATCCGCGCCTCGAACAGGTCGCCGTCGTCGGTGATGGCCATCAGCTGGCCGTCGGCGCCGACCGCCAGGTCTGACAGGCCATGCAGCCGCGTGGTGGTTGCGCTCGTCAGAGCCAGGCCGCCGGCATAGGTGAAGCCGCCATCCAGCGTGGTCTTGGCCGGGTTGGTCGCGTCCAGCGGGACCGGCGTGCCCGTCACCGCGATCTCGGGGCCCACCTTGACCGGCGCGGGCGGCGTCGCGACGGCGGGCGGCCGACGGGGCGCGCACTGGGTGGCCAGGCCCCCCAATCCTGCGACCATGCCCAGAACGAGCGCCGTGCGCAGACCGATCACGCCGGAACCTTGCCGGGGGTCTTGGGGACTTGCGGCGTGACGACAGGCGGCGGGGCCAGCAGGCCGCGCGTCCGGGCGATCTGCCGAGGCTCTTCCTCGAACAGGGCCGCCAGCTGCTCGACCAGCACGCCGCCCAACTGCTCGACATCGACGATGGTGACCGCGCGGCGGTAGTAGCGGGTGACGTCGTGGCCGATGCCGATGGCGATCAGCTCGACGGGGCTCTTGCCCTCGATCTCGGCGATGACCTGGCGCAAGTGGCGCTCCAGATAGTGGCCCGAATTTACGCTCAGGGTGGAGTCGTCCACCGGCGCGCCGTCGGAGATCACCATCAGAATGCGGCGCTGTTCGGGCCGGGCGATGATCCGCTGGTGGGCCCACATCAGGGCCTCGCCGTCGATGTTCTCTTTCAGCAGCCCCTCGCGCATCATCAGGCCGAGGTTCTTGCGCGCCCGCCGCCAAGGCGCGTCGGCGGCCTTGTAGATGATGTGACGCAGATCGTTCAGGCGGCCCGGGGCGGCGGGCTTGCCGGCTTTGATCCACTCGTCGCGGCTTGTCCCGCCCTTCCAGGCGCGGGTGGTGAAGCCCAGCACCTCGGTCTTGACCCCGCAGCGCTCCAGCGTGCGAGCCAGGATGTCGGCGCAGATCGCCGCCACCATGATCGGCCGGCCGCGCATCGAGCCGGAGTTGTCGATCAGCAGGGTCACGACCGTGTCGCGGAACTCCTGGTCTTCCTCCTGCTTGAAAGACAGGGGCGCGGTCGGATCGATGATCACCCGAGTCAGGCGGGCGACGTCCAGCATCCCCTCCTCAAGGTCGAAGGTCCACGAGCGGTTCTGCTGGGCCAGCAGGCGGCGCTGCAGCTTGTTGGCGAGGCGCGAGACCACGCTGGAAAGCGCCGTCAGCTGCTGGTCCAGATAGGCGCGGAGGCGCGTCAGTTCCTCGGCGTCGCATAGGTCTTCAGCGTCGACGATCTCGTCGTGGGCCGTGGTGAAGATCTTGTACTGCGGCTCGCCGCCCTGACCGGCGCTGGTGTCAGGACGGGCCGGCTTGGCGCCGTCGCCCATCTCGGGGCTCTCGTCGGACTCCTCGGGCTCGCCTTCCTGGTCCGACTGGACCATCTCCTCGTCGCCGGCCTCGCTCTCGCGGTCGGTGGCCTCGCTTTCCTGCGGAGCCGAGCCTTCCTGCTGCTCGCCTTCGCCCTCGCCCTGATCCTCGTCGGAGTTTTCGGTCGGGGCGTCGTCCTCGCCGTCTTCCTCGTCGGCGCTTTCGGTGGCGTCGGCCATATCCTCGGAGAGATCAAGGTCGCGCAGGATCTCGCGAGTCACCTTGGCGAAAGCGGCCTGGTCGTCGATGGCGTCGGCCAGTCGGTCTAGGTCCTTGCCGGCCCGGGCCTCGATATCGTTCCGCAGGATGTCGACCAGGGCCTTGGCGCCGTCGGGCGGCGCGTCGCCGGTCAGGCGCTCGCGCACCATCAGGCCCAGGATCTCGGCCATCGGCGCGGACTGGCGTTCGGTGGCGACGGCGCGGGTCAGCCCCTGCTTCTCCAGGCGAGCTTCCAGCGCGGCGGTCAGGTTGGCGCGCACGCCGCCCATGGCGTTGGCGCCGATCGCCTCCAGCCGCGCCTGCTCGATCGACTCGAAGGCGGCCTGGCCGTCCGGAGAGCTGGGTCGCGCGCGGGCGTGGGCGAGGGGGTCGTGGTGCGCCAGGCGCAGGGCCATCTGATCGGCCAGGCCCCGGATGCGCGCGGCTTCCTTGCTGTTCAGATCGCGGGGCGGGTGCGGCAGCACCGCCCGGTTGCCCAGAAGCTGGGGGCCATCGCCCGAGAACACGACCTCCAGGTCCGGCGTCTCGGCGAGCGAGCGCGCGGCGTGCGCCAGGGCGCGCTTGAAGGGTTCGGTCGGGCTTTCGGGCTTGGAGACCATGGGGTTCGAGTTAAAGGCGCCGGACGGGGAAAACAAGGAACGCCGCGCGCGGGAGCGACGTTGATTTTCTGACCGCGCCTCGTGCGCGCTGCTGGAGGGAACTCAATATGCTCAAGTGGGCCATCATCCTCGCCGTCGTCGCCCTGATCGCCGGCGCGCTGGGCTTCACCGGCGTGGCGGGCGCGGCCGCCGGCGTCGCCAAGATCCTGTTCTTCCTGTTCTTGGTCGGCTTCGTGCTTGTGCTGCTGCTGGGCGGTACGTTGTTCAAGGCTGCGACGGGCCCGAAGTAGCGTTCGAACTCTGCTCCCCCGCTTCGCAGGGGAGCAGAGAACCTTGCTCTACTTCACGCCGTAGGCCTTGGCCTGACGGCCGGCCAAGGCGACCAAATCGCCCATCTGCAGATTCACGTCGACGAGGTGCAGGCCCCAGTCCTTGAGCGTCACCGGCCCGACGACGACGTCGCCGCTGATCTCGTCGGTGCGCGGATCGGCCGGGTCTGCGTTCACTTTCACCGACAGATAGGTGAAGTCGCCATCAGCGACGCACTTGGCCGAGAGCAGGCCCGGCATCGACACGAACGGGGTCGACACGCTTAGGTCCTTGGCAAACGGCTCAGGTGGCTGGCCCGACACCGCCCCGAAGCCCTTGGCGCTGAGATAGGCGTGTAGCGGGGCGGAGTCGGTCGAGGCCCTGCCAGCAAGCAGGGCGGCGGGATTGACGCAGCCGGCGCGGCGGCCCTCGGCGTCGGTCTTGCCAAAGCGGCTGTTGGCGGGCGGCGGGCTGGCTTCGCGGAACGAGACGTAGGTCACGACGCACCCGGCTTGGTCGGCCTTTTCACACAGCGGGATCGAGCCGTATTTGCCGTCGGTGACCGGCGTGTTCATGCCCAGCACATACGCGGCGATCATCTGCTTCTGGACCGGCTTGCCGTCGACCTCGCTCTTCAGCAGTTCCAGCAGCATCCGCGAGCCCTGGCTGTGGCCCATCAGGATCACACCCCGGCCGTTGTTTTCGTTCTTCAGGTACCAGTTCCAGGCGTCGCGCACGTCGCCATAGGCTAGCGCCGCGTCGCCGGGCGCGCCTTGTCCCATCATCACCGCACGCAGCGCCGCCAGGGTGACCTGGCGATACATCGGCGCGAAGACGCGGCAGGTCGAGGCGAAACGCGCCAGCTGCTGCTCGACCACCCGACGCTCGGCCTCGTCGATGCTCATGTCGCTGTTGCCGCCCGGATCGGTCGATACCGTCGGATAGACGTAGAAGCAGTCATACGCCGGGGCGGCTAAGGGCTTGAAGGTCTCCACCGAGGTCTTGCCGTCGGCCTGGACGATCGTAGTGGTCTGGTCGACGGCGCAGGCGTCGGCACGGCCGGGCAGGCACAGCCACGACTCTGGTTTGCCGTAGTCGTTGGGCGCTGGCGCCGCGGTCTGAGCGTTCGCCGCGCCCGCCAGTCCCAGGACCGCCATCGCCGCAAGGCCTGCCAAAGTCCGCTTCATCCTGCTTTCCTCCCACGCTCAAACGCGCGTTTGGCGCGACAATGCGGAAAAGAACGACGGTCGCCAAGAGGGGTCTGGCCCGATCGTTGCGCGAAGGCGAAGCCTCGTCCCGGTTCGGGACGGTGAACAGGAGCGTCGCGCCCGTGAGCAGCCTCAAAACCCTTTCGCGCGTGGGGATCGTGATCGTCGCCGCGTTGTCTGTCAGCGCATCGACCGTGCTGGCCGACGGCTTCCCGGCCGCGGTCCGGACCCCCGCGCCTGTCTCAAAACGGGTGACACCCAAGCCGCGAGTCAAGATCGTCTATGTCGATCGGCCCGTCGTGGTGGAAAAGCGCGTGCCGGTCTATGTCGACCGCCCCACGACCCAGATCGTCGAGAAGGTGATCGAGAAGCCCGTGATCGTCGAACGCCCCGTCGTCGTGGAGAAGCGGATCGAGGTTCCGGTCGAGAAGCTGGTTCAGGTTCCGGTCGAGAAGAAGGTCTATGTCGATCGCCCGGTGGAAAAGATCGTCTATGTCGACCGCGTGGTCGAGAAGCGGGTCGAAGTGCCGGTCGAAAAGATTGTCGAAAAGATCGTGGAGAAACCCGTCTATGTCGACCGGCCTGTGCCAGTCGAGAAGCCGGGCGAGGTGGTCGAGAAGATCATCCAGGTGCCGATCTACGTTTATGTCGATCGTCCGGTCTACACGGCGGCGCCGTCTCAGGGATGCGCCAACCCGTGTGGCTATGTCGAGCGCCCGGCCCCGTGCGCCGGCCCCTGCGGCTCCAACTGGCGGCCTGCTCCGCCGCCGAGCTGCGCCCATCCCTGCGGCGTCTCCGTGCAACCGGCGCCTGGCTGCGCCCAGAGCTGCGGCTACCTCGAATGGCCCGCTGCGCCGGTAAATGGCTGTGCGGCGCGCAACTGCGGCGAGCTGATCGAGCACAGCGAGGAGCGCTACGAGCAACGCTATGGAGGTGAGATCGAACCGCCGCCCTTGCCGATCGGCTATATCGGTCGGGCCTCGGGCGGACGGGGCGGTGGTTATGGCGGGATCGGCCTGGTCGGCGGTGGTGGCTGGCGCAGCGGCGGCTATGCGGGCGGCTCAGCGTCGGCGACCGCTTCGGCCACCGCATCAGCGACGGCCTCGACCTCGATCCGCATCAGCGGCGGGGGCGGCGGTTGCTCGGGCTGCGGCGGCAAGCGCCACTGACTCTTAAAGCGAAAGCCAGCGGCGCGGGTTCTTGTCGCCCAGGGCTCGCGCCTCGCCAGGCTTGAGGCCAAGATCGCGCATCCGGTAGGCGACGATCTCGCGCAGCGCCTCCACGGGCTCCTGGCCGCCTACCGGGCTGGAAGCCACCGCGCCGGCGTTCATCGCCAGATCCACGGCGGTCCACTCGGCCTGGGCCCGATCGGCCTTGCCGACGGCGAAGTAGTGGCGCACCGGCGCGCGCTCGCCGGGGACCTCGACCATCACGCCGATGACCCAGCCTTGAACGATCAGATCGGCGTCGGGGCGCTGGCGGAACATCCATGGGATGTAGCCGTGCGCGGCGGTGTCTGGAAGGGGCTCAGCCGATCAACTGGAACGCCGCTTGGCTGATCAGGCCCAGCGCCAGCCATGCCGACAGAGCCAGGATCACCAGCGACGTCCGCGACGGGCGGCGCCGGCGGTGGTTGGGATACAAACGCACGAACGACATCTGACGCCTCCATGCCTTCAAACCTTGGTCAGAGGTTAACGCCGAATCCGCTGCTTGGATGCGCGACCTTTTCGCTCGTCACGGGAGTGTGAAGGACCAAAGAAAAGGGCGGAGCCTTGCGGCCCCGCCCTAATCCATTTCAGCTCTTGAGCTTAATGGACTTCCTTAGAAGTCCATGTCGCCGCTCTGGATCGGCTGGCCGATCCAGATCTCTTTGAGAGATGGGCGACTTTATGGACTTCCTTAGAAGTCCATGTCGCCCATGCCGCCGGGCATGCCGCCCGGGGCGCCGCCGGCCGAGGCCTTCTTCGGGGCTTCGACGATCGCGGCTTCCGTCGTGATCAGCAGACCGGCCACCGAGGCGGCGTTCTGCAGAGCGGTGCGGACCACCTTGGCCGGGTCGATGACGCCGTCGGCGACCAGGTCGACATACTGCTCGGTCTGGGCGTTGAAGCCGAACGAGCTGCTGTCGTTTTCCAGGATCTTGCCGACCACGATCGAGCCTTCGACGCCGGCGTTTTCGGCGATCTGACGGATCGGGGCCTGCAGGGCGCGGCGAACGATGGCGATGCCAGCGGTCTGGTCATCGTTGTCGCCGGTCAGGCCAGCCAGGGCCTTGGAGGCCTTCAGCAGGGCCGTGCCGCCGCCCGGGACGATGCCTTCGTCGGCGGCCGCGCGGGTCGCGTTCAGGGCGTCGTCAACGCGGTCCTTCTTTTCCTTCACTTCGACTTCGGTCGAGCCGCCGACGCGGATGACCGCGACGCCGCCGGCCAGCTTGGCCAGACGCTCTTGCAGCTTTTCCTTGTCGTAGTCCGAGGTGGTGTCTTCGATCTGGCGCTTGATCTGGGCGATACGAGCCTCGATGTCGGCCTTCTCACCAATGCCGTCCACGATCGTGGTGTCGTCCTTGGTGATCGAGACCTTCTTGGCGCGGCCCAGCATGTCGAGCGAGACGTTTTCGAGCTTGATGCCGAGGTCTTCGCTGACGACTTGAGCGCCGGTCAGGATCGCGATGTCTTCCAGCATGGCCTTGCGGCGGTCGCCGAAGCCCGGAGCCTTGACGGCGGCGACGCGCAGGCCGCCACGCAGCTTGTTGACGACCAGCGTGGCCAGGGCCTCGCCTTCGACGTCTTCAGCGATGATCAGCAGCGGACGGCCCGACTGGACGACGGCTTCCAGCACCGGCAGCAGCGGCTGCAGCGACGACAGCTTCTTTTCGAACAGGAGGATCAGCGGCTCTTCCAGCTGAACTTCCATCTTGTCGGCGTTGGTGATGAAGTACGGCGACAGGTAGCCGCGGTCGAACTGCATGCCTTCGACGACGTCGAGTTCGGTCTCGGCGGTCTTGGCTTCTTCAACCGTGATGACGCCTTCGTTGCCGACCTTGTCCATGGCCTTGGCGATCATCTCGCCAACTTCCTTGTCGCCGTTGGCCGAGATGGTGCCGACCTGGGCGATTTCGCCGTTGGTGGTGACTTTCTTCGACGAAGCCTTGATGTCTTCGACGGCGATAGCGACGGCCTTGTCGATGCCGCGCTTCAGGTCCATCGGGTTCATGCCGGCGGCGACCGACTTGAGGCCTTCCTGAACGATGGCTTGGGCCAGGACCGTGGCGGTCGTGGTGCCGTCGCCGGCTTTGTCGTTGGTCTTGCTGGCGACTTCGCGGATCATCTGCGCGCCGAGGTTCTCGAACTTGTCAGCCAGTTCGATTTCCTTGGCGACCGAGACGCCGTCCTTGGTCGTGCGCGGAGCGCCGAACGACTTTTCGATGACGACGTTACGGCCCTTCGGACCCAGGGTCACCTTCACCGCATTGGCGAGGATGTTGACGCCGCGCAGCATGCGGTCACGAGCGTCGGACGAGAAATAGACGTCTTTGGCGGCCATTTCGGGTGCCTTTCTAGAAAGAGGTTAGATTTGGACAGCGTCGGCGGAGGTAGGAGGCCTTAAGCCTCAACCACGCCCAGGACGTCGCTTTCCTTCATGATCAGGAGGTCCTGACCGTCGACCTTCACTTCGGTGCCCGACCACTTGCCGAACAGGATGCGGTCGCCAGCCTTCAGGTCCAGGGCGACGACGTCACCCTTGTCGTTGCGGGCGCCGGGGCCGACAGCGACGACTTCGCCTTCTTGCGGCTTTTCCTTGGCGGTGTCGGGGATGATGATCCCGCCCTTGGTCTTGGTTTCTTCTTCGACGCGCTTCACGAGGACGCGGTCGCCCAGGGGACGAAACTTCATGGTCTTCTCCGTCGGAACGGTTTGAAATAAGAACTCGTCGGCCATGGGGGAGCGGGACTGTTAGCAGTCGCTCCCTCCGAGTGCTAACGACGCTGGTGAGTTAGGCGCCGGCCCTCGGGGAGTCAAGGACGCCCTGAATGAAGTTTTTCGGTGCGGTGAAGGGGAGCGGCTTCGATGATCGACCATATGGGCGTGACGGTGCGCGATCTCCAGGTCTCCAAGGCCTTCTATGACGCTGCGTTCGCGCCGCTGGGGATCGCCGTGGTGATGAGCGTCAGCGCCCAGGAGACGGGGGGCGCGGCTTTTATCGGCTATGGTGCGACCGAAGATCGTCGCGACATCCAGGCGGGCAAGCCCAGTTTCTGGGTTAGCCAGGGCGATGCCGTGACCGGCCCCATGCACGTGGCTTTCCTGGCGGCCAGTCGCTCCCAGGTCGACGCCTTCCACGCCGCCGCCCTGGCGGCGGGCGGTCGTGACAACGGCGCGCCCGGGCTGCGGCCTCATTATCACCCCAACTATTATGGCGCCTTCGTCCTTGACCCGGACGGCCGGAACGTGGAGGCGGTCTGTCACGCACCGGCCTGATCGCTGTTAGGAGACCCGATGTCGAGCTACGCCCTGTCGCTGCTTCTGGCTGTCATCGCCTGCGTCATCGGCGGCGCCTTGGGCGGCATGATCCTGGCGCGACCGGCGACCCTGCTGGAGGCGGCGGGTCTCTCCGACGACGACACGCCCAAGCCATCGCTGTTCGCTGAGGGACGGGCTCTGGGCGGTATGTTGATCGCCTCGCATGGCGTCGCGGCGCTCTATCTCGGCTATCAGCCCCGGATCGGCGCGGCCATGGCGCTCGTCCTAGCGCTGGCCTGGCTGGGCGCGGCCATCGGGCGCGCGGTGTCGCTGGGACGGGAGGGCGACGCCGGGCGCTACAATCGCGGCGCGCTTCTGTTCAATGTCCTGATCGGCGTGACCCTGACCCTGCCGTCGTTCCAGGTCGGCAAGGTCGTGCTTCGCGGCGCGTTGGGGCTGGCCTAATTTCCGCCGCAAGGCGAAGCTCTAACTCCCTCAAAGATTGTGGGGGTGGGCGGTGGTGACTTCACGTAGAAATGTAATCGGTGGCGGACTTTCGGTTCTCGCCCTAGCCGATGTGGGCGAAGCGCAGGACCGCGCGACCGCTGAGCAGGTCGCTAAGTCGCTGATGTCAGGGCCTCGGGCCGAGGCGCTCGATACGCCGGCGCTGCGCGGGAATATCCTGGCCTTCACGTTCAAGCAGCCGCCGACAGATCTCGTTGTTCCCAAGGTCAAGCTTGAGCGTCGATCCGGGCTGCACGGCTTCCAGCCCGAGCCAGGGCTGACGCTGATGTCGCTCTGGGCGCCCTGGTGCGCGCCCTGTCTCCTCGAATTGAAGGACCTGGCCGAGCAGCAGCGCCTCTATGCGAGTAAGCGCTTTAGAATTCTGCCGATCCTCACTGGAACCAGAGATCCGATCACGCTGGCGGAGGCGCAAGGCACGCTCGAAAAGGCCGGCGTCCGGGGGCTCGAAGCCGTCGTCGATCGCTCGCCAGCCTCCGATTCGCTTTTTGAGCAGCTGACGCGCCGCGAAACCCCTGGCGGTAGTATCAAGGGCTTGCCTTGCAACCTTTTGATCGATGCCCGTGGCAAGGTCCTCGCCCGCCAGTTTGGCGCCCCGCTGGATCTTCCGCGCGGAACCAAGCCGACGCCCGAGATGCGGGCCAACGCGCGCTCGATGTGGATGGCCGCCGACGGTCATGCATTGCTAAAGGCGCTGCGGGACGGCGAGATCGCCGGGAGCGTCGCCCGCGCTTCATGAGCAAGCAGCCAGCGCTTGCGGTCGATCCCGCCGGCGTAGCCGGTCAAGGCGCCGTTCACGCCGATGACTCTGTGGCAGGGCGCGACAAGGCTAAGCGGATTGGCGCCGTTAGCTGCGGCGGCCGCCCGGATCGCCAGAGGCTTGCCGACGCGGCGGGCTAGTTCTGAATAGGTGATGGTCTGACCGGCGGGGATCTTGGTCAGCGCTGTCCAAACTGCGTTCTGAAAGGGCGTGCCGCCTGACCGCCACGTCAGGGCGGTCAGAGCGTCCGTCACCCCCTCGAAGTAGCGTGTGAACGCCTCCTTGATCGCTGAGGGCGCGGCGCCGGTCTCCAGAGCAAGCTCACCGTAGTGCAGCCGCGCCAGGCGCCGCATCCGGGGCTCGAAATCATGGAAGTCGACGGCGCGCAGCAGGCCGTTCTCGTCGGTGACGATCAGGATCTCGCCGATCGGCGAGGGCAGGCGGTCGACAAGGAGGCAGGCAGGGTGGGTCATGGGGCGAGGATCGCCGAGGCCAGCGCTGCTGTCCGCCCGGATTTTGCGGCGCGATAAATCCTCCCCCCAGCGGGGGAGGTGGCCGAAGGCCGGAGGGGGAAGTTCTGCGAACTTGCCTCTTCCCCCTCCGTCGTCTCTTCGAGCCGACACCTCCCCCGCGAGGGGGAGGATTTGGGCAGGATCCTACCGGATCCCCGGCACGTGCAGGGCGGCTTCGCGTTCAGCCTTCTGCTTGTACATCAGGTCGCCGTACTTGCTGTATTCCATGCGGGCGATCGTGCGCTGGTGCACCTCGTCCGGACCATCGGCCAGGCGCAGGGTGCGAATGCCGGCATAGGCCTTGGCCAGGCCGAAGTCGGTGGTCACGCCGCCGCCGCCGTGGGCCTGGATGGCGTCGTCGATGATCTTCAGGGCCAGACGCGGCGCGGCGACCTTGATCATGGCGATCTCCAGACGGGCCGACTTGTTGCCGGCCTTGTCCATCATGTCGGCGGCCTTGAGGCAGAGCAGGCGGCACATCTCGATGTCGATGCGGGCGTCGGCGACGCGCTCTTCCCACACCGAGTGGTCAGAGACGTACTTGCCGAAGGCCTTCCGACTCATCAGGCGTTGGCACATCTTTTCCAGCGCGACTTCCGCCGTGCCGATGGTGCGCATGCAGTGGTGGATGCGGCCGGGGCCCAGGCGGCCCTGGGCGATCTCGAAGCCGCGGCCTTCGCCCAGCAGCAGGGCGTCCTCGATCGGCACGCGCACGTCCTTGAGGATGACCTCGGCGTGGCCGTGCGGGGCGTCGTCATAGCCGAACACCGGCAGCATGCGGACGATCTCGATGCCCGGGGCGTCCAGCGGCACCAGCACCTGGCTCTGCTGGGCGTGGCGGCTGGGGTTGTCGGGGTCGGTCTTGCCCATGACGATGGCGACCTTGCAGCGCGGATCGCCCACGCCCGAGGACCACCATTTGCGGCCGTTGATCACATAGTGGTCGCCGTCGCGCTCAATGCGGGTCTCGATGTTGGTGGCGTCCGAGGAGGCCACCGCCGGCTCGGTCATCAGGAAGGCCGAACGGATCTCGCCGTTCATCAGCGGGCGCAGCCACTTTTCCTTCTGCGCCAGCGTACCGTAGCGCATCAGCACTTCCATGTTGCCCGTGTCGGGGGCCGAGCAGTTGAACACTTCCGACGCGAAGCCGACCTTGCCCAGCTGTTCGGCGATCAGGCTGTATTCGAGGTTGGTCAGCTGGACCCCTTCGAACTGGAAGGTGTCGTCGACATGGGTCTGGCCGCTGTGCGGCGGCATGAAGAAGTTCCACAGGCCCGCAGCCTTGGCCTTCTTCTTCAGGTCTTCGACGACCTGAACGACCTTCCAGCGCTCGGCGCCGAGGACGTTCATCTCGGCCTCATAGGCCGGGATCGCCGGATAGACGTGCTCGTCCATGAACGCGGTGACGCGATCCAGGAACGCGCGTTGCTTGGGGGAAATGTCGAAGTCCATGGCCGTTCCCTCTACCCGCTTCTTTCGGTGTCAAACAGTTGTTTGAAGCATTTGTAGACCGCCTTTCCGCGGGCGGCAAGCGGGCAGGATTACCTACGTGGCGGCTGGCTAGCGGCATTGGGTTGTCTTGATGGCGATCATCGTCGACAACGGCCCCATGCTGAACCTGACCGCCGACATCCTGCAGGGCCGCTACGTCCGGCTCGAACCCGTCACCGTCGATCACCGCGACGAACTGAAGGCCGCCATCGACTGCGATCCCGAGAGTTGGGAGATCATGTCGGTCAATGGCTGCGGCGAAGGCTTCGAGGACTTCTGGGGCGCGCTGCAGGGCGAAACCGACCGGGGCGAGCGCGTTGGCTTCGCCATTCGCCGATTGTCCGATGGCAAGGTCGTGGGCACCTCCAGCTACCTGAACATCCGCCGCTTGCACGGCGGCCTGGAGATCGGCGCCACCTTCCTCAATCCCGAGGCGCGGTCGGGCCCGGTTAACCCCGAGAGCAAGCGGTTGATGCTGGGTCACGCCTTCGACAAGGCCGGGGCCATCCGCGTGGAGTTTGTCACGGACGTGCGCAACGCCCGCAGCCAGGCGGCGATCCTGAAGCTGGGCGCCAGCAAGGAAGGCGTGCTGCGCAACCACAAGGTCACATGGACGGGCCACATCCGTGACACCGCCGTGTTCTCGATCACCGACTACGACTGGCCGGCGATCCGCGAACGTCTGGAGTTCCGGCTGAGCGAGACGTTCGCCTAAGAAAAACGGCGATATCTGGGAACGGTGTAAGACTTCGCCAATCTTGGGCGTCTAGGGTCTTAAACCATGACGGCCATCGCCTGCCTTCGCATCCTGTTTACCGCCGACGGCGACATGCGCCCCGGCGACATGCCCAAGCACAAGGCGCAGGGCGTGGCGGACGCGTTTCTGAAGGCCAAGTGGCGCGCGCCCCGTAAATGCGGCGCCGTGGCGCCGTTGGCCTTTGTTCTGGCCGACCACAAGGCCCAGCACCTGGATCCGCGCGAGGTGCAGGGTCTGGCGGTCGAGCTTGAGAAGGTTCTGTTCCCCAACCGACCCATTGGCCAGATCGCCCTGATGACGTTCGAGGGCGACGAGACTGCGGTGCTTCACTTCGCCGCGCTGTCGCAAAAGGAACTAGCGGGGCTGATGGCCGGTGAAGGTTATGGCGGGGAGCCCGGCCGGGTCCACGTGGTCACTGCCGACGCGATCAAGCCGATGCCAGTCACGCGCGAGGAGGCTGAAGCCTACGCGGCTGATAAGGCCAAGGCTGTCGAAGCCGAAAAGCCGATCGCCAAGGCAGCGCCCGCGCCTGCGCCAGCCGCCGCCAAGGTTTCCGCTCCGCAGAAGCCCGCCGACACGGGCTGGTGGGGCGTCTACGATCTGCCCCAGAGCGCTTTTGTCGGCTCAGCCATCGGCCTGCGCGCCGATCTCGTCGAACCGCCGCCCGAAGATGACACCAAGCTGCTCAAGCGCGATCTCGTCGCCCTGACCGATGTGCAGGCGGTGCTGAAAAGCTCGCCGTTCGGCGAGATCCAGGCCTCGTTCGGTTTCTGGAATCTGATCACACCCGCCTCGCAAGAGTCCTACAAGGCGCGCCTGTCACGCTATCCGCTGGACGCCCGCTCTCGGCTGACCGCTTCGATCTATGGCGCCCCGCGCGAGGCCTCGATCGGCATGCTGCAACAGATGCGCGTCCAGTTGTCCGGCGCGTTTGCGGCGATGGACTTGCGGATCATCGATCCGACCTTCCCCGTTCAGGGCCTGCCGCCCGAGCTTCTGGAGAGCGTGACCCTGGTGCTTTCAGGCGAGACCGAGCACGAGCGCCTGAAGCAGATCCTCAAATTCGTCGAGCGCAAGTCCGCCTACGCCGCCAAGGGGGTGATGCAGTGCGTCGCCAATGTCGCCTCGGCCGTAGAACTGGAGGCCTGCAAGGTCGCCGGCGTGGTTCGCGTGCAAGGACCGGCGATCACCGACTTCATGGATGCGCCCGTAGCCGCCGCTGACGGCGCGCCGCTAGCCTTGGCGCAAAGCGCGGCTTGACCGCGTAAACGCGCCGCTTGACCCTCACGTCACGTCAGACCTGATTGCCTTCGCCATCGAGAGGGAAGGTTGATTTGAGCGTCTACACGGTCAAGCAGATGGCAAGGCTTTCGGGCGTTTCGGTGCGCGCGCTGCACCACTACGACGCCATCGGCCTGCTGAAGCCCCGCGCCGTCGGGGCCAACGGCTATCGCTACTATGATCGCCAGGACCTGCTGCGCCTGCAGCAGATCCTGTTCCATCGCGCCTTGGAAACGCCGCTGAAGGACATCCAGGCCGCCTTGGACCAGCCGGGGTTCGACCTCGCCGCCGCGCTGCGCGCCCAGCGCGAACGCCTGGCGGCGCAGGCCGAGCGCTACGCCCGGCTGGTGGACGTTGTCGACCGCACCCTCGCCGACCTCGAAGGAGACGAGACGATGGATGACAAGAAACTCTTTGAAGGCTTCGACCCGGAAAAGCAGGCGGCCTACGAGGCCGAACTAGTCGAGCGCTACGGCGATCCGATGGCCGAGCGGATCGCGCAGTCCAAGGCCGGCATGAAGGCCTGGAGCAAGACCGATTGGACCGGCTTCCAGCAAGAGGCCGCCGCGATTGAGCACGACATGGCCAGGGCTCTGAGCCAAGGCCTGCCGGTCGACAGCGATCCGGTAACGGCGATCATGCGCCGCCACTGGGCGTGGATCGCCAAGTCCTGGAACCGTGAGCCGACGCCGGACGCCTTCGCGGGCCTGGCGCATCTCTATCAGGACAACCCGGAGTTCACCGCCCGCTACGAGGCGATTGCGCCGGGTCTGACCGAGTATCTGGCCGAAGCCATGCGGGCGTTCGCGGAGAAGCGTTAGCCGCCTGCCTCAGCATCAAAACGCGTGTCATCCCGGAAGCCTCGTAGAGGCTATCCGGGACCCAGGGGCGGCGCTCGCTGAGCCTCGTCACCCCCTGGGTCCCGGCTCTCCGCTACGCTGCGGCCGGGATGACACAGGATGGCATGCAAGGGGAGGGGGCGCGCCTAACGCCGCCCGAACAGCTTTTCGATATCGGCCAGCTTCAGCTCCACATAGGTCGGGCGGCCGTGGTTGCACTGGCCCGAGTGGGGCGTGGCCTCCATCTCGCGGAGCAGGGCGTTCATCTCGGCCCCGTTCAAGCGGCGGCCGGCGCGGACGCTGCCGTGGCAGGCCATGGTCGAGCAGACCTCTTCCAGCCGTTCCTTCAGGGCCAGGGCCTGGCCGTTCTCGGCCAAGTCGTCGGCGATGTCGCGCACGAGGCCCGCGGCGTCGGTCTTGCCCAGCAGGGCTGGCGTTTCGCGCACCAGCACCGCCCCAGGACCAAAGCTTTCGATGACGAGGCCAAGGCTGGCCAGTTCCTCGGCGCGGGCGACCACGCGCTCGGCCTCGGCGGGATCCAGGTCCACCACCTCGGGCAGCAGCAGGGTCTGGCGGGCCACGCCGCCGGCCGCCATCTCGCCCTTCATTCGCTCATAGACGAGGCGCTCGTGGGCGGCGTGCTGGTCGACAATGACCATGCCGTCGCGCGTCTGGGCGACGATATAGGTCTCGTGGACCTGCGCCCGCGCGGCGCCCAAGGGGTAATCGACCGGGTCGAATGGGGCGCTGGCCGCCATATAGTCCGCAGGCGGACGATCATCGAAAGCCGCCGAGGCGTAGGCCTCGCGCACGACCCCGGCCAGGTCTGCGCCATAGCCGGGCTCGACCCGCGCCGAGACCTCGTTCAGGCCTGGCAAGTCCATCGGCCGCTGGGTCGGCGGCGTCCAGCCGCCATCGCGCCAGGCCGAAAAGCCCGCCGCCGAGGGACCCGGCTGATACTGCGGCTGGTAGCCGGGGAACGGGCTCTGCTGGGCGCGGATGCTGTCCAGGGCCTGGGCCGCCACGGTGGTCGAGGCCCGGTGGCCTGCGCCGGCCAGGGCGTGGCGCAGGGCGCCGACGATCAGGCCGCGCACCAGGGCCGGATCGCGGAACCGTACCTCGGCCTTGGCCGGGTGGACGTTGACGTCGACCTCGGTCGGCTCCAGCGTGACGTAAAGCGCCGCCGTCGGATGCCGGTCCCTGGCGAGAAAGTCGGCATAGGCCGCGCGCAGGGCGCCTTGCAGCAGGCGGTCGCGTACCGGCCGCCCGTTGACGAACAGATACTGGTGAGCCGCATTGCCACGATTGTAGGTCGGTAAGCCCGCGAAGCCCGACAGCCGCACGCCGTCGCGGGTCTGGTCGATCTCCAGCGCGTTCTCCTGGAACTCGCGGCCCAGCACGGCAGCCAGGCGGGCCAGACGCCCCTGCGGTCCCGGATGTTCGGGCGGCAGGCGCAGCACCCGGCGCCCGTCGATGTCCAGCGAGAAGCCGACGCTCTCATTGGCCATGGCCTGGCGTTTGATCTCCTCGGTGATCGCCAGGGCCTCGGCGCGCTCGGACTTCATGAACTTCAGGCGCGCGGGCGTGGCGTAGAACAGATCCCGCACCTCGATCCGCGCCCCGTGCGGCCCCGGGAAAGCGGCCGGCGCCACCTCGCCGACCTGGCCGCCCTCGACCAGGATCGAGAAGGCGTCCTTGGCCCCCTTGGCGCGCGAGGAAATCTGCAGCCGCGCCACCGAGCCGATCGAGGGCAGGGCCTCGCCCCGAAAGCCCATGGTGTGGATGCGCAAGAGGTCCCACAGACCGTCGGCGTCAGGCGCCAGCTTGGAGGTGGCGTGGCGCTCGATGGCGACCGGCAGTTCCTCGGGCGAGAGGCCGCAGCCGTCGTCGGCGACAAGAATCCGGGTCAGGCCGCCGCCATGGGCCTCGACCTCGATCCGTGTGGCGCCCGCGTCGATGGCGTTGTCGACCAGCTCCTTGATGGCGCTGGCCGGCCGCTCGACCACCTCGCCGGCGGCGATGCGGTTGACGGTCTCGGGGGGAAGGCGGCGGATCGGCATCAAGCGGGCTTTCAACGAAGCAGTCCGGTCCGCCTTGAAGCGGAGCCGTACATTGCAACTCCTTAAGTTGACCGGACGAACGCCGATCAGCCAACGAAGAGGCGAGGGACGACTTTAGTGCGATTCCGCGCGCCTTCGAGGAACTCAAGATAGTGACCCTGATCCGTTTCGCCGCAGCCGGCCTGGCGCTTTCCTTGCTGTGCGGCGGTTCCGCCCTGGCTCAGGTTCAGGGCAAGAACGAGGTGTCGATCCACCAGACCAAGCCGGTGGACCTGACCCCCGTCGACAGCCAGGCCAATCTGGTCGAAGAGCTGATCGTCAATGCCCGCTTGCCGGGGCCGGCCTGGTGGAAGGTCAGCGACGGCGACACCAACGTCTATGTGATGGGCGTGCCGGCCTTCGCGCCGCAGAAGCTGGACTTCGACGACTCGGTGCTGCGTCGCCGCCTGGACGGGGCCAATGTGCTGATCATGGGCCAGGAGCCCGAGGTTCGGCTTCTGAGCCTGCTGGCCCTGATCCCCGGGCGCGGCAAGCAGTTCATCACGGATAAGCCGATGCGCGACACCCTGCCGCCCGACCTGCGCGCGCGGCTGGAAAAGCACCTGACCGCGCGCAGCAAGCCGGTCAGCGAGCATGACCAGATCAAGCCGGCCCTGGCCGGCTTCATCATCGCCAACGACAAGGGCAGCGGCGTCTCGATCACCATCGGCGACCTGACCGACCGCATCCAGAAGCTGGCCAAGAGCAAGGACATCGCCGTCCAGCCGCGCGTCAAGAAGCTGGACGACTACGACCTGATCGGCATGGTCAAGTCGCTGGGCGAAGCGCCCCAGCCGCTGCAGGAGTTGTGCCTGGACGCGGGCCTGAAGGAGGTCGAGAACGGTCTGGCGGGCGTGCGCGAGACCGCCGATCAATGGGCCGAGGGGCAGGTTAAGGCGGTGGTCGCCGCCGAGCGCGGCTATCAGCGGTGCCTGGCCTCCACGCCCTGGATCGCCCGCCAGTTCAAGGACGGCCAGGACGAGGCGGTCGGCGCCATCACCCAGGCCCTGAAGAAGCCGGGCAAGGCCGTGGCGGTGATCGAGCTGCGCTCGCTGCTGACCGAAGGCGGCGTGCTGGATCGCCTGCGGGGCAAGGGTTTCACCGTCACCGCGCCTGAATAAGGTCAAGCTTCGGTCACACGGCGAGGCCAAGGTCGAGCGTCATGCGAGGGGGATCCAGATGCGGGCGATAGCGGCAGCCTTGGCCATCAGTCTCACGATCGCTGGCGGCGCGGTCGCCCAGGTGATCGACGACCCTGAAGCCACGGTCGTCGAGGCCCTGGTGGTCAGCGCCAAGCTTCCGGGTCCGGCCTGGTGGCGGATCGCCGACGCCGATACGACCGTCTACATCCTGGGCACGCCCGGCGCGACGCCCAAGGGCATGGCCTGGGACAGCTCGGTGGCCGATCGCCGTCTGGACGGGGCCTTCGCCCTGCTGACCCCGCCGACCCTGCGGGCGGGCCTGACCGACATTCCGGCGCTGCTGCGCCTGCGGAGCAAGATGAAGGACGACGGCGACTGGGCGGCGGCCGAGCCCGCGCTGGCCGCCCGTGTCCAGCGCGCCTGGGCGGCGGTGGAGCCCAAGGACCCGGACGGCTGGCGCGACTGGAAGCCGCTGGTGCTGGGCGGCCTCATCGCCGGCAAGACCAACCGCAAGGCGGGGTTGGAGTACGGCCAGGTCAGCCGCCGAATCGAGAAGCTGGCGCGCAAGCATCGGGTCAAGACCCGCGCCGCCGAGACCTACAAGGCCATGCCGCTGATCAAGACCGTGGCCCGCCAGGCCGCGGACTCCGCCGGTCTTGTCTGCCTGACCGAGACGCTGGAGACGGTGGAGCAGGGCCAGGATCGCTACCGCCTCGCCGCCCAGGCGTGGGCCGAGGGACGCGTCCGTGCGGCCCTGTCCGCGCCGCGCAGCGCCGATCGCTGCCAATACCTGCTGCCCGGCGTCGCCGAGATGAGCCAGCGCTTGAAGACCGCCGAGGTCGAGGCGCTGGCGAACCTCCTGAAGACTCCGGGCCACGCCGTCGCGATCTATCCGATCCGCGGCCTCGTCGCCGAAGGCGGCGTGCTGGACCAGCTTCGCGCCAGGGGGATCACGGTGAAGACCCCCGCAGAGGGATAGAGGGGAGGCCCCTCCTTCAATCGTCAGAACCAGCAAGCGCTGACAAGGTTACGAATGCCCCTGCTCGTTCCCCGCAAGATCAATCGGCCTGGCCTGCTGGTCTTCATCGCCGCCGTGGCGTTCACCCTCTATGCTGCGCTGGCCCCAAGCGACGACGGCGCCGGCCTGATCCCGTGGGACAAGGCCAAGCACTTCATCGTCTTCTACGGCCTGACCTTTCTGGCCTCTCTAGCTTTGCCCAAAAGCCGGTACTGGAAGATCGGCCTTGTTCTTCTAGGCTTCGGGATCGCGATCGAGATCCTGCAAGGCCTGCCGATCGTCGGGCGCGACGCCGATGTGTTCGACATCGTGGCGGACGCGCTGGGCATCGGCTTCTTCTTCGGGCCGATCGTCGTCACACGATGGGTGAACGCAAAGGACGCTTAGAAGCTATCCACCCGCACTTCCCACGGCTTTTTGACCCCGGCCGTCGCGTCCAGTCCGCCGATCACCCAGCGTCGGGTGTCAGCCGGGTCGATGACAGCGTCGATCTCCAAGGCGGCCGCCATGCTCGTGGCCTTGCCCGCCGCGTAGAGCCGCGCGACCAGCTGGTCGTAGAGCGCCTTCTGTTTGACGGGATCGGTCTCGGCCTCAAGCTCCTTGCGGTAGCCGAGCTTGACCGCCCCCTCCAGGCCCATGCCGCCGAACTCGCCGGTCGGCCAGGCGGCGATGAAGGCGGGGCTGTGGAAGCTGCCGCCCGCCATCGCCTGCGCGCCCAGACCGTAGCCCTTGCGGGTGACGACCGTGAACAACGGCGAGCGCAGCTTGGCGCCGGCGATGAACTGGCGGCTGACGCGGCGCACGGCGGCGGCGTCCTCGCTGTCGGGCCCCACCATGAAGCCGGGTGTGTCGCACAGGCTCAGGACCGGAAGGGCGAAGGCGTCGCACAGCTGCAGGAAGCGCGCGGCCTTCTCGGCGCCCTCACAGTCGATGGCTCCGCCCAGATGGCGCGGGTCGTTCGCGATCAGGCCCATGGGGCGGCCCTCGATCCGGATCAGGCCCGTAACCATCCCTGCTGCGAAGCCGCCGCGCAGTTCGAGGAAGGAGTCTTCGTCGACGAGGCCGGCGATCAGGGCGCGCACGTCATAGACCCGCAGGCGGTTCTCCGGGATCGCGTGGCGGAGCCGGCGCTGGTCCGGCGCTGTCCAGGCCGGGAGAGGGCCCTGGAAGTAGGACAAAGCCTGCTTGGCCAGCCGCGTGGCGTCAGCCTCGTCGTCCGCCAGGATGTCGATGACGCCGTTCTTCCACTGATGCGCTGACGGCCCGATCTGCTCGGGACGAAAGACGCCCAGGCCGCCGCCTTCGATCATCGCCGGACCGCCCATGCCGAGGTTGCTGTCGCGGGTGGCGATGATGATCTCCGAAAGGCCCGCGATGGCGGCGTTGCCGGCGAAACAGCGGCCGGCGACGATGGCGATCTTGGGAACCAGGCCCGACAGCTGGGCGAAGCTGCGGAAGGTCGGCACGTCTAGGCCGGCCACGGCGGTCGTGTCGGTGTCGCCCGGACGCCCGCCGCCGCCCTCGGCGAACCAGATCACCGGCAGCTTCTGGTCGGCGATCAGCGCCATCAGCCGGTCGGACTTGCGATGGTTCATCGCGCCTTGCGTGCCGGCCAGCACGGTGAAGTCATAGGCCAGCGCCGCCGTCCGCGCCTTGTCGGGCGGGAACAGCGCGCCGTTGACCGTCCCGATCCCGGTGATCAGGCCGTCGGCGGGGGTGTTGAGGATCAGGTCCTCGGTCGTACGGCGACGCTTCTGGGCGGCGATCGCCAGGGCGCCGTATTCCAGGAAGCTGCCCGGATCGACCAGATCGTCGATGTTCTCGCGGGCGGTGCGATGGCCGGTCTTGCGTCGCTTGGCGACGGCGTCAGGGCGAGCCTCGTCCAGGGTGTGGCGATGGCGGCCGATGACCTCGGCAAGGTCGGGGCGGAGCGCGTCCAGATCTTCCTCGACGGCCTGGGCGTCGACGGCGCCCTCGACCTCAGCGGCTTCCAGGAACACTACGGGCTGACCTTCGGCGACGGTCTGTCCGGCCTCGACAGCGATCTTGACCACCCGGCCGCCGGCGCTGGCGCAGACCAGGTGCTCCATCTTCATGGCTTCCAGAACCGCTAGAGGCTGGCCCGGACGGACGAGGTCGCCTTCGCGGATGTTGATTGCGCCGACCGTCGCGGCCAGGGGCGCGACGACGGACTCGGCTCCGGCCATGGTCTCGAAGACGCCGGCGGTCGTGTGCGCGTCCGGCGCCAGGCGTTCGGCCTCCGCCGCAAGGGTCTCGGCGTGCTGGGCGATGAAGGTCGTCGTGGCCTCGCCGGTCACGGCGGTTGGATGGGCCAGGATGGCGCGGACCAGCGGCGCGGTGGTCGCCACGCCGGCGACCTTCAGCTCGGCCAAGGCGCGGTCCAGCCGGCTGGAGGCTTCACCGGGCGTCCGGCCTCGGACGATCACCTTGGCCAGTAGGCTGTCATAGGCCGCGCCGATCGTCTGGCCAGCGATCACACCCGCATCGACGCGCACGCCGGGACCGCCCGGCGGCGTCCAGGCGCTGAGGGTTCCGGTGGAGGGCCGAACCTGCCCCTCGGCGGTCAGGGTCTCGGCGTTGATCCGCGCCTGGATGGTCACGCCGAACGGCGGCGGGGTGGTCGTCAGGCCAAGCTCGTCCAGACGCAGGCCCGCCGCGAGGTCGAACTGCAGCCGCACAAGGTCCAGGCCTGTGACCTCCTCGGTCACCGTGTGCTCGACCTGCAGGCGCGGATTGACCTCGATGAAGAAGGCCTCGCCCCCCAAGGGCGAGCTCGGATCGACCTCGACGAGGAACTCGACCGTCGCCAGGCCGCGATAGCCGGCGCACAGGCGTTCGGACCAGCCGGCCAGGGCGGCGCGCAGGTTGTCGGACAGGGCGGCCGGCGCGATCTCGACCAGCTTCTGGTTTCGTCGTTGCAGCGAGCAGTCGCGATCGCCCAGCGCCAGCACCTCGGCGCCGTCGCCGACGATCTGCACCTCGATATGGCGGGCGCGCTCGATCAGCTTCTCGGCGTAGAGACCGCCGTCGCCGAAGGCGGCCAGGGCTTCGCGCTCGCAGGCGGCGAAGGCGGCGTCCAATTCGCCGGGGTCCAGCACCATCCGCATGCCCCGCCCGCCGCCGCCGGCCCGGGCCTTCAGCATGATCGCTCCGTGCTCGGCCTGGAACGCGCGGGCGGCTTCCAGGGTGATCGCGCCGGTTCCGGGGATCAGCGGCAGGCCGCGCTCGGCCGCCAGGGCGCGGGCGGCGGCCTTGTCGCCGAAGGCTTCCAGGTGCTCGGGCGAGGGTCCGATAAAGACGATCCCGGCCTCGGCGCACGCGCGCGCCAAGGCGGGGTTCTCGGATAGGAAGCCGTAGCCAGGATGCAGGGCGTCGCAGCCCCGCGCCTTAGCGGCGGCCACCACGGCGGCGATGTCGAGATAGGCCCGCGCGCCCGCGCCGGGCAGGGCGACGGCGTGATCGGCCGCGCTGACATGCGGGCTCTGCGCATCGTCGGCGGCGTACACGGCGACGCTCTCGATCCCCGCCTCGGCCGCCGCGCGGGCGATCCGGACAGCGATTTCGCCCCGGTTGGCGATCAAAACGCGGGAGAGGGACATGACGCTTCCTGCAGGGCTTCATACGGCCGTTTGAGACACTTTGGCCGCTCGGGCGCGACTCTCCAAGCCTTGACTCTACAGCTTGGGAAGATCAGAACAAAAGTGGAACATGGAGTTAGGAATGGCCGGATCGCGCGAGGCGCGTCTTGCGGCCCTTAGAGGCCGGATCGCCGCGATGGAAGCGGGGACTCGGACTCCGACTCCGGTCTTGCCGTTCGGAGAACCCGCCATCGACGGATGCTTCCCGAGCGGTGGGCTACCGCTGGGGGGGTGGCATGAGGTGACTGGCGCGGGGCTGGAGGATGAAACCGGGGCCGCGCCGGCCGCCTTTGTCGCGCAATTGATCCGTAGACTGACAGATAGAAAGGGCGGTGTGGTGGTCTGGGTGGCGCGGCGCGCCGATCTCTTTGCGCCGGGTCTCCTGGGGCTGGGGTTTCCGGCGGCGCGGCTGATCCAGGTCCGGGCCCGCGACGATGCGGAAACCCTGTCGCTGCTGGAAGATGCGTTGTCGACCCAAGGCGTCGCGGCTGCTGTGGCCGAGGCCGAGGCGCCGGATCTGACCGCCGGCCGCCGCCTGCAACTAGCCTGCGAGAAGCGGGGGGGCTTTGGGGTGGTGCTGCACCGCCGTCCCTATGGGGGACGATCGGGCGGAAAGCCAAGGCTGGTCTCCGGTTCGGCGTCGTTCAGTCGTTGGAGGATCGCGCCTGCGCCGAGCGGTCCGCCGCCAGACGACATCGGTCTGGGCCCGTCACGCTGGCGGGTCGAACTCGAACGCTGCCGGGGCGGGCGTCCCGGCGGCTGGATCTTGCAAGCTCAGGAGGCCGGCCATGGGCCGCATCCTTTCCGTCTGGTGTCCCAACTGGCCGATCACGACGTGGCGGCGGCGGAATCCGTGCGGCGCGTCGGGTAAGCCATCCTCTCCCCAAGGGGGAGGAGGCCGCAGGCCGGAGGGGGAAGAGGCCGGGGCAGCGGGACTTCTCCCTCCGTCGCCTACGGCGACACCTCCCCCGCTGGGGGGAGAATCTGTTGAATCGCCCTTCGCCCTTCTCGTCTCCGAACGCGGAACCCGCCGTCTCGCCGCCGTCGATGACCAGGCGCGCTCTCTGGGCCTCTACCCCGGCCAGAAGGCCGCCGACGCCTTGGCGCTGGTCCCGAACCTCGTCACGGCCGACCATGATCCGGCGGCGGACCACGCGGCGCTTGAGGCGTTGTGCGACTGGTGCGTCCGTTTCTCGCCGGCTGTGGCGATCGACGGTGACGACGGTCTCTTCCTGGACATTACGGGGACCGATCACCTGTGGGGCGGCGAGGCGGCCATGCTGGTCGATCTGGCCGCCCGTCTAGCGCGGTGGGGCGTACCGGCGCATGCGGCGATCGCCGATACGGCGGGCGCGGCCTGGGCCTTGGCTCGTTTTGGACCGGACCTCGCGATCGCGCCACCGGGCGAGCAGAGGGCCTCGATCGCGACCCTGCCCGTCGCAGCCTTGCGCCTGGGCGAAGCCGCCGAAGCCCAATTGCCTCGCCTGGGCCTGCATCGCGTGGGGCAGGTGCTGGCCTTACCCCGGGCCCAACTGGCCAAGCGCTTCGGCCTGGCGGCGGTCCTGCGCCTGGATCAGGCGTTGGGCCAGGCCGCTGAGGCTCTGACCTTCCGCCGCCCGGCCTCGCCGTGGTTTGACCGCCTGGCCTTCTTCGAGCCAATCAGCGCGCCCGAGGACCTAGCCCGAGTGGCGGCCGACGCCTTGGCCCTGATCTGCGCCCGGCTGGAGGCCGAGGGGCGCGGCGCCAAGCGGTTCGAGGTGGTCTTCCACCGCCTGGATGGACGGGCTTTTCCCGTGCGCGTGGGATTGGCGCGGATCGGCCGTGACGCCCAGCGGCTGGCCAGGCTGGTCAAGCCCAAGCTGGATATGGTCGATCCGGGCTTCGGGATCGAGGTGGTCACCGTCCACGCCTCGGCGGTGGAGCCGATGGCGGCGGCGCAAGAGCGCCTCGACGCTGACGCGGAGGCCAGCGCGGACGAGACCCTGGCGCCACTGATCGACCGCCTGGTCAACCGTCTAGGTGAGAACAGGGTCTGGCGCGCCGATCCGTTCGAGAGCCATGTACCCGAGCGCTCGGTCGTGCGCGTGGGGCCGCTGGATCCTCCCGCGGCGGCGCGGTGGGACCCCGACCGACCGCGACCGGTGCGGCTGTTCAAGCGGCCCGAGGCCATCGTCGCCATCGCCGCCGAGTTGCCCGACTATCCGCCGCGCCTGTTCACCTGGCGCGGGCGCTCGTATCGGGTCCGGCGGGCCGAGGGGCCCGAGCGTATCGGCCAGGAATGGTGGCGGGCCGGGGTGGCGCGCGGGGAGACCGGCCCGGGCAAGGTGCGTGACTATTACCGGGTCGAAGATGACGCAGGCGGCCGGTTCTGGATCTTCCGGCAGGGCCTCTATGGCGGCGAGGACGCGCCGAAATGGTGGATCCATGGCCTGTTTGGTTAGGAGGGCCTAGCCATGCGGGCGCCCGCCTATGCCGAACTGCAGGCGACCACCAACTTTTCGTTCCTGCGCGGCGCCTCGCACGCCGAGGAACTGGCGCTCGCGGCCGAAGCGCTGGGCCTGACGGCGATCGGCATCGTCGACCGCAATAGCCTGGCGGGCGTGGTGCGCGCCTGGACGACGGCCAAGCGACGATCAATCCGTGTTTTGACGGGTTGTCGCCTGGACTTCATGGATGGCACGCCCAGCCTGCTCTGCTATCCCACCGACCGCGAGGCGTTTGGTCGCCTGACGCGCCTTCTGACCATCGGGCAATTGCGGGCCGAGAAGGGCGAGTGCCACCTGACCTGGGCAGACTTTCTGGATTATTCCGAGGGGCAGCTAGGGCTGATTGTTCCGCCCAGGGCCCTGGATGACCAGTTCGAACAGGACCTTACGCGCATGGCCGGCGACCTGCGGGGCCGTTCGTGGCTGGCCGCCAGCCGGGCCTACGCCGCACGCGATCTCCAGCGTCTGGCGCGACTTGAGAGTCTCGGCCAGACCTCTGGAGCGCCGATGGTCGCCACCAATGACGTTCTCTATCACGGCCCGGAGCGGCGTCCGCTGCAGGACGTGATCAGCTGTGTGCGCGAGCACTGCGCGATCCAGGAGGCGGGCTTCCGGCTGGAAGCCAACGCCGAGCGCCACATCAAGTCGCCCGAGGAGATGGCGCGCCTGTTCGATCGCTGGCCGCGCGCGGTCGAGCGGACGGTCGAGATCGTCGAGCGCATCGGCTTCGACCTGAAGGACATCCGCGAACAGTATCCGGACGAACCGGTGCCGCCCGGCAAGACCGCGATGCAGCACCTGACCGACCTGACCTGGAAGGGCGCGGCCTGGCGCTACCCGAACGGGGTCAGCGCGAAGGTCACCGCCCAGATCCAGGAGGAGCTGCGGCTGATCGAGAAGATGGACTACCCCAACTACTTCATCACCGTGCACGACATCGTGCGCGAGGCTCGCAGCATGGGCATCCTGTGCCAGGGGCGGGGCTCGGCGGCCAATTCCTCGGTCTGCTTCTGCCTGGGCGTCACGGCGATCGACCCCACCGAGCACCGCCTGCTGTTTACCCGTTTCATCTCCGAGAACCGGGGCGAGCCGCCCGACATCGACGTCGATTTCGAGCACGACCGGCGCGAGGAGGTGATGCAGTACGTGTTCCAGCGCTACGGTCGGGAATATGCGGCGATCTGCGGAACCGTGATCCACTACCGGCCGCGCAGCGCCATCCGGGACGTGGGCAAGGCGCTGGGCCTGACCGAGGACGTCACCAGTCTGCTGGCCGGCACGGTCTGGGGCAGCTGGGGCGACGGCCTCCCCGAGGAGCATTTGCGTAAGGCGGGCCTGGATCCCGAGGCGCCGGAGATCGCCCGCGCGGTCGGGCTGGCCAACGACCTGATCGGCTTTCCGCGTCACCTCTCCCAGCATGTCGGCGGCTTTGTCCTGACCAAGCGTCGCCTGGACGAGACCGTGCCGATCGGCAAGGCGGCGATGAAGGATCGGACCTTCATCGAGTGGGACAAGGATGACATCGACAGCCTGGGCCTGATGAAGGTCGACATTCTGGCCTTGGGCATGCTGCACGCCATCCAGCGGGCCATGACGATGCTGCGCGAGGACCATGGCCTGGACTGGCTGAAGGATCTGGCCGACATCCCCAAGGAGGTTCCGGGCGTCTATGACATGCTCTGCGCGGCCGACAGCGTGGGCGTGTTCCAGGTCGAGAGCCGCGCCCAGATGTCGATGCTGCCGAGGCTCCGCCCGCGCGAATTCTACGATCTGGTCATCCAGGTGGCGATCGTGCGGCCGGGGCCGATCCAGGGCGACATGGTCCATCCCTACCTGAAACGCCGGAACAAGGAGGAGCCGGTCGACTGGCCCAAGCCCTCGCCCGAGCATGGTCCGCCCGACGAATTGCAGGAGATTCTGGGCAAGACCTATGGTGTGCCCCTGTTCCAGGAACAGGCCATGAGCCTGGCCATCGAGGCGGCCAAGTTCACGCCCGACGAGGCCGACGGTCTGCGCAAGGCCATGGCGACGTTCCGTAATCTGGGCTCGCCGGACGCCTACCGTCACAAGTTCATCGAAGGCATGGTCGGGCGCGGCTATGAGCGCGCCTTCGCCGAGCGCTGCTTCAAGCAGATCGAGGGCTTCAGCCACTATGGCTTTCCGGAGAGCCACGCGGCCAGTTTCGCCAAGCTGGTCTATGTCTCGGCCTGGATCAAATGGGCCTGGCCCGACGTGTTCTGCGCGGCCCTGATCAACGCCCAGCCGATGGGCTTCTACCAGCCGGCTCAGTTGGTTCGTGACGCCCGAGAGCACGGGGTCGAGGTGTTGCCGCCCGATATTCTGGCCAGCGACTGGGACTGCACACTGGAGCCGATCAGCACGGGCTTCCGCGCGCCTTCCATTCGCCGTGACAAGGTAGCGTGCCAGGAGACCCGGCCGCACTGGAAGGCGGTGCGGCTGGGTTTCCGCCAGATCAAAGGCCTGAAGGAGAAGATCGACATCCCGCCGCTGTTGAAGGCCCGGGCCGAGGGGGCGCGCACGCCGGCGGAATTCGCTCAGGGCGGCGTGCCGCAGAAGGCGCTGGAACTGCTGGCCGAAGCCGACGCCTTCGCCTCGGTGGGGCTCAGCCGCCGTGAGGCGCTGTGGGCGGTGAAAGGGCTGAAGGGCGAGCACAAAGCGCCGGTCCAGGCGCCGCTGCTGGCGGGTCTTCCGCTGTTCGAAGAACGCGTGGGGCTGCCGGCCATGGCCGCGACCCAGGAGGTGGCCGAGGACTATCGAACCACCAGCCTCTCGTTGAAGGCGCATCCGATCGGCTTCTACCGATCCATGCTGACCGCCCGGGGCGTGATCCCCGCTGAGCGGCTGCTGTCGCTGAAAGACGGCGCCAGGGTGTCGGTGGCGGGCCTTGTCCTGATCCGTCAGCGGCCCGGCACGGCCAAGGGCGTGGTGTTCGTCACCCTCGAGGACGAGACGGGCGTGGCCAATGCGGTGGTCTGGAAGGACCGGTTCGAGGCGGACCGCAACGTGGTGATGACCGCCTCGTTCCTGATCGTCCATGGTCGGGTGCAGCGGGCCGAGAATGTCATCCATGTGGTGGCCGAACGCTTCACCGACCTGTCGGCCGAGCTCTCCAGCCTCCGCGACGAGCCGGGCGCGCCCGCGCCGCGCGTGCGCCAGAAAGTGTCTGGCCGCCTGCTCCGCAGCCGCGATTTCCATTGAGGCAAGCGGGGGAAGCGCCGGTGCGACGCCTCCCCTCCCGGCCGTTAGAGTGTCGCCATGTCGATCACAAAGCGATAGCGCACGTCGCTCTTCTGCATGCGCTGGTAGGCTGCGTTGATCTGGTCGATCGAGATCACTTCGATGTCGGCGACGATGTTCTTCTCACCGCAGAAGTCGAGCATCTCCTGCGTCTCCTTGATGGAGCCGATCATCGAGCCCGCCAAGGTGCGACGGCCGGGGATCAGGGCGAAGGCGTTGAGCTGGGCCGGTTCTTCCGGCGCGCCCACCAGAACCATGGTCCCGTCGACCTTCAGCAGCGCCAGGTACGCGCCCCAGTCCAGCGGAGCCGAGACGGTGCAGATGATCAGGTCAAACGTATCGGCCAGACTCTCGAAGGTCTTGGGATCATTGGTGGCGTAGTAGTGATCGGCGCCCAGCCGGAGGCCGTCGTCCTTCTTGGACAGGGTCTGGCTGAGAACAGTGACCTCCGCGCCCATGGCGTGGGCCAGCTTGACCCCCATGTGGCCCAGACCGCCCATGCCCAGGATCGCGACCTTCTTGCCGGGACCGGCGTTCCAATGACGAAGCGGCGAATAGAGCGTGATGCCAGCGCACAGAAGCGGCGCGGCGGCGTCCAGCGGCAGATGCTCGGGGATCGATAGGACGTAGTCGTCCTTGACGACGATATGATCGGAGTAGCCGCCATAGGTCGGCGTGTCGCTGCCAGGTTCGAAGCCGCTGTAGGTCAGCACCAAGCCTGGCTGGTACTGCTCGCGGTCGAGGTCGCGCGCGGCCTTGCAGGTCACGCAGCTGTCGACGAAGCAGCCGACACCGACATGGTCGCCTTCCTTGAAACGGGTGACGTGCGCGCCGACGGCGGTGACGACGCCGGCGATCTCGTGGCCGGGAACGATCGGATAGACGCTCTGACCCCAGCCGTTGTCGACCATGTGAATGTCGGAGTGGCAGACGCCGCAGTACTTGATGGCGATGACCACGTCGTCGGGATTGGGGTCGCGACGGTCGAACGTGAAGGGCGCGAGCGGCGCGCCGGCGGCGGGCGCCGCGTAGCCTTTGGCGATGGCCATGGGGGAGTCCTCGATTTTTGGGGAGCGATCGGGGAAGATCACGGGCTACGATATGCCACGCGGACCGTGTGTTGAGTTAGGCGGATCCTGCAAGTCTCTTGCACGATCCTGCAAAGCCGTGGCGACCTTGGTTTCCCGCCTCTCCATTCCCACCTAGAACGATCGCTTCTCACGCCAGGAAATCGAAGGCCTTGAGACCTGCTTCCACCACTGACGTGTACGGGCAGATCGCCGCGCTTGTCGCCCGTTACGCCAGAGATGAATCGCCCGAGTCCATCATCGGGGGACTGTTCCTGACGCGTCGCTGCGCGCCCAGCCAGCCGCTCCACGCCGACCAACGCCCGTCGTTCTGGCTCGTCGCCCAGGGACGAAAGCGCCTGACCGTAGGCGGCGAAACACTCGACTACGGCGTGGGCGATTGTCTTCTGGTGGCGCTGGACCTGCCGGTGACCTCCCGGGTCATCGAAGCCAGCGAAGCGCATCCGCATCTGTGCGTGGGCATGGAGATCAATACTCCGCGCCTGGTCGATCTAATCGGCCGACTACCGGACCGCGCGACCTCTCCGAAGGCCGAGATACGTGGCGCGGCGGTCACCGCGGCCTCGTCTGACCTATTGGACGCTACGCTACGGATGCTGCGTCTATTGGAGCGTCCCAACGACATCGCGGCTATGGCGCCTCTGATAGAGGAGGAGATCCTCTATCGCCTGCTGACCGGCCCTCACGGCGCTCGATTGATTAATATCGCCATGGTCGAGGGACCCGGTCAAAAGATCGCACGAGCCGTGGCCTGGCTTCGTAGCCATTTCTCTCAGCCGCTGCGCATTGGGGTGCTGGCCGAGTTGGTGGGCATGAGCGAGTCATCGTTGCATCACCACTTCAAGGCCGTCACCAACATGACGCCGATGCAGTACCAGAAGCAGCTGCGACTGCACGAGGCGCGGCGCCTGATGTTGTCGGAGGGGGCGGATGTCGGCGCGGCCGGCTATGCGGTCGGCTATCAAAGTCCGTCTCAGTTCAGTCGGGAGTACCGACGCTTGTATGGCGCGCCGCCGTCGCGGGACCTGGCGTCGCTGCTGCCGTCCGCCGCCGCGTGACGCGGAAATCAGGACGCCCGGATCTTGACCACCTTGGAGGGGCCGACCTGACGCAGGTCTTCGACCAGCTCGAACAGCCGCGCGCGAACGGCGGCTTCGTCGCCGACCTCCGCCAGGTCGTCCAGTTCGGTCAGTCGTTCATCGGCGATCGTGGGGGCGGGCGCCAGGCGGACCGCTTCCATGATGCCGGGGGCTTTCAGGCGAGCGACCTCGTTCACATCCACCAGCGTTTCCGTCAGCTTCTCGCCGGGCCGCAGACCGGTGATCTTGATGTCGATGTCGCGCCCGGGCGTCAGGCCCTGCAACTCGATCATTCGCCGAGCCAGATCGATGATCTTCACCGGTTCGCCCATCTCCAGGGTCAGAACCCCGGCTTCGGGTTCGGAGGCGATCATCGACAGCGCGACCGCGCGTAGCACCAGTTGCACCGCCTCCGGAATGGTCATGAAGTAGCGTTCGACCTCGGCGTGGGTCAGGGTGATCGGGCCGCCTCGGGCGATCTGGCTCTTGAAGATCGGCACGACCGACCCAGCCGATCCCAGAACATTCCCGAACCGGACGATGCTGACGCGCATATCGCCGCCGCCGCCATACTGACGGGCCACCGCCTCGGCCACGCGCTTGGCTGCGCCCATGACGCTGGTGGGCGCCACGGCCTTATCGGTGGAGATCAGGGCCAGATGAGCCGCGCCGCACGCCTTGGCGGCCAAGGCCACGTTTCGGGTGCCCAGGACATTTGTCCGCACGCCCTCGCACGGATGGTTCTCGACCAGGGTCACATGCTTCAGCGCCGCGGCGTGGAAGACGATATCCGGCTTCATCTCGGCGAACACACGCTCGACACGGGCGGCGTCCCGCACGTCGCAGAGGACCTCGCGCCGCGACAGGATCGGATGGCGTTCGGCGATCTCGCGGTCGATGTGGAACAGATTGTACTCGGACGCGTCCACCATGGTCAGGTGCGCGCAGCCGCTGGCGGCGATCTGGCGGCAGAGCTCGGAGCCGATACTGCCGCCCGCTCCGGTGACCAGGACGCGCCGACCCGACACTAGCGCGCGGACCGGCTCGGGGTCGAGGCGTACGGGAGGGCGGCTCAGCAGCTCTTCGATGCTTATTTCGCGCAGCAGCGGCGTATTGGCCGCTGCGCCCATCTCGACCACGCCGTAGCGGCGCAGCAGCCGAACGCCCTCGGTCTTGAGGCGGCCCAGCCGCTCGGCGCCGAAAGTGCTCATGGCGCTGTCGGTTAGGAAAAGGATCGCCGCCGGCGAAAGGCCGCTGTCGCGCAGACGGGCGAGCACGCTGTCGAAATCGGCGATCGAGCCCAGCACGCAGACCCCGCGTAGTTCGTCGCCGGTTTCGCGATCGAGCGGCGAGACCACGCCGATGGGGGCGTACCGTTCCCCAAGACCTGCTGGCGCGCGCAGGAAGGCCTCGGCTTCCGAGGCCGAGCCGATGATCAGCAGGCGGGGCAGGGCGGGGTGAAGAGACGCGGGGCCAAGGCGAAGCACCGAGTCGAGGAGCATCCGTTCGTGCAGGCTGCGACGGATCACGCGCAGGGCCGACAGCAGCGCCGCCTGGATCAGCGCCGCCCCGGCGACGGTCCGCAGGCCGCCATCTATCCCCGGATGCGTCAGGCGCGTCACCACCAGGAAGGCCGCCGCCGTCAGCACCGCCGAGCGAACGAGCCGCAGATGGTCGGTCGCTGACACGAAACGCCAGGGCGCGCGCTCCACGCGGAACGCCAGCTCCACGATGAAGGCAGACAGACCGTAGAGGGTCGCTTGCAGCAGCGTGTCCCGGGTGAACGGCATGTCGATGACGAGATAGCGGCCGGCAAGCAAGGCCACGAAGGCCAGCAGGACGTGGGTCGCGATCTTTCCTGCATGCCCCATGAAAAGAACCTCTGAAGCGGTGAAGGTCGGGTCTCGCCCGGCGGACTTGAACCGGGCTTAGCACGCGAATGTGTCGCCGTCGCGGCCTCAGCCTCGCGGAAGGGGCAGAACGTCCACGATGTCCCCTTTCGCGGCGGCCGGCGTACCCGCTCGACGGCGTAGTAGAGCATCGGCGCGCGCGAACACCCCGACCAGCGAGGAATCCTGATCGGGGAAGGGCGTCACGAGCATTCGCCCATCAGGATCGGTGGACAGCGAGGCCCGCATCCAGTGTTCGCGTGGGCCGCCGGCCGGAAGCGGTTCGGCGAGGCAGGCCGGGCGAAGGCGGATCTCCGGATCGACGCCGGTGAAAGCCGCCAGCAACGGACGCAGAAAGAGCTCCGCGCAGACCAGGGCCGAGGCCGGGTTGCCAGGCAGGCCGAGCACGCGCCGGCCATCGGCGAGAGATCCGCTCCAAGTCGGTTTGCCCGGGCGCACGGCGACGGTCTCGACGACCAGCTCCAGGCCGAGAGTCCGCAGGGCGGGCTTGACGAGGTCGTGATCGCCGACCGAAGCGCCGCCGACGGTCACGATCAGGTCTGCCTGCACAGGCGCGATCGCCGCAGCGATGGCTTCGATGTCATCCCCCTGTGCGCTCAGCCGCACAGCCTGCCCGCCCCAGGACTGGACTAGCGCCTCCAGGCTGTAGGAGCCGCTTTCGAAGATCTGATCGGGGCGGGGCGCGCCGCCGGGAGGCGCAAGCTCATCGCCGGTCGCCAGGATCGCCACGCGCGGACGCCGCGCGACCGCGACATCGGAGAGTCCCGAGGCGGCAATCAGCGAGAGTCGCCAGGGATCGATGACCACGCCGGAATCCAGGAGGCGGTCGCCGGCCTGAAAGTCGCCCCCTTCGGCGCGGACATTCGCCTTGGGTTCCGATCCAGCCTCGAACCAGACGGCGTCGCCGTCGCGTTTGGCCTCCTCCTGTAGGATCACAAGGTCGGCGCCGGACGGAACGGGCGCGCCGGTGAAGATGCGCACGGCCTGTCGCGCGCCGAGATGTCCGGAAAAGGCCTTTCCGGCCGAGCTTTCGCCCACGATGACGAAGCGCTCGCCAGCCCTGTAGTCGCTGCGTCGGATCGCCCAGCCGTCCATGGCCGAGGCGTCGAACGGCGGCTGCGGACGCTGTGCCGTGATGGGCTCGGCGAGCGCGCGTCCCAGACTTTCGGCGAGGGGAACCGTCTCGAGCCCCAGGGGCGCGACGCCCGCGAGGACGCGACGGCGCGCCTCTTCGACGGTGAGGTTTCTGAGGCTGGGGGGCGGAGAGTCGCTCATGCGCCGACCTTAGCCGACGAAGGCGCGCTCGATCACGAAATCGCCGGGCTCGGCGTTTGAGCCTTCCTTGAGCCCCTGGGATTCGAGCAGGGCCGCAGTGTCCTTGATCATCGCCATCGAGCCGCACAGCATGGCGCGATCGTGCTCGGGATCGAACTTGCCGCCCGCAATCCCCAGATCGGCGAACAGCTTGCCGCTGGTGATCAGATCGGTGAAGCGGCCCTGGCGTTCGAATGGTTCGCGGGTGACGGTCGGATAGTAGGTCAGCTGCGCGCGCGCCTCCTCGCCCACCAGCGGATCCTCGAAGATGTCGCGCGTAAACAGGTCGCGATAGGCCAGTTCCTTCACCTCGCGCACGCCGTGAGCGACGATCACGCGCTCGAAGCGGCTGTAGGCGTCGGGGTCGCGGGCCACCGAGAGCCAAGGGGCAAGGCCCGTGCCGGTGCCGAACAGGAAGAGGCGCTTGCCCGGACGGACGGCGTCCAGCACCAGGGTGCCGGTCGGCTTCTTGCCCAACAGGATTTCGTCGCCTTCCTGGATCAGCTGCAGACGCGAGGTCAGCGGGCCGTCGGGGACCTTGATCGAGAAGAATTCGAGCTCTTCGGCGAAGGACGGCGAGCCGATCGAATAGGCGCGCAGGATCGGCTTTTTCTCGCCGAGCTCTTCGCGGGGCGGCAGGCCGATCATCACGAACTCACCGGAGCGAAAACGGAAGCTGGCCGGCCGGGTGATCGCGAAACTGAAAAGACGGTCGGTCCAGTGCTTCACCCACAGCACCTTCTCTACGAAGTACGGGGCTTCCTTCACGGCGGCGGTCGCGGTGGCCGTCATCTTAACTCTTCGTGTCGCTGGCGCGCTCGGCGCGGAAAAGGCGGTCGCGCCACGGGGCGCGCGAGAATGCCGCCCAGGCCCATCGGCGACGCTCGTCTCATGTGAGGAAGCCCGTCTTGATGTCAACGCCGGTTGTCTAATGCCGGCTTTGGAAAAACTCCCTCGGGTGGGGAGGGGCGTGCTTTGACCCTGTTAGATTGTCGGTCAATCCGTGCTTGGGTTTGCGAACATTTGTTTCAATGAATGAGCGTTGGATCGGGTATCGGGGAATTCTGGAAGTCAAAAATTTCAGATCAGAGACGGTCTTTGCTCTCCACATTCGCGTCGATCGTCAGAAGCAGAGTTTTAAAAACATACGAACCCATTTTTCAAAAATGGCGAAAATAAGATTGCCGCCCTCCGAAACGAAGCGCAGACTTCGGTTTGCTTCGTTCGCGAAGCCAACGATACGGAGGAACGTATGCGGGTTAGGTTCATAGGGGCCGCCGCGGCGGCCGGTCTGTTAGCGTTTGGTTTGGCTGGTTGCAGTGAAGGCGCGAAGTCCAAGGTGGCGCAGGCGCAACAAGTTGTCGTGGAAGGCTCGCCTGTCACCGCGTCGGGCTGTGTCCGGCCGGTCGAGAACACCAATTGCCTGGTCGTGAAGGGGCGAGGCGGCGGCTATTACGACATCAGTTCGGCAAGCCCGGCCCCCGATCTCAGCAAGGGCGTGGCGATTTCCCTGCAAGGCAAGGACATGGGGAAGAACACGCAGTGCGGTCGTGAGCTGACGAACGTGAAGTGGTCGTATCTGGGCATTCAATGCGGCGCCAGCATTCCGTCCAGCGCCACGACCTCGACAGATAAGGACGCATCGGCCAAGCCGGGCAAGGCTGGCTAGCGCTCGATTAAGGCGCTCCGCCGCTTTCTTGCGGCGGGGAGTGCGTTCAGGCCTCGCCGGAACCTGGATCCGTCCGGGTTTCCGGTGAGCGGGTGCTCTCTGCTGCGCCCTTTGGCTCAGTGGCTGGACGGGGCGCCTCGCCGGAACGCGCCGGGCGCATGTTTTCATGCTCCACCTCGCGATTCGAGGCGCGGTCCGACGTGGGAGGATTCGATACGGTAGGCATGAGCCGGAAACGCGCCAGAGCCTTTCAGGATCCCCATTGTCAGAGCTCGTGTCGGCTGGCGCAGGCGTCCGCAGGCCGAGACGAGCCGCGCAAAGTCGTCAATCCGTCGCCCCCCGCTTGCCGGGCGGGTGCGACCCTGCTAAATGGCGCGGCTCTGGCGACAGAGACAGGCGCGCCGAGGCTTGAAGGCTTCCGGCGCGCTGTCTGTCTCCGGATGTCCGTCGGCCCGAAAGGGCGGTCGGTCCGCAGGAGTGTAGCTCAGCTGGTAGAGCATCGGTCTCCAAAACCGAGGGCCGGGGGTTCGAGTCCCTCCACTCCTGCCACTATATGTTTCCGACGGGTCGGTGTTTCGGCCCGATCGTTTTGGCCACCGGGTCGCTTGTCGACCTGGGTCATTTAGAAAGTCGTGAGCCTCAAGAGCATGGCCAGGAAACCGGGATCCAGCCCGTCCGCGATGAAGAACCGCGCCGCCAAGACGGCCGCGGCGATGGCGCCTGCGGGCGCCGGCGCGACGTCCGGCGCGGCCGCCCCCGCCCCGAAGAAGCGCACCAACCCGGTGCAGTTCTTCCGCGAGGTTCGCGCCGAAGCGCGCAAGATCACCTGGACCACCCGCAAGGAGACCTGGATCACCTCGGTGATGGTCTTCATCATGGTGGTGCTGGCTTCGCTGTTCTTCACCGCCGTGGACGGCGGCATTGGCTTCGCCATCAACCAGCTGCTCAAGCTGGCGACCGCGGGATAAGATAGAGACGATGAGCACCGAAACCGCGTCCAACCCGAACCACAAGTGGTACATCGTCCACGCCTACTCGAACTTCGAGAAGAAGGTGGCCGAGAGCATCCGCGAGCAGGCCAAGAACCAGGGCCTGGAAGAGAACTTCTCGGAAATCCTCGTCCCGACCGAAGAGGTCGTCGAGATCCGCCGTGGCCGCAAGGTCAACGCCGAGCGCAAGTTCTTTCCGGGCTATGTCCTGGTGAAGATGAACCTCTCGGACGAAGCCTACCACCTGATCAAGAACACGCCGAAGGTGACGGGCTTCCTGGGTAGCGGCTCCAAGCCGATGCCGGTCTCCGAGAAGGAAGTTCAGCGCATCGTCGGCGCCATCGAGGAGGGCGTCACCGCCCCCAAGGCCGTGGTGCTGTACGAAGTCGGCGAAAACGTCCGCGTCACGGATGGCCCGTTCGCCAGCTTCAACGGCTCGGTGGAGTATGTCGACGAAGAGAAGTCGCGCCTGCGCGTGACCGTCTCGATCTTCGGCCGCGCCACGCCGGTCGAGCTGGAGTACAATCAGGTCGAAAAGATCGCCTGACTTTCTTCAGGCCTGCTGACATCGAAAGCCCCGCGTCTTCACGGCGCGGGGCTTTTGTTTTGCCCAAACCCTACTGCGCCAGCAGCTTGGCCAGATCCGCCTTCCAGAACTTCGCCGCCGTATGCGTGCCATGGCCCCTGGTTTCAGTCGACGCCGGGATCAGCACGAAGCGAGCCTTGGGCATGCGCTTGACGAGCTGTTCGGCGAGCCCGAGCTCCGGCGGATTGATGAAGTCGTCTGCGGAGTTCACCCACAGCACCGGCACGGTGATCTTCTCCAGGGCCGGGGAGGGGTCATAGTTCCGCGATGCGTCGATGTAGTAGAGCGCGTCATTGGCGTCGATCGCCCTGATCCGCGCGTTGAACGCCTGGTCCAAGGCCTTTTCGGTCGCCTCGCGCGTCGGATACTGAGCCTGCTGCGCGACAGGGTTCGCGCCCGCCAGGATCAGCAGGTCTGTGACGGTGCGCAGGCCCGCCAGGGGCTGGGTCGTGTAGTTGCCGCCCATCCAGGCCGGGTCGGCACGAATGGCGTCGATCGCCATTTTGCGCCACATGCGGTTACGGCCGGCCAGGGCGACGGCGTTGCACGCGAACGGCGCCAGGCGCTCGGCGAAGCCTGGATAGGTTTCACCCCAGACAAAGGCGTGCATGCAGCCCATTGAGGTTCCGAGGATCAGCTTCAGGCGCTTGACGCCCAGGCCCTCGACCAGCAGCCGATGCTGCAGCGCGACCATGTCGTCGTAGTCGTAGCGCGGGAAGGCCATGCGCAGCCCATCGCTGGGTTTGGATGATCCGCCATGCCCGATGTTGTCGGGCAAGATCACGTAGGTGGTCGCCAGGTCCAGCGGCTGACCGGGGCCATAGAGTTCATCGGCGAACATCGGGACCAGGAAGTTTCGGCCCGAACCGCCCGTGCCGTGCAGCACCATCACCGCGTTGTCGATCTCGCCCTTGGCGTTCCGGTGCGGCGTGCCCAGGGTGGTGTAGCGCATCCGCACCTCCGCCAGCGTCTCGCCCGACTTGAAGGCGACGTCTCGCGCGATGAAGTCACCGGTCTTTGTCGGCCACTCAGCGGCCTGCGCGGACCAGGGAAGGAAGAGGGCGAGCGCCACGGCGGCGAGGATCTTACGGGTCATGGGGCGAGCCTAGGCCGGTGGCGCGGTCGGTCAAGATCGAGGCGGGCGACGCTCGGCGTCGCGATCTATGCGTCCGTCGATTTCCTTGCCACCGAAAAGGCTCTAGACCCTGGCCAAGCTTGACCGGAGCCTGGACGCCATGCGCGACTTTCCTGACGACATCTTCACCGAACCGGAAGACGTTGATCCTGACACCCTCGCCAATCTAGGCCCTCTGCGGCGGCTGGCGGGTGTCTGGGAGGGGCTCAAGGGCGTGGACCTGAACCCGAAGGCCGACGGTCCCGAGCGTCGCGAGTTCCTCGAGCGCATCGAGATGCAGCCGATCGACCCGCAGGCCAACGGTCCGCAGCTGCTCTATGGTCTGCGCTATCACGTCCATATCGTGGCCTCTGACGAAGAGAGCACCTTCCACGACCAGATCGGTTACTGGCTGTGGGAGCCGGCGACGGGTCTGATCATGCAGACGCTGGCGCTGCCCCGGGGGCAGACGGCGCTGGCCGGCGGTCAGGCGTCGCCGGATGGAGCCGGTATTCTGGTGCGGGCCGAGCGCGGCGCGCCGGGCTACGGCATCTGCTCGACCGACTTCCTGGAGTGGGCGTTCCGCACGGACTCTTACGAGTTGGACGTTCGCTTCCAGGCCGACGGCGGCTGGTCCTATGTCTCGACCACGATGCTCAAGGTGCGGGGCCGAGACCAGCCATTCCGGCATGTCGACCGCAACACCCTGCACAAGGTCGCCGAACCCAGGCCCAACCCCTTGGCGCGGATCGCGACGGGAGAGGCGACTCTGGCCGAGGCGCACGGCTTCATCACGCTGGCCGGGCGCTAGGGCTTTCCGCCGCCCTGCTTCTTCTGAAGCTCGAGGAATTTGGTCGCCCGCTTTTCCAGGTCCTGATTCTTGCGGATTTCGTTGACCACCGACTTCCGCTCGCGACCGAGGCCGTCCTGCTGCGCCCCGAGCACGAACGGGATTTCCTTCATCGTGCCTGGATGGTCCTTGCTGCGGTGATCGACCCCGGGCCCCATCGGCGCATCCCGGTAGCGGCGATCGGACTCCTGGTCGGCTGCCTGGGCGTCGAGCATCCGGCGCTTACCGGCGTCCATGCCATCCAGCGGTTGTCCCTTGGCCTTGGCCGCGCCGAAGCGCTCGTCGCATTTTTCACGCTCGCGGCGATTGAGACCGACGGCGTCGGCGCTGACGCAGCCGGTGGCGCTGTTGCGCAAGGCCGTGCGCAGATCGCCGGCGCCTTCGCCCGGCAAGGGCGCGGGGCGGATGGCGACGCCGGGACGCGTCAGGCCCGAGGCCGGAACCTCCAGGGTTGGCGTTCCCGCAGGGACGGGCTGCGTGGGCGCACGAACCGTGAAAGGCAGGGTGGTGGGCGGTGCGGTCGCCGCGACGGACGATGGACGCGGCCTTGGCGCCTCCTGAGGCGTCGGCCGTTCGAGTTCGAGCGTCATGATCGGCAGGTCGTCTTCCGAAAACGCCTGAAGCAGCGGGGGCGTCGGGATCGCCAGCCAGGCCAGCAGCGCGACGTGCAGCAGCAATGAGCCGGTGACGATGGCCGCGCGGCGCCGCCTGTCGACGCTATATCCTGTACTGACGCTCACCCCTGCTCCTGCCCTTCGCGGGCCTCTTGCCACCTCCCCAAATGGCGCGTCTGGCGGCCAAGGCAAGCGACTCCCTCATCGGTGAAGCTGCACAGCTTCAAGTGGCGAAATCAGGGCCTGGATTGGGGCTTTAAGGCGGCGTTAACCGACGCGGGAACAGGCGGTTGACGCTGGACCACTTCGCGAGTAAATACCGCGCTCTTTTTCGAGGCGGCCGTTCGCGTCCGTCCTGATGAGCTTCCGTTCCTGCCGGGCTTTTTGTTTGGCCGGGAACCTGAACCCGCCGGTGTGCTTCCCGCGCTCCGGCGAGTTTCGTGTTTATCGGGTCTCTTAGCTGAGCCTTGAAAAGCCGAAAAACAAAGACAAGGACCTGAAGCGCCCCGGCCGAAAGGCACACGCTTCCATCAGAGCAGAGACTTAATGCCTACCATTAACCAGCTCATCCGTAAGCCGCGCTCTCCGAAGCCGGTGCGGAACAAGGTGCCCGCCCTGAAGGGCTGCCCGCAGCGTCGCGGCGTTTGCACCCGCGTTTACACCACGACCCCGAAGAAGCCGAACTCGGCTCTGCGTAAGGTCGCCAAGGTCCGTCTGACCACCGGCATCGAAGCCGTGTGCTACATTCCGGGCGAAGGCCACAACCTGCAGGAGCACTCGGTGGTGCTCATCCGCGGCGGCCGCGTCAAGGACTTGCCCGGCGTCCGCTATCACATCCTGCGCGGCGTCCTCGACACCCAAGGTGTCAAGGATCGTAAGCAGCGTCGTTCGCTCTACGGCGCCAAGCGTCCGAAGTAAGGAATAGAAGAAGATGTCCCGCCGCCGTCGCGCCGAGAAACGCCAAGTCCTGCCGGATCCCAAGTTTGGGGATCTGGTCGTCACGAAGTTCATGAACTACGTGATGTACGAGGGCAAAAAAGCCGTCGCCGAAAACATCATCTATGGTGCTTTCGACATCCTGGAAGCCAAGCGTAAGGACCAAGGTCCGCTTGAAACCTTCCACTCCGCTCTGGACAACGTCGCTCCGGCGATCGAAGTCCGCTCGCGCCGCGTCGGCGGCGCCACGTACCAAGTGCCGGTTGAAGTCCGTCCGGACCGTCGCCGCGCCCTGGCCATCCGTTGGCTGGTGACCGCCGCTCGTAAGCGCGGTGAAAACACCATGACCGAAAAGCTGGCTGGTGAGCTGCTCGACGCCTCGAACAACCGCGGCACCGCCGTGAAGAAGCGCGAAGACACCCACAAGATGGCTGAAGCCAACCGGGCGTTCTCGCACTACCGCTGGTAACCTTTCTTATCAGCACTCTTTCAGGCGCGGGCGGTTTGAGATAAACCGCCCGCGCCGCACGTTTAATCCCGGTCGTGTCCGTCCTGGGCCGTCCCGTTTCGCAGAGCGATCGCTATGCCCCGCACGCATAAAATCGAAGACTACCGCAACTTCGGCATCATGGCCCACATCGACGCGGGCAAGACGACGACGACCGAGCGGATCCTTTATTACACCGGTAAGTCGCACAAGATCGGTGAAGTTCACGATGGCGCCGCCACCATGGACTGGATGGAGCAGGAGCAAGAGCGCGGCATCACGATCACGTCGGCCGCGACGACCGCTTTCTGGAACGAAAAGCGTCTCAACATCATCGACACCCCCGGGCACGTCGACTTCACCATCGAAGTCGAGCGCTCGCTGCGCGTCCTCGACGGCGCCGTGACGGTGCTTGACGGTAACGCCGGCGTCGAGCCGCAGACCGAAACCGTCTGGCGCCAGGCCGACAAGTACAAGGTTCCGCGGATCGTGTTCGTCAACAAGATGGACAAGATCGGCGCCGACTTCGACAAGTCGGTCGAGTCGATCCGCGACCGTCTGGGCGCGAAGGCCGTTCCGATCCAATTCCCGATCGGCGCCGAGTCGAACCTGAAGGGCCTCGTGGACCTCGTCCGCATGAAGGCCGTGGTCTGGGACAACGACGGCCTGGGCGCTTCCTACCGTGACGAAGAAATCCCCGCCGACCTGATGGACAAGGCCGTCGAGGCCCGCGCCTATCTGGTCGAGAACGCCGTCGAGCTCGACGACGAGGCCATGGAAGCCTATCTGGGCGGCGAAGAGCCCTCGATCGAAACGATCAAGAAGTGCATTCGTAAGGCCGTTCTGACCGGCGCGTTCTATCCGATCCTCTGCGGCTCGGCCTTCAAGAACAAGGGCGTGCAGCCCCTGCTCGACGCCGTCGTCGACTACCTGCCGTCGCCGGTGGACATCCCGCCGACCAAGGGCATCGACTTCAAGACCGAAGAAGAGACCACCCGTCTGGCCTCGGACGAAGAGCCGCTGTCGGTTCTGGCGTTCAAGATCATGGACGACCCCTTCGTCGGTTCGCTGACCTTCTGCCGCATCTACTCGGGCAAGATGGAAACCGGCATGTCGCTGCTGAACTCGACGCGCGACAAGCGCGAGCGCGTCGGCCGCATGCTGCTGATGCACAGCAACAACCGCGAAGACATCAAGGAAGCCTATGCCGGCGACATCGTCGCCCTGGCTGGCCTGAAGGAAACCCGCACGGGTGACACCCTGTGCGATCCGCTGAAGTCGCCGGTCATCCTGGAGCGCATGGAATTCCCGGCTCCGGTTATCGAAATCGCCGTCGAGCCCAAGTCGAAGGCCGACCAGGAGAAGCTGGGCGTCGCCCTGCAGAAGCTGGCCGCCGAAGACCCGTCCTTCACCGTCTCGACCGACTTCGAAAGCGGTCAGACGATCCTTAAGGGCATGGGCGAGCTGCACCTCGACATCAAGATCGACATCCTGAAGCGGACCTACAAGGTCGAAGCCAACATCGGCGCGCCGCAGGTGGCCTATCGTGAATCGCTGGGCCGCAAGGTCGACATCGACTACACGCACAAGAAGCAGACCGGTGGTACGGGCCAGTTCGCCCGCGTCATGATCACCTTCGAGCCGGGCGAGCCGGGTTCGGGCTTCGTGTTCGAAAGCGCGATCGTCGGCGGCGCCGTGCCGAAGGAATACATCCCCGGCGTCCAGAAGGGCCTGGAATCGGTCAAGGACAGCGGTCTGCTGGCCGGCTTCCCGCTGATCGACTTCAAGGCGACCCTGACGGACGGCAAGTTCCACGACGTCGACTCGTCGGTCCTGGCCTTCGAAATCGCCGCCCGCGCCGCCTTCAAGGAGCTGCGCGAAAAGGGCGCTCCGAAGCTGCTCGAGCCGATCATGAAGGTCGAGGTCGTGACGCCGGAAGAATATCTGGGCTCGGTCATCGGCGACCTGAACAGCCGCCGTGGCATGATCCAGGGGCAAGACATGCGCGGCAACGCGACTGTCGTGAACGCCTACGTCCCGCTGGCCAACATGTTCGGTTACGTGAACACCCTGCGGGGCATGTCGCAAGGCCGCGCTCAGTTCAGCATGGTCTACGACCACTACGATCCGGTGCCGCAACACGTCGCCGACGAAGTGATCAAGAAGTACGCCTAACTCTTTTCCCTCGGGAGAAGGTTTCGGTGAGAATTGGGAAGGGGCCGCATTTGGCCCCTTCCAGCCCACCCCAGAAGTTCAACCAATTAAAGGCCCCTCTGGGGTCCTGGAGCTAAGAAGATGGCCAAGGAAAAGTTCGAACGCACTAAGCCGCACTGCAACATCGGCACCATTGGTCACGTTGACCATGGCAAGACGACGCTGACCGCCGCGATCACGATGACGCTGGCGAA
>VYKS01000016.1_pt1 | contig 131170 bp, 122 predicted proteins | sample 5114511 | NCBI WGS metagenome assembly VYKS01 (sample SAMN12291795, study PRJNA351875) | freshwater metagenome | isolation source: freshwater lake | place: USA: Michigan, Gull Lake | collected 2011-07-05 | reverse complement strand
TCGGGCCGCGGGACCCGCCGCGGCGTTGTGCGGAACAGACTTTTGGCTTGGGCGCTTGAAGAGTTCCCCGCGATTTCGGGCCGGGCTTGGCGGCGGCGCGCGAATGACGCTAAGCCTTCGAGCACGGTCAGGCGGGGGCTTGGTGCGAGACGACTTAGGGCTGGGTTGATGACCGATAGGGGAGCGCGCGACGCGTCGGGGGACGACGATCGCGCAGGGCCGGGCTTCTTGGCCGGCGGCGGGCAGATGGGCGCGCGGATGCGCGCTCACGACTGGACCGGAACGCCGCTTGGCTTGGCTGAGGCCTGGCCCCAGTCGCTGAAGTCGGCGGTGAGCATCATGCTCAATTCGCGCTTCCCGATCGCGATCTATTGGGGCGACGCCCTTGCCCTGGTCTATAACGACGCCTGGGCGCCGATCCTTGGTGAAAAGCATCCCTGGGCCCTGGGCCGCGCCGGCCGCGAGGTCTGGCCCGAGATCTGGGACACCATCGGCCCGCTCTACGCCCAGGTGATGTCGAGCGGCGAGGGCGTCTGGCAGGAGGACGAACTCCTGCCCATGCATCGCCATGGCTACCTCGAAGAGTGCTACTACAATTTCACGTTCAGCCCGATCCAGGGCGAGGACGGTCGGGTGGCGGGCATCTTCAACGCCGTGGTCGAGACCACCGAGCGCGTGCTGTCCGAACGACGCTTGCGCACGCTCAGCCGCATGGGCGAGCGGGCCGACGCGGCCCTGTCGATCGACGCGGCCTGCCGCTGGGTCGCCGACACCCTGGCCAGCAGCGCCGTGGACGCGCCCTTCGCCCTGATCTATCGGCGCGAAGGGGAGGTCGCCAGGCTGGCCGCGGAAGCCGGACTGGAGGCGGGCGCCCCGGGCGCGCCGACGGTCTTGCCGTTGGACGGCGAGGGCCAATGGCCGCTGAGCGCCACGGGCGCGGCGGTGGTGACCGCGCCACCGGAAGGTCTCGTCCTGACCAAGGCTGCCTGGCCCGAACCGGTGGTCCAGGCCATCGTCTTGCCCGTCACCCTGGCCGGCGACCCCTCGCCGGGGGCCTACCTCGTCGCGGGGGTCAATCCGCGCCGTCGTCTGGACGAGAGCTACCGCGCCTTCTTCGACCTGGCGGCGGGCCACGTGGCCACGGCCATGACCGCCGCACGCACCTACGAGGAGGCCCAGGCCCGCGCCGAGGCCTTGGCGCAGATCGACCGGGCCAAGACCGCCTTCTTCTCCAACGTCTCCCACGAGTTTCGGACGCCCCTGACCCTGATGCTGGGTCCGCTCGAAGACGCCTTGGCCCCAGGCGAGCCGCTGTCGCAAACCCAACGGCCGCGGATCGAGGCGGCCCATCGCAACGCCCAGCGCCTGTTGCGACTGGTCAACACGCTGCTGGACTTCTCGCGCATCGAGGCGGGGCGGGCGCGCGCCAGCTTCGCTCCGACCGACCTGGCGACCTATACGGCCGAGCTGGCGTCCGCGTTCGGTTCGGCGACCGACAAGGCCGGCCTTGCCTTGCGCATCGACGCCCCGGCGCTGTCACGGCCCGTCCACGTCGATCCGGAGATGTGGGAAAAGATCGTCCTCAACCTCGTCTCCAACGCGTTCAAATTCACGCACGAGGGCGAGATCGCCGTGGGTCTGACCGAAGTCGGCGACAATGCCGTCCTCACCGTGCGCGACACCGGCGTCGGGATCGAACCAAACGAGCTTCCCAAGCTCTTCGATCGTTTCCACCGCATCGAGGGCGTCAAGGGCCGCAGCATCGAGGGCTCGGGGATCGGCCTGGCGCTGGTCAAGGAACTGGTGGGCCAACACGGCGGCGAAATCAGCGTCGACAGCCGCCCGGGGCAGGGCACGACCTTCACCGTGACCCTGCCGATCGGGACCCAGCACCTCCCCGCCGAGCAGGTCGTTTCCACGTCGAGCGCCGCGGCGACACCAGAGCGAGCGCGGGCCTTCGTCGACGAAGCGCTGGGCTGGCTGCCCGAAGCGCTTGGCGCCCCCGTGCAGGACAGCCTCGTCGCCGGCCAGGCGCCGCCGGTCCCGGGGCAGACGCCCGCCGACCTTCCGGCCGTCCTCCTGGCCGACGACAATGCCGACCTGCGCGCCTATATCAGCCGCCTCCTAGAGGCTCAGGGTTACGCCGTGCACGCCGTCGCTGACGGCCACGCCGCGCTCGCCGCGGCGCGCGCGGCCCGGCCCCAGCTGCTGGTCACCGACGTGATGATGCCCGGGCTCGACGGCTTTGGGCTTCTGGCGGCCATCCGCCAGGACGCCCAGCTGCGCGACCTGCCGGTGATCATGTTGTCGGCCCGCGCCGGCGAAGAGGCCAAGGTCGAAGGGCTCGATGCAGGCGCAGACGACTATCTCACCAAACCGTTCTCGGCGCGCGAGCTGGTCGCCCGCGTCGCCGGCGCCATCGCCACCGCGCGCCTGCGCCGCGAGATGACCCAGGCGCTGAGCGAGTCCGAAAGCCGCTTTCGCAACATGGCCGACCATGCGCCGGTGATGATGTGGATGACAAACGCCCAAGGCGCCTGCACCTACCTCAATAAATCCTGGTACGCCTTCACGGGCCAGGACGAGGCGCAGGCCTTGGGCGAGGGCTGGCTCGACGCCGTCCACCCCGAAGACAGCCCCGCCACCGGCGAGACATTTCTGGCGGCCAACGCGCGCCAGGCGCCGTTCCGCCTGGAATATCGCCTGCGCCGCGCTGACGGCGCCTACCGTTGGATGATCGACGCGGCCGCCCCGCGGTTTGGCGCCGAAGGCGAGTTCCTGGGCTACATCGGCTCGGTCCTCGACATCAGCGACCGCAAGGAGGCCGAGATCCGCGTTCGCGCCAACGAGGCCGCGCTCGCCGAGCAGACCCAGGCGCTGCAGATCCTCAACCGCGCGGCCCAGGCCGTCTCGGGCAATCTCGACGTCGAGCGCCTGGTGCAGACCGTCACCGATGCGGGCGTGGAGTTGTCGGGCGCGGAGTTTGGCGCGTTCTTCTACAATCTCGTCAACGCCGCGGGCGAAAGCTACGTCCTCTACACGCTGTCGGGCGTGGATCGTTCGGCCTTCGAAGGCTTTCCGATGCCGCGCAACACCGCCGTCTTCGGGCCGACCTTCGCCGGCGAGGGCATCGTGCGCTCCGACGACATCACGCTGGACCCGCGCTATGGCCGGTCCGAGCCCCACAAGGGCATGCCCAAGGGCCACCTGCCGGTGCGCAGCTACCTGGCGGTCCCGGTGCGCTCGCGCACCGGCGAGGTGCTGGGCGGCCTGTTCTTCGCCCACTCCAAGCCTGGCGTGTTCGGGGTTCTGGCCGAAGAGCGCCTGGTGGGCCTGGCCAGCCAGGCGGCCGTGGCCATGGACAATGCCCGCCTCTTCCAGGCCGCCGAGCAGGAACTGGGCCAACGCCGCCAGGCCGAAGCGGCCCTACAGGCCCTCAATGCCACCCTGGAAGAGCGCGTCGCGGCTGAAATCGCCGAACGCGCCAAGGCCGAGGACGCCTTGCGCCAGGCCCAGAAGATGGAGGCGGTCGGCCAGCTGACCGGCGGGGTGGCCCACGACTTCAACAACCTCCTGACCGTCATCATCGGCGGTCTGGACACGATCAAGCGCAGCCGGCCCAGCGATGAGGCGCGTGTCCAGCGCGCCGCCGACATGGCCCTGCAAGGCGCCCAGCGCGCCGCCAGCCTCACTGAACGGCTCCTGGCCTTCTCGCGTCGCCAGCCCCTGGCCCCAAAGCCCGTCGACGCCAACGCCCTGGTGCGCGACATGACCGAGCTCCTGCACCGCACGCTCGGCGAACAGATCGAGCTCGAAGGCGTGCTGACGCCGCGGCTCTGGCCGATCGAGGCCGACCAGAACCAGCTGGAAAGCGCGATCTTGAACCTGGCCGTCAACGCCCGCGACGCCATGCCCGACGGCGGCAAACTGACCATCGAGACGGCCAACGCCCTGCTCGACGAAAGCTACGCGGCCATCGACGCCGAAGTCATCCCCGGCCAGTACGTCTCGATCGCCGTCAGCGACAGCGGCGCGGGAATGTCGCGCGAGACCCTGGCGCGGGTGTTCGAGCCGTTCTTCACCACCAAGGAAGTCGGCAAGGGCACCGGACTTGGCCTCTCGATGGTCTATGGCTTCGCCAAACAGTCGGGCGGCCACGTCACGGTCTATTCGGAAGAAGGGCAGGGCACGACGGTCAAGCTCTACTTCCCGCGTCATTTCGGCCAGGCCGCGCAAGGCCCCGAAGCCAGCGCGGTGATCGCGCCGTCGAGCAGCGAAGGCGAGATGGTGCTGGTCGTCGAGGACAACGACGATGTGCGCGCCTATAGCGTGATGATCCTCAGCGAGCTGGGTTACGGCGTCATCGAGGCGGCCAACGCCGAGGCGGCGATCGCCGTCCTGGCCTCGGACGCACGGCTGGATCTGCTGTTCACCGATGTCGTGCTGCCTGGCAAGACCGGCCGCTCGGTCGCCGACGCCGCGGCGCAGTTGCGGCCCAGCCTCAAGGTGCTGTTCACCACCGGCTATTCGCGCAACGCCATCGTTCACCACGGCCGGTTGGATCCTGGCGTCCAGCTGATCACCAAGCCGTTCACCTTCGAGCAGCTGGCCGTTCGAGTGCGTGAGGTGATCGACCGGCCTTGACCTAGTCGCGCGCCGGCAACTGGGCCTGGATCTGGCAAACCAGGCCTTCGGGGCGGAAGTCGAGCGCGGCGTGGCCCTTGAGCTCGCCCGCCAGGCTGCGCTCGATCATGCGCGAGCCAAATCCGCGTCGGGTGGGCGGGCTCACCCTGGGGCCGCCGGTTTCGCGCCACTCGAACGCCAGCGCCCCAGGCGCCTGCGCCGACAGGCGCCATGAGATCGCCACGCGGCCGGCCGACCCCGACAGGGCGCCATACTTGGCCGCGTTGGTGGCCAGCTCGTGCAGCGCCAGGGCGAAGGGAACGGCCTGGGCGTCGTCCAGCCGCACCAGCGGCCCCTCAATGGCGATGCGGCCACCGGCCAGGAAGGGCGCCAGCGCCGTGCGCACCAAATCCTCCAGGCTCCCGGCCCAGCCGGCCGTGGTGATCAGGTCATGGGCCGCTGCCAGGGCCGTCAGGCGCTGCTCGAAGGTGTCGCGCAGCGGCAAGGCCCCAAAGGTCTGGACCGAGATCGCCTGGATCGTCGACAGGAGGTTCTTGATCCGGTGACTGAGCTCGTTGTTGAGCAGGGTGGCCCGTTCCAAGGCCGCGACATAGCGCGTCTCGTCGGTGAAGGTGCACAGCGCGTAGCTGTCATAGGGCGTGTCGACCGGCGTGGCGCTGACCGACAGGGTCACGACCTGGCCATCGGGCCGCCTATAGCGCAGCGGCTCGTCGACGACGGTCTCGCGATGCAGGATGGCCCGCGCCGTCGGGTAGTCCTCTGGCGCATAAGCTTGGCCATCATCGTGCAGGCCGCCGTAGGAGCCGTAGTCCGACAGGACTTCGCCCCGCATATCGTGACCCATGATCCGCGAGGAGGCGCTGTTGTAGACCAGCAACTGGCCATCGGGGATCGCCGCCAGGATTACCCCGACCGGCACCTGCTCGATGACCGCCGTCAGCCGCGCCTCGCGCTCGCGCAGGCGCTCTTCGGCCCGAGCCCGCTCGGCCGGATGCCAGGTGCGCCGCGCCGTCTCGGTGATCAGGCGCAGGTCCAGCGCGCTCCAGGCGCGCGGCGCGGCGCTGCTGACATAGAGCCAGCCGCGAAGCTGGCCGTCGACCACCAGCGGCGCCTCGACGAAGGCGGCCACGCCGATGGCGGCGAAGGCGGCGCAGACCTTGGGCTCGCCGGGTAGAAACGCAGAGACGTCGTCGACGACGAGAGGCGTGTTCTCGGCCAAGGCGGCGAAGCGCTCGCAGCCATAGAGATCGACGGCGTGGCGTCCACGCATCGACGGGGTGGCGCCCGAAAGCCACTCGCTGACGACGAAGCCGACCCGGCGATCGGCCTCCAGTTCGACCACGCCGACCGCGGCCACGTCGAGCTTCCGGCCGAGCAAAGCACAGGCAAAATCGACGGCCGCGCGCGCTTCGGCGCGGGCGATCAGGCCGTCCTGTAAGCTCAGCAAGAACTGGCTGACCTCAAGGTCGGCCAGGGCCTCATTCATTCGCAACGTCATGCCCCTTGAGCGCCCCGTCGGCCGCCAAACCTTGAGTGTGATTGTGCCCCGCGCCGCTGCCCGACTCCAGCAACATTCCTTGACAATTGGCGGCAAGATAACCGCTTGCGGCGGCGCGTCCGTCGCCCTCCCGACGCGAGACGAGGCCGTTGCGCTTCAGTACGGCTTAGCCGGCATAGGGACGAGCGCTTGGCTCGGGGCCGGCGCCGAGGGGCAAGGCCGAGGTCGCTAGGCGCTGAGCGCCTGCAGGATGTGCTGGGCCATGACACGCCGCGCCGCCTCGTCTTCGAGGACCGCGGCGATCATGATCCGGTCGCCGTCGGACGACGCCGCCTCGCGCCAGGGCGCCAGCACTTGCATCGCACGATCATGGGATCGGGACGGCAAGGTCAAGGACACGCCCTTTGGGCCGCCGCGCACCCCCCGCACGCCCGCGCTTCTGGCCAGGGTCACCAGGCGCGCGTTGTCGAGAAGCGCGAGCGCCGGGTCGGGCAAGGCGCCGAACCGGTCAGTCAGTTCTTCTTCGAAATCGTCGATCTCTCCGAGCCTTTCGAGCCTGGCAAGCCGTCCGTAGAGATTGATCCGGGTCACCGCGTCGGGGACATAGTCGTCCGGTATGGCCCCGGGGGCCCCGAGATTGATCTCGGGCGTCCAGTCGTCGTCGGCGGGTTCCCCGCCGGCGATCTTGACCGCGCGCGCCAGAAGCCGCTGATAGAGGCCCGCGCCGATCATCGCCATGTGGCCCGCCTGGTCTTCCCCAGCCAGGTCTCCAGACCCCCGCAGATCAAGGTCGCGCGCGCTGATCGCCAGGCCCGAACCGAGGCGATCGAACGCTTCAAGCGTCGAGAGGCGGGCTCGGGTGGCCTCGGGCAGCTCTTCGTCGGGATCATGCAAAAGGTAGGCGACGCCTTGGATCCGCCCCCGGCCGACGCGGCCGCGCAACTGGTGCAGCTGCGCCAGGCCGAAGCGATCCGGGCGCCAGACGACCATGGTGTTGGCGCGCGGCACATCCAGCCCGCTTTCGATGATGTTGGTCGCCAGCAGCACATCGCCATCGCCGTCGGCGAAGCCGACCATCACCGCGTCGGCCGCGTCGGGGGGCAGTCCGCCGTGCGCGACGCGAACCGATAGCTCGGGCGCGAGATCGGCCAGTTTGTCCGCCAAGGGCGCGATGTCCTCGATCCGCGGCGCGACGATGAAGCTCTGGCCGTCGCGACGCTTCTCGCGCAACAGGGCGGTGCGCAGGCTGGCGGCGTCGAACGGGGCCAGGAAGGTGCGGATCGGTCGCCGACGAGCCGGCGGGCTGGCGATCAGGCTGACGTCCTGGACGCCGATCATCGCTGACTGCAAGGTTCGCGGGATCGGCGTGGCCGTCAGCGTCAGCAGGTGGCCTTCATCGCACAAGGCCCGAAGTTTGGCCTTCAAGGCCGCGCCGAACTTCTGTTCTTCGTCGATGATCACCAGGCCAAGCCTGTCGAAGGCGATGTCTTTGCCCGCCAGGGCCTGGGTGCCGATGACGATACCGATGTCGCCGCTTTCAAGGCCTTGCTTCACAGCGCGCGCCTCGGCCGGCGTGACCAGGCGCGACAGGTGGGCCACGCCAATGCCTGTGCCGGAAAAGCGGCGCTTGAAGGTCTCGACGTGCTGGCGCGCCAAGACCGTGGTCGGCGCGGCCACCGCGACCTGCCGGCCGCTGAGCGCCACGGCCGCGGCTGCGCGCAGGGCCACTTCGGTCTTGCCAAAGCCGACATCGCCGCAGACCAGCCGGTCCATCGGACGGCCGCAGGCCAGATCGGCCAGCACCGCCTCGATGGCCGCCGACTGATCCTGGGTCTCTGGATAGCCAAAGCGCGCGGCGAACTTGGCATAGGCCGCCTTGGGCGGGACGATCGGCTCGCAACGCCTGGCCTGGCGCGCCTGGGCCAAGGCCACCAGACTCTCAGCGGTCTCGTCGATATGGCGGCTGACCTCGGCGCGCCGTTTGGCCCAGCCCTCGCCCTTGAGGCGATCCAGCGTCACGGCGCTGTCTTGCGCGCCATAGCGCCAGATCCGTCCAATCTCCTCGATCGGTGCGAGCAGCGTGTCGCCGCCGTTATACTCCAGCTGCAGGGTGTCGCGGCCCACGCCGTCGATCTCGATGCGCTTGAGGTCGCGCAGCACGCCAATCCCATGATCCTCATGCAGCACGACATCGCCGGGCCTCAGGTCGGGCTCGGCGAGGAAATCCTGGACGTTGCTCTTCTTGCGCGCGGCGGCGCGGCCGCCCGCGACGTCGCCCGCCGCGATCACGGCCAGGCCAGCGACCGGGTCGACGAAGCCGGTGTCGAAGTCGATCTCGACGGCGACGACGGCCCCCGGTTCGATCGCCGCCACCTGGGTCCAGTCGGCGACCGGTTGAGGTTTCAGATCAAGCCCTCGCGCCAAGGCGCGGGCAAGGGGACGAAGTTCATGCTGAGCGCCGGTCAGCACCACGCGGCGGTGGGCCAGCCGATGGCTGTCCACAAGGTCACAGAAGGCGCGGCCCGGATTGCGCGACAAGGCCAGGTTCGGCACAGCCTCGATGCCGGCAAGGGCAAGGCGGACCTTCGACCAGGTCTTCAAGCCCGCCTGAAGGGGCGCGCCCAGGAGATGCAGCCGATCGGCGGCGGTCGGGGAAGAGACCGTAGCCGACCCGAGCGTGCGTCGGGCTTCGAAGGCTTCGGTGACGTGGACCTCTACCTCTTCGAGACGGGCCAGGGCCTTGGGATCGGCGGACAACCGCGCCTTGGGAAGCAGTTCGAAGAGCGAGACAAGCTCGCCATAGTGGTCGGCCAGGGCGTGCTCGCACCCTGGCTCGCGCTCAGGCAGGGCCGCGTCATCGCCGGCTTGCGGAAAGATCAGCTCGCTGGCCGGACCAAGGTCCAACACCTCGATCTCGGCCTCCGACCTCTGGGTCAGGGGGTCATAGATACGGATCTCGGCGATGGCGTCCTGTCGCACCACGATGCGGGCGGGGCGGGGGGCGTCGGCGGGAAAGACATCGATCACCTCGCCCTGGAAGGCGATCTCGCCCGGCTCGTCGATGCGGTCGTCGGCGACGTGGCCGGTGCGCGCGGCGAAGGCGGCGAAGGCGTCGCGGTCCAGCGGTTGACCGGGCTTCAATTCGAGAAAGGCGCCGTCCAGCGCCGCGGGTGGCGGCAGCTTCTGAATGAGGGCCTCGGGCGAGGTGATGACGATGCGCGGCGAGCGCGTCTGCGACAGCTGCTTGAGCACGCGCATGCGCCGGCCCATCACGTCGCGCGAGGGCGAGGCGCGATCATAGGGCAGGCAGTCCCACGGCGGCAGCACCAGGATGTCCAGGTCCGGGCACAGCCCGGCCAAGGCCCGCCCTATCTCTTCGGCGCGCCGCTCGCTCGAGGCCAGATGGACGAGGCTTGCGCCGCGCAGGGTGGCGATCTTGCGCGACAGCGCCAGAGCCGTCGCCGAGGCCGGCGGCTGCGTGCTGACCCGGTCGGGCTGGCGATGCGGCCGAGCGCCCGGAACCAGGGTCTCGCCAACGGCGGGCGACGGCGGGGCGGATGCAGGCATGCGCAACTCGAGGGACTGGCGCTCGACGATCCGCGAGCACGGCCACAACACCGGATGGTCGAGGAAGTTGCAGGGGGCCTCGCGCGCCTTAGCCTTGGGCGCCGCGGCGATCTTTTGATCTGGCGACGGCGGATCAGGGAACGCCCACGGATCGGCGCCGTTTGCTTGCGACCGGTGACGCTTGGGGATTGCGCTGCATCGCCCGCGCCGGCGACAGGGGCCGACGACGACCGATGCAACCGGAGAAAATCGCCAAAGCGGCGTCGCACTGGCTGGCGAGGGCGGACATAAGGCGCGTGCTCGAGGGCGCGTCCCGACTAGGATATGCGGCGCGCGGTCTGGTTTATCTTGGTCTTGGCGTGATCGTCCTGCTGGCGGCGAGCGATGTGACCCCGCGCGCTCAAGGCGCCAAGGCGATGCTGGCGGCCTGGGCCGCCTGGCCGCTCGGCCTGGTTCTGGTCGGCGCCGTCGCTGCGGGCCTGCTGGGGTTTGCGCTCTGGCGCGCCTTGCAGGCGGTCTTCGATGCCGACCAGCACGGCGCCTCGCCCAAGGGCGTGGTGGTGCGGATCGGTCAGGCGATCAGCGGCCTGATCTATGGCGGCCTTGGCCTCTGGGCGCTGGAGCTGCTCGACGCGTTCGAGGATGTTGGAGAGGCCGACGAGGAGCAGGCCGCGCGCGGCGCGGCGGCCACGGTTCTGGCTCTGCCCTATGGTGAAGTCCTGCTGCTCCTGGCCGGCGCGGTGATGCTGGGCGTGGGGGTTGGCAACATCGTCCAGGGCCTGGTCCAGGACTTCGCCAAGCGCCTGCGCTGCGACGACCGGCTGTGCCGATGGGTCGTGCCGATGGCCAAGGTCGGCTACGCGGCAAGGGGACTGGCGACCCTTCCGGCCGGCCTCTTCCTGATCCAGGCGGGCCTGGAAGCGCGCAGTCGCGACGCGCACAGCTGGGGCGGCGCGCTGCAAGCGCTCGAAGCCCAGCCGTTCGGATCGTGGATGTTGGGCCTTGTGGCCCTGGGCTTGATCGCCTTTGGCCTCTTTGGGTTCGTCGAGGCCCGCTTTCGGCATATTCGTCCCAGCCTGGAGCTGACCTCTTGAGCAAGGCTGACCGTGCAGAACGCCTGAAGGCCGCGCGGCGCGCCCAGGCGGTCAAGCCTAGCGACCGCGGCCCGGTTCTGGCCCGCACGCGCAATCTGAAGATGGCCCGCTCGGCGCACGCCTATGTTCGAGGCAGCACGATCAAGTTCTATGAGTGGCTGGAGACGCGTCCCTCGGCCTTGCCGAGCGGACCGCCCGTGTGGATCTGCGGCGATTGTCACCTGGGCAACCTGGGTCCCCTGGCCAACGCCAAGGGCCGCGTCGACATCCAGATCCGCGATCTCGACCAGACCGTGGTCGGAAATCCCGCCCATGACCTGATCCGGCTGGGGCTGTCGCTGGCGTCGGCCGCACGGGGATCGGACCTGCCGGGCGTGGTCACCGCCCAGATGCTCGAAGCCATGATCGAGGGCTACGAAGAGGCCCTGGCCGCCGACTTCGATCAGGATGCGCCGCACCCGCCGATGATCGGCGCCGTCCTGCGCGAGGCCGAGCGCCGAACCTGGAAGCACCTGGCCAACGACCGGTTGGCGGGCGTGCGGCCCGAGATTTCGATCGGCAAGCGCTTTTGGCCCATCACCCGCACCGAGCGCCACGAGATCGAGGAAATCTGCGCCGGCGCGCCGGTGCGCGACCTGGTGACCAGCCTGAAGTCGCGCGGGCGCAAGGACGAGATCCGCATGCTGGACGCGGCCTATTGGGTGAAGGGCTGCAGCTCCCTGGGGCGCCTTCGGTTCGCCGTGCTGCTGGAGGTCGATGGCGGTGATGGTCCGCCTGACATCTGCTTCCTGGATATCAAGGAGGCGATCAAGGCCGCCGCGCCGAGAGAGGAGGGCGCGGCCATGCCGCGCGGCAATGCCGAGCGGGTGGTGGCCGGCGCGATGGCGCTGTCGCCCAACCTTGGTCAGCGCATGGCCGCCGGCCGTCTGCTCGACAAAGCCGTCTTCGTGCGCGAGCTGATGCCGCAGGACATGAAGCTGGAGATCGTGGGCCTGGCCCCCGCCGAGGCCATGGATGCGGCCCGTTCCCTGGCGCGTGTGGTCGGCGACGCCCACGGTCGCCAGATGGACGCCGCCATGCGCAAGGCCTGGATCGCCGACCTGGCGCGCAATCGCTCGGGCACGCTGGATGCGCCCTCCTGGCTGTGGTCGAGCGTCGTGGACCTGATGGCCGTCCATGAGGCGGCCTATCTCGAGCATTGCCGGCGCTACGCGCTGGGTCTTCGACGCGAGGGCTAGAGCCTTGCCTGCGCCTGGGCGTCGCGCGCGCGAAGGCGTTTATGGATGTCGGTGGCGGCGATGGCGGCTTCGGCGGCCGCAACCGCGATCTGGTTGAGGCCACGCACCACATCGCCCGCCGCGTAGAGACCCTCGATCGAGGTCTCCTGATGGCTGTTGACGATCAGGTTGGCCTGGTCGTCGTGGGCCGCGCCCCATTGCACCGCCAGCCGACTCTGCATCTCGCAACCAAGCGCCAGGTAAAGGCAGTCGAAGTCCTGGACCGGCGCGCCGGGCGAAGACAGCCTGACCCGCTCAGAACCGACCGACAGGTCCGCGAGCGCGATCGGCTCGACCCTCACCTTGTGCGCGCTGAGGCTGGCCAGATCGCTCAGCGTTTCTGTCGCGCCCAGATGCAGGAGGGTGACGTCCGAGGAGTAGGTGGTCAGGAACGCCGCCTCGCGCGCGCCGAGATCACCCTCGCCGAGAACCGCGATCCTCTGGTCGATCGCTTCATAGGCGTCACAGATCGGGCACATGCGCACCCGAGCCGCGCCGATGGCGGCCTCGATCTCGGCCAGGTCGGGCAGGCGATCGACGACGCCTGTGGCCAGCAGCACGAACTGGGCTTGGATCGTGACCTCGCCCTGCGCGGTATCGATGAGAATCTCAAAGCCGTCCGCCATCCGCGTCAGCCGCCGCGCGCGCGCTTGACGCCGTTGGGCGCCGTAGAGGCTGGCCTGTTGCGACAGATTCTCCAGGAGCGCTGGGCCGCCCACGCCCCGGGGAAAGCCGGGCGTGTTGTGACTTTGCGGAATCCACGCCGCGCGGGAGCGGCCGCTATCCAGGATCAGGACGCGGCGCCGATAACGGCCAAGATAGGTCGCGGCGGTCAGGCCCGCCGGACCAGCGCCGATGATGACGACCTCGTAGCGGTCCATGCGGTCTCCCCGTCGCTGGCCTGATCCGCTAACGCGCAAAGGCGGTCCATGGCTCAGTGTCGCCCAAGCCATGGACCGCGGCGTTTAGAACACCTTGCGCACCAGGGGTTCGCGCGCCCAGATGCGGCCGGTTTCAGCCGTCGCGATAAAGTCGGCGATCGTCTTGGTCGGCAGGTTGATCAGTCCGGCGTCGGCGTCGGGATTGGCGTCGGACAGGCCGCCCTTGACGAACAGCGGCGCGGCGGCGGGCAAATAGGCGATGACCTTCAGGTGACCGAAGGCGTCGCGCACGAAATTGACCGCCGCGGCTTCCAGCGCCAGCGCCGCGCCGCCTTCGTCAGACGGCAGGACCGCCACGGCGTCGAACAGCACCGAAGGCCCACCGTCGACCCGGAAGTCCGCCGGGACCAGGACGCCGCCCGCTGTCACCACGCCCGTGATGGTCGGGGCGACGATCGCCAGTTTCGCGCCGGCCGCCTGGGCAGCCGCCTTCAGGTCATCCAGCAGGGCGTCGTCGACGCCGTCGCTGACCAGGACGCCGATCTTGCGACCCACAAGGCCCGGCGCGGACTTGGCCAGGATGCTGAGGGCGGGGGAGAGGTCCATCTCGGACGCGGGAACCTCGGTGGGCGCCGGCGTGATCGGATCGCGAACGCCCAGGCCGGCGGCGACCCGCGCCGCCAGGCTCTCGTCGATATTGACCAGGCGCGAGAGCATCGCCTCGCGCACGCGCGGCACATTGCACCGCGACAGCTCGAAGATCAGGGCCGCGACGATGTGGTCGCGTTCCGGATCGGTCTGGCTGAGGAAGAACAATCGCGCCTGGCTGTAATGATCGGCGAACGTCTCGGGCCGCACGCGTAGCTGCTCGCCAGCCTCGCCATTGGGGAAGGTGCGATAGCCCTGAGCCTGGCTCTCGCGCTTGACGTCCGCGCCCAGGCTCGAGGGTTCATAGTTCACCTGGCCCTTGGGGACGGCCATCTGCATGTGGCCATCGCGCTGCAGATTGTGGAACGGGCATTTGGGCTGGTTGATCGGGATCTGGTGGAAGTTGGCCGAGCCCAGGCGCTTGAGCTGGGTGTCCTGGTAAGAGAATAGCCTTCCTTGCAGCAGCGGGTCGCTGGTGAAGTCGATGCCGGGCACGACGTGGGAGGCGCAGTAGGCGACCTGTTCGGTCTCGGCGAAGAAGTTGTCCGGGTTGCGATCCAGCACCATGCGGCCCACGACACGCAGCGGGATGACTTCCTCGGGAATGAGCTTGGTGGCGTCCAGCACGTCAAAGGCCAAGCTGTCGGCGGTCTGCTGGTCGAAGGTCTGCAGGCAGAACTCCCACTCGGGGAAGTCGCCGGTGTCGATCGCCTCCCAAAGGTCGCGACGGTGGAAGTCGGGATCGGCGCCGTTGATCTTGACCGCCTCGTCCCAGACCACCGACTGGGAATTGAGTTTGGGCCGCCAGTGGAACTTCACGAAGGTGCTCTGGCCCGCGGCGTTGACCAGCCGGAACGTGTGGACGCCAAACCCCTCCATCATCCGGTAGGAGCGCGGGATGGTCCGGTCCGACATGATCCACATGATCATGTGCATGCTCTCGGGCGTCAGGGAAATGTAGTCCCAGAAGGTGTCGTGCGCGGTCTGCGCTTGCGGGAACTCGCGGTCGGGGTCCTGCTTGGCCGCATGGACGAGGTCGGGAAACTTGATGGCGTCCTGGATGAAGAACACCGGGATGTTGTTGCCGACGAGATCGAAGTTGCCTTGCTGGGTGTAGAACTTGACCGCGAAGCCTCGGACGTCGCGGGCCAGGTCCATCGATCCCTTGTTGCCTGCCACGGTGGAGAAGCGGGTGAAGACGGGGATGCGCTCGCCGGGGCGCTGCAGGAAGTCGGCGGTGGTGATGTCCGACAGGTCCTCCAGGCACTCGAAGAAACCGTGCGCGGCCGAACCGCGGGCGTGGACCACGCGCTCGGGAATGCGCTCGTGGTCGAAGTGCATGATCTTCTCGCGCAGGATGAAGTCCTGCAGCAGCACCGGACCACGGGCGCCGGCCTTCAGCGAGTTCTGATTGTCGCTGATCGGCACGCCCTGATTGGTGGTCAGCTGGGTCGGCTCGCCATCAGATTGCTGATGCAGTTCGCCGCCGGCGGGCACGAGCGTTTCGATGCCGGTGGTGGTGTCGGGCGCGGCGATCGGCGGCGCGGCGGGCGCCTTGGACTTGGTCGGCATGGTCGGTCCTGACTTCGAAAAGGGGCGGCGAGAGCGAAGGCGTTGGTGCGAGAAGCGGTGTTTAGGCGCGCGGCGGCGGGGCCAGCTGGGCCATCAGTTCGGCCTTACGGGCCGAGAGCTTCGCGCCCAACGCGATGAGATCCAGATCGGTGGCGCGGACCTCGGGAAAGAGCTCGCTTTCCTCTTCCTCGACATGGTGGCGAACCTGCTCGCCAAGCACCTTGACCTTGGCGTCGTAGAGCGGCTGGTCGGGCAGGCCGGCCTCGATCTGGGCGATCAGAGTCTTGGCGCCCATGTGCTCGACGATCGCCTCGTCGATCAGGTCGCCGTCGCCGGTCTTCTCGCGGGCCGGCGGATAGAAGAACTCTTCTTCGATCTGGGTGTGGACCTTGAGAGCCAAGCAGATCTTGTCGGCCAAGGCCTTCTTTTCGGCCGCGTCGGTCAGGCCGTCATAGGTCTCGAAATAGTCTTCGACCTCACGATGGTCGGCTTCCAGCAGCGCGATGGCGTCGGGGCCTTTCGCCTTCGGCGCGGCCTGGGCCTTGGTCGCGGCGCGCGCGGTCTTGCGGGTGGCCTTGGTCTTCGCCGTCGTAGCCATGGATCAATGTTCCGGATGTGAAGGGGCGATCCTTCAACCGCCCGCCTGGCGGGCCGTTCCGGTAACGATCAAACGATGGGTCTATGGTGGCGCTTGGGCTGACCGGCTGGTCAAGCCGCCGCGCCCGCTCGCAAACTGACCGACAGGCCGGCGGCGTCCCAGTCGAAGACGATCTGGCCGTCCAGCTGTCGAGCGAGGTTGGCCATCAGCCGCGAACCGAACCCCGAGCGCGACGGGGCCGTCACCGGCGGGCCGCCGCGTTCCTCCCACGACAGCGACCAACCCTGCGGCGCGCTGGCCCAACTGACTTCCAGCACACCCTCGCGAACCGACAACGCCCCGTACTTGGTCGCGTTCGTCACCAGTTCGTGCAGGATCATGCTCAGCGGCTGGAGGTGGTCGGCCGGCAAGGCGATCTCGCCGCCCGCCAGACGCACGCGCGCGCCGGCGCTGATCGAGGAGGCCAGCTCGTCGCGCACCACCTCGGCGATGGTTCCACCGCGCCATTGGGTCTTGGCCAGCGTCGATTGGGCCCGCGCCATGGCCTCGATGCGGCCGTGGATGGCGTGGCGGAAGTCGGCCGGGTCGGCCGCGTCGGTCAGGCGCACCACCGACTGGATGATGGCCAGCGAATTGCGGGCCCGGTGGTCGACCTCGCGCATCAGTAGGTCACGCGCGGCCTCGGCCTGCTTGCGGGCGGTGATGTCGATGGCGGTGCCGACCACGCGCAGGCACTGTCCCTGGTCGTCGAACACCCCGCGCCCCTTGGCCGCCACCCAGCGTTCGACGCCGTCCTCGGCCCCGATGGTGCGATATTCGACGTCGTAGAGGCCCTGGGTGGCCGGATCGGCCGCAGCCGCGTACGCCCTGGACGTGGCCTCCAGGTCGTCGGGGTGTAGGCCGCGATAGAAGTCGTCCAGGGTGACCGGAGCGCCAGGCGAATGGCCAAAGAGCGCCCGGACCCGGTCGTCCCAGTAGAGGGCGCCATCGCCATTATCGACGTCCCATAGCCCGACCTCGCCGAACTCGGTGGCCAGGCGCAGCCGGGTCTCGCTTTCCAGCAGGGCGCGTTCGGCGTCCATGCGCTTGGTGACGTCGGAGATCACCGCATAGAGGCCGATCACGACGCCGTCGGCGCCGCGCCGGGGCACATAGTCGACGTGAACGTCGCGAAGGCCGCCGGCTGGATAATCGACCCGGCTTTCGAAGGTCACACGTTCACCCGCCAGCGCCGCGTCGAGGTGCGGCCGGACAGGATCATAGGCCGCACCCAGGACATCCTCGACCAGACGTCCCTGCAGCGCCTCGCGCGGCTGACCAAACCACTGCTCGTAGGCGCGGTTGAGGAACCGATAGCGCTTTTCGCGGTCGACATAGGCGATCAGCAGCGGCGCGGCGTCGGTGATCCTTCGCAGCTCAGCCTCGCTGTCGGCCAGTTCAGCCTGGGATCCGACCCGTTCGACGAAGGCCCATGACCGCTCGGTGACCTCGCGGACTAAGGCAAGCTCCCGCTCCGTCCAGACATGCGGGCCCTTGTGGTGGACCGCCATGAGCGCCCGCAGCCGCCCATCGCGCACCAGCGGCATGCAGATCGTCGCGCCGATCCCGATGGCCTGGAACGTTTGCGCTTCGTGGGCGGCGATCTCGACCAGGTTGTCGTTGATGATCAGCGGCAGGCCGCGAGAGAGATTGGCGACCGCCATCTGGCCAAAGTCGGCCAGACGATAGCGGCCCACGATCGAGGTCGAACCGGGCCCGGCCCAGTCGCCGCGGATGGTGAAGCCGTCCTGGTCGGCGTCCATGTCGGCATAGGCGCAGATCGCCACGCCCATGTGCTCGCCGATCATCTGGGCCGCGCGCATCATCACCGCCTCGGCGCTGGACAGGGCCGAGGTGGCGCGGGTCAGGCGATCCAGGAAGAGCAGGGTGCGCTCGCTTTCTTCGCGCGCAGCGCGCTCCTGGGCCGCCGAGGTGGTCTCGACGCAGACGCACAGGATGCCCGGTATCTCTCCTGCGACCGGAATAGGGCTGTAGGAGAAGGTAAAACAAGCGCGTTGGGCCTGACCATTCCGGTGCAGCACGACCGGCAAATCCTCGTAAAAGGCCGCCGCGCCGCCAAACGCCGCCTCGATGATCGGCTCGATCGTGGGGCGGACCTCGGGCCACACCGTCCAGAATGGCCGGCCCAGGGCGCTTGGATGCTTGTCGCCGAGGATGGGGCGGTAGGCGTCGTTATAGATCAAAAGCCGGTCGGATCCCCAAACCAGGAACATCGGAAAGGGCGCGCTCAAAAGCACATCGACCTGTTGACGCAAGGCCTGGGGCCAGCCCTCCAGCGGACCCAAGCGTGCGCGGACGGCCTCGTCCGCAAGCAAGTCAACCACTTCGCCGCGCGCGGGGACTTGAGGGGCGATCAAGCTCATCAGGGGCGGGGATCCGGCAAGGCGACGTGGAGAGTCGGGCCGTCCTTGCATGCAGCAGCCCATCCGCAACGACAACGTCAAAGCCAAGCTTCGGTTGCGGCGCGCTATCTTCTGATCGGGGATGTGCGACGACCGAGCGGCGCTGTTGGAACGCCCCAGGCCGGCGTGTTGATTTTGCGCACGAAGCAGGAGGAGATCGTCATGAACGATCAAAGCACCAACCAAGACCGCAAGCCGCAGCAGCAGGACCAAAGCGGCCAGCAGCGCGCGCCCGAGCAACAGAACGAGCAGGGCCAAAACCGCGGCGCCGAGAAGACGGGTGAGCGGATCGACACCGACGGCGATGGTCGCACCCGCGATCCCAACGACACGCGTCCGACCGACGACGGCGGGCGGGGCGAGCCGGTTCAGCGGTGAGCTGCTAGATCACGAAGGAGGCCGGGTCTCACGCCCGGCCTTTTTTGTTTCCAGGGCGGCGCGATCGAACGCCGCGCCACCACGGCGGTGTGGGACGGGGCGAGAATGCGCAACGCGCCGATCCTCGCCCCTGACCCCAGTGCGCCGGCTCCGAGGAGGGCCTTAGGGCTAAGGCAACGCTAGCGAAGAAAGCTTGGCTTGTCTGTCTGCTCGCCAACGAAACAAAGCCTTCAGCCGCCAGGCGCGACAGAACGGATGGCTTGGGGCGGCGTTGTCTTTCCACAGACTATAGGAGAGACAAACATGGCCACCGGCAAGGATCCGCAAACCGCTGACGGCCTGGGCGGCGTACACAACGTCACCCAGCCGCGTGCGCCGGTTCCGGACTATCCGGCCGCCGCGCCGCCAAAGGCCGCTGCGCCCGGTCCTATCCCCGCCGTCGACAGCGTCATGGTCGAAGACTCCGATCAGGTGGGTAAGGTCGTCCATGCCCAGCCGGTCGCGCAGGCCGCTCCCTTTGATGGGCGCACAGCCGCCGACGAGGCCTCGGCTTGGGCCGCCGAAAAGGATCGCGAACGCGACTAGACCGAGCCGCCGAGCGTGGCGACGAGCGCCGCGTGGCCGGCCTGGGCGTCTTCCCAGCTTGTATAGCCGCGTGTGTCGACGACCTCGCCATCCTCAAAAGTCGCCGACTCGAAAACGATCGGGCGCTCAAAGCCTGGTGATGCGGCCGGGCCCCGGTCCATGCCGGTGAACACCGTCGAGACCTCAAGGCGCGGGTTGATTTGCGTCTTGGCCACGATGCGCCGGCCGTCCAGCTGCGCCGCGCGCATCCAGGCGCGCCAAGCGTCAGGATCGGGCTCGGCCACCGGGACTGGGCCGTCGAGGATGTAGCTGAGGGTCGTGGCGGGGATCATCGTCGCCAGCCTAGCAGAAGTTGCGGCTACGGCGAGCCCAGGCCAGGTCGCCGCCGTCCGCGCCCTGATCCTTCAACGTCGCCAGCACGCCCGTCAGGTCATGGAGCTTGTAGGCCACCAGGTGGACAACCTCGCCCTCGCGCTGGATGCGGCCATCGACGCCGAGCAGGTGCGCGCCCAGCGCGATGCGGGTCTGGGCCTCATAGAGCGTGCGCCAGACGATGACATTGGTCTCGCCGCTCTCGTCCTCCAGGGTCATGAACATCACCCCCTTGGCCGTGCCGGGCATTTGACGCACCAGCACAAGCCCCGCGGTCCGCACGAATTGGCCGTCACGCGCGGCAGTGGCGGCCTGGCAGCTGACAAGGCCAAGGTCCTTGAGCGCCGGGCGCAGCAACGCCAGCGGATGGCGGCGCAGGCTATGGCCTAGGTGGCTATAGTCCTCGACGATCTCGCGTCCTTCGGTCATGGCTTTCAGGCCGGCCGCCGGCTCGTTGAGTTCGCTGGCGCCGGCCTGCTCGAAGAGGGGCAGGGCCGCTTCGCGCAGGCCCTTGATCGCCCAGCCGGCCTCGCGGCGCTGCAAGCCAAGGCTGGGCAGGTACGCGTCGGCCTCGGCCAGGCGCGAAAGCGCCCCGGTCGGGGTTTGGGCCCGCCGCCAGAGGTCCCGCAGGGAGGCGTAAGGGACATCGCCCCGCAGCGCCACGAGACGCACGGCGTCGGCCTCGGCCAAGCCCCGCACGCGACGAAGTCCAAGCCGCACGGCGAATGATCCGTCGGGCTTTTCCTCCAGGGTCGTGTCCCAACGCGAGGCGTTGACGCAGACGGGCCGGATTTCCACGCCGTGGCGCTGGGCGTCCCGCAGGATTTGCGCGGGCTGATAGAAGCCCATCGGCTGGCTGTTGAGCAGGGCCGCGCAGAAGACGTCGGGGTGGTGGCACTTGAGCCAGGAGGAGGCATAGGCCAACAGCGCGAAGCTGGCGGCATGGCTCTCTGGAAAGCCGTAGCTGCCAAAGCCCTCCAGCTGGCTGAAGGTGGCCTGGGCGAAGTCGGCCGGATAGCCGCGCGCCACCATGCCGCCGACCAGCTTGTCCTTGAAATGGCTCACCCCGCCAGTGAACTTGAAGGTGGCCATGGCCCGGCGCAGCTGGTCGGCCTCGCCCGGGGTGAAGCCGGCGCACTCGATGGCCACGCGCATGGCCTGCTCTTGGAAGAGCGGCACCCCAAGCGTCTTGCCCAGCACCTTTTCGAGCTCCGGCGTGGGGTAGGTGACCGCCTCCTTGCCCTCGCGTCGGCGCAGATAAGGATGGACCATGTCGCCCTGGATCGGTCCTGGCCGTACGATCGCCACCTCGATGACCAGGTCGTAGAACGAGCGCGGCTTGAGCCTGGGCAGCATGCTCATCTGGGCCCGGCTCTCGATCTGGAAGACGCCCAGCGTGTCGGCCCGGCGGATCATCGCGTAGGTGCGCGGATCCTCAGGCGGCACGCTGGCAAGATCCAGCGCCACGCCCTTTTGATCCTTGAGCAAATCAAAACCGCGCTTGAGGCAGGTCATCATGCCCAGCCCCAGGACATCGACCTTCATGAATTTCAGTTCGTCGATATCGTCCTTGTCCCATTCGATGATCTGGCGGTCCTTCATCCGCGCCGGCTCGATGGGCACGAGCTCATCGAGGCGGTGCTCGGTCAGGACGAAGCCGCCAGGGTGCTGGCTGAAGTGGCGTGGGGTGTTGAGCAGCTGCTGCGCCAGCTCCAGGGTCAGGCGCAGGCGCCGGTCGGAAAGGTCCAGCCCGATGCCGCGAGCATGCTTTTCCTCGATCTGCTCGCGCGAGAAGCTCCAGATCTGGCTGGAAAGGCCCTTGGTCATGTCCTCGGGCAGGCCCAGCACCTTGCCCACGTCGCGCACGGCGCCTCGCGGGCGAAAGCGCTGGACGACCGCGACGATGGCGCTGCGCTGGCGGCCATAGGTCTCGAAGATCCACTGCATGACGGTTTCGCGGCGCGCATGCTCGAAATCCACGTCGATGTCGGGCGGCTCGTCGCGCTCCTGGCTGACGAAGCGCTCGAACAAGAGGTCGTTGCGCTCGGGATCGATCGAGGTGATGCCCAGGACGTAGCAGACGGCCGAATTGGCCGCCGAGCCGCGGCCCTGGCAGAGGATGTCCTGCTCGCGCGCATAGGCGACAATGGCGTTGACGGTCAGGAAATAGGGCGCATAGCCAAGCTCACCGATCAGCCGTAGCTCATGGTCCAGAAGTTTGCGAACCTCTGGCGTCACCCCGTCGGGAAAGCGCCGCGCCGCGCCCGCCCAGGTCAGACGCGCCAGGGTCTCCTGGGCGGTCTCGCCTGCCGCGCCAACTTCGCGCGGATACTGGTAGCTCAGTTCGGCGAGCGAAAAGCGGCAGCGGCGGGCGATCGCCAGCGAGGCGGCGATGGCCGCACCATGGCGAGGGAAGAGCCGCGCGATCTCGGCCGGGGCCTTGAGGTAGCGGTCGGCGTGACGATCGCGCTTGAAGCCGACATCGTCGATGGTGGTGTTCTCGCGGATGCAGGTGACGACGTCCTGCAGGAGACGGCGATCGCGATGGTGGAACAGCACCCGGTTTGTAACCACCGGCGTCACCCCCGCCTGCCGCGCCAGGCCCTCCAGCTCATGCAGGCGCAGCGCGTCGCCCGGCCGCCGGCGCAAGGTCAGGGCCAGGTGTGTGTCGGAGCCGAAGATCGCCGCCAGGCGCTTGAGTTGCTGGGCGCAGATGTCGTCGGCCTGATCGGGAACCAGGATGGCGATCAGCCCTTCAGCGTGGGCGGCCAGGTCGGTCAGGTCAAGGTCGCACGCGCCCTTACCGGCCCGCAACTTGCCCAGCGACAGCAGCCGGCAAAGCCGTCCATAGGCGGCGCGATCGGTGGGATAGACCAGGACCGTCATGCCATCGCGCAAGACCAACTCGCAGCCGACGATCAGCCGCACGCCCGTCTCCTTGGCCGCGATGTGGGCGCGCACCATGCCCGCCAGGCTGTTGCGGTCGCAGATCGCCAGGGCGCGATAGCCCAGCCGCGCGGCCTCGTCGAAAAGTTCGCCAGGCGAGGAAGCGCCGCGCAGCAACGAGAAGTGCGAGGCGCATTGCAGCTCGACATAATCACCATCGTCGTCATGGACTTGCGAGGCTTTGCTCATCCAAATACTCCGGCCATGAACCAGCGCTGTGAGCCCGTGGCGGCGTCCTCGCCGTCGCCATCGCGATAGATCCAGTAACGCTCGCCGCCCTCGTCCTCGACCTGGAAATAGTCGCGGGTGCGGGCCAGTTCGGCATCGGCCTTCCACCATTCTCCAAACACCCGCTCGGGGCCGTCGGCCCGCCGCACACGCCGACGCACGCCGCGCCAGGTGAAAGCGGCCGGCGGCTGGTCCGGGAGCAAAGCGACCGTCTCGATCGGTTCGGGGCGAGGAAAAAAGCGCGTGGGCCGCGGCCAGTCGATCGGCCAGGAAAAGGCCGCCGGGCTCTCCAGAGGCGGGGCCTTGCGAACGCTGCGCTCGGGAATGTCGCTGTCGGCGCTGGCCAGGCGGTAGACGTGCTCGGGGCCCAGCCGATTGGCCAGGGTGTCGATCAGCCCCGACAGATCGGCGGACGCCGGGCCGCCCAGAGCATCGTCCTGGCGATAGGCCAGGGGCTCAGCGCCGGGGGCGGCCAGCACCATCCGATCGACGCCAAAGCCTGGGTCGATGGTCTCAAGCTTGTCGCAAAGCAGTTTGGCGAGCCGGGCCGCGTCGCGCGAGGGCGCCGCCAGGCCCAGCCGCGCGGTCTCGATGCGGTTGTCGACCCGGAAGAAGAAGGCGTCCAGGCCCTTGGCCCCCAGACCCGCGGCCTCCAGCGCCGCGCAGAGTTCCACGGTGAGCGCGCACAGGTAACGAGCCAGGGTTTCGGGCGCGCCGATCGGCTCGGCGAAGACGCGACTGGCCCGAAGGGTTTCGGGCGCCAGCACCGGTTCGATCGGCTCGCGCTCGCGTCCCAGGGCCTGGTCCAGGCGCCGGATGGGCTCGAACCCGAAGCGATGGGCCAGCGGTCCCTTGGCCGTGGCCTCCAGTTCGCCGATGGTGTCAAAGCCGGGCTTGGCCAAGGCCTGGACGAGATCGGCGGGCAGTCGCAGCGCCGCCACCGGCAGGGGATGAAGCTCGCGTCCCAGCGCGCCGGGCGGCACGACGAAGATCGGCCGCGGGCTGTAGCGGGCCAGGGCGTGCGCGCCGCCCCAACTGTCGGCGATCGCCACCTTGACGCTCAGGCCCGCCTTGGTGAGCCGATCGCGGATGTCGATCAGCATCTTCTCTTCGCCGCCAAAGAGATGGGCGCAGCCGGTTGCGTCGATGACCAGGCCATCGGGCGGATCGGCGGCCACGGTGGGCGAATAGAGCCGCTGGGCCCACAGCGCCAGGCGCTGAAGGGCCGCAAGGTCGCCGGCCGCGTCGAGCTCGTGCAGGACAAGGCCGGGGACCAGCGCGGTGGCGTGGGCCACGGCCTGGCCCACCCGCAGGCCCGCCTGGGCGGCGAGGCGATTCATATGGGCCACAGCGCGCCGACGGCCGATCCGCCCGACCATGACGATCGGGCCCTCGACCCCCTCAGGCGACGACGCGGCCGGGCTCGCCCGGCGCTGGCCACGGGCCAGCCGGTCGGTGGGCCAGCGGGGCAGGAAGACGGAGATGACCCTTTGTGTCACAGGCTTCTAGCTCGATGTCGAAGGCGTCGCCGGCGCGGCAGCGGAGGAGTTCGAGGAACCAGCGGGAGCGGCCAAGGCCGGGCACCCGTGGCGGAAGGGGCGAAGAGGGCAGGGGCGAGACCCGCCAGCGTGTTTCGGCCGCGGTCGGCTGGCCCAGATCCGCCGCGTCCGCCACCCGTTTCCATCTTCGGACCGCGATGCACAGCGACCCGGTCTTTTCGGCCGCCAGCTGCAGGCGCCGCGAAGCGGTCATGGAGAGTTTGCCGACCTCGCCGACCACCCCAGCCAAGCCGCGCCAGCGCAGGCCTTCCTCCATCGCCGCCAGCACGCCGGCTTCATCGCCGGCGTCGGCGAAGATCACCCGCTCAGGCGCCAGGCCCACTTGCGCCAAGGAAGGAGCGAAGAGATCGGCCTGGCGGCGGCACCAAAGGACCTGGCCGCCGGCCCGGGCGACCACCCCTGCCGCGAACCTGGCCGCGGCTGCCCCATACAAGGCCTCGTTGGCGCCGCCGGCCACCTCGTGCAGCGCCCCCAGCGCCAGGCCCCCGCCCGGCAGGCGCGCGTCCAGCGAGGCCACGCCAAACGGCAGGACCGCGCGGGTGACGCGGTCCTGGGCTTCCAGGGCGCGGACCTGACGGCGCACCGCGGCGAGCGCGGCGCGGCGTGAAGACGGCGTGAGGAGCGGGGCGGGTGTCAGGGTCATAGCCGGGATCAAACGAAGTTGTTCTAGCTTTGTTCTCGGCTTGGCCGTGGAGTCAATCAGCTCTCGGCTGCGGCGCAGGCGCGCGCCCCATCTGAAATCCAGGCCCGGCAAGGCCTGGGGCGGAATCGGAATTTTTCACTGGCGACCGAAGCTGACGTAAGCGTCGCCTTGTCGGGCCCGCCAGCGAGGTTCGTCCGCGCCATCGCTGTGGCGGAAAGGCGCAATGGGCGCCATGGGGGAGGAGGCGAGAGACCCCGGTCTGGAGACCTGGGCCAGGACGGGCTTTAGGACTCTGACTTGGACTTTTACGCTGGGAACGTGCCTCGTCCCCCTGGCCCGTGGGTTACTCCTCGTGCGGCGCCGCCAAAGCCGCCAAGCGCTGGGCTGGATCAGGTTCGATCTCCTGGCAAAGGCGTTCGACCAGCAGCGCCTGATAGGCGGCGGCTTGTCGTGGCGCGGGCCCTTGCGCCAGGGCCTGGGCGAAGGCCTGGCGCACGGCCTCATCGGGGCCGGACTCAAGGGCGATGGCCTTGTCGATCTCCAGGGCCGCGTGAGCGGCGCGACGCACCAATCCCTCGGGCGCGCCTTGGGCCTCCGCGCCCAGCCACGTCTCGCCGGCGAACCGCCAGACCGTGAACCGCAAGGCCATCACGCCGCGCCGGGCAATGGCGCGCCAATAGTCGATTGGCGCTTGGTTTTGCGACAGCAGCGACCTCATCGCGATTCAACGCGTATGAGGCGGCATAGGTTTAAGCCGTCGAGCCGGCGAGCGCGCCGTCCTTGGTCGCCAGCCGGCTCATTCGTGACAGGCGCGCGTGAAAAGGCGCCAGGTCGGGCCGCTGGGCGACCAGCGGCTGTAGGGCCGCGGCGACCGGCAGGGCCAGGGCCGGGGTTTCTTCGGCCAATCGCGTGGTGACCGCCACGATCGTGCGCAGATCAGGCGCCAGCAACCGGCGATGCTGGTCTTCCAGCCGCCAGTACCAGCGCCGGTCACCCTCTTCGGGAAAGTCGGCTAGGGCCTTCTCGCAGTCGAGGATCAGGGCGGCCAGGCGCTGTTCGACGCCGATGGTCTGCGCGCAAAGGCGAAAATCGTGCTCAAGCATGGCGTCCCCCTGAACCGATGACGTCGCCGACCAACGCCTCCCGCCCTGAGCGGGGGAAATCCGATGGGCTAAGCGGCCGCGACCTCGCGCTTGGGCGGCGGGTCGATAACCCGCAGATCTGTCTCCGGCAAGGGCCGCTGTAGAGCGATGGCCTCAGTCCAAGGAGCGCGCAACCAGACCTCGACCTCCTCGGCGCTGCGCAGGAACACGGGCATGGCCTTCTTGTGATATGGCGCGACAATGGCGTTGGGGCTGGTGGTCAAGAAGCCGAACACCTCCATCTCCTCCCAGCCGGCCTTGATGGTCTTGACGCAGGCGTGCGGCGTCCAGACTCCGGCGAAATAGGCGAACGGCGCGCCGACCTGCGCGAACCACACCGGCTTGAGCGAGCGTGTCAGGTCTTGGTCGGGTTCGCTGAAGGCCGTGATGGGGACGACGCAGCGGTTCTCCACCGCCTGCCAGCGTCGCCAGTGTGGGTTTTCCAAGTCGCGGATGTTGGTGATCCCCGGATCCGGCTCCATCCGCAGCAAGCTGTCGTAGTCGTAAGGCTTGCCCTGGCTTTGCAGACGGGCGACGCGCTTGTCGGCCAGCTCGGTCATGCGCTTGCGCGACGAGGGCATTCCCCAGCGGGCGAAGTGCGCCTGGTGTTCGCCGGCCGGGCCGAGCCGGACAGTGGGCGCCAGGCGGTTGGGGCCGATGAACTGAGGGTAGGTGAGATCGACGTTCGAGGCCTCGAACGCCACCCCGCCGGGAAGGCTCAGATGGGTCTTCAGCAGCTCCTCGTGGGCCTTGGCCCAGCCGAAGATGTCGTAATAAAGCTCATAGAGGTTGCACATCGCGCAAACGTCTCCGAGAGAGGTCGCCAGCCTAGGGCGCCGCCAGGGGCGGGGAAAGCCGACCGCCGCTCAGGCGGCCGGCCGCAGCCAGACCCGCGCATGCCACCAGCCCCGCGGCGCGAACACCGGATCGCCAAGGCCGTCGAAGAACATCTCGACATGCTGGGCGCGCGGATGGGCGATCAACGCCTCGCAGGGCGCGCCGGGTCCATGCAGCTCGACGTCGGCGGGACGGGCGGGAGCCTCGTCGGCGAGTGACGGCGCGCAGGCGTTCGCCGGCTCCAGCCAGACGACAAGCCCGCCATTAGGGGCGGACTGGACATGGCGCACGAAGGGCAAGGCTTCGAGGTAGCCAGGATCGCCGCTGACGCCGTCGAGTTCCACGGCGCTCAGCGACAGCACGGTCGCGGGATGAGCGGGGGTCATGTGAACGAATATAGAACATTAACGAATGGGTGGCGAGTCGCCAGGGTGTCGCAGGCCATGTCACTGTTCAGCGCAGCTGGCTGTCCTTGCTGCCGCGCCGATTGATGCCCCCGATCACATGGCGCTTGTCGCGACCCGCCTGACAGGCGACGCAGGTGCGCACGCCGGGCAACGCCTGACGGCGGGCGAGCGGAATGTCTTCGTCGCATTCGTCGCAGGTCAGCGCGCTTTCGCCACTGGGCAGGCGCGCGCGGGCATGCAGGACGCCATCGATCACCGTGTCTTCGATTTGGTCCAGAACGCCCCCGTCATGGGTCCAACCACCGGCCATGGAAATTTTGATCTCCCGTGTGTTGTCAGGGCCTTAGATGGGAAGTCCTAACCCTGCCCACCAGACCGCGGACGGCTTGAGGAGGCTGGCGAATTGTCGCGGCGGCGCCTAGATCACCGCCCGGATCAGCCCTAGCGATCGGGCCTCCTCGGCCTCGATGTACCAATTCTCCGGGGCGCGCTCGAGTACGGTGCCCATGTCGACCGAGGACCCAGCGATCAGGTTGGCGAAGCCCTCGTTCTGGATAGCAATCGAATGTTCGATCTCATGCAGCACCGCCTTGACCGAGGCGACGCACGAGGTCAGCGGTCCGTTAAGCTCAAGCGTCTTGTTGAGCTTGCGCTCGTGGATCATCAGGCGGGTCCCGCGCGTCAGGTAGCGGTTGGCGGGGGCAAAGAAGCTCATGAAAGTCGCGCCGGCCGAATAGATCGCCGCCTTGCCCAGGAATGCGAAGCGCCGGTCGGGAGAAACCTCGCTGTGAAAGCGGACGTCCTCGCCCATCATTCGGGCGACCTCGGGGTCGCCGCCCAAGGTCGACAACTCCACGATCACTAGGTTCTGGTCGGCGCTGGCCAGTTGCTCGCGGAAAGCCTTGTACATGTCGTAATCGACCGGTCCGGCTAGCAGGATGCGGGGGCCGGCGAACGCCGCCGGCGGCAGGGTGAGGCCATCGTCAGCCATGGTGACGAACCCGTCGCTCATGCGGCCAAATCCCGAGCCGGGGCCGCGGCCGGTGTATAGGTCTCGGCCCACCAACGGCCAACGCGAGCGCCCGCCGCGTCCAGCAAGACGATCTCGCTTTCATGTCCGCGGACGTTGGCGCGTGCGGCCAGCCAGCGCGCGCGACGTTCGGCGGCTTGGAAATCAGGCAGCAAGGCCCACTGCGCCGCATCCTGCAGCTGGACCCGCCAGCCGTCAGCGGCGGGGTAGACAAGGTAGGTGAACACGAAAAGCGCTCCGGCCAGATCTGGGCGAGCAGCAACGAATTAGGGCAGCTTGCGGTTCCGATGGCGCCAGGCCGGCTCCGAATCCTCGCGCGCAAAGATCAAATGATCGCCTTCGCGGCGGCGAACGCGGTTCCGCGTCCAACGCATGCTTTCGCGCGTTTAGGCCGACGACACCCGCTAGGCCCGAACGCCCATCGCAAGGAGGCTTTGATGCTCGAGACCCCGTCGGCTGATCCCGCACATGCCGCGCCCATCCCCGCGCCGGCCGCGCCGGAAGGAGCGGATCTGTTGGTCCTCGGCAAGCCTCATGACGAGGCGTTTTGGGATCAGCATCCCGATGTCGAGCGCTACAAGGTGACGATGAAGGCCGGCCAAGCGCAGGTCGAGGATTGGGAGGTGCTGGTCTGGCTCAAGCCTGGCCAAGAAGGCGCCACGGGCGTGGCCGAACGCGGCGAGGTTCCCGATCGCCCCGCCGATGCGACTTTCGAGGTCCACGCGGCGCACGACCTGTCTTTCTTTGCCCGTCATCCGCAAATCGCCGCCTGGCGCGCGGCCATCGCCCTCAACGAACACGGACCCGGCGCGGTCCATACCGTGGAGGTGTGGATGCGGCCCGCGCGCTCGGCGAACGGTCTACAAGGTTAGGCGATTTGGTCCATGCGGCACTGCTCGGGCGCCTTGTCGGGCCGAAAGCGGATCAGCCGCGTGCCATGGCGAAAACGCCCGCCCGAGACGTGGTCGAAGGAAACCTCGACCACGACCTGGGGCTCCAGCGGCGTCCATTGGCTGGATCGCGCATCCGACCAGCGACTAGGTCCGCCCGGCGCATCGCCGGTGAAGCCCGTGCCGCCTGCCAGGGCCTCTAGGCGCTGGGTCAACGCGGTCCGGTCGACGCCGGCCAAGCCAGAGGTATGGCCGACATGGTCGAGGCGACCAGCCTCGTTATAGAGGCCCAGCAGCAATGAGGCGACAAGCTGGCTGTCCTTGCCATAACGAAAGCCGCCGACCACGCAGTCGGCCGTACGCTGGCGCTTGACCTTGATCATCGCCCGCTCGCCCTGGGCGTAGGGGCCATCCAGCCGCTTGGCTACGACCCCCTCCAGCTTGCCCTCGTCGAGCCAGGCTTGAGCGACGGCGAGATCGGAGGTTCCCGGCGTTAGGGTGATGTCGGTGGTTGCTTGACGGGCCAGGAAGGCGGCCAGCGCCGCATGGCGATCACGCAGCGGGCGGCCACGCAGGTCCTCGCCATCCGGCGCCTGTAACATGTCAAAGAGCGCCAGGACCGCCGGGGTCTCTTGGGCCAGACTATCGATGCGGCTCTGGGCCGGATGCAGCCGCAGTTGCAGGGCCTCGAACGAGAAGGCGCCATCCACAGGGATCAGCAGCTCGCCGTCGATGGCGAAACTGTCCTGCGGCAGCGCCGCAAGCCGAGCGACCACTTCGGGAAAGTAGCGGGTCAGTTGCTTGCCTGACTTGGCCTGCAAGACGACGTTGGGGCCTTGGCGGAAAGCCAAGCACCGGAAACCATCCCATTTTGGCTCGAACCACCAACCGTCGTCAGCGGGAAGGACGGCCGCCGAGCGTGCTTCCATGGCCTTGGCTTCCAGAAGGACAACCCTGCTCATCAGGCTTGGCGCCTGCCTTCAGCCGGATCGCCCGCCGGACCAAGTCGACCATCATTGGGCGAGGCTGGGATCTTGCCGGGCGCCGCGGGCGCGGCCTTCGGCGGCGGAGCGGGGTCCTTATCAGGCTTGGTCATGGCGGTATCTTTCCAGCCGTCTACGAAGCGCCCCGCGTCGCGGCCTGTTCCACCTCGGAGCCAGGTTGGCAGCCGCTGGCGCAGCCACTCCACACCATCTGGCCGGCCTCTCCGCGGACGCAGATCCGCAAGGAAATGGCGGTGTGACTGGAAAGGCCGTGATCGCGAAGAATTTCCGAGACCAGCAGCAACGCTTGTCGGATCGCCGCGTTCTGATCCGCTGCCTCGACGATTTCGGTGGTCGCCGCGCCGTCACTGTCGATGTCGAAGTGATAGGTGCTCATCGCTGCACGCTAGGCAGCCTTTGATGAACAGGAGCTGATGGGAGATGGAGGCATAGATGGGTGATCGATTGATCTCCAAGCTTAACCTTCGAGACGACCTTACCTCCGCCGAGCAGGACATTCTCGCCGATGTCCTGGGGCCCGAACGCCACCATCCGGCCGGCGTCGACCTGGTCGAGCCCGGCGCCAGGCCCGACCACGTGACCCTGCTGGTCTCGGGATTTTGCGGGCGCTACGGCATCTTGCGCGGCGGGCGACGCGTCTTCTCCGCGATCAACGTAGCCGGCGACTTCATCGATCTGTTCGGCTTGCTGATCCCTCAACTCGATTATGGCGTAGTGGCCCTCACACCCTGCGTCACCGCCTCGGCGCCACACGAAAAGCTGCGGCGCATCAGCGAGGATCATCCGCACCTGACGCGCATGCTGTGGCTGGAAACGGCGCTCGAGGGCGCGGTCCATCGCGAGTGGCTCTTGGGCATGGGCCAAGACGCCGTGGGGCGCCTGGCCCGCTTTCTTTGCGAGATCGTCGCCCGCTTGGACGTGGCCGGCCTGGTCGAGGATAACGCCTTTGAACTTCCCCTGACCCAGACCCAGCTCAGCCAGATTCTGGGCATGACCTCCGTGCACCTGAGCCGCACGCTCAAAGCGTTGCGAGCGACCGGTTCGGTGGCGTGGCAAGGTCATCATATCCAGATCCTCGATCGAGAACGGCTGATGGCGGCGGGCCAGTTCGATCCGACCTACCTGCGGCCGTATCGTGAAGCGGTCTGAGGATCGGCCGCTTCACGACAGCAGTCGTCCTAACCCAAGCCTCCGCCGCGCCGCGCGTTCCCGATAGGCTCGGCGGACGATCAATTGATCGCGTCCGCCCAATCAGGAGCGCCGACCGCGCGACGGCGCCGGCTTCACGGGCGGCTCAACCTCGGGATCGGTTTGCGGCCGAAAAGCCTGCGGGTCGAAATCGCCGAGCGCGGCCAGCCGGTCCCAGTCGAGGATTTGCAGGCCGCCATTCTTTACGACAGCCAAGCCATCGTCGCGCAGCGCGCGTAGCACTCTATGGATATGGACCACCGACAGGCCGAGGGCATCGGCGATGTCTCCTTGCACCGCGGGGAAAGCGCATCGATCGTCCTTGGCCAAGCCCAGGGTCTTCTGGCGCCAGTAGATCTCGCAAAACAGGTTGGCGGTGCGCGCCGCCGCAGACCGCCGTCCCAGGCTGATCATTCCGTTTCGGTGGGCGCGAGCTTCGGTGAGGACTGCCCGGCAAACCGCCGCCAGGAAACTGCCTTGGTCTTGCAGAAGGCCTTGAAGCTCCCGCCCATCGAGCCTGCGGACCTCACAAGGCCCGAGCGCTCGCACTTCGTAATCGGTCACGGCAAAAAGGCCGGCCAGGTCGATCAGGTCTCCGGGGGTGGCCACACCAAAAATCTGCCGCGCGCCATCGCTCAGCATGGTCTGTTTAACGGCCAAGCCTCGGGCCAGCAGGCGCAGTCGAGAGCGCTCGCCGGCGGGCAGAATGACCTGGCCGGCTTCGAACGTCTCCGACGTCAGGACGCACTCGGAAAGGCGCTCGCGCACGCCCTCCCGCAAAGGACCAAACCGATCCAGGCTGGCGATCAAAAGACGGTTCAAGCCGCCGGACCCAGCTCAGCGCGACCCACCACAGCGATACAGTTTTCTTGACGCCAAACCTCGACCGCCTCGCAGCTGAGATGCTCGACAAGAAGCTTCCGGGCGCGCTGGGCCGGGTCTACGGTCTCGACGTCGAGATCGACGAAGGTCGTCCGTTGGTCGCCGGCGACGCCGATGAAGATGAGCGGTTCGAGCAATGAGACCTCCGGATGGTCGAGAGTCTAGGCTCATCACCCGCGGTGCGCGTTGATCTAGGTTATCGGGCCGATCTTTTGATGGCCGCGCCGGTCTTCGAAGAGGAGAGGGGAGGTTTCCCCGTACGCCATGTCACCAGCCCCCGTGATCACCCCGCTGATCGAAAAGATGGCCCGCCGCGACGTCATCACGCCGGTCGAGCGCGAAGCGTTGGCCAAGCTGTTAGGACCTACGCGAAGAGTGCCTGCCGGCAAGGCCTTGGTTGAGCCGGGCGACCGCCCGCATTTCAGCACGTTCGTGGTGAGCGGCTTTTGCGCCCGCTTCACCTTGACGCCCACCGGAGGGCGGCAACTGACCGAGATCAATGTCGCCGGCGACTTCGTCGACCTGCACAGCCTACTGATGCGCCAGATGGACCACGGGGTGGTGGCGCTGGCCGACTGCGTCGTCGCCCCGGCCGCCCATGAGGATCTTCGACGCCTTACCGAGCAGCACCCCCACTTGACCCGTCTGCTGTGGCTAGAAACGGTGGTCGATGGAGCCATCCATCGCCAGTGGCTTGTGGCGCTTGGCCAACAGAACGCCGCCAGCCGTTTGGCGCATCTGATCTGTGAACTTTATTTGCGTCTGGAAGCGGCGGGCATCGCTCGGGACCTGACGTTTAGCCTCCCCATGACCCAGGTGGATCTAGGCGATGTCCTGGGTCTAACCCAAGTCCACGTCAATCGCGTCCTGATGGACCTTCGCCGCCAGGGTCTCGTCGAATGGAAATCCGGCCAGGTGACGATCAACGATTGGGACGCGCTCGTGCGTCTTGGCCAGTTCAACCCGGTCTACCTGCGTCTGCAGAGCGATCCGGTCTGACGCTCAAATGATCCTGGCGGAACGACGCCATTTCCGAGCGCGTTGCCGCCAGCAGCCATTCGGGGAGAACCCCGTCGAAGGCCGGATAGGTGGGGTCGACGTGTGGAATGATCATAGCAGGCCCGTGGCGCAGGCCGCGGTCGGGGACCCGAGCTTTGGGGATCGAGGCATGTCGGCCAAGACTGCGGCGCTGCTCGGGTTGCTTACGGCGCTCGACGCGGCAGGCTACGACTTCATCACGCCGACCCCGTCAGTCAGTCGCCGAGGCCTTGAGCGGCGCCTGTCGCAACACTCGCGATTGCGGGCCATCTTCGGCTGGAGCCAACCCTTCGCCCCCTGTGACCTGGACCCCGCGCTGCTGGCCCTGGCCGAGGAAGCGCAGGTCTTGGTGCAAGAGGGTGATCTCTACCGCTGCCAGGTGAGGGTTTCCCGGTTAGCCGGCCTGCTCTTTTTGCACTCGGCGTTTCCGGCCAATGCGAGCGACGCGGTCTTCCTAGGGCCCGATTCCTACCGTTTTGCCCGCCTCATCGCCCAGGCGACGTCGGATCAGGCTGTCGCCGCGATCGCCGAGATCGGATGCGGCGCCGGGGTTGGCGGGCTGGTAGCCTCACGTCTCCACCCCACCGCGCGGCTGGAGCTGGGCGACGTCAATCTGGCGGCGCTGGAACTGGCGCATGTGAACGCGACCCACGCCGACGTGGCCGCCCAAATCCGCAAAAGCGACGGCATGACCGCGTTAAACGGCCCCTACGACCTGATCGTAGCCAATCCGCCCTATGTGGCAGGGGTGTCTGGGCGCGCCTACAAGGACGGCGGCGACATGCACGGCGCCCGTCTGGCGCTCGATTGGACCCAACAGGCGATGGAGCGGTTGAGCCCAGGCGGCCGGTTCGTGCTCTACACCGGTAGCGCCATTCTCGACGGCGGCGTCGACGCCCTGCGCCAGGCGCTGGAGGACCGGGTGTCAGCCGCGTCTCTGCGCATGCGCTATGAGGAACTCGACCCCGACATCTTCTCGGGCGAACTGCGACGCGAAGCCTACGCCGACGTCGAGCGCATCGCGGCGGTTGGCGCGGTGATCGAAAGGCCGGTCTAGTCCAGTGCGCGCGGCTGGCCATGCGGCCGTCGCGTCGTCAGGTTCAGGCCATCGCCACTGGCCAGCACATGCAGCCGGACGTCGAAGATCGATAAGGCCCGTTCGGCCCTCGCCTCTGCGATGTTCGACGCGCTGACGCCTTCGGCGTCGACGACGTAGACCGCCCCGCTGCCGATCACCTTGAAGTCATCGCCCTCCAGCACGATGGCGGTGTCCTCGTCGATGCCGACGCCCAGCACGCGGGGGCTTTGGGCGACCGCGCCGAGCAACCGGCCGATGCGGCCGCGTTCGGCGAAATGTTGGTCGATGATGGCGTCACGCACCAGTCCCAGACCCGGCGCCATCTGCAGGTCCCCGATGCGGTGGGTCTCGGCGCTGGCTCCGCGCACCATCATGGTGTCGCTCATCACCGAGGCTCCGGCCGATGTGCCGGCTAGCACCCCGCCACCGCGCCAGATGTCTCGGATGCGGGCCTCGATGGGGGTGTCGCCGATCTGGCTGCTGATCCGCAGTTGGTCGCCTCCGGAAAAGAACACGCCGGCTGCCCCGTCTAGAAGCGCCAGCTTTTCGGCCGCGTGGGTCTCGGCGCGATCTTCGATGTAGAGCTCGACGAGGTCGGTGACGCCCAGCGATCCAAAGGCCTTCTGATACGTTTCGAAATAGCCCTCCGGCGCGTGGGAGGCGATGGTGGCCAGCACCAGGCGTCCGCCGTTCAGGCGCTCGGCCACCGCCTTGAGAATAACCTTGTCGCCTTCCTTGTCCTCATGGCCGCCAATGATGATCAAGGGGCCTTCGGTCGAGCGGATGGTCATGCGAGGTCCTTTTCAGCGTCCTGGCTTCTGTGGGTGAAGGCTTTGGCGGGCGTGTCCTGACGCGCGTGGGCGACGGCGAACTGAGCGCTGGAATGGCCCCAGCCGACCCGTCCTTCGGCATCGATCACGATCAGGCCAGCCTCGCCGCCAACCTTCTCCAGGCGACCTAGGGCCGCCTTGATGGCAGCGTCCGGCGGCAGGGCTTCCAGGCTCTGCATCAGGCGAGCGGCCAAGGTCGTGCGGATCAGGCTTTCGCCATCGCCCGAAAGCGACACGCCACCGACGGCGTTGTCGGCATAGAGGCCGCAGCCGGGGAGGGGACTGTCTCCCACGCGGCCTGGATGGCAGCCGCTCAGGCCCCCCGTCGAAGTGCCTGCGGCAATGTCGCCGTGGCGATCGAGGGCCACACAGCCAACGGTGTCGCAACCCGGATCGCCGGCGCGCTCGATGATCAGGTCCGCCGGCTCGCAAAATTCGCCGCCATGGGCGCGGGCGAAAGCCTCGGCCCCGTCGGCCACGAGCAGCACCGGGGTTTCGTCCAGCATGGCTGCGGCAACAGAGATGGGGTGGCGCAAGGTCCTGACCCCGGCCACGCCGCCGACCGCCAGGCTCGCCCCGTCCATGATGGCCGCGTCGAGCTCGACGACGCCGTCCCCATTGCGCACCGCGCCGTACCCGGCATTGAAAGTCGGATCGTCCTCCAACGCCCGGACCGCAGCTTCTACGGCGTCGACAGCATGGCCCCCGGTTTCGAGGATCGCACGGCCGGCGGCCAACGCCCTCAGGCAGCCGTCCCGATGGACGTCTTCCTGGCCGGGCGGGATGTCCTTGGCGCCGCCATGCACGATGATGGCCCAGCCGCGTGAAGCGACGGTCTCAGACATAGGCAAGGCCCTGATCCGAATAGAGCCCCTGGCTCGCCGCGCCGGCCGGTTGGAAGTCGGTCACCTGTTTCCACACCTCATCCACCGCCGTTGGAAAGACAAGAACAAGATCTCCGGGTTCGGCCATGCGCAGGGCGGCATCGACCGATCGCGTCTCGCTGAGGATGCGGTGGATGCGTTGGTCGGGAAAGCCGGCCGCCAACGCGCCGTCGGTGAGCAAGGAGACCACCGTGCCGGCTGGACGTCCACGGCCGTCTGGGCGCTCGCGGAAGATCAGCTCATCAAACATTTCCGCGGCGATCGCGCCCATCTCCAGGATGTCCTCGTCGCGGCGATCTCCTGGAATGCTGACCACGCCGATCACCCGCCCGACTTTGGGCCGCAGCTGGGCGACCAGGTCGCCCATGGCTCGCATGGCGCCGGGGTTATGGGCGTAGTCGACGATGACCCGAAAACCATGGGCGTCATGGACATTGAACCGGCCTGGATTTTCGGCATGCGACGACGTGAACGCCGACAGGGCGCTGGCGATGACCTCGGGGCTGGCTCCAAGCGCATGACCCGCCAGGATCGCAGCCAAGGTGTTGGCGATGTTGAATCGCGCCATGCCGTTCAGGGTGGCGGGCAGTTGGTCTGCGTGCATCAGCGACCAGCGCTGACCCTTGTCGTGAAGCACGAGCTCGCCGCCTCTCACCGAAGGATCCAGCACGGCCAGCAACCCGCCCTGGGCAACATGCTTTTGCAGGAACGGGCTGATCTCGAACCCACCCTTCAGGGTGAAATACCCCACACGACCCCCAGCGTGGCGGGCCATGCGCAGCGTGAGCGGATCGTCGGCGTTCAGAATGCTGACGCCGCGTCGCGACACCGCTTCGGCCACGATCGATTTGACCGCCGCAAGGTCTTCCAGCGTGTCGATCCCCTTGAGCCCCAGATGGTCGGCAGAGACGTTGAGCACGATCCCGACATCGCAGCGGTCGAAAGCCAGTCCCTCACGCAACATGCCCCCGCGCGCGGTCTCAAGGACCGCCACGTCAACAGTGGGGTCGCGCAGCACCATGCGGGCGCTCTTGGGGCCGCTGGCGTCGGCCTGCAGAACCCGCTCATCATTGACGTAAACGCCGGTGGTGTTGGTTAGGCCCACGGTCTTGCCCATCTCGCGGGCGATCCGCGCGACCATGCGCACCACGGTCGATTTGCCGTTCGTGCCGGTGACTGCGACGATAGGAATGCGGCTGCGCACGCCTGGCGGAAAAAGGTTGGCGATGACGGCCTTGGCGACGTCGCGAGGCTGCCCTTCGGACGGTTCCAGATGCATGCGGAAACCAGGCGCAGCGTTGATTTCGACGATGCCGCCACCGGTTTCGCGCACCGATTGGGTAATGTCGGGAGCCATGAAGTCGATGCCGGCGACATCCAGGCCCACGGTGAGGGCAGCGCGGCAGGCGATGGCGGCGTTGTCAGGATGGATAACGTCCGTGCGATCGATGGCCGTCCCGCCAGTCGACAGGTTGGCCGTGGCCTTCAGGGCCACAATGGCGCCCGGCGGGGGGACGGCGTTCAACGAAAGGCCCGCGCGGGCCAGCATTTCGCGCACTTGGTCATCGACCACGATGCGGGTCATCACCTGCTCGTGGCCGGCGCCGCGACGAGGGTCCTGGTTGACGATCTCGATCAATTGTCCGACCGAGTGTTGCCCGTCGCCGATCACGCGAGCAGGGACGCGCTCGGCCACGGCGACGAGGTTGCCGCCCACCACCAGGATCCGGTAGTCGCGGCCAAGATATTGCTCTTCGACGATCACGCGGCGTCCATGCTTGATGGCCTGGTCGTAGCCCCAGGCGACCTGCTCGGGCGTCGAAAGCCCTAGGCTGACGCCGCGGCCGTGGTTGCCGTCGAGAGGCTTGAGAACGACCGATCCCTTGATCTTCGCAGCTTGAGCCTGGGCCTCTTCAAGCGTGCGCACGACGCCGCCACGCGGAACCGGAACCCCGGCGGCGGCCAGCAAGGTCTTGGTCAGCGCCTTGTTGCCGGCGGTCTCCACGGCGATGTGACTGGTCTGGCCGGTAATGCTGGCGCGGATCAGCTTGCGCCGTGCGCCCCACCCCAGCTGAACCAGGCTTTGGTCGTCGAGGCGCTGGACAGGAATGCCGCGGCGACGGGCCTCACAGACCAGCGATCGCGTGGTTGGACCCAGGGCCTCGCCCCTAGCGATCGCCCTGAGCCGCTCGAGATTGTGCTTGAGGTCAAACAACGGCGGCGTCAAATCGCCGACGGGCGGCGCGATCTTCTCGAGACCCTCGACGCCCTGCAGCTCGTGGGGCAGCAGGTTGTTGACCAGCTCGATCGCAGCACGGCCGGCCGCGCGACCAAGGCCTTCGCCCTCATACACATAGAGGATGTTGTAGACGCCCGGTCGGCCCTTGACCGACCGGGTCTTACCGCGGCCCACCTGCACGCCGGCCAGCTTCTGCAGTTCCAGAGCGACATGCTCAATCACGTGTCCTAGCCAGGTGCCTTCGCGCATCCGCAGAACGAGACCGCCTGGCGCCTTGTAGGAACAGCCGTGGTTTTGCAGGCCCGGAAGGGCCAGCAGCAGACGGTCGGTGAAGCCGGGCAGGCGGTGTGTTGGCCAAAATTCCAACTGGCCTAGATCCAGCTGGATTCGCACCATTGGGCGCGAGGAATAAAGGTGGGGACCACGGTAGGTCGCCGCTTCGAGGACACGCATACGTCAGGCCGCCTTCGCGGATACTTGACCGTCGAGGTCGGCGACGGACGGGCGCCGCGTCAGGAGAATGTCGCGGATGACCAGGGCCGCGGCCTGCTTGCGGGTCGCCGCCAAGCCTTGGGCGCGCGTGTGGCCGTTTTGCAGGAAGGTACGCCACAGCCACGCTCCAGCAGCAGTGGGGGCGATCGAGAACCGGATCATGTCGATGTCTCCAGTCTCAAGGCCCTGCGCGCCCCGTGCAGCGCTCAGGGACTGCAGTTGCGCGTTCATGCCGGAACTCCAAGCGGATAGGGAAATGCCGCGAGATCCTTGGGCCAAGTCTCTGCAGGTTGGGTGCGCCGGCCGCGGACCTTGACCTGCGTCTCCTCGGGCCAAACGCGCGCCATCGCCCGGGCTTCGGCGATCGCGCGCCGCCGCGCGGTGAAGAAGAGGACCTCACCAGTATCGGAGATCTTCACGCACCATCCGCCGTCATAGGGCGAAACATCGAAGATGCAGGCCATGGCGATCACTCGGCCGCATAGACAAGCGGATGCGTGTGGGCCCAGAGATGGGCGCGATAGGTGTCGAAGCACTGCTCGCCACAGATCAGGCGCATCACCGCGCCCTCGGCGATATAACGGGCCCGCGACGCATCCTCCGCCACCAGCGGGATCAGCGCTTCGGCGTTCCAGGCCTTGGAGTGCTCGATATCCAAATGCGCGTGTAGGGCGAAGTATTTGCGGGCCTCGGGCGAGACACCGTTACGCTTGAGGCCGGCGTCGACGCAGGAGACTCGCGTGGGCGCGGTCAACTCCACCACGCCCAGGGCGCCGATCGAGTGCCAGGCGTACCGGCGTGTGGTCGCGAAGGCGGTCATGGTGTTGGCCAGGCAAAGCGACTGCCAAAGAGTGGTGTCTATCGTCGGGTTCAGACCGAGGGTGGCGGTTGTCCGCGACAACATCGGCCCGTGCATGCCCTTGACGCTCCCGCGTCCCATCTCGTCCCAGTAGTTACGGGCGAGTTCCAGCTTGGCTCGGTCGGGGACCTTGACCTGCGTCATGGCCACCAGATCCTCAAAGCCGGCCTCGCCGGCCGCCTCCTGGGTCAGGAACCATTTGATGTCCTCCAGGCTGGCTGCGCCCTCGAGCCAGTCGAAGAGCGGGTCCCATTGGCCGGGCCCGTGATCCTTGAGCGCTTCGAACCAGGCGACGAAGGCTTCAGCCTCTTGGGGAACCGTCGCCACGAACGGAGCGACATGGTCGCGGAAGGCCTCGATGAACTCGCCTTCCACGCGCTTCATGTGGCGCTCTTCGTCGATCGCCTCGCGCCAATCTGCGCTCGGCGCCTCTGGCGATAGGCGACGATGGTTCCAGTGGGCCAAACCCTTGTGCAGCGCGTCGGCGTCGGGGAACTGCGGGCAGAATGCGCCAAGGCGCGACAGGCGATCGCCACCAAACATGGTTGCTACTCCAAACTGGCGGGAGGCGGCTCGGCGCGAGTGCAGAATGCGCATGCTCGCCACCTCCCAGGTTGCGTTGGCCGCGTCTTGGGCGGCGAGCAGCACAAACGGAGGCGTTCAAGCGCGCGTTCCAATGTCGGAGAGCCGGCTCTTCGTAGAGGTCCAAAAACCCTTAAGCGCGCTGGACACAGGGCATTTTATGCGCGTCTGACCCCGTCATTTGATGGGGGCGGCGCGCTTGGACCTTGACCTTCGGAACAACGGTGGCGGCGGGCGGTTGATCGACCGAACCGAGGAGATCAACGATGTCCGAAGAGACCGTCGAGCGGGCGCTGGAAAGCGACGCGCCGCTCACCGCCGCCGTCCACCAGCGCGCGGTCGCCCACCAGGTCGCCGAGGAGAGAGGCTGGCATGAAGCAGCTCTCGTAGGCCGCACGGTGACCATCAACCGGCCCCGCGCCGAACTCTACGCCTTCTGGCGCGACTTCCGGAACTTGGCGCTTTTCATGGAAAACGTTGAAAGCGTCACGCCAGGCGATGGCAAGCGCTCGCGCTGGGTGGTCAAGGCTCCGGCCGGCAAGACTGTCGAGTGGGACAGCGTCCTGACCGAGGAGGTCGAGAACGAGCTCCTAGCCTGGGAGTCAGCTGAAGGCGCCGATATCAAGAATGCAGGGCGCATCGAGTTTCGCGATGGTCCGCCCGGTCGCGGCACGGAAGTGACCGCCACCATCGTCTACGAACCGCCTGGCGGCGACCTTGGCAAGCTGATCGCTAAGCTCTTCCAGAAGGAGCCGAAGATCCAGGCGCGCCGCGAGCTGCGCCGGTTCAAGCAGCTGATGGAGACAGGGGAAATCTCCACCGCAAAAACCCCTGACGCCGCGCCGCAAGGCTGATCCGAACTCACTTCATGGGAGACGCCGATGCGCGCTCTGACTTGGCACGGCAAACACGACGTGCGCATGGACACCGTTCCAGACCCCAAGATCGTCAATCCTCGCGACGCGATCATCAAGATTACCTCCACGGCCATCTGCGGCTCGGACCTCCATCTGTACGACAGCATGATCCCGTCGATGGAGAAGGGCGACATCCTGGGCCACGAGTTCATGGGCGAAGTCGTCGAGACGGGGCCGGGCTCGACCCTGCAGAAAGGGCAGCGCGTCGTTGTCCCATTCGTCATCGCTTGCGGAAAATGCTTCCACTGCGAAAAGCAGCAGTTCTCGGGCTGCGAGAACTCCAATCCCGCCGAAACCCAAGACCTGGGCGAGATCGCCTACGGCACGGCGATGACCGGCCTGTTCGGCTATTCGCACATGACGGGCGGCTATGCCGGCGGTCAGGCCGAATATGTCCGCGTGCCCTACAGTGACGTCGGTCCCATCGTCATCCCCGACGGCCTGGAGGACGAGAAGGTTCTGTTCCTGTCCGACATCCTCCCCACCGGATGGATGGCGGCCGAGAACTGCCAGATCGAACCGGGTGACACGGTGGCGGTCTGGGGCTGCGGTCCTGTCGGCCTGTTTGCGATCCAAAGCGCCCTGATCCAGGGCGCGCACAAGGTGATCGCCATCGACCACCACCCGCACAGGCTCGAGTTGGCCAAGTCGCTGGGCGCACAGGTGCTGAACTACCACGACGTCAAGGTGCGCGAAGCGCTGATGGCCATGACTGGCGGGATCGGCCCTGACGCCTGCATCGACGCCGTCGGCATGGAGAGCCACGGCTTCTCGATCGACAACATCGTCGACGCCGTCAAGGTCGCTACCCGCCTGGGCACAGATCGCGCTCACGTGCTGCGCGAGGTGCTGATGGCCTGCCGTACGGGCGGCCGTGTATCGGTTCCGGGCGTCTACGGCGGAATGGGCGACAAGATCCCGATCGGCGCTCTGATGGAGAAGGGTCTGCAGATCCGCACAGGTCAGACCCACGTGCAGAAGTATCTGCGCCCGCTGCTCGACCTGATCGGTGAAGGCGTCATCGACACCACCTTCCTGATTAGCCACCGGTTGCCGCTCGAGAATGCGCCGGATGGCTACAAGATGTTCAAGGAAAACCAGAACGAGGTGACCAAGGTCGTTCTCAAGCCCGACTGGCAGAAGGAGGCCGCGTGATGATCGAAGATCTTCGCCCACTGGCCGTGGTCACAGGCGCCTCATCCGGCATCGGCTACGAGTTGGCGCGCCTGGCTGCCGAAGATGGCTATGACCTGGTGATCGCCGCCGACGAACCAGCCATCGTGGAGGCCCAGGCTGGCCTTGAGCAGCATGGAGGCAGGGTCGAGGCGCTGCAGGTCGACCTGTCGACGACCGAAGGCGTCGACGGTCTGCTGGCTCTAATCGGCGACCGACAGGTCGATGCCCTCATGGCCAACGCCGGTCGTGGCCTGGGTCACGGCTTCCTGGATCAGGACTGGACCGAGGCGCGGTTCGTCATTGATACCAACATCACCGGCACGGTCTATCTGATCCAGCAGGTGGCGCGCGATATGCGCGAGCGCGATCGCGGAAGGATCCTGATCACCGGCTCGATCGCCGGCCTGATGCCGGGTTCGTTCCAGGCGGTCTACAACGGCACCAAAGCCTTCCTGGACAGCTTCGCTTGGGCGCTGCGCAATGAGCTCAAAGATACCGGTGTTTCGGTCAGCTGCCTGATGCCAGGGCCGACCGAGACCGAGTTTTTTGAACGCGCCGACATGCTGGACACCAAGGTCGGCGCCGATCCCAAGAAGGCCGATCCGGCGGACGTGGCCCTGGTTGGCTATCGGGCCATGCAGAAGGGCGAGGGCGATGTCGTCGCCGGCTTCAAAAACAAGCTGCAAGCGGCCGTGGCGGCTGTAACGCCTCAGAGCGTCCTGGCCGAGCAGCATCGCAAGATGGCCGAGCCCGGCTCAGGAGAGCGCTAGTGGACGGTCCAGACAGCGCGTCCGACCCAAAGCCTGTGGACACGGACGCCGGTCTCGAGGCGCCGCCACCACCGGCTCTGGATCCCAATCGGAAAACCGGGGCGACCTCAGACCCTACAGCCGACGATCCGGGCAACGGCGCGGACTGATCCGAAAAGGACCAGCAACCAAGAACGGCTCGACGATAGGAGAAAGTGATGAGTGACAAGCCCAATACCGAAGGGCGCGAGGCCAACGCGGCGCTGCCACTCGGCGACCGGCCTGGCTTGGTCTCCGAGAAGCAAACGGTTCGAACCGGCAAGGCCGAGCAAAACTCTGCGGGGCCTGATGGGCCCAGCGCCGCCGAGGTCGGCGACACCTTCAAGGGTAAGGCGCCGTAACGCGGCGGCAGGGCGCCCCCTATGCCTGAACCCATCAGCCCCGCGCCCGTTCTCGGCGCCGGAGGACCAGATCTCCCGGCCTATGTCAGCAACGGCTTGGTGGGCCTGCGTGTGCGGAGCCAGCCGCTAGAGCCGGGCATGGCGTTGGTCAACGGCTACACCGGCGAGGATCCCGAACGCCTAATCGAAGCTGCGGCCCTCGCGCCCTATCCGCTCGCCGCTGACCTGGCGATTGATGGTGTTTGGCTCTCGGACATTGGCCACGAAGGCGATGGGGAGCAGCGCTACAACTTCTCAGCCGGCGAACTGACGAGCCGCTTTGCTTTCGCCGCGAACGATCGACGCCTGCGTTGTTCAGTCCTGACGTTCGCCAGCCGGGAAGATCCGACCCTGGTCTGCCAGGAGATCACCTTGCAGGCCGAGCAAACCTGCGAGGTCCAACTGCGGGTCGGAATTTCAACGTCAGGCATCGCTGGGCGCGCCTTGCGATCCTTGCGTCAAACGCCGGGGGAGGGCGTCTGGCACAGTGATGGCGGTCTTTTGTGGGAGTCAGCTGGCAGCCTCAGTCGCGTCGGCTTGGGATATTTCAGCGCGCTGTCTGGATCGGGCGTCGACCGGATCGAACCTGCGCATCCGGCCTTGGACGGGGGCGGCCTCTTCAGCGTCTACAAATTCAAGGCTCGGGCCGGCTCAACGTATCGGCTCGTCCAGGTCACCAGCCTTGTTGCTAGCGCTCTACATTCATGTCCCGAAGAGCAGGCGGCACGGCTGGTCGCTAAGGCGAAGTTCGACGGCTTCGAGGCTCTGCGGGAGGAAAACCGTGCCGCCTGGGACGAGCTCTGGAAGGGCCGTATCAGGCTTGTTGGCGCCGAGCCGCGCTGGCAGGCCCTGGCGGATGCGGCGTTCTTTTACTTGAACAGCTCGGTGCATCCATCCTCGTGCGCGTCGACCTCGATCTTCGGCCTCGCGACTTGGCGGGACTACCACTACTACTACGGCCACGTGATGTGGGACATCGAAGCCTTCGCCGCGCCCGTGCTTACCTTCGTCCAGCCACAGGCCGCCGCCAGTCTCCTGGACTATCGCTTTCGAAACCTTGATCGGGCCCGCGACAACGCCAAGATGATGGGCCGCCTGGGCGCTCAATTTCCCTGGGAAAGCTCAGCCTCAGGAGAGGAAGCCGCGCCTCTACCAGGGACAGCAGCTTGGCATGAGGATCACGGCTCTCTGGACGTGGCGCGAGCCTTTGCGCTTTTCGCCGATGTGACAGGTCAAGCCGAGTTCCGGCGCGAGAAAGCCTGGCCGGTGCTGTCGGCCGTGGCCGAGTGGATTGTCTCACGCGTCCACCGCACCGAGGCCGGCTATGAGATCCGTAGCTCGATGGGGATCGCGGAACGCAAGATGCCTGCAGACAACGCCGCTTTCACCAATATGGCCGCCGTCGTCGTTCTCAAGGACGCAATCCGTTGTGGCGAGCGGCTCGGCCGACACATTGATCCGGCATGGCGAGACATTGCCGACGGCATGGTCGTGCCGAAACGAGGCCACATCATTGTCTCTCACGGCGCATACCGAAAGACCGAGGAAAAGGGAGCAACGCCCGACCCCTTGATGGGTCTGTGGCCGTTCGGATTCGAACTGACGTCGCAGGAGGAGCAAGCCACCTTGGCCTTCTACCTCGAACAAGCCGACGACTATTTGGGTAGCCCCATGCTTTCGGCGCTCTACGGAGCATGGGGCGCTCGTACTGGTGATCGCGCGCTGTCCTTGCAGCTCCTTGAAGACGGTTACGCCAAGTTCGAGACCGGACGTTTCAGCCAGATTATGGAGTACCGGCCGGATCGCTTTCCTGAGCAACCCAAAGCCGGTCCGTTCTTCGCCAATATGGGGGGCTTCCTCAGCAGCCTCCTGCTCGGGTTTCCTCGATTGGAGCCTGCGGAGAATACAGCCGACGGGTGGGCCCGCGCCGACGTCGTTCTGCCTGAGGGGTGGGAAGCAATCGAGGTAGACCGGATCTGGATTCACGGGCGAGCGATGAAGCTCGCGGCGCGCCACGGCGAGAGAGCACGCCTCACCGATGCCGAGGTCTAAAAGCTGGATAGGATGGAAGGGGCTTCATCGGCTATCTCACGCGCGAGATAACCAAGCTTACCGACCTTCGCAGCGAGCTGCGCGCCGCTTTCGCCGTGGACGAATACGCCCCAGGCCGAGGCTAGGAACGGGTCCGCTCCGCGCGCCAGGAGACCTGTGATCAGTCCGCCCAGCACGTCGCCGGAGCCCGAGACCCCTAGGCCCGGACCTCCGCCCGCGTAGCGCGCGGCGGCGCCATCGGGGCCGACAACAAATGAAATCGCGCCTTTCACCACCACCACGGCCTTGAACCGTTGAGCGGCGCGATGGCCAGCCGCGAGGGGGTCAGCGTCGATCGCGGCCTTCTCCTCATTCAGCAGGGCGGCCATCTCGCCAGCGTTGGGCGTGAGAACGAGGCCTTGCTGCGGCCTGGCATTTGGAACGGCGCGAAGCGCGCCGGCATCGACAATGGTCGGCCGTCCTGTCCCGAGAGATAGAAGAGCTGCTGCCCTCCCTTTGCTATCGTCGATCATGCCGGGGCCGATCAACAGCGCGTCGCAACGCGAGGCGTGTTGAGTCACAAGATCGGCGGCGCCATCGGCTTGGTCCTTCGGCAATGCTAAGACACGGGCTTCGGGAAGGGCCACGCTCAAAACGGCCACCGCGTCGCTCGCGACCGCGACCTGCAGCTTTCCAGCGCCCGAACGCAGAGCTGCTACTCCCGCCAACATCGCCGCCCCGGCGAGTTCAGCCTCTCCACCGACAACTAGGACTTGGCCTCGCCCGTGCTTGCCTTGATCGCCAGGGTCGGGGAGGGGATGGCCCCGCATCCAAGATGCGTCGAGGATTTCGAATTCGCTCATCGGGCGGCAACGTTGGCATCTGGCGCCGCCGTGACCGGCGCGGCCTCGTCTTCCAGCGGAGCGGTGAAGTTATACCGGTGGAGGACAAGTTCACCGTGGGGACCGCTCGCCGGATCGAACCGATATTCGGTGACCCCGCAGTTGGCGATATCGGCTTCTCGATCGATCGCAAGAATCTGCTCTTCGCTTAAGCCTTCCAGCAGGTAGCGCATACAGAGCACCACGACCTGGTGCGCGATGATCAGGACACGGTCGCCGCCATGATGGAGGCTCAAGGTGTCCAGCAGGCTGCGCAGGCGAAGTACGACGTCGCACCAGCTCTCACCGCCTGGGGGGCGATGATAGAACTTGCCCAGCAGGCGCCGAAACTCAGCCTGTTCGGGAAACTGCGTCTCGATGCCATGGCGGGTGAGACGATCGAGGATTCCGAACTCTTTCTCGCGCAGGCGCTCATCGGCGCAAAACTTTCGGTCGGGCTCGATTAATCCTCCGACCTCGCGCACCGCTTGGCTCGTCTGAACCGCGCGCAGATACGGCGACGACATGACGGTCCGTGGCCTTTCGTCAGCCGGAAGTCTGGCGAACCATCTGCCGAGCGCGTGGGCTTGCTCGTGCCCCAAGTCACTGAGGGGGACGTCCATATCGCGATCGGCGATATCGATGCGAGGGAGACCGGCCGCGTCAGCGGCGTCGCGGGCGACGTTCCCCGCGCTCTGTCCGTGGCGAACGATCCATAACCGGGTGGGCCAGCGCTGTTCCATGACCCAAGAACTCGCGATGTACCGACTTGGTTCTAGGTTCCGCTTTCAATGTTGGCGTCAGGAGAGCATTTTGACCCATCTTGATGTTCTGAATGATTCACCTAGGCTCGCTGGCTATCGCTGGGCGAAAACTGCTTCTGATCACGCGGTTGTGAGTCGTCTGGAAATTCTAATAAAAGCATATACTTAGAGTCACTCGACCATTTTGACGTAATCAGTGACGGCGTTGGTCGCGTTCCCCATCAAAAGATGCAACGAATTCAGCCGGTTGTATGCCCTGTTGATGATCGAGTGGGAGTAGCGGTAAATTAATACCGCATTCGCCGGGTAAACTTGCGGCGACTGGCGCGCTCAGTCTGCTCCGTCGGGAACTCCGGTTGCGGCGACGTGTGAAGCGGCTGCGCCGGTCCTCAGCAGTCTACCGCGCAAACTCCGTGGCCAGCCGCCTAAGCGCCTGCGACATATGCTTCTCCACCGCGCTTCGCGAGATACCAAGCTGCTGGGCGGTTTCGGCGTGCGACAGGCCGTAAAACTTGTGCAGCCAGAACACGCGCTGGGTCCTATCGGGCAAATCCGTAATCACCTGAACCAACCGCTCAAGACGGAGGCGAGCGCCCACGGCGGCTTCAGCGTCCGGTATGTCGGCGATGTCGGCCCCGTGCAGGCTTACATGGCTGTCGCGCCGCCAGGCGGCGTCACGGACAGCCGCGCGGCGCCGGCTGCGCGCTCGGTCGACCAAGAGATTTGACGCTAGCCTGTATAGGTAGGCCGAGGAATTTTCGATCGGTTCGTGATCCACCCTTTGAACCTTGAGATAGAGGTCCTGCATCAGGTCCTCAACCTCTCCGTTCCCGCCGGCTCTGACGGCGAAGAAGCGACGCATGTCTTGGCGCCGAGCCAGATAGGCGAGGACGAGGGGCGGCGTCGACGGAGGGCGTGAAGCGGTCACGGCGTAGGGCGTTGGAAGAGCGGAAAGGAAGGGCGACGAGGGGGAGGGCGTCACGTCATGCGCTCCAGCACGTCGGTCTCGCCGCCCCGGTCCGAAAGGCGATGCTTCAGCGCGCCGATGACGTGCAGAAGCGCCAGGCCCAGCAGCGTGTAGGCCAGGACCCTGTGCAGCCATTGAAAGACAGCGAAACCGGCGTTGCTCTTCGGCAGCAGTTCTGGAAGCGCCATGAACAGGAAGGGCACGCCGTCGCTGTCGATGTAGGAACTGGACATGGCGTAGCCCGTCAGGGGCACGATCACGGTCAGGACCAGCAACGCGCGATGGGTCATGCGCGACAGGGTCGCCTCCCAGCGCGAGAGCCCGCGTGGCTCGCCGGGATAGGTCGAGCGCCCCCGCACGATCAGTGCGATGACGGCGATGATGAAGACCGTGACGCCCATTTGCTTGTGCACGGGGTAGAGCGCGAACTTGATCGGATCGGCGTCCGGCAAGACGGTCATCCACCATCCAAGAGCAATCAGCCCAAGAACCAGCACCGCCCGCAACCAGTGCAGCCCCACCATGGCGAACGGATAGCGGCGGGGAGCCACCTCTCTGGCGAAAGTCATCGCAGGTCCTCTCTGGATTGCGGTCGGTCCAGTCCTCCGCCGAGTGCGGCGTAGAGCGCGACCATGGCCGCGAGCTGGTCGTGCCTGAGCGACAGCAGGGTCTGACGCGCGGCGTAGTCGGCGCGTTGGGCGTCGAGCAGCTCAAGCCGCCCATCCAGGCCGGAGCGATATCGCAGGCTCGACAGATGCAGACGACGGCTGGCCGCGTCGGCCGCCCCCTTCTGCACATGAGCCTGGTTGGCGAAGGTGGCCTGAGCGGCCAGTCCGTCTGCGACTTCGCGGAAAGCGACCTGGATCTGTCGCTCATAGGCCGCGACGGCGATCGACTTGCGCGCCTCGGTCAAGGCCAGGCCGCCCCGCAGCTGACCATTTCGGAAGATGGGCTGAGTGATCTGCGGCGCGAACGACCAGGCTCTGCTCGCCGGGTTGAACAGTGCGCCCAGGTCCGTGCTGGCCCCACCGAACGCGCCGCTCAAGCTGATGCGGGGCAGGAAGGCGGCGCGTGCGGCGCCGACATCTGCGTTGGCGGCGCGCAGCATGTGTTCAGCCTGCGCGATGTCCGGTCGCAGGACGAGCAGATCGGCGGGAAGGCCGGGCTCCAACTGGGTGGGAAGCGGCTGATCGGCCAGGGAAATCGCAGTCGGTAACGAGGCAGGAACTGGCCCGCCGACTACGAGTTCAAGCGCATTGCGCGCCTGGGCCAGCGCGCGTCGGCCAGCTTCGCGATCGGCTTCGGCTTGACGCACCAAACCCTCGGCCTGGGCGACGTCGAGGCCGCTCGCCTGCGAGGCAGACTTGAGCCGTTGAGCGATGTCGAGCGATGCGCGCCAGTCCGCCAGGGTGGCTTCGGTCAGTGTTAGTTGCTCCGCCGCCATCCGCTCGTCGAGATAGGCGGTCGCGACGGCTGAGATCAGGGCGATCCGAGCGGCGCGCGCACCGGTTTCGCTGGCCAAGTAGCGCTCGTAGGCGGCGCTGGACTCCGCTCGGAGGCGACCGAAAAGGTCCAGTTCGAAGGCCGTCAGCCCCAGATTGACGGAGTAGGTGTCTGACCGACCTTGCGTTGGGGAGCGCTCCCGGGTTTGCGAAAGACCGACGTCGAGACTTGGTCCCAAGGGGCTGCGTGCGATGCGACGTTCGGCGCGGGCGGCTTCGACATTCAATAGGGCGGTCCGAAGATCTCGGCTCTGGTCCAGCGCCAGACTGATCAGCGCTTGCAACCGGGGATCGCCATAAACCTGACGCCAGGCCAAAGACCTCGCGGTCGGCATGTCTGCCGCAACGCCGCCTTCAACGACCGGATAGGCTGGCGCTACGGGCGCTGCAGGCAAGTCCAGGCGCGGCGTGGTGGAGCAGGCGGCCAGCAGCGCCGCGCCGCCGAGGATAAGGGAGCGCATGATCAGACCTCCGCCGCCGAGACGGATTTGCGATGTCCGGCCAAGCGCTCCGCCGCGCCGACGACCAAGACGAAGAAGACAGGAACCAGGACGATCGTCAGCAGGGTGCCGGTGATCATCCCGCCGAACACGCCGGTGCCGATGGCGTGCTGGGTCTCCGCGGCCGCGCCCGAGGCGATCACCAGGGGAACGACGCCTAAGGCGAAGGCCAAGCTCGTCATCAGGATGGGACGCAGGCGAAGCTTTGCGGCGTGGATGGCGGCTTCAGCGAGCCCCATGCCCTCGGCGCGTCGGGCCTTGGCGAACTCGACGATCAGGATGGCGTTTTTCGCCGACAGGCCGATGATCGTGATCAGCCCGACCTTGAAGAAGACGTCGTTGGGCAGGCCGCGCAGCAGGACGGCGGCCAAGGCGCCGATGAGACCGAGCGGGATGGCCAGCATCACCGACAATGGGATCGACCAGCTTTCGTAGAGCGCCGCCAGAACCAGGAACACGACCAGCATCGACAGGACGAGCAGGGCGGGGGCCTGGGCGCCGGCGAGCTTCTCCTGCAACGATTGCCCTGTCCACGCGACCGCGTAGCCCCGGGGGAGCTGGGCCGCCAGTCGCTCCATCTCGGCCATGGCCTGACCGCTTGAGACGCCCGGCGCGGGTGATCCGGTGAGACGGACCGACGGATAGCCGTTGAAGCGCGTCATCTGGGCGGGCGCCTTGGTCCAGACCGGCGTCACCACCTCGGACAGCGCGACCATTCCGCCGGACTCGTTGCGGACGTAGAGCTTCAGCACGTCGCCGAGCTGCATCCGGAATGGCGCGTCCGCCTGGACGATCACCTGCTGTAGACGGCCGGCGTTGACGAAGTCGTTGACGTAGCTTGAGCCCAAAGCGGTCGACAGCGTGTCGCCGATCGCCGCAAAGGAGACTCCCAGGGCCTGGGCTTTCTGTCGGTCGATATCCAGCCGCACCGTCGAACCCGGTGGAAGGCCGTCGGGATAGACGCCGGTCACCAGCTTGCTCCGGGCAGCGAGCTCGAGCAGCTGCGTCTGGGCCTTAAGAAGAGCCTCGGGCCCGCGGTTGGCGTGGTCCTGCAGCGCCAGGGTGAAGCCGGACGAACTCCCCAGTTCGTCAATGGATGGCGGCATCATTGACATGATCTCACCCTCGCGCTGGACCTTCATGGCCTCGGTCGCGGCCTTGACTTCGCTGGCGCTGGTCGCGCCATCGCGCTTTTTCCAGTCCTTGAGCATCGTGAAGACCAGAGCCGCGTTGGGACCTTGACCTGAGAAGCTGAAGCCGGTGACGGCCTGGGTCGTCTCGATCGCGGGCCTGGTGCGGGCGTAGTGCTCGAAGCGCGCGACGGCTTCGCTGGTGCGCTGGGCCGTCGCGTCGGCCGGCAGCTGGAAAGAGGTCAAGAAGTAGCCTTGGTCTTCCTCAGGCAGGAAGGCCGAGGGCAGCACCAGGAAGGCGCCCGCCGTGACGGCGACGACCACGCCGAAAGCGGCCATCGCGCGTCCGCTGCGGCGCACCACCTTGCCAAGCAGGCGCTCGTAGCCCTCGGTAAGGCGGTCGAAGCGTTGGTCGAACCACGCAAAGAAGCCCGTCTTGGGCGCGTGGCCGTCGATCGGCTTCAGCAAGCTCGCGCACAGGGCCGGAGTCAGTGACAAGGCCAGGAAGGCCGAAAACAGGATCGAGACGGCCATCGACAGCGTGAACTGACGATAGATCGCGCCGACCGAACCGTCGGCCAGGGCCATCGGGATGAACACGGCCGCGAGGACGGCGGTGATACCGATGATCGCGCCGGTCATCTCCGACATCGCCTTGCGGGTGGCGTCCTTGGGCGAGAGACCTTCGGTCGCCATGATCCGCTCGACCGCCTCTACCACGACGATGGCGTCATCGACGATGATGCCGATCGCCAGCACCATGCCGAACATGGTCAGCACGTTGATCGAAAAGCCAGCCGCCAGCATCACCGTGAACGTTCCCAGCAGGGCGATCGGTGCGACGATGGCGGGGATCAGCGTGTAGCGGACCTTCTGCAGGAACAGGAACATCACCAGGAACACCAGCGCCATGGCCTCGGCCAGGGTCTGGACGACCTTCTCGATCGACACGCGAACGAACGGCGCTGTGTTGAAGGGGATGGCCAACTGCATGCCGGGCGGCGCGGACTTTTGCAACTCGTCGAGCCGGGCCTGGATCGCCGCGGCGGTCCGGACGGCATTGCCGCCGGGCGATAGCTGGACGCCCAGCGCCGTCGCCGGCTGACCATTCTCACGGGTGGCGAAGCTAAAATTGGCTGAGTTCAGCTCGATGCGCGCCACATCGCCCAGCGTGACGCGCGCGCCCGAGGTATTGGCGCGCAGCACGATGGCCTTGAACTGCTCGATGGTCTGCAACTGGCCGTCGGCGGTCAGCGGGATCGTCACACGCTGGTCCTTGACCGTTGGTTCGCCGCCCAGGGCGCCAGGCGCCAGCTGCTGGTTCTGAGCCGCGATCGCCGCCGTGACGTCGCTCAGCGCCAGATTGAAGCCCGTGAGCTTGTGCGGGTCGATCCAGATCCGCATGGAGCGCTCAGAGCCGAACATCTGCACGCGGCCGACGCCCGGGACACGCTTCAGTTCATCGGCGATGTTGCGGACCATGTAGTCGCTGAGCGCGACCTCGTCGTCGCGCCCGTCGACGCTGCGCAGGCTGACCATCATCAGGAAGTTGGACGCGGCGCTTTCGACACTGACGCCGGTCTGGCGCACGGTCTGAGGCAAGCGCGGCTCGATCGTCTTCAGGCGGTTCTGGACGTCGACCTGGGCTAGCTCCGGGTTCGTGCCGGGCTTGAAGGTGGCTGTGATCGAGGCCGAGCCAGAGGTGTCGGTCGTGGACTCGAAATAGAGCAGGTTCTTGACGCTGGAGAGCTCGCGCTCGATCAGGCCGACGACCGAGTCGTTCATGGCCTGGGGCGTGGCCCCGGGATAGCTGGCGTAGATGCTGACCGTTGGCGGCGCCACGACGGGGTAGCGCGCCACGGGCAGGCGAGGGATCGCCAACAGGCCGGCCAAGATGATCGCGATAGCGATAACCCAGGCGAAGATCGGGCGCTCGACGAAAAACTTCGGCATGGGGCTAGCGCGCTCCCATCCGGAACGGGACGGTCTTGACTCGGGTCCCGGCCGCAACGCGGTCCTGCCCTTCGACGATGACGCGCTCGCCGGCCTTCAGGCCTTGGGTCACGACATAGCGGCCGTCCACCACGTCCCCGACTTCGACGGGGCGGGTCTCGACGACGCCCTTGGCGTTCACCAGGCTGACGAGCGGCTTGCCGCCGCTGTCGCGGAGCACCGCCTGTTGCGGCGTCAGGACCGCGCCCTGGATCGGCGCGCGTGGCAGACGGGCGCGGACGAACATGCCCGGCAGAAGCGTGCGATCAGGATTGTCGATCTGAACCCGCGCGATGGCGTCGCCGGTCGCGGGATCCACCGTGACGCCAGAGAACAAGAGCTTGCCTTTGCGCGGGTAGGCCACGCCGGAGGGGGACAGGATCTCGACGTCGTGGCCCGCGCCGCCGCCTGCCAGGGCGCGCAGCGCTTCCAGGCGCGCGGAGGGTTGTCGGACATCGACATAGACCCGGTCGATCTGTTGGACGGTGGCCATGGGACCCGCGCCACCAACGGCGACGAGGGCGCCTTCCGTAACCAGCGCCTCGCCAATTCGCCCGGAAATCGGGGCTCTCACGGTCGCGAAGCTGAGCTCGACGCCGCGGCGGCGGAGGGTCGCGCGCGCCTCGGCCAGGTCTGCCTCCGCCTGAGCCTTGGCCGACACCGCGTCATCATAGCTCTGACGACTGATTGCGTCGGCCTCGACCAATGGCGCCAAGCGCGAGACCTGGGCCTTGGCGCGGTCGGCGACCGCGATCGCGCGCAAGAGCGCGGCTTGCGCGCCGGCCGCTTCGGCTTGGTAGGCGGCGGGATCGATCTGGAACAGGGGCTGGCCTGCTTGGACCTCGCCGCCCTGCGTGAAGTACCGCCGGGTCACCACGCCCGAGACCTGCGGACGGATCTCGGCGGTTCGGAAGGCCACGACGCGAGCGGGCAGGTCGTCCATCGGCGCGACCGTCGCGAGCTCGGCGACCGCCACGGCCACTTCTGGCGGCGATGGGGCGGAGGCCACTTGCGTCTGGCCACAAGCGGCGAGCGAAGCGGCGCTCAGCAACAGCGCTGCGACGATCCGGGGGCGATGGCGGTCCATGAAACAAGGGCTCCCAAGCCCCGCCTTCCGGGGCGCCACAGCCTATGCCCGAGCCCGGTTGCGCGACTGTGGAGCCAATGTTGCGAGTTTGTGGAGGGTCCTGGCGCAGACCGCAGAAGGGTGTTTAGTGCCATGATTAGCGCCCGAGCTAGCCTGTGAGACCCTATGAACGCGCTGGTTCTGATCGTTGAAGACGAACGCGAGATCGCGGAAATCCTCGTCGGCTATCTGGAGCGCGAAGGGTTCAGGACTGTCACGGCCCGTGATGGCCAGACGGCGGTCGAGCTGCATCAGGCGCTGCGGCCTGACATCGTCCTGCTCGACGTCGGGCTGCCCAGGCTGGACGGGTGGGAGGTCCTGGCTCAGCTGCGCCGGCGTGGCGCGACGCCCGTGATCATGTTGACAGCCCTGGACCAGGATCTGGACAAGCTGCAGGCGCTGCGGATTGGCGCCGACGACTATGTCGTCAAGCCCTTCAATCCGCTTGAGGTCGCCGCCCGCGCCAAGGCCGTGCTGCGCCGCGCGTCAGGCCGGGACGCCGCCTCGGTGGCGCGAGCCGGACCGCTTGACGTCGATCCCGTCAATCACACCGCGACGGTGAACGCGCCCGACGGCCCGCGGCGGCTGACCCTGACCCTGACCGAGTTCCGCTTATTGCTGCACATGGCCCAGGCGCCGATGCGTCTCTATACGCGCGCCGAGTTGCTGGACGCCTGCCTGTCGGGCGGAGACGCTCTGGAGCGGACCGTCGACAGCCATCTGAGCAAACTGCGCAAGAAGCTCGAAGCCGCCGGAGCGCCGGGCATGCTCGGCAATGTCCGAGGTCTCGGCTATCGCCTGCTGGGGGACCAATGAAAGCACAGAGCCTTTCGCAGCGCCTGAACCTTGCTGTCGTCGGCATCACCCTGGCGACCTTGATCCTCAGTCTGATTTTTATAGCCTTCGCCTACGGGCTCCTTTTCCAGTTCGCCCCAAAGCTGGTGTCGGCCGAGGACGCGATCCTGCCGGCGCCCGTGGAATGGGGGATGTACTCAGTCTGCATCGTGCTGGGCAGCATCGCGGCCAGCGTGGTGGCGACGCGGGTCGCGCGAAGGATGGTCGAGCCGCTCGAGGCCTTGGCCGAGGCCGCTCGCAAGATCTCCGGAGGGGACCTGGCGGCGCGGGCGAACTTGACCGCTCGGGCCCCGACCGAAGCCAGTCAGATGATCGCCGACTTCAACGCCATGGCCGATCGTCTTGAGAAAGCCGTCGATGACATCGTCACCTGGAACAGCCTGATCGCCCACGAATTGCGAACCCCGGTCACGATCCTCAAGGGACGGCTTCAGGGGCTCGCCGAGGGGGTCTTTCGGCCCGAGCCGGCGCTTCTGCTATCCCTTCATCAACAGGCGGACGCCCTGGCGCGTCTTGTCGAGGACCTGCGAGTTGTCAGCCTACTCGACAGCGGCCGCCTGCAACTGCGGCCTGTCGAGATCGATCTGGCCTCCGAGATCGAGGGACTTGCCCGTCTGGTCGAGCGCGACCTCGACAAGGCTGGCTTTGGCCTGCGCATGGCCCTCACCAGCGATCGCTGCGTCGCCGATCCAGTCCGCTTGCGGCAAGCGGTGCTGGCTCTCGTCGACAACGCGCTGAAGTATGCCGAACCCTGCGTCCTGGAAATCGCCACGCGCGTCGATGACGCGGATGTCGCCATCAGCGTCATTGATGCGGGGCCTGGCATGCCGGAGAGCCTCACCGCTCGAGCTTTCGAGCCGTTCCGACGCGGAGACGACGTCGACATGAAGTCTGGGTCGGGCCTGGGCCTCGCCGTTGTGCGCGGCATCGCCGAGGCTCATGGCGGGCACGTAAGCTATGAGCGCCGCGATGGCCGTTCGGCTTTCACGATCACGCTGCCGAGGAAACCTTCACCAAGATGATCGAAAATCGGTTTTGGATTGAATGATGGGGCGTGAGCGGCGCGTCTATCGCGCCTGTTCGCTGAAGAAGCGCCGCGCTTCCTCCAGAAAGGCTGCGGCTAAGCGGTTCATCGGCGCCAGGGCTGAGGTCATGAACGCATATTCGTGCAGGATCTGAGGCCGGAAGACGCGGATCGCGACGCCGGGACGTGCGAAGTTGTCGGCCAGCAGGGCATTGACGACCGCCACGCCGAGACCGCCAGCGGCCAAGGCGCATGCGGAGCCGACCGTATGCGTCTCGACGCGGACCTCTGGGCGGACGCCGCGCTCGCGGAAAGCGTCATCGATCTGTCGCCGCGTCCACGTGCCGGCGCCGAGCAGCACCAAGGGCTCGCCGCGCAGCAGTTCAGGCGTAAGAACCTCGTGCGCGGCGAGCGGATGAGCATCGGGCAGGACGCAGACCGTTTCGCTGGTCGAAAGCGTGACCGTGGAAATGTCACTGCGTTCCAGCGGCAGCTTCACGAAACCGCAGTCCACCGTGCGATTGGCCACCATCGCGCGGGCGGTCTCGGTGCTGCGCGACTCGATGGCGATCCGGACCTTCGGAAACTTGGCCATGAAGCGTGGCAGGATGGTCGAGAGCACGCTTTCCGATAGGCTTGGCGGGGCTACGATCTTCAGAAGGCCCGTGTTGAAGGCGGCGATATCGCGGGCCAGGGCGTCGACCCGCTCCAGGCCGCCGAAGGCCAAGTCGATCTCGTCATAGATGATCAGGGCCTCGGGCGTGGGGCTAAGTCGACCGCGTTCGCGATAGAAGAGCTCGAAGCCGACCTCTTGCTCCAACTGTGCGATCAGCCGACTGACTGCGGGCTGTGTCAGGCCCATGCGGCCAGCGGCGGCCGTGGCCGAACCGCTCAGCATGGTCTCCCGAAAAGCTTCCAGGCTCCGCAGGTTCAGCTTCATTCGGGCTCTCGGACTAGCGCTTGATGATCGGCAGAAGCAGGCGTGATGGCCGCCGCGCATCCATATAGACCCGATTTCGCGCGCGCCGAGGCGTAAAGCCATACCCCTCGGGTTCGTCCGTGTTTGGATTGACGTCGAAGTGCGGGAAGTTGCTCGACGCCACGTCCAACCGGATGCGGTGGCCTCTGACGAACCGGTTGGCCGTGGGGAAGGCTTGGACCTCGATGAAGTAGATTTCGCCAGGGGTCATCCAGGTCTCGCGGTCGAAGCCCTCGCGGTAGCGTGCGCGCAGGATGCCGTGAGACAAGTTCATGGCGAAGCCTTCAGGATAGTCCTCGGACGGCGGATGGACATCGATCAGCTTGATCGTAAAGTCGGTGTCGACGCAGTCGGAACTGACAAAGAGACGTGCGCAGATCGGGCCGATCACTTCGATATCGGACTCCAGCGGCGGTGTTTCGAAGACCAGCACGTCTTCACGATCCCGCAGCGCTTGATACGGGGGTTTGCAGCCAAAGATGTGTTGCGCCTCGCGCTGGTCGTAGGCGCCGGGCTCCATAAGCGGCGCACCCGAAGCGATCGCGCCGCCGATCGTGGGGACAGGGTTTAGCGGGTCATGCACGTACTCGCGGAAGGCTTCCTCCGTCGCCTGCGGCCCAGTTGTCAGGGCGCCGGCGGCGGAAAGGAAATAGTCCGTCAGCGATGCGTCTATTGGCGGCCATGAGGTCTCGCTGCGCCAATGCCCGCCATGGTCCAGCCGCCCCTCAGGCGTCTTACGTCCGGATCCTCCGCCCATGACGAACAAACTCACAGGCGGTAGCGGGTCTTTGGCGCCGTCGCGCGGCTTCAGCCAGGCGTCGAACCAGGCGAGTCTCAAGGCGACGTAGTTCTCGGCCAAGGCCCCGTCCAGAGTCGCTTCGGCGCCGAAGTCGACATCTCCGGCGTGGGTGACCGAGCGTTGGCCGTGGGTCCAGGGTCCCAGGATCAGCTTCACCGGCGAATGTTTGCGGGCTGTCAGGCTAGCGAAGTTCTCCGTCGCGGTGACGGAGTAGGGATCGTACCAGCTGCTCATGTGCACCATCGGCACGTCTGCGTAGCTGTCATAGCCACCGCGGGCGTAGATGCCGTTCTGGGTCCAGTAGGGGCCGAACAGGCCGTTGCGCCACTGTTCAAGCAGATACTTCTCGTACTCCGGCGCGGCGCTGAGCGGAGAGTGACCCTCGGACCAGGGCATCTCCTTGAACCACGCCTTCAGGTCCTGCGCCTCAAGCGCGGCGAGGCGGGCTGGATTGCGCTGAGTTTCCGGACTGAGCAGCGCGTGCTTGTACGCCCAGGTGGCCTGCTTCAGCTCGAAGGCGCCGCCCTGGCGAATGCCGGAGTGATAGGCGCTGGAGAAGCCGCCGGAATCCAGGAACATGGCCGCCAGGGCCGGGGGCGCGAGGCACGCTGCGGCGCTTTGGACATGGGCGCTGTACGACAGGCCGTAGGTCGCCACCCGACCGTCGCACCAGGGTTGATCGGCGAGCCAGGCGATCGTGTCGTAACCGTCTGGACCTTCGCTCAGATATTTCTCGAACACCCCTTCGGAGGCGTAGCGGCCTCGGCAGTCCTGGATGGCGACGACGTAGCCGCCTCGGACGAACGCCACCGCCAGTTCGGGTTTCGATTTGGGGATCGGATCGATGCGCGTTCGGTCACCGTGGTTCGTACCCAACTTGTCGTAAGGGGTGCGCTCAAGCAGCACGGGCAAGGGCGTTGCGATCGGCGCGCCCGCGACGGCGGGGCGATAGATGTCCATGGCCAGTCGAACGCCGTCGCGCATGGTCACCATGACGTCGCGCGTCACGTGCACGTCAGCGGGGGGCGCGAAGGTGTGGGCGACGTCAGGCGGGTCGATCAGATGGGCGGGGTTCAAAACCGGTCCTCGGCGTCGGACGGCGACCCGGAGGCCGCCGTCCAGTCCAGTCTAGAACTTCGCCGACACGCGGACGTAACCGAACCGGCCGCGCGCGTCGTAGGTGTAGATGTCATAGTTGATCGGAGCGTTGGCGTAGGACGCCGGTGGCGCCTTGTCGAAGATGTTGCTGATCCCGACGCTGATCGACGTGTCGTAACGTCCGAACTGATAGCCGCCTTCCAGATCGTTGTAGAAGATCGCCTTGGTCTTGGCCTCCTTCACGGTGTTGGCGACATCCGTGGTCGAGCCGATGTAACGACCGCGCCACAGGGCGTTCCAGGATCCGCCGGTCCAGCTGAACGAGGCCTGGCCCTTCCAATGCGGATAGGTCGAGCGCGGCTGGTCGCCCTTGCCGGCCCGTTCGTCGACGATCGGCGCGCCGCCCGCTGGATTGGGGCTCGTGGTCTTGAAGCTCTCAAGATACGAGGCGTCGACAACGGCGGCGAACTTGCCCGCGTCATTGCTGAAGTCGTAGCGCAGCGTGGTGTCGACGCCCGAGGTCTTGATCTCGGCGAGGTTCAGCACCCCTTGCAGCAGGTTGGTGATCGCGCCCGTCGAAGCGTCGCGGGTGACCAGATTACAGAACACGCCGCCGCGCTGGGCGCAAAGGCTGAGGATCTGCGTGGCGGACTGGCTCGAGATCGCGTCGCGGACTGTGATCTCGTACCAGTCGACCGTCAGGCTGAGGCCAGGCGCGAAGCGCGGCTTGATGGCGACGCCGGCGCTGTAGGTGTCGGCGGTTTCGGCCTTGAGCTTGGTGTTTCCCGAGATGGTGCCCGGGATCAGGCCGTTCAGGTTGTAGTTGATCTGGTTATAGCCAGTGGGCACGCCGACGCAGCCGGGCAGGCTGGCGTTGGCGGTCGCGCCGCCATTGCAGGGGTCCGTGCCCTGGAAGCTGGTCTGGCGCCCCCCTTGGAAGAGCTCCAGGATCGACGGCGCGCGGAAGCCCTGCGCGTAGGTGCCGCGCACCAGGATGTCCTCGATCGGACGCCAGCCCACGCCCACCTTAACGGTGCTGTCGCCGCCGACGGTGTCGTAGTCCGAATAGCGGGCGGCCAAGCTGATATCGAGCGTCTTGGCCAAAGCCACGTCCTTCAGCAGCGGGATGGCCGCTTCGGCGTAGATTTCGTTCAGGCTGTACTGGCCGACGGTGCCGATCCGGGTCTGCGCGGTCGTGGTGGTGTTGCTGGCGAACGCCGCTCCGGAGGCTGGGGTCGGGATATTGGTCGGCAGGGCGTTGACGAAGGGATCGGGGCTGTCGGAGGCCTTGTTCTTGCGGTGCTCGACGCCGGCGGCGATCGCCAACGGACCGGCGGGTAGTTGGAAGAGTTCGCCGGTGATATTGGCCGTGAAGTCGTAGATTTCCGTCTGGTTCGACTCGCGCGCGGTGAAGCGGATGTAGTCCGCCTGCGCGGCCGTCATGGGCGAGAACAGGTTGATCGCCACGCAGCCCGACGTCGTCGCGCAGTTGGGGCCTAGACCCAGGGCCAGCCGGTCATAATTCACGCCGTTCAGCGCCTGGGTGTCGATCTTGTTCTTGGAATAGAGGCCGTAGACGTCCCAGCTCCACTCGCGGCCGAACAGGTTCAGTTCGCCGTCGAAGCCGCCGGCGATGCGCCAGGTCTTCACGTCCTGGATGTTGTCGCGGTTGCCAACCTCGGTCATGACCTTGCGAATGCGCCAGGCCGAGTTGGCGGCGAAGGCCAGAGCGTTGGCGGCTGGAACCCCGTTAGCCGTGCCGAAGGGGTTGAAGGGTTGGTTGTTCGGGATTGCGAAACCCCGGATGGTGCCGGCCGAGCCACCGATGTCCAGCAGGACCGGCGAGAAGAGCTGGTCGGACTTTCGCTCGTTGAACAGGCCTTCGACCTTGAAGCGAACGCTGTCGCTGAGATCGGCGGTCCAGCGGGCGTAGATCCCGTAACGCTCGCTCGGGCCGGCGGAATAGATGCCTTGGGCCTGGGTGTTGTAGTAATCGCCCGGCAGAGCGGCCGGGTGATAGGCGTTGTCGGCCAAAGCGCCCGCGCCGATCGTCGCGCCGGCGTTGAAGGCCACAGGGCTGGTCGACGAGGCGAAGCCCGTCGGCGTGCCGAAGTAGGCGTTGTTTGACAGGCCCGGCAGGATGTAGAGCCCGTTCGGGCTGGTGCCCGGCGCCGTCACCGGGACCAGGGTCACTCGGGTCAGATCCCGTGACGTCGTCAGGATCGGCTTGTCCTTCACGTAGCTGGCGGAGATCAGGATCGCGCTCTTGTCGAAGCGTTTGCCGAAATTGGCGATCGCCGAATAGGACTGGCCGTCGCCATGGGTCGTGCCTCCGTACTTCGCCGTAAGTTTGAGGCCGTCGAAGTCGCGCGCCGTCTTGATGTTCACCACGCCGGCGATGGCGTCAGAGCCGTAGATCGCCGACGCGCCGTCCTTGAGCACTTCGACGCCTTCGATCATGCCCAGCGGCATGGTGTTAAGATCCACGAAGTCGCGGAAGCCGCGTTGACCGACGCCATCGACCCAGCGATGGCCGTCGACCAGCACCAGTACGCGGTTGCCGCTGCCCTCGGCGCCGCCAAGGTAGCGCAGGTTGATCGAGCTGGCGCCGTAGGAGGTGCCCTGGGTTCCGTTGCTGCTGAGGCTGACACCGGCCGCAGGCAGCTTCTGCAACAGTTCGCCCACTGAGCCGGCGCCGGAATTCTTCAAGTCCTGCTCGGTGATCGTGGTGACGACGCCCACGGCGTCGGCGTCCTTACGCTGAATGCGCGAACCGACGACGATGATCTCTTCGACGGCGTCAGAGGCCTGGACGGCGGGCGCCGCGGCGGACTGGGCGAACGCAGGCGTGGCCAGGGCTCCGGCCAGCAGGGCGGCGTAGGCGGTTCCGACGCGCAGCGCGCGCAGGTTCAGTACGGGCATAGGATGAAGTCCCCTCGTCATGGCTCGTTCGGCGAGGCTCTGTCGGCCTGCTCCCCTTGGATTTTGGAAGCCTAGGGGCGGGCGGTTTTGGCGCGCAACGCTATTGGTTCGGCGCATCACCCTATGCGTTGAGGGCATAGTCGCCGACCGATGATCGCTGAAATGCATGACGCCGTCGCCTGGAGGACAGGCGACGGCGAAAGCTGTGCTTGGACGATTTACCGGCTAGCGGGGCGTGGTGGTGTGAATGGCGGCCGACGAGAGGTAGGTGCTCGGCGCGCCCGGTCCGACGGGAAGGCTCAGTCCAACCCAGGTCAGGACGAGCAGCATTCCCGCCAACGCGAAGCCGATCGTGTAGGGCAGCATCAGCGCCACCATCGAGCCCACGCCAAAACGCGGGCGCCACTTCTGCGCCAGGATCAGCACCAACGGGAAGTTCGAGGCCAACGGTGTGACGATGTTGAAGATCGAGTCGCCCATCCGATAGGCGGCGGTCGTCATCTCGGGCGACACGCCCAGCAGCATCAGCATGGGCACGACGATCGGCGCCATGGCGCTCCACTTCGCGGACGCGGAGCCGATCAGGAGGTCGAGAAAGGACGACATGATCAGCAGTGAGAGCAGCAAGAGCGGCTTGGGCAGACCAAGTCCCCGCAGCGCTTCGGCGCCTTGTACTGCCATTACGGGGCCCATCTTGGACCAGGCGAACATCGCAACGAAATGGGCGGCGAAGAAGGCCAGCACCAGATAGGGCGCCATGGCGCGCATGCCCTCAGCCATCATCGCCACGATATCGCGATGCGACTTCACCGTGCCAGTCGCTGAGCCGTAGGCCCAACCTGTCGCCAGAAACAGCAGCATGAAGGCGGCGATCAGAGACTGATAAAATGGGGTCATACGCTTGGCCCCGACCGCGTCTTGATCCAGCAAAGGCGCGCCGGGCAAGAGCGTCAGGGCCGCAAACAGACTGATCACGATCAGGGCCGCCACGCCCGCTCGGCCAAGGCCCTTCTTCTGCGCCTCACCGATCGCGTCCAAAGCCAGGTCCGGCGCGGCGGCCGCAGTGTCCGCGCGAGTCCAGGGACCAAGGCGCGGCTCCACCACGCGGTCGGTCACCCACCAGGCGATCGGCGTGAACAGGGTTCCAATGGCCAGGGTGAACCACCAATTGCCCAGCGGGTTCATCACGAAGTTCGGATCAATCAGCTGGGCCGCCGGCGCGGTGATGCCCAGGATCAGCACGTCGAACTGGCCAGGCAGCATATTGCCGGCGAAGGCGCCGGAGATGCCGGCATAGGCGATGGCGATTCCCGCGAGCGGATGGCGTCCGGCCTCAGCATAGATCAGCGCCGCCATCGGGATCAGCACCACATAGGCCGCGTCGGCCGCATGGTGGGACATGACCCCGATCACGAAGATCGCCGGGCTGAGAATGGCCTTGGGCAGCTTGCGGATCGCATCGCCGAGCAGGGCGCCGAACAGTCCCGATCGTTCGGCCACCGCCGCTCCCAGCATGACCACCAGCACCAGACCGAGCGGCGGAAACTTGGTCATGGTCTCGGGCATGTCGACGAACAGCTTTGCCAGGTTCTCGCGCGAGAGTAGGCTCTCGGCCTCAAGGTGCTTGCCTGTGACGGGGTTCACCGCGCTCCAGCCCAGCGTCGAGGCGATGACGGAGGCGGCCACCAGCACGGCGATACAGCCGATGAAGATGAAGACCGGATCTGGCAGGGCGTCGCCGACGCGTTCAATACGATCCAGAAGGCGTCGCCAGCCGCGCCCACCCGTGCTCTGCGGCTCGGTGCTCTCGTTCATCTAGGCCCCCCATAGCGTCCCGAGACCCTGGCAGCGCCCTTGACCGCCGACAACGGTATAGCCGCCGATCATCAAGCCATACGGCGCGCGCATGATGTGGTTGAGGTTTGGCCGTTCGGCTTAATGTCTCCGACGAAAAAGCTTTGGGGGCTGTGATGGATCGACGGGGCCTATTGCTTGGGGCGCTGGCCTTGACCGCGACGCCGGCGGTCGCAAAGCCAGGTCGCGTCCGTCTGGCGTTGCTTGGCCAAGCCTTGATCGAACATGCTCTGCCGGAGGAACAGTGGCCGGGCCGGCGAGCAGTCGCGCGCGAACTCGCCAAGGCCGACCTTGGGTTCACCAATCTCGAGACCGTCGTCAAGGGACCGCGTGCGGGCGCGCCGACGCGCGAGGCCCTGACCCTGCATACGGCCCAGCCGGCGGTGCTCGACGCGCTCAAGGCGATGAACATCCGCCTGCTGGCCACCGCGAACAACCACGCCTTCGATCTAGGAAGCGGCGGCATCCTGGATACGGTCGACGCGATCGAGCGGGCCGGCCTGATATCGGCAGGTTCGGGGATCGACCTCGCGCGCGCCGCCGCGCCCGCCTTTGCCCGGACGGCGGGCGGGTCCGTCGCCCTCGTCGCCTTCGCGACCGGCAAGGTTCGGGAGGGCGGCGCTGCGACGAATTCGCGCCCTGGGGTCAACGAACTGCGCCGCGACTCGTCGGGCCTCCCGCGCGAGGAAGACGCCGGGCGGGTATTGACCGCCATCGCCGAAGCCAGGCGGCGCGCCGAGGTCGTCATCGCCTATCAGCACAATCACGACTGGGAGCCGAACCAGGCCGACGTACCGGCTTGGCAGAGAGCGTTCGCGCGTCGATGCGTCGAGGTTGGCGCCTCGGTGTTCGTCGGGCATGGCGCGCCCCTGTTGCAGGGGATCGAGATCCATGATGGCGCACCGCTCTTCTTTGGACTTGGCAACTTCGTCTTCCAGACCGAGAAGCCGCCGGGCGCCTACGCCGCCGAATGCTGGGAAAGCGTCATCGTGCAGGCCTCGTTCGAGCGCGGGCGTTGCCAGGCTTTCGAACTGACGCCGATCGTAATGAACGAGATCGGACTGGGTGGCTCTGAAGACATGGCCACGCGCGGCATGCCGGCCTTGGCGTCGCCCACGCAGGCGCGGGCCATCCTGGATCGCGTGAATGCGCGCTCCGCGGGTTTGGGCTCAACGGCGTTCACGGTGCGCGGGTCTCGCGCGGTCTGGACCGCTCCCATCAAGGGGTGAACCGCCCTCGCTTGCGGCGATGCGCGGGCTGGTCAATCCTGCCCGCCTTGCCGGCCAAAGAACGCCGGCTCCACGGAGTAGGGCGGATGACGATCAAGCCGATCATGGGTCTGGCGAGCTTTGCGTTCGGCATGGGGCTCATTAGCGCCGCCGCCTCGGCTCAGACCCGTCCCGAAGACACCGAAGTGTGGAAACCGGTCCCTGCGGTGGTGACGCCGGCGTCAGCGCCGGGCGCAGCGCCGTCCGACGCGATCATCCTGTTCGACGGCCGCGACCTGGATCAATGGGTCACGGCGGCCGACAAGTCTCCGGCGGGCTGGGCCGTCGCCGACGGGGTGATCACCGTCGACAAGGCGCGGGGCAATATCGAGACCAAGCGGACGTTCCGCGACTATCAGCTTCACTTGGAATGGCGCATTCCCGATGACATCGCCGGGTCTGGCCAGGGACGCGGCAACAGCGGCGTGTTCCTGGCGTCGACCGGCTCACGCGATCAGGGCTACGAGGTTCAGATCCTCGACAGCTATCAGAGCGCCACCTACGTGAACGGCCAAGCCGGAGCGGTCTACAAGCAGCATCCTCCGCTCGCCAACGCCAACCGCAAGCCGGGCGAGTGGCAGACCTACGACATCATCTGGCGCGCGCCGCTGTTCGCGGCGGATGGGGCGCTGGCGACGCCCGCCTCAGTGACGGTGCTGCATAACGGCGTACTGGTACAGGACAACGCGATCCTCGCGGGCGAGACCGTCTATATCGGCAAGCCGGCCTACAAGGCTCACGGCCCATCGCCGATCAAGCTGCAGGCGCACGGCGACCCCAGCGCTCCGATCAGCTTCCGCAATATCTGGGTGCGAGAGCTGGCGCCGCGCTAGCCCAGCGGCGCGGCAGTGCTGTTCCTGACCACCAGCTGGTGGGGTAGGGTGATGTTCTGCAGCGCGGTGGATCGTCCGGCGAGAATGTCGAGCAGCAGTCGGACGACCTCATGGCCGATCTGCTCCTTGGGCTGGCGCACTGTCGTAAGCTGCGGGTGCAGGTACTGGGCGAAGCGGATGTCGTCGAAGCCGACCAGCGAGATGTCGCGCGGGCAGTCCAGGCCGCGCTGACGGATCGCCTCCATGGCGCCCATGGCCATCTCGTCGCTGAAGCAGAAGATCGCCGTCGGCCGACCGGGTTCGTCCAGCAGTTCGCCGGTTTGCCGGACGCCGGACTCGATCGAGAAGTCGCCAATGGCGATACGTAGGGCGCTGGCGCGTCCATGTCGCTGGGCGGCCGACAGCACGCCCGCAAGACGGTCGCTGCTGATGGGGCTGGCCAGCGGGCCCGTGACGACGCCAACCCGGACGTGGCCTAGGCCATAGAGGTGGTCCATGACCTCGGCGGCGGCGCGCTCGTTGTCGATGTGGGCGCTGGAGACCGCCAGTCCCGGGCGAAACTCGCAGCCATTGACGATGGGCGTGCGTGGACCCTTGGCGGCGACCATCTCGGCCAGGATATCCGGCAGGCGATGCCCCAGGAAAATCAGGCCGTCGGCTTCCTTGCGCCGGAACATCAGCGCGTATTGCTCTTCGCGCGCTTCTTCGTGGCGCGTGTCGCCCAGCAGCACCGAGTAACCGGCCGCCAGGGCGGCTTCCTCGACGCCGCGGATCACGGCCGAGAAGAAGGGGTTGGAGATGTCGGGCACCGTGACCAGGATCTTCTCGGTCCGCAGGGTGCGAAGGCTCTTGGCCGCGAAATTGGGCTCGTAGCCCAGGCGATGAACGGCCTCCATCACCTTCTGGCGCGTCGGCTCCAGCACCAGTTCGGGCGCGCTGAAGACCCGCGAAACGGTTGCGGTCGAGACCCCGGCTTCACGGGCGACATCTTGAATGGTGGCCATTGGCCGGACACTGGCGGCTCGCTGAAAGCTTGGCAAGGGCGGTGAAACCCTGGCTGTCGTGTCCGGGCAGTTGCCGGTTTCGCGCACCCCTGTTATCGATGAATTCGATTACATTGGAGCGGCGCGCGTCCGAACGGGCGAAAAGGGAGCCGCCCGAGGGTCGGGGAGGACGAGGGCATGACGACGAGTTTGCGTCTGTTCATAATGATGGTGCTGCAACTGGCGATCTGGGGCGCCTGGGCGCCGAAGATCTTCCCCTACATGGGCATGTTGGGTTTCGCGCCCTGGCAGCAGTCACTGGTGGGCAGCGCCTGGGGCGTGGCGGCGCTGGTCGGCATTTTCTTCTCGAACCAGTTCGCCGATCGCAACTTCTCCGCCGAGCGGTTTCTGGCGGTGAGCCATCTCATCGGCGGCTTAGCGTTGCTGGGCACGGCGTTTTCAACGACCTTTTGGCCGTTCTTCGCGTGCTATCTGATCTTCAGCCTTGTCTATGTCCCGACGCTGTCGGTGACCAATTCCATCGCCTTCGCCAATCTACGCGACCCGGCGGCGGGGTTCGGCGGGGTTCGGATGGGCGGAACAGTCGGCTGGGTGCTGGTCAGCTGGCCCTTCGTGTTCCTGCTGGGCGCCCAGGCGTCGGTGGAGCAGGTGCGTTGGATCTTCCTGGTGGCGGCGATCATCTCGTTCGTCTTTGCCGGTTACGCCCTGACCCTGCCGCACACGCCGCCGCGCAAGGCTGATGACGCAGTCGACAAGCTGGCCTGGCGCCGGGCGTTCAAGCTGCTGGGCGCGCCTTTCGTGCTGGTGCTGTTCATCGTGACGTTCATCGATTCCGTCATCCACAACGGCTACTTCGTGATGGCCGACGCCTTCCTGACCAATCGTGTCGGGATCGCGGGCAATCTTAGCATGGTTGTGCTGAGCCTGGGCCAGGTGGCCGAGATCGTCACCATGCTTGTGCTGGGGCGCGTCCTGGCCAAGCTGGGTTGGAAGATCACCATGATCGTCGGCGTCCTGGGCCACGCCGCGCGCTTTGCGGTGTTCGCCTACTTCGCCGACAGCGTGCCGGTCATCGTGGCGGTGCAACTGCTGCATGGCGTCTGCTACGCCTTCTTCTTCGCCACCGTATACATCTTCGTCGACGCGGTTTTCCCCAAGGACGTGCGCTCAAGCGCTCAGGGTCTGTTCAACCTGCTGATCCTGGGCGTGGGCAATGTGGCCGCCAGCTTCATCTTCCCAGAATTGGTGGGCCGCCTGACGACAGACGGCGCTGTGGACTACACGACCCTGTTCCTCGTGCCGACAGCCATGGCCCTGGCCGCCGTCTGCCTGCTGGCGTTGTTCTTCCGACCGCCGACGCGGGGCCCTGCTTCGGAGGCGGATTCTGCGTCGTCCGCCGCCAGCCCGGCCCAAGTCTAGATATCAGGAAAGGTGAGCCCCATGCGCATGACCGCTTTCGATAAGCCGAGCGTGGCGCTGTCCCGTCGCGGCCTGCTGGCCGCCGGAGCCGCTGCGATGGGCGCGGGCGTCGCCGGAGCGGCGGGCGCGAGCGCGTCGCCGTTCTTTCAGCGGCGCAAGCAGCCGGTCGGAATCCAGCTCTATAGTCTGGGCCTCGATCTCGCGAAGGAGCTCGACGCCCAGCTGGCGACGGTGGCCAAGATCGGCTTTAAGACGGTCGAGTTGGCCGGTTACCTTGGCCGCACGCCTGCGGAACTGCGCGCCGCCTTCGACAAGCATGGGCTTGCCTGCCCCAGCGCGCACATCTCGCCCAAGGGGCCCAACGGCTTTAGCGGCGACCTCGCCAAGCTGGCCGACGAGCTGCACGTCATCGGCGTGAAGTCGGCGATCATGCCGATCTTCTATATCCCCGAGCGGATGGGCGCCGCAGACCTGCGTCAGGCGGGCGTGCAGATGACCGCCGACGAATGGAAGTGGAACGCCGACTTCCTCAATGAGAAGGCCGCCGTCCTGAAGAAAGCGGGTATCCTCGCCGGCTATCACAACCACAACTTCGAGTTCGCCCCCCTGAAAGACGCCAAGGGCGGCGAGACCACCGGCATGGATATTCTGTTGAAGGGGACCGACCCTTCGTTGGTCACCTTCGAGATGGACGCGGGTTGGGTCACGGCGGCCGGCCGTGATCCCTTCGCTCTGCTGGAGGCCTATCCGGGGCGGTTCACGCAGATGCACGTCAAGGACGTCAAGCCGACCACCAAGCCGAACTTCGAGTTGCGGCAGGACCCGACCGAGGTGGGGTCCGGCATGATCGATTGGAAGCGACTGTTGCCGGCGGCCTATGGCGCGGGCGTTCGGGGCTTCTACTACGAGCAGGAGCCGCCGTTCGCCCATACGCGTCTGGAGTCGGCCAAGATCAGCTTCGATTATCTGGCCAAGGTCGTCGCCTGATGGCGCTGCGGATGGCCATGGTGGGCGGCGGTCCGGGCTCGTTCATCGGGCCGGTGCACCGGATGGCCGCAGAGCTGGACGGCCGTATCCGGCTGGTGGCGGGCGTCTTCAGCCGCGACCCGGCCAAGAGCGCTCAGGCCGCCGCCGCCTGGGGCGTTGCGCCCGATCGCGTCTATCCGGACCATCATACGATGTTCGCGGCCGAGCGGGCGCGCGCCGATGGCGTGCAGCTGGTCTCGGTCGTGACGCCAAACCACCTGCATTTCGAGGTTTCCGCCGCAGCCCTGAAGGCCGGGCTGCACGTGATCAGCGACAAGCCCGCGACGCTGAACCTCGCCGAGGCGCAGGCCCTGGCCGAGATTGTCGCCGCCTCGGCCAAGCAGTACGGCCTGACCTATACCTATACCGGCTATCCCATGGTCCGCGAGGCGCGTGAAATCGTGGCGCGCGGCGACCTGGGTGCGGTCCGGAAGGTCGTCGTCGAGTATTCGCAAGGCTGGCTCTCGACCCCCTTGGAGCGCGACGGCGAGAACAAGCAGGCCAGCTGGCGCGCCGATCCCAAGCAGTCGGGCGTCGGCGGCTGTATCGGCGACATCGGCGTTCATGCGTTCAACATCGCCGAGTTCATTACCGGGCAGCGGGTCGCGCGGCTTTGCGCCGACGTCGCCACCGTGGTGCCCGGGCGGGGCCTCGACGACGACTGCAACGTCCTGCTGCGGTTCGAGGGCGGGGCGCGCGGCGTGCTGATCGCTTCGCAGATCTCGGCCGGCGCGCGCAACGGTCTGACGATCAGCGTATATGGCGAGAAGGGCGGGCTGACCTGGTCGCACGAGGACCCCAACGTGCTGACCCTGGATTGGCTGGAGGGCCCCAGCCACGTACTGCACGCCGGTTCCAGCTATCTCGGCTCGGCGGCGCGGGCGGTGACGCGTCTGCCGACCGGCCATCCCGAGGGCTTCATCGAGGCCTTTGCCACGATCTACCGCGATTTCGCAGACGCCATCGAAGGTCGTGGCGGGGGTCTTGTGCCGGACATCACCGAAGGCGTGCGCGGGATGGCCTTCGTCGAGCGCGCTGTCGCCGCCAGCCGCGACGATGCGGGTTGGGTGTCGCTGCAGGGAGAAGGCTGATGAAGACGCTCAAAGGGCCGGCCATCTTCCTGGCCCAGTTCATCGGCGACACGCCGCCGTTCGATAAGCTGGAGACCATGGCCGCCTGGGTGTCGAGCCTCGGCTACGCCGGCGTGCAGATGCCGACCGGCGGCGCGGGCTCGTTCTTCGATCTGGCCCTGGCCGCCGAGAGTCAGACCTATTGCGACGACATTGCGGGGCTGCTGGCCGAGTACGGCCTGGAGATCACCGAGCTGTCGACCCACCTGCAAGGGCAGCTGGTCGCCGTGCATCCGGCCTATGACGAGTTGTTCGACGGCTTCGCGCCGCCGGAGCTACGCGGCAAGCCGCAGGAAAGGCAGGCTTGGGCGGTGGAGCAGGTGAAGGCCGCCGCCGTGGCCAGTCGGCGACTGGGGCTAAAGGCGCATGCGACGTTCTCGGGCTCGCTCGCCTGGCCCTATCTCTATCCCTGGCCCCAGCGGCCGGTGGGGCTGATCGAAGAGGCGTTCGCCGAACTGGGGCGTCGCTGGAAGCCGATCCTGGACGTCTTCGAGGAGAACGGCGTCGACGCCGCCTACGAGATTCATCCGGGCGAAGACCTGCACGATGGCGCGACGTTCGAGCGCTTTCTGGATGAGGTCGATGGTCACCCTCGGGCCAACATCCTCTATGACCCCAGCCACTTCGTTCTGCAGCAGCTGGACTATCTGGCCTATATCGATCGCTACCACGAGCGGATCAAGGCGTTCCACGTCAAGGACGCCGAGTTCCGTCCGTCCGCGCGCTCCGGCGTCTATGGCGGCTATCAGGGCTGGGTGGATCGGCCGGGGCGGTTCCGCTCGCTGGGCGACGGGCAGGTGGACTTCAAGGCGATCTTTTCAAAGCTGGCGCAGTACGACTATGACGGCTGGGCGGTCCTGGAGTGGGAATGCGCGCTCAAGCATCCCGAGCAGGGAGCTGCAGAGGGCGCGCCGTTCATCCGGGATCACATAATCCGGGTGACCGAAAAGGCGTTCGACGATTTTGCGAGCGCCGGCTTGGACGCCGGGCGTAATCGAAAGCTGCTCGGCCTATAGTCGACGCGCGTGTTCTGACGGAGTTGCTTGATGAAGGTTCGGCTTATCCTCGCGACGGCGCTTGCGGGCTTGGCGTCCAACGCGGCCGCGGCGCCGTCGGGACAGCAGCTGTTCGAGCAGCGCTGCGGCATGTGCCATTCGCTGCAGGCCGCCCCGGGCAAGATGGGGCCGCCTTTGGCGGGTGTGGTCGGTCGCAAGGCCGCGAGCGTCCCGGGCTACGCCTACAGCGCCGCCATGAAGGGCTCGGGGATCACTTGGAGCGCCGACAAGCTCGACGTCTATCTGAAGGCCCCCAGCAAGACGCTGCCGGGCACCAAGATGCTGCTCGGCGCGTCTAACGACGCCGAGCGCGCGGCGGTGATCGCCTACCTGACGAGCATCAAGAAGTAGCGGCCAGCTAGCGGCGCTTGAGTTCCTGGATCTCGATGTCCTTGAACTCAATCGGCGCGCCCTCGCTCTGCAAGGCGATATAGCCGCCGGTGACCGGCTGTGCGCCGCGCGCGAGGATGTAGGGCTTGGCGCCGCCCGCGACGGTGTCTTCGGGATCCAACGCCGCGCCGGCGTAGCGATGAACCTCGACGCCGTTGATCTTCTGGGTGATCACGCCGCTCGGCAGCACCTCAAGTTCGGCCTGCACCCAGGTTCCATTGGCGATGGTCGGGGCGTTGGCGGGCGGCGTGCAGTGCTCCTTAACCTTCGCGCCGTCGATCGTGATGGTGATCCCTGGGGTGCAGACTGCGCCGGTGGGGCGGGGCGCGTCGCCGTCCTTGCCCAACAGCTGGAACTCGATGGACACCGGGAACGGCTGATCCACCGTCATGCTCTCGGCGCTCTGGCTGTGGAACATGATCCCGCTGTTTCCGCGCGCCCAGTTTGGCGTGTCGGGCAGGCCGCCCTCGGTCAGGAACCGATAGGTGAATCGCAGCCTGTAGGCGCTGTAGGGCGTCTTGTAGAACAGATGACCGAACTGGTTATCGAACTTGTCGTAGCCGGCGTACGAGACGCGAAGCACGCCGTGATCGGCGACGAAGGTCTCCCGATAGTTCTCACCGACCGGATGCCTGGCGATCTTCGCTGTCCACCCGTTCAGTGTCTTGCCGTCGAAAAGCGACCGCCACGGGCCGGCGCGGACCTCTTCGGCGCCAGCGGCGCCGGCCAGGCAGAACCAGAGCGCCGCCAATCCCAAGGTCGCGGATCGCCGCAGCGGCTTCGTCCAGAGCATGGCCGCTCCTCCCGTTATCGTGTCGCTGCGGTCGGAACGCCGAGCTTTGTTGCAATGTAACCCATTTCATGGAAGCCTCCAGGCAAGAATGAGGGGGTCGCCGGGGAGGGCGTCGTGTTGCTAGGGGCATCTCGACGCGGTCCATCAAGCGGTCGCGAAGGGAGTGAACATGGCCAACCTGAACGGCCGCGCGCGTCGTAAGAACACTTACGACGCTATCGTGGTGGGCAGCGGCATTACGGGCGGCATTGCGGCCAAGGAACTGACCGAGAAAGGTCTGAAGGTCCTTGTTCTCGAGCGAGGGCGAATGGTCCGCCACCTTGAGGACTATCCGACCGCGACCCTTGATCCCTGGCAGACCAAGTACCCCCAAGGGAAACTCCCTGAAGCCGAACTGAACGCGCATTACAAGGTGCAGCGGCGCACCGGCTATACGATGACGGAGCAGACCCAGCACTTCTTCGTGCGGGATGACGAGCATCCCTACACCGAGGAAAACCGCTTCGACTGGATCCGGGGCTATCACGTCGGCGGGCGCTCGCTGACGTGGGGGCGGCAGAGCTATCGCCACAGCCCGATCGACTTCGAGGCCAACGCCCGGGAGGGGATCGCGGTCGACTGGCCCATCCGCTATGAGGATCTCGCGCCGTGGTACGACCACGTCGAGCGCTTCATCGGGGTTTCGGGACAGGCCGAGGGCCTGCCGCATTTCCCGGACGGCCAATATCAGCCGCCGATGGAGCTGAACTGCGTCGAAAAGGCCTTCAAGGCGCGGTCGGAGGCCCGTTTTCCCGAGCGGCGCGTCACGATCGGGCGCACCGCGCACCTGACAGATCCGACCGAAGAGCAGCTCTCGCTGGGACGCACCAAGTGCCAGTACCGCAACATGTGTATCCGCGGTTGCCCGTTCGGCGGCTATTATAGCTCCAACTCCGGCGGGCTTATCGCGGCCGAGCGCACCGGCAACCTGGTGATCCGGCCAAACTCGATCGTCACCGAGCTCATCTATGACGACCGCAAGGGTCGGGCCAGCGGCGTGCGGATCCTCGACGCGGAGACGCTGAAGGACGAGGAGTTCCACGCCGAGGTGATCTTCCTCTGCGCCTCGGCGCTGAACTCGGCCTGGATCATGATGAACTCCACGAGTTCGCGCTTCCCGAACGGTTTTGGCAACGCCAGCGACCAGCTCGGCCGAAACGTGATGGATCACCATCTGGGCGTCGGCGCCTCGGGTGAAGCGCCGGAATTCGCCGAGATGTACTTCTCCGGACGCCGGCCGAACGGCATCTATGTGCCGCGCTTCCGCAATCTGGGCGACGACGCCACCAAGCGCTCGGATTATCTGCGCGGCTTCGGCTATCAGGGCGGCGCCGGCCGCGCGACCTGGGAGCGGGATCGCGGCCAGGGCGGCAGGGGCTTTGGCGCGGCGCGCAAGGCCGCACTCAGCCAGCCGGGGCCCTGGACCATGGGCCTGGGCGGCTTTGGCGAGATGCTCCCGTACGCCGACAATCGGGTGACCTTGAACCGCGATGTGAAGGACAAGTTCGGCCTGCCGACCCTGACCATGAACGTCACCATGCGTGACAACGAGATGGCGATGCGACGCGACATGCAGTCCGCCGCGGCCGAGATGCTCGAGGCTGCCGGCTTCAAGAACGTGCGCGGCTACGACGGCGGCTTCGCGCCGGGTCTTGGCATTCACGAGATGGGAACCGCCCGCATGGGTCGGGATCCCAAGACGTCGGTGCTGAACGCGCACAATCAGGTGCACGAGTGCAAGAACGTGTACGTCACCGACGGCGCGGCCATGACCTCGGCTTCGTGCGTGAACCCATCCCTGACCTACATGGCCCTGACGGCCCGCGCCGCCGACCACGCCGTGCGCGCCCGCAAGCGGGGAGAGCTGTAATGCTGAATCGACGCGACACCCTCCGGGGCCTTGCCTTGACGGTCGGGGCCGCCGCTACGGGATGGGCTGGCGCCGCCGCCGCGAGGACTGCGCTGACCTGGACGCCGACGGCGCTCACGCCCGCGCAGGCCGAGATACTCGACGTGGTCGCCGAACTGATCATTCCCGCCACCGACACGCCTGGCGCGCGGGAAGCGGGCGTGCCGCAGTTCATAGACCGCGCCATGGCCAACTATTGCGAGACATGGCAGGTCGAGCAGCTGACGGGCGGGCTCGCCCGCATGGACGCCGACGCCAAGGCCGCGCACGGTCGCCTGTTCGTATCTCTGACCCCAGAGCAGCAGGTGACGATCCTCAGCGTCTACGATCGCGAGACGGCGACCTCGACAAGCGGTCATTTCTTCCCCTTGCTCGAGGATATGGTCACCGTCGGCTATTTCACTTCCGAGCCGGGGGCGACAAAGGCGCTGCGCTACGATCCCGTGCCCGGGGAGTATCGCGGATGCGTCCCGCTCGCTGAAATCGGGCGAGCCTGGGCGACACGCTAGGCCCGTACGGTCACTCGATGGTTGGCAGGCGTACGGTGAAGGTGCTGCCCTGGCCCTCGCCGTCGCTGTGGACGGTGACCTCGCCGCCATGTAGCGCGACCAGTTGCCTAACGAGCGCGAGGCCAATGCCCAGCCCGCCCTGCGACTGGCCAAGATGGTCCTCCACCTGGGCAAAGATCTCGAAGATCCTTGACTGCATCGCTTCGGGAATCCCGACGCCCGTATCGCTGACCGTGATGGTGGCCATGCCGCCTTCGGCCATGGCCCTGAGCGTCACGACGCCACCGGGCGGGGTGTATTTCGCCGCGTTGTTGAGGAGGTTAGCCACGATCTGCGCCAGGCGGGTGTGGTCGGCTTCGAGCCAAATGGGCGCGTCGGAGAGCTCGACCTCGAACTGGTGCTTGGCCGCCTCGATGGTGTGCTGACTGGCCTCGATCGCCGATTGCAGCACCTCGCCCAGTTCAACCCGCGCCTTCTTCAGCGAAATCTTGCCCTGGCTGACCCGTGAGACGTCTAGAAGATCATCGATCAGATGTGCGAGATGGTCGAGCATCCGGTCCATGCGGCCGCGGATGTCTTTGGCGCGTTCGGGATCGATGTCCTTGCCGAGCAGATGTAGCCCGCCGCTGAGCGCCGCAACAGGATTGCGTAGTTCATGCGCGAGCACCGCCAGGAAGCTGTCCTTATGGCGGTCGGCGCGCCGCAGAGCCTGCGCTGCAGCTTCCAGCTCGTCGCGCTGCGCCTCGATCTGTCGGCGCTGCTGGTGCAGGTCGAAAAAGACGTTGGCCTTGCTCCGCAGCACGTCCGGCTCGATCGGCTTCTGGATAAAATCCACGGCGCCGGCCTCGTAGCCGCGGAACCGCCGCTGGCCATCGGCCCCGCCGGCGGTGACGAAGATGATCGGGATGTGGCGCGCGCGCTCGCTGCCGCGCATGAACTCGGCGAGCTCGAAGCCGTCCATCCCGGGCATCTGCACGTCGAGAAGCGCCAGGGCGACCTCATGGGTCAACAGCAATTCAAGGGCTTCCTCGCCGCCGCGCGCCTTGAGACAAACCAGCCCCTCGCGCTCGAGCAGCGCTTCAAGGGCCAGCAGATTCTCCTCGAGATCATCGACCAGCAGGAAATGGATTGGCTTGTCCGCGTGGGTCATGCGGCCCTCAAACTGGTCAGGTACGTCGTGATGGCGTCGATGGTCATGGAGCTGGCTGAGGGGCAGGCCCGTAGAGCGGCTTCCGGCATCGCCGTGGCGTAGGCCTCCGTGCGATCCTGGACGATCACCGAGCCGCCGGCGGCTTGGATCGCTCGCAGTCCAGCAGCGCCATCATGGTTGGCCCCCGTCAGGATGACGCCCACAACCTCGGCCCCAAAGGCGTCGGCCGCGCTTTCGAACAGGACGTCGATGGAGGGGCGGGAGAAGTTCACGGCCTCGTCAGTGGACAGGGCCAAGCAGTGGTTCGTTTCGACGAGCATATGGTAATCAGAGGGCGCGAAATAGACCACGCCGTTCTCGATTGGCTCCTTGTCCTCGGCTTCCTTGACGGTGATCTGGCATTTCGACTGGAGCAGCGGCACCAGCATGTTGTCGCGGTCGGGCGGAATGTGCACGACAACCAGGATCGGCAGCGCGAAACTGGCGGGCAGGGCAGGTAGAATTGCCAGAAGGGCCTGGACCGCTCCGGCGGACGCGCCGATCACCACGACTTTGCGAGGCTCGCCCGTCACGGCTCCCGCCTTTGATAGATCTTGTCCTCCGGCACGTAGTCCGCGAACGCCGGGGCATGGGTGGAAAACCGCAGGCTCTCCTTCGAGCCAAGACCCAAAAAGCCCTTTCGCGCCAGCGACTCCCGAAACAGGCCGATCGCTCGATCTTGGAGCGGGCGATCGAAATAGATCATCACATTGCGGCACGAGATCAGGTGCATCTCGGCGAACACGGCGTCGGTGACCAGGCTGTGATCCGAAAACACGACGCGATTGCGCAGACTGCTATCGAAGACCGCTCGGCCGTAGGCGGCGGTGTAGTGATCCGACAGCGAGGATCTGCCGCCTGATCGCTGGTGGTTTTCGGTGAACTTGCGAATCCGATCCACGGAATAGACGCCGGCTTCGGCGGCCGCGAGCGCCTCGGGGTTGATGTCCGTGGCATAGAAGATCGTGCGGTCGTAGAGCCCTTCTTCCTTGAACAGGATAGCCAGGGAATAGACCTCTTCGCCGGTGCTGCAGCCGGCGATCCAGACCCTGAGCGAGGGGTAGGTGCTCAGGTGCGGCAGCACCTTTTCCCGCAGAGCCTTGAAGTAACTCGGGTCGCGGAACATCTCGCTGACCTGGACGGTCAGAAAGTCCAGCAGGCGAGGGAGCATGGCCGGATCGTGCAGCACGCGATCCTGCAACGCCGACAGGGTCGCGAAGCCCAACTGCGTGCGCGCCTGGGCAAGGCGACGCTTGATCGAGGCCCGCGCGTAATGGCGGAAGTCGTAGTGATACCGCTGGAACAGAGCTTCCAGAAGCAGCTCGATCTCAATGTCTTCGGTAGAGGCTGACATGCGGCTAGCGCGGCATCCAGACGCGAACAAGTGAGAGCAGCTTGTCGACGTCGATCGGCTTGGCCATGTAGTCGTTGGCCCCTGCTGCGATACAGCGCGCCTGATCGTCGGGCATGGCCTTGGCGGTCAGCATCAGGATGGGGAGCTTCGACCAGCGGGCGTCTTGGCGGATCTGGCGGGCGGCCGACAGGCCGTCCATCACCGGCATCATGACGTCCATCAGGACAAGATCGATGGCGCGCGTGGGGTCCTCGGCGGACCGGCCCAGCGCGTCGATGGCCTCCTGGCCGTTACGCGCGATCTCGACGACGGCGCCGCGTGGCTCAAGCACGTTGGTCAGCGAATAGACGTTGCGGATATCGTCCTCGACGATCAGCACGCGTCGCCCTTCCAGCACCGCGTCGCGATGCCTCGCCTTCTGGATCATCTTCTGCTGTTCGGCGGGGAGTTCCGACACCACCTGGTGCAGGAACAGCGAAACCTCGTCGAGCAGCCGTTCCGGAGACTTGGCGCCCTTGATGATGATCGAGCTGGAGTAGCGGCGCAGGCGCTGCTCGTCGTCCGCCGATAGATCGTGGCCCGTATAGACAATGACGGGCGGGAAGGCGTGATCCCCGTCCTGGCTCAAGGTCTCCAGCAACGAAAAGCCCGACGCGTCGGGCAGGGACAGGTCCAGCACCATGCAATCGAAGGTCTGCTCGCGCAGCATCTGCAGGCACTCGGCGGCGGTGCCGACGCCGACAGTCTCCACCTCGCCCGACGACAGCAACTGGCCAACCGCCTCGCGTTGAACCGGATCGTCCTCGACGATCAGAACCCTCCGCACCCTGCTCGACAGCTTGGCTTCCAGGGATTTCAGCACATCGGCCAACGCCTCGCGCTTGACCGGCTTGATCAGATAGCCAATCGCCCCGAGCGAGAGCGCGGTCTGGCTGTGATCGGCGGCCGAGACCACATGGATGGGAATGTGGCGGGTCGCGTCGTCCCGCTTCAGGCGATCCAGCACCATAAGGCCGGATTCGTCGGGCAGCCCCACGTCCAGCACGACCGCGCTCGGCTTGAACCGACGGGCCAACTTCAGGGCTTCCTCGGCGGTTCCGGCGACGAGGCATTGGAAGCCCAGCTCATGCGACAGGTCGCGGACGATAGCGGCGAACTTGTCGTCGTCCTCGATCACGAGCAGGACCCGCCGGCCGCCACCGATCTGGTCTCGATCATCCTCGACCGCCACCTGGGCGACGGAAGGCTGTGACCCTTTCGCACGCGGCAAGGTGACCGGCGCCTTGACCGCGAGAGGTTGGTCACGCGGCGTCACGCGCGCTGGATCGTAGATTTGCGGGATGGTGACCGTGAAGGTGCTGCCCTCGCCGGGTTTGCTTTCCAATGCTATCGCCCCGCCGAGCAGGCGTGACAGTTCCCGGGAAATTGACAATCCCAGACCCGTTCCGCCGTACTTGCGGCTGATGGTGCCATCGGCCTGGCGGAACGCTTCGAAGATCATGTCCTGCTGCTCGCGTGACACGCCGATCCCGGTGTCCGTCACCGAGAAGGCGATATCCCGCTCCCCAGACGGATTGATCTCCAGCCTCACCTTGCCCTTTTCCGTGAACTTGAAGGCGTTCGAGAGCAGGTTTTTCAAGATCTGCTCCAGGCGCTGGCGGTCGGTTTCAATGCGGGAAGGGCAATCGGCGGCGATCTTGATCTCGAAGTTGAGGCCGCGCTCTGATGCGACGGGTTTGAACAGCTGGGTCAGATCATCCTTGAGCCGCTGCAGCGGCAGCGGTTCGGCGCGCACCTCCACATGGCCAGCCTCGATCTTCGACAGATCCAGGATGTCGTTGATCAAGGTGAGCAGGTCGTTGCCGGAAGACGCGATGGTCTGGGCGAACTTGATCTGTTCCGCGGTCAGGTTGCCCTGCGGATTGTCGCTCAGCAGTTTCGAGAGAATGAGCAGGGAGTTGAGCGGCGTGCGCAGCTCGTGGGACATGTTGGCCAGGAAGTCCGACTTGTACTGGCTGGCCTGCTCAAGTTCGCGCGCCTTCAGTGTGACGGCGGCGGTGGTGCGCTCCAGTTCGTCGCGCTGGACCTCAAGAGTCTGCGCCTGTTCCTCAAGCTGACTATTGGTCTGTTCAAGCTCGGCCTGCTGCTGCTCGAGACGGATCTGGGACTCCTTCAGCGCGCGCCCCTGTTCCTCCAGCTCCTCGTTGGAGACGCGAAGCTCCTCGCTTTGCACCTGCAGTTCTTCGGCCTGGCGCTGGGTTTCTTCGAGCGCCTTTTGCAGTTCCGAGCGATAGCGCGCCGATCGCAGGGTAATCCCGATGGCCGGCGCGGCTTGCTTGAGCAAATCGACGACGAGGTCATCGACGGGATGAAGAAAGCCCAGCTCGATGACGGCGTTGACGACCTCGTCGGCGTGGGTGGGCACGATCACCAGGTGCCGTGGCTTATCCTCGCCCAGGGCCGAGCCGATGGTCATGTAGCCGTCTGGGACGTCGCGGATGATGGTCGCCTCGCCCTCGGCGGCCACCTTGCCCAAGAGGCCTTCCTTCAGGTTGAAATGCGACGGCGAGTTGGCTTCAGCCGACAGCCCAAGCGCGGCGGTTCGATGGAAGCGCCCGTTCTCGCCCTTGAACAGGACGCCCGCCTGGAAGTCGAGGTGACGCGCCAGATACGTCAGGATGCTATCGGAAAGGGCCTCGACGGACTTGTCGCCCATCATCGCTTCCGACAGACCGACCTGACGGGTTTGCAGCCAGTCTTCCCGCGCCTGCGCTCTGTTGGCGCGGCGGATCAGATAGAAGACGACCAGCGTGAGAAGAGCGCCGAGCAAACTTGAAAGAAGGCCGCTGAACAGCGCCGTCTGGTAGGCCACGTCCATCTCGGACAGGCGAAGGTCGCGCTGGCGATCTTCCTCCTGTCTCATGTCTTCGATTTGCTGACGGATCGCGTCCATCTCGACCTTGCCGCGGTCGGTACCGACCACGGCGAGCGCGGCCGCCTGGCTTCCTGCCCGTCGGAGGTTGATCGTCTCCTCCAGTTCCTCGAACTTGGCTTCGATCTGCTTTCGCAGGACCTTGATGTTCGCCTGTTGGGTCGGATTGTCGCGTGTCAGCGTCTGGACGGTCTGTATGCGGTTGTCGGCCTGAGTCTTGGCGACCTCATAAGGATTGAGATAGTCGGCCTTTCCGGTCAGCAGATAGCCGCGCTGCCCGGTCTCGGCGTCCTGCGCCATCGACATGAGCTCGTTGAGCGCCATCATGACGTCGTGGGTGTGCCAGATCTTCTGGCTGTTGCTCCGCAACACGGCCACATTGCGGTAAGCGATAACTCCGCTCAGCACAAAGAAGATCAACACCACGGCCAGGCCAAGGGCGGTCCACAGCTCGGTCCGCGATACGGTGAGCGACGAGAAACGCTGTTTCTTAAGCGACATTCTGCACGGGCCGGCTGAGAGGGTTGAACCGATAAGGTAGCGAGGAAGGCGCTGCGACGTGTTCGCTAGCAGCGGGCGTCAGTCGCGTCGAAGAGCGCGGCGCCATACGCCCTGGTGGCGTAAAGTCTGCATTCGAGAAAAACACAACGCCCCCGGGACGCGAAACAACGCGTGGCGTTTCAACGCGTTCGCGCCGACATGGTTCCTGCATCGCGCCGTGTTTCTTGCGGTGGAGGCGGGGGGCTCATTTTCGACCGCTTCACCTCTTCCCCTTGAACGTCTAGCTTCAGGCAGATTGTGTTTCGTGACGGCAAGAAGGCGACCGCGATGAGCCGAATTTTGTCTATGGCGTCCATCGTCGCGGTGATGAGCGCGATGAGCGTAGCCGGGCCGGCGCTCGCGGCCGATGCAGGTCCCGCGCGGCCCAGCGACATCTTCGGCGTCTGGCGCAATCCCAAGGGCAGCGTCCACATCGAGATCAAGCCCTGTGGCGCCGGCACCTGCGGCTATGTGGTATGGGCGAACGCCGAAGCGCAGGCGGATGTCAAAAAGGGCAGCAATCAGGGGCTGGTCGGGATGCAGCTCCTTCGCGACTTCTCAGCTTCGGGCGACAACGAGTGGAGGGGCAAGGTCTTCGTCCCCGACCTGAACATGACCTTCTCGGGTCAGGTACGCCTGTTGGACCGCGCCGCACTGCGCGCCAAGGGGTGCTTGCTGCCCAACTTCCTGTGCAAGTCGCAGGTCTGGACCCGCGTCGAAGCGGCCTCGACGGTGAGCGGTCGGGCGCTCTGAGCGCCCAGCCTGTTCAGCCCCCCGCTGAGCTTGGCGCTCGGCGCGGGATGCCAATCCAGGCGGTGCTTCGACTAGGTCTCCATGGCCAACAGGGCGAAAAGCGCGCCCTCGGTGTCGGAGAGGCGCCAGCCACGATGAATGAAAACTCTCCCGGCCCGGAAGTCGGCGGCGACGGCTGCGCGCAGGGCCGGCAGGGCCTCGGGTCCGCGACCAGCGGGAAACAGTCTAGCCGAAAGCGTCCGCTCGGTCGCTTCAGGGTGGCTGTCGCGCCAAGCCTGGCCGATGCGGCGCACCGCGTTGCGGTCAAGGTCGGGCAAGGATGGCGCGGCGGCGGAGAAGCCGGGCGCTGCCGCCAGGGCCATGAGAGCGGCCAGTAGATCTCGTCGAGTGCTCATTTGTCAGGCGGCCTTCTTTTCGGACTTGAGGTGGTCGGCCAGACGAAGGGTCAGCGCCAGGATGGTGAGGGTGGGGTTGACGATCCCGGAGGTTGGAAAAACCGAACTGCCGGCGACATAGAGGTTGCGGGCTTCGTGAAGCCTTCCGTTGATGTCGACGACGCCCTTCTTGGGATCTCGGTGCATTCGGGTTGTCCCCATGTGGTGGCGGGAGGCGCTGGACGCGGCCAGCAGTTCGTCGCGCCGAAGCGACCAGCACAGCCGCCCTTCGCCGGATGCGCCCAAGGCGTTCGCGAGCCCGTCGATGGAACGCTCCAGATCCTCGAAGTCCTTTTTGCCGTGAACCCAGGTCAGGCGAATCCGTGGCGTACCCAGCGCGTCCCTCTGGTCGGGATCCAGCGTTATCCGGCTATCGGGGTTGGGAAAATGCTCGGTCATGGCGAAGAAGCCGAGCAGGTTTGATTGATCCTGCCCCCGATCGAGCTTGGCGGCCCCCTTGACGAGCGTCTGAGTGTCCGCAGCGATTGTCGGGTCAGTGTTCGAGAAGTTGGCGCGGAACAGGGTGGCGGTGAAGTTACCCGTCTGCATGCGCTTTTGCGCCGCAAGGCCGGCGCCGATTACGCAATGAGGCGCGATCCTCTGCGCGGGCGCGTAGAGATCCAGAGGCGCGGCCCTGGACGCGGCGAAGGCGGAGCCTTCGCGCTGCGTGTCGCTGTCGTTCGAGTACGTCAGGTGCCCCTGAAAGAAGCGCCCGACGAGATCATGGCGGTTGCCCAGGTTGTCGGACGCCAGCAGAAGGCGCACGTTCTCGATCCCCCCGGTCGCCAGCACGTAGCGCGCAGCCTTGGCCGTGTGGCGTTTGCCGTCGAGACAGGCGACCTCGAGGCCGGTGACGATGTCCCGCTCACGTCTAATGCGGACGACATTGGCGTACAGATAGACGGTGATGTTGGGCGCGTCAGCGAATTGGGTGCGGAAGCGATCGAACGCCGGCTTGTCGGCTCGTCCCGATATCCGGGCGAATACGCGGGGCGCGGGGAAAAACCCGTCCTCATCGTCCAGCGCCAGCGGTTGCAGCGCCTCGGCCGTCGTGGTCGGCCGTTTCAGGGGGAAACGATCGATCTCCAGCAGGTCGCAAGCGCGATCATAGTAGCCCTGCATCTGCTCGCGCGTGACGGGCCAACCGCTGTTGGGGATCCAGGGACGCTCGGCGAAGTCGGCCGGATCCAGCGGACCGCACTTGCCGCCCCAGACGTGCCCGGAGCCGCCAAGGGCGCGAATGCGCGACTGGGCCGGATAACTGTCCAGAGGACGGTCCTTCGCGCCGTCGGCCTTCTGCACGCAGGAGCCGGCATAGAGCGCCTGGGTCTCGGGCTCCATTTCGAGGCCGCCGCTTTCCAGGACGATGATCTTCAAGGGACTGCCGGCCAGTTCCTTGGCCAGGGTGATCCCGGCTAGGCCGCCGCCGATAATCACAAGATCGGCCTCCAGGTGGCTGGCGTCAGGCAAGGCTCGGGCGTCGATGATCGCCATCGTTGAAAACTCGCTGATTTTCAGAGGGGAAAGAGAGGCCGCGCGCGGCTCAGTCGCGCGCTGCGGAGTTAGCCGCGGGCTCCCCGGCTCTTAAGATAGTCCGCGACCGCGCCGTGACCGTTCTTGCGAGCCATGCCGAGTGGAGACCGCATCTCGCCTGGATTGGCGAGCACCGCCCGGTTTACGTCGGCGCCGCGCTCAACGAGGTACTTCACGACCGCGAGGTCGCCCCGGCGCGCGGCGCCGATCAGGGGTGTTTCGTCGCCGGGCACGAAGGATTCCACGTTCGCGCCGCTCTCGACCAGGGCGCGCACGATATCGAGACGGCCGGCCTGCGAGGCTTGGATCAATGGGTCGCCGTCACCCCGCACGGCCAGGCTGGGATCGGCGCCGGCGGCGAGCAGCGCCTTGATCGTGTCGGCCTGGCCGGTCCGGGCGGCTTCGATCAACGGAGAGCCGTCGCCCCGCGAGATGTAGTTCACGTTGGCGCCGAGCGCGATCAGCTCTCGGACGCTTTCAAGATCGTGGCGGCGGACCGCATCGAACAGCGGCTGGCCGAGATGGCGGGACACGGCGCGACGGGCGTCCTCGGTCGATTGTTGTACGACGCGGGCGGGTTGGGCGGCCCAGGTTGCAGCGGCGCCGCTCATGCTGAGCAGCACCACGGCTGCGGCCCCGGCCAGATGACGTCGACGATCGGTGTGATGGTGCGCGAGCATGATGAAACGCTCCTTCAATTGCGGGTTGGCGGAGGCCGGCCAGTGGCAGCCCAGGGGCGGAGCGCAGGTGGCTAGCTGCGTCTTCAGCATGGCTTCGCCATAGGCGCGGCGGGTTTTCGGATGGCGGGCGAGCACGGCTTCGTCACACGCGATCTCCTGATCGACGCGCAGAGCGGCCGCGCCCAGATGGACAACGGGGTTGAACCAGAACAGGCATTGCAGGCCCATGACGAGCGCGTTGATCTGGGCGTCTCCCGCAGCGAGATGGTTGCGCTCGTGGGCTAGGATCAGCGCCTGTTCCTCGGCGGTGTATCGCAGGTGAAAGTCGGCGGGCAGCACGACGCGCGGAGTCAGGGCTCCGATGACGGCCGGGCCGACGCCCTGTTTCTCAGAGCGGAGTAGGCCCGTTTCATCGGCGACGCTCAGTGCCCCCAGTTCGCGGACGAACCGGCGCTGTCGCTCGGTCTGGAGCACAAGGCCGCCGCCGGCCACGATCAGCCAGAAGGCCAACAAGATCTCCGCGATAGGAAGGCTTGGCGCGGAGCGGGCGGAGACGTCGCGCGCCGCCGCCGCCGCTGCGGGCGAGGGCTGCGGGGTTGTTGTTGTGATCGCCGCCGGTGCGGTCGGGGCCGGCAGCGCGATGGTACGGGCCGGGATCAGCAGCGCGGCGACCGAGAGCGGAGCGATCAGCCACAGCGCGTAGGCGCTGCGCGCGCCGAACGCCTTGCGGACCAGTCTTCGCAGCGCCAGCACCAAAAGCACGGCCGCCGCGAGCGCGATATTGGCCTTGCCGAGGAACAGCAGGATGTCACTGGCCATCGTCGATGTTCTCCAGCAGTCGGCGGAGTTCCGCGACGTCTTCAGGATTGAGCTTCTCGCGCTTTGAGAAGTGACTGACGAGGGGCGCTAGCCGGCCATCGAACAGTCGGTCCAGCAAGCCCTGGCTCTCGGCGTCGACATAGTCTTCGCGGCCGATCAGGGGGCGATAGAGGAAACGGCGACCATCCTTGTCGGCGGCGATGGCGCCCTTCTTCAACAGACGGTTCAGCAGCGTCTTCACCGTGCCTTCCGCCCAGCCTTGCTCCTTGGCCAAGATAACCAGAAGCTCCTCGGCCGGTTTGGGGCTGTCGGTCCACAGGACCTTCATGACTTCGCTCTCGGCGGCGCTGATGCGGTGTGGGGTCGTTTCCATGATGCAACGTTTACGCACGTAAACGATCGCGTCAAGGGATCGATTACGTGCGTAAACGAAATGTAATGCGGCGTTGGAGCCGCGTTCGAAGCAGCTTACGGGGGGCTGCCGGAAGGAGTACGCGATGCCAGAGACGCTTCAGTTGGGTCTGCCCGGATTTGATCCGCCGACGCCGACGGATCGACTGATGTTCCTGCTGTATCCGGACGCGACGACGGCGGCGCGGATCGCGGGGGAGGCCGCTCGCTTGAAGGCCAGTCTTGGCCTGCGCGGAGGGCTACTGCAGACCGAGCGCCTCCACGTCACGTTGCACCACCTCGGCGACTATGTCGGCCTGCCGCAGGATACTGTCGGCAAAGGCGTTTCGGCCGGTGACGCGCTGAGCGCCTCGTCCTTTGAGGTGATCTTCGATCGCGCCCTCAGTTTCGCCGGCCGGCCGGGGAACAACCCATTCACATTGCAGGGCGTGCAGGGGCTGGGTTCGCTGGTCGCGTTCCAGAAGGCGCTGGGCGAGAAGATGGCCGCCGCCGCTCTACGACCCGACCGTAGCTTCACGCCGCACGTCACCTTGCTCTACGATGAGCGCATCGTGGTCGAACAGCCGATTGCGCCGATCCCCTGGACCGTTGATCGCTTCGCCTTGGTGCAGAGCAAGCTGGGGCGGACCCAGCACGTGATCCTTCGGGAATGGGTGTTGGACTGAGATCAGCCGGTATGGCTGCGCTGCGCGGGATCGACCTGTTACGCTGAGCGAGGCGATGGCAGGAAGAGGCGCTACGAGATTCGACGCGCCAGGACGACCCATGACTCTCACCCTCTACGGCATCAAGAACTGCGACACGGTCGCCAAGGCCCGCAAGTGGTTGGACGACCATGGTCGAGCCTATCTGTTCCATGACTACAAGACCGCCGGCGTTGACCGCGGGCGGCTTGAGGCCTGGGTCGCCGAACACGGCTGGGAGGTCGTTCTGAACCGCGCGGGGACCACGTTCCGCAAGCTGCCAGAAGCCGACCGCTTGGGCGTTGACGCGAGCAAGGCCGTGGACCTGATGCTGACCCAGCCGTCGATGATCAAACGTCCGATTCTGGATTTGGGTGAGCGCCGCCTCGTGGGCTTCAAGCCCGATCTTTACGCGGCGGCGCTCGGTTAGCTTCAGCCTCTCAGCGCCTTGTCGAGCGAAGTTTAAGACGACATCCGGCGACGGATCAGTCTATCAGTGGGATGAGGCTCGTCTGGTGCGAGCTCATGGAGGACATTTCGCGCGTGGGGAAGAACGCCGTCTCGCGATACGAGCTGGTCATCTTCGACTTCGACGGCACGCTGGCGGACAGCGCCGCGTGGATGATGCGCGCCGTCAATCCCATGGCCCGCCGCTACGGCTTCAAGACGGTCACCGACGAAGAGATCGAGATGCTGCGGGGACGCAGTACGCGCGAGGTCATCCGCTATCTCGGCGTCTCGCCGTGGAAACTTCCGCTGATCGCGCGCGCCGGCAAGAAGCTGATGGCCGCCGACGCCCATACGATTCCGCTGTTCCCGGAAACGGAGAAGATGCTCCGCGCCCTGCACGCCGCCGGCGTGAAGATCGCGGTGGTCAGCTCCAATAGCGAGACGGTGATCCGGCGCGTCCTGGGTGAGGAGCTGGGAAACCTGATCAGCCTCTATGCCTGCGGCGCGTCGCTTTTTGGCAAGGCGCGCAAGTTCAAGCAGGTCACCCGGCAGGGCGTCGCGCGCGACAAGATCATCTGTATCGGCGACGAGACCCGTGACATTGAAGCGGCCCGGGCCGTCGGCCTGGACTGCGGCGCCGTCGGTTGGGGCTACGCCAAGCCCTCGATCCTGGCCCAGCACGGTCCGACCGTGTCTTTCAATTCGATGTCCGAAATTATTTCCTACGTCGGCGCATCCAAGACGGCGGTTGGCGGCGACTAACCTTCGAAAGCGCGGAGGATCGCGCTGCAAGGAGGGGAGTCCTGTGACAGACCTGTTTCGAGATTTCTGGTGGCTGCTATTTGCCGTCAGCTTTATCGCCTTGGGCGCCTTCCGAGCCTGGCTTGATTGCCGCGCGCGCCTGGAGACGATCCGCACGCTTCGTGAACTCGCCGCCCGAGGGCAGGAGCCGTCGCCGGCGCTGCTGGGCCAACTCAAGCGCTGAGGGAAACATCGATGTCCGAGGATCTCTTTCGTCAGTTCTGGTGGCTGATCTTCCCGCTGAGCTGGTTCGTTTTCGGCGCGTGGCAGTCCTGGCTGTCGTATCGCGCCAACCGCGAGGCGCTGGACCTGATCAAGACCTACGCCGCCGCCGGTCGCGAGCCGCCGCCCGAATTGCTGGCGCGCATCGACAAGCGCTTCAACTTCGATGAGAACGACGACGGTTTCGAAGGCCGTCGTCGGCGCCGTTATCGCGGTCGCGAACGCGGTTGGTACCAGGCGGTGCTCTTCGGGATCATGGGGCTGGGCTTTGGCTATGCGGCCGTCAGCGACATGTACGGCGAGGGGCAGGCGTTCACGATCGTGGCCTTCGTGATGGCCGCGCTCAGCGCGGCGTCCCTGGTCCATGTGTTGTTCGACCGGAATCGGCCCGGTCTCTGATGGAGGCCGCGCTCGTCCGACAGGCGCGCGCGGGCTCCCAAGCCGCTTTCGCTCGTCTCGTGGCGCTCCATGAGAAGCCATTGCGAGGGTTTCTCCGCAAGAGCGGCTGGATCGACGCGGACGATATCGCTCAGGAAGCTTTCGTGGCGGCGTGGTCAGGCCTGAACAAGCTCCGGGATGACGACGGCTTTCGGGGGTGGCTCTACGGCGTCGCCTGGCGCAAGGCGCTCGGTCATCGGCGCGGCGTTAAGCGCGCTGCGGCGCGCGACGAGGCCTGGCGCGGCGAACAAGTGCTGGAGGCCGCCGCCGAGGTCGCCGCCGAGGACCGTCTGGCGCTGGAAGCCGCGCTGGCGACCTTGCCGGCGGACCAGCGCGCCTGCGTCACCCTCTGTCTTGGCCAGGGATGGTCACACGCCGAGGCGTCCGACGCTCTGGGGCTTCCCCTCGGGACCGTCAAGTCGCATGTTGCCCGTGGCCGCGAGCGGCTGCTGGCTGTTCTGAAAGGCGCGCCATGACCCTGGATGATCAACTCTCGGCCTTTCTGGCGGAGGCGCCCCAGCAGAGCCGCGCGGCGATATTCTCAGCCGAGGTCATGAAGCGGATCGAGCGCCGGATATTCCTTGAGCGGCTGGCGTTCGTGACCCTCGTCACGGCCGTATTGGCGGTGGTGCTCTGGGCTTGCTCACCCGTTCTCAATCTGGCCGCTTCGGCCTTCGCGTCGACCTTCACCCCGGCCGCCGCGATGCTCGTGTTCGCCGCTGCGATCCTGTTGGCGGGAGGACCGGCTGTCTGGCGCGGCCTGGGCCTGCGCTTCGGCTAGTTTCGCCTTACGAAAGTTTCATGGCGCGGGGCGCCTCCAAACGGAGCCTTGAAGCCCTCTTACCAGTGAAGGCGGCGCGGAGCGTCGTCGAACGAAACTAGGAGGATTTGAAAATGGGTCCCGAAATCATCGTCCCCGTCGCGCTCTTCGCGATGATCTGCGCCGTCGTCTGTGTGCCCCTGTACCTCAAGAGCAAGGAGCGGATGGAAATGCAGGCGACGCTCCGTCTCGCCATCGAGAAGGGGCAGCCGGTCCCGCAGGAAGTGATCGAGGCCATGACCCGTAACGTGAAGATGCCGCCGACCCGCCTGCGCGATCTGCGGACCGGTGTCATCTGGCTGGCGGTTGGCATCGGCGTCGGGCTGGCGACCTATTTCGGCGACTTCATCAGCGGCAGTGGTGATTTCGACGGCTTCGGCATCGCCTGCATCCCCGCCGTCATTGGCGTCGCGTTTATCGTTTTGAGCTTTTTCAATCCGAACAAGGAAGCGCGGGTCTAGCGCCCGAGGCCTTGGGAGGGGCTTGTACCAATGGGCATGGAACGCCCGCCGACCGGTCATGACGTCGAACTCGCCGCACAAGCAGCAGCGGGTGACCGGCGGGCCTATGGGGAGCTCGTTCGACGGCACGGCTCGGCCGTCCGCGGTCTCCTGCGTCGTATGGGCGCGGAGTCCGCTACGGCCGATGATCTGGCTCAGGACGCCTTCATGACCGGCTTCGAACAGGTTGCCGAGTTTCGGGGCGAGGGGACCTTCGGCGCCTGGATCAAGAAGATCGCCGCGCGGCTCTATCTAAAGCGCGTGAAACGTGAGGCGCGGCTGATCTTCTCGGACAATGTCGAGCCCCTCGAAGAGATTTCCATACGAGATGCGTCCGGCGACGCCGCCAGCCGTATCGATCTCGACGAGGCGCTGAAGAGCCTGTCTCGGGGTGAACGGCTGTGCGTTTCGCTGTGCTACGGGGCCGATTGGTCCCATGGCGAGGCGGCCGAGGCGTTGAATATCCCGATCGGCACGGTGAAATCCCATGTCAAACGTGGTTTGGACAAACTTCGGGCGAAACTCGCCCGACCGGATGAGGGCGCGAGGAGGGAAGCTCATGGCTGAACCCGATTTCGAAGCGCAACTGACCCGCATGTTCGCCGAACCGCCGTCGTTTCCGGACGCGGCGCTGTTCAACGCGGAGGTGGCGGCCAAGTTGGACCGCGGCTGGGCCATGCGACGGATGTTCATCGCCGTTGCAGGAACGGGCGCGGGCCTGATCGGCGCGGTGCAGATCTTCGGTAGCCGGTTCTCGAGCGAGCTGGCCCAGCTCTCCCGCGACGGCAGCCACGGCCTGGAGGCGGAGATCAATGGCGGATGGGCCAAGCTCACCGCTCTGCTGAGCACGCCGTCGAGCGCCGAGGCGGTTTGGCTGGCCGCCGGCCTGGCGGTTGTCGCCCTAGCCTTCGCGGTGACCCGTGTGGTCGAGGATTTCTAAGGGGTTCTCGACGCCTTATCGCTGTTCATGTTGCGGTGCGACGCGATCTCGCCCACAAACGGCGCCCAAAAGCGTCTTAGGGAGGGTTCGCCCTGTCCGCCCATCGTGAAGAGACGGTCCGCCGCCTGGCCGCCCCCGACATCGCCGCCCGCAAAGGCGGCGTGCCCATTGTCTGCTTGACAGCCTACACCGCCCCGGTCGCTGGGGCGCTGGACGAGGCTTGCGACGTCCTGCTGGTGGGCGATTCGCTTGGCATGGTCGTCCATGGCCTGCCGAATACGGTTGGCGTGACGATGGAGATGATGATCCTGCATGGTCAAGCCGTCATGCGGGGCTCCCGCAAGGCCATGGTCGTGATCGACATGCCGTTCGGCTCGTACGAGGCTTCGCACGAAGAGGCCTACGCCAACGCGGTCCGCATCATGAAGGAGACGGGCGCTCAGGCGGTGAAGGTCGAAAGCGGTCCGACTGTGCCCGAGACCATCGCCTACCTCACCCAGCGCGGCGTGCCAGTCATGGGCCATGTTGGTCTGCGGCCTCAGGCCGTGCTGCTGGAGGGCGGCTTCAAGGCGAAGGGCAAGGACGACGCGGGGCGCGCCAAGGTGCTGGAAGAGGCGCGTCTGACCGCCGAAGCCGGAGCCTTCGCCATCGTCGTCGAGGGCGTCGCCGAAAGCCTGGCGCGCGAGGTCACCGAGTCGGTGTCCGTGCCGACGATCGGCATCGGAGCCTCGGCAGGTTGCGATGGTCAGGTGCTGGTCGTCGACGACATGCTGGGCCTGTTCGACTGGACGCCAAAGTTCGTGCGGCGCTACGCCGATCTGAAGACCCAGATCGAACGGGCGGCCGCGCAGTACGCCAGTGACGTTCGCGACCGGAGCTTCCCCGGACCGGCGGAAACCTACTACGCCAAGAAGCCTTGAAACGGCGCGTTGCGACCGCGCGCGGCACGCTATAGGTTCGCCGCCTCGGGCGGACGGCCCTTCGTCCGCCACAATCTGTCCTAAACCCGGTGGGGTTCTTCGCAGTCGCGAGGAGCGTCCAAGGGCCAGCGCCTGTTTTCGGAGCCTCGTTTCGTGGTCGATGTTTTTGACGAAGTCGAAGAACAGCTTCGGGCGGAGCGCTACCGCACGCTAGCCAAGAAGTCGCTGCCCTGGGTGGCGGCGGCTGCTGCGGCGGCGGTGATCGGCGTGGGCGGCTTCTGGGGATGGCGCACCTATCAGACCGATCAGGCCGACAAGGCTTCGCAGGCTTACCAGGCTGCCTTGGAGACCGCTCAGAAGCAGGGACCGGCCAAGGCGTTCGACGGCTTCAAGAGCGTCGCCGACATCAACGCCAAGGGCTACAAGTCCCTGGCGCTGATGCAGATGGGCGCCATCCGCCTCGAGGAAAGCAAGACCAAGGAGGCCGTCGCCTATTTCGACGAGGCGGCCAAGGTCGCGCCGAACGCGATGATCGGCGACCTGGCGCGCCTCAAATCCGCCTTCGCTCTGATGGACACCGCCTCGTACAAGGATATCGAGACGAGGTTGACGCCTTTGGCGGGGGAAAAGAGCCCGTACCGCGTGTACGCCAAGGAGGCCCTGGCCTTCGCCAAGCTGCAGGCCGGTGATCTCGCGGGCGCGCGGGCGGATTTCGTCATTCTGGCCAATTCGCTCGACGCCAACACGTCCGAGGCCGTTCGGCAGCGCGCCCAGGCGGCGATGCAACTGATCGACTCCGGTTCCGCCAAGGCCCTGCCGGGCGCGGTGAAGGCCGCCGCGGCCCTTCCGAAGACTCCGCCGATGATGCAATTGCCGCCCGCCGTCGCCCCGAACGCCGCCCAATGAGCCATAAAATGATCTCCAAGCGTTCCGTGGCGCTGGTCGCGCTGATGTCGACCGCGATGGCTGTTTCCGGCTGTTCGACGGTCTCCAAACTCAACCCCTTCGACAAGGGTGAGAAGAACAAGAGCACCGCCAGCCAGGGGCAGCGCATCTCCATCATCGCCTTCGACCAGAAGGTCGAAGCCAATGAGTCGCTGAAGGGCGCCGACTTCTTCCTGCCCGATCCTGCGGTGCAGGCGGAGTGGCGCTTGCCGGGCGGCAACGCCGAGCAGTCCATCGAGCACGTCGACGCCGGCAAAGCGTTCGAGATCGCCTGGAAGAAGGGTTTCGGCAAGAAGGCCGGCGCCAAGTTCCATGTCACCGCGCCCCCGGTGGCGTCCGCCGACCGCATCTTCGTCATGGATGGCGAAGCGGACGTGGTGGCGCTGGATGCGCGCTCGGGCGCCACGATCTGGCGCAAGGATCTTCGACCGGCTGCTGGTCCGACCCGCAAGGGCGGCTTCATGGGGCTGATCCCCAAGAAGAACGACCGCACGGGCTTCGGCGGCGGCCTTGCCCTCAGCCCCGACAACAAACTGTACGTGGCTTCGGGCTTCCGCTTCGTCGCCCAGATCGACGCCGCGACCGGCGCCATGGGCTGGACCCAGCCGACCTCGACCCCGGTCCACGCCGCGCCGACCGTCGTCGACGGGCGCGTCTTCGTGGTCTCGACCGACAACGAGCTCTTGACCTTCGCCGCCGAGACGGGGGTGCCGGGCTGGACCTATCAGGCCCTCAGCGAGCCTGCCCGGATTCTGGCGGCCTCGACCCCGGCCGTCAGCGGCGACACCGTGGTGTCGGGCTTCGCCTCGGGCGAACTGATCGCGTTGCGCGCCGCCAACGGCAACGACCTGTGGAGCGAGGCGCTCAGCCGCGCCAGCCGCACCAATGCGCTGTCGGAAATCCGCGACATTCCCGGGCGTCCCGTCATCTACAAGGGCGACGTGTTCGCGGTCAGCCACTCGGGCGTGTTCGCGGCGACCGATCTCCGTTCGGGTCAGGCCCGCTGGAGCCTGCCGGTGACCGCCATCACGACGCCTTGGGCGGCCGGTGACGTCGTCTATGTGGTGGACAAGGCCGGGCAGGTCATCTGCGTGTCGCGCGAGAACGGCGCGGTCTATTGGATCCAGGACCTCAACGACTCGGCCAACCTCTCCAAGAAGCAAAAGAAGAAGCGCGCCAAGAAGCCGCGCCTCTGGTCGACCCCCATCCTGGCCAACGGCCGGCTGATCACGGTCTCCAGCGAAGGTGAGGCCGTCGCCCTGAACGCCAAGACCGGCGCCAAGGAAAAGACGCTGAAGATCGGCTCGCCGGTGCTGCTGAACCCGATCGCTGTGGGCGACATGATCTACCTCGTCACCGACGACGCGGAGCTCGTCGCCATCCGTTAGCCGTCTGGTCCTCCGCAGGACCAGAGGCCAAAGCCCTTGAAGCCCGGGTCGGCGAAAGCCGGCCCGGGCCTTCGCTTTTTCGGCTCCCTTTTGCGATAGGGGCGAAAATCGACTACTGGACGCCTATGCCTTTGAAACTCGCCATCGTCGGCCGCCCTAATGTGGGCAAGTCCACGCTGTTTAACCGTCTTGCCGGCAAGAAGCTGGCGATCGTCGACGACCAGCCAGGCGTCACGCGCGACCGCCGCTACGCCTCCGGCAACCTCGGAGATCTTGAGCTCGAGCTCATCGACACCGCAGGCTTCGAGGATGTCGATGGCTCCAGTCTGGAAGCGCGTATGCGCGCCCAGACCGAGGCCGCAATCGAGGAGGCGGACGTCTCGCTGTTCGTCTTTGATAGCCGTGAGGGCGTGACTGCGCTCGACGAGGTGTTCGCGGCCATTCTGCGCAAGCGCGACAAGCCGGTGATCGTCGCGGCCAACAAGGCCGAGGGCAAGGCGGGCGAGGCCGGCGCCGGCGAAGCGTTCCGCCTCGGCCTGGGCGAACCGATCCCGATCTCCGGCGAGCACGGCGAGGGCATGGCGGAACTGTACGCCGCGCTTTTGGCCTTCGAGCCGCAGGCGGAAGAAACCGACGACGAAGACGACGACAGCAAGCCGATCCGCATTGCGATCATCGGTCGCCCGAACGCGGGCAAGTCGACCCTCGTCAACCGCCTGCTGGGTGAAGATCGCCTGCTGACCGGCCCAGAGGCCGGCATCACGCGCGACTCCATCTCGGTGGACTGGGAGTGGGATGGTCGCAAGATCCGTCTGGTCGACACCGCTGGCCTGCGCCGCAAGGCCAAGGTGCAAGACAAGCTCGAGAAGCTGTCGACCGCAGACACGATCCGCGCGATCACCTTCGCTGAGGTGGTGTTGCTGGTGATGGACGCCACCCACCCGTTCGAAATCCAGGACCTGCAGATCGCCGACCTGGCGGAGCGGGAAGGGCGGGCCGTGGTGTTCGTGCTGGCCAAGTGGGACCTGATCGAGGATCAGGCCGGGCACCTCACGGCCTTCCGCGAGCATGCCGAGCGCATGCTGCCCCAGCTGCGCGGCGCGCCCGTCGTGGCGCTATCGGGCGAGACGGGCAAGGGCATCGGCCACCTGATGCCGGCCGTCATCAAGACGCACCGCGATTGGTCGACCAAGGTCAAGACCCGCGACCTCAACGACTGGCTGCAGATGGCCATGCAGCGGCACCCGCCGCCGGCCGTGAACGGCAAGCGGGTCAAGCCCAAGTACATGGCCCAGACCAAGGCGCGGCCGCCGACGTTCGTGCTGTTCTCCAGCCGCGCCGACCAGATGCCGGATCACTACCGGCGCTATCTGGTGAACAGCCTGCGGGAAAGCTTCGATCTGCCGGGGGTGCCGCTGCGGATCACCGTGAAGTCGGGCGCCAACCCCTATGCGGATGGCGAAGCCAAAGGGCACAGCGGTCGTGGCAAGCGCGAGTTCGAACGTCGCGAGCGGGAAGAAGAGCGCATTCGCGCCTCGCGCAACACGGTCAAGAAGTCCAAGCGCCTGGCTGAAGAGGCCGCCGCTAAGGCGGCGGAAGCCGCCGGGCTGCCGGATCCGGGCAAGGCTGCGGTAAAGTCTGTGAAGAAGAAGGGCCCAGCCGTCGCCAAGCCTGCCGCGCGCGACACCGCCGTTGCGGCCGAACCCGGCAAGGCTGCGGTCAAGTCGGTGAAGGCCAAGGGGCCGCGCGCCCAGAAGAAGGTCTCCACCACGCCAAGCTACAAGGTCGGCGCGAAGGCGGCCGGCGGCAAAGCGGCCGGGCCAAAGCGTCCGACGGCGGGGGCGCGCACGGTGCGCGGCAATACTGGTCCGAAGTCGAAGGGGCGCTAGCAGGCCGCAGCCGCCCCCTTCGGGCCGCCGTTCTCCGGTCAGGCGTCGATCGACGCCGACTCCTGCCCGCGTTCCTTGAAGCGGACCACGCCCTTGGGCGCGGGGCGGTCGGTGCGCAGCAGGTCGACGATAAACGGGGCGATCGTCTCCGGCGCCGGAACGGTCGCGGGATTTTCGCCCGGGAACGCGGCCGAGCGCATCTTGGTGCGCATCGCGCCCGGATCGACGCAGAAGGCGCGCACCGTGGTGTTCTCCATCTCGTCAGCATAGACGTCGACGATCGCCTCCAGAGCCGCCTTGGTCGCCGTATAGGCCCCCCAGAACGCCGGGCGCGTCTTGGCGACGCTGCTGGAGAAGAACAGGGCGCGACCCGCATCCGACGCTCGCAGCAGCGGGTCCATGGCGCGGATCAGGCGCCAGTTGGCCGTCAAGTTGGTGGACAGGATCATGTCCCACCCCTTCGGCTCGAGATGGCTGACGGGCGTCAGAGGGCCCAGGACGCCGGCCGCGCCGACCAGGATGTCGAGCTTGCCCCAGCGCTGGTGGATGGCGGCGCCTAGATGGTCCAAACCGTCGGGCTCGCGCAGGTCCAGCGGCACGAGCGTAGCGCGTTCACCTGTCGCCTGAAGGATGGCGTCGTCCAGCGCCTCCAGAGCGCCCTGGGTGCGGCCCACGGCGATCACATGGGCGCCGGCCTCGGCCAGGCCCAACGCGACGGCTCCCCCGATGCCGCGCGTGGCGCCAGTGACAAGAGCGATGCGGCCGGCCAGCGGCTTGGAGGAGTCAGAGGTCATGGGGGCGTTCTAGTGCAGGGAAGTCGAAACGAAAACCAGCGGAAGCCCTTAAGCTTCTGCGGCCTGGCGCGGCCGTGTCGCATAGTGCTGGGCGATCACCGAACAGGCCATCAGCTGGATCTGGTGGAAGATCATCAAGGGCAGCACGATGATACCCGCCGTGGCGCCGGGAAATAAAATCCCCGCCATGGGCACGCCCGTGGCCATGCTCTTCTTCGAGCCGCAGAAGATGATGGTGATCTCGTCTTCCTTCGAGAATCCAAGCGCCCGAGCGCCATAGGTCGTCGCCGCCAACACGACCGCCAGCAGCGCGCAGCAGGTGATGAAGAGGGCGACCATCTCCAGCGCCGAGACCTTGCTCCAGATACCGCCGACGACCGCCTCGCTGAAGGCGGCGTAGACGACCAGCAGGATCGATCCGCGATCGACGTAGCCGACTAGCTGCTTGTGCTTTTCGATCCATTTGGAGACCAGCGGACGGGCCAGCTGCCCCACGATGAAGGGCAGGAGCAGTTGGACAACGATGTCCTGGATGGATTTCCAGCCGCCGGCCGCACCGCCTTGGGTGTGCATCAGCACGCCGACCAGGACCGGCGTGATGAAGATACCAAAGAGGTTTGAGGCCGAAGCCGCGCAGACCGCTGCGGCGACGTTGCCGCGGGCGATCGAGGTGAAGGCGATCGAGGACTGCACCGTCGAGGGCAGGCAGCACAGGAACAGCATCCCCGCCGCCAGGGTCGACGACAAGACGCCCAGCTTGCTGGCGACCAGGCCCAGCACCGGGAACATCACGAAGGTGAACGCCAGGATCGTCAGATGCAGACGCCAGTGGGTGACGCCCGCCACCACGGCTTCGCGCGACAGCTTTGCCCCGTGTAGAAAGAACAGCAGGGCGATCGCCAGTTTGACGATGATCGACAGCCCCTCGGCCGCCACGCCACGTACGGGAAGGACCGACGCCAGGACGACCATGCTGAACAGGGCGATGACGTAGGGCTCGATCTTCAGCTTATCGAGCAGGCGTTTGAAACCCATGGACAAAATCCTCGTCCCACCCGGTGATGGCGGGACGAGGGGTATGTCACGCGCTGACCAGCAGCGAAAGCTGCTTGTCGTTGGTTTCGTTACGGCCTTCGGCGATCTCGCGGTCCGTCAGGCGGGTCGGATAGTCGCCGGTGAAGTAGTGGTCGGTGAATTGCGGCGTCGCCGGATCGCGCTGACCGGCTTCCAGGGCGTCATAGAGGCCATCCACGGACAGGAAGCCCAGGGAATCGACCTCCAGGAACTTGGCCATTTCCTCCAGCGACTTGTTGGCCGCCAGCAGCTGCTCGCGCTCGGGCATGTCGATCCCGTAAAAGTCGGGCCACTTGATGGGCGGGCTGGCTGAGCGGAGGTGAACCTCCTTGGCGCCGGCCTCGCGGACCATGCGGACGATCTTCAGCGAGGTGGTGCCGCGCACGATCGAGTCGTCGATCAGCACCACGCGCTTTCCGGACAGGATGGCGCGGTTGGGGCTGTGCTTCATGCGAACGCCCAGCTCACGGACGCCTTGGGTCGGCTGGATGAAGGTGCGGCCCACATAGTGGTTGCGGATGATGCCCATCTCGAACGGAAGACCACTCTGCTGGGCGTAACCCAGCGCGGCCGGCACGCCGCTGTCGGGCACGGGCACCACGACGTCGGCCTCGACGCCGGTCTCCTTGGCCAGGTTCATGCCCATACGCTTGCGCACGCCATAGACCGAGCGGCCGTTCACCACGCTGTCGGGGCGGGCGAAGTAGACGTACTCGAACACGCAAGGGCGCGCGGGGGCGGTCTGGAACGGCTTGGTCGAGGTGATGCCGGTCTCTTCGATCACCACCATCTCGCCGTGTTCGATGTCACGGACGAAACGGGCGCCGATCATGTCGAGGGCGCAGGTCTCAGAAGCCAGCACCGGCTTGCCGTCCAGGTCGCCCAGCACCAGCGGCCGGATGCCCAGCGGATCGCGCACGCCGATCATCTTCTTGTTGGTGATAGCCACCAGGGCGTAGCCGCCCTCGATCTGGCTGATCGCGTCGACGAAGCGGTCGACGATCTTGGCCTTCCTTGAGCGGGCGATCAGGTGAAGGATCGCCTCGGAGTCCGAGGTCGACTGGAAAATCGCGCCTTCCTGCACCAGGCGCTCGCGCAGGGTCAGGAAGTTGGTCAGGTTGCCGTTGTGGGCGATCGCCACGCCGCCGGTCTCGAGATCGGCGAACATGGGCTGAACGTTGCGGATGAAGCTGCCGCCGGCCGTCGAATAGCGCGTGTGGCCGATGGCCATGTTGCCCGGCAGGCGTTGCACCAGGTCGGAGCCCGTGAAGGCGTCGCCGACATGGCCCATATGGCGTTCGGTGTGGAAGCGATTGCCGTCGAAGGCGGCGATGCCGCAAGCCTCCTGGCCGCGGTGCTGAAGGGCGTGCAGGCCCAGCGCGGCGATGGCGGCGGCGTCACGCACACCGAACACGCCGAACACCCCGCATTCCAGGCGGAGGGTGTCATCCTCCGGATCGCGCCAGGGCGCAGAAGAGTAGCGGTCGGTCGACTGGCCCAGGAAAGTCATCGCGATTTCTCCACCAGGTCGTCGAGGTTCCGACGCTGGTTCTCATCATAGCCTTTTCCCGACGATTCCTCGCCGGACGTATTGTCGCCGCCGTCCTTGACGGCGTCCTTGATCGCGGGGGCCAGCTTGCCGGCCAACGCCTTGCCCTTGGGAGCGAAGACCTTCAGCACGGTCCCGCTGACTTCCGAGAGCGGATAGAAGATCGAATCCTCCACCCAGCGCGGCATGCGGTCGGGCGGCGTCGCCAGATGCAGCAGAAGGTTGAAGACGCCCAGGATCACGAAGGCGCGGATCAAGCCGAAGCCGGCGCCGACCGCTTGGTCTAGAACGCCTGCCGAGGTGTCATGCAGACTGGCGGTGATGCGCCCGCCGATCAGGCGTACGATCAGGAAGACGATCACGAACACGACCAGCACCGCCGTGGCCGTCGCGGCCCAGTCCGGATCCATCATCGAACGGAACAGGGGGCCGGTGACGCGCAGCCCAAAAAGGGCGATGGCGGCGGCGAAGATGAAGGAGAGCGCCGAGGTCAGTTCGCGCGAGGCGCCCCGCACCCAGCCCGTTACGCCGGAAACCAGCAGGAGCAGGCCGGCGATGATATCGAACGGTGTCACGTCAGACTGGTCCAGATCTCGTCGCCGATGCGGCGCACGGCGTCCGTCAGGCGCGCCACGCCTGCCACGGGCAGTGCGCCGCCGCCCTCAGGCAGGCCGGCGAGCGGGCCGAGGGCGCGGCCAAACCCCAGTTTCGCGGCTTCCTTCAAACGGGTCTCCATCCGACTGACCGGGCGGACTTCGCCCGACAGGCTGAGTTCGCCGAACACGACGCAGTCCTGGGGCAGGGCGACGTCCAGAGCGGAAGAGGCCAGGGCCGCCGCCGCCGCGAGATCCGCCGCCGGTTCGGTAATGCGCAGGCCGCCGGCGACGTTCAGATAGACGTCCTTGTCGCCAAAACCAAGGCCGCATCGGGCCTCGAGTACGGCGAGCACCATGGCCAGACGCCCGGAGTCCCAGCCGACGACGGCGCGGCGCGGCGTTCCGTAGGCCGACGGCGCGACCAGGGCCTGGAATTCCACGAGCACGGGGCGCGAGCCCTCGATGCCGGCGAACACCGCCGCGCCGGCCGCGCGCTCGCCGCCCTCGTTGAGAAACAGGGCTGAGGGGTTCTTGACCTCGCGCAGGCCCACATCGCCCATCTCGAACACGCCGATCTCGTCGGTCGCGCCGAAACGGTTCTTGGCGCCGCGCAGGATACGGAACGGATAGCCGCGCTCGCCCTCGAACGAGAGTACGGCGTCGACCAGGTGCTCGACGACGCGCGGGCCGGCGATCTGGCCGTCCTTGGTGACGTGACCCACGAGCAGGATCGCCACGCCCTTCTTCTTGGCCAGGCGCACCAGCTCGGTGGCGCAGGCGCGCACCTGGGTGACCGTGCCGGGTCCGGCCTCGTGGGCGTCGCTCCACATCGTCTGGATCGAGTCGATGACCACCAGGTCGAAGCTGTCACGCTTCAGGCCATCGAGGATGTCGCGCAGGGCGGTCTCGGCGGCGAGGCTGACATTGGCTTTGGCCAGACCCATGCGGTCGGCGCGGCCCCGGATCTGCTCGACGGCCTCTTCGCCCGAGATATAGGCGCAGGATACGCCCCGCGCGGCGGCGCTGGCGCAGACCTGAAGCAAGAGGGTCGACTTGCCCACGCCCGGATCGCCGCCGATCAGCAAGGCCGAGCCGGGCACCACGCCCCCGCCGCAGACGCGATCGAACTCGTCGACGCCGGTCAGGATGCGGGGAGGGGGCGCTGTCTCGCTTTCCAGTCCCGTGAACTGCAGTCCGCGCACGCGGGTGGCCTTGGTCGCCGACAGGGCGCCGGGCGGCTTGGCGCTGACCTCTTCGACCAGAGTATTCCAGCTCTGGCAGGCCGAGCACTGTCCGGACCATTTGGTCTGGACCGCGCCGCAGGACTGGCAGGCGTAGACTGCGCCGTCGCGGGCCATGAGGTCTCCTGATTCTCGAATGCCGGGAGACTACAGGCTGGCGGCGCGCTGCGCCAAAGACGGACGCATGCGCGTCAGCGCGAGGCGCCGACGTATCGCCGAACGCCGCGCTGGGTCAGCCGTGTCAGGCGCTCGTACGCGGTCGTTCCCGCTGCATCCGCCGCGTCGTCGACCGGCAGGTTCGCGCCGAACAGCTCGACCATGGCGCCCGGGCGAGCCGCGTCGCAGTCGGTGACGTCCACGGCGATGAGGTCCATGGAGACGCGGCCCAGCATCGGCCGTCGCGCGCCGTCGAACCAGACTTCGCCACGCGGGAAGGCGGCGCGGGGGACGCCGTCGGCATAGCCGGCCGCGACGATGGCGACGCGGGTGTTCTCGCTGGCGGTCCAGCCTGCGCCGTAGCCGATGCTTTCGCCGGGCGGCACGACGCGGACCTGCAGGATGGGCGCCTCCACCGTGGCGACCGCGCGGATTTCGGGGTGTGGGCGGCCTTGCGGACCGCTGCCGTAGAGGCTGACGCCGGGCCGCGCCTGATCGAACCTGTAGGCTTCGCCCAGAAACAGACCGCCCGAGTTGGCCAGACTGCGTCGCACGCCCGACAACAGGCCGGACGCCTCTTCAAAGCGGTCGCGTTGCTGAGCGTTGAGCGGATGCTCGGGATCGTCGGCGCAGGCCAGGTGGCTGACCACGAGGTCCAGGTCCAGCCGCTTGAGGCGGTCGGTGGACGCCAGGAGCACCTTCAGTTCTTCCGGGCGCAGGCCCAGCCGGTTCATCCCGGTGTCGATGTGCAGCGCGGCGCGGAGGCGTCCCGAACGCGCCTGAGCGTTCCAGGCCTCCACCTGGGGCAGGCTATTCAGGACGGGGATCAGGTTCGCGCCTTCCAGCGCGTCTCCCGATCCCGGCGTCGCGCCGTCGAGCACATAGATGTTGGCCAAGCGGTCGCCCAGCGAACGGCGCAAAGCCACGCCCTCGGCGAGACGCGCGACGTAGAAGCTCCGCGCGCCCTCCGACCAAAGGCGATCGACTACCCGGGCGGCTCCAAGGCCATAGGCGTCGGCCTTCACGGCGGGCGCGACCTCCGCATCGCCCGCGCGCGCGCGCAACGCGGCGTAGTTTTGCGCCAGAGCGTCGAGGTCGATGGTTACGCGGATGTCGTGCGGGTCGGTCACCTCTTGGGCCTAGCCGACACCGCCCTTGCGTTCAACGGATTAACCGGGATGGGCGAGCAGGAACTTGGCCACGAGGTTCTCCACGCCGGAAGCGATGATCTGCACGCCGATGCAAAGCAGCAGAAACGCTACCAGCCGCGACAATACGCGGGCGCCGGAAGGGCCCAGCATCCGCATGACCTGACCTGAGGCGCTGTAGCAAAGCCAGACAAGGATTGCGACGAGCGCGGCCGCCAAGCTGGCGCCGATGAAGAACGGCGCCACCGCGTCGCCTTCGGTCGGCCGCTGAGAGGACAGGGCGATCGCCACCGAGATCGAACCCGGACCGGTGGTGAAGGGCATGGTCAGCGGGAAGAAGGCCACGTCGTTATGGCTCTGGGCCGACTCGGTCTGATTGGCCTTGCGGTCTTCGTTCTGCTCGGGGTCCATCAGGAGGCCCCAGGCCCGGATCGCCACGACCAAGCCGCCCGCGACCCGCAGCGCGCCGATGCTGACCCCGAAGAAATTGAGGATATAGCCGCCCAGCAGCAGCGACCCCAGCAGCACCAGAAACGCGTAGAAGCCGATAGCGCGCGCCAGCTTCAGGCGTGCGGGTCGCGACCGGTTTCCCATGGCCTGATCGAAGATCAGGGCCGCCCCGACCGGGTTGACGATCGAGAAAAGCGCCGGGAACGCCAAGAGGAAGGCCCCGATCAGGCTGGAGGTGGGTAGCGGGCTGAAGTCCATGTGACTCGTCGGGCTGGGAGGCGAGGCGCCGACCGTGGCTCGCCCAGGGCGACAAAGTCAAACCTGACAGGCCTGTCCGGTTTACAGGGTGTCCACAGCCGCGCGCTCGGCGGGCCAGTGATCGAAGCTCATGACAAACTGCTGCGCGGTGGCGTCGGCGATCAGAACGCCGTCGGGTCGGCGAAAGTCGGCGCGCGTGGTGATCAACTGCCGTGTTTGCGCCACCACCCGCGCCTCGATCTCAAGCGGCGTGTCTCGACAGACCCTAAGGAAGTTCATCTGCAGGTTCACGGTGCGGTAGAGGCGGTCGTGAGGCACGATGGTCATGGCGGCGAACGCCAGGACCTGATCGGCCAGCGCCGCGAGATAGCCTCCAAACAGGGACCCGTCCGCCGTCGCGAGGGCGGGATCGGGGCGCCAGGATTTGCGCACCCAGCCCTCGCCCCAATCCTCAAGCAATCCCAGCTTCAAGGTGCTGACGATTGGCGGCGGTGTCGCGACACCGGCCTTGAGTGCGTCCAATCTTTCGGTCGCCCAGGTCATCGCGTGGCCTTTTCGTTGTCGGTGGAGCCAACATAGGTTTGTTCCGCGCTCGTGGTTACTCGACATCGGGCGCGGCGAGACTGCGGGGGAGCGACACGTGACGACTGTTGAAAAGACTCGGAAATCTCCCCGGCAAAGCCGATCTCAGGACTCTGTCGACTGCATTCTCGAGGCTGCGGCTCGGATTCTGGAGGTCAACGGCGAGGACGGCTTTACGACGAACGCCGTCGCTCTACGCGCCGGTGTCAGCATCGGAACGCTCTATCGCTACTTTCCGAACAAGCGCTCCATCCTGGTCGCCTTGGCGGAGCGCGAGACCGAGCTGCACAGACGGGCGGTGCGTAAGATCACCTCTGGCGAGGCGCTGTTGGCGCGAGATCGCGCGTTGATCCGAGCTTTTGTGGGCGCTTTTGCGCGACGCGACGGCGCGCGCAGGATCGCGATGAGCGCCATGCTCGCTGACGCGGACCATGCCGAGCTCGCCTCCCGTTTCGCCAGCGCCGAGGAGGGGATCACCGACGCCGGGGGGCGGCCTTTGTCGCGCATCCAGGCCTTTGTGCTGGCGCGCGCGATCCATGGCGCGTTGCGGGCTGCGGTGCTGGAAGGTGTGGATTTCCTTCAGAGCCGCGAGTTCGAGGACGAACTCGTCCGCCTTGGCCGCAGCTATCTGGGGTTCGGGGTCGCCACGGCGCGATAGGCTCGCCCTATTCGTCGGACGGGATGTTCCGCGCCTGGGCGAAGTAGTGGTCGCGGGCCAGGTTGCCAAAGCGGGTGGTGTCGCTGTTGAACGACAGGCGCACTGTGCCGATGGGGCCGTGACGTTGCTTGGCGATGATCACTTCGGCCAGGCCCTGAAGCCGATCCATCTCTTCCTGCCAGGTCAGGTGTTCGGGGGTGCCTTCGCGCGGTTCGGCGCGGCCCACATAGTAGGCTTCGCGATACACGAACCAGACCATGTCGGCGTCCTGTTCGATCGAGCCCGACTCGCGAAGGTCGGAGAGCTGGGGGCGCTTGTCGTCACGCTGTTCGACCTGACGCGACAGCTGCGACAAAGCGATGACCGGGACGCTGAGCTCCTTGGCCAGGGCCTTCAGGCCCATGGTGATCTGCGAGACTTCCTGCACGCGGTTGGCGTTGGCCCCGAGGTCGGAGCCGGTGACCAGCTGCAGGTAGTCGACCACGATGAGATCCAGGCCGACCTGACGCTTCAGGCGGCGGGCCCGGGCGGTCAGCTTGGCGATCGAGATACCACCGGTGGCGTCGATGTAGAGGGGGGCGTTCTGCAGCTCCATGGCGGCGTCGCGAACGCGTCCGAACTCGCTGGCGTCGATCTCGCCCTTGCGCAGGCGGTCGCCAGACACGCCCGAGGCGTCGGCCAGCATACGCAGAGCCAGCTGTTCGGCGCTCATTTCCAGCGAGTAGAAGGCGACCACGCCGCCCTGGACGGTCTTCTTGGTCCCGTCGGGCTGGATTTCGTAGGCGTATTTCTTGGCGATGTTGAAGGCGATGTTGGTCGCCAGCGCCGTCTTACCCATCGAGGGACGGCCGGCCAGGATGATCAAGTCGGACGGGTGGAGGCCGCCGATCTTCTGGTCCAGGTCGATCAGGTCGGTGGCGACGCCCGACATGCCGCCGTCGCGGCTGTAGGCTTCGGCGGTCATTTCGACAGCGCCGCGCAGGGCGTCTCCGAACGACACAAAGCCCGAGGACGCCGCGCCGCTTTCGGCCAGGCTGTAGAGCTGCTGTTCGGCGGCTTCGATCTGATCTCGCGCGGCGCGCTTCTCGTCGTTGCCGCCTTGGGCCGCCGTGGCGATATCGCCGCCGATACGGATCAACTCGCGGCGCAGGGACAGGTCGAAGATCACCCGCGCATAGTCGCTGGCGTTGGCGGCCGGCGGCGCGCGATCGACAAGGTCGGCCAGGTAGCGCAGGCCGCCCAGTTCCTCGAACGCGGGATCCTTCTTGAACTCGTCAGCCAGCAGAATGGGCTCGGCCAGCTGGCCCTTGCGGACGTGAGTCTCGATGGCCTGGAACAGGCGCTGGTGGAATGGCTCGTAGAAGCAGCGGGCCTGCAGATTGTCGCTCAGGCGCTCGTAGGCGGCGTTGTCGTAGAGCAGGATGCCCAGCAGCGCCTGTTCAGCCTCCATGTTGTGCGGCGCCACGTTGATCGTGGGCTCGGGAGGCGTGGGGAGAACGAGGTCGAGCGCGGGTACGAGGGACATCGGCATAAGTTAACGCGGCGCGTCTTGCGGCGCTCGGGCCAGTTGCCCGGCGACCCAAGATGAACGGGGATGTTCTGTGTATGTTTTCGCCGCGCTGATGCGCAAGTCAGACCGCCGAAAGGGGCGTCCGCTTCTGACGTTGGCGTGAAGAGAACGAGCGCGGAGATGGCTCTCCGCGCCCGCGCGTGTTGGATCCAGGGATCCAGTCAGCCTACCAATTGACGCTGACGCGGCCGTAGAAGAAGCGGCCGTTGAAGCCGAACGGCGAGAAGCCGGTGAAGGCCGTGGCGTTGGTGGTGTTGATGTTCGCCGGCGTCCGGTTGGGATACTCGTCGAACAGGTTGTTGGCGCCGATCGCCAAGTTGACGCGCTCGTTGATCGCGTAGCGACCTTCCAGGTCAACGACCGCCTTCGCGCCCGTCCGCACGTCGAACGCCCCGGTGGGGTCGTTGTTGGGCGACAGGACCGAGCCGTAGAAGGTCGTCTTCAGCGTCGCGCCCCAGGCCTCGCGGCTCCAGTCGCCGGCCAGGGTGATCTTCCGCTTGGGCGTGCCTTCCTCGAAGGTCAGCACGTTGGCCCGGGCGAAAAGGGACGGCGGCACGGGCAGCGACGAGATCGTGTTGGTCGTCGGCAGCTTGGTGACGTCGGTCTTGTTGAAGTTAGCCGCCGCGGTCAGGTCAAAGCGCCCGGCCTGCTCGTCGTCGATCCGATAGCGGGCCACCACATCGACGCCCTTGGTCTTGGTGTCGACCCCGTTCAGGAAGAACCGCGCCGCCGTCACGTTGAACGGCGCCAGCAGGTTGTAGATCGCCGTCGCCGTGGCCGTGCCGGTGGCCGAGCCCTGGATGTTCTCCGAGAGTACGATCCGGTTGTCGATCTTGATCTGGTAGGCGTCCACCGTGAGCTCGAACGGTCCGCGGTGGAAGACAAGGCCGGCCGAGTAGTTGTTCGACTTCTCGGCTTCCAGCGGCTTGGCGCCCAGCACCTTGGCCACGGCGCTGGTGGCCGGGAAGGTGCCCACCTCGACCGGCGTCGAGACGCCGTTGACGATGATGAAGTTGGTCGAGGTGGTGGTGAAGAACTGTTGCTGCAGGGCCGGGGCGCGGAAGCCCGTCGAGGCCGCGCCGCGGATGGCGAAGCCGTCGGACAGCTCGTAACGCGCGGCGAGCTTGCCGGTCGTCGTGGCGCCAAAGTCCGAATAGTCCTCGTAGCGGATGGCGGCCGAGGCGGTGAAGCGCTCGGTCAGGCGCGATTCCAGGTCGAGGTAGAGGCCGATGTTGTCGCGGTCCCGCGACAGCACGTTCGACGGCTGAAAGCCGGGGAAGCCTTGAGCGCCTGCGGCGGCGGTGGTGATCGGGCCGCGGTTGTACGAGGTCGGTTCACCGGCGCGGATCGAATAGCCTTCCCAGCGCGCTTCGGCGCCGAAGGCGACGTTCAGGGGCTCATAGGCGCCGATATCGATACCGCGCGACACGTCCAGCCCGACGACGGTCTGGTCGTAGGTCATGCCGCCGGAGTTGAAGCTGGTCTGGCTGGCCGCGCCGTAAGAGGCGTTGGCCGAGCTCTCGGTGCGGTAGTCGATCTTGTTCTTGCCGTAGACAACGTTCAGGTCGACCTTGAAGCCCGCCAGATCGCCCTTCAGGCCGAAGGCGGCCGTGGAGTCTTCGATGTCGGTCGCGATGATCGGCAGGTAGCCGTTCGGATAGATCGAGGCGACCGGCGTCTGGCGCGCGTCGCCGACGATGCGCGGGAAGGCCGCGCTGCCGCCTTCGCGGGTCTGGTAGCCTGCCCAGCCATAGGCTTCCCAGCCCGAGCCCACCGGCAGGCCGGCGTTCAGATAGACAGTCTTGTCCTTCACCTCGGCGTCGCCGTAGCGCGAGGTCACGCGGGCCGGGGTGACGCGGTTGTCGATATCGCCGCGGCTGGTGGGGTTGCGGTCACGATACTCGGCCGAAACGGTCAGGAAGCCGTCGGGACCGAGCGGCAGGCCTTGCCAGGCCTGCACTGTCACGGTCTCACCGTCGCGCTCGCGGCGGCCGTCGGTGTTCCGCGCGGTTTTGACCAGCGTATTGTAGCCGCCGTAGGTGATCGTCGCGCCGCCGCCCGATCGGGCTTCGCGCAGGCGCAGGTTGATGACGCCGGCGATGGCGTCCGAACCGTACTGCGCGGAGGCGCCGTCACGCAGGACTTCGACGCGGTCGAGCGCGATGGTCGGGATCGCGTTCAGGTCGACAGCGGCCGAGCCGCGACCGATCGAGCCGTTCACGTTGACCAGGGCCGACGAATGGCGGCGAGCGCCGTTGACGAGCACCAGGGTCTGGTCGGGCGCTAGGCCGCGCAGTGTCGCCGGGCGGATGTGGTCGGTGCCGTCAGTGATGGCCGGTCGCGGGAAGTTGATCGACGGCGCCAGCGTCGAAAGCGACTGAGCGAGCTCGGTGGTGCCTGTTCGGGTCAGCGCCTTTTCGCTGACGACGTCGACAGGCGCAACGGTGTCGAGGCGCGAGCGGCCGGCGGTGCGGGTGCCCGTTACGACCAGTTCTTCGACGGAGGTCTGGTCGGTGTCGCGGGCCGTTTGGGCTTGGGCCATGGTGGCGATGCTCGCGACCGAGACGGCGGCGAGTAGGAAGGTCTTGTAGCGCATCGATTACCCCTCTCGTGATCGGGGCGCTCCACGCTATCGCGGCGCGCTCCGGACGGGGTCTAGTCGCCCCGCACCGAGAACATGGGTCGTTCACAATTTAGACACAAGGCGCCTCGTCTCGAAGCGTTCTCATAACGGGCGCAGAAAAAAACGGCGCGGATCGCTCCGCGCCGTTCTTCTGAAACCTTCAGAACCCTGACGGGTCTTAGGCCTCGTAATGATCGCCTTCGTGCGAGCCAGCGCCACCTTCCAGCATGTCCTGGGCGGCTTCGGCGTCAGCGGCGCGATCTTCTTCGAACTGAGCGGCGATGACGTTTTCGCCGCGCGCTTGGCGCTCGGCTTCGTCTTGGCTGCGCGCGATGTTCAGGGTGACCGTGATGGTCACTTCGGCGTGCAGCTTCACCTTCACTTCGTGAACGCCGAGCGTCTTGATCGGCTTGTCCAGGACGACCATCGAGCGGTCGACCTTGCCGCCTTCGGCGCGGATGGCGTCAGCCACGTCGCGACCGGCGACCGAACCGTACAGCTGACCGCTTTCGCCAGCTTGACGGATCAGGACGTATTGCGTGCCGTCCAGCGCTTCGCCGTTCTTGGCGGCCGCTTCACGGTTCTTCACGTTGCGGGCTTCGATCTCAGCGCGCTGAGCTTCGAAGTGGGCCAGGTTCGCCTTGGTGGCGCGCAGGGCCTTGCCGCGGGGCAGCAGGTAGTTGCGGGCGAAGCCGTCCTTGACGGTGACTTCGTCGCCGAGGACGCCGGTGCCTTCAACGCGTTCGAGCAGAATGACTTTCATCGTGGCGTCTCCCTTACTTCACGACGTAGGGGAGCAGAGCCAGGAAGCGGGCGCGCTTGATGGCCTTGGCCAGTTCGCGTTGCTTCTTGGCCGACACCGCGGTGATGCGCGACGGCACGATCTTGCCGCGTTCGGAAACGTAACGCTGCAGCAGCTTCACGTCCTTGTAGTCGATCTTCGGCGCGTTGGCGCCCGAGAACGGGCAAACCTTGCGGCGACGGAAGAACGGACGGCGGGCGCCGCCAGCGGCGGCGGCCGGAGCGCCGGCTTCGGGAGCAGTCGTATCGGTCATGATCTATCTCTCCCTTACGCCTGAGCCTGAGCGCCGAAGTCTTCGCGCGGACGTTCCGGGCGATCGCCACGGTCACGACGGGCGAGAACCGGCGACAGTTCCAGGTCCAGCTCTTCAACGCGGATCGTCATGAAGCGCAGAACGTCTTCGTTGATCAGCAGCTGGCGCTCCATTTCCTTCACGGCCGCCGCCGGGGCGTCGATCGCGAGCAGGGAATAGTGACCCTTGCGGTTCTTCTTGATGCGGTAGGTGAGGTTACGCAGGCCCCAGTACTCGATCTTGGCGATGTGACCGCCATTTTCTTCGATGAGGGCTTTGAGTTGCTCGTTCAGAGCTTCGGCCTGTTGCGGCGAGATGTCCTGCCGCGCAATGACCACGTGTTCGTAGAACGCCATGTTTTCCTTCTTCCATTGTGGAAGGCGGCGCAGACGACGATGGAAGTTCGTCGACCACGATGGATCCTGCAAGCCGAGCGGGGCGAACCCCGGTCCCGGATGGGTGCGTGCAAGACCGCCTTCCGTGAGAGCGCGCGCTATTACAGGAGAAGGGCGACAAACGCAAGCTAGCGCACGGTTTGCCGCAAGATCGGGCGCCCGCATGAACTGTCCGACAAAAGACCTGCAAGGCTTCCAAGGCCAAGGTCAATTATGCTAGCAGGCGAGCATGCGGAACGGTGCTCGTCTTTGGATCGTGCTCGCGGCGGTTTTCGCCGGCGGGGTCGCGCGCGCCGAGATCGTCCAGAAGCCCGCGATGTCGGTTTCGGCCAAGGATGGCCGCTTCGCCGGATATTACGCGGCCTTGCCGCTGGATCTCTCCACCGACAATGAGAAGGTCGCCCTGACGGTCAAGTCGTCGGGCAAGCTTGGAAACCCGACCTACGATCTCGATCTCAACTTCGTTCAAAAGCCCGACGACGAGCGTGTCGGCCAGCGATCGCTGGCGCTGGGCGCCTCGTGGAACGAGAACGAGGCGCGGCTGCGCTCTTCGATGTCGAAGCTGTTCGGCTTTGGGCTGCTGCCCCGCGCCAACTACGTTCGCGTGTCGATGGATATGAACGCCAGCCAGTCGATCACCGCGCAGGGGGTGGCGCCAGTGGCGCGGGCGAATATCCGCTCGTCCCTGACCCTGGACGGCAAGCCGATCGGGTCCATCGCAGTGGGCGGCGGCACCACCGGTGATGAGGGCGTCGATCTGAGCCTGACGCGGCCCTTCGATCTGCCGGCCGAGTTCACCGTGAGCCTGCGGGGCGTCAATAACCCGCGGGAATCCTGGCGGCTTCAGGACGCCCGCGCCATGGTCAAGCTGGTGAAGGCGACCTGGTAGCAGCCGGCTTCTGGTTCTTTCTGGCCGTCACCTCGGCGAACCGCTTCAGATACTCAGGGTGCTCGGTGCCCATAATCTTGTCCCACCAGGTAAAATAGAGACCGTAATTCCAGCCGGCCTGCGCATGGTGCAGGTCGTGATGGGTCACGGTGGTCAGCCACGGGATCATCGGCCGCCCGTCTTTGCGCGCGGGGAATAGCTCGTAGCCAGAGTGTCCGATCGTGTTGCGAACGATCTGGTGCAGCATGAAGAGGCCGACCACCGGCCACTGGGTCGGGACCAGGATCATCCAAAGCGGCACGAAGACGCCGTTGATGGCGGCCTCGCCGAGATCGAAGCTGTAGGCGGTGAACGGCGATGGGTTGTTGGACCGGTGATGCCGACGGTGGAAGGTCCGAAACAGCCGCCGATCATGGATCAGCCGGTGCGTCCAGTAGAACCAGGCGTCGTGGGCGATGATCATCAGGACGAGGCTGGTCGAGAACCAGACCGGTCCCCAGGTCTTGGCGATGGAGGGGCCTGGCAACAGTCCTGCCCGGAACAGACCGAACGTCAGCAGGCCCAGCGTCGAGAAGATGGCGATCGAGCGAATGGAGACAGCAAACTCGGTCAGCAGTTGACGTGCTGGTGGCCGACTGTCGCGGATCTTGCGACCGGCCAGGGGTTTTGCGAGCACGACCCAGAGGATCAGCCACACCCCGACCGCGAATATAACGTAGCGGGTGATGTCCAACTGCATGCCGACAAGCCAGTTGCGGGCGTAGGGAAGAAGGGTGTCGAGCATGGCGCGCTCCGAGGGTTGCTAGGCCCGAAGAGAGAAGGCCGCGCGACCAGCTTGCGTCTCGCCGTCCTTGAAATCAGGCGGTCTCGCCCGTTTTCGGCGCGCGTTCGCCGCTTTCGACAAGCCGTAGGGACGGGTAGGTTGGTGTGGCCTCCTGACGCCAGGCGGTCGGGGTCGAGCCCGTGGCGGCGCGAAAGGCCCGGTTGAATGGCCCCAATGAGGCGAAGCCCAGCTCGTAGGCGATGGTCGAGACCGACTTCAGCGCCTGTTCGGGATCGGCGAGCGCGACCTTGGCGGCCTCTATGCGCCGGCCGTTGACGTAGTCGGCGAAGTTGCGGTGTCCCAGCGTGCCGTTGATCAGCTTGCGAAGCCGATGCTCGGGCGCGCCTACCAGGGCGGCCAGGCTCCCAATCGATAGGTCCTCGCCGCGCCAGACCTCGTTCTCGTTCATCGCCTTGTCGAGGCGGGCCAGGATCAGGCGGTCGGCGGGGGTGAGATCTAGGGTTTCGGCGGCCTTCGGGGAGGGCGCTTCGCCGGCCGCTGGCGAGACCTGGACCAGCACGGGTTCGGCGCGCAGCAGCGCCAGGGCCGAGCCGACTCCAAGGGCTGCGGTCCCCAAGGCCTGAACGAGGCTTGGCAGGACGGGGCCTTGGCCGAAGCCGAAGTCACAGAGAGTCTGCACGAACATGTAGCCCGTGGCCGCTGCGGCGATCGGCGCGCGCAGGTGGCGGCGACGCTCGACGAGGTCAATCCGCCAACCGCGCCAGGCCATCAGAAGGATGTGGCAGTGAATCGCGACCGAAACTGCGGCGAAGCTCCACCAGACGGCGGCCCGCGCCGGTGACGGCGGAAGGAACGCGCCGGCCGCCCACTGAACAATCACGAACGCGGGCACTACGAAGCGCCATGCTGGGATCTTCGGCTCGTCCTCGAACAGGACCGAACAGAACAGCCAGAACACGGCGGCGGTCCAGGCCGACAGCGCCCAGGTCAGAATGCTGAAATGGCGCTGCTCGGCATAGAAGAAGTGGCTGTCGATGACGTGAGAGATCGCGCAGGCCATGAGCAGGACCCCCAGCCAACGGACGGGGGTCATCTTCCGGCTGGCGGCGAGCGAAACGCCCGTGGCGGCGAAGGCGCCGACGGCGAGGCCGCGCACCGCGAGTTCGACTTGCGCGAGATCGGTCATGGCCGATCATGGTGGCCAGCGAGCGCGCGCTTCAACCCGCGCCGCTGGCCGAAATCCAAAAACGCTCTCTACTTCTTGGCCTTGTAGGCCTTCACCGCGCCCATGGTCTGCTGGACGTGGCCCATGAAGTTGCCGTCGGTGTGGCTGAGCAGGATCTTGCCGTCGGGCGCGATCACATACGAGGTGCGATTGGACCAGTCCGGCTTCACCGCCAGGGCCACGTCATAGGCCTTGATCAGCGCCTTGTCGGCGGCGGCCACTGCGAACTTGTCGCGGCAGTGCTCCTTGGAGAAGTCCTTCAGGCGATCGATGTTGCCTGCCGTCACGCCGATCACCGTCGCGCCCAGCTTTTCGAACTCAGGCGTCGCCTCGGCGAATTCGTGCGCCTCTGCGGTGCAGCCCGAAGTGTAAGCCGCCGGGAAGAAATAAAGGACAACCGGCCCCTTCTTGAGCGCCTTGGCTAGGTTGAAGTCAAAGTCCTTGCCGGCCAGGGCTCCCTTGGCCGTGAAGTCCGGGGCCTTGTCGCCGACCTTGAGGGCGGCCAGGGCGGGGGAAGCGGCGGCAAAAGCCAGGGCGGCCGCGGCGACGCCGGCGAGAACGGATTTCATGGCGCGACTCCAAAGTGCGTGGGTGCCTCGATTACGAGAGCCGTGGCACTTTGGACGTGGTCGCGGTGATTGCAAGCCTCGGCCGCCACGCGGCGTCGCACTTGCCCGTGTCTCGGCTTTACCCTAACCCTCGCGGCCTTGAATCTCTCAGAAGCGGAGCGGGCTTAGATGAGCATCGCCTTCATTTTTCCGGGCCAGGGCAGCCAGTCGGTCGGCATGGGCGTCGATCTGGCCGGGGCCTTCGTCACCGCGCGCGAGGTCTTCCAGGAGGTGGACGACGCGCTTGGCCAGAAGCTGTTCGCCTTGATGAAGGACGGTCCCGAAGGCCACCTGACCCTTACCGAGAACGCGCAGCCGGCCCTGATGGCCGTGAGCCTGGCGGTGACCCGCACACTGGAGAAGGAATTCGGGGTCGGGATCGACAAGGCCGCCTTCGTTGCCGGTCACTCGCTGGGTGAGTACTCGGCCTTGGCCGCCGCCGGCGCCATCAGCCTGGCCGACACCGCGCGCCTGCTGAAGCTGCGGGGCCAGGCCATGCAGCGCGCCGTGCCGGTGGGCGAGGGCGCCATGGCCTCGCTGATCGGTCCTAAGACCGATCTGGCCCTGGCCGAAGCCGCCGCCGCCGCCGGTTCGGAGGTCGGGGTCTGCGTCGTGGCCAACGACAACAACAACGGCAATGTCGTGATCTCCGGCGCCAAGGCCGCTGTCGACAAGGCGATCGAGAAGGCCAAGGAACTGGGGGCGCGGGCGATTCCGCTGAACGTCTCGGCGCCCTTTCACTGCCCGCTGATGCAGCCGGCCGCCGACGAGATGGCCGCCGCCTTGGCCGCAGCGACGATCGTCGCGCCCCGCGCTCCGCTGGTGGCCAATGTCACCGCCGCGCCGATCCACGAACCGGACCTGATCCGCAAGCTGTTGGTCGAGCAGGTCACTGGGCGTGTTCGCTGGCGCGAAAGCATGACCTGGATGGCCACCGAAGGCGGCGTCACCCGCTTTGCCGAAGCCGGCGCGGGCAAGGTGCTGTCGGGCATGGCCAAGCGCATCGCCCCCGACGCCGAGGCCGTCCCCCTCAACACGCCAGCGGACCTCGAAGCGTTCGCCAAGTCGCTCTAAGCCCCAAGGAAGTCCGAGCATGTTTGATCTCACCGGCAAGACCGCGCTCGTCACCGGCGCCACGGGCGGCATCGGCGGCGCCATCGCCCGCGCTCTGCACGCCCAGGGCGCGCATGTTGTGCTCTCGGGCACGCGGGAATCGGCCCTGGCCGAGCTGAAGGCGCAGCTGGGCGAGCGCGCCTCGACCGTGGTTGCGAACCTCTCCGACGCCGAGCAGGTCGACGGCCTGGTCGCCAAGGCCGAGGAAGCCGCCGGCGCGCCGCTCGATATCGTGATCGCCAACGCCGGGATCACCCGAGACGGCCTGATCGTCCGCATGAAGGATGAGGACTGGGACACCGTGATCAAGGTGAACCTGGAAGGCTACTTCCGCCTGGCCCGCGCCGCCGCCAAGGGGATGATGAAGCGCCGCGCCGGCCGGATCATCGGCATTACCTCGATCGTCGGCGTCACCGGCAACCCCGGCCAGACAAACTACGCCGCCTCGAAGGCCGGCATGATCGGGTTCTCCAAGGCCCTGGCCCAGGAGCTGGCCAGCCGCGGCGTGACCGTCAACTGCGTCGCGCCTGGCTTCATCGCCAGCCCGATGACCGACGCGCTGAACGAGCAGCAGAAGGCCGGCATCCTGTCGACGATTCCCGCTGGCAAGCTGGGCGAGGGCGCCGATATCGCCGCCGCCTGTGTCTATCTCGCTAGCGACGAGGGCGGCTACGTCACGGGTCAGACCTTGCACGTCAACGGCGGCATGGCGATGATCTAGGGGCTTTAAGATAAAGCCGCTTTGGCGAAGCTTCTTTGTCGAGGCTTCCCAACTCAACGTCCTCCACGCGCCGTTGAAGCCCGGCGCGGAGATGGCGCACGCTTCGCCTTGCTACGACGACTGCTTCGCCTTCACGCGGGTTCATTCCGTCTTCCTGCTGGGCAGGTCACCGCCTGTTCTGCCTGAGTGGACCGGATTCACGATTGTTGATCGCGAGCGCGATGGCGAATACATCAACTACGTGTTTCAACGAGTCTGAAATCGTCGACCGTTGAAGCCGCTCGCCGCAAGAGCGCTTCGCGGGAGATCGGCGGCGCTGGTCACCCGAAAAAGAACGTGATAGGCGGTGGCCCGACGAGCCGTAGTGATCTCCCTGGGAGGGGGCTGCGGCTTCTGAATTTGATCAAGAGGGACTGAACAGAATGTCCGACATTCTCGAGCGCGTGCGTAAGATCGTCATCGAGCACCTGGATGCCGATCCCGAGAAGGTCACCGAGAAGGCTTCCTTCATCGACGACCTGGGCGCCGACAGCCTCGACAACGTTGAGCTGGTGATGGCGTTCGAAGAAGAGTTCGACATCGAAATTCCGGACGACGCCGCCGAGCACATCCAAACGGTCGGCGACGCCGTGAAGTTCATCACGGAAAAGACCGCCTAAGGTCTTCGGGTTCGCCTTGTTCGCGAACCGGAGTATTTCCGCCGCGCCGCACGGGCTCTTGCCATCGTGCGCGCGGCGGTTTTCGTTTTAGGCCAAGATTCGCGGTGGCGCGGAGCGGGGGTCTTTCCCACATCCGTCGTCCCGCATCGAAGGTTGGGAGTGAACCATGCGTAGAGTCGTCGTCACGGGTATCGGCCTGCTGACCCCGCTCGGCCAAGGTGTCGACATCACCTGGAAGAACATCCTCGCCGGCAAGTCCGGCGCGAATCGCATCAGCGCGTTCGATCCCACCGATTATTCCTGCCAGGTCGCCTGCGAGGTTCCGCGGGTCGATGGCCGTGGCGGCGGCGGTCCTGATGTCGAAGGCTCGTTCGATCCCGACCAGACCATGAGCCCGCGCGACCAGAAGCGTGTGGACGACTTCATCCTCTACGGCGTCGCCGCCGCTGACGAAGCGATCAAGGACTCGGGCTGGGTTCCTGAAACCGACGAGGACAAGTGGCGCACCGGCGTCATACTGGGGTCAGGAATCGGCGGCCTGTCGACGATCGCCGACACGGCGCTGGAATTGGAGGCCAAGGGCCCCCGTCGCGTCAGCCCGTTCTTCATCTCCTCGGCCCTGATCAACCTGATTTCGGGTCAGGTCTCGATCAAGTACGGCTTCAAGGGCCCGAACCACGCCGTCGTGACCGCCTGCGCCACGGGCGCCCATGCGATCGGCGACGCTGCGCGCCTGATCAAATACGGCGACGCTGACGTGATGGTCGCCGGCGGCGCCGAAGCTGCGGTTTGCAAGGTCGGCATCGCGGGCTTCCAGGCCTGTCGCGCCGTGGCCACTGCATTCAATGACACGCCTGAGAAGGCCTCGCGCCCCTACGACAAGGACCGCGACGGCTTCGTCATGGGCGAGGGCGCGGGCGTGCTGGTGCTGGAAGAGTACGAACACGCCAAGGCCCGCGGTGCGAAGATCTACGCCGAAGTCGCCGGCTACGGCCTCTCGGGCGACGCCTACCACATCACCGCGCCGTCGGAAGACGGGGAGGGCGGCGCGCGCGCCCTGGCCGCCGCCGTGCGCGACGCCGGCCTGAAGCCCTCGGACATCGACTACGTCAACGCCCATGGTACTTCGACCATGGCTGACGGCATCGAGGCCAAGGCTGTGGAGCGCTTCCTCGGCGATCATGCCAAGAACGTCGTCATGTCCTCGACCAAGTCGATGACGGGTCACTTGCTCGGCGCGGCCGGCGCCATCGAGGCGGCGTTCTCTATTCTGGCCATCCGCGACCAGATCGCACCGCCGACCATCAATCTCGACAATCCGGATGTCGAGGTCGCCATGAACCTGGCCCCGCACAAGGCCGTGCCGATGAAGATCGACGTGGCCGTGTCCAACAGCTTCGGCTTCGGCGGCACCAACGCCTCCGTCGTGTTCAAGAAGGTCTCGTGAGCAAAAAGTCGCCGCCTCGCGCCCGTGCTCCCAAGGGAGCGGGCTCCCGCCGTGAGACGGCCTCCGCCGGCCGTCGCATGATGAGGGCCCTGTTCGGGGCCGCCGCTACGCTGGTCGTGGTCGGTATGGTCGCCTTGATCGGCGCGGCCTGGGTCTACAACGGTCCGGGACCGGCGGCGAAGGACGGCGACAAGACCACCGTGGTTCTGCGCAAGGGCGCCAGCCTGCCCGAGATCGCCTCCAGCCTCGAGCGGGGCGGCGTGATCGGCTCTTCGTCGATCTTCATGACCGCCGCCAAGATCACTGGCGCGGCGCGGACGCTGAAGGCCGGCGAGTACGAGTTCAAGAGCCGGGCCTCGATGGCTCAGGTTTTGGACGCCGTGCGCCGGGGCCGCATCGTCCGCCACTGGATCACCATCCCTGAGGGGCTGACCTCGGACATGGTCATGGATATCCTCAACAAGTCGACGGTGCTGACCGGCAATGCGGCCACGCCGCCTGAGGGCGCGATCCTGCCCGAGACCTACGAGGTCCAGCGCGGCGAGGATCGGGCTGCGGTGCTTCAGCGGATGATGGACGATCGTGACGCGGTGCTGAACGCGCTTTGGGCCAATCGGGCGCCCAATCTGCCGTTCCGCACCAAGGAGGAAGCCGTCACGCTGGCCTCGATCGTCGAGAAAGAGACGGGGCTAGCCGAGGAGCGCCCCCGCGTTGCCGCTGTGTTCGTGAACCGGCTGCGCACCGGCATGCGGCTGGGCTCGGATCCGACCATCATCTACGGCATTTCAAGAGGTCGGCCGCTAGGGCGCGGCATCCTCCTGTCGGAGCTTCGCCGCCCGACTCCTTACAACACCTATCTGATCGATGGCTTGCCGCCGACGCCGATCGCCAATCCCGGTCGCGAAGCGCTGGCGGCCGTGATGAACCCGCCCAAGAGCGACGATCTGTACTTCGTGGCCGATGGGACGGGCGGACACGTCTTCGCCCCGACGCTGGAACAGCACAACGCCAACGTCGTTAAGTGGCGTCAGATCGAACGCGAACGCGCGGAAAAGGCGCCGACCCAGCCGGCGGCTCAGCCGCTCGCGGGGGGCTGAGGCGTGGCGCTATCGGGGATGACCGGCTTCGCGCGCGTCGAAGGGGCGCACGGAGCCTGGTCCTGGGCCGTGGAGGCGCGCAGCGTCAACGGGCGGAACCTTGAGACGCGCTTCCGGGGTCCTCTGGGCTTCGAGGGCCTGGAACGCGTCGCTCGCGACGGCGCCCAAGCGCGGTTCCAGCGGGGCCAACTGACCGTCAACGTCCAGGCCAGGCGCGCGGAAGCCTCGGGCGAGACCCAGGTCAATATCCAGACGCTTGAGCGCTACCTGACCGCTGGCGGGCCCTATGTGGCCACCGGCATGGTCGCCAAGCCGACTCTCGACGGGCTACTGGCTCTGAAGGGCGTGATCGAGGCGCGGGAAGACGTCGACGACGCCGAGGCCCGCGCGACCGTCGAAGCGGCCATGAGCGCCTCGATTAGCCAGGCGCTGGAAGGGCTGAAAGCGGCGCGTCTGGAAGAGGGCGCGGCGCTGGATCCAGTGCTCGGCGGCCTAGTGACGCGCATCGAGCAGCTGACGGCCCAGGCCGAGCGGGAGGCCGCCGGGCAACCGGCCATCATCAAGGAACGCTTCGCGCGTCGCATGACCGAACTGGTCGGCGAGGCCGCCAGCGAGGAGCGCATCGTTCAGGAAGCCGCCGCCCAGGCGGTGAAGGCCGATGTGCGCGAGGAACTCGATCGCCTTGCGAGCCACGTCGCCGCCGCGCGTGGCCTGCTGTCGGGCGAAGGCGCGTCGGGCCGGCGGCTCGACTTTCTGTCTCAGGAATTCATGCGAGAATCCAATACCCTCTGCTCGAAGTCAGCCCTCACCAACCTGACCGCGATCGGTCTGGAACTGAAGGCTGTGATCGAGCAGTTCCGCGAGCAGGTTCAGAACGTTGAATAAGTCCCATCACCCTCACCGCGGCCTGCTTCTGATGGTTGTCGCGCCGTCGGGCGTCGGCAAGACCTCGCTGACCCGTCGCCTCGTCTCCGACCATGGCGACCTGCACCTGTCGATCAGCGCCACGACCCGCGATCCGCGCCCCGGCGAACATGACGGCCGCGACTACCACTTCGTCTCGCGCGACAAGTTCCAGGGCATGTTGTCGGAAGACGCGTTCCTGGAATGGGCCGAGGTCTATGGAAACTTCTACGGCAGCCCCAAGGCGCCGATCATGGAGGCTCTAAATCGCGGCGAAAGCGTGCTGTTCGACATCGACTTTCAGGGCGCGATGAAGGTGCACAAGCAGGCCGGGCCGGATAGCGTTCTGGTCTACATCCTGCCGCCGTCCTTGGCCGAGATGAGCCGTCGCCTGCATACGCGCAGCCAAGACAGCGAGGAGGTGATCCACCGCCGCCTGTCGCGCGCCAAGGATGAGGTCGCCGCGTGGGAGCAGTTCGACTACGTGATCCTGAATGACGATTTCGATAGGGCTTACGCCGATCTGGCGCACATCTATCATGCCGAGCGGCTGAAGCGCGCGCGTAATCCGTGGATCGGTGATCTCGTCAACGACCTGCTGCGGGAAGAGATATGAGGCTGGGCGGCGGGTCCGCGACCCGCCGCCCAGACTGAGTTAAACGGCGCGTCGGCCAAAGATGAGGTGGTACAAGGCCAAGATGACCACCGCCCCGATCGTGGCGACCAGCAGGCTGTAAAGATTGAAGCCCGAAACACCGGCGTTGCCGAACTGGTTGAACAGCCACCCGCCGACGAACGCGCCGACGATGCCGAGAACGATATCCAGCAGCACGCCGTTGCCAGTGCGGTTGACGAGCTTGCTGGCGATGAAGCCGGCGATCAGGCCCAGAAGCAGCCAGGCGAGAATAGACATCGGTGGAACTCCGTGAGCGGTCGCCCCTTTGCGACCCTGCCCAAACAAGAGCCCAGCGGCGCCGTTAGTTCCCTGCGCGAAGCCGGTCTTGAACGTAGGCGATCAATTTTTCAGCCGGCGGACGGCCAAGAGCGATGAATACGCCCGAGCCCAACACCGCCCCGATTAAGAATTCCAGGCTCATCGCGACACGCTCCTAAGATCACGTGAGCTAGTGCAGGCGCCGCGTGGCGAAGCCAAGGCGACATCGGGGCGCTGCGACGATCCGTCCCGAGCGCCGGCTTCAGGGGATCGCGCGTGTCGGCGTCTGGAGGGTGAAGACGCATGTCAGGCCCTCAGGCGCATAGTCGAAGGTGGCGGTACCGGCCAGATCGCCGCGCAGGCTTGAGGTGATAAGTCGCGATCCAAATCCCTTCCGCACAGGCGGGTGGGTGTGCGGTCCGCCGCGCTCTTGCCAGGTCAAGGTCAGCCGCGAGCGCCCCTCGTGCGACCAGCAGATTTCGATTTTCCCTTCGTCGGTCGAGAGTGCGCCGTACTTGGAAGCGTTCGTCGCCAACTCGTGGAAAATCATGGCCAGCGCCACGGCCGCATTCGGCGCCAACGGGGTGGGCGGCCCATCGACGCTCACCTGCGTCGCGTACGGCTGTAGAGCCTCCAAGACCAGTTCGCCAAGATCGGCGCCCTCCCAACTGCGCCGGGTGAGGAGATCGTGGGCGCCCGCCAAGGCCATGATGCGCTCATTGAACTGCGCCAGGCCGTCCTCGCCGCCATCCTTGAGGCTGTGACGGGCCAGCGACTGGACGACCACGAGCGTGTTCTTCACCCGATGGTTCAGCTCATTGATCATCAGTTGCTGCCGCTCTGCGGCCGCGCGGGCTTCATCGTCACGGCGGCGCAGAATATCCGCCGCCGCGCGGAGCGAGCCGCGGACCTCGGCGATCTCCTGCAGGTGCGATGGCGCGGGCGCCAGGGGGTGGCCCGCAGCGAGCGCCTCGGCCTCGTCGACGAGGCCACGCACGTCCCGCGAGATCGGGCGGGCGAACGCCAGGGCGGCCATCACGCCGAGCGCGATCATCAGAGCCGAGCCGAGCATCGCAGGACCCAGCGAGCCCAGGATAGTTCTGTTCAGTTCATCGCGCGGCACGCCTACGATGAAGGTCCAGCCATAGGTTGGCGATCGGCTGAAGGCGGAAAGGGTCTCTACGCCATCGAGCGTGTGGGTGTTGACCACCCCGTCCTGCGCGAGGGCCATAGCCTTGCGCATGTCCGGGCTCGCGTGACGACCGAGCATCTTGTCCTGATCGCGGGAGCGGGCCAGCAAGGCGGCGTCACGATCCACGATGCTCGCGGTCCAGGTGTCGGGGAGGCCTTGGCCGCTCACCAACGCCTGGAAGACGGCTGGATGCTGCATGTAGCCCAGAACATAGATCCGCCCCTTCACCAGCACAGGGACGTTCACGCCGATGATCGGGCCGGCGTACGGGCGCGGGATCAGGTTGCTGACATTGGACTTGCCCGTCGTCATCTCGCGCCAGGTCGCGTCGGTGATCGGCGCACGCGGCGGTGGCGCGCCGGGCGGCATGCGCGTGTTTATCCACTGCCGGTCCTGGCTCATCAGCACGACCCAGCCGTCACGGCCTTCGACAGCTTCGCGGGCTTGCTTCTCGAAGGTGGCGAGGTCGCCTTGGGAGAGGGCGGGGGACACCGCCAAGCCTTGCAGAACGCTCTGGCCCTGACCGATCTGGCGGTCGGTGGCCAGGGACAGGGCGCGCGTCGTGGTGACCAGCTGGGTGGCGAAGCGGCGCTGCCCCTCGCTGTATTGCATGGCGACCAGGGCGCCCATCAACAGGATGGCGGGCGCGGCCAGCGTCAGCGCCATGAACAAGAGCCGACGCGTCACGGTGGAAGGCGCTTTTGTTGCGCGGTTGATGGTCACTTCCACTCCGTTCTAAGCCGGGGGGAAGCTGGCGGGGCAGGCGTTTGGCGTCAATAGGAGTCGGCCACGCCTGTGCGTGTTTAGCCCGCCACTACGGCCGGCGATCGGGCTGTATGGCTAGTCGGACGGCGCCCGTCGGCAAGCACCGACAATGCGGCCAAGGATAGCAAGGTGCAGATCAGAATCAGACGGATGGCCACGGCGGTCTCCTCGGCTTGCCTGCCCATCAAGCGGCGCCGTGGATGAACCGGAGCTGAAGGGGTCTTAGGCGGTTGGGCTGTCCAGCACGGCCCCGGCCAAGGCGAGGAACCCCGCAAGATCGATCACCTCGGCGCGGGCGTCGGGGCTGATACCAGCGCGCTCGCACAGCGCCGCGCCACCCAGCGCCTTCAGGCTGGAGCGGAGCATCTTGCGCCTCTGGCCGAAGGCGGCGGCGGTCACACGTTCCAGGGCCGCCACGACCTCGGCCGGCGGCGGATCGGCCTTGGGGACGAGTCGCACGACGGCCGAGGCCACCTTCGGCGGCGGCGTGAAGGCCTTGGCGGGTAGATCCATGACGGTTCGGGCTTCGCAAAGCGTCTGGGCGATCACCGCCAGGCGTCCATAGGCGTCGTCATCGGGCTGCGCCACGATGCGATCAGCGACTTCCTTCTGGAACATCAGGGTCATCGACAAGGGGCGGAACGGCCCCGTGAGCCAGTTGATCAGCAACTGAGTGCCGACATTGTAAGGCAGGTTCGACACCACGTGCGCCGGTCCGCCTGCGGCCAGCGCCGCATCAACTTTCAGGGCGTCGCCTTCGACAAGCTGAAGACGCCCGTCGGCCACGTCGGCGACCTCGGCCAGGAGCGGCAGGAAGCGGCTGTCCTTCTCGATCGCGACCACCCGCGCGCCGGTTTCGAGCAGGGCGCGGGTCAGGCCGCCGGGGCCAGGACCAACCTCGACCACGGTATCGCCCTCGGTGACCTGCGCCAGTCGCGCGATCTTGCGCGTAACGTTGAGGTCCAGCAGGAAGTGCTGGCCGAAGCTCTTGCGCGCCATCAGGTCGTGGCGTTCGAGGGCCTCGCGCAAGGGCGGCAGATCGGCCAGGCTCATGGTCTTCACGTCTCTCAGGCGCCGCGACGGGCGGCGATATCGGCCGCCAGCCTAATGGCGGCGATCAGGCTATCGGGACGCGCGATCCCGCGTCCAGCGATGTCGAAGCCGGTGCCGTGATCGGGCGAGGTCCGAACGATCGGCAGCCCCAGCGTGATGTTCACGCCGCCCCAGAAGTCCAGCATCTTCACAGGGATCAGGGCCTGGTCATGATACATGCAGAGCACGCCGTCGAAGCGCGCGCGCGCTTCGGGATGGAACAGGGTGTCGGCCGGCGCCGGGCCGTAGGCGTCGACTCCCAAGTCGACCAAGGCGCGCACGGCGGGGCCGATGAGCTCGATCTCCTCGCGGCCCAGGGCCCCGCTTTCGCCGGCGTGCGGATTGAGCGCGGCGACGGCCAGACGCGGCTTGGCGACGCCAAAGTCGCGGCGAAGCGCCTGGGCGGTGACGAGACCGCTGTTAACGATGCTCTGCAGGCTCAGAGCCGCTGGAACCTGGCTCAGAGCGGTGTGGATCGTGACAAGCGTCGCCCGCAGGTCGCCCGCCGCCAGCATCATCACGGGCCCACGCGCGCCGTCCATGCTGGCTGCCGCCGTCAGCTCGGCCAGGAACTCGGTATGACCGGGAAAGGCGAAGCCGGCTTCGTAGAGCGGAGCCTTGGCGATCGGCGCCGTGACGAGGCCGCTGACCGCGCCGGACAGAGCCAAGCCGACCCCGGTTTCGATCCAGCGGATGATCTGAGGCGCGTGGGCGGGGGAGGGGCGTCCGGAAACGACCGGCGACAGCAGGGGGATGTCAAGGACGGGCAAGGCGTCCGAGAACACCCCCGGAGCGTCCTGGGGGCCTGTCACGGCGCGCACCTTCACCTCTCCGCCGGCGGAGCCGAGAAGCTGAGCGTCGCCGATGACCACGAAGGCGGGGCCTTCGTGGCGGAGCGCCCGCCAGGCCTTGGCGATGATCTCCGCGCCGACGCCGGCCGGATCGCCGGCGCTGATGGCGAGCGGTCGTTGCGTCACCGGGTTTCGATGGTCGCCTGGTTGCGCAGATCGCGTAGATAGCGCTTGGCGATCAGGGCCAGTTGCTGGCCGCGCAGGCGGTTCTCGATCTGGTCATGGGTCGGAGCGTTGGCGCCGCCCTGACGCTTGCCGCAGACGGCGATCAGATGGAGACCGGCGTCCGTGCGGATCGGGTCGGAGACTTGGCCGACCTCAAGCTTGTTGGCCGCTTCCTGGAACGCCGGGGCGAGATCGGTAATTTCGGCTTCGCCAAGGTCGCCGGCCACAAGGCCGTCGATCTTGGCGGCCGTGGCTTCCAGCGTCTGGCAGCTGGTGATCTTGGGCTTGAGGTCCGCAAGCGTCTTGGTCGCGGCGTCGATCTGGGCCTGGCTCGCGTCGACCGCCAGCGGCGCGGCCACCTGCTTGAGATCGACGATCGCCGTCTTGGAGCCGGCCCGCTTGTCCCGCAGGTAGATGATATAGACGCCGTCCCGGACCTGGATCGGTCGCGAGAGCTGGCCGGGGCGCAGTTGCTCAAGGGCGGCGTCGACTTCGGGGGGCATCTCGCCCTGGCTGACCCAGCCGACCTCGCCGCCGCTGGCGGCGGTGGCCGAACCCGAGAACTGGCGGGCGACGGCCGCGAATGGCGCGCCTTGCTGCATCTGGGTGATCAACTGGGCGGCGCCGTTCTGGGCCACTTCCATCCCGCCGACGCGGGCCGCGTCGAGGAAGACTTCGCTGATCTGGTACTGCGGCTTGGCGGCGGCGTCGGCCAGACGGCGCTGGTAGGCCTTGATCTGGTCTTCGCCGATCCGAAGACGCGAACCGTAGCGACCCTGGATCCAGGACTGCCAGCTGGACTCGGCGCGCAACTGCGCGCGCCAGGTCTCAAGGCCGATCCCCTGCGCGACCAACTGCTGCTTCAGTTGGTCAGCGCTGACCCGGTTGGCCTGGGCTATTTCGCCGATCTGCTCTTCGACCTCCTTGTCGGTCGAAATGATGGTGATCTTCTGCTGCTTCTCGACGCGCTTGAGCTCTTGCATCTGCAGGCGCTCGTCGATCAGGGAGCGCAGGGCCTCCTGTTCGATCTGCGGCAGGTTTTCCTGAGTCGGTTGCATGCCGGAGGTCGCCATCAGCAGGCGCATCCGTTGCATCAGGTCGTAGCTGGAGATGATGTCGTCGTTGACGACCGCCGCCACGCTTTCGGACAACGGCTGTGGGCCAGCCGGCCGCTCCGCCGGCGGCGCGGCGACCTGGGGGGCCTGGGCCATCGCGGCCGAGCCGAGGCTCGCCACGGTCAGGGCCAGAATGGACGCGGCCCCGGCCGCGAAAGTCGTCACGCTACGCGCAGACCGCATGGATAGTGTCGTTCCTCTAGGCCCAGCCGCTCCGTTCGGAGCGCGGTCGATTATTACGATTTCGGAGTCGGCGGTCGCCCTACCGGCGTTTCCTTTCGGCCGTCGCCCCCGATAGACGCGCCTGTCTGGCCTGCGGGCCCGCCCGCACGCCCCCCAGACGTGGTCAGTTACTTGCTGCTGTACCCTGTATCACCCAATGTGGCGAGCGTTAGGCGGAAGACGATCGTTCGATCGGGCTGCAGCCGCAGGCCGCTGGCCGTCGAGGCGTAACGGTCTTCCTGTTGGTAGATCACATCGATCCGAATGCAGTCGTCCTGGTAGGCCAAGCCGAGGTCGCGGCGGCGCCAGACATCCTGCACCATGTCGCGCTGGCCAAAGGCGGTCAGCGAGAAGCGTTGCGTCAGTTTCAGCTCGCCACGCGCTTCGAAGTTCTCTTGGCGATTGCCGTTGGCGTCCAGTTCGTCCTTCAGGTAGCGGACCGACCCGCTGCCGCGCTTGGTGAAGGCGTCGACCCCCGTCTCGATGCGGTGAATCTCCTGCGTCTTGGAGTCGAGGCGCGTGCGGACGAACGCGTTGATCCCGCGAACCGGCGTGACGGTCGCCGCCACGATCCAGTCGGACGACTTGCTCTGCAGACCGGTGCGGGTCGGCAGAAGCGGATCGAACTCGGACCGGAAGCTGCGGCCGACCAGAATGCTGCCGCCGCGGCCATCCGGTCGCGCAAAGGTCGCGCGGCCGCCGACGTTCAGGCGCTGGCCGCCTTCATAGAGGTCGAAGCCCGGCGACTTGTTAGCCTGGAACAGGTTGGTTTCGTCAAATTCCAGCGTGGCGCTGTCTTCATTGTAGAGGTAGCGCCGGGTTCCATCTCGCGCCACGACGACCGGCACGCGCGAGCTGTCCGAGCCCACCGCCACCTGGGCCAGAGGTTCGAGCACCACGCTGCCGCCCTTCGCCAGCGGCTTGTAGAAGGGCAGGCTGAAGTCCACGCCGCCGACGCCAAGCGCCCGCGTGTAGGTTTCCTTGGTGTCGTCGCCCAGCGCCCGCGCGGCGGGCGTGACATAGGTCTTGATCGCGTAGGCGTCGCCGCGCGCTTGCGCGAACGGCGAGACCTTCAGGCCCGGCCCTACGATGGTGCTGCTGCGCCAGTCGGCCTTGACGCTGGCCCGGCTGGAGTCAACGCCGTTCTGGCCCTTGTAGGCGCCCAGGAAGTAGGGCGCTTCGCCGAACTGGGATTCAGAGCGGTTCAGCATCACGCCGGAGCCTTGAAGACGAAGGCGGCCGCCCAGCACCGGGCTTTGCGGCTCCCAGCGGGCTTCGACCAGCGGTCCGATCAGCGGAAACGCGCCGCTGTTTTCAAAGGCGTTCGCCGCGTTCGTGGCGGCGTTGATGCCGACGACACGCAGGCCTTGCACGGACACCGCCGAAACCGAGAGCCAGGAGCGTTGCGCTTGGCGGGTGGCGTAGAGTTGCGAGACCAGACGATGGTCGTCGCTCGTGAACAGCCCGCGCTGCTGATAGACGTCGTTGACCTTGTACTTGTCGAACAGCAGGGCGTCCGAAACCCGCTCGGCCGAGAAGCCCCACTTCCAGTGCTGGTCGATGTCGAACTTGCCGCTGGCGAGGATGTAGCTGCGGAGCGTTTCTTCGCCGAAGCGGTCGCCCTTGATGTCGAATTCCTTGTCGTACGTGAAGCCGCCACGCGCCTCGAGCATCCCGGAGTAGAAGCGCTTGCGATAGTTCACGTTCAGGAACGGATTGACGTGACTGTTGATCTGCGGCGCGACGATGACGTCCGACGACGGCGAGATCACGTAGTAGTAGGGCTGGTTGTACGAGACGCCGCGGCCCTTGGAGAAGTCGAGCTTGGGCGCCAGGAAGCCCGAGCTGCGCTTGGCCTGCGGATCAGGGTGCCAGAACAGCGGCAGGTAGAGCACCGGCGCGCCCCACATCCGGATCACCGCGTTCTTGTAGTAGATGAGCTGCTTGGGCTTATCCTGCACGATCTTGTCGGCCGAGACCGACCAGGTCGGCGTCGGCTTTTCGGCGCAGACTTCACAGGGGGTGTAGATCGCCCTGTTCAGCTCCTGAATGTTCTCGTTGCGACGCACGGCGCTCGCCGCAGCGATCTTCATGTTCTGCTCGAGCCTGGCAGAGAAGTTGCGGGCGAAGCCCGCCTTCATGTCGCGGTCCAGCTCAAGATGGTCGGCGAACTCCGCAGTGCCGTCCGGATTGATCAGCTGCACGTGCCCATCGGCCGTGATCGCGCCGGTCTTGCTGTTGTAGACCACTTTGTCGGCGCGCAGCGTGCGGCCTTGGTACCGCGCTTCCACCGAGCCCTCGGCGGTCATGATCTGGTTCTGGTCGTCCCGGATCAGCAGGTCGGATTCAAGGTAGTAACCGTCATCGCCCAGGCCGTCGGCCGGGGGCGCCTTCACAAGCGGCGCTTGCGGGATGGTCGCGAGACTTTGTTGGTCCTGTGCGTGGGCCGCGCCCGCGCAGGCCAGCGCCAGCCACGCCGCGCCGGTCATCAGCAGCGCGCGGCACACGGACGGGACGCTGGAACGCGTTTCAGACATGGACGACCCTGGAAACAATGACTCACCCATCTTCCGTATAGCAAAGCAAAGTGAAGCCCACCAAAAGCGCGACGGTCGGCGGGGTCCAGGCGGCGATGAACGGGGCCAGAACGTCGGCCTTGCCCAATGTGCTGCACAGCTCGTTGAAGAAAAAGAACCCAAAGCCCAACGCGACGCCTGAGCCGGCCAGCATGGCCAGGCCGCCCAGGCGCATCAGGCGCAGCGAGAAGGCGGCCGCCAGAACTGACATGGCCGCGAACAGAAGCGGCGTGGCCATGTCCTGTTGCAGGCGCAGCTTGAAGGGCGCGGCCGAGAAGCCTGCGTCCTCGGTTCGCTTGATCGTGGCCGGAAGCCGCCACAGCGCCACCGCCTGAGGCGAGTTGAAACGTTCCGACGCGGTGCGGTCGTCCAGGTTCGACGGGATGGACAGGCTGTCCGAGCGAATGGCGCCGGCCCCCGGCGTCGCCTCGCGCACGCCGCTCAGGCGCCAGAAGCCGGGCTCCAGCCGCGCCTCGTTGGCCTCGATCCGGCGCGTGAAGTCCATGACGCCCTTGGCGTTCAGCGTGTAGACGAACAGCGACACCCCGCGAAGGCGCACTGAGCCGTCGACGACGTCACGGGCGCGGGCGCGGATGACGATCTGAGTCTTGTCGTCGCCCTGACGCAGCCACGTGCCCTTCGGCGTCTCTTTCAGGTAGCCGTTCATGGTGCGGTCGCGCTCGGTCTCGAACTTGGCGGTCATCGCCGTGGTGAGCGGGTTCAGCAGCGTGATGGTCAGAAGGCCGATGACGAACGACGCGGCGGCGGCGGGCATGATGAAGCGCCATGCCGAGATGCCAGCCGCCCGCATCGCGATCAGCTCGCTGCGCCGGTTCAGTTCGACAAACGCCCACATGGTGCCGAACAGAAAGACGAACGGCGCCAGGACCAGGATCGTCGCCGGGGCCTGGAGGAGGGTGAGGTAGAGCAGGCGCAGGAAGCTCGCGTCGGCCCGGGTGCCGACATTCCGCGCGATGTCGACGAAGGCGATCAGCATCACCATCGCGCCCAGAACCGCCAGGGCGGCGACCAGCGCGCCCATCGTGCGCCTCAGCACGTACCGCTCCACCATGCCCATCGTCAGCATCAGGCGGCTCCCGTCAGGGCGGGGATAGCCTTGGAAGGCGTGGCCTTGGAGCGCGAGCTGATCTTCTGGCGGAAGATCTGCGACAGGCTCCACCACACAGCGGCCATGGGCACCAGGTACTGCAGCACGTTAAGCCACGGATCGTCCTCGCAGGCGGCCTGCACGCCGAACCCGACGATGCGGACGATGGCGGCGGCCGCGCCGACGGCGGCGATGCGCTTGCCATAGCCCATGCGGCTGAACGATCCGCCCAGCACCGCCGCCAGAGCCATGCTCATCAGGGCGATGTTGTAGAGCGGGCCGGCGAAGCGCGAATGGCCCTCGGCCAGCAGCTTGTCCTTGTTGCGCTGCTCCCACTCCTGGGTCAGGTCCGGGAAGAACAGCTCGTGGGGATATCGGTCGGCGATCTTGTAGTGCAGCAGCTCGTCGCTGTTGAACAGGCTGGACAGGTCGAAGGTGTACTCGTCGAACGAGGTGTATTGCAGCACGCCCTCGCGGGAGAACTGCTGGTTGCTGCCGTGCCGCATGATCAGCACCGGCTCACCCTTTCGGGTGGCGATCTCGGCCTCGCGCGACGAATAGGTCGTCGCCGCGCCGTTGGGCAGATCCTGATGGATGAATAGGTTCTGGATCTTGTTGTCGCGATCGATCGACTGGGCATAGACGGTCAGACCGGGGCCAGGTTCGGTGAACTGTCCGGGCTGGACCAGGGTCGAAGCGACATCGGTCTTGATCTGGAAGGCCGTCTCGCGGATCTGACGCGCGCTCCACGGCTGCAGCCAGAGGCCTGAAATCAGCGAAATCAGGGCCGCGATCATGGCAAGGCGGATGGCCGGCGAGATCACGCTCCAACGGCTCATGCCGCCCGCGAAGCAGACCACGATCTCCTGCTCGGTATGCAGGCGGTTCAGGGCCACCAGCGCCGCCACGAACAGCGCCAGCGGCATCATGATGCCCAGCAGCTGGGGCAGGGCCAGCAGGATGATCTTCAGGAACACCATCGCGCTTTGGCGCTGCTCCACCAGCACGTCGAATTCCGACAGGCTGCGCGCCAGCAAGGCGAGCGCCACCAGGGCCGCGGTCGCCAGAAGCGTCGGGCCGAGCAACTGCCGGAAGAGATAGCGTTCTATGAGGCGCATGAAGACGGGGTCGGGGCGGATGGATTCGTGGGACGAACCCCGAAGATGCGCCGTTCTACACGGCGCCCTTACGCCAGCACAACCGGGGACCTGACTTGAGTGTTTCGACTGGAGCCGAACGGAGCCTTTTCTAAGGCGCGGCATTGGACTATGCCGCCTTGAAGAGTAAAGCCGGCGCACGGTCTGTCGCGCGGCTTCGGTCGCCCAAGATACAGGAGCGCGGCATGCGTATCGAGTTCGTCCCCGTCGACACCCAGGCCGGCGCCATCGCCGCGCTCGCGGTCCTGGCCCACGAAGGCGCGGCCCTGTCGCCGGAAGCCCGCGCGGCCAACGAGGCCACGG
>VYKS01000028.1_pt1 | contig 133099 bp, 133 predicted proteins | sample 5114511 | NCBI WGS metagenome assembly VYKS01 (sample SAMN12291795, study PRJNA351875) | freshwater metagenome | isolation source: freshwater lake | place: USA: Michigan, Gull Lake | collected 2011-07-05 | reverse complement strand
AGGTCCCGCCGCCGCCGGAAGCGCCCCTCCCCCCGCTGCCGCCGCTGCCGATGGAAGGCATGATGGCCATGACCGGTCCGGGCATGGACATGATGATGATGCGCCACGGCCGCTCTGCGGACCCCGAAAAGCGCGCCCAGCGCCTGCGTGACGTCCTGCAGCTGCGTCCGGATCAGGACGGCGCCCTCAAGGCGTTCGTCGAAGCGACCACCCCCAAGATCGAGATCAAGCGCGAGGTCGTCACCAAGGACAAGGCGGGCAAGAAGGACGGCGATACGCTGGAATGGTCCGAGCGCGCCCCGCCCACCACGCTCGAACGCCTCGACCGCATGACCAGGATGGCCGACGCCATGAAGAAGCGGGCCGACGCCACGCGCGCCTTCTACACGTCGCTGTCCCCGAGCCAGCAGAAGACCTTCGACGTGCTGGGCATGGGCGAGGGCGGCATGGGCGGCGACGAGCACATCGTCGTGCGGCGCTTCGACACCAAGGGCCCCGCCATGTTCAAGGGCGGCGACCGCAGGGTCATCATCCAGCGCAAGGTCGGCTGACCCAGGCCTCGGCGGAAGCGGCGTCCAGGGGCGTCGCTTCCCTCCGTAGCGATACGACCATTGCCCGCGCGCGTCGCTCGCACTAAGCAGCCTGCATGGACGCCCGCCACACGTTCGATTTCCTGACCAATCCCGAGCGGTTCATGGCCTTCTCGCGATGGGCCGCGCCGTGGCTTGGCGGACTGTCCGCAGCCGCCGCCGTCATCGGACTGCTCCTGACCTTCATGGTCCCCGAGGACTATCAGCAGGGCGACACAGTGCGGATGATGTTCATCCACATCCCCGCCGCGTCGCTGTCGATGTTCATCTATCTCTGCCTGGGGATCGCCAGCCTGCTGTCGCTGGTGTTCCGGCATGTGCTGGCCGACCTGGCGGCCCAGGCGTGCGCGCCGATCGGCGCGGTCTATACCGCCCTGGCCCTGATCACGGGCTCGCTGTGGGGCCGGCCCATGTGGGGGACCTTCTGGGTCTGGGACGCCCGCCTGACCTCGGTGCTGGTCCTGCTGCTGTTCTATCTCGGCTACATGGCCCTGCGCGGCGCGCTCGAGGACGAACAGAAGGCCGCGCGCTCGGGCGCCATCCTGGCCCTGGTCGGCGTGATCAACCTGCCGGTCGTCAAGTTCTCGGTCGACTGGTGGAACACCCTGCACCAGGGCTCCTCGACCTTCTTCGCGGACAAGGGCGACCACCTGCCGGCGATCTACGCCTGGCCGGCGGTGTTCATGGCGCTGGCCTATCTCGGCGGCTTCGGCGCGCTGTGGCTGGTGCGCATTCGCGCGCTGGTCTGGCGGCGCAAGGCCCGCAGCCTCTCGATGAAGCTGGCGGAGGGCGCGCGATGAGCTTTGACTTCGACGCTGGCAAATACGCCATCTACCTGTGGCCCGCCTTCGCCGTGTCGGCCGTGGCGTTCGCCTGGCTGATCGGCGACAGCCTGGCCACGGCCCGCCGCTGGCGTCGCGAGGCCGAGCGCTTGCAAGCCGAGTTTGACGAGCAGCGCCCGTGAAACGCTGGCTGGCCTTCTCGCCGCTGATCGTACTAGCGGCCCTGGCGGTGCTGTTCGCCGGCTATGCGCTCAAACGCGATCCGCGCGTCCAGCCCCAGGCCCTGGTCGGCAAACCCATGCCCGCCCTGTCGCTGCCCGATCTGGCGACCGGTCGCACCGAACCGATCCGGCAAGCGGGCGAGGGGCCGGTCCTGGTCAACTTCTTCGCCTCCTGGTGCGCGCCCTGCGAGGTCGAGCATCCGCAGCTGATGGCCCTGAAGGCCCAGGGCGTGAAAGTGGTTGGCGTCGCCTACAAGGACGCCCCAGCCAATACTCAGGCCTTCCTGACCCGGCTTGGCGACCCCTTCGCCGCCAAGCGCGTCGATCGCGATGGCCGCGCGGGACTCGAATTCGGCGTCACCGGCGTGCCCGAGACCTATCTCGTCGGCTCCGACGGCATGATCATCGCCAAGCACACAGGCCCCCTGACGCCCGAGGCGGCCGAGGACTTGCTGCGTCAGGCCAGATAACAGCGCTACCGGACGCAGGTCTTGGGCGAGGCGGTTTCGCGCTCCAGCCCCGCCATCAACGCCAGAGCCTCGTCCTTGGAGACCGCGCGCAGCGGTCCCTGTCCCACAGCCAGCTGGTAGTCGCAGTCGAGAAGCTTGAACGGCGGTTTGTCGTCCGTCGGGTGACGCTCGATCAGCATGTGGTCGGCCGAGGCCCAGACGGACGTGACCTCGGTGATCAGCGTCTTGCGGTCCGGCGTTCGCACCCAGGTCTCGCCCTTGCCACCGACCGAGACGCGGTAGCCGTTCGCCAAGGTCTGATGGCTGGGCAGCATCGAGCCGACCATCGCGGCGATGAACACCGCGACCGCGCCCAGGACGATCAGGAAGATGATCTTCTGCCGGTTCATCGGGCCTCTCGTCGCCGCCTTCAGCGCCAGGTGCGCTTTCAAGTCGCGGAGCTACCGCGTTAACGCGGCGTTGACCATACTCGCCGACGCTCCATTAACCATGTTAGCTTGCGAGTCATGAGCACCGTTCGCCCCGCCGGTTGGCCCACCGTCCCGTCGAAAACGAGCTCGACCCCCGCTGCGGGTCAGGGCGGCGCCTCGACGCGCGCGGCCTTCTTCCAGGCGGCCCTCGGCGACGCCGCGCCGACCCGTCCAGCCGCCGCGCCCTCGACGGTGCAGATGCAGACCATGGCCCAGCCGCAGCAGCGCCAGGCGCCGCCGAAGCCGTTCGTGCAGCCCGACGCCCAGCCCACGAGGATCCTGCGTCCTGGGTCGCTTCTGAATATCGTGGTCTGAGACCTCGGAGCCCTTTAGCTCTAGGCGGCCTTCTTGGCGGCCTTGTCTTTCTTGGGCTTCTTGTCCTTCTTCGGCTTCTCGGCCTTCGGAACCTTGGCCTTCTTGGCCTTGGGCTCGGCTTCCGCCGGATGAAGCTCGGCGCCGGCCATGTCGGACAGCAGATCCAGGAAACCGTCGCGCTTGCTCGGCTTCAGAAGCGCCAGGATGCGAGCGTCGGCCATCGCGACCATCGGGCGGATCGTCTCCAGCGCCTCTCGGCCAGCCTCGGTCAGGCGCACGCTGTTGGCGCGGGCGTCCTCGCTGCTGCGCTGCCGTTCGAGATGGCCCTTGGTGATCATCCGGGCTACCATGTCAGCCAGGGTCGAGCGGTCGATGCCGGTGGCGCGGACCAGGGCCGTCTGCGTCACGCCCTCGTTCTCGGCCACGGCCGCCAGCACCGCGAACTGTCGTTGGGTGACGCCGGCGTCGCCGCATTCCTCGGCGTAGATGTCCAGGGCCAGCTGCAGAACGCGGTGAAGCAGATGACTTGGCGAGCGCTCCAGAAGCGTCGCGCCCTGCTTGTCGCCCTTCCCCTTCGCCATCGTCGCCGCCCCCATTCGCTCGGCCATGCTCGGCCAACGGATGAAGGCTAGCATCCGAACACGTCGGTTTGACGACAAAGGTCCGTGGACGGCTCAACAGCCGCCATGGCGCCAGGGACGGACTAGAACCCCGCGTCCGGCGGCTCGGCGCCTTTGGGATCATCGCTCTTGGCCATGTGCTTCATCATGAACGGCAACTGTGTGGCGACGAACACCAGCGCGACCGGAAGCAGGGCCAGCCGGAACTTGACCCAGGTGTCGGTGTCCTGGGTGTTGCGCACCACCTCGTTGACGATGGCCACCAGCGCGAAATAGGCGCCGTAGCGCAGGGTCAGGGTGCGCCAGGCCGCGTCGGGCAGATGAAGAGCCTCGCCCATGATCACCTTGAGGGGCTGGCGCTTCATCAGCACGCCGCCGACCAGGAAGGTCGCCAGGGCTAGGTTGATCACTGTCACCTTGATCTTCACGAACACGTCGGAGTGGAAGATCAGGCCCAGGGTTCCGAAAATCAGCGCCATGCCGCCGAAGAACAGCGGCAGCATGGCCAGGCGCCGCTCGACCGCATAGCCGATCGCCAGGGCGGCGGCCGACGCCGCGACCAGCACCCAGGTCGCCTTCTGGAAATCCTTGGTGATGAAATAGGCCACGCCGAACGCGATGGCCGCGCCATAGTCGACGACCGTCCGAACCCAGCCGTTGTTCTTCTTGGGAGCCTCTGCGGGCGCTTCGCTCACGGATCAGTCCTTCAGGCCGACGAGCGAGCGCGAGAACGCCCGGGCGTCGAACGGTTGCAGGTCCTCGACGCCCTCGCCGACGCCGATCAGCTTGATCGGGCTATCGGAGGCGCGCGCCACCGGCACCAGCACCCCGCCGCGCGCCGTGCCGTCCAGCTTGGTCATGACAATGCCCGAGACCCCGACCTGGCCCCCAAAGATCTTTTCCTGAGCCAGGGCGTTGCGGCCGACGGTGGCGTCCAGCACCAGAAGCGTCTCGTGCGGATAATCCGGATCGACCTTCTTCACGACGCGGATGACCTTCAGGAGTTCGTCCATCAGACCCTGCTTGTTCTGCAGGCGACCGGCGGTGTCGATCAGTACGACGTCGTAGTGCTCGGCCTTGGCCCGCTCAACGGCCTCGTAAGCCAGGGCGGCGGCGTCCGAACCCGTCGGCTTGGACATGAAGTCGGCCCCCGCCCGGTCAGCCCAGACCTTCAGCTGTTCGACGGCGGCGGCGCGGAAGGTGTCGCCGGCCGCGATCAAGACGCGAGCGCCCTTCTCGGTCAGGTCCGCAGCGATCTTGCCCAGCGTGGTGGTCTTGCCCGATCCGTTCACGCCAATGAACAGCACGACATAGGGACGCGGGCCGCTAAGCGGATCGAAGCTGCCCTGCCGATCCGAAAGCTCGGCGGTGATCAGCTCGGCCAGGGCTTCCTTGATCTCGTCGTCGGTCGAGGACTTGCCAAACCGCGCCTTGCCGAAGGCCTCGGTGATGCGCGCGGCGATCTGCGGGCCCAGATCGGCCTCGATCAGCATCTCTTCCAACGCATCCAGTTGCGCCTGGTCCAGCGGCTTCTTGGTGAAGACCCCCGTGACCTGGTCGGTCATCGCCTGAGACGACCGGGTCAGACCGGACGTCAGACGCTGGAACCAGCCTTTTTTCTGCTCGGGCTTATCGCTCATCCGCGCCCCTTTAGTCGAACGGGCGAAAGTGTAAATCAGGATTTAACGGGCGATGGTTAGCGTAGCGCTCGGACCCATGCGATGAAGGGGCATGGACTTGCAGCTTGACCCGCTCGGAACTGCCCTTTTCTGGCTCGACTACGCCGCCGCAGCGGTTTTCGGGGCAACCGGCGCCCTCGCAGCGGCGCGTCGCAAGCATGACATCATCACCTTCGGATTCTTCGCCGCCATCACCGGCGTGGGCGGCGGGACCCTGCGGGACCTCCTGATCGGCGCGCCGGTCTTCTGGGTGCAGCGCCCCGGCTACATCCTGGCCTGCCTGATGGCCGCCACCGTGGTCTGGCTGATGGGCAAGCGCGGCTGGCGGTTCCGAGCCCTGCTCTGGCTCGACGCGCTGGGCATGGCCGCCTACGCCGTCGTCGGTACGGCCAAGGCCCTCAGCCTAGGCGTCCATCCCCTGAGCGCCGTAGTCATGGGCGTCTTGACCACCGCCTTCGGCGGGGTGATCCGCGACGTGCTGGCCGAGGAGCCGAACCTCCTCCTGCGCCGCGAGATCTATATCACCGCCGCCCTGCTGGGCGCGGGGGTCTTCGCCGCCTTGAAGCTGCTGGGCGCCCCGTTCTGGCCCGCCGGGATCGCAGGGTTCGTCGCGGCGTTCGGCCTGCGGGCTTGCGCCTTGAAGTTTGGCTGGAGCCTGCCAGGCTTCGCCGGCGGCGAGACTCCCGGCGAGGTGCGTCAGTAGGACGCAAAGCTTGCGCCTTCGTCGCGATTTTCACCCCTTGCGCTGGCCGCGACTTGCTCCAATATCTGTATTGCGGGCCGGGCCCCTCTGACGACTCCCACGCCAAGTGCGTGATCGTGATGTCGGACCGCGTCGGGTGCGCTCGGCGTCGGGTCCAAGGGAAGCCCCCCAGAACCCCCGCCAACCCGGTGCCGGGCGCTCCCTCTCAAACAGAGGAGAGCACCATATGTCCCTTAATCCCATCCATGCCGCGCGCGCGCGGATCAGCGAAACCTGGACGCCGGCACAGCTGGATCAGTTGGACGCCCTGGTCGCGGTGTGCGCCCTGGTGGCGCGCGCCGACGGCTGGGTAACCCCGGAAGAACGTGCCCGCATGCTCGAACGCATGCGCGGTCTGGCGGCCTTGGCGGTGTTCGGCGTCGACGACGCCTTGGAGGCGTTCGAGGCGCTCGAACGGCGCTTCGAGCAGGATCCCGAAGGCGCCCAGTTCGAGGCTGAAATGGCGATCCGGCGGCTGCGCGGGCGAGACGACGCCGCCCGGGCGGTGGTCAACGCCGCCTGCGTCGTTGCTACGTCGGACGGCGGCCTCGACGCCGAGGAGAGAGACGTGCTGCTGCGGATCTGCGGCCTGCTGTCGCTCAGCCCCGTCCAGTTCGACCTCATCGCGGAGCGAGGCCGGCGATGAGAATTGGAACCCCTCCGCCGTCGACCTGGGTCGCGCTGAGGATGGCACAGCAGACCCTTGTCCAAGCCGCATCACACGCCAGCCAGCCGACCGCCAAGCCGGTGATGGGGCCTGACCGGGTCGAGCGCGGCCCCGCGTCTCGGCCGCTGACAGCGGGGCGGCTGGACATCCGGGCGTAACGCCTGCCCCCCGGCGCGCCGTTCAACAGCGGCGCGCCGGATCATCCCTTTCAAGGACAAGGCGCGCCCCGGCCAGACCGGGGCGCGGCCAAGCCTCGACTCATCGCCGGCGACGCCGTCAGGCCGCGCGCGAGACGCGCGCGCCACCGTCTCGGCTAGAAACTGAACGAGATCATGGACCTTCTGACCGCGCCGATCATCGGCAAACCTCTTTGGATGTGGGCCGGCTTCATCGTCGGCGTCCTCGCGTTGCTGGCTTTCGATCTGGGGCTGGTGCCGGGCCGAAAACGCGGACCCCGTGAAATCGGGGTCCGCGACAGCCTGATGATGTCGCTGCTCTATATCAGCCTCGGGCTCGGTTTCGGGGGTCTGGTCTGGATGCAACTGGGCGCCACGGCCGGCGTCGAATATCTGACCGGTTTCGTGATCGAGAAGAGTCTGGCGATCGACAACGTCTTCGTCATCGCCCTGATCTTCGGCTTCTTCGCCATTCCGCCGGCCTTGCAGCACCGGGTCCTGTTCTGGGGCGTGCTGGGCGTCATCATCCTGCGCGGGATCATGATCGGCATCGGCGCGGCTCTGGTCAGCCAGTTCGGCTGGGTGCTCTACATCTTCGCCGCATTCCTGATCCTCACCGGCGTGAAGATGCTGTTCGCCGGGGACAAGCCGGTCGACCTCAACGAAAACCCCGCGCTGAAGTGGCTGCGGCGTGTCCTGCCGGTCAGCGACAAGCTGGAGGGCGAACGCTTCTTCGTGCGCGGCGTCGACAAGCGCACGGGCAAGATGGCGCTGCTGGCCACGCCGCTGTTCCTGGCCCTGGTGTTGGTCGAGCTGGCTGACCTCGTTTTCGCCGTCGACTCGGTGCCGGCGATTTTCGCCATCACCACCGACCCCTACATCGTCTACACCTCGAACATCATGGCGATCCTGGGCCTGCGGGCGCTGTACTTCGCGCTGGCCGCCGTGCTGCATCGCTTCGCCTATCTGAAGCAGGCCCTGGCCGTGCTGCTGGTGTTCATCGGCGGCAAGATCTTCATCGCCGACGCCCTGGGCTGGGAGAAGTTCCCCGCCGGCCTGTCGCTGTCGATCACCTTCGCCATCCTGGCGGCGGGCATTGGCTGGTCGCTGTGGAAGACGCGACATCCGGCTTCGGCCAAGGCGCTGGGCGGGGATTAATCCCAGAACCCTGGCGAGGGCGCAGCGATCAGGCCGCGCCCTCGACCAACTCGGCGAGGGCGCGAGCGCCGTCGTGACCGACGACCTTGAAGGCCGTGATGGCGCCCGGGGTCGCCGCGCCTTCAAAAACGATCTCGGTGAAGTCCTCGGCGCGCGCGACCCCCGGACGCTCGACCAAGCCCGACAGGGTGCGACCGACCTGGGCCTGGAGATGGCGCTCGAGACCGCGCTGCCCGGCCTCGCGCAGGCGGCGGGCGCGGTCCTTGATCACCGGCCCCTTCACGGGCGGCATCCGCGCGGCCGGCGTGCCGGGGCGGGCGCTGTAGGGGAAGACGTGCAGGAAGGCCAGGCCCGCCTCCTCGACGAGCTTCAACGTGTTCTCGAAGGCCTCGTCGGTCTCAGTCGGGAAGCCGGCGATCAGGTCGGCGCCGAAGGCGGTGTCGGGGCGCACGCGGCGCACCTCGGCGACCAGCTTCAGCGCGTCCTCGCGGCTGTGGCGGCGCTTCATGCGCTTGAGGATCAGGTTGTCGCCGGCCTGCAGCGACAGGTGCAGATAGGGCATCAGGCGCGGCTCGGTCTCAAGCAGCTTGAAGAGATCCGGATCGATCTCGGCCGCGTCGATTGACGACAGGCGCAGTCGCGGCAGGTCCGGAACCATCCGCAGGATGCGGCCGACCAGCTGGCCCAGGGTGGGCTGGCCCGGAAGGTCCGCGCCCCAGGACGTGACGTCGACGCCGGTCAGCACGACCTCGCGATAGCCCTCGGCGGCCAGCTTGCGCACCTGCTCCACGACCTCGCCGGCCGGGGCCGAGCGCGAGTTTCCCCGGCCATAGGGGATGATGCAGAAGGTGCAGCGGTGATCGCAGCCGTTCTGCACCTCGACATAGGCGCGGGCCCGGTCCTTCAGGCCGTCGATCAGGTGACCGGCGGTCTCCTTGATCGACATGATGTCGTTGACCCGCACCCGGGCGGACGTATCGGTCAGGGCGCCGGGCGCGGCCTTCTCGGCGTTGCCGAGCACAAGGTCCACCTCGGGCATGGCGGCGAAGGCGGCGGGATCCACCTGGGCGGCGCAGCCGGTGACGATGATCCGCGCGCCGGGCCGCTCGCGACGCGCCTTGCGGATCGCCTGGCGCGCCTGGCGCACGGCCTCGTTGGTCACGGCGCAGGTGTTGAACACCACCGCGTCCGACAGTCCGTCGGCCTGGGCGCGCGCGCGCATGGCCTCGCTTTCATAGGCGTTCAGGCGGCAGCCGAAGGTGACGACGTCGACGCCGTCCGGGCCGGAGAGCGTGGTCGCCGGTCCGCCCTCCTCGCCGGCCTCTGGCTTGGGCTTCGGAGCGGCCTTGATGAGGGTATAGTTGGCCATGGCCCTAAGCGGCGACCGACTCCGGCAGCTTGCCGGCGTATTCCATGGTGATAGGACCGGTCATGATCACGTGACCGTCGCTCTCGCGCCACTCAATGGTCAGCGACCCCGTCTCGAACTCGACCCGCGCCGTGCGGTCGGTCAGACCCCGACGCACGGCGGCGACCTGGGCGGCGCAGGCGCCGGTGCCGCAAGCCTGCGTCAGACCCGCGCCGCGCTCCCAGACCTTCAGGCGGATATGGTCGCGCGCGGCGACATGCGCGAAACCGACATTGACGCCTTCCGGGAACAGCGGGTGATGCTCGACGAGGCTCCCCGTCCCGCGTGCGAAGTCGTCGGTGACCGGCGCGTCGACGAAGAACACCACGTGCGGATTGCCCATCGAGACGCAGACGGGCGTGTGGACCAGCGGCGCATCGATTGGACCAACCTGCAGCTCGACCCGCTCGGTGTTCATCTCCTCGGAGAGCGGAATCTGCGTCCAGTCCAGGCCCGGCGGCCCCATGTCGACCGTCACCAGCCTGTCGCCAGCGGCCTTGCCCGACAGACGCCCGGCCACGGTGTCGAAGGCCACCGCGTCCTTGTCGGCCGACTGCATCAGCAGCCAGGCGACGCAGCGCGTGCCGTTGCCGCAGGCGCCGGCTTCTTCCCCGTCAGCATTCCAGAACCGCACATAGGCCGAGGCGCCCGGCGCCTTGGGCGGATCGATGGCGATCACCTGGTCACAGCCGATCCCCCCGTCGCGCTTGGCGATCGCGCGGATCTGCTCGGGCGTCGGGTCGAAGCGCTCGGTGAGGGTCTGGATGACGACGAAGTCGTTGCCCAGCCCGTTCATCTTCAGGAAGGTGCGGCTCATGACGCCGCTATATAGGGGAAAGCGGGCGAGAATGCACCGCGACGAACAGCGCGCCGGAGAGACCATGGGCGAGACCGAGCAGACCGATCTGCGACTCCGCGCCCGACTGAGGGCGCTTTATCATGGCGCGTCGCCCACGGCGGTGCGCTTCCGCTACGCGATCATCCTGATCGACCTGGCGATCATCGCCTTTTTTATCGCCGCGCCGCTGATGCAGCGTCATGGGTTGACCTTCTACCTGATCGACTATGGCGTCGCCGCCTTCCTGGGCCTGGACCTTGCCGCGCGCGCCATAGCGCACGGGGATCTGAAGTCGTGGCTGAGGAAACCGATCGTGTGGGTGGACCTGTTTGTCCTCGCGACCCTGCTTTTTCCGGCGTGGTTGTTTAATTTCGGCTTCCTGCGCGTCGTTCGCCTGTGGACGCTGATCCACAGCGAGTTCTTTTGGCGCACGGTCGGGCGCCGCTACGACGACACCCGCGTGGAGGACATCACGCGGGCCGCCAGTTCGCTTCTGACGTTCGTGTTTGTGGTCACGGGCTTCGTCTACACCAGCTTCGTCGGTCGTCACGACGGCATCGCGGGCTATGTGGACGCGCTCTATTTCACCGTCACCAGCCTGACCACGACGGGCTACGGCGATGTGACGCTACCCGGCGTCTGGGGCAAGCTGCTGTCCATGGCCGTCATGCTGGGCGGCGTATCCCTGTTCATCGGTCTGATCCAGTCGATCCTCCGCCCGCACAAGGTCGTCCATCCCTGCCCCGACTGCGGCCTTCGTCGGCACGATCCAGACGCGGTTCACTGCAAGGCCTGCGGCAGGCTGTTGAACATTCCCGACGACGGGGTGTGATCGCGCGGAGCATAGCCCTGGCGCGGGAAAAAATTTGCGCTACCGTCCCGCGCCATGACCCTTCTCCGCACCTGCTCCGCGATCGCCCTGGCCGCGATCCTTTCCACCGGCTCGGCCACGAGGGCCTTGGCGCAAGACAGCGATCCCCACCTCGCCCTTGAGGCCGTCGAGAGCCCCGAGTCCCTCGCCTGGGTGAAGGCGCAGAACGACAAGACCCTGCCGCTGCTCTCGGGCGATCCGCGCTTCGCCGGCCTGCAGGCCGAGGCCCTGAAGATCCTGGCCGCCAAGGACCGGATCGCGATGCCGAACTTCATCGGCAAGACGGTCTTCAACTTCTGGCAGGACGCCACCCACGTGCGCGGCGTTTGGCGGCGCACCAGCCTTGAATCGTACAAGTCGGCCGATCCCCAGTGGGAGACGGTGATCGACCTCGACGCCCTCGCCGCCGCCGAGGGCAAGAACTGGATCTGGAAGGGCGCCGACTGCCGGCCCAAGACCCATGACCGGTGCCTGGTGAACCTGTCCAACGGCGGCAAGGACGCCGTCACCGTCCGCGAGTTCGACCTGACGACCAAGACCTTCGTCGACCCGGCGGCGGGCGGCTTCGTGCTGCCCGAGAGCAAGCAGACCATCGAGTGGCTGGACGCCGACACCCTGATCCTGACCCGCGACTGGGGTCCCGGCACGACCACCGACAGCGGCTACGGCTTCGTGATCAAGACGCTCAAGCGCGGCCAGGCGCTGGCCGACGCCGTCGAGGTCTATCGCGGCCAGAAGTCGGACGTCTCGGCGCGGCCGAACGTGCTGCGCGACGCGGCGGGCAATCGGGTCGTCCTGCTTACCCGCGCCACGGACTTCTTCCACGACGAGACCTATCTGTGGGACGGCCAGACCACGCGCCGCCTGCCGATCCCACAGAAGGTCAGCGTGCGCGGCCTGATCGGGGGCAAGCTGGTCCTGAAGATCGAGGAGGCTTGGGCGCCCAAGACCGCGGCGACCCCGCTGACCTATCCCGCCGGTTCGCTGGTCGCTGTGTCGCCCGGCAAGCTTTTGCCGGCGGACCGCAAGCCCGGCGACGCAATCGCGATCAGCAACGACTGCGATCCCTGCCAGCTCCTGGCGCCCGGTCCGCGCCAGTCGATCGATCAGGTGGCCGTCACGGACAACCGCGTGCTGGCAGTCGTCTATGACAATGTGCGCGGCAGCCTGGTCAGCCTCCGGCTGCGCGGCGAGTTCGGGGTGACGTCCCAGCCCTTGCCGGTCATCGACAACGCGGCCGTCTCGCTGGGCTCTCACTCGGACGAGGGCGACGACGTCTTCTACACGGTCGAGGGCTTCCTGACCCCGACCCAGCTAAAGCTGGCCGACGCCACGGGAACCACCGCCCAGACGGTCAAGGCCCTGCCCGCCCAGTTCGACGCCAGCAAGCTGGAGGTCGAGCAGAAGGTCGCCACCTCCAAGGACGGGACCAAGATCCCCTACTTCCTGATCCACCCGAAGGGCCACAAGCACGACGGCAAGAACCCGCTGCTGCTGCACGCCTATGGCGGCTTCAATCTGTCCAAGCTGCCGGTCTACGATCCGCTGATCGGCAAGCTATGGCTGGAGCGCGGCGGCAGCTACGCCGTCGCCAATATCCGCGGCGGCGGCGAGTTCGGTCCCGGCTGGCACCAGGCGGCGCTGAAAGCCAATCGCCAGCGCGCCTATGACGACTATTTCGCCGTGGCCGAGGATCTGATCGCCAAGAAGATCACCTCGCCCCGTCACCTCGGAGCCTATGGCCGCTCGAACGGCGGCCTCCTGATGGGCGTGGCCATGACCCAGCGGCCCGACCTCTGGAACGCGGTGGTCGTGGAAAGCCCGCTGCTGGACATGATCCGCTACACCCAGCTGCCCGCCGGAGCCTCGTGGATCGGCGAGTACGGCGACCCGGCCATCCCGGCCGAGCGCGCCTGGATCGAGAAGTACAGCCCCTATCAGAATCTCAAGGCCGGCGTGAAATACCCGCTGGCCTACATCACGACCTCGACCAAGGACGACCGCGTCCATCCGGGCCACGCCCGCAAGTTCGCCGCGCGTCTGGACGACCTGAAGGTCGACAACCTCTATTTCGAGAACACCGACGGCGGCCACGCCAATGGGGCCGACCCCAAGGCCAACGCCCGTCGCTGGGCCCTGCACTACACCTACCTGTCGCGCCAGTTGATGGATCACTAAATGCGTAAGTCGCTGCTTGCCCTCCTCGCCACCACGAGTCTGATGACCCTCACCCCTGCGTTCGCCGCCGACACCGCAAAGCCCGCCACCGAGGCCCGTACCCCCCTGGCGGAGCTGGGCAAGGACGATCCGTACATCTGGATGGAGGAGATCGAAGGGACGCGCGCCATGGACTGGGCCAAGGCCCAGAACGCCCGCTCGCTGCCAGTGCTGCAGGGCGACGCCCGCTATGCGGACCTTGAGTCCAAGGCGCTGGCGATCCTGAACGCCAAGGACCGGGTGCCCGGCGTGTCGTTCGCCGGGGACGGCTCTCTGCGCAACTTCTGGCAAGACAAGGACCACGTGCGTGGGGTCTGGCGGAAGACGACCCTCGACAGCTACCGCACCGCCGAGCCCGCCTGGGAAACGATCCTGGACATCGACGCCCTGGCCAAGGCCGAGAACGCCAACTGGGTGTTCAAGGGCGCCAGCTGCCTGCCGCCGGACGACACCCGCTGCCTGGTGACGCTCTCGAACGGCGGCAAGGACGCCGTGACGGTCCGCGAGTTCGACACCGCCACCAAGAGCTTCGTGCCGGGCGGCTTCGCGCTGCCGGAAGGCAAGCAGAACTACACCTGGCTGGATAAAGACACCCTGCTGGTTGGCCGCGAATGGACGCCCGGCGAGCTGACCAAGTCGGGCTACGCCTATGTGCTGAAGACGCTCAAGCGCGGACAGGCCCTGGATCAGGCCAAGGAAGTCTATCGCGGCGTCGAGACCGACGTTTCGGTCAGCCCCTTCGTGCTGCGCGACGCCGACGGCAAGGTCGTGGCGGTGATGGCCACGCGGGGCGTCACCTTCTTCGAGAGCGAGACCTATCTGATCGAGGGCGACAAGCCCGTGAAGCTCGACCTGCCGCTCAAGAGCTCGATCCAGGGCTATGTCGACGGCCAGATGGTCGTCCTGATGGAGCAGGACTGGCCGGCCAAGGGCTTCAAGACCGGCGACCTGATCAGCTTCGACCTCGCCAAGCTGAAGGCCGCGCCGGACAAGGCGGTCGCCACGCTAGTGCTGCGGCCCACCGCCCGTCAGTCGGTGGAGCAGGTCCAGACCACCCGCACCAAACTGGTTGTCGGCATGCTCGATAACGTCAAGGGCGCGGCCAAGGTGTTCACCCACGGCCCCAAAGGCTGGACAGCGCAGACCCTGGACCTGCCCGCCAACAGCTCGATCGGCCTGGGGTCATCGGACGAGAAGGGCGAGCGTCTGTTCGTCACCGTCACGGGCTACCTGACGCCGACCACCTACTGGCTGGCCGACGCCGGGTCTCTGAAGCTGGAACAGATCAAGGCCTCGCCGGCCCGTTTCGACGCCTCGACCCACGTGGTCGAGCAGTTCGAGGCCACCAGCACCGACGGAACCAAGATCCCCTACTTCGTCGTGCGGCCGAAAGACGTGAAGTACGACGGCTCAGCCCCGACCCTGCTCTATGCCTATGGCGGCTTCCAGGTGCCGATGACGCCTGGCTATTCGGGCGTGATGGGCAAGCTGTGGCTGGAGCGCGGCGGCGTCTATGTCGTGGCCAATATCCGGGGCGGCGGCGAGTTCGGCCCGGCCTGGCACGAGGCGGGGCTGAAGGCCAATCGCCAGAAGGTCTATGACGACTTCTTCGCGGTCTCGCAGGACCTGATCACCCGCAAGATCACCTCGCCGCGCCGCCTGGGGATCATGGGCGGCAGCAATGGCGGCCTCCTGATGGGCGTGGCCCTGACCCAGCGGCCCGACCTCTACAACGCCATCGTCGTGCAGGTGCCGCTGTTCGACATGATCCGCTACAGCCAGCTCGGCGCGGGCGCCTCGTGGGTAGGCGAGTACGGCGATCCGGCTATTCCCTCGGAACGCGCCGTCATCGCCAAGTACGATCCGTACTCAAACCTCAAGGCCGGCCAGAAGTATCCCGAGGTGTTCATCGAGACCTCGACCAAGGACGATCGCGTCCACCCCGCCCACGCCCGCAAGGCCGCAGCGCGGCTGATGGAGCTGGGCTATCCGGTGCTCTACTACGAGAACATCGACGGCGGTCACGCGGGGGCCGCCAACCTCGCGGAGACGGCGCGCCGTCAGGCCTTGGAGTATGTCTATCTGACGCGCAGGCTGATGGACTGATCGGGCTGGCGCCGCTCGCTCATCCTTAAGGAGAGACGAGCGGCGCAGAGCCTCACGTAACAGCGTCCCGTCAACCCTAAGGAAATCTCTCGGCGCCAGAGTGCCCGCCGACTCTTCCCGTCGGACAGGCTCTTTTGCCCATCGAAATCGTCAAAGCCCTCGATCTCTCCGCCGCCGACATTGCGCGGTGGAGGCAGCTGCGCCGGGGCCAGACGCGGCTGGACTCTCCCTTTCTGTCGCCGCAATGGACGCTGTCGGTCGCCCGCGCGCAGGCCGACAAAAGTGACCAGGTGAGGGTCGCCATCGAGCGCGCCCCTGGGGGGGAGGCCATGGCCTTCCTTCCGGTGCGTGTCCGTCAGGACGTGGCGATGCCCGTCGGCGCGCCGATGTGCGACTATCAGGCCCTGATCTCCGCGCCCGGGGTCACCATGGACCCGCGCGACCTGTTGCATGCGCTCGGCGTGGGCCGGATCGACTTCTGTCACATGATGGCCGACGACGAGACTCTGGGTCGCCACGCGCGCGGCCAGACCGACAGCTGGATGGTGGAGCTGCCCCACGGTTATGACGCCTACGCCAGCGAGCGACGGGCCTCCGGCATCGGCGTCCTCAAGGATATCGACAAGAAGCGCCGCAAGGCCGAGCGTGAAGTGGGCCCGTGTCGGTTCACGGCGATGTCCACCAGCCAGGCCGCTTTCGACCAGTTGATCGCGTGGAAGCGGGTGCAATTGCTGCTGACCCACCAGACCGATCTCTTCAAGGCGCCCTGGGTTCACAAGCTGCTCGACGAGCTGTTCGAGCGGCGCGATCCCGATTTCGGCGGCGGACTCTACACCCTGCATCTGGGGGAACGTCTGGCCGCGGTGCATTTTCACCTGCGCGGCGAGCACACCATCCATGGCTGGCTGATCGCCCACAATCCCGACCTCGAGCGCTATTCGCCGGGGATGATGCTGTTCCAGGACATTCTCAAGAGCATGGACGGCACGCCCTACACCCGACTGGATCTCGGAACCGGCGACTACCGCTTCAAGCGCGAACTCTCCAACGCCCGTCAGCGCGTGGTGTTCGGCTTCCTGGGATCGCCCTCGGTGCCGAGCCTGGTGCGACACGCCGTCTATGGCGTCCGCAGCGTGGCCGAGGCCCTGCCGCTGGGCCGGATCTCGGAACTGCCCGGCAAGGCGATGCGGCGGATCGACCTGCTGCGCGGCCTGCACTGACGGCCGGGCTTCAGGGCCGGGAAGGGGCCGCGTTGATCCGGATGGCCTGGGGATCGATCCCGCCCGCCGGCCACGCGCGCGTCCATCCATACTTCAGCTCGCCTTCGCGAAAGGCGAAGCGGTCCAGGTGTCTGGCCACAACGTCCTCCAACCTCGCGAGCGCCTCCAGGTCGGCGGCTTCGACCGTGATATCGAGACCATCGCCGTGCGCGTTCATTCGGCACGTTCCGAGCGGCAGTGGAAAAAAGGCCGAGGCGTCGTCGTAACGGACCTCAAACTTGTGGCTCCAGTGCTTGGCGAGCTGGATCATGTAGCGGGCCGCCTTTTCGGTGGCGACCCGGGCATGGCTTTCCATAGGCTGTCTTTCCTAGATGGACTCGATGACGGCTGCGGCGTCGTCCAGCGCCTTGGCGACGGCGGCGATTTGCTCGGCGGTCAGTTGGCCGCCATGCAGTTTCAAGCGCAGCGCTGTCTTGAGGTTCTCGCGAGCCCGCATGATCTGCGGTGAGAAGGCCGCGCTGGTCGACGCGGCCTCGGCCATGCGCTCGAACAGCGATCGCACCGACGGCGCATTGCTGGCCAGAAACGCCTCGCCTTCCGGGGTGATCGCGTACAGCTTCTTGCCGCCCACCGCTTCGCTGGCGACCACGTAGCCGAGTTCTTCCAGCAGGGTCAGGGTGGGATAGACCACGCCCGGGCTGGGCGTATAGGCGCCGCCGGCGGCCGTCTCGATCGCCTTGATCAGCTCATAGCCATGGCTGGGCTTGTCGGCGATCAGCTTGAGCACCACGAAGCGCAGATCGCCGTGGTCGAAGAAGCGGCCCATCCGACCGCCTCGCCCGCGCGGCCCGCCGTGCGCGCCATGAAAGCCGAACGGGTGCCGACCATGGTGTTCGCGCATCGAACCGCCCCAGCGGCCTGAATGATGATGATGTCGTCCAAACATGTTTTAGATCCTATTTCGTTATATCGGAACAACAGATATATCGAAACCCGCTCGGGTCAAGAGTGGATTTCGATATATCTGTTTTCGGGAACCGTTGGGCGAGGCATGGGCGCCACGCTCGCCGTGAAACCGCCAAGCTTGGCGCGTTCGCGGCGTCTTCGGACAAGCGGCCGCCCAGATCCCGTCGTAAGAGTTGAGTCTCGCGGCGGAGTATCCGCGTCGGCGCGGCGCCGGTGACCGTCCGGGCAGGACCGAAATAGTCTGTACCCAGCCTTGATACGGAAGACGGCGTGAATACATGGCGCCTATGAGAAGCAGGAGCATCCGCTTGCGAGACCAGCACGACAGCCCAGGCCTTCAGCCCCTCGGGCGACGCCTCGCCGCAGGAGGGTTGGCCGCGGTCTGCGGGCTGTCGATCGCCACCGGAGCCCTGGCGCAGACCGACGCCTCGCCCTCCGCACTCGCCGCTGAGGCCGCCAATGACCCGCTGGAAGGCCTGAACCGGGCCTCTTTCAAGCTGGGTATGGGACTGGACCGGGCTTTTCTGGGGCCGATCGCGCATGGCTACATGGCCGTGACCCCGCGCGTCGTGCGCGACCGCGTCAGCTCTGCGATCTACAATCTGGGCGAGCCGAACACGGTCATGAATCAGGTGCTGCAGGGCAAACCGCGCCGCGCCGTGCGCTCCAGCACCCGCTTCGTGGTCAATTCGACGATCGGCGTGCTGGGCCTGTTCGACGTCGCAGCCAAGATGGGCCTGCCCCCGCGCGGCGCCGACTTCGGCCAGACCTTCGGCCGCTGGGGCGCGGGCCCCGGCGCCTATATCTACGTTCCCCTGATGGGGCCGCTGAATGTCCGCGACGGCGTCGGCCGCGCGCTCGACATCGTCACCGATCCGGTCTCGATGGTCGCCGGCGGCTTCGACACCGACTTTGGCAAGGCGCGGACGGTGGTCACCGTCGTGGACCTGCGGGCCGTCACGGACTCTGGGTTCAGAGCTCTGAAGGACGCGGCCGATCCCTACGTCACCACCCGCTCCGCCTATGGGCAGTATCGCGAGGCCTTCGTGCGTGAAGCCACCGGCGAGACCGAGACGCTTCCCGATTTCGACGCGCCACCCAGCGAGCCGACCACGCCGTCGCCGCCCACACCCTGATCTTCCCCGGTAGAACCATGCGAAACACCCTCCCCAACCGCCGCCAAGCCAACAAGACGCTTCTGGCCGCCGTCGGCGTCGCCCTTTCGGCCATCGCCGCGCCGGCCATGGCCCAGAGCGGCGCGAGAGACCCCGGCGCCGAGGCCTTCGTGCAGGCCAAGGCCCAGCGCGTGATCAGCGTTCTGGCTAACAAGAGCATGAGCGAGGCGCAGAAGAAGCAGGTCTTCCACCAGGCGGTGGACGAACTGGCCGACGTGCCGCGCATCACCAACTTCGTGCTCGGCAAGTACGCGCGCACGATCACGCCGGAGCAGCGCGCACGGTTCACGCCAGTGTTTCGCACCTACGCCGAGAACGTCTATCAGAGCCGCATCAGCGACTATCGCGGCGAACAGCTGAAGGTCACCGGCTCGGTCGTCCGCAAGCCGGGTGATGTCATCGTCAACACGGTGGTCGCCGGCGGCCAGCTCAGCCAGCCGGTGCCGGTCTCCTGGCGGGTGCTCGGCGGCGGCGCGAACTGGAAGGTGGTCGACGTCCAGTTCAAGGGAATCTGGTTGGCGATCACGCAGCAACAGGACTTCGTGTCCACGATCGACAACGCCGGCGGCAACATCGACGTGCTGATCAACCAACTCCAGAAGGGCGGTTCGGGTCGCCGCTAGGCGCGATCCGAATCTGAGGGACAGAGGCATATGGCTGTGCGCGAACAATGGGCTGAGACGGCGATGGGCGTCGTCGTGCTCGCCCTGGCGGCGGGGTTCCTGACCTATTCGCTGACTGTCGGCGGCGTTCATATGAAGCGCGGCGACTATGAGATCAGCGCCAAGTTCGGCGAGGCCGGCTCGCTGGCCCCCGGCGCGGCCGTCACGGTCGCAGGCGTCAAGGTGGGCACCGTCTCCGAAGTCACGCTTGAGCCCAAGACCTATCTGGCGGTGGCCAAGCTCAGCCTCGATCCGAGCGTGAAGCTGCCCGCCGACTCGACGGCTAAGATCACCAGCGACGGCCTGCTGGGCGGCGCGCACGTGGCCATCGCCCCCGGCGCTTCGCTGGACGATCTCAAGCCCGGCGGCGAGATCGAGAACACGCAGGGTGCGGTCGACCTCTTCGGCCTAATTGGCTCGGTGATCCGCCCGCAAGGCGGGGCGGCGGCCTCGCCCACACCCACCACGCCCAATCCCGCGACCCAGCCGGCCGAGAGCTACTGAGATGACTGCGGCCGAGGCGGCCCGGCGCGTCGCCACCCACCCCGTCCAGGCCCTCGGCCGCTCGGCGCTGGCCGCCGTGCGCTTGGTGGGCGCGGTCGGCGTCTTCGCCGTGCGCGGGATCATCGCCGCCCTGACGCCGGTCTGGTTCGTCAGCCAGCTACGCCGTCAGATCGTGGCGATCGGCTTCTTTTCGCTGCCGGTCGTCGGCCTGACGGCGGTGTTCACGGGCGCGGCTCTGGCGCTGAACATCTTCACCGGCGGCGGGCGGTTCAACGCCGAACAGGTCATGCCGCAGATCGTGGCGCTTGGGATTACGCGCGAGCTGGGTCCCGTGCTCGCCGCCTTGATGCTGGCGGGTCGGGTTTCGGCCGCGATCGCCGCCGAGATCGGCGCCATGCGCGCGACCGAGCAGATCGATGCCATGCGCACCCTGTCGACCGACCCATTCCGTTACCTCGTCGCCCCGCGTCTGCTGGCGGCGGTTCTGACCCTGCCCCTGCTGACCGCTGTGGCCGACATCATCGGGATCGCCGGCGGCTGGCTGGTCGCCACGCGGGTGCTGGAGTTCAATCCGACGGTCTATATCCGCAACACCATCAACTTCCTTGAGAGCTGGGACATCATCTCGGGCCTGATCAAGGCGGCCGTGTTCGGCTTCATCGTGGCCTTGATGGGTTGCTATCACGGATACAACGCGTCAGGCGGCGCACGCGGCGTCGGCCGAGCCACGACGCACGCGGTGGTTTCCTCGGCGATCCTGATCTTCGCCTCGGACTACCTCCTGACCACCCTTTTCACGCACATGTCATGACCAGCCCGGTTCCAAAGCTCGCCTGGAAGGGCGTCACCAAGCAGTTCGGGGATCGCAAGGTGCTCGACCAACTGGACCTGTCGGTCGCGCCGGGGCGTTCGCTGGTCATCATCGGCGGTTCAGGCCAGGGCAAGTCGGTGACGATCAAGGCGGCGCTGGGCCTTTTGCGACCCGAGTCCGGCGCGATCGAACTGGACGGCAAGAACATCGTCGGGCTGTCGGAAGGCCAGCGTCGCAAGCTGTTCTCGCGCGTCGGCGTGCTGTTTCAGGGCGCGGCCCTGTTCGACAGCCTGACCATCTGGGAGAATGTCGCCTTCCGCTTGATCAACGCCGACGGCGTGCCCCGGCGAAAGGCCCGTGAGCGGGCGATCGAGGCGTTGGAGCAGGTTCGTCTGTCCGCCGATGTCGCCGACCGTTTTCCCTCCGAGCTGTCGGGCGGCATGCAAAAGCGCGTCGGCCTGGCCCGCGCCGTGGTGGCTCAGCCCGAGATTCTGTTCTTCGACGAACCGACCACGGGTCTTGATCCCATTACGGCGGCGGCGATCAATCAGCTGATCTCGGATCAGGTTCGACGCCTGGGCTCGACCGCGGTGTCGATCACCCACGATCTGGCCTCGGCGCAGACGATCGGCGACGAGATCGCCATGCTGCACGACGGGCGCATCATCTGGCGCGGACCCGCCTCCGAGCTGGCCACCACCGACAATCCCTATGTCCGCCAGTTCGTCGAAGGACGAGCCGAGGGCCCGATTTCCCACACGGCGTAGCAGACAGGCTCTAGACCGCGTCCCGGAGCGTATCGGCCAGGAGCCGGCCCTCAACGCCGCGGCTGGAGCCGGCCCGCCAGGCCACGACGATCTCGCGGCTGGAATGGGCCGCAGCCAGCGGACGGACGGTCACCGCCGCCTTGTCGGTCAAGCCGGCCTGCACGGCCATCTTGGGCAGAAACGAAACGCCCAGCCCCGATCCGATCATCTGCACCAACGTCGGCAGGGAGGTCGCCGCAAAGGTCTCTTCCTCGCCGACCCCTCGCGGCGGCTCCAGCCCGCACGCGGCCAAGGCGTGGTCGCGCAGGCAGTGGCCATCCTCCAGCAGGATCAGATCCTCGCCGGCGAGACTGTCGGGGTCCACACGGGTCGAGGCCGCCATCGGATGGTTGGCGGGCGCGGCGGCCAGAAGTTCGTCGTCCTCGACATGGGCCCAGTCCAGACCGCTCATGTCGTACGGCAGAGCGATCAGCGCCGCGTCCAGCGCGCCCGTCTTCAAGGCGCTGATCAGCCGATGGGTGAGGTCCTCGCGTAGAAACAGCCTCAGTTTCGGAAAACGGTCCCGCAGCACGGGCAGAGCGCGCGGCAGGAGATAGGGCGCCACGGTCGGGATCACGCCCAAGCGGAAGCGGCCGGCCAGTGGCTGGCCGGCGCCCCGCGCGGCCTGAACCAGATCCTCGGCCCGGGCCAGAATATCCTCGGCCCGCCGGACAGCTTCCTGGCCGGCGGCGGTCAGGATCACGCCGGACCGCGCCCGGTCGACGACCGGCGCCCCCAGAATCTTCTCCAGTTCCTGGATGCCCGCCGACAGGGTCGGCTGGGTGACGTGCGCGTTCTCGGCCGCGCGGCTGAAGGAGCCATGCTCGGACAGAAGCTTCAGGTACTGGAGTTGGCGCAGCGTGGGCAGGAGCATGGCCGCCATATAGGGCCGCCCTATTCATTCGACAAAGACTATCGAGGGGACCGGCGGGGCGCCTTGTCTCCGACGAGTGCGTCGAGCTACCGGGACAAGGCGCTTGGCCCGATGTTATCGCCTGCCGCACGACGGTTAAGCGGAGTCAGCCATGTCGATCGAGTTTCTGCGCGCGCAACTCCCCGACTACGCCCGGGACCTCTCCACCAACCTGGCCTTGCTGGCGGACGACGCCACGCTGGACAAGGCGGCGCACTGGGGCTGCTTCATCGCCAGCGCGCACGCCGTGGGCGAACCCCTGACCTTGCGCGCGGTCGAGGACGCGGCCAAGGCAGGCGGCGCCTCTCCGGACGCCATCGACGCGGCCCGCTCGGCGGCGGCGATGATGGCGATGACCAATGTCTATTTCCGCGCCCTGCACCTGATGCAGGCGCCCGAATACAAGGCCCTGCCCTCGCGCCTGCGCATGAACCACGGCGGCCACGCGGACGCGCCGCCCACACACTACGACCTTTGGTGCGTCGCGGTGTCGGCGATCAACGGCTGCGGCGCGTGCCTGGACAGCCACGAGGCCGCGCTTCGTCGCAAGGGGGTTCAGCCCGCCGAGGTGCAGGTCGCCTTGCGTATCGCGGCAGTTGTGGCGGCGGTCGCTCGGACCCTCTCGGCGGAAGCGGCGCTTCGTCCCCAGAATTCGCAGGTCTGAGCCCGCGCCGCGACGCCCGGTCGCGGCGTCGGCCCCTCGACATTCATCTTGTCCGTAAACTAAGTTGTTAACCTCTGGGTAACAGATTCGCGGCGTCCGCCGAGCCGTCTCACTTGAGACGCCGAGGACTCGCATGGGGCGAAGGTGGGCCGAATGAGACTGCTGTCGAAGAACGCGCGCGAGACGAAGAACGGCAAGCCGACCGTGCTGGGCGATGACGCCCGATCGGAGGCCATGCAGCACCAGATCGAGTCCACACAGGCCATCGGCCAGCGCTACGAGACCATTCACGGCGGTCTCGACAGCATCGGCCGGGTCATGGAGCACCTGAAGGCCATCGAGCCGCTGATCGCCGAGATTCGCGGGCCCGTGAGCCAGGAGTTCGAAGCCCGTCGCGCCGAACACGCCGAACTGATCGCCGTCCGCGCCAATCTCGATCAGGCCCAACGCCAGATCGCCGTGATCCAGGCCGAGGAGCGCGAGGTTTCCGCGCGTCTCGCCGCCGCCGAGACGGCTCTTGGCGAGTCCGAAGCCCGCCGCCAGACCCAGGAAGCGGCGCTGGAGGACAACGCCCTCGAAATCGACCGGCTTCGCAACGCCCTGCTGCAATCGGACCTGAAGGTCTCCAGCCTGGACGCCTCGCTGCGCGACGCCACCGCGCGTATCGAGCACCTGGTGCAGGACGTCGAAGGTTTGCGCCTGCAGGCCCAGGACATCGACGCCCGTCGCGGCGAGGCGGAAGCCGCCCTGGCCCGCGCCAACCAAGACAATGCTCTGCTGGGCGAGGAAGCCGCCACGCTCAAGAAGCGCGTCGATCAAGCCGGCCTGGACCTGGCCCGTCTGTCGCGCATCGAGACCGACCTGGAAGCGCAACTGGCCGCCGAACGCGCGCGCGTCCAGGCGATCGAGAACGCCCTGGCCGCCCACCAGACCGACAGCGGTCGCACCATCCGGGGCCTGGAAAGCCAGGTCGAGGCCAACCGCGCCGAGATCTCGGCCCTGCAGACCCGCCTGGAAACCGCCACGGGCCGCGCCGACAAGCTGGAAGAGATGAACGGCCAGATCTCGGCCCGTCTCGCCGACTCCAGCGCCCAGCAGAAGGCGGTGGAACGCCGCGCCGGTGACCTCAATGTCGCCCTGGAGCGTGCGCTCGATCGCATCCGCGCCTTGGAGGAAGAGGCCGACGGCCTGCGTCAGCGGCACGCCGGCGTCGACACAGCCCGCGCTACGGCCATCGAGCGCGCCGATCAACTGGCCAAGAGCGCCGTCGCCCAGGAAAAGGCGCTCAAGCGCGCCGAGGAGCGCGCCCAGCAACTGCGCACGCGCCTCGATGCGATGCAGGAGGCGCAGGACCAAGCCCGCCGCGATCACGAAGCCAAGGTCGCCGAACTGCAGGCGACCATCGAGCGCCTGACCTCGGAAGCGGCCCTGGCCGAAGGGGCTTTGGAAGCGGCTCGCCGCGACCGCTCGCGCCTACAGATGGCGCTGCTGGGCGCCAGCGACGAAGGCGTGGCCGCGACGGCCTAAGCCTCCGTTACTCGCCAAAACAAGACGCCCGCGACCGAGAGGTTCGCGGGCGTTTTTCGTTGTTGAAGCCGATGGCGAAAGCGCCGCGCGTCTATCGCGCCTCGACCGCAGCCTTCAGGCCTTGGACCTGCTGGCCCAGCACGCCGTCGACCGGCGCGGCCAGCTTGTCGAGTCCGCCCCTGAAGTAGCCGCCAACATCATAGGTGACCGTAACCGTCGTGGCGCCGTCCTTTTCGGTCAGCAAGATGGTCAACGCGCCGGTGGCGCCAGAGGACTGCAACGGGCCAAGGCCGCCGCTCAGCACCAACTTCTGTCCCGGCGCGGCGTGGACCGTCGTCATGTGCAACACCGAGCCGCCATTGGGCAGACGCTCGCAGAAGCAGCCGCCCGACGCCGCGCCGAGCGACAGATTGGCGGCGGAGCCCGACCAGGTATGCGCCGGGGCCCACCACTTCGAAGGCTGGACGAGAACACCCCAGACGGCGCTCGCCGGCGCAGCGATAGAGACCTGATGGCGAACCTGGAACCCGCCTGGCTGCGCCTCCGTCACCTCGGCCCGCGCGGCCCCTGCGGCCAGCAGCGCCGCGGCGACCGCACCGATCATGATCTTCATGGCCTGATCCTCCCGACCCAAGCTTGGTCGGCGCTGGCCCCTCGCGTCAACTCGCCCCGCTACTCGACGGGCGAGGTGATCGTCGCGCCGCGCGCCTTCAGGCGATCCAGAACGCCGTCCGCCGGCAGTAGAAAGCCCAGATCCACCACCGCCACGGTGACCCCCGGCCGCCTGAGCGCTTCGGTCATCGCCTCGGTGGTCTGGGCCAGGCCCTTCTCCAGCAAGGCCGCGCCGCCGGGGACATGGGTCAGGCAGCGCTGGGCGGCGCTGGCGCGATAGCGGGCCCGCACCGACGCCAGGTCGCCGTCGGCCCAATCGCGGCCGATAGTGGTGGAATGGGCGCCGTCATAGGCGACCTCGTCCAAGGCCACGCGCAGGCAATAGAGCTGATCTTCCGGCGACAGCTTGCCCGCGATCGCGGTGACCGCGCTCATCCGGTACTGCCCCACGGCCTTGACCTTCAGCTTCCGCGCCTTGGCCATGCGCTCGATCGTGCTGACGGGCTTGGCCTCGGACAGGCCGGCGGCCTGGCGGAAATCCGACAACAGCAGGAAACCGGCCACCGCCGGCTTCCAGTTCTTGTACTCGCCGGCGCCCTTGCGCGCTTGAGTTCGGGACTCGACAAACCGCGCCTTGAGGTCCGGCGGCAGCTGGTCCTCCAGAGACTTGCCCAGCGGCTGACGCAGACCGGCCCCGAACTTAAGGATGAAGCCAGCCATCTGGGCGACGCCCACGGCCGCCTCGGGCGGGACCAGGACCAGACTGGCCTTGTCCAGCGCCTTGTTCAGGCGGGGACTGTTCCACTTCAGCTGATGCGGCAGCGGCGGGGCGGACCCCAGGATGTAGAGCTTGGCGCCGTCCTTCTCGACCAGCCACACGGCCGGACCGGGCGGCTTGGCCATCACCGTCAGTTCGGCGACCACGGCGCTCTCGTCCTGGGCGGGGGCCTGGCCCAACTCGACGGTCGGCGGGGGCGTAGTCTGAGCCAGGGCCGGCGCGGAGACGACCAGAGCCAGGGCCAGCGGCAGGTGCTTGAGCGCGATCATCGATACTCCTTTGCCCCCTGCGTCCTCTAGCGTTTCCTCCGCCGCGCGAGAAGGTGCGGCCGTCGCGGTGGGGCCCGCATATAGAAACGCCGCGACGGCCCAAAAGCTGTCGCGGCGGTCCCGTTAGATGCTCTCCGTGTCGATCAGGCCCCCGGCGGAACCGGGAAGCCGCGCTTGCGCATCAGGGCCCCAATCTTGACGTCACGGCCCCGGAAGGCGCGGAACTGCTCGACCGGATCGATCGTGTTGCCCGCCGACATGATGTTCTCGTAAAGGCGCTTGGCGACGGCCTTGTCGTAGAAGCCGCCCGGGGCCTCTTGGAAGGCCTCGGCTGCGTCGGCGGTCAGGGTGTCGGACCACAGGTAGCTGTAGTAGCCCGCCGAGTAGCCGTCCCCGGAGAAGATGTGCCCGAACTGCGGCGTGCGGTGCCGCATGACGATCTCCTTGGGCATGTTCAGCTTGGCCAGCTCCTCGCGCTCGAACGTGTCCGGATCGATGTCAGCGTCGCCGGCCAGATGCAGCTTCATGTCGATCAGGGCGCTGGCCAGATACTCGGTCGTTCCGAAACCCTCGCCGAACTTGCCGGCGGCCTCGATCCTGTCGACTAGGGCCTGCGGGATCGGCTTGCCGGTCTGATAATGGACGGCGAACTTGTTCAGCACCTGCGGGGTCGACAGCCAGTGCTCATTCAGCTGGCTGGGGAACTCGACATAGTCTCGCGCGACATTGGTGCCCGACACCGACGGATAGGTGGCGTTGGCGTTCAGGCCGTGGATGGCGTGGCCGAACTCGTGGAACAGGGTCGTGGCGTCATCCCACGAGATCAGCACCGGCTCGCCCGGCTTGCCCTTGATGAAGTTGGAGTTGTTCGAGACGATCGTGGTGATCTCACCCTTGAACCGCTCCTGGCCGCGATAAGCGTTCATCCAGGCGCCCGAGCGCTTGCCGGGGCGGGCGTAGGGATCGAAGTACCACAGCCCCACATGCTGTCCGCCGCGCGTCACCTCATAGACGGTGATGTCCTCGTGATAGACCGGCAGGCCCTCCAGCTTCTTGAATTCAAAGCCGTAGAGCTGGCCCGAGGCCCAGAACATGCCCTCGCGCAGCTTGTCCAGCTGCAGGTACGGCTTCACCTCGTTCATATCGAGGTCGTACTTCGCCTTACGCACCTTCTCAGCGTAGAAGCGGTAGTCCCAGGGCTCGAGCTTGAAGCCACCCCCCTCCTTGTCGATGATCGCCTGCATGTCGGCCACATCGATGGCGACCTGGGCGATGGCCGGCTTCCACACCGCCTCCATCAGGGCCATGGCGTTCTCGGGCGTCTTGGCCATGGCGTTTTCCAGGCTCCAGTGCGCATGGGTCTTGTAGCCCAGCAGCTTGGCGCGTTCGGCCCGCAGCTTCAGGATCTTGGAGATGATGGCGTTGTTGTCGGTCGCTCCGCCGTTGTCGCCGCGATTGACGAACGCGCGCCAGACCTTCTCGCGCGCGCCGCGCACCGGCGACTCGGCGAGGAACGGATCAACGCTGGAGCGGGTGTTCACGATGACATGCTTGCCAGGGAGCTTGCGCTCGGCAGCGTTCAGGGCTGCGGCGGACTTCAGGGTCTCCGGCAGTCCGGCCAGATCGGCCTCGGACAGTTCGATCCAGGTGTTCTCGTCGGCCAGCAGGTTCTGGTTGAACTTGGTGTACAGCCCGGCCAGTTCGGTGTTGATCGCCCCGACCCGAGCCTTGGCCTGGGCGCTCAGCTTGGCGCCAGCGCGCACGAAGTTGGTGTAGTAGATCCACAGCACACGCTGCTGCTCGGACGTCAGCCTGGCCTTCTCGGGCCCGTCATAGACCGCCTGGATCCGGGCGAAGAGCGCGGCGTTCTGATTGATCTTGTCGCTATGCGCCGACAGCTTGGGGTCCATCTCGGACTCGACAGCCTGAAAGGCCGGCGTGCTCATGTTCGAGCCCCAGGTGAAGTAGTAGGTCAACACCGCGTTCAGCGTACGACCGGCGTCTTCCATCGCCGCGATGGTGTTCTCGAAGGTCGGGGCAGCCTTGTTACGAGTGATCGCATCGATCTCGGCTAGGTTCTCGGCCATGGCCGCCTCGAGCGCGGGCTTGAAGTGCTCGACCTTGATCTTGTCGAAGGCGGGCACGCCGCCATAGGGGCCGGTCCACTTCTGGAGCAGGGGATTGGTCGCTTGGGCCATGGCGAGACTGGGGTCCAGGGCGGTGATCGCGCCGACGGCGGCGGCCGAGGCGAGGAAGGTACGGCGTTGCACGGAAAGCCTCCGAAAGCGGTTTGGCGGCGACCCTAGAGGAAGGCGGGCCAGCCGTCACATGACGGGACGGTAACCTCGCACGACGCGTGGACGGAAGCCCCGCGCAACGCTAAACCTGCCCCATGATCGGCGTCTTTGACTCTGGCGTGGGCGGCCTCTCGGTCCACCGCGCCCTCGTGCAGCGTCTGCCCCAGGCGGACTTCACCTATCTGGCTGACCAGGCGAACGCGCCCTACGGCGTGCGGACCGGCGAGGACATCGTCGAGCTGACCAAGGCCGGCTGCGTGCGGCTGTTCGATCGCGGCGCCAGTCTGGTCGTTTTGGCCTGCAACACGGCCTCGGCCATCGCCCTGCGCCGCCTGCAGCAAACCTGGTTGCCCGGCTACCGCAAGGAGATCGGCCGTCCGGTGAACATCCTCGGCATCATCGTGCCGACCATTGAGAAGGCTACGGGCCTGCCCTGGGAGCATGAGGCCGAGCGTCGCGGTGAAAAGGTACAGCAGCTGGACATTCTGGGCGTCTTCGCCACCCAGGCCACGGTGCGCTCGCGCGTCTATGAGATCGAGATCGATAAGCGCAAACAGGATCTGGCGGTGTTCTCCGAGGCGTGCCCGGAACTGGTCCCGCTGATCGAAGGCGACGCCAGCGTCGTCGAGATCGCCAAGGCTGTTGAGACCCACGTCCAGGCCCTGAAAACCCGCATCGGCCGCTATCCGGACCGTGTCGTGCTGGGCTGCACCCACTATGAGATCATCGCCGACGTCTTCCGCGCCGCCCTGCCCGCGGGAACCCCGCTGATCCAGCAGCCGGCGGCCACGGCCGAAGGCTTGGCCCTCTATCTGGAGCGCCACCCCGAATATGATCCGGGGACGGGCGGCGGCTGCGTCTTCCTGACAACAGGAACGCCGGGTCCGCAGAACGGCCTGGTCCAGAGCTTCTGGGGCGCCCCGCTGGCGTTCGAGGCGGCTTAGGGCGCGGGCAGGTCCGTTTTGGGCGGCGATGTTTGAGACGGCGATCGACCTGTTGCTGGTGTTCAAATCGTCCGCCTCACATCCATTTATCCCGACCTCCCCGGCGAATGCCGGGGCCCAGATTCATCCGGAACGTCTGGGGATGACGCGCCCTAGCTGCGCGCTGAAAGGATAAGCGTGAGCGGGTTCGATCTGGACCCCGGCATTCGCCGGGGAGGTCGGGTTTATGGAAATATTCTAGAGACGGCTTTCGGCCCGGGGCGGACTTTGCCTCCCTCTCCTTTAGGGGCCGCGAAGCGGTGGGAGGGAGAGGGGTTACGAGGGCTGACGGCGTGCCGGCGCTCCGTCGGACGCTGTAACCCCTCTCCCCAACCCTCTCCCTCTGGGAGAGGGAGCAATGACCGACATCCACCCTTCACTCACATTGGCGACGTCCGCTTCACAACGTGAGCGCCAGACACCTCAATCCCCGTTGTCGCATGGGGATTGGCGCCCCCCACCCCCAACACAATCAACGCCTTAGCTCGCCAAGCCTCGGGACGAGCCAAAATCGACGCATCCCCTGCAAAACAACCCGCACAATGCTTCCACCTCGTCGTGAGGAAAGGGCGCATGGCCAGCGACCAGTTGCGGCGGCGGGGGGCGGTCGAGCGGGGACAGGTTCGAGGGGGATACTCGAGCGGTCCGGGGCTGAGCTTGCTGGGCTCACCCGCCCGCCGTCGGCGTGGTTGGAGGCAAAAGGATGTGTCTTAGCCTGTAGTGGCTCGTCCTCTCCGACCGTCGAGCATCTGGGAAACCAGGGGCTCGGGTCCCGGTAAGGCCTGAACAGGGCCACCTGACGGGACGCTGGCGGAAAAACGGCTGCGCGGAGCGTTCGGGCTTCGTCGAAACGGTATCTACAAACTCACAATCCGGACGAACGTCCGGCGCTCCGCAGCCCTTTCCATCCCTTCAGCGAGCGATCGCGTGAAGCCGGTAAAGCGCGCCCCCTCCGTTGGCGGATGGGGAGGGGGAGGGGTGGGGTGAACACCGCGTCAGACGCCGCGCACAGCCGCTACCTCAGCAGCCACCCCATCCCCGGCCCTTCCCCATCAAGGGGAAGCGAGGATTGTCTCGAACCCGCGACGTCATGACCGCCGTCCTAACGGACGTCGTAAACAGCCCTTAACGGTCTTGAGGCACAACATGGCGGTTCGACCGGCTTGGCCGGTCCCGAGATACGACGTTGAGTTCGGAGACTTTTCATGGCGCGAGCCGCGCGGCGATCCACGACGGAGCTCCTTTGGGATGCGCTCCGTTATGGCTGGGCCCAGCCCTGGACGGCCCGGTTCCGAGGCGGGATCGTCACCGTCGTCGGGGCGATCCTGCTGCTGGCCATCGCCACCTACAACGCGACCGATCCGAGCTTCAACGCTGTCACGGACGAGCCGGCCCGCAACGCCCTGGGCGGCCTGGGCGCGGCGATTTCAGACATTCTGATGCAGTCCCTGGGCCTGTCGGCGTGGGGCATCGCGCTGCTGATGCTGGTGTTCGGCGTCACCCGCGTGGCGCAAGCCGACCCGGACGCGGACCGCAAGGACCTGCGCCAGCGGGCGCTGATCGGGGCGCTGGGCCTTCTGGCGCTGTCGGCCGTGCTGGCCGCTCCGCCGCCGCCCGCCATCTGGCAGCTGGAAAAGGGTCTGGGCGGCTTCTGGGGCGACTCCCTGCTGCACATGGTGGCCGCCGTCCTGCGGTTCGCCCATATCCCCGGCGCGACGATCATCGCCGCCGTCCTGTTCGGGATCGCCGCCATCGCAGCCTTGGGGTTCGCCATCGGCGTGCGCGAGGTCGATCCCGACGCCATCCATGCCGCCGTCAGCAACGCCTTGCAGCCCCGCGCCCGTCCCGAGCCCGAGCCTGAGCCCGTGCCGGCGCCCAAGCCCGTCCGCGCCAAGCGCGAAAAGGCGGAGGCGGCTCCCAAACGCCCCGGTCGCCTGCCGCCGCTTGAGGCCGAAGACGACGAAACGCCGATCGCCGCAGCGCAACCGGCCACCGCGCCGCGCGCCTATACCCCACCGCCGGTTCAGGACGACGAAGACGACTTCGAAGACAGCCTGGACGCCCGGCCCATGGCCATCGCCAAGCCCAAGGGGACGGTGAAGGAGTCTGGTCGCGAGCAGCGCGAACAGCAGAAGGCGTTCGACTTCGAGGAAGACGCTGGCTTCCAGCTGCCGGAACTGGCCATGCTGGCCAAGTCCAAGCCGCGTTCGTCCGAGGTGGACGCTGCGGCTCTGCGCCAGAACGCCAGGCTGCTGGAGAGCGTGCTGGCCGAGTTCGGCGTCAAGGGTCAGATCGACCAGATCCGCCCCGGCCCCGTGGTCACCATGTACGAGCTGGTGCCAGCGCCAGGCGTGAAGACCGCGCGTGTCGTAGCCCTGGCTGATGATATCGCCCGCTCGATGAGCGTGATCTCGTGCCGCGTGGCCGTGGCCCAGGGCCGCAACGCCATCGGCATCGAAATGCCCAACCAGCGTCGCGAGACGGTCTATCTGCGCGATCTGCTGTCCAGCGCCGACTACGAGAAGGCCAGCCAGATCCTGCCCATGGCGCTGGGTGAGACCATCGGCGGCGAACCCTATATCGCCGACCTGGCCAAGATGCCCCACCTGTTGATCGCCGGCACCACCGGCTCGGGCAAGTCGGTCGGCGTCAACGCCATGATCCTGTCGATCCTGTACAAGCTGCCGCCCGAGAAGTGCCGCTTCATCATGGTCGACCCCAAGATGCTGGAGCTGAGCGTTTACGACGGCATCCCGCACCTGCTCGCGCCCGTCGTCACCGATCCGAAGAAGGCCGTCGTGGCCCTGAAGTGGACGGTCCGCGAGATGGAGGACCGCTATCGCCGCATGTCCAAGATCGGCGTGCGCAACATCGGCGGCTATAACGAGAAGGCCAACGAGGCGGCCGCCAAGGGCGAGCACTTCGAGCGCACGGTCCAGACCGGCTTCGACGACGCCGGCCGGCCGATCTACGAGACCGAGCAGATCCGCCCAGAGCCGATGCCCTATCTCGTCGTGGTCATCGACGAGGTCGCCGACCTGATGATGGTGGCCGGCAAGGACATCGAAGGCGCCGTGCAACGCCTGGCCCAGATGGCCCGCGCCGCCGGCATCCACCTGATCATGGCCACCCAGCGCCCGTCGGTCGACGTCATCACCGGCACCATCAAGGCCAACTTCCCGACCCGGATCAGCTTCCAGGTCACCAGTAAGATCGACGCCCGCACCATCCTGGGCGAGCAGGGCGCCGAGCAGCTGCTGGGCCAGGGGGACATGCTCTACATGGCCGGCGGCGGGCGCATCACCCGCCTGCACGGTCCGTTCGTGTCGGACGGCGAGGTCGAGCAGGTCGCAAAATTCCTGCGCGACCAGGGTATTCCGCAGTACCTCGAGGAAGTCACCGCCGGCGGCGACGAGGAACAGGAAGAAGCCATCGAGGGCGCGTTCTCGGGCGAAGGCGGCGCCAACGACCTCTACGATCACGCCGTCGCCGTGGTTACCCGCGACCGCAAGGCCTCGACCAGCTACATCCAGCGCCGCCTGCAGATCGGCTACAACCGCGCCGCCTCGCTGATGGAGCGGATGGAGAAGGAAGGGGTCGTCGGCGCCGCCAACCACGCCGGCAAGCGCGAGATCCTGGCGCCGCCGCCCCCGCCGCTCTAGGCAACCGCGAGCGATGCTACGGCGTTGCGGACCCTCCCAACCTGAACAAGGCTTCATCGGGCCGCCGGAAAATGGCCTTGCGGCGGCCTTCGCGGAGGCCAAGGTTGAGGCTAAGGAGTCCATATGACGACACGCCGTACCCTCCTGGCGGCCGGCCTCGCCGCCGCCCTCGCCTCGCCCGCCCTGGTCTCCCCGGCCTGGGCCCAGGGCTCGACCGCGCCGGTTCCGGCCAAGCTGACCGCCGAGCAGAAGGCCCTGCTGGACAAGGCCACCGCCTACATTCAGGGGCTGTCCTCGGCGAAAGGTCGTTTCGTACAGACCGATCAGCGCGGAACCCAGACTCAAGGGACCTTCTACCTGCAGCGTCCCGGCAAGGCGCGGTTCGCCTATGACCCGCCTGCGGGCCTGCTGGTCGTCAGCAACGGCAATAACGTCAACATCTTCGACAGCCGGCTGAAGACCTATGAGAGCTATCCGCTCAGCAAGACGCCGCTGAACCTGCTGCTGGCGCGCGAAGTCCGCCTGGACCGAGGCGTGGTGATCACCGACGTGCGCCCGCTGGCCGATGGCTTCACGATCGTGGCTCAGGACGCCAAGCGGCAGGCCTTGGGCCGCATCTCGATCGATTTTTCCAACAGCCCCGTCGGCCTGATGGGCTGGACGGTCACCGATATCAAGGGCGGTCAGATCCGGGTTCGCCTCGCCGATTTCGCCGAGACGGCGGATCTCGATCCCAAGCTCTTTGTCCTGACCGACCCCCGCCGCAAGGTGGGTAAGCCCTGACCCGGACGAATTGTGACATTCTCACAACAGGCAAGAATCAACCGACATTCCACTTGACTAAAAATTAGGACGTGGCATATTTAACACGCATGGCGATGAGCGACCGACCCGCTCCTCGCGAACCGTGCCGGATCCTATCCCCTCCCGGCGGCGGCATGAGAGACTAGACTTTCGCCTCAGCGCTCGATGCGCTGGGGCGTTTTTCTTTTCGGTCCCCGAAAACCGCGATACAGCCAGGCCATGCGCCTCCGTATCGCCACCTGGAACGTCAATTCCGTCCGCCTCCGCGCCGAGCAGGCCGCCCGCTTCGTCGACGAGCAGGCTCCGGACGTCCTGTGCATGCAGGAGATCAAGTGCCAGGAGGGCGAGTTCCCGCGGGAAGCCTTCGAGGCCATGGGCCTGCCGTATCTGAAGATCGCCGGCCAGAAGGGCTGGCACGGGGTGGCGATCGCCTCGCGCCTGCCGATAGAGGATGTCCCGACCTTGATGAACTGCCGCGAGGGCCACGCCCGCTGCGTGGCGGTCAAGGTGGCCGGCGTCGAGATCCAGAACTTCTACATCCCCGCCGGCGGCGACCTGCCGGACCGCGTCGCCAATCCCAAGTTCGACCACAAGCTCGACTTCTACGAGACCCTGACAGCGGCCCTGAAGCAGCGCGACCCCAAGGCGCCCCTAATCGTCACCGGCGATCTGAACATCGCGCCGGGCGAAAACGATGTCTGGAGCCACCGGCAGATGCTCAAGGTGGTCAGCCACACGCCGCCTGAGCTGGAAGCCTTCGAGGCGCTGATCAAGTCGATGGACCTGCTGGACCTGCCGCGCCTCGCGACCCCGGAGCCGGAGAAACTGTTTTCCTGGTGGAGCTATCGCGCCGCCGACTTCCGTAAGTCCAATCGCGGTCTGCGCCTGGACCACATCCTGGCCAGCCCCGGCCTTCGCGACGCCGCGATCCTCGACGGCAAGGTCTCCTCGCGGGTTCACGACGATGTCCGCGAATGGGAACGCCCCAGCGACCACGCCCCGGTCACGGCTGACCTGAAGGTATAGCGCGGCTTCAGACCTGGCAGACCGGGCAGTAGAAGGTCGAGCGCCCCGCCTGAACCTGACGGGCGATCACACCCTTGCAGCCCGACGTCGGGCACGGCTCGCCCTCGCGGTCATAGACGCGGAAACGGTGCTGGAAATAGCCCAGCGCGCCGTCGGCGGCGGCGAAGTCCTTCAGCGTGGAGCCGCCGACCTCGACCGCCTCGGCCAGCACGTCCTTGATCGCGGCTGTGAGCGGCGCTAGCCGCTTGCGCGCGATGCCGCCCGACGGTTTGAACGGCGAGATTCCCGACCGGTGCAGGGCCTCGCAGACATAGATGTTGCCCAGACCCGCGACCGTGCGCTGGTCCAAAAGCAGGGTCTTGGGCCCTTGCTTGCGATTGGCGAACGCCCTTTCCAGCGTGCGGGCGTCGAACCCTTCTTCCAAGGGCTCCGGCCCCATGGTCGCGAACCAGGGGTGATGGGTCACGCGGTCGGTCGGGATCAGGTCCATGAAGCCAAAGCGGCGGGGATCGAAATAGGTGATCGTTGCGCCATCCTCGGTCTGGAGCACGACATGGGCGTGCTTGTCGTCGGGCGTGACCTCGCGGGCGAAGTCGCCCGGCCGTACGGTCCCCTCCGGCGCCGCGATTTCGAAGCGCCCGGTCATGCCCAGGTGCATCACCAGGGTGTCGCCCCGGTCGAGCGGAGCCAGGATATATTTGGCCCGCCGATCCAGGCGCAGGATCCGCGCACCCGTCAGTCGCTGCACGAAACCGTCGGGCAGCGGGAAGCGCAGGTCGGGCCGATTGGCGCGGACGTTGGAAAGACGCGCCCCGGACAAAACGGGCTCCAGCCCCCGGCGGACGGTCTCGACTTCGGGCAATTCAGGCACGGGGATCCTTCGGCGGATGACGGCGGGCGTGTCGCGGGCTAATAGCGGACTTAAGATATAGAAAGTCCGGCCCAAAGACGTCATGAGCAACACCTCCGCCAGCTTCGGTTTCAAGGATGTCGACGCCTCGCAGAAGGCGGGTCTGGTGCGCGGGGTCTTCGACCGCGTCGCCAAGAACTACGACATCATGAACGACCTGATGAGCGGCGGCGTCCACCGGCTGTGGAAGGACGCGGTGGCCGCGCGCCTCAACCCGCAGCCGGGCGAAGTGATCATCGACTGCGCCGGCGGCACCGGCGACATGGCGCGCCGCTTCGCGAAGATGGCGCGCAAGGCTCAGGAACGCCGGGGCGGCCCCGACGCGACGATCAACATCGTCGACTACAACGCCGAGATGATCATGGCCGGCATCGAGCGGGGTGGCGAACCGGAAATCACCTGGACGGTCGGCGACGCCCAACGCCTGCCGCTGCCGGACGCCTATGCCGACGCCTATGTGATCTCGTTCGGCATCCGCAACGTGACCGACATCGACGCGGCGCTGCGCGAAGCCCGCAGGGTGCTCAAGCCGGGCGGTCGCTTCCTGTGCCTGGAGTTCTCGCGTCCGGTGACGGAGCCGCTGGCCAAGGCTTATGACGCCTACAGCTTCAAGGTGATTCCACAGGTCGGCGAATGGGTGGCCAAGGACCGCGACGCCTATCAGTATCTGGTGGAGAGCATCCGTCGATTCCCCGATCAGCGGACCTTCGCGAACATGATCGAGGCTGCGGGCTTCAAGCGCGTGACCTTCACAAATTTCACCGGCGGCGTCGCGGCTCTGCACCAGGGCTGGGCGATCTAGGACCGTGGTGGCGCTCGAAGCCTTCTGGCGTCTGACCGGCGCGGGCTGGGCCTTGGTCCGGGCCGACGCTCTGATCCCCCGGGAACTGGAACCTCTTCTGCCTCCCGGCGCGAAACTGGCGGGCCGCATCCTGCGCCTCTTCGCCGGCTCCGCCGCCCGAAAGGGTCGCCCCGGCGAACGTCTGGCGGCGGTGCTGGAACAGCAAGGCCCCGCCGCCATCAAGATGGGCCAGTTTCTGTCGACGCGGGCCGACATCTTCGGCGCGGCCTTCGCCGATGATCTCGCGCGCCTGAAGGACCGGCTGCCGGCCTTTCCGCTGGACGTCGCCAAGGCCGAGATCGCTCGCAATCTTGGCAAGCCGCTAAATGAGGTCTTCGCCGAGATTGGGGAACCTGTCGCGGCCGCTTCACTCGCCCAGGCCCATCCGGCCATATTGGTCGATGGTCGCAAGGTCGCGGTCAAGGTGCTGCGTCCCGGCGTTGAGCGGCAGGTGGCGCGCGACAGCGCCGTGCTCCGTCTGGCCGCGCGGCTCGCCGAGGCCCTGGCCCCCGCCTCACGCCGCCTCCGCCCGACCGAGTTTGTCGAGGTGGTGATCCGCGCCCTGGATCTTGAGATGGACCTGCGCTTCGAAGCCGCCGGCTGCGCGGAGCTGGGCGAGGTCATGGCGATCGATCCCTACATGCGTGCGCCGACCGTCTGGTGGGAGGGTGTCGGCAAACGTGTCCTGACCCTGACCTGGGCGGAGGGCGCGCCGCTGTCCGACCCTGCTTCGCTCGACTTGCCGGGGCTAGACCGCAAGGCGCTGGCCGAGAACGTCACCCGGGGCTTCCTGGCCCAAGCCCTGGACCACGGGCTCTTCCACGCCGACCTGCACGAGGGGAACCTGTTCGTCGCGGCGCCCTCGGCGATCACGGCGGTCGACTACGGAATCATCGGCCGCCTCGGCCCCGGCGAACGCCGCTACCTCGCCGAGATCCTCTATGGTTTCCTCAACCGAGATTATACGCGGATCGCCAAGATCCACTTCGACGCCGGCTATGTGCCCGCACATCAGGACATGAACGCCTTCGCCCAGGCGCTGCGCGCGGTCGGCGAACCGGTCTTCGGCCGCAACGCGCGCGAAGTCTCGATGGGGCGGCTGCTCGCCCAACTGTTCGAGATCACCGCGCTGTTCGACATGGCGCTACGGCCAGAATTGGTGCTGCTGCAGAAGACCATGGTGACGGTGGAAGGCGTGGCGAGACGGATCGACCCGACACACGATCTCTGGGCCGCCGCCGACCCCGTCGTGCGCCGCTGGATTGGCCGCGAGCTATCGCCCACAGCCAAGGCCCGCGATTTCGCCGAAGAGGCGCTACGCGCCATCAAGGCCTTGGCGCGTCTGGCCGACACGCCTCCGGCGCCCGCGCCCGTGCTCGTTGATCGTCAGCACACCTGGCCGCTGCTGTGGTTCATGGTCGGCGCCGCAACGGCGGGCGCAGCGTTCGTGACCGGACTGCTGCTGGGCCGCTAGAGCCGTTCATGATCTTTGCGAAGCGCTCGGCGACGCGAGGACCGCGATAACCATGGTTGCTCAGCCGACAAGCGACCCGCCGCCTCCGGTTCGTTCCGAGGTTGGGGCGAGGCATTCGACGTTGAAACTGCCGACGATTGCTTCGAACAACGCCAGCCTCGGGCCGAAGCCGGCGCCGTTGAGCGCATCGGCGATGTGACCGGCCATATCGGCCAGGATGATCCCCCAGGCCGTGGTTTCCATCACCACGTCCCGGTCGGCGTAGAGACCGCACCTTAACGAGCAGTGCAACCCGTGCTCGGCGATCCAAACGCGGGCCAGTTCGACCGCGTTGGCGTCGCGAAGGGCGGCGGGCGGTAAGGCGCGTACATCCATCAGAGATCTCCGCGAGCAGAACACCGAACAGTCGAGCGCCGCTAGCCTTCGGCCTGTTCGCGCTTCTTTGAGGCAGACGCGCGCCTCGCCTCCCGCGTCTTCTGCTCATCCCAATAGGCGCCGCCCTCGTCGGGCTTGAACATCGTGCGCGGCGCCCCCTCGCGCGAGACCACCGCAAAGACATTGCCTTTCGGGTCGTAGATCAGCAGGTCCCCGTTCGCGCGCTTGAGGGTCTCCGCGCCTCTCGGCGGATCGCTGACGAACGCGTGAACCTTGGAAACGTAGTCATCGACCGACTTCGCGGCGAAGGTCGCGCCGTTCCGCTCGAACGAGCGCTGAGCGTTCTCCTCTGCCGAACGCGTGCGGTTGGCGGCCCAGTAGGGCTTGCCCGCGACCAGCTTGACCGGCGCCTCGCGAGGATCGTCCCGGCGGTCGTCACGGCCTGACCGTTCGGCCGCGTCCGCAGGCGTGCTATCGGCGGAGGCACGATCGCGACCAGTGGGCGCCTTCACCGCCGAAGCGCCGCTGTCGCAGGCCGTCATCCACTCCGACCAGGATCGCCAGAGCGCCGGCCGTCAAATATCGCGCAATCTTCATGATCGTATTCACCAAGTTGCTCTACCTTAACGATTAATGAACGAAAGCGGAACGCGAGTCGAGTCTGATTTTCGCGTGACGATTGGCTCTGGCGCTTTGACGCGCGGATGGGCATGTGCTGGGAGGTTCGACCAGTGCGCGGAGCGGAGCGTGGGCGAGAAGCGAGTTCTTCTGATCGTCGGAGGCGGTGTGGCCGCCTACAAGGCGCTGCTGTTGATACGACTTCTGCGCAAAGCAGGCGTGGCCGTCCGCCCGATCCTGACCAAGGCGGGAGCCGAGTTTGTCACCCCGCTGTCCCTAGCCGCGCTGGCCGAGGACAAGGTCTATCAAGACCTCTTCTCGCTGACCGACGAGCACGAGATGGGCCATATCGAATTGTCGCGGTCCGCCGATCTTGTCGTGGTCGCGCCGGCGACCGCCGACCTGATCGCCAAGGCCGCTCAGGGCCTGTCTGGAGACCTGGCCTCCACAACACTGCTCGCCACCGACAAGCCCGTCCTGATGGCGCCGGCCATGAACGTGCGCATGTGGCTCCATCCGGCCACGCAGCGCAACGTCGCCACGCTGAAGGCGGACGGCGTGGCCTTCGTGGATCCCGAGGAGGGCGCCATGGCCTGCGGTGAGTTTGGTCCCGGTCGCCTGGCTGAACCCGAGACTATCTTCGCGGCGGTCATGGCCGCGTTGGCGGGCCCGGCGGCCCGACCGCTAGACGGCAAGCGCGCGCTCGTCACCGCCGGCCCGACGTTCGAGCCGATCGACCCGGTCCGCGGCATCACCAACCGATCCAGCGGCAAGCAGGGCTTCGCGATCGCCGAGGCCCTGGCCAGGCTCGGCGCGCAAGTCACCTTGGTGGCCGGACCCGTCGCGCTGCCTACCCCTCCGGGGGTCCGTCGGGTCGATGTGGAGACCGCCCGGCAGATGCTCGCCGCCAGTCAGGCCGCGCTACCGGCCGATGTCGGCGTGTTCGTGGCGGCGGTCGCCGACTGGCGCGTCGACGAAGCGTTTGGCAGCAAACTGAAAAAGGAAAAGGGCGGTCCGCCGGCCCTGACTTTCGTCGAGAACCCCGACATCCTGGCCACTCTGTCGGCGACCGGCCCGCAACGTCCGCGCCTCGTCATTGGCTTCGCGGCCGAGACCGACCATGTCGAGGAACACGCCCGCGCCAAGCTCGCCCGCAAGGGCTGCGACTGGATCATCGCCAACGACGTCACTGAACCTGGCGTGATGGGCGGCGGCGAAAACGCGGTACTGCTGGTCACGAAGTCGGGGACCGAACGCTGGGACCGCGACGCGAAGGATCGGGTGGCGGCTCAGATCGCTCAACGCATCGCCGAAGCCCTGGCCTGACGCCCAAACTCTCGGCGCTGGCCGCGCGGGCGGCAAATCAGCTACAGCGTGACCCACCGTTCGAGGAGTTTCCGCATGTCCGCCAATCCCGCTGGCCTCGCGATCCGTTTCAAGCGCTGGGACGACAATTCCGATCTGCCTGTTCCCGCCTACGCAACGGCGGGGGCGGCCGGCTTCGATCTGCGGGCGGCGGTTCCGGCGGATGAACCCATTGTTCTCCGGCCCGGCGCCCGCTGCATGGCCCCCACAGGCTTCTCGGTCGCGATCCCGGACGGCTACGAGATGCAGGTGCGGCCTCGCTCCGGTTTGGCGCTCAAGAACGGGGTGACGGTGGTCAACGCGCCGGGCACCGTGGACAGCGACTATCGCGGTCAGGTTTGCGTACTGCTGATCAATCTAGGCGAAGAGGACTTCACCATTCGCCGCGGTGATCGCATCGCGCAGGGCGTCATCGCCGCTGCGCCGCAATGGCCTGTGGTCGAGGTCGAGGACCTCGACGCCACCGAGCGGGGCGTGGGCGGCTTTGGTTCGACCGGCGTCTAATTGACGATCGGGCGCATGGCCCGCAGGCCGAGCATCAGGTAGCCGCCAAAGCCGACGGCGAACGCCGCAGCGGCCGTCCAAAGAATCGGGCGGATCATATCCAGAGGCGTCTGGCCAGGATGGGACTGGGACTTCACGGCAACCTCCTGCGGCCAAATGGGCGGACCGGCGAAACACACCGGAGGAGATACGCGCTCCTGAACCCTTGGTTGCGTGGGGAGCGGCTTTTACTGTGTCGTGATTCCGACGCAAGCGGAAATTGCGGCTTGGTGTCGCAGTCAAACCCCACCCAGCCCAGCGCTTGCAAGGCAAGTACGCGATTTTGAGGGCGGCTTTGTTGATTTTTGGACGACCGCGTCCATTTATCGCTTGAAGCGCGCGCCCGACCCTTCTATCCGGCGCGCTTGTTGTCTTTTGACAAGGGTTGCGCATGGCGGCGTCCGAGAAGAAGAAGCTGGTTCCCCTGATCCTGGGCGGCGTGACTCTGGTCGCGGTTCTGGCCGGTGGAACCCTGTGGTTCCTCGACAAGCAGCACTTCGAAAGCACGGACAACGCCTTCGTGCAGGCCGACACCGTGCAGGTCAGCCCGCAGGTGTCAGGTTATGTCGCCGAGGTCCTTGTCGCCGACAATCAGCGCGTCGAGCCCGGCCAGGTGCTAGCCAAGATCGATCCGTCGACCTTCCAGGCTCGAGTTGATCAGGCGATCGCCAACGCCGCGGCGGCAGACGCCGCCGTGCGCGCGATCGACGACAAGAACAGCCTCGAGCAGGCGGTCATCGCCCAGAGGGCGGCGGGCGTGACCAGCGCCCAGGCCGACGCGAGCCGCGCCAAGGCCGACTACGACCGCTACAACGCCTTGGCCGGCCAAGGCTGGGTGTCGCAGCAGAAGGTCCAGACCACCAAGGCCGCCGCCACCCAATCCGCCGCCGGAGTCGCGAGCGCCCAAGCCGCCCTGGAAGCCGAAAAGCGCGCCGCCCAATCGCTCGGCTCGGCCAAGGCCCAGGCCGTAGCCCAGGCGGCCGCCGCGCACGCCGCCGTTGAGCAGGCCAAGCTGGACCTCGAGCGCACCGTGATCCGCGCGCCTGTCGGCGGCGTAGTCGGCGCGCGCTCGGTCCGTCCGGGTCAACTGGTCCAGCCGGGCGTGGCCCTGATGTCGGTCGTGCCACTGGGCCAGGCCTATATCGTGGCCAACTTCAAGGAGACCCAGGTCGCGCGCCTTCGCGTGGGTCAGCCCGTCGAGATCAAGGCCGACGCCTTCGGAAAGCAAAAGATCGTCGGCAAGGTCGACAGCTTCGCCCCCGCCACCGGTCAGGAGTTCGCCCTGATCCCGGTCGAGAACGCCGTGGGCAACTTCACCAAGATCACCCAGCGCCTGCCTGTTAAGATCGCGGTCGACCGCAGTCAGCTGGGCGCAGCCCTGCGCCCCGGCCTTTCGGTCGAGATCAAGGTCGACGTTCGCGACCGCTCGGGCCCCTCGTTCGCGGAAGCCGCTCAGGTCACCCCGCAGATGGCCCGCCAGGGCGCGGCCCGCTAGCCGGCTCGCCCAGCTATGGCCGACGCCGCCCTCCCCGCCGACTCCCTCGGCAAGACCGAGTCATCGCCTCCCGGGCCGGCGACGCCCGGAGCCGCCGCACCAGTCGATTGGACCAAGCTCTTTTTGGGCTTCGGCGCGATGGTCATCGGCCAGTTCATGGCCATCCTGGACATCCAGATCGTGGCGGCTTCCCTGCCGCAGATCCAGGCCGGCGTCGGCGCCAGCACGGATCAGGTCAGCTGGATCCAGACCGCCTATCTGATCCCCGAGGTCGTGATGATCCCCCTGTCGGGGTACCTGTCGCGGCTGTGGGGAACGCAGCGCCTATACCTGGCCTCCTGCACCGGTTTCATCGTCATGAGCGTCCTGACGGGCCTTTCCACGTCGATCGACATGATGATCCTGACACGGGCGCTGCAGGGCTTCATCGGCGGGGCGATGATCCCGACAGTGTTCGCCGTGGCCTTCACGGCCTTCCCGCCAGAGCGGCGGGTGACGGCCAGCGTCATCATGGGCCTGATCGTCACCCTGGCGCCCACCGTCGGCCCCACCCTGGGCGGTCACCTCACCGAGTGGCTCAGCTGGCGCTGGCTGTTCTTCATCAACGTGCCGACAGGCCTGCTCGTGCTGTTCGGCGTGGCGCGCTGGGGCGATTTCGACAAGGGTGACCCAAGCCTGGCCAAGGGCTTCGACTGGTTCGGCCTGGCGGTCATGGCCGTCTTCCTGATGAGCATGCAGTACGTGCTGGAGGAAGGCGCCAAGGAGGATTGGTTCTCCGACAGCCTGATCCTGTGGCTGACCGTCGTCGCGGTGCTGGGCGGGGTCGTGTTCGTGTGGCGGCAGATGACCTATCGCAACCCGATCGTCGAGCTGCGCGCCTTCGCCAATCGCAACTTCACCGTCGGCGTTCTGATGACGGCCGTGTCGGGGGCCAGCCTGTTTGGCGGCACTTTCCTGCTGCCGCAGTTTCTCGGGCGCGTGCGGCACTATTCAGCGTCGGAGGTCGGCACGACCATGGTCATCTCGGGCCTGTCGATGTTCCTGACCGGTCCGATCGCCGGACGGTTGGTGCGCAAGACAGACCCTCGTATCCCGATGTGCGTCGGCTTCCTGCTGGCCGGCTTCGGCATGTACATGGCCCACGGGGTCACCAAGGACTGGGGCTTCTGGGAATTCGCCAGTGTGCAGGCGTGCCGGGGCGTAGGCGTGATGATCGCGATGATCGCCACCCAGCAGATCACGATGAGCACCCTGCCCCCCCAGATGGTCAAGAACGCCTCGGGCCTGGTGAACCTGGCGCGCAACACTGGCGGCGCGGTCGGCCTGGCCTTGCTGGCGACCTCCATCACCCAGCAGACGGCGCTCTACTACGACGACATGACGTCGAAGGTGACCCAGGGCAGCGCGGCCGCCGGGATGATGGCCGGCCTGACCGAGCGGATGATGCAACTGGGCGTCGCCGATCCGGCCGGCGCGGCGCGCAAGGCGGTAAGCGGCATGATGCAGCAGCAGGCGACCGTCTTGGCGTTCGGCGACAGCTTCACCCTGCTCGCGATTGGCTGCTTCATCGCCGCCGCCGTTTCGCTGCTGGCCGCGCCGGTGAAAAACGCGCCGCCCCCGCCGTCGGACGCTCACTGATGCCGCGCGTTCCCGGACAGATCGACGTCGTCAAGAGCGAGGCCATCCTGGACGCCGCCGTCGAGGTGATCGGTGAGCGCGGTCTGGCCGCGCCAATGGCGGCGATCGCGCGCCATGCCGGCGTCTCCAAACAGACCGTCTATAATCACTACGGCTCGAAAGCCGAATTGATGCGGGCGTTGATGCAGCGCCGGGTCGAGAGCATTACAGCATCGTTGCGAGAGCCGGGCGCGGCGGACAATCCTACCGAAGCGCTCGAGGCCTACGCCCGCTCGGTGCTGGAGACAGTGATCACCACGAAGAGCTATTCGATGATGCGGGTGATTATTCTTGGCTCGGGCGAAATGCCCGATATCGCGCAGGAAGTCTTCGAGGCCGGCCCGCTGAACGCCCGTCGTCAGCTGGCCGCCTTCTTGGAAACCGAGACCCGGCTCGGTCGCATGAAGGTCGAGGATTTCGACCAGGCCGCCGAATTCTTTTCCGGCATGGTCATGGGCCACAGCCAACTGCGGTCGCTCCTGCGTCTGCCCTCCGACAAGACCCAGGAACAGTTCGGCCGCCTCGCGCGGGAGGCGGCCGAAAGGTTCATGCGGGCTTACGCGCCGTAGACCCGGCGTAGACGTCAGGCCTCTTCAGGGTCGGGCATGCCCATCATGTGGAAGCCCGCGTCGACGTGGACGACCTCGCCCGTGGTCGACTTGCCAAGGTCGGACGCCAGCCACAGGGCGCAGCCGGCGACGCCTTCCATCGAGGTGTCTTCCTTCATCGCGCTGAACGCGCGGCCCTGGGCGATCATGCCGCGGCCGCCGGCGATGCCCGCCAAAGCCAGGGTGCGCATGGCGCCGGCCGAGATGGCGTTGCAGCGGATGCCCTTGGGGCCCAGGTCGCGCGCGATGTAGCGGGTCGAAGCCTCAAGCGCGGCCTTGGCCACGCCCATGGTGTTGTAGTTCGGGATGGTCCGCTCCGAACCCAGATAGGTCATGGTGATCAGCGAACCGCCATTCGGCATCAGCTTGGAAGCACGCTTGGCCACGTCGACGAAGCTGAAGGCCGAGATGTTCATGGCCAGCAGGAAGCCCTCGCGGGTCGTATTGTCGACGAAAGAGCCCTTCAGCTCGTTCTTGTTGGCGAAGGCCACCGAGTGGACGACGAAGTCGATCGTGCCGAAGACTTCCTCGATCTTGGCGAAGGCGGCGTCCATCGAGGCGTCGTCGGTGACATCGGCGGGGATCATGGTCTTGACACCGATGCTCTCGGCCAGCGGGCGCACGCGGCGCTCAAGCTCCTCGCCCTGATAGGTGAAGGCCATCTCGGCGCCTTGGGCGGCCAGCTGGCTGGCGATGCCCCAGGCGATGGAATTATGGTTGGCCACGCCCATGACAAGGCCCTTCTTGCCCCGCATCAGCTCGCCCTTGGGGAACGCGTAATCGTCGGCCATGTGTCGGGCCCTCTTTCGCAAATCGTTGACCGCTGGTTAGCAGGCGCGGTGGCCCTGCGGAACCCTTTCAGCGTCGGACCAGCGTGGCGTAGGCGCTCTCCAGCGAGCGGGCGAAGGCGACGGGATCAAACAGGCTCGAACGCCGAACGGCCTCGGCGACGCGAGGCTTCAGGCTCTCGTCAGCCGTAAAGGCAAGCGCTTTGGCGACGTAGTCGGCCTTGGAACTCGCGATCAGGTCGGTCATGCCGATGGCGGTGAGCAGGCTGGCGCCGACCCGGCTGGCGAAGCTCTTCCCCGGCAAGGTCAACACAGGAACCCCCATCCGCAGGGCGTCGCTGGCGGTTGTGTGGGCCCCGTAGGGCCAGGTGTCGAGCATCAGGTCGGCCAAGGCGTGACGCGCCAGATGCGCGTCGTGAGGCGCGGGATCGGCGAAGATCAGACGCTCCGGCGCGACACCGGTCTTGCTCGTCTCGGCGCGAAGATTATCGGCTGCGCCCGGCGCCCCCGCGTAGAGCCAGAGGACGCTCTCGGGGGCACTGCGGAGGATCTCCATCCAGGTCGTGAACACCTCTGGCGTGATCTTCGCCGGATTGTTGAAGCAGCAGAACACCTGCGTCCCCTCCGGCAGACCAGCCTGGACGCGGCTGGGCGGTGGTATGGCCGGGGCCAGCGCGTCGTTGGGCTGGTAGTGCGGCAGGCGGACCACCATTTCAGACCAATGGACCTCGGCATCCGGTGGGATCGTCACAGAGTCCGCCAGAACCACATCGGCGTGCGCGCCCAGGGTGCCGGGATAGCCAAGCCAGCTGACCTGAACGGGCGCCGTGCGATGGGCCAGGATCCCAGGTCGTCCGTCTTGAGTGTAGCCCTTGAGATCTACAGCGATATCAAGTCCTTGTTCGCGACACTTCATAGCGATTTCGGCGTCGGATAATCGCCGAGCCTCGATCCAGTGTTCGCAGGCGCAGCGCAGCCTTTCCTGCATCGCCCCGCCCGTCTCGGGCCCATACGACACCGCGTAGATCTCGAACCGTGACCGGTCGTGCGCTTCCAGAACGCCCGCCAGAAGCCGAGCCGTCGCGTGTTCGTGCAGGTCGGAAGAGAGGTAGCCGACGCGGATCCGTTCTCCGGGAGGCCTCACCGGCCATACCGGCGCCGAAACGCTGGGCGGCGCCGACAGCGTCGCGCAACGGCGGTGCAGAATGGGAAGGTCGAACATGACCAGGGCGGCGAAAGGCGCGACGCCCGGTCGCCCCAGCTTCAAGTCCGCCTTGACCAGCATGTCCAGCGCCGCGTCCTCGCGCCAGTCGCAGGTTTGACGGCGCGCCCACATCAGGTCTCCGGCCAGGCGTGGATGGCTGGGGCTCAGCTCGAACAAGACCTCCAGGTCGCACGCGGCGTCGGCGGGACGGTTGAGCAGGGTCAGCAAGGCGGCGCGTTGCGCACGATAGGACGGGTCACGCGGCGCGCCCGCGATCGCCCGATCAATCGCCGCCAAGGCTTCCGGAAATCCACCCAGCCGCTGAAGCGAAACAGCCAAGGCGCTGAACACAGGCGGATTTTGGGGGTCGACCGCCAAGGCCGCGCGCGCCGCGACCACCGCCTCGTCGTGGCGCTGCAAGGTCGTCAGGGCCAGGGTTCTGGCGGACAGTAGACCCGGGCGAACGGGGTCGAGGGCCAAACCCGCGTCCAGAGCCGCCAGCGCCGCTCCGGCTGAGTCCAGCTCAAGTCGAGCCACGCCCAGCAGATGCCAGGCCTCGACGCTCGGCGCTTCGGCGACCAGTTGTTCGCATAGGGCCACCGCCTCGTGCAGTCGCCCGGCGCGATAGAGGTCGAAGGCCGCGCGGGCGCTGGTCAACGCCCGCCGGCTCTAGACGTGGCTGAAGATCAGCGTGCCGTTGGTGCCGCCAAAGCCGAAGCTGTTGGACATCACCGTCTCGAGCGGCTTGTCGACGCGCTGGCGCAGGATCGGCAGGTCGGCGAACTCCGGGTCGAGCTCTTCGATGTTGGCGCTCTCGGCCGCGAAGTCGTTGTTGAGCATCAGGATCGAGTAGATCGCCTCCTGCGCGCCGGCGGCGCCCAGGCTGTGGCCGGTCAACGACTTGGTGGACGAGATCATCGGGGCCTTGTCGCCGAACACCTCGCGCACCGCGCCCATCTCCTTGCTGTCGCCCACCGGCGTCGAGGTGCCGTGGGGGTTCAGGTAGTCGATAGAGCGGTTCCCCGCCTCGGCCATGGCCAGGCGCATGCAGCGGACCGCGCCTTCGCCCGAGGGGGCGACCATGTCGTACCCGTCCGAGTTCGCGGCGTAACCCACGACTTCGCCGTAGATCTTCGCGCCGCGCGCCTTGGCGTGCTCGTACTCTTCCAGCACCACGATCCCGGCGCCGCCGGCGATCACGAAGCCGTCGCGGTTCTTGTCATAGGCGCGGCTGGCCACGGCCGGGCGGTCGTTGAAGTTGCTGCTCATGGCGCCCATGGCGTCGAACAGGTTCGACAGGCTCCAGTCCAGCTCCTCGCAGCCGCCCGCGAAGACCACGTCCTGCTTGCCCATCTGGATCTGCTCGGCGGCCGCGCCGATACAGTGGGCGCTGGTCGCGCAGGCCGAGCTGATCGAATAGTTGATCCCGCGGATCTTGAACCAGGTCGAAAGCACCGCCGAGGGGCCGGAGCTCATGGCCTTGGGCACGGCGAATGGGCCGATCCGCTTGGGGCCCTTTTCCTTGGTGATCGCCGCCGCATCGATAATGACGCGGGTGGACGGGCCGCCCGAACCAACGATCAGGCCGGTGCGTTCGTGGGAAATTTCGCCTTCCGACAGCCCGGAGTCGGCGATGGCCTGCTCCATGGCGATGTGGGCGTAGGCCGTGCCGGGCGCCAGGAAACGCGCCGCGCGGCGGTCGACCAGCGCTTCCCAGTCGATCTGGGGCGCGGCGTGGACCTGGCAGCGGAAGCCGAGCTCGGCATACTCCGGCGCGGCGATCACGCCGGACTTGGCTTCGCGCAGCGAGGCCAAGACCTCATGGGCGTTGTTGCCGATGGACGAGACGATCCCCAGTCCTGTGACGACGACGCGACGCATATTCTAAATCCTCTTCTCCCCCTACGATCCGACAGGGGCCAGCTCTCTAGGGCCGGTCTCGTCTAACGGATCAAGCCATTTGTTCGGGCGTGAACAGGCCAACCTTCAGGTCACTGGTTTCGTAGATCACCTTGCCGTCGGCTTCCAGGACGCCGTCGGCGATGCCCATGACCAGCTTGCGCATGATCACACGCTTCAGGTCGATCTTGTAGACGACCTTCTTGATGTCGGGCGTGACCTGGCCCGTGAATTTCACTTCGCCGACACCCAGGGCGCGGCCGCGGCCGGGGCCACCCGACCAGCCTAGGAAGAAGCCGACAAGCTGCCACATGGCGTCCAGGCCCAGACAGCCGGGCATCACGGGATCGCCGATGAAGTGGCAGCCGAAGAACCAGAGATCGGGTTTGATATCGAACTCAGCCTCGACATAGCCCTTGCCATACTTGCCGCCCTCGGCCTCGATCCGGACGATCCGGTCGAACATCAGCATCGGCGGAGCCGGCAGTTGGGCGTTGCCGGGGCCAAACATCTCGCCGCGGCCACAAGCCAGGAGTTCTTCGAAGGTATAGGCGTTCTTCTGCATGGTGACGCCCTAGCACGATGGCGGGTCCAGTCTCAACGTTTCCCTACGCGAGCGGATCCCCTGCGCCCCTAACGCTTACGGCACTGGACCGCCGGATCCGCCCCCCAGATCTCGCCCTCGCGAGCCCAGCCCGACGACCCGTCTGCCCGCAGCCGACACCAGCCCTTTTCACACTTGTCCAGCAAAGCGACCGACCGGGCCTTCAGATAGGCGCTGACCTTGGCTCCATCCTTGGGCGCATTGAGCAGGGGGAGATTGGTCGGTTGGACCCGCATCGCCGACCGTCGGCCGTCCGTCGTGCGCTTATGAACCCAAGCCAGCCCTCCCTCCGGATCACAAATCCGGCGCCACTCTCGAGTCTCGGCCACGACCTGCACCGGCAGACCCTTGGCGTGATAGACCCATAGAAGCTGGTGATCCTCGTCCGGACCGTTGCGGGCGTTAACCTCGGCATATTTCAGCGAGACGTAGCGCGGCACCTCCAGACCCGAGGGCGTCACCCTGGGTCCCTCGGCCGCAGCCGGACCGGCCAGCAAAGCCCCTGCCGCCGCAATTCCGACCATGACGCGCGTCAAACCCATTCGTGACAAACCTTGTTCTGTTTTTGACGGCATGTTGCTTGGCCCCCACCGGCCCCTTTGCTACAGCTTTCAAACGCCTGTCAGAGAGAGCTTTTCAAACCGCCCATGGCCGCCCGCAAGCTCAAAGTCATCGTGACCCGCAAACTCCCCGATCCGGTGGAGACGCGGATGTGCGAACTGTTCGACACCGAACTGAACGTCTCCGACAAGCCCCTGACGCAGGACGAGCTGGTCGACGCCATGAGCCGCGCCGACGTGCTCGTGCCGACGATCACCGATCGCATCGATTCGCGCCTTCTGTCGCGATCCGGTGATCGGCTCAAGCTGATCGCCAATTTTGGCGCCGGCGTGGACAATATCGACGTCGCCACCGCCAACGCCCGCGGCATCATCGTCACCAATACGCCGGGCGTGCTGACGGAAGACACCGCCGACCTGACCATGACCCTGATCATGGCCGCCTCGCGCCGGATCGTCGAAGGGGCCGAGGTGGTCAAGGCGGGCGGATTCCATGGCTGGTCGCCGACCTGGATGCTGGGCCGCCGCCTGTGGGGCAAGCGCCTGGGCATCATCGGCATGGGCCGCATCGGCCAAGCCGTCGCGCGTCGCGCCAAGGCCTTCGGCATGCAGGTCCACTACCATAACCGCAAGCCAGTCAACGCGCGGATCGCCGAGGAACTTGGTTGCACCTATTGGGAAAGCCTCGACCAGATGCTGGCCCGCATGGACTTCGTGTCAATCAACTGTCCGCACACGCCGGCCACCTATCACCTGCTGTCGGCCCGCCGCCTGAAGCTGCTGCGGCCGCACGCCGTGGTGGTCAACACCGCGCGCGGCGAAGTTATCGATGAAGGTGCTCTGGCCAACATGCTGGCCAAGGGCGAGATCGCCGGCGCGGGTCTCGATGTCTACGAGCACGAACCGGCCATCAATCCCAAGCTGCTGAAGCTGCCCAACGTCGTGCTGCTGCCGCACATGGGCTCGGCGACGGTCGAGGGCCGCATCGACATGGGCGAGAAGGTCATCGTCAATGTGAAGACCTTCATGGACGGCCATAGGCCGCCGGATCGCGTCATTCCGGCAATGCTCTGAAGCGGTGCAGCCGCGTCAGGTCGTCGCCATGTTGGCGGACATCCGGCCGAAGACATCCCGGAGGGCCCCGGCCATTTCCCGCTCGATTCCGGCCTGATCCATCGCGCGTGACATCGCGTCGACCCATTGTCGCCCGAGCTCCGCATCAATCGGCATCGCACGGTGCAGCGACATCATGCAGACGCCGGGTCGCGCCGCGAACCAATCTCGAGGCCCGCCGAGCCAGCCGGTGATGAAACCGGCCAACGATGCTCGCATCGGGGTCAGGTCCTCGGCATGGATCGCTCGAAGACGCGCATAGGCCGGGTCGGTCTCCATCAGATCGTAAAAGGCGTTGACCATCGCCGCCACCGGCGCTGCGCCGCCGATCTGGTCGAAAGCTGTCTGCTGGACGGCGTCGGTCATCGGGAACTCCTGCGAAAGCGTCAGATGGCGGACCGACGCAGTGGAACACCTTGATCCGCCGCAACCTCAGCCGCGCATGTCGCCTGTCTCGATGAACCTCTGGTGCCAGGCGAAGGCCTCCGTCAGCAGGGTCGGCGACTGCTGGCCGTAAGACTCCCGACGGGCGCGGGTCAGATAGTCGTTCAAGGCCGGTCGATAGTCCGGGTGGGCGCAGTTTGCGATGATCACCTCGGCGCGCTGACGGGGCGACAGTCCACGCAGATCGGCCAAGCCCTGCTCGGTCACCAAGACCTGGACGTCCTGGTTGATATGGTCGACGTGCGGAGCCTTCGGCACGATGGTCGAGATCTTGCCGCCCTTGGCCGTCGACGGCGCCATGAAGATCGAGACATAGGCGTTGCGGGCGAAGTCGCCGCTGCCGCCGATGCCGTTCTGGATGCGCGATCCCATCAGGTGGGTCGAGTTCACCGCCCCGTGGATATCGGCCTCGATCATGCCATTCATGGCGATGCAGCCCAGACGCCGGATCAACTCGGGGTGATTGCTGATCTCCTGAGGCCGCAAGACCAGGCGATCCCGCAGCCGGTCCAGATCGGCGTTAAGCGCGTGCGCGGCTTCTGGACTCAGTGAAAAGGCGGTGGCCGAAGCGCTCAGCAGTTTGCCCGACTCCAGCAGCGCCAGCATTCCATCCTGCAGAACCTCGGTAAAGGCGGTCATCCGGTCGAACGGACCCTCGACCAGGCCGAACATCACGGCGTTGGCGATGTTGCCGACGCCCGATTGCAGCGGCAGCAGGTTAGCCGGCAGACGACCGCGCGCGACCTCATGACGGAAGAACTCCAGAAGGTGGCCGGCGATCGCGCGGTGATCCTCGTCAGGCGCGTCGAAGGGCAGGTTCCGGTCGGGCGAGTCCGTCTCGACCACCGCCACCACCTTGGCCGGATCGCAGCGGAAATAGGCCTCGCCGATTCGCTGATCGGGCCGGGTCAGGGGAATGGGACGCCGATCCGGCGGCAAGGCCGTGCCGTAGTAGATGTCGTGCATCCCTTCCAGGGCGGGGTTCTGCCACCGGTTTACTTCGAGGATCACCTTGGAGGCGCGATCGATCCAGGTCTTGTTGTTGCCGACGGACGAGGACGGGATCAGCGATCCGTCCGGCCGGATTCCGGTGACCTCGATGACCGCCGTATCCAGCGGCCCGAGAAACCCTTGCCAAGCCATCGGCGCCACCTGCGACAGGTGCATGTCGAAATAGTCCATCTCGCCGCGATTGATCATCTCGCGGGCGATGGGGTCGGAATTGTAGGGCAGGCGGAACTCAATTCCGTTGGCCTTGGCCAGCGCGCCGTCCAGTTCCGGCCCGGTCGAGGCGCCGGTCCAGACCCGCAGCTTGAACGGATGACCGGCGGCGTGCTCGTTCTCGATCCGGCGCGCCAGCGCCAAGGGCACGGCCTTGGGATAGCCCGAACCGGTAAAACCGCTCATGCCCACGGTTTCCCCGTGGCCGATCAGCGCTGCGGCGCCCTCGGGCGACATCACCTTGGCTTTCAGCGCCGCCAGTCCGATCCGAGATTCGTTCATCGTCGCCCCACGCCCTTGGTCGATCGCATATGGCGAGGCGCGCGCGGCTATGTCAGGTCCGTATGAACCCGAAGACGATGTTATTCGACCGGATGAGCAGCAAGCCAAGCCTCCAGGTCAGCGGCCGATCGATCGGGAATCTGCTCCATCGGCACGTGGCCCACGCCCGGATAGAGGATCAAAGTCGCCCCCGGTATGGCCTTGTGAAACTTCCCGCCGTCAGCGGCGGGAATGATGCGGTCCTCCTGGCCGAACATGATCAGGGTCGGGGCAGGGATCGTCGAAAGCTCGGCGACCGTAGCGTCACGCCGCGGCCCGCTCTGGAGAGATAACAGTATGTCGCGATGACCCGGCCCCCGGGAGAGTTCAACATAGCGGTCGATCAACGCCGGGGTGACGAGACTCTTGTCCCAATAGCCCGCGCGCAACCCCTGAGCGACCAGAGGGCGAGTGTCGATGTTCTTCAGCGCCGCGCGGCCGATCGGGTGGCGCAGCACGGTGAAGATCAGCGCACCGCCGGACTTCTCGGACGGCCATCCCGCCGCATCGACCAGAACAAGACGCTGAACCTTATCGGGATGGTCGACCGTATAGGTCCAGGCGACCGCACCGCCCATCGAGTTTCCGGCCAAGGTGAAGCGCCTCAGGCCGAGCCGCGAGGTCAGTGCGTCGACCACGGTCACAAACCCTTGGCGCCCCGCCACATAGGTCCCCGACGTCCTCGTCAGGCCATGGCCCGGAAGATCCAGAACCACCACACGGTAGGACTTGGACAGCCGCGCCGCCCAAGCATCCCAGGCGTGGGTCGAAGCGGAATAGCCATGCACCAGCACGATCGCCGGCGCGTCTCGTGGTCCCAGATCGCGATAATGCGCCCGCACGCCGCCTGAAAGGTCCATGTAGTGGGAGTCCGGATAGCCATACTTGGCCTCAAGCGTCGCATAGGGGATGTCCGGTCTCTGCAAGAGAAACCAAGTTCCCACCCCGACAGCGATCAGCAGGCCCAGCGCGATCGCCAAACCGCGCGCCCAGGTTTTCATACAGACACTCCTGCGGACAGTCAGCGCATAGAGAACGGCGTTACGCTAGAGCCTCGCGCGTCAAAACGGAATCGTTTTGACGCGATAACGAAGCTCTAAATCAAATACTTAGAGCGTGACTCGCGCCGAAACCGGTTCCCACTTTCGGCGTCACGCTCTCGGGAGGTCAAGCCGCGCAGGACGGGCATTGAGGGTCCCGCCCAATGCGGACCGTGCGGGTTTCGCTGGCCAAACCGTCATAGATCAGAAGCCGCCCGGAGAGCGGCTCGCCAGCGCCGGCGATGAGCTTCAGGGCCTCGAGCGCCATCATCGATCCGATGACGCCGGCCAGCGCGCCGACCACGCCCACCAGAGCGCAGGTCTCAGCATCCGGCGGAATTTCCGGCACCAGGCAACGATAGCAGGGCTGGCCCTGGAAAACCCCGACCTGACCGGTCCAGCGGCCTAAGGCTCCGCTAACCAGGGTCTTGCCCTGAGCGACACAGGCGTCACTAACGGCGAAGCGCGTGGCGAAGTCATCCGTGCCGTCGAGCACAAGATCATACCCGGAGACCACCGCCTCGGCGTTGCTTCGATCCAGCCATACCGCATGGCTCTCGATGATCGTATTCGGATTGAGCGCGCGCAGGTGCTCGTCCGCCGCCTCCACCTTGGGTCGGCCCACATCGGCGGTGGCGTACAGCACCTGCCGCTGCAGGTTCGACAGCGACACGGTGTCGGGATCGACGAGGCCGATCATACCAACCCCGGCGGCGGCCAGATAGAGCGCGGCGGGCGCGCCCAACCCTCCCGCGCCCACCACCAGAACCCGCGCGGCCTTGAGCTTCTGCTGGCCCGGACCGCCGACCTCGCGCAGCACCAGATGGCGGGCGTAGCGCTCGACTTCGGCTTCCGAAAAACTCATGGCGCTTGACCCTCCGGCCCGGCCTCGCCACATGCGAAGCCATGCAAAGCAACAGCTCTTCCTTTCCCGACTGGCACGGCACGACCATTCTGGCGGTGCGCAAGAACGGTTCGACCGTGATCGCCGGCGACGGACAGGTCTCCATGGGCCCAACCGTCGTCAAGGGCAACGCCCGCAAGGTGCGACGCCTGGCCGGCGGCAAGGTGGTCGCAGGCTTCGCCGGCGCCACGGCCGACGCCTTCACGCTCATTGAGCGGTTGGAAGCCAAGCTGGAGCAGTATCCCGACCAGTTGGCCCGCGCCTGCGTGGACCTGGCCAAGGACTGGCGGACCGACCGCTATCTGCGCCGGCTGGAAGCCATGCTTCTGGTGGCCGACAAGACCGCCATCTACACCGTCACCGGCGTCGGCGACGTGCTGGAGCCGGGCGAAAGCCTTGGCGGCGGCGCGGTTGCGGCGATCGGCTCGGGCGGCAACTACGCCCTGGCGGCCGGCAAGGCCTTGATCGACCTGGATCTTTCGGCCGAGGACATCGCGCGGAAGGCCATGGGCATCGCGGCCGAGATCTGCGTCTATACGAACGGTAACCTGACGGTCGAAAGCCTTTAGGCTTTACTCCCGCCGGGAGGACCTTCGAATGTTCAGGATCATGCTGATCGCCGGGCTCGCCGCCGCTGGCTGGACGACGTCCGCATGGGCCGAGCCCGCCCCCGCCGCCCAGGTGGAGGCCACCGAACGCGCTTTCGCTGCGGATGGGTTGTCGCTGGGGATGCGGGACTCGTTTCTAAAACACATGGCCGATGACGCGATCATGTTCGCGCCAGGGCCAGTGAGCGCCAGGGCGCTCTTCGAAAAGAGGCCCTCCAGCAAGACGCCCAAACTGGAATGGTGGCCCCAGCGGATCGTGGCCGCCCAGTCCGGCGATCTCGCGCTCTCGGTCGGTCCGTCCGAGATCAACGACAAACGCGGTGGCTACTTCGCGACGATCTGGCGCAAGGAAGCGGATGGACGGTGGAAATGGATCTACGACGGCGGGGCGGCCGCCGACGCCGCCAGCGCCCCGGGCCCGGATGCTCCGACCACGCTCGACCCCGTCGCAAAATCTGGCGAGCGATCGGCGGCCATCGCCTTCGACAAGGTCCGAGCCGCCGAGAGCGCGCTGGCTCAGGCGGCGCAAGACGATGCGCCGGTCGCCTATCGACGCGCCCTGGCCGCTGACGCCTGGATGCTAGGGCCCAAGGGAACCGAAGGCCTGACGCCCGCCGCCGTCGCCGAACGCACAAACACGCGGCCCCAGCGCATGGTCCTCACCCTACGCGGCGGCGGCGCCTCCAAGGCCGGCGACTTCGTCTGGACCCATGGCGAGGCCGGATGGGCCGACCACCAGGAAATCATCGAACACGCGCACTATATGCATGTCTGGCAGAAGCGCCCCGAAGGGTGGCGCTTGATCTTCGAGGCCCTGATCAACGACCGATGACTGAGTTTTCCCCCCGCGAGATCGTTTCCGAACTGGACCGCTACATCGTCGGCCACGCCGAGGCCAAGAAGGCGGTGGCCGTGGCGCTACGTAACCGCTGGCGCCGCCGCCGGGTGCCCGCCGACCTGCGCGATGAGGTGACCCCGAAGAACATCCTGCTGATCGGTCCGACCGGCGTCGGCAAGACCGAGATCGCCCGGCGCCTGGCCAAGCTGGCCCAGGCGCCGTTCCTGAAGGTCGAGGCCACCAAGTTCACCGAGGTCGGCTATGTCGGCCGCGACGTCGACCAGATCGTGCGCGATCTCGTCGAAAGCGCCCTGGCCATGGTGCGCGACAAGCGCCGCGCCGCCGTGAAGGCAAAGGCCGAGGGCGCCGCCGAGGAGCGCATCCTCGACGCGCTGACCGGTCCGGGCTCGACCGCCGCCCGCGAGGCGTTCCGCAAGAAGCTGCGCGCCGGCGAGCTGGACGACAGGGAGGTCGAGCTGCAGCTGGCCGACACCGGCGGCCCCAGCTTCGACATTCCCGGTCAGCCGGGCGCTGCGGTGTTCAACCTGTCGGACATGATGAAGTCGCTGGGCGGCGGCCGCACCAAGACCCACAAGACCACCGTCTCGGGCGCCTGGGCGCCGCTGATCGCCGAGGAAAGCGACAAGCTGCTGGACCAGGAAGCCTTGACCCAGGAGGCCCTGGAACTGGCCGAGAACCATGGCATCGTGTTCCTGGACGAGATCGACAAGGTCGCCAGCTCGTCGCAGCGCTCCGGCGCGGACGTCAGCCGCGAGGGCGTTCAGCGGGATCTTCTGCCCCTGATCGAGGGCACGACAGTCTCGACCAAGCACGGGCCTGTGAAGACCGACCACATCCTGTTCATCGCCTCGGGGGCCTTCCACGTCGCCAAGCCGTCGGACCTCTTGCCCGAACTCCAGGGTCGCCTGCCGATCCGGGTGGAGCTGAAGGGACTGTCGCGCGACGACATGCGTCGGATCCTCACCGAACCGGAAGCCAACCTGATCCGCCAGCACCAGGCGCTGATGCTGACCGAGGGCGTCACCCTGACCTTCACCGATGAAGCGATCGACGCCCTGGCCGACGCAGCCGTGGCCGTGAACGGTTCGGTCGAGAACATCGGCGCCCGCCGCCTGCAGACGATCATGGAGAAGGTGGTCGAGGAGATCAGCTTTACCGCCGCCGATCGCGGCGGCGAGACCGTGACGATCGACGCGGCCTATGTGCAGGAGCGGGTGGGCGCGCTGGCGGCGAACGCGGATCTGAGCCGGTTTATTCTGTAGCTTCAGACCTTTTCCCTGAGGGGAGAAGGAGGACCCGCGCCGCAGGCGTGCGGGATGAGGGGTTACGGCGGTCGACGCCTTATCCCCTCACCCTCCCATCGCTTCGCGGCGGGCCCCGCCCTCTCCCTCTGGGAGAGGGAATCTCTGCGCCGCCTCCATCCCCAGGATCGCCGCCTTGCGGGCGAGACCCCAATGATAACCCGTCAACCGCCCGTCCTTGGCGATCGCGCGATGACAAGGGATCAGAAGCGAGATCGGATTGGCCCCAATGGCGCCGCCGGTCGCCTGGAAGGCCCTGGGCTTTCCGGCCCAGGCGGCGACCTGGCCATAGGTGGCGGTCTCGCCGGCCTTGATGTTCAGCAAGGCCTTCCAAACCTGGATGTGGAACGGGGAACCGATCAGCACAACAGGTAAAGGCCCTTCCCCACCCGCGAAGGCGCGAAGGGCCATCGTCTGGGCGGCGCGGTCATCTTGAGTCCAGTCGGCGGCCGGGAAGCGACGTTGCATGTCGGCGAAGCAGGCCGCATCGTCACCATCGGAAAACGCCAGGCCCGCCAGGCCTCGCTCGGCGATCACGAATAGGCCCTGGCCAAAAGGCGTCGGCGCCCAGCCCCAGCGCAGGCGCATGCCCGCGCCACGCCGCCGCACCTCGCCCGGCGTGGCGGCCTCCTGGGCGATGAACAGGTCGTGCAGGCGCGATGGCCCCGAAAGCCCGGCGTCGAAGGCCGCGTCCAGAACCGTGCCGCCGGCCTCCAGCGAGCGTCGCGCCTCGGCGTGAGCGATAGCCGATACGAAGGTCTTCGGACTCACCCCCGCCCAGCGGGTGAAGATGCGCTGGAAATGGAACGGCGAAAGGCCGACCGCCTGGGCGGCGTCATCCAGGGACGGATGTTCGGACCACCGCTCGGCCAGCCAGTCGAGCGCCTTGGCCATGCGGTGATAATCGACCGAGCGCTCGGCCAAGCGGGCCAGCTCCTGGCGCGCGGCCTCGGAAATGGCGTCGGAAAAGGGGGATGCGTCGTAAGCCATGGTCATAGGCTAGACCCACGGCCCTGCACCGTCCGCCCGGTTCTTGCGCCGATCAAGACCAGCGCTCGTTGCGGGCCGATCGGATCGCGTCCTTAAGCGCGTTGGCGAGCTCCACGCGCTGGTCCGGTCCAAGGGCGCGCGCCAGAGTCAGGCGCTTTCGATGGATCATCAGTCGAACGCGAACCTCGTGCTCGCCAGGCTGCTCGACGCCGACCCGCGTGAAGGCCGTTGGGGACGTCCAGACCGTACGCGCGCCTTTCTCATCCTCGCGGCTGACCGTCACCGCCTCAGCCGTGACCTGAATCCGCTCCACCCGGCGCGCGGCCCGCTCGCTGGCGCGCAAGGCGACCCACAGCGCCAGGACGTCGAGACCAAGGAACGGCAAAACAGGCGGCGCGCGGATCACGATCAGGAAGATCGCCACCAGCACGTTGAACGCCATGACCACGGCCAGCAGCACCGCACCGCCCTGCGGGCTCAGCGATCGGTGCGGCGCGATCACCCGGTCCATGTAGATCGGCTTGGCCATGGCGCGAATTTAGGTGTCCGCCGCGCTCTTGGCGAGCGGAGTCCCCCACGGCATGGTCGCCCCATGGTCAAGACTCCCCGCAAAGCCGCTTCAGTCAGCAAGATCCCGGTCCGCAAGGCCGCCAAGAAACCCGTCAAGCGGCTCTCGCCGGCCCAGCGCGAGCGCGTCGCGGTTCTGTTTGACCGGTTCGAGGGCCTGGACCTGCATCCCAAGACCGAACTGAACTACTCCAACCCCTATGAGCTGGTCACGGCCGTCGCCCTGTCGGCCCAGGCCACCGACGTTCAGGTCAACAAGGCCACCGGGCCGCTGTTCCAGGTCGCCAACAGCGCCGAGGCGATGCTGGCGCTCGGGGAAGAGGGGCTGATCAAGTACATCGCCTCGATCGGCCTGTTCCGCAGCAAGGCCAAGAACGTCATCGCCGCCGCCCGGATCATCATGGATAAGCACGCCGGACAGGTTCCGCTGAACCGCGAGGACCTTGAGGCGCTGCCCGGCGTTGGCCGTAAGACCGCCAGCGTGGTGCTGAACGAACTGGACATCGAGCCCGCCATCGCCGTCGACACCCATGTCTTCCGGGTTTCCCATCGCCTGAAGCTGTCGGCCGGTAAAACCCCCGACGCCGTCGAGCAGGACCTGATGCGGGTGGTCCCCCCGCCCTACCAGACCCGCGCGCACCACTGGCTGATCCTGCACGGCCGCTATGTCTGCGTAGCCCGCAAACCTAAGTGCGAGATCTGCAAGATCAGCGACCTGTGTCCGTCGCGGGAGCTGTTCTTGGGGGCGTGACTTGCCCCGTCCGCGCCTGCGGCGCTCCTCACCGGAGGGGGAAGAAGGAGGGTTGGGGCCTTCTGCCCCCTATGGGGGCGGACGACTTCGCGCAGCGAAGTCAGGTGGGGCCTGCTGAGCTAGCCGATCGCCCGCATCACCGCCGCCGCGAAGGCCGCGCCCTGGTCGTGGGCGTGCTCCAGGAACAGGTCAGGCTCGATGACCTCTAGCTCCATCAGTTGCGGGGTGTGGTCGAGACCCCGGATCAGGTCGACGCGCGCGTAGGTCATCGGCGGCCCGGCCGCTTCCAGCACCATGGCGGCCGCGCGCAGAGCTTCGGGCTCAGGCGCGACCTCGCTGACCCGGCCACCGAACTGCGGCTGGACACGGAAGTCGCCGTCGACGGCGACCTTGGCCACCGCGTGACTGAATCGGCCATCGAAGAAGAACAGCGAGAGCTCCCCCGCCTCGCCCACCGCCGGCAGGAAAGGCTGGATCAGGGCCGGGCCGGCCGGACCGCCGTCCAGCGAACCGCGACGCTTGACCCGGATCGTCTCATGCGACCCGGCCGAGACCTGCGGCTTGACCACCACCTCGGCGACCCCGAAGGCGTCGAACGCCGCCTCAAGCGCCTCGGGCGTCAGTCGATCGTGGGCATGGGTCGGCACGACGGGCGCGCCTTGGGCGGCCAGCTCGACCAGATAGGTCTTGGTGGTGTTCCAGCGCAGCACCGAGGGCGGGTTCACCATCCGCACGCCACTCGCCTGGAAGGCGTCGAGCTGCGCGAACCAGTCCGCCTGCCGGGCATGATAGCCCCAGGCCAGAGACGGCATGACCAGACGCGCCTGGCTCGGCGCGACAGGATCCGTCCACGGCTGGGCCTCGACCGTCAGACCCTGGGCGCGAAGCGGCGCGGCCAGGCGCTGGAACAGGGTCGACCAGCTGTCGCCGTAGCGATGCTCATCACGGGCCGGAACCAGGAGCAGAACATCGACCATCGGTTTACCCATGTTTGCTAGAACAGCGCAGCTAGGATGTCGCACGCCTTTGGGCAACCCTCGCGTTGCCACGGCCGACCACATCCTTTAATCGCAACGCGACTTGGACCTTCGGTCCTGTTCTTTCAAAGGTTTTCCCGTCCCATGACCGCGCTCTACGACGTCGCCGCCATCGGCAACGCCATCGTCGACGTCATCGCCCAGTGCGACGACGCCTTCCTCGAGCGCGAGGGCCTGGTGAAGGGCTCAATGGCCCTGATCGATCCGGCGCGAGCCGCCAGCCTGTACGATGTGATGTCGGCGGCGATCGAGGCCTCGGGCGGCAGCGCCGCCAACACCGTGGCCGGCGTCGCCAGCTTCGGCGGCAAGGCGGCGTTCCTGGGCAAGGTCGCGGATGACCAGCTGGGCCGCGTGTTCCGCCACGACATGAACGCGATCGGCTGCGTGTTCACGACCCCGCCGTTGGCCGAGGGGCCGGCGACGGCCCAGAGCCTGATCAATGTCACGCCCGACGCCCAGCGCACCATGTCGACCTACCTGGGCGCCTGCGTCGAGCTGAACCCCGCCGACGTCGACCCCGAGATCATCGAAGCCGCGCAGATCTCGTATCTGGAAGGCTATCTGTTCGATCCGCCGGAAGCTCGCCGCGCCTTCGCCAAGGCCGCCGCCCTGGCGCACGGCGCAGGCCGCAAGATCGCCTTGACCCTGTCGGACAGCTTCGTCGTCGACCGCCATCGTGGCGCCCTGCTCGGCTTTGTCGAGACCCAGTGCGACATCGTCTTCGCCAACGCCGCCGAAGTCTGCACTCTGTTCGAGACCGACGATTTTGACGCGGCGGTGAAGGCGCTGGCCGAGCGCTGCGAGATCGCCGCCGTGACCCGCAGCGAAAAGGGTTCTGTCGTCGCCGCAAACGGGCAGTTGCACGAAATCTCGGCCTACCCCGTGGAAAAAGTCGTGGACACGACCGGCGCGGGCGACCAATACGCCGCTGGATTCCTCTTTGGCCTGTCGCAAGGCCGCCCGCTGCCTATCTGTGGCCAGTTGGGCAGCCTGGCGGCCGCCGAGGTGATCGACCACTACGGTCCGCGTCCGCAGGTTTCCCTGCGCGAGCTGGCCGCAAAGAACGGACTTTAGAGCTCAGATGGCCCGCACCGCTGAAGTGGTCCGCGAGACGAAGGAGACCCAGATCCGGGTCTGGATCGATCTCGACGGGACCGGCGTCTCGACGATCTCCACCGGCATTGGTTTCTACGACCACATGCTGGAGAGCTTCGCGCGCCATGGCGGGTTCGACCTGAAGGTCGAGACCAAGGGCGACCTGCATATCGACATGCACCATACGGTCGAAGACACCGGCATCGTGCTGGGCCAGGCGATCCACAAGGCGCTGGACGGATTCAAGGGCATCCGCCGTTTCGGCTCGGCCTATATCCCGATGGACGAGACCCTGACCCGCTGCGCCATCGACCTGTCCAACCGCCCGTATCTGATCTGGAAGGTCGAGTTCAAGCGGCCCAAGGTCGGGGAGATGGACACCGAGCTCTTCAAGGAGTTCCACCACGCGTTCGCCATGAACAGCGGGGCGTGCGTGCACCTGGAGACCCTGTACGGCGACAACACCCACCATGTCGCCGAAAGCGGCTTCAAGGCCCTGGCCCGGGCGCTGCGTCAGGCGGTCGAGATCGACCCCAAGACCGGCGGCCAGGCTCCGTCCACCAAGGGCGTGCTGTAGGAACCTGATTTCATGCAGACCGTCGCCCTGATCGATTACGGGTCGGGCAACCTGCGTTCGGCCGAGAAGGCCCTGCGCGAGGCGGCCCGCCGCCGCGCGCTCGACGCCGACATCGTTGTCACCGCCGACCCCGACCTTGTCGCCAAGGCCGACCGCGTCTTCCTGCCTGGCGTCGGCGCCTTCGCCTCGTGCCGCGCTGGCCTGGACGCCACAGGCGTCTACGAGGCCATGAACCAAGCCGTGCATGGCCGCGGCGTTCCGTTCATGGGCATCTGCGTCGGCCACCAGCTCCTGGCCACCGAGGGCCTGGAGTTCGGCGTCACCCCCGGTCTGGATTGGATCCATGGCCAAGTGAAGAAGCTTGAGCCCAACGATCCCTCGCTGACCATCCCGCACATGGGTTGGAACGCGATCAGCTTCACGCGCGCTCATGCCCTGTTCGCAGGCATCGCGGACGGCGCCCACATGTACTTCGCCAATTCGTTCGCCCTGACCCCTTCCCATGTGGAAGATGTCGTCGCGACCGCCGATCACGGCGGAACGTTCACGGCCGCTGTGGCCAAGGACAATGTCGCGGGCGTACAGTTCCACCCCGAAAAATCACAAGCCTCAGGGCTCGCCCTGCTCGCCAACTTCCTGGAATGGCGCCCATGATCCTCTATCCCGCCATCGACCTGAAGGACGGCCAGTGCGTGCGCCTGCTGCATGGCGACATGGACAAGGCCACGGTCTTCAACACCTCGCCCGCCGACCAGGCCCAGCGCTTCGTCCAGGACGGCTTTTCCTGGCTGCACGTCGTTGATCTGAACGGCGCGATCGAGGGCAAGTCGGTCAATACGGCAGCGGTCGAGACGATCCTGGAGTCGATCTCGATCCCGGTGCAGCTGGGCGGCGGCATCCGCACGCTGGAGGGCGTCGAGGCCTGGATCGAGGCGGGCGTTTCGCGCGTCATCCTCGGCACTGTGGCTGTGCATGACCCGGAACTGGTCAAGAAGGCCGCGCGCCTGTGGCCCGAGCAGATCGCCGTCGCGGTCGACGTCCGGGACGGCAAGGTCGCGGTCGACGGCTGGACGGGCCTCTCAGACATCGACGCCATCACCCTGGGCAAACGCTTCGAGGACGCCGGCGTCGCCGCTCTGATCGTCACCGACATCAGCCGCGACGGCGCCCTGACCGGCGTCAATGTCGAGGGCGTGGGCGAACTGGCCGACGCGGTCTCTATTCCCGTCATCGCCTCGGGCGGCGTCGCCGCCGTTGCCGACATCGAACGCCTGAAGGCTCGCAAGGGCGTCGAGATCGCCGGCGCGATCCTGGGTCGCTCGCTCTACGCTGGAACGATCAAGCCTTCCGAAGCCCTGATCGCGGCGGCCGCCTGATGCTGAAGACCCGGATCATTCCCTGCCTCGACGTGAAGGACGGGCGGGTGGTCAAGGGGGTCAACTTCGTCTCCCTGCGCGACGCCGGCGACCCGGTGGAGCAGGCGCGCGCCTATGACGCCGCCGGCGCCGACGAGCTTATGTTCCTGGATATCACCGCCTCCAGCGAGGGCCGCGGCCTGATCCTGGACGTCATCTCGCGTACCGCCGAGGTCTGCTTCATGCCCGTCTCGGTGGGCGGGGGCGTGCGGCAGGTCTCGGACATGCGCCGCCTCTTGCTGGCTGGCGCTGACAAGGTGTCGGTCAACACCGCCGCCGTCGAGAACCCCGACCTGATCGCCGGCGGCGCCGACGCCTTCGGGGCCCAGTGCGTGGTCGTGGCTATCGACGCCAAGGCGCGCGAGGACGGCTCGGGCTGGAACGTCTGGACCTATGGCGGTCGCAAGGACACCGGGATCGACGTGGTCGAATGGGCCGCCAAGGTGGTCGAGCGCGGCGCGGGCGAGATCCTGCTGACCTCGATGGACCGTGACGGCGCCAAGATCGGCTACGATATCCCGCTGCTGAAGGCCGTGACGGCCGAGGTCACCGTGCCGGTGATCGCCTCGGGCGGCGCGGGCAAGACCGAACACCTGGTGGAGGCCGCCCGCGACGGCCACGCCGCCGCCGTGCTGGCCGCCTCGATCTTCCACTTCGGCGAGATCTCGATCGGCCAGGCCAAGCGGGCCATGGCCGACGCCGGCATCCCGGTGCGCCTCGACGCCTTGAAGGAAATCGCATGAGCCAGCGTCTGACCGACGTCGTGCAACGCCTGGCCGCGACCATCGAAGCCCGCAAGGGCGGCGATCCATCGGTGTCCTATACCGCCAAGCTGCTGAATGACCCCGCCTTCGCCGCCAAGAAGCTGGGCGAGGAAGCAGTCGAGACGGTGATCGCCGCCGTGGCGCAAGGTCCGGATGCGTTGGCGGCGGAAAGCGCCGACCTGCTCTACCACTGGCTGGCCCTGATGGCCGCCTCGGGCGTCTCGCTGGACGCCGTGGCCGAGAAGCTGGAAGCCCGCGAAGGCACTTCGGGCATCGCAGAGAAGGCGTCGCGGAAGGGCTAAACCCGCCGCTTTAGCGCCACATACAACGCTCCCTCGCCGCCGTGGCGGCGGTCGGCGGTGGAAACGCCGGCGACCATCTCGCGCAGGGACGGGTCGGTCAGCCATTCGGGGGTGCGGACTTTCAGGACACCCTGCCCCACCTTGCCCTTGCCGGTGATGACCAGCACCGCCCGGTGGCCTTGGCTGAACGAGCGGCGGATGAAGGCTTCCAGCGTCGCGCGGGCCTGGTCCTGATCCAGGCCGTGCATGTCCAGCCGCGCGCCGATCGGGTCGCGTTCCTTGACGATCCGCAACTTGCGATTGGGCTCGATGTGGCCGGCCGGCCCCTTCAGCGGCTTGGGCGCAGGCGCCTGCAAGTCCTCCGGATGCAGACGAAGCGGCGCGATCGAGGCCAGGCGCGTGGGCGGCTCGGCGGGCAAGGCGGTGTCGGCCTTCAGCGATGGCCGGATCCGCGCCTTGCTGCGCATCTTCTCGGGCTTGACCGGCGCGCGCGGCGTCACGGTCGAGGCGACCAGTCGCCAGAGGCGCTTATCGTCTTCCGGTCCGGGCGGCGGCTTCTTACTCACGTCACGGGTTCGGCGTCAGCCGATAGAGCCGCAGGGTGTGACGCACGCGGCCGGCTTCGACGCCTGCCTTAGCCCCGGAGCCTATATAGAGATCCGCGCGCACCTCGCCCTTGATCGCCCCGCCGGTATCCAGCGCCATCACCGCCCGGCGATAGACGGGGAAAGCGCCCGTCAGCTTCGGGGCGGCGGCGTCCAGCCAGTAGAAGCCACCATAGGCGTGCTGGCCTGGATCGACGGCGATCGCCCGGCCCGGCGGCAGGGGGACGCCCGCCGCGCCCGCTGGCTCCTTGCCGTCGTCGAGAACGGTGCGGAAGAACACATAGCGCGGATTCAGCCGCATGATCGCGTCGGCGTCAGGTCCGCGATGCTCGGCCAGCCAAATCCGGATCGCCTCGGCTGAGGTGTTATTGTCGGGAAGAAGACCCTTGTCGCGCATAGCCGTCGCGATCCCGACAAAGGGCTTGCCGTTCGTGCCGGCGAACACCGCGCGCACCCGGCGACCGTCCGGCAGCACCAGGACGCCGGAGCCCTGAATCTGCAGGAAGAACAGCTCCTCGGGCCGCATCCAGGCCAAGGGCTTGTCGGTGGGCGCAGCCTCGATCTCGGCGCGGTCGGGATAGGGGACGAAGGTCGAACCCTCGACATGGCCGGTGATCTTCTTGCCGACCAGCGCGGGCTCGAAGGGTCCGAGGTCCAGCACCACCAGGTCGGCGGGCAGGCTGCGCAGCGGTGCGCTGAACTCGGTGTTGCGCGACATGCGCGCCTCGTACTGGGGCGCGAAATAGGCGGTCAGCAGGCCGTCCGCGCCTTCGCCGTCACCGCCGACGGGTTCGATGCGAAAGTTTGCCTCGATGAAGGCTCGGGCGGACGGACCGTCCATCGCCGGAGCCGATCTGGCCAGACCGCACACCCTCACCATGGCCGGATCCTTGGCCACACCGCAGCCAGCGCGGAAAGCGTCCAGCGCCGCCAGATGATCCTCCTGCGCCCAACCGGCGAGGCTCGCGAAAGACAGCGCCGACGCAGTGGGGCCTTGCGCGACAGGTTGGGAAGCCTGCGCAGCAGGGGTGGGCGCGGGCGTCACGACCGCTGGAGGGGCGCCGGACGTACTGGCGCACGCGCTCAGAAAGAGCGCCGCCAGCGCCAGCGGCGCCAGCGGAGAGCAGGCAAAACGGGGCATCAGGCTTCGGCGGCGGCCACGAACGACAGATGCCAGTTCGGGTCGGTGCTCTTGACCTCGCGCTCGAACGTCCAGAGCTCGGCGGTTCGACGGTCGTCGACACCCTCGCCGCGCTCGTCCTTGGTGCGGGTGCGCACCTCGGCGAGAATCCGCACCACCGCTTTGGCGGTGTCGCCCACGACCTCGACGCGCTCCAGGTCAAGACGCGGCGGGACGAGGAACTCGACCTTCTCGGTGCGACCGGCGGCCTCGCGGGCGGCCATGGCGCGTTCGAAGTTTTCCATCACGTCCGGTGACAGCAACGGCTTCAGCGTCTCGCGATCCCCTTCCGCGTAAGCCTTGACGATCTGCTCGTAAGCGGCGCGGGCGCCGGTCAGGAACCGGCTGGGATCGAAATCGGGCTGGCGCGCCTTCAAGGTCGCCAGGCCCTCGGTTTGCAGGGTCGGATCGACAGGCGCGGCGCCGACGGCCGACCCGGCCGTGACGGCGGCGTCCTCGGGCTGACGGCCGACGCGCCGACCCAGGGTCGCGTACAGCTGATAGAGGACAAGGGCGGCCACGGCGGCGAGGAATAGGATCTGGAACACGTCGGGGTCCGGCAGCGGGCGGTGGGCCCTGGATATGGAGTCTATATAGGTGAGCGACGTTCGCGCGTCAGGCGCCTGGCGTTGCGCCAAGACGGCCCTCATGGTAGCAGCGCCCACCTTTCTTTGGCGTTCTAGCCGCCGATTACGGATTTTATCCTAATGACCGACACCACCGCCCCCGAGGCGACCCCGGACGGCGAGGCCGGACAAGCGGGCATCCGCATCCTGGCCCAGTTCGTGCGCGACTTCTCGTTCGAGAACCCGCTGGCCCCCGACGCCCTGCGCGCCGGCGCCTCGCAACCGGCGATCGACATGGGCGTGGAGATGAACGCTCGCGGTCGCGCCGACGGCCTGTTCGAAGTCGACCTGAAGCTGTCGGCCCGCGCCGAGCGCGATGGCCAGGCGGTGTTCCACGTTGAAGTGGTCTATGGCGGCCTGTTCCACATCGCCGGCATCCCCGAAGAGGATCTGGAGCCGGTTCTGCTGATCGAGTGCCCGCGCTTCCTGTTCCCCTACGCCCGTCGCCTGATCTCGGACGTGACGGCCGAAGGCGGCTTCCCGCCGTTCCTGATCGACCCGATCGACTTCGCCGGCGTCTACGCCGCGCGCAAGGCTCAGGCCGAAGGCCAGCAGGTCGGTAACGCTTAAGCCAGGCGCCAATGGTTTTTGGAGAGGGCTCGGCTGAAAGGCCGGGCCCTTTTCTTTGAGCCATGCAAACCGTGTCATCCCGGAAGCGCGTAGCGCTATCCGGGATCCAGGGGCCGGCGCACTGCGGTCGCCCTGGGTCCCGGCTCTCCGCTTCGCTACGGCCGGGATGACACGGCCTTATTGGCTTCTCGCCTACGGCTGCAGTCGGTAGCCGCCCATCTCGGTGATCAGGATCCTGGCCACGGCCGGATCGGGCTCGATCTTCTGGCGCAGGCGGTAGACGTGGGTCTCCAGCGTATGGGTCGTGACCCCGGCGTTGTAGCCCCAGACCTCGGTCAGCAACTCCTCGCGCGACACAGGCTTGGAGCCGGCGCGGTAGAGATACTTCAGGATATTGGTTTCCTTTTCGGTGAGCCGAACCTTCTTCTGCTTCTCGTCGACCAACAGCTTGGCGGACGGGCGGAATTCGTAGGGTCCGATCCGGAACAGCGCGTCTTCCGACGCCTCGTAGCTGCGGAGCTGGGCGCGGATTCGAGCCAGCAGCACGCCAAAACGGAAAGGTTTGGTGACATAGTCGTTGGCCCCTGACTCCAGGCCAAGGATCGTGTCGCTGTCGCTGGCGGCGGCCGTCAGCATGATCACCGGGGCGGTCACGCCGTTCTTGCGCATCAGACGGCAGGCCTCACGGCCGTCCATGTCCGGCAGATCGACATCCAGCAGGATCAGGTCGGGCTTCAGCTCGCGCGACAGCTTGACGCCTTCCCCGGCGCTCGCGGCTTCGTTCACCGCGAACTCCTCGTGCAGGGCCAACTGTTCCGCCAGCGCGCCGCGCAGGTCGTCATCGTCGTCGATCAGAAGAAGCGTCTTGCGTTGCGCCATAAGCCGGAACATGCACCGCTGCGCCCCCCGGGGACAACCCCGCGCGCGGCCTTAAGTCGAGGAGTCGCCGCATATGCTGTTTCGAGCCCACGCCGACGGTCGTTTCGAGCTGGAGGGATGCGTGGTGCGCTGCGCGATCGGCAAGGCCGGCGCCATCAACGCCCGTGACAAGCGAGAAGGCGACAACAAGAGTCCGCTGGGGGCCTGGGCCATTCGTGAGGTCTGGTACCGGCCAGATGTCTATCCCGAGGGCCCCAAGACCGCTCTGCCCGTGCGGGCGATGAGGCCGGACGATGGCTGGTGCGACGCCCCGGGCGATCGGTGCTACAACAGGCCCGTCGCCCTGCCCTATCCCGCCAGCGCCGAGCGGATGTGGCGTGAGGACGCCGTCTACGATCTCGTCGTGATCCTGGGCCACAATGACGACCCGCCCATCCCCGGTATGGGGTCAGCGATCTTCATGCATCTGGCCCGCGACGGCTATCCCGGCACTGAAGGCTGCGTGGCCCTGGCCCGGGCCGACCTTGAAATGGTGCTGGCCAAGGCGCGCCCTGGAGACGCCGTCGAGATTCTCGCGGACTAGCCGTAGCGACGACTGCCAAACAGCGCCGAGCCCACCCGGACTGAGGTCGCGCCTTGTGCGATGGCGATCTCGAAGTCGTCGCTCATGCCCATGGACAGCTTGTCGACCCCGTTTCGCTCGGCGATGGTCGCCAGCCTGGCGAAGTACGGCGCGGGATCCTGGTCGAGAGGCGGGATGCACATCAGTCCCTCGACGTTCAGGCCATAGGTCGCCCGGCAGGCGTCGACGAAGGCGTCAGCCTGATCCGGCGCGACCCCCGCCTTCTGGGGTTCCTCGCCAATATTAACTTGGATATAGAGGCGCGGTGCCATGCCCGCACGCTGGATCTCGTCGGCCAGGACACGCGCCAGTTTCTCGCGGTCGAGCGTTTCGATGACGTCGAAGAAGCCCACGGCCTCGCGCGCCTTGTTAGTCTGCAGAGGCCCGATTAGGCGCAGCTGCAGGCCTTCACGGCGCTCGCCCCAACGCTCCATAGCCTCCTGGACCCGGTTTTCGCCGAACACTTTCTGTCCCGCGTCGAGCACGGGCGCGATATGATCCCAGGGCTGGGTCTTGGACACCGCCACCAAGGTCACGCTTCCAGCGGCCCTGCCGGCGCGAGCCTCGGCGGCGGCGATGCGGGCGCGGATGTCAGCAAGCGCTGGCGACATGGGGAACGAGCCTTGAACGGTCTTAGCGAACTTGAGGCCCTGTCTAGTGCGGCCGCCGCCCTTCCGCCAAGGACCGTGCGCGAAATGACGCTGCCGCGGCTGTTGTTCTTCACCGATCCGGCGCGCGTTCCAGCTCCGGAGGCCGTGGCCGAGCGCCTACCGGCAGGGTCAGGGATCGTTTTTCGTGCTTTTGGCGCGTCAAACGCCGTCGAGCAGGGGCGACGATTGAAAGCGATCGCGAGCCAACATGGCCTGGTCCTGCTGGCCGGCGCTCACGCCAGCCTGGCCGAAGCAATCGACGCCGACGGGGTCCACCTGCCTGAACGGATGGTCGCGAGCCTGCCGGGTCTGCGCGCGGAACACCCCCGCTACCTTATCACCACCGCCGCCCACGAGCTCGCCGCCATCGAAATGGCAGAGCGGCGCGGCGCCGATGCGATCGTCGTGTCACCGGTCTTTCCGAGCAACAGCCCATCCGCCGGGGCGCCTCTCGGCCTCGACGGGTTGGCGCGGCTGGTGGGCGCGACGACGGTTCCTGTCTACGCCTTGGGCGGTATTGGGGCGCGTAACGCCACGTTGCTGATTGGCAGCGGCGTGGCCGGCCTCGCGGCGGTGGAAGCCTTAGCCAGCTGAACGCGCCAGTTCGCCCGATCAGAACTTGAAAGCGGTTTCCAGACGCACGCGCGGCGCAGGGTCGGATTGCTGCGCCTTGCGAGCCGCCAGGGCCGGATTGGTCTCACCCAGGGTGACCGCGCCACCGACACGGATCGACGGCGTCACCTTGAAATAGGCGCCCGCCTTGACGTCCTGGAGTTCCATTTCGCGGCTAGAGGGCTGATCCAGATCCAGCTTGAGACCCCAGCGCCCCTTCTTGGCGTCCCAACGCAGCGTGCGTTTGTCGTCCTGAGGATACTGGACGCCCGACGCGGCGCTGGTGAAATCGTTTTTGACGGTGAAATCGGGCGCGACCGCGTGGGGTTTGGCTTGGGCGAACGCCATCGTCGCCGATCCCGTCAGGATCAGCGCGGCCGATGCCGCCAAGAAGAAACGCGTCGCGACCATCGCTACTCGCCGCCTGTACTCTATTGTCCCCGCTCGCCCCTTGACGGAGCGGGCCCCTAGGTTGCGATTAAAGGCCTGCCTCAAACGCGGTCAACCAGCCTTTGGTCGCACCACCCTGCAGATTCCGCGATTCAATCGCCCCCTGTGGCCACGAGGTCACGCGATTCCTGTTTTGAGGCGGCGCAGCCATGCTATAGACCGGCTCCCGGCCGCGGGGGCGCGCCTGGACGCGCGAACAGCGTCGGCAAGACTTGGAGCGAGGTACTATGGCGTTTGAGCGTGGGTCTGTGATGCGCGGCGTCGCCGCGGGCGTCCTGGCTCTGTCGATGCTGGGCGTTACGGCGTGCGCCAGCAACAAGGCTCCCAAGACGTTCTCCGGGCAGGACGAAAAGACGGGCTTCAATCCTTTTAAGCGGTTGGGCGGCGGCGAGAAGGCTCCCGCCGACAAGGGGTCGATTGGCGTCAACGGCTATCTGTGGCGCGCCAGCCTCGACACCCTGGCCTTCATGCCGCTGGCTTCGGCCGATCCGTACGGCGGCGTCATCGTCACCGATTGGTACGTGAACCCCGAGACCCCGGCCGAGCGCTTCAAGGCCACGGTCTACATCCTCGACACCCGTCTCCGCGCCGATGGCCTGAATGTCACCGTGTTCAAGCAGAGCAAGGACATCAATGGCGCCTGGGTGGATGCTCCGGTCTCCGACCAGACCGCTGCGGATATCGAGAACGCGATCCTGACGCGCGCGCGCCAGCTCCGACTTTCGAACATCAACGGCTAAGGCCGAAGGGTCTCCCCGCCCGTGGCGCGGAGACCCCTCATTCTCCAATTTTTCGGCGCGCCTGGACCGCGAAACCGCTTATGACATCGCGGACGCTCTTCCCAGGAGCGCTTTTCGCCGATCAAGACGTGGTTTCCGATGGCCCGCTACAATCCCAAAGACACCGAACCCAAGTGGCGCGAAGCCTGGGCGAAGGCCGACGTCTTTAAGACCGGCGACATCAAGGACGGCCGTCCGAAATACTACGTCCTCGAGATGTTCCCGTACCCGTCGGGCCGCATCCATATGGGCCACGTGCGCAACTACGCCATGGGCGACGTCGTGGCCCGCTACAAGCGCGCCCAGGGCTTCAACGTGCTGCACCCGATGGGCTGGGACGCCTTCGGCATGCCGGCTGAGAACGCGGCCATGGAACGTGGCGTCCACCCCAAGGGCTGGACTTACGACAACATCGCCGCCATGCGCGAGCAGCTGAAATCGCTGGGCATCTCGGTCGACTGGTCGCGCGAGTTCGCCACCTGCGACCCGGAATACTACGGCAAGCAGCAGGCCTGGTTCCTGCGCCTGCTGAAGCGCGGCCTGGTCTATCGCAAGGAGGCCTCGGTCAACTGGGACCCGGTCGACATGACAGTGCTGGCCAACGAGCAGGTCATCGACGGCAAGGGCTGGCGCTCGGGCGCGACGGTCGAAAAGCGCAAGCTGACCCAGTGGTTCCTGCGGATTACAGACTACGCCGACGCCCTGATCGACGGCCTGAAGACTCTGGACCGCTGGCCCGACAAGGTTCGTCTGATGCAGGAGAACTGGATCGGTCGCTCCAAGGGCCTGCGCTTCAAGTTCCAGTTCGACGGCGAGGCGCCCGACGGCATGGCCGAAGGGCTGGAGGTCTACACCACCCGTCCCGACACCCTGTTCGGCGCCAGCTTCGTCGGCATCGCGCCCGAGCACCCGCTGGCCGAGCAGCTGGCGGTCGAGAACCCGCAGATCCAGCAGTTCATCGCCGACTGCCGAAAGGGCGGGACCTCGGAAGCCGAGATCGAGAGCGCCGAGAAGCTGGGCTACGACACCGGCCTGCGGGTCAAGCACCCCTTGGACCCATCGATCACCCTGCCCGTCTGGATCGCCAACTTCATCCTGATGGACTACGGCACCGGCGCGATCTTCGCCTGCCCCGCCCACGACCAGCGCGATCTGGACTTCGCCCGCAAGTACGACCTGCCGGTCAAGCCGGTGGTGCTGCCCAACGGCGAGGACCCCGCGACGTTTACGGTCGGCAAGGAGGCCTATGTCGGCCCCGGCAAGATCTTCAATTCGAAGTTCCTGGACGGGATGGACGTCGAGACCGCCAAGGCCGAGGCCGTGTCGCGGATCGAGGCCACCGGCCAGGGCCAGGGCGCGACCGTCTACCGCCTGCGTGACTGGGGGGTCTCGCGCCAACGCTACTGGGGCTGCCCGATCCCGGTGATCCACTGCCAGGCCTGCGGCGTCGTACCTGTGCCGGAAGATCAGCTGCCGGTCGCTCTCCCTGAAGACGTCACCTTCGACAAGCCGGGCAATCCGCTGCTGCGTCACCCGACTTGGCGACACACGACCTGCCCATCGTGCGGCGGTGCGGCTGAGCGTGAAACCGACACTCTGGACACCTTCATCGATTCTAGCTGGTACTTCGCCCGCTTCGCCGACACGGAAGCCGCCGAACCTGTCGGCAAGGAAGCCGCCGATCATTGGCTGCCCGTCGATCAGTATATCGGCGGTGTCGAGCATGCGATCCTGCACCTGCTGTACGCCCGCTTCATAACCCGAGCCCTGAAGGACGAAGGTCTGCTGTCGGTTGAGGAACCGTTCGCGGGTCTGTTCACCCAGGGCATGGTCACCCACGAGGCCTACAAGAACGAGGCCGGCGAGTGGGTCGAACCCTCCGACGTGGTCATCAAGGTCGAGGGCAACAGCCGTTCGGCCACACACGCCAAGACCGGCGCGCCGATCATCATCGGCGACATCGAAAAGATGTCGAAGTCCAAGAAGAACGTCGTCGCCCCCGAGGATATCTTCGAGGCCTACGGCGTCGACAGCGCGCGCCTGTTCGTGATGTCCGACAGCCCGCCCGAGCGGGACGTCCAATGGACCAACGCCGGCGTCGAAGGCTCCTGGCGCTTCACGCACCGTCTGTGGAACGAGTTCGACAGCCAGCCGGCAGGCGACTTCGCCCATGACGCCAGCGACGAGGCCGCCTTGGCCCTGCGCAAGGCGGCCCACAAGCTGATCGGATTTGTCACCGACAGCATCGAGGGCTTCCGCTTCAACAGCGGCGTGGCGCGTCTGTACGAGTTCCTGAACGCCCTCAAGGCCGCCCCGGTGGAAGGCGCATCGGAAGCTGTTCTGGCCGCCCGCGCGGAAGCCCTGAACATCCTGGCCCGCCTGGTGGCGCCGTTCACGCCGCACCTGGCCGAGGAAGCCTGGGCCAAGATCGGCGGCGAAGGCATGGTCGTGAACGCGCCCTGGCCCAAGGCCGATCCGGCCCTGGCCGCGGATGACGAGCGCGTCCTGCCCATCCAGATCAACGGCAAGCGTCGCGGCGAGATCAAGGTCAAAGCCGGCGCTCCGGAGGACGAAGTGACCAAAATCGCTCTGGCGGATCCGAACGTCATGGCCCACCTTGAGGGCCTCACGGTCCGCAAGGTGATCGTGGTGAAAGACCGTATCGTCAATATCGTGGCCAATTGAGACCCCAAGCGATGAAGCGCACCCTGGCGGCGGCCGCTCTGGCCTTTTCGACGATGGCTCTGTCGGCCTGCGCCGGCTTCACGCCGCTCTACGGCCGTCCAGGCGTCGAGGGCGGGCTTTCCAGCATCGAAACGGTCGCAGCAGAGGGTCGTGGCGGCTATCTGCTACGCGAGCAGCTCGACGACGCCCTGGCGCACCGTCCAGGCTCCACGGCCGCCTACAAGCTCTACTTCTCGGTCAATGAGCAGCGCTTCGCCCGCGGCGTCCGCCTGGACAATGTCGCCAACCGCTACGAGTTGCGCATGAGTGTCGACTGGCGGCTCCTGGACGCCAAGACCGGCGGCGAGGTCCACAAGGGCCGCACGGACGTCTCGGTGACCTACGACTCGGCCGACCAGCCCTATGCCGCCATCGCCGCCCAGCAGGACGGCCAGGAGCGCGCCGCCGCCGAGGCCGCACGCAAGATACAGCTGGATCTCGCCACCTGGCTGGCGGGAAAGAAGCCGGCCTAAACCCTATGATCCTGTCCAAGCGTCCGGACGTCGAACGCTTCCTCAGGGAGCCGACCCCGGACATCCGGGCCGTGGTGATTTACGGCAAGGATCGCGGCGTGGTGCGGGACCGGGCGAACGCCCTGGCGCGGCGCGTGGTCGAGCGCCCGGACGATCCCTTCGACACCGCTCAGCTGACTGACGGCGATCTCGACGCCGATCCCGCCAAGCTGGAGGACGAACTCTCGGCCATGTCGCTGATGGGCGGTCGTCGCTTGGTGCGTCTGCGGCTCTCCGGCGACAAAGCCGGTCCGGACAAGCAGGCCGCCGAGGCGCTGACCCGACACCTCGAAGGCCAACTGAACCCCGACGCTTTTTTCCTGGTCGAGGCCGGCGCTCTGGGGCGGGACTCCCAGCTCCGCAAGGTCGGCGAAAAGGCCAGCGGCTGCGCCGTCATCCCCTGCTATGAGGATGAAGCCGGCGACCTGGCGCGCCTGACCCGAGACACCCTGGCCAGCGACAAGGTGAGTCTCAACAGCGAAGCCTTGGATCTTTTCGTTTCCCGCCTTCCCAAGGAGCGAGGTGTCGCCCGCGCCGAAATTGAGCGCTTGGCGCTATATCTTGGCCCCGGCAGCGGTATCAACGCCACCGCCGCCGATCTGACCGACTTCCTCGGCGTCGAACCGGAAGCCTCGCTCAGCGACGCCGCCGCTGATGCGTTCGGGGGCAAGGTGGGCGCGGCGCAGCAGGCCCTGCGGCGTGCTGCGGCCGAGGGTGAAGGCGGTCCGGCGGCCGTGCGGGCCATGGGCTACTATCTGGGTCGCCTGCGTCGCGTTCTGACCCTGCACAAGAACGGCGTCGATCTGCAGGCTGCGGCCAAGGCCGCCGGTGTCTTCTGGAAACAGGAGCGCGAATTCCTGCGTCAGGCGCGCGCCTGGAACCTGGAGGCCATCCTGGAGATTCAGGGCGAAATCCTGATCGCGGATCGGGCCTGCAAGACGTCAGGCTCGCCCGACCAACTGATCGCCGAACGCCTGGCCCTGATGATCGCCGGGCGCGCGCGACGATTGGGGCTGTAGGGTCTCAAGACCGCTCGGCAGCGGAAAATACAAGCCATTGCGCCGCTGTGGATGCTTTTCAGGAAAGCCTTATCGCACAACCGCTTGTGGCCCATATCGCCCGAAAGCGCCCTGCTCTCACGAAAACGACGCCTCCCCAGGTACGGAAAGACGCCGCTTGGCGCGCGACAGAGGCAATTTTGAAAAGGTGTTTTTGCACCGGTAAACCGGGCGATCGCACCCTTTTAGGTGCGCCTGATCAGATTCCCCTCGTCAGGCGGTTACAGAGGTCGTCGAGCTGCTCGAGCGTCGCGTAGGTGATGGTCAACGTGCCGGTCGCGCCGCGATGGTCGATCGAGACGTCCAGTCCCAGAACTGACGACAGATCGGCCTCAAGCGCCTGAGTGTCGGTGTCCTTCACGCGCGGCGGGCGGCCGCCCTTGCTCTTCCCCGCCGCGCCCGGGTTCGGCGCTTTGCGGGCCAGCGCCTCGGTCTCTCGAACCGACAACCCGCCCTCGATGATCTGCTTGGCCAGCGCCACCGGGTCGGCGGCGGCGGCGATGGCGCGGGCATGGCCGGCGGTGAGCTCGCCGCTGACAAGGTAGGACTGCACCTCGTCCGGTAGGGCCAGCAGGCGCATGGTGTTGGCCACGTGGCTGCGGCTCTTGCCGATGGTCTGGGCGATGTTCTCCTGGGTGCGCTCGAACTTCTCCATCAACATCTTGTAGGAGAGCGCCTCTTCCAGGACGTTGAGGTCTGCCCGCTGGACGTTTTCGATGATGCCGATTTCCAGCACCGCCAGATCGTCGAGTTCGCGGACCATGATGGGCACGGTCTTGAGGCCGGCGCGCTGAGCCGCGCGCCAGCGGCGCTCGCCGGCGACGATCTGGTATTCCCCGGCCGTGTCGGGCGACGGGCGCACCAGGATCGGCTGCAGGACGCCCTTCTCGCGGATCGAGTTCGAGAGGTCTTCGAGGTCTTCTTCGCGGAAGGTCCGGCGGGGCTGGTCAGGATTGCGCTTCAGGATCTCAATGGGCGCTTCCCGAGATCCTCCCAGTTGTTCGCCCGGGGCCTGAGCCGGCGCGGCGTCGACCTCGCCCAGTAGGGCCGAAAGCCCCCGCCCCAGACCACGACGCCCTTCGGACATACCGGGCTCTCCCACCACGACGGACTCCATCATAAACTCAGTCAAGCTACGGTTCTTATCGTTTGGACTTAAGCGGCCTTTGCCTGGCGATCCCGCTCGCGGCTGATCACCTCGCGGGCCAGCTTGAGATAGGCCTGACTGCCGGCGCATTTGAGGTCGTAGAGCAGCACAGGCTTGCCGAACGACGGAGCCTCCGAGACGCGGACATTGCGCGGGATCACCGCGTCATAGACCTTGTCGCCGAAGTGCGCGCGCACGTCCTTGGCGACCTGCTCCGACAAGCTGTTGCGGCGGTCGTACATGGTCAGCACAACCCCTTGGATCTCAAGGCGCGGATTAAGGCTCCCGCGCACGCGCTCGATCGTCCGCATCAGCTGCGTCAGGCCTTCTAGGGCGAAGAACTCGCACTGCAGGGGCACGAACACCGCGTCGGCGGCGGTCATGGCATTGACGGTCAGAACGTTCAGCGACGGCGGGCAATCGATCAGCACATAGGTGTAGGGACCGTTGGCGCGGATGGCTTCGAGGGCGTCTCGCAGGCGGTAGGACCGGCGAGCGGTTTGACCCAGCTCGATCTCGACCCCCGACAGGTCAGCGTCGGCCGGTATGACGTCCAGGCCTGGGAGCTCGGTCTTCACCGCTGCGTCGACCACCGGGGCCTCGCCCATCAGCACGTCGTACAGCGTCGTGCGCCGTTGTGTGCGGCCAATACCCAGCCCCGTGGAACAGTTGCCCTGCGGATCGGCGTCGATCAGCAGCACGCGTTCGCCGCAGGCAGCCAAGGCTGTGCCCAGGTTGATCGCGGTGGTGGTCTTGCCAACCCCACCCTTCTGATTGGCGATAGCCAGGACGCGGAGAGGATTAGCGGACACGGGAAAGCCTCTTCACTTGAACGATGCGACCACGGGGGTCGCTTTGACTGGTGTTCAGATCAGCGTCGAACGTCCAGACCTTGCGCGCCTCGGCGAGCTCCGTTTCGACATCCTGCCCCTTGAGGAAGAGGCCGAGGGCCCCTCTGCGCAGATAGGGCTCGGCGAAGCCGAGCAGCTTTGTCATCGGCGCGCAGGCGCGGGCCGTGACGATCTCGACCTTGAGCTTCAAGTCCTCGGCCCGGGCGTTATGAATTTCGACGGGCAGGTCGAGATTCTTCGCCACGACCTCAAGGAAGCGGCACCGTTTGGTCATCGACTCGACCAGATGCACCTTGGCCCCGGCCCTACCCTTCAGAAGTATGGCCAGGACGACGCCAGGCAGACCCGCGCCGGCTCCAAGATCCGCCCAGGTGATCGCCTGCGGCGCCAACGGGATCAGTTGGGCGCTGTCGAGAGCGTGGCGGGTCCAGTAGGTCGCGATGGTGAGAGGCCCCACCAGATTCATGACCTCGTTCCATTCGGCCAGTAGGGTCTGGAAGCGCTCCAGCTCTTCGATCTGGGCGTCGGTGGCGCCAACCAGGGCCTGAAAGCTGCTGGCGTCCAGAACGGTCTCAGGCGCAAGGGCGAGCTCAGGCTGCACGGCCGCGCCTCACGTGAGCGAGCAGCGCCGTCAAGGCGCCGGGTGTGACACCCTCGATCCGAGCCGCTTGGCCCAAGGTCAGCGGACGCACGCGCGCCAGCTTTTCCCGGACCTCGTTCGATAGACTGCCGATCTCGTTGTAGTCGAGATCGGCCGGCAGGCGCAGGTCCTCGTCCTTGCGAAGGGATTCAGCGTCGGCCCGCTGGCGATCCAGATAGCCGGCATAGGCGGCTTCGATTTCGATCTGCTCGCGCACGTCGGCGTTCCACGTGAAAACCTCTGGCCAGATCCGGCCGAGGTCATCGAGTGTCACGTCGGGATAGGCCAGCATGGCGAAGACGTCCCGGCGGACACCATCGCTATTCACCTTAAAACCGGCCTTGACCGCCTCGTTCGGCGTCAGCGTCACAGAGCGAGCGAAGTTACGCGCGGCGTCGAGACGTGATTTCTTCTCGGCCCACGCCGCCGCTCTGACAGGTCCTACGACGCCAAGCGCGATCCCGCGATCGGTCAAGCGCTGGTCGGCGTTGTCCGCGCGCAGAGTCAAGCGGAACTCGGCTCGGCTAGTGAACATCCGATAGGGCTCGGTGACGCCACGGGTGACGAGATCGTCGATCATCACGCCGATATAGGCCTCATCGCGCGCAAAGATCGCGGGCTCCCGGCCTTGGACCGCCAAGGCGGCGTTGAGACCAGCGACCAAGCCCTGGGCGCCCGCCTCCTCATAGCCGGTCGTGCCGTTGATCTGCCCTGCCAGATAGAGACCCGGCAAACGCTTGGTCTCCAGGGTCGGATACAGCTCGCGCGGATCGACATAGTCGTACTCGATGGCGTAGCCGTAGCGGATCACCTCGACCTGCTCGAGGCCCGGAATAGTGCGTAGGAACAGCAGCTGGGTCTCCTCGGAGACCGAAGTCGAGATCCCGTTCGGATAGACGGTGTCGTCTTCCAGGCCCTCCGGCTCCAGAAAGATCTGGTGGCTGGTCTTGTCGGCGAAGCGGACGACCTTGTCCTCGATCGAGGGGCAATAGCGCGGACCGACACCCGTGGCGCGGCCGCTATAAACCAAGGACTCACCGATCCGCTCGGCGATGATCCGATGGGTCTCTTCGGTGGTGTAGGTCACGCCGCAGGCGATCTGAGGCACGTCGATCTTGTCGTTCAGATACGAGAACGGCACGGGCGTATCGTCGGCCGCCTGGCTCTCAAGCCGGTCCCAGGCGATGGTCTTGCCATCGAGACGGGCGGGCGTCCCGGTCTTCAGCCGCCCCATCTGGAACCCCAGACCATACAGCCGGTCCGAAAGGCCGATCGCTGGCTGATCGCCGACCCGGCCCGCCGGAATACGGTCCTCACCCCGATGAATGACGCCTTTCAGGAAGGTGCCGGTCGTCAGGATCACGCGGGGCGCGCGAAAGGCCTGGCCGTTTGCGTCCAGCGCGCCAGCCACCTTGCCGTTCTCGACGACCAGGTCCTCGGCGGCGGCGGCGATGATGTCGAGGTTTCCCGTGGAAAACAGCTCTGCCTGCATCGCCTCGCGATAGAGCTTGCGATCGATCTGAGACCGCGGGCCACGCACGGCCGGGCCCTTGGAGCGGTTCAGCATCCGAAACTGGATGCCCGCCTTGTCGGCCATGCGGCCCATGACACCGTCCAGGGCGTCGATCTCGCGTACAAGATGTCCCTTGCCCAAGCCGCCGATGGCCGGGTTGCAGGACATTTCGCCGATGGTTTCCAGCTTATGGGTCAGCAGAAGCGTGCGTGCGCCGGTACGCGCCGCAGCGGCCGCCGCCTCGCAGCCGGCGTGACCGCCGCCGATGACAATGACATCCCAAGACTTGGACAAGACGCTCGCCTCAATGCGAACGCCCCCGGGCTTGAGCGGGGGCGCTGGACTCGATCTATACGCCAATCACGTGAGCGGGTCGATGTGACTCATCGGCGTTTCACGTGAAACACCCCTTTCACAGCTGTGAGCGCGCTGTGGACAATATGGGGAGATGTTCCACGTGAAACATCACTTACCGATACAGAAGGTCGAAAAGACCCGACCCAGAACGTCTTCGGGATCGATGCGTCCAGAGATCTTCTCCAGGGCGCGCGCTGCGAGACGCACATCCTCTGCGGCGAGCTCGACCTCTAGCCCGATGTCGGACAGGGCCCGCTCAAGGTAGCCTTTGGCCTCCAACAACCGTTCGGCGTGGCGCAGTCGCGTCGCGGCCGGAAACTCCGCGCCTGATAGCGCCTCGGCCACGTGGGATGCGAGCGTCTCCCGGAGGCCGGCGGCGCCGTCCTCGGACCTGGCCGTCAGGCGCAGGACCGATAGCCCCTGCGCCGTCCAGTAGTCGGCGACGGCGGTCAAGCTGGCCGCGTCTGCGATGTCGGCCTTGTTCAGGATCAGCCAGTCTCCGGCGCGAATGACGTCAGGGCGATGCTCCGCCTGTTTCACGTGAAAACCGTCCACGACCCACAGACGCAGATCCGCAACCTCTGCCCAGGCCTTGGCTCGCCGAACCCCCTCGGCCTCGATCGCATCGGAAGTTTCCCGTAGCCCCGCCGTGTCCGCGAGCAGCACCTTATAGCCGCCCAACACCAGCGGAACCTCGATGACATCCCGCGTCGTTCCCGCAACGTCGGTGACGATGGCGGCGTCCCGCTCAGCCAGGCCGTTGAGGAGCGTGCTCTTGCCTGCGTTGGGTGCGCCGACCAGCGCAATTCTGAACCCGTCCCGCACGCGCCGCCCCCGGGAAACATCCAAAAGCGCCGCGTTCAGTTCAGTGTTGAGCTGACGAAGGCCTGGCCGGGCGCGTTCTGCAACTTCTTCCGGAAGATCCTCATCCGGGAAGTCGACCGCCGCCTCCAGCATCGCCAAGGCCTGAACTAGCAAGTCACGCCAACGCTCGTATCGCCGACTGAGAGCTCCACCCACCTGCCCTAGCGCCTGGCGCCTCTGAGCCTCAGTCTCCGCATCGATCAGATCGGCGACGCCCTCGGCCTGGGCCAGATCCAGCTTTCCGTTCTCGAACGCTCGCCTTGTGAACTCCCCAGGCTCCGCCAAGCGCGCGCCGAGATCCGAGAGCGCACCCAGCAAGGCTTCCACCACCGCCCGGCCGCCATGCACGTGAAACTCAACGCTGTCTTCACCGGTATAGCTGGCGGGCCCTTCGAAACGCAGCACCAGCGCCTCGTCCAACGCCACGCCATCCTTCTTCAGCGTTCGAACGGCCGCTTGGCGCGGCGGCGGCAAACGCCCACACAGGGCTGCCGCGATCTCAGTAGACCTGGAGCCCGACACCCGCACAACCGCGACTGCGGCGCGCCCGGCCGCCGTGGCCAACGCGAAGATCGTATCCGTCATGCCCTCAGTCGCGCTTCGGAGACGCGCCGCCAACCGCCGCGCCAGCCGCCGCCGTCATAAGCTTCCGGAACGATTCCTGGGCCCCAGCCCCGAAAGCCATCCAGTTCTTCATCAGCTCTTCGGGGGCGAGCATGGCCATGTTGGCGTCCATACGGTTCTGCATCTCCTTGACCAGATGCTCGTTCAGGGCGCTCACATCGGGCAGGCCCAGGAAGGCGCGAGCCTCGACCGGCGTGCAATCAATCTCGATGGTCATCTTCATCACAGGTTCCCTTCGGTCAGGGCACGATTTTGTTATGGGGCAAGCCCGGCGGGTCAGGGTAGAGCGCTTCGGTCGAAAGTCACATTGGTCCTGTAGACAAGGACCCGAAAGCGACGGAGAGCCCCGATGAGCGAGACCCTCACGATCAATACCCCGGATGGCGCCTTCTCGGCCTACGTGGCGCGCCCAAAGGCCCCGAGCGCGCCGGCCATCGTCGTGATCCAGGAGATCTTCGGCGTGAACAAGGTCATGCGCGACATCTGCGACGGCCTGGCGGCCCAAGGCTTCGTGGCTATCTGCCCCGACCTCTTCTGGCGGATCGAGCCCGGGATCGACATCACCGACCAGAGCGAAGCCGAATGGAAGCGGGCGTTCGAGCTCTTCAACGCGTTCGACGTGGACGCCGGCGTTTCGGACATCGCCGCGACCATCTCCGCAGCCCGCAAGCTGGACGGCGTCAATGGCAAGGTTGGCGCGGTCGGCTATTGCCTTGGCGGGCTTCTGGCGTTCCTGACCGCCACCCGCACCGACATCGACGCCGCGGTTTCGTACTACGGCGTTGGGATCGAACAACGCGTGGGTGAGGCCGAGAAGCTGAACCACCCCCTTCTGATGCACATCGCCGAGAAAGACCAATTCGTCCCGCCCGAGGCGCAGCAGGTGATTCTCAATGCGCTGAAGGATCACCCGCAGATCGAGATCCATACCTACGAAGGCCGCGACCATGCCTTCGCCCGCGAGGGCGGCGCGCACTATGACGGGACCGACGCAGCCAAGGCGAATGGCCGCAGCCTGACCTTCTTCCAGAAGGCGCTGGCCTGATGCTGGCGGTCCAAGCCGTCAGGACCGGCGGACCCGAGGTGCTGGAGGTCGTCGATCTTCCCCTGCCCTCGCCCGGTCCAGGTCAGATCCTCGTGCGCCATCAAGCCGTGGGCCTGAACTATATCGATACCTATCACCGCTCAGGCCTGTACCCCGTGAAAACACCGCTGGTGATCGGGCTCGAGGCGGCCGGCGTTGTCGAAGCCGTCGGTGAAGGCGCCACGCGGTTTGAGACGGGCGATCGGGTGGCCTATAACGGAACCATGGGCGCCTATGCCGAGGCCGCTCTCGTTCCTGCCGATCGCGCCGTCAGGGTCCCCGACAGCATCGGTCTGGATGTCGCAGCGGCCGCATTGCTGAAAGGCATGACCGCAGAATTCCTGGTCCGGCGATGTTTCCACGTGAAACAGGGTGACTGGGTCCTCGTCCATGCGGCGGCTGGCGGTGTCGGCCAGATTCTCTTGCAATGGTGCAAGGCTTTGGGCGCGACCGTCGTGGCCACGGTCGGGTCGGAGGCCAAGGCCGCCATCGCCCGGGGTCTCGGCGCGGATCACGTAATTGACTACAGCCATGAAGATGTCGCTAGCCGCGTCGCCGAGCTCACCGCCGGCCGCGGGGTCGCGGTTGTCTATGACGGCGTCGGCAAGGACACCTGGGAGGCCAGCCTAGCCAGCCTCGCTCGGCGCGGCATGTTGGTGACGTTCGGCAATGCCTCGGGTCCTGCCCCCGCGTTCGCGCCCCTGGCCTTGGCGCCAAAGTCCGCCTTCGTCACCCGACCAAAGCTGTTCGACTATATCGTCACGACGCAGGAGCTCGACGAAAGCGCCGAAGCGCTGTTTGCCGTCATCGGTTCGGGCGAGGTCAAGATCGACATCGGTCAGACCTTCCCCCTCGCCCAGGCTCGTGCAGCGCACGAGGCCCTGGAGAGCCGTAAGACCGTGGGGGCCACACTGCTCATTCCGTAGGGCCTTACCGGTAAGACCCAACAAAAAAGGCGTCGGGTAACACCGGCGCCTTTTTCCGTTCTGGACGAGTCTGTTTGGACTCAGGTGTTCATCGACTGGAAGAAGTCGCCGTTCGTCTTCGACTGACGCAGCTTGTCCAGCAGGAACTCGATCGCGTCCGACGCGCCCATCGGGTTGAGGATCCGACGCAGGACATAGGTCTTCTGCAGCTGGTCGCGCGGCGTGATGAGCTCTTCCTTGCGGGTGCCGGACTTGAGCACGTCGATGGCGGGGAAGATGCGCTTGTCGGCCACCTTGCGGTCGAGGACGATTTCCGAGTTCCCGGTGCCCTTGAACTCTTCGAAGATGACTTCGTCCATCCGGCTGCCGGTATCGATCAGGGCGGTGGCGATGATCGACAGCGAACCGCCCTCCTCGACATTGCGCGCCGCGCCGAAGAAACGCTTCGGACGCTGCAGGGCGTTGGCGTCGACACCGCCGGTCAACACCTTGCCCGACGACGGGACCGTGGTGTTGTAGGCGCGACCCAGACGGGTGACCGAGTCCAGCAGGATGACGACGTCGCGCTTGTGCTCGACCAGGCGCTTGGCCTTTTCGATGACCATCTCGGCCACCTGGACGTGGCGGGTTGCGGGTTCGTCGAAGGTCGAGGCGATCACCTCGCCCTTCACCGTACGCTGCATGTCGGTGACTTCTTCCGGACGCTCGTCGATCAGCAGGACGATCAGGTAGCACTCGGGGTGGTTGGTCTCGATCGACTTGGCGATGTTCTGCAGCATAACCGTCTTACCGACGCGCGGCGGGGCGACGATCAGGCAGCGCTGGCCCTTGCCCAGCGGCGCGACGATGTCGATGACCCGGCCCGAGCGATCCTTCACGGTCGGATCCGGCAGCTCCATGTTCAGGCGCTCTTCGGGATAGAGCGGCGTCAGGTTGTCGAAGTGCACCTTGTGGCGCACGTTGTCTGGGCTCTCGAAATTGATCTTGGTGACGCTGGTCAGAGCGAAGTAGCGCTCGCCTTCGCGCGGCGAGCGGATCGCGCCCTCGACGCTGTCGCCGGTGCGCAGGCCATACTTCCGGATCTGTGACGGCGACACATAGATGTCGTCCGGACCCGGAAGATAGTTGGCTTCCGGCGAGCGCAGGAAGCCGAAGCCGTCCTGCAGCACTTCCATGGTGCCCGAACCGGAGATCTCCACGCCTTCCTCGGCGAGGGTCTTCAGGATCGCGAACATCATGTCCTGCTTGCGCATGGAGTTGGCGTTCTCGACCTCGAAGGTCTCGGCGAACGCCAGCAGGTCGGCCGGAGACTTCTCCTTCAACTCCTGCAGAGACATGGACTTCAGGCCGAGGGCCGCGACGGCGTCAGCGATGCTGGAGCCCTCGTCCTCGCCCTCACCTTCGACGCCGGTCTCGGCGGCGTCTACTGACGCTTCGGTCGTAACGTCGGCCGTGTCGGCGACGATGTCCTCCAGGGTCGCCTCTTCGGCGGCCGGGATCTGGTTTTCGGTGTCTTCGGTCATGATTAGACTCAAGAAAGGGCGCGGTCCCCTAGGCGGAGTCCGGCCGGTAGAATGGCGATGGTCACATCCGGCGGAGCGGACATGCGCGTCTGTTGACGACGACGCGGATCGTTCGGGGAACGGACTTGCGGCGGGATCGCTCGCGAGCGCGCCAGGACGGGCGCCAATCCGTGGGAGAATATGGCCCGGCGAGCGCCGAACCGACTGGGGATGCAAACCACGCGGACGGCGGCGGGTCAAGCGCCGCCGCCGAAAGCTTAGTGGTTGAGGTATTTCGTCGTCACCGAGATCACGATGACGATCGCCAGAACAAAGGGGATCTCGTTGACCATCCGCCAGAATTTCTCAGACCGGACGTTCTCGCCGCGCTCGAACTTCTTGCGCGAAGCCGAGAGAAAGCCGTGGAAGCCATACAGCCCAACCAGCGCCGCCAGCTTGGCGATCATCCACGGCTGCAGCAAGAAATCCCAACCGCGGATCCGCGCATCGGCGAGGATCAGGCCCAGGCCAAAAACCGCCGTGGCGATCGAGGCCGGATTGATGATGCCCTTCAGGAGACGACGCTCCATCACCTTGAAGGTCTCGTCCATCTGCGACCCGGGGACAGCCTGGGTGTGGTAGACGAACAGACGGGGCAGATAGAGCATCCCGGCCATGAAGGCGATCACCGCCAGGATGTGCAGCCCGCGCACCAGGTTGAAGTGCGCCACCAGGAAATCCGTCACGCCAGCGCTCCTTCCCGGCAGGGACACTTGGACCACTCCGGCCCGCAACGCCAACCACAGGCCGAAGCCGTCGTACCGGCCTTGCTGTCGACCGCTGCTCGAACCGCTTTGGCCAGCCCCTCGATGAAGGCGGGCGCCGTGCCCAAAGCGGCGACGCGCAGATAGGGCGACGCACCGACCTCTTCGGCCAGCTCGGCATATTCGTGATCAAGCTCGACCAAGGTCTCGACGTGCTCAGAGACGAAGGCGATCGGGGTGATCATCACCCCCTTCCCTTCCGCGCCCGCGCGACGAATCTCATCGTCGGTCGACGGCCCGATCCACTTCAGGGGACCCACCCGGCTCTGGTAGCAGACGGTCCACTCAATCTGTGACGGCAGATGCGCGGCGACCGCAGCAGCAGTCGCCTCCACCTGCTTCTGGTAAGGGTCCCCGGCCAGGATCACCTTTTCTGGCAGACCATGGGCGGAGAACAGCAGCCGCACGTTCGTTGGTGAGCCCGCCTTCTCCCAGCTTTCCCGAACCATCCGGGCATGGGCCTCAATCAAACCGGCCTCAGTCGGATAGCAGCCCACCGTGGTCTGAACGCCCGAACCCTTGTAGGCCTTCTTCCATGCCTTCAGCGACGAGCCCGTCGTGGTGGTGGAGAACTGCGGATAAAGTGGTAACAACACCACCTGGTCCGGCGCGAAAGCCGCGACCTGACGCGCGGTCTCACCGGTCAGCGGATGCCAGTAACGCATGGCGATGAAGCACTTGGCCTCGACGCCCGGCATCGCCGTCGCCAGAGCGGCTTCCAGCGCACGCGCCTGTTTTTCCGTTTCCGGCAGCAAAGGCGAACCGCCGCCCATGATGGCGTAGTTGGCCTTGGCGGACTTTTCACGCGTGGTCGAAATCAGCGCCGCGAGCGGATACCGGATCAGCGCCGGAGCGCCGATGATCGCGGGATCGCGGAACAGGTTGAACAGAAACGGCCGCACGGCGTCGGGGCCATCGGGCCCGCCGAGATTGAAAAGAACGACGGCGAGCTTCTGACTCACTTGGCCACCTTCTGTCCGGTCACCCGCTCCAGCACGGCCTCGACATGGGCGATCGGCGTATCGGGCAGGATGCCGTGGCCCAGGTTGAAGATATAGGGACCCTGGTTCCACTGCTCGAGCATTTCATCGACGCGCTTGAGCAGCGCATCTCCGCCGGCCCGGAGCAGCAACGGATCAAGCGCGCCCTGGATGGTCTTGGTCTTCTGGATCGTCTGACCGAGCTTGGCTGAGGCCGAGGTGTCCAGCGCCACGGCCTGCACCGGCGTCTTGGCGGCGTAGTCCTCGACCAAGGTTCCGGCGCCGCGCGGGAAACCAATGACCGGGACAGTGACACCGCGAGCCCGCAGGCCTTCGACAATACGGATGTGCGGCTGGGTGACGAGACGATCGAACAGCGGTTCCGACAAGCCCTCCGCCCAGCTCTCGAACAGCTTCAGGGCCTGGGCGCCTGCGTCGACCTGCATGGCCAGGTAGTCAATCGTTGCGTCGACCAGCACCTGGATCAAGGCGTCCAGCGTCTCCGGGTTCTGGTAGGCGAAGGTCCGCGCGCCACTGCGATCGCTGGAACCCTTCTCGATCATATAGGTCGCGACGGTCCACGGCGCGCCGGCGAAGCCGATCAAGGCCTTCTCAGGATCAAGCGCCGAGCGAACCCGGGTCAGCGTCTCCCCGACGAGCGAAAGGGCCTTACCTGCTTCCCCGGCCTTTTCGGCCATGGACTCGACGGACGGCATGTCTCCGAGCTTGGGACCCTCTCCAGCTTCGAACCAGACCTTTTGGCCCAGTGCGCCAGGGATCAGCAGGATGTCCGCGAACACGATCGAAGCGTCGAACGGAAACCGCCGCATCGGTTGCAGCGTGACCTCGGCCGCTTTCTCAGGATCAAAGCAGAAGCTGATGAAGTCCGGCGCCGTGGCGCGCACCGCCCGGTACTCCGGCAGATATCGGCCAGCCTGGCGCATGAACCAGACCGGAGGGTTCGCATGCCTTTGCCCCTCCAGCGCGGAGAGAAATTTCAGAGTGTGCTCAGAGGTCGGAGAAGAAGACGTCATGGCTCGGGTTAAAGCCCGGCGCGGGCTTCGGCTCAAGCCCGGACGTCCCTTAAGATTTTTCTAACATATCTTAATAAGAAATTAAGATTGAAGGAGGGGGCGGAAGGGCAACTGCAAAGTGGGGAAAACGCCTGGCAGGCGAGTGACTCGCACACCTCGTCCCGGGTTTCCCCCAGCGCTCCCCACAGGGGGTTAAGGCTCTGTTAATCATGGGGATGAACGGGCAAGCGCCTTGAAGACCTTAATGAATTCTTAACGTCGTGACGGCCTAAAAACACCCCTCGCCGAACTCTTCCCGCGCTTCTGGACAAGCCAGATTCAGAGTTCAGGGGGTGCGGGCCGGGCCTGGGGATGTTAGGCGAGCAATGCGACCGTTGATCACAGCGGCGCCGTGTCACGACGTCATCGGGGCTGCTTGGCGCCCGGGCGTCCCCAGAGGCAGGGCAAGTGGTTAAGCAACCGTTAACGGATGATCCACAGGAGAGTCTGGCGCAGGGCGAGGGCGAAAGGCTGCCGCCCCGTTTCGCCACCTACTTCCATATCCACCTAGTTTCGGACTCCACCGGCGAAACCCTCAACGCAATGGCGCGGGCGGTCTGCGCACGCTTCACCGACATCCTGCCGATTGAACACATCTACGCTCTGGTGCGATCCACGCGCCAATTGGACCGCGCGCTTGAAGAGATCGCCGGCGCGCCGGGCGTGGTGATGCATACGATTGTCGATCCGGGACTGCGAACGGCGCTCGAGGAGGGGTGCCGCAAGCTGGAAATGCCCTGCATCGCCGCGCTGGATCCGGTGATCAGCGCCATGTCCCGGTATCTGGGCGCCCGGATTTCGACACGGGTCGGCGCTCAGCATGCGCTGACAAACGACTATTTCGACCGGATCGAAGCTCTCGACTACGCCATCGCTCATGATGACGGCCAGGGCGGCCAGGATCTGACCCAGGCCGACGTCATCCTGGTGGGTGTCTCTCGCACGTCCAAGACCCCGACCTGCATCTACCTGGCCCACCGAGGCGTGCGCGCCGCCAATGTGCCGCTGGTCCCCGGCCGACCGCCGCCCGAGGAACTGTTCACGCTGAAGAACACCCTGATCGTCGGCCTGATCACCTCGCCCGACCGACTGATTCAGATCCGTCGCAACCGCCTGCTCTCGCTGAAGGAGAACCGCGAAAGCGACTATGTCGACGCCGATGCGGTCCGTCAGGAAATCATCGCCGCGCGCCGCCTTTTCGAGCGCCAGAACTGGCCAGTCATCGACATCACGCGGCGCTCGGTGGAAGAGACGGCGGCGGCGGTGATCAACCTTCTGTCCGCAGGTCGTGGCAAGGTCGAGGTCTTGGGATGAACCCCATACCGATCACGCTCGCCTCCCAAAGTTCGGCGCGCCAGATGATCCTGCGAAACGCCGGCGTGACCTTCGACGCGGTCAGTCCCGGCGTGGACGAGGATGCGGCCAAGGCCGGACTTCTGGCCGAGACGGTGACCCCGCGCGACATCGCCGACGCGCTCGCCGAGATGAAAGCGGTTAAGGTTTCGACCAAGCGATCTGGCCTTGTCATCGGCGCCGACCAGACCCTCGATCTGAACGGCCGGCTGATCGATAAGGCCGTTTCGTTGGCCGAGGCCCGGGCGCGCCTGCTCGAGCTTCGCGGAACCACCCACAAGCTGCACTCGGCCGTGGTCGTCGCGCGCGACGGCCAGCCGATCTGGCGAGTGGTCGAAAGCGCGAAGCTGTCAGTGCGGCCGTTCAGCGAAGCCTGGCTAGACGAATATATAGAGCGTCGCGGCGAAGCCCTGCTCTGGTCGGTGGGCTGCTACGAGCTGGAGGGCGAGGGCGTTCAGCTCTTCGACAAGATCGAGGGCGACTATTTCACGATCCTGGGCCTGCCGCTGATCGGCCTGCTGGATTTCCTGCGTCTTCATGGAGCCCTGCCGGCATGAGCAATTCCCTCACAGGCGCGGCGATTGTCGGCGGCGTCTGCGGCCAGCCGATCAAGCATTCGATGAGCCCGGTCATCCATAACGCCTGGATCGCCGCTGCCGGCCTCGACGCGGCCTATGTGCCGTTCGCGCCGACCGCCGACCGGTTCGAGACCTTCGTCGACGGACTGCGGGGCGGAGCCGTGCGCGGCGTCAACGTCACCATCCCCTTCAAGGAGAGAGCCCTGGCGGTCGCCGACACCGCCAGCGACCTGGCGCGAATGGCCGGAGCCGCCAACCTCCTGCTCTTCGATGCCGAGGGCCGTGTCCACGCCGACAACACCGACGGCCCTGGTCTGCTGGGCGCGATCGCCATTCAGGCGCCAGGTTTCGATGTCACTGCCGCGCCGGTGGTCATTCTCGGCGCGGGCGGCGCGGCGCGGGGCGCGGTGGCGGCCCTGCTGCTGGCCGGCGCGCAGCAGGTGTCGGTCGTGAACCGCACCGTGGCGCGAGCCCAGGACTTGGCCGACGCGTTCGGGGAGAAGGTCCTCGCCCACGGCGAAGACGCCCTTCCCGCCCTGCTGCCGGAGGCCGGCCTGGTGATCAACGCGACCTCGCTGGGTCTGGGCGGCGGCGCGGGTCCCGCAGCCGACCTGACCTTGACCCCCAAGACCGCCGTCGTGATGGACATGGTCTACAAGCCGCTGCGGACCGAGTTCCTGCGCCGCGCCGAGGCGGCGGGACGCCGGACGGTCGACGGCCTGGAAATGCTTTTGAGGCAGGCGATCCCAACCTTTGAGGCGATCTACGGCCAGGCCCCCTCCCCTACGGTCGATGTCCGGGCCCTGGCGCTCAAGCTGTTGGGAGAAGCCTGACATGCTGATCCTCGGTCTGACCGGTTCGATCGGCATGGGCAAATCGACCACCTCGAAGATGTTCCAGGACGAAGGCGTGCCGGTCTACGACTCGGACGCCGCCGTCCACGCGCTCTACGCTGCGGGCGGGGCGGCGGTGGAGCCGGTCGAGACGGCCTTTCCCGGCGTTGTCGTCAATGGCGCCATCGATCGCGCCAAGCTCAGCGCGCGCGTGGTCGGCGATCCCGAGGCGCTGGCCAAGCTGGAGACCATCGTCCACCCGCTGGTCGGCGCTCACCGGATCGGCTTTTTCGAGAAGGCCAAGGCCGAGGGCTATGACATCGTGGTCCTGGATGTCCCACTGCTGTTCGAAACAGGCGGCGAAAAGCGCGTCGACAAGGTGGTGGTTGTTTCGGCTCCGGCTGAGGTTCAGCGCGAGCGGGTCCTGGCCCGCCCGGAAATGACGCCCGAGAAATTCGAGGCGATCCTGGCGCGCCAGACACCAGACGCTGAAAAGCGCGCGCGCGCGGACTTCGTCATCGATACGGGGCAAGGTCTAGACCACGCGCGTCAGCAGGTCCGCGACCTTCTGACTCTGTTGAGAACCGCTCCGTCGGCTTGAAGCGGGCCGCGAACGGCTTCATGGAAGAGGCATGGCCCGCGAGATCATCCTCGATACCGAAACGACCGGCTTCGATCCGAAGACCGGTGACCGCCTGGTCGAAATCGGCTGCATCGAAGTGGTCGACTTCATGCCCACGGGCCGCTCGTTCCATGAGTACTGCGACCCGCTCCGCGACATGCCGGCCGAGGCCGAAAAGGTCCACGGCCTCTCCAGCGCCTTCCTGACCGGGAAGCCCAAGTTTCACGAAATCGCCGATCGCTTTCTGGATTTTGTCGGCGACAGCGTCGTGGTGGCCCACAATGCCGCGTTCGACCGCCAGTTCGTCAATTTCGAGCTGGAGAAATGTGGCAAGGCGCCGATCCACGAGGAGCGTTGGGTCGACACGCTGGCTATGGCCAAGAAGCGCTTTCCGGGCATGTATAACTCGCTCGATGCGCTCTGTAAGCGGTTCAAGATCAGCCTGGAGAGCCGCGACAAGCACGGCGCCCTGATCGACGCCCATCTGCTGGCCGAGGTCTATCTCGAGCTGCAGGGCGGCAAGGAGCGCGCGCTGGAACTGACCCACTCGGTCGGCGCCCTGGCGGTCTCCGCCGCAGTCCAGGGGGCCTATGGCGCGCGGCCAAGGCCCTTGGCGCCGCGTTCCACGGACGTCGAACGCGAGGTCCACGCCGCCTGGGTTCGCAAGAACCTGAAGGACAAGGCCCTGTGGATTCAGTTCGGCGTCGTCGTGGCCGAGGGATAAGGCGCTCTTTCAAATCCCGGAAGGAGTTCGAGCGTTCACGTCGGACCTTGACGCCGCGCGGGGGCTCCCCAACGCCGATGGCCTCTCTATAACTGCGCCGGCTGAAGCAGGAGAATGAGATGGCCCAGTTCCAGACCCTGATCGTCGAGGCGCCGGAGAGCGCGCCGGGCGTCACCTTGATCCGACTGAACCGGCCCGAGGCGCTGAATGCGCTCAACACCACCCTGCTGAGCGAGTTGGCGGAGGCCTTGGCGGCGGCCGAGGCCGATGACGGTGTGGGCTGCATCGTTCTGACCGGCTCAAGCAAGGCCTTCGCCGCCGGCGCCGACATCAAGGAGATGTCGGACAAGAGCTACGCCCAGATGTTCAAGGCGGACTTCTTCACCGCCGGCGCGCGTGCGATCGAGCAGTGCCGTAAGCCGATCATCGCCGCAGTGTCTGGTTACGCGCTCGGGGGCGGCTGCGAACTGGCCATGATGTGCGACTTCATCCTGGCCGCCGACACCGCCAAGTTCGGCCAGCCGGAGATCAATCTGGGCGTCGCCCCCGGCATCGGCGGCACCCAGCGCCTGACGCGCTTTGTGGGCAAGTCCAAGGCCATGGACATGATCCTGACCGGGCGGATGATGGATGCGCAGGAAGCCGAGCGCTCGGGCTTGGTGTCCCGCATCTTTCCGGCCGAAAGCCTGGTCGACGAAGCCCTCGGGATCGCTGCCAAGATCGCCAGCCAGTCGCCGCTCGCGGTAGCGATGAACAAGGAACTGGTCGAGGCCGCTTATGAAACCACCTTGACCACGGGTGTGGCCCTGGAGCGCCGACTGTTCCATTCGCTTTTCGCGTTCGAGGACCAGAAGGAAGGCATGACAGCCTTCGTCGAGAAGCGTAAACCGGCCTTCAAGGGCGCTTGATCCGGATCAGCAACGAAGACGGTGAAGCGGCCTCGGGAATCCTGCCTGTGGACCGTTGACCCAGGCCAGCGCTTCCCGTATATCCGCGCGCTCACATTTCCACCTGCTTCGCGGCCGCCCGCGCGGCTGTCCGTTTGAAGGTCCAACCCATGGCCAATAATCCCGGCGCCAAGAAGGCGATCCGCAAGATCGCTCGCCGCACCGAAGTCAACACCGCCCGCCGCTCGCGCGTGCGCACCTTCCTGCGCAAGTTCGAAGACGCGATCGCCAAGGGTGACGTCGCCGTCGCCAAGGCCGCTTTCGTCGAGGCTCAATCCGAGCTGATGCGCGCGGTTTCGAAGGGCGTCGTCCACCCGAACACGGGCTCGCGCAAGGTTTCGCGCCTGGCGGCTCGCCTGAAGAAGCTGGACAAGGCAGCCGCCTAGTACAGTTATTGGACGAACCCAGTTCATCCAATCTTTTCAAAAGTTTACAAAGGCCGATCAGGGAGACCTGGTCGGCTTTTGCTTTGAATCCAACGCGCTATTCCTGACGTAGCAATCTGTGATCAGAGTAGTCGAAGTCGCTATTCCCTTGCGGGGCGAGGGCCTCTCGCGAGTCAACAGAAATATCCGCGATCGGACGCAAGTTTTCCGTTTGACCGGCCCGGGCCGCTGGCTAGTTTAAGGGTCTCAGCGCTCTTCCAGTCTTGGACAAAACAAGGCGGCGGCGGACCCATCGTGTTCGCCGAGTAAGAACCTGTGTGCGTTGAGAAAAAACGGTCGCGCGCCATGGGGGGCGGCGGCTGAGGTATGCGGCGATTGTTTTTGTGCAAGGCGGTGGACGAATGACCATGAAGGGCGGGGTGGCCAGCCAGGACTTCTCGGCGGCGATCGCGACGGCTTGCGAGCCGGCGGCGAACGTCTGGTCGAAGGTTTGCGTGGCTTTGAAGCGCGAGCTGGGTGATGCGGCCTTCGGGTCGTGGATCGCGCCAGCCATGCTGCGCGAGGCCGCGACCGGCGACGTGGTCCTGGTGACGCCGACGGGCATCGCCCGCGACTGGATCCGCCGCAGCGCGTGGCGTCGTATCGGCGAGCTCTGGGCGACTCTTGATGCGACCGGTCGTCGCATCGATCTGAAGTCGCGCCTGGAATTCGAGGCGTCCGCTGGCGCCTATGTCGAAGCCGCCCCCAAAGCCGTCACCGCCGAGCCGATCGAAATCGTTCTGCCTGTCTCCACGGATGCGCCCGCCGTCGTCACGCCCAGCGCCAAGTCGCCGCGCACCCAGGGTCTGCAGGAACGCTTCACCTTCGAGACCTTCGTCCCCGGTCCCGCCAACGAATTCGCCCACGCCGTGGCGCGACGGATCGCCAATTGGGCGGATGGCCACTTCAATCCCGTGCTGTTCCACGGCCCCTACGGCTTCGGCAAGACCCACCTGCTGAACGCCCTGGCCTGGGAAGCCATGCGCAATGCGCCGGAAAAGCGGGTGGTCTACCTGACCGCCGAGCGCTTCCTGTCGACCTTCGTTCGCGCCGTGATGGATCGCCAGACGGCGGCTTTCAAGGAAGAGCTGCGCGCCGCCGACCTGCTGATTATCGACGACGTCCATTTCATCGCGGGTAAGCAGTCGACGCAGGAAGAGCTGTTTCACACCCTGACCGCGCTGGTTGGAGAGGGTGGCCGCGTCGTGTTCTCCGCTGATCGCCCCCCGTCGGCCATGACCGAGATGGACGCCCATCTACGCTCGCATCTTTCGGCGGGCCTGGTGTGCGGTCTTGAGCCGGCCGATCGCAACCTTCGCCTGGGCATCCTGGAGCGCAAGATCCAGACCCTGTCGACCGCGCATGGCTTCGAGCCGACCATGCGCGCCGAGGTCATGCAGTTCCTCGCCGACCGTTTCACCGACAGCGTCCGCGAGCTGGAAGGCGCGCTGAACACCTTGTCGGCCCGCGCCGGCGAAGGGCTGTCGCGCATGACCCTTGACGAGGTTCAGGCCATTCTGCGCCCGCACCTGCGGTCGGGTGAGAAGCGCATCACCATCGACGACATTCAGAAAGCCACCGCCGAGCATTACGGCATGAAGCAGGCCGACCTGCTCAGCGAGCGCCGCAACCGCGCCGTGGCTCGTCCGCGTCAGGCCGCCATGTGGCTGGCCAAGCAGCTGACGACGCGCTCGCTGCCCGACATCGGCCGCCGCTTCGGCGGTCGTGATCACACCACCGTCCTGCACGCCGTGCGCCGTATCGAGGCCCTGCGCGCCGAGGACAGCGCCCTGAGCCATGATCTTGAGACCCTGACGCGCAAGCTGCGGGGCTGAGGCCCATCGGATGTGAAGCTCTTGAAGAGGGCCGCTCTAAAGGCAGGGCGGCCCTTTTCAATTTCAAGCTGGCAGCGCCCTGCGCAGGGTCAGATTGATCCGGCCGCCGCCAGGAACCAGGCCCGACGAGCCGGGCACGATCCTGTCGACACCATGGAACGCTAGACGCGCTGGCCCGGATAGGCGGCAGACATCGCCGGAGGCCAAGCGCAGACTACGCGTCGGATCCTTCCGATTGACGCCGCCGATCCGAAACAGGGCCGTATCGCCCAGTGAGATCGACAGCACTGGAAACCGGGGATCTGTCTCGTCGCGATCCTGGTGCATGCCCATGCGCGCGCCATCCCGATAGAGATTGATCAGGCAAGAGTCCGGCGAGGTCTCCGCATCGCCCAACTGGCTCCAGAGGTCGCGCAGCATCGGGGGCATTTCGGGCCATGGCGCGGCCGAGCCGGGTTGACGGTCGACATAACGATACCCGCGCCTGTCACTGATCCAGCCCAGCGGCCCGAACGCGGTCATGCTCACGCTCATCGGCTTTCCGTAGGCGGTCTCGTAGTTCGAAAAAGGGGCGGCTCTCGCGGCGGCGAAAACCGCCTCGGTGAGGGCGGCCTGCGCCGAAACATCGAGAAGGCCCGGCCAGATGTCGAAGCCAGGCAAGACGGCGAGGGCCTTTAACGTCATGGACAACTCGGGCGCCGTGGCGAACTGGCGGATCCTGCAATTGTTTCACAAGGGAGGCGATCATGCATCACCGCCTTTCCCGCAAGGAGAGGTCGGCCCCGCCGATGCCGATCGTGACCGATTTCTGGACCTGAATCCCAGATTCCCCCTTCCTACGAGGGGTTATGGTCTTGCGTGACGGCGCCCATCCCCCATATCCGGCTGCGAAGCGGGGTTGACGGGCTCGTCAACTTCGCACAACGCATTCCGCCCGTTCGATTTTCGTCGGCGGCGCGGAGGGCGGAACTTGAACCGTAGAGAGTGCGAAGCCACTGGGGACGGAGCGAGAAAAACCGGGGCGCTTCTGAGAAGGCCCTTGTCACCGCCGTCCGCCTAAAGGAGCGACAGGTACGAAGATGAGCAAGATTATCGGTATCGACCTTGGCACCACGAACTCGTGCGTCGCCATCATGGACGGCAAGAACCCGAAGGTGATCGAGAACGCCGAGGGCGCTCGCACGACTCCGTCGGTTGTCGCCTTCCTCGAGGACGGCGAGCGCCTGATCGGCCAGCCCGCCAAGCGCCAGGCCGTCACCAACCCGACCAACACGCTGTTCGCGATCAAGCGCCTGATTGGCCGCACCGCCAGCGATCCGGTGGTCGAGAAGGACAAGGGCATGGTGCCCTACGAGATCGTCAAGGGCCCGACCGGCGACGCCTGGGTCAAGGCTCACGGCAAGGACTACAGCCCGCAGGAAGTCTCGGCGTTCATCCTTCAGAAGATGAAGGAAGCCGCCGAGGCCCACCTCGGCGAGCCGGTGACCAAGGCGGTCATCACGGTTCCGGCCTACTTTAACGACGCCCAGCGTCAGGCCACCAAGGACGCCGGCAAGATCGCGGGCCTGGAAGTCCTGCGGATCATCAACGAGCCGACCGCTGCGGCCCTGGCCTATGGCCTGGACAAGGACAACAACAAGAAGATCGCCGTCTACGACCTGGGCGGCGGCACCTTCGACGTGTCGATCCTGGAAATCGGCGACGGTGTCTTCGAGGTGAAGTCGACCAACGGCGACACCTTCCTGGGCGGTGAGGACTTCGACCTTCGGATCGTCGACTACCTGGCCGACGAGTTCAAGAAGGAGCAGGGCGTCGACCTGCGCAAGGATAAGCTGGCCCTGCAGCGCCTGCGCGAAGAAGCGGAAAAGGCCAAGAAGGAGCTGTCGAGCACGGCTCAGTACGAAGTGAACCTGCCGTTCATCAGCATGAACGCGTCTGGCCCGCTGCACCTGAACATCAAACTGTCGCGCGCCAAGCTGGAAGCCCTGGTCGACGACCTGATCGCCCGCACCATCGGTCCGTGCGAACAGGCCCTCAAGGACGCTGGCCTGAAGAAGAGCGACATCGACGAAGTGATCCTGGTCGGCGGCATGAGCCGCATGCCCAAGGTCCAGCAGGCGGTGCAGGACTTCTTCGGTCGCGAGCCGCACAAGGGCGTGAACCCCGATGAAGTCGTGGCGCTGGGCGCGGCCGTCCAGGCCGGCGTGCTGCAAGGCGACGTCAAGGACGTGCTGCTGCTGGACGTCACCCCGCTGACCCTGGGCATCGAAACCCTGGGCGGCGTGTTCACCCCGCTGATCGAGCGCAACACCACCATCCCGACCAAGCGCTCGCAGACCTTCTCGACCGCTGACGACAACCAGTCGGCCGTGACGATCCGCGTGTTCCAGGGCGAACGCCCGATGGCGCAGGACAATAAGATGCTGGGCCAGTTCGATCTGGTCGGCATTCCGCCGGCGCCGCGCGGCGTGCCGCAGATCGAGGTCACTTTCGACATCGACGCCAACGGCATCGTCCAGGTGCACGCCAAGGACAAGGCGACCAACAAGGAGCACTCGATCCGCATCCAGGCCAACGGCGGCCTCTCGGACAGCGACATCGAGCGCATGGTCAAGGAAGCCGAGGCCAACAAGGCTGCGGACGAGAAGAAGAAGCAGCTGGTCGAGGCCAAGAACCAGGGCGAGGCGATCCTGCACTCGACCGAAAAGGCTCTGGCCGAGCACGGTGACAAGGTCGGCGCGGCTGAAAAGACCGCAATCGAAACCGGCATCGCCGAGCTGAAGACCGCCCTGGAAGGCGAGGACGTCGAGGCCATCCAGGCCAAGACCCAGGCCCTGATCCAGGCCTCGATGAAGCTGGGCGAGGCCATGTACCAGGCCCAGCAGGGCTCGGCCGAGGGCGGTGACGCCAAGGCCGACGATGGCGTCGTCGACGCCGAGTTCGAGGAAGTCGACGACAACAAGCCGGCGGCTTAAGTACGCCATGTGCGCGCCGTGGAACATTCGCTCTAGGATCGTTCCGCGGCCGCGACCTTCTGTCTCCCGGGCCATGTGCGCCTTGCGCCGGCCCGGGGGCTATCCCACTTCTCCTCCTGTAAACGCCACTTTCGTGGGCCTTTTGGGCGCCAGACGCTGACCATGCGCGACTATTACGAAATTCTCGGCGTGACCCGGACCATCGACGAAGCTGGTCTGAAGTCCGCGTTCCGCAAGCTGGCGATGGAACACCACCCGGACCGTAACGGTGGCTGCGAGAACGCGGCCGGGCGGTTCAAGGAAATCAACGAGGCCTATTCGGTCCTCTCCGACCCGCAGAAGCGCGCGGCCTATGACCGCTTCGGTCATGCCGGCGTCAACGGACCGCAGGGCGGTCCCGGCGGGTTTGGCGGCCAGGGTTTCGACGCCAGCGACATTTTCAACGACGTCTTTGGCGACGTTTTCGGCGAGATGTTCGGCGGCGGCCGTCGCCAGTCGAACGGTCCTCAGCGGGGCCAGGATCTGCGCTACGACCTGGAGATCACCCTCGAGCAGGCCTATGCGGGCGCCGAGGTTGAGATCAAGGTGCCGGCCGCCATGACCTGCGAGGTCTGCGAGGGTTCCGGCGCCAAGCCCGGCACCAGCCCGACCGTTTGCGGCACCTGTGGCGGCGCTGGCCGTGTTCGGGCGACGCAAGGCTTCTTCGCGGTCGAGCGCGGTTGCCCGCGCTGCGGCGGCTCGGGCCGTCTGGTGCTGGATCCCTGCTCAAACTGCCATGGCCACGGCCAGGTGCGTCGCGAGCGCATCCTGTCAGTCCGTATCCCGGCCGGCGTCGACGACGGCGCCCGGATCCGTCTGGCCGGCGAAGGCGATGCGGGCGCGCGTGGCGGCCCGCGTGGCGACCTTTACATTTTCCTGTCGGTCGCCCCGCACGAACTGTTCGAGCGTGACGGTCTGGATCTGCTCTGCACCGTGCCGGTGCCGATGACCACGGCGGCCCTCGGCGGGGAGATCGAGGCGCCCTGCCTTCTGGGCGGCGAGTCCTGTGACGGCCAGTGCAAGGTCATGGTCCAGGTGCCGGAAGGCGCCCAGACCGGCAAGACCGTCCGCCTCAAGGGCAAGGGCATGCCGTCGCTGCGCAGCCGTCAGCGCGGCGATCTGGTCGTCGAGCTGTTCGTCGAAACCCCGACCCACCTCTCCGCGCGCCAGAAGGAACTGATGCGCGAGCTGGCCGGTCTGTGCGGCGAGAAGCAGAACCCCAAGTCCGCCAACTTCGTCGGCAAGGCCAAGCGCTTCTGGGAAGAGGTCACGGGGAGCTAGGGCCGCGTCGCCGCGCGATTGTGATAGCGGCCAAGGATCCAGATGATCGCGGCCAAGAGAACGGTCGATACGATCGCGACGACGGCCCCGCCGTGAACAAGAAACTTCGCCTCTTGTCCGGTTGGCCACCCCACTGATGAGCCTTCCGGTATCTGGAAGACCAGTGGAATGGTCACTTCACCAGGGTTCGGTCGCAGGTCATCGGGCGGGATCATCCGGAACTTGGGCGCTAGGCGCAGAGCCGCCTGGCCGAATTGCTCTCCCGTCGGCGTCTCATGGGTGATGCGACAGTTCGCCAGCCGTCCATCCGCCTTCACCTGACAGACCATGGTCACTTTGCCGGAAATCTCCCGACGAGCGGCGCGAGCGGGGTAGAACGCGGCCATATCGTCCACCGACGGCCTTTCCAGCCAATCGGGTCGATATGCGCCCATTACGGGAGGCCTGGGCGGCAGCGGCTGATGCGTAGCGCTCATGGCCTAAACTCAACTTTTAGACGATCGATCGTCAAGCACGCTCTTGCCGTCTTTGATCCGCCATCCCCTGAATTCCTTAACGCCGAGTCTTAACGCGAGGCGCGACGCTCTGTAGTTTCCTGGGCGATGAACGCCCACGCCACGCCGACCCCTGCCCACGAGATCGACCCCACCGGCGCGACGCCGGTGATGGCGCAGTTCTTCGAGATGAAGGCGCGTCAGCCCGACGCGCTGATCTTCTTCCGAATGGGCGACTTCTACGAGCTGTTCTTCGACGACGCCTACAAGGCCGCCGCCGCGCTGGGGATCAGCCAGACCTTTCGCGGGACGCACAACGGCCAGCCGATCCCGATGGCGGGCGTGCCGCAGCATGCGGCCGAGGCCTATCTTTCCAAGCTGATCCGCCTGGGCTTCAAGGTCGCTGTCTGCGAGCAGATGGAAGATCCGGCCGAAGCCAAGAAGCGCGGCTCCAAGGCGGTGGTTCGCCGCGACATCGTCCGGGTCGTGACGCCGGGCACGCTCACCGAGGACGGTCTTCTCGACGCCCGGGGCGCCAACCGCCTGGCCGCCGTGGCCCTGCGCGCCGGCCAAGCCGCCGTGGCGTCGGTGGAGCTCTCCACCGGCGAGGTCGAGGTCTTCGCTGTGGCCAAGGAAGGCGTTGCGCCGATCCTCGCCGCCCTGGCCCCGTCAGAGACCCTGGTCGCCGACCGCCTGCTGTCTGATGACAGCCTCTCCCAGACCCTGAAGATCTGCGGCGGGCTGGTGCAGCCGATGCCGTCGGCCCTCTCCGAGCCCCAGGCCTCCGAGACCCGGGTGAAACGCCTCTATGGCGTCGAGACTCTGGACGGCTTTGGCGGCCTGTCGCCGGCCGAGATCGGCGCCTTGGGCCTGATCGCCGCGCACCTGGAAATGACTCAGGCAGGTCGCTTGCCGGCGCTGCGTGCGCCGCGCCGCGCGGCCGACGCCGATGTCATGGCTATCGATCCAGCCACACGCTCCAGCCTCGAAATCGACCGCACCCAGAGCGGCGACCGTAACGGCTCGTTGCTGGCGGCCATCGACCGTACGGTGACGGCCGGTGGCGCGCGCCTCCTGGCTTCGCGGTTGGCCCGTCCGCTCCTGGATGTCGCCGCCATCGACCAGCGCCTGGACGCGATCGAGTGGTTCGTCGAGCATCGTCAGCTCCGTCAGCGCTTGCGCGAGGTGCTCAAGGGCGCCGGCGACATGGCGCGCGCGCTCTCGCGTCTGGCCCTGGGTCGCGGGGGGCCGCGGGATCTCGGCTGTATCCGCGATACGCTGAAGGTGGGCGAACGTCTGGCCGGCATGGCGGGCGGCACGCCTGACCCCCTGTCGCCGCCGCCGTTCGAACTGGCGCACGCCTTCGAGGCTTTGACGCCGTCGCTGCATGAGGGCTTGTCGCAGTTCCTCACCACGCTGGAACAGGGTCTCGGGCCCGACCTGCCGGCCTTGGCTCGGGATGGGGGCTTCGTCGCGCCGGGCGTTCGGCCCGAACTGGATCAGGCGCGCGGCCTTCGCGACGACAGTCGCAAGGTCATCGCCGCCCTGGAATCCCAGCTCGCTCTTGAAAGCGGCGTGCCGCTGAAGATCCGTCACAACGGGGTTCTCGGCTATTTCGTCGAGGCCACGGCTGGCAAGGCCGATCCGCTGTTCCAGCCGCCGCTGAACGCCACCTTCATCCACCGCCAGACGCTGGCCAATCAGGTCCGCTTCACCACCGTGGAGCTGGCCGATCTCGACGCCCGCATCGCCCAGGCGGCCGAGCGGGCCCTGGCCATGGAGGTCGCCGCCTTCGAGGATTGGCGTGAACAGGCCCGCTTGCTGGCCGACGCCATCCAGATCGCCTCCGAAGCCTTGGCTCGCCTGGACGTCGCCTCCAGCCTGGCCGAGTGGGCCGAGGACGCCGGCGCCGTGCGCCCCAGCGTCGACAAGTCCCTGGCCTTTGACGCCAGGGCCGCGCGCCATCCCGTCGTAGAGGCCGCCGTCAAACGCGCGGGCGAGCCCTACACACCCAACGATTGCCGCCTCGACGCCTCTGGCGAGACCGGCGCGCGTCTTTCGATCGTCACCGGCCCGAACATGGCCGGTAAGTCGACCTTCCTGCGCCAGAACGCCCTGCTGGCCATCCTGGCCCAGTCGGGCTGCTACGTGCCCGCCGCTAGCTTCCGGCTGGGCGTGGTCGACCGCCTGTTCAGCCGCGTCGGCGCGGGAGACGATCTGGCGCGGGGTCGTTCGACCTTCATGATGGAGATGGTCGAGACTGCGGCGATCCTCACCCAGGCGGGACCGCGCAGCCTGGTGATCCTCGACGAGATCGGCCGCGGCACGGCCACCTATGATGGCCTGGCCATCGCCTGGGCCTGCGCCGAGGCTCTGCATGATGTGAACCGTTGCCGCGCCTTGTTCGCCACCCACTATCATGAGCTGGCGACGCTGGAGGAGCGGATGAGCTTCGTCTCCAATCTCTCCCTGCGCGCCAAGGAGTGGAACGGCGATCTGGTCTTCCTGCACGAGGCTGCGCCCGGGCCCGCCGATCGGTCCTATGGTGTTCAGGTGGCCAAGCTCGCCGGCGTTCCGGCGCCGGTCGTGGTTCGGGCCCGTGAAGTCCTGGACCGTCTCGAAAGCAAGGACCAGTCGCCGGCCAAGCTGGATGACCTGCCCCTGTTCGCCATGAGTCAGGCGGTGGCGCAGGCGCCCGCCAAAGCGGCGCCGAGCCCGGTAGAGACCTCGTTGGCCGACCTCGACATTGACGGCATGAGTCCGCGCGAGGCCCTGGAGACGCTTTATCGTCTTAAGGGTCTGCTCAGGGCCTAGGGTATAACCATATTAACCGCATGCCCCGTCGCCTTCGCCCCACCCGTCTGGAACACGTCGTCGACGGTCACGCCCTTAGGGCGAGGCTTTCGGCCGCTGCTTTGGATTCGATCGGCAACGAGTCCGAACAGCGCGCCCGGGCCATCGAGATTCTCAAGCAGGCGCTGTTTCGCGGCCGGATGATCGCCAAGGAGCGGCTGGAGAACGGCGCCAGCGGCGTCGAGACCAGCCGCCTGCTCAGCGGCGTCACCGACGAGGTGATCACCGCCCTCTACGACTTTACGACGGTGCATGTCTTCCGAGCCCGCAACCCGACCGAGGGCGAGCGCCTGTGCCTGCTGGCCGTTGGCGGCTATGGCCGGGGAACCCTGGCGCCGTTCAGCGACATCGATCTTCTGTTCCTGCGCCCCTACAAGCAGACGCCGCACGCCGAGAGTGTGATCGAATACATGCTCTATGCGCTATGGGACCTGGGCTTCAAGGTCGGCCATGCCTCGCGGACCATCGAGGAGTGCGTGAGGCTTTCGAAGGAAGACTTCACGATCCGCACCTCGATCCTGGAAGCTCGCCGCCTGACAGGCGACGAGCGCCTGGCTGAGGATCTCAAGCGGCGCTTCCGCGACGAGGTCATGAAAAACACCGGCGCCCAGTTCGTGGCCGCCAAGCTCAAGGAGCGCGACGACCGGCAAGCGCGCGCCGGCGCCAGCCGTTACATGGTCGAGCCCAACGTCAAAGAAGGGAAGGGGGGTCTGCGCGACCTCCACACCCTGATGTGGATCGCCGAGTATCTGCACCCGGTCGATCGGCCCGAGGACGTCTTCAAGATGGAGGTGTTTTCGACCCGCGAGACCAAGGCCTTCATCCGCGCCTTCGACTTTCTGCACGCGGTGCGCGCTCACCTGCACTTCACCACCGGGCGGCCCGAGGAGCGGCTGACCTTTGATCTGCAGCCGGAGATCGCGCGGCGCATGGGCTACGGCGACCGAGGCGACGCGCCCGCGGTCGAGCGGTTCATGCGCCGCTACTTCCTGATCGCCAAGGAAGTCGGGACCCTGACCCGCGCCTTCTCGGCCAAGCTGGAGGCCGAGCACTTCAAGAACGAGCCCAAGGGCATCTCACGCTTCCTTCCGGGGGCGCGACCCAAGCGCAAGGCTTTGGATGTCGCGGGCTTCTATGAGGACGGCGGCCGTCTCAATATCGCTGGCCCCGAGATCTTCGAGGCCGATCCCGTCAATCTCATCCGGCTGTTCAAGATCGCCGACGAACGCGATCTTGATCTGCATCCCGACGCCTTCACCGCCGTCACCCGCAGCCTGCCGCTGATCACCTCGAAGGTCCGTCGCGACCCCGAGGCCTGCCGGGCCTTTCTGCATCTGTTGGCGCGTGGCAAGCGCAGCTACCGCACCCTCACCCTGATGAACGACGCCGGCGTCCTGGGCCGGTTCATCCCCGAGTTTGGCCGGGTCGTCGCCCAGATGCAGTTCAACATGTACCACTCGTACACGGTGGACGAGCACACCCTGCGCGCGGTGGGCGTGATCGGCGACATCGCGGCGGGGCAACTTGTCGAGGACCACCCCTTGTCAGTCTCGATCATGCCGCTGATCGAGGACCGCGAGTCGCTGTTCCTGGCCATGCTGCTGCACGATACCGGCAAGGGCGGGGTCGGCGGCCAGGAGAAGGCCGGGGCCCGCAGCGCCCGCAGTGCGTGCGAACGGCTGGGCCTGGAACGTAGCAAGGTCGAACTGGTGGCCTGGCTGGTCGAGAACCACCTCGTCATGAGCGACTTCGCTCAGAAGCGGGACGTCTCCGATCCCGGCACTGTCGCCGCCTTCGCCCGGATCGTCGAAAATCCGGAGCGTTTGCGCCTGCTGCTGGTCATCACCGTCGCCGACATCCGCGCCGTTGGGCCGGGCGTCTGGAACGGGTGGAAGGGCCAGCTGCTGCGGGAGCTCTACAACGCGACGGAGGCGGTGTTCCGCGGGGGGCGCGGCAGCGACGCCGCCGCCAATGTCCAGCGGCATCAGGAGAACGCCGCCGAGGCCGCGCGGGCCGCTCTGCTTGAAACCGATCCCGCCGCCAAGGGCTGGGTGGCGGCGATGGAAAACGCCTATTTCAGCGCTTTCTCGCAGGACGACCTGTTCCATCATGCGGAGCTGGCTCGCCGCGCCGCCATTCAGGGGGGGGCTGCGGCCGAAGGCCAGGTGCGAGCCGGCAGCAACGCGGCCGAGGTGGTCGTCGCGGCCAAGGACCGCCGAGGCCTGTTCTCCGACCTGGCCTTGGCCATTTCCTCGCTGGGCGGCAACGTCGTCGGCGCGCGCGTGTTCACCTCTCGCCAGGGTCAGGCCCTCGACGTCTTCTACGTCCAGGACGTCACGGGGGCGCCGTTCGGCTGCGAGAATCCTCGGGCCCTGCGACGCCTGGCCGATGCTCTGGAGGCGGCGGGCAAGGGCGACGCGCTTGCCGTTGAGCCTCGCCGGGGTTCGGAACAGACCCGCGCGGCGGCTTTCGCGATCGCCCCGTCCGTCACCATCGATAACGAGGCGTCCAACGACGCCACCGTCGTCGAAGCCTCGGGGCGCGACCGTCCCGGCCTGCTCCACGCCTTGGCCAAGACCCTGGCCGACAGCGCCCTTTCCATTCAGTCGGCCCATATCGACGGCTATGGCGAGCGGGCGGTCGACGCCTTCTACGTTCAGACGGTCGAGGGCGGCAAAGTCACCGACACGCGAAAGCTGAACGCGCTGAAGGCCGATCTTCTGGCGGCGCTGGAACAGAACGAAGCCGGCGCCCCAGCCGCGCGCCCAGGCCTCAGGCGCGCCCGAGCGAGCGTGGCGCGATAAGGCCCTAAGCGGTTTTCCAGTCGCCCGATTTTCCGCCGGTCTTTTCCAAGAGACGCACGGCTTCGATGATCATGCCCTTCTCGGCGGCCTTGAGCATGTCGTAGATCGTCAGGCAGGCGACCGAGGCCGCCGTCAGGGCCTCCATCTCCACGCCTGTTGGCCCGGTGGTCTTGACCCGGGCGGTGACGTGAAGTCCGCCGTCCGAGGGTTCGACCGCCACCTCGACTTTGGAGAGGGCCAGGGGGTGGCAGAGCGGGATCAGATCGGACGTTTTCTTGGCGGCCATGACGCCGGCCAGTTCCGCCACAGCGCGGACGTCGCCCTTGCGGCCCGAGCCAGATATCGCCAGCGCCAGGGTTTCGGCGCTCATCCGCACGAAGCCCGACGCGACGGCCTCGCGGACGGTCGCGTGTTTCTCGGAAACGTCGACCATGCGGGCGCGCCCCTGGTCGTCCATGTGCGTGAGCTTGCTCAACGTTCCAACAACCTCGGCATCAGCTCGACCATGTTGCAGGGCTTGTGACGGCTGTCCAACTGGGCGGAAATGACCTTGTCCCAGCCGTCCTTCACAGCGCCGTTGCTTCCGGGAAGGCAGAAGACGAAGACGCCGTCAATCAAGCCCGCCGTCGCCCGCGACTGCAGGGTCGAAAGGCCGACCGAGGCGTAGCTGACCAGGTGGAAGACCACCGAAAAGCCGTCGATCTTCTTGTCGAACAGGGGCTCCAACGCCTCGACGGTGACATCTCGGCCTGTCAGACCGGTCCCGCCGGTGGTCACGATCGCGTCGACTCCCTGGCTGTCGATCCATGATCGAACCTGGGCGCGGATCTGATCGATGTCGTCGCGAACGACCGCGCGACCGCCCAGCTCATGGCCGGCGGCCTTGACGCGTTCGATGAGAATCTGGCCCGACGTGTCGCTGGCCTCGTCGCGCGTATCGGAAATGGTCAGCACGGCCACGCGCACCGGAGCGAAGGGAAGGTCGGGCTTGATCCCGCCGCCGGGCTTCAGCGCTTCGGACATTCAGGTCTCCTGATCCCACCGTTGCGCATCGGTCCTATCGCGCGCGGTCGGCTCGATCCAGCGGGGACCGTCGGGCCCGTGCTCCTTCTTCCAGAAGGGCGCGCGGCTTTTCAGATAGTCCATCAGGTGGTCACACGCCTCGAAGGCCTCGCGGCGATGGGCCGCGGCGGTGGCCACGAAGACGATCGCCTCGCCCGGGGAAATACGGCCCACGCGGTGCACGATGTGGACGTCCTGCAGGGTGAAGCGCGTGACCGCAGCTTGCGCGATCGCCGAGATCGCGCTGTCGGTGAAGCCCGGATAGGCCTCAAGCTCGAGCGCGGTGGTCGCGCCCTTCTCGGCGCGGGCGAGACCGACGAAGGTCGCCACCGCTCCTGTCTCCTCGCGGTGCGCGCAAAACGCGGTGACCAGCGCGCCCGGCTCGAAGGGCTGATCGGTCAGGGTGATGATCATCCGCCGCTCATCGGGGGCAGAAACGCCACCTCGGCGGCGGCGGCCAGAGCAACGTCGCCCCGGACGATCGTCTTGTCGACGGCGACCTGGACCCCGGCGGCGACAAGCGCTTCTCCCAGGGCGGGATCGGCGCCGGCGAGGCTGGCGCGCAGAGTCGCGAGATCTGGCGCGTCGATTTCACGCTGACGCCAGCCGGCCTGGTCGGCCAGGCGCCCGAACAGGAGAACGCGCGCCACCTCAGCCCCCCGTCGTCGACATGTGCCGCGCCACGGACGGACGCGCGGCGGCGATCTGGAAGTCGTGCCCCTTGGGCTTGCTCGCGAGCGCCGCAAAGATCGCTTCCTTCAGCTCCGCGTCGCTGGCTCCGCTGCGGATCACTGCGCGCAGGTCGCTGGCGTCGTCGCGGCCCAGACAGGTGTGCAGTGTGCCCGTGCAGGTCAGGCGCACCCGGTTGCAGGTGTCGCAGAAGTGGTTGCTGAGGGGGGTGATCAGCCCGAGGCGCCCCCCTGTCTCGGCGATCCGCACGTAGCGCGCCGGGCCGCCCGTGGCGTCGCTGATGTCATTCAAGGTCCAGAAGGATGCGAGGTCGCGGCGAACATCGGCCAGGGACAAAAACTGGTCGGTGCGATCCTGGTCGACCTCGCCCAGCGGCATCGTCTCGATCAGGGTCAGGTCGCAGCCCCGCGCGTGGGCCCAGCGGATCAGGTCGGGGATCTCGCCGGCGTTGTCATGCTTCAGCGCTACGGTATTGATCTTCACTTGGAGCCCAGCCGCCTGGGCGGAATCGATCCCCGCCAGCACTCGGGCCACGTCGCCCCCGCGCGTTAGCGTCCGGAACAGATCCGGCTTCAAGGTGTCGAGCGAGACATTGATGCGTCGCACACCGTGTCGGGCAAGTTCGGCGGCATGGGGCGCGAGTTGGGTTCCGTTCGTCGTCAGGGTCAGTTCGTCCAGGGCGCCCGATCGCAGATGGCGAGACAGGTTTTCCACCAGACCCATGAAGCCTTTGCGCACCAGAGGCTCGCCGCCGGTCAGGCGCAGCTTGCGCACGCCCAGATCGATAAAAGCCGAGGCCAGCCTGTCCAGCTCTTCCAGCGTCAGGACCTCCGCCTTCGGCAGAAAGGTCATGTGCTCGGCCATGCAGTAGACGCAGCGCAGGTCGCACCGGTCGGTCACCGAGACGCGCAGATAGGTGACCGCGCGCCCGAAACCATCGATCAACGACGACGCGGGCGTCCGGGGCGCGGTCGAGACCGCTTGCGCGGGGCTGTCGTCATAGGGCGTCATGTCTGGACGTAAGAATAGGCGCTGTGATCGATGACGCAAAGGGATACGGGCCCATGGGATGCGATCGTCCTGGCCGCCGGACGAGGCCAGCGGTTTGGCGGTGGAAAGCTGACCGCCCCGCTGGACGATCAGCCGCTGGTCGCCGGCGCGTTGTCCACGGCGTTTCGGGCCCCCGTTCGCCGGGTTTTCGTGGCGGTAGGGCCCGACCCTACGCTCCGGGAGACGGTAAGGGCGATCGCGGCGCGTCTGGCCGAGACCGAGCGTCTCGTCATGGTTTCGGTTGAAGATTCGACCGCAGGCATGGGGGTGTCGCTCGCGGATGCGGCGCGCGCGGCGTCGGACGACGCCCGTGGGATTTTCGTCTTCCTCGGCGACATGCCCCGGATCGATCCCCGCACGCCCGAGCGCCTAGCCGTCGCTCTCCGTGGCCCGGACGATATCGTCGCGCCGACCTATCTGGGACGTCGGGGTCATCCGGTTCTGTTCGGCGCAGACTGGCTGCCGGCGCTTCGCGCCCTGTCGGGTGACGAAGGGGCGCGGACCCTGATCGCGCGCGCGGGCGCTCGCCTTATCCAGGTCGCCGTCGACGATCCTGGCATCCACCTTGATGTCGATCGGCCCGAAGACCTGCGCGCTCTACAGCGCCCTTGAGATCGAAGCCGTCGTCGTCACTCACTGCGCCGACGGCTCACGGGAGACCACGATCGCCTCGATCTCGGCGATCAAACGCAGAGCTTCGGCGGCGTCGCCGCGCTCCTCTAGCGCCGCCAGCCTTGGGATTAACACTCGAAGCACGCGCCGATACTCATCGCCGACCGCCGCCAGGGCGCGATTGAACGCGGCGATATCCTCCTCGTCCGCCAAGGCGTCACAATCACATTCGGACCTCGACGTCATCGCGTCGGGCCCGCCGCGCGCGTGGGGGCCTCGCTGGAACGCCCAGGACTCCGCCGGAAGCGCCGTGGCTCAGGTCGGACCAAGGATTGGAAACCGATACAGTTACGCTTACCCATTTCATCAAGATGAATGGGCTTTTGATTCCCGTCTAGCGTGTATTTGGCGAACGCTGGTTGCTAAGCCTGCGAACGGACGAAGGGCAGACGCGATGTCGCGGTCTTGTTGAGGGCGAACAAGGCGTTAGCCACCGCCGGAGCGATCACCGGCGTGCCGGGCTCGCCGACCCCGCTGGGCGGATTTCCAGAGGGAACGATATTGGTTTCCACCAACGGCGCCTCATTGATCCGCAGGACACGGTAGCCGTCAAAGTTGGTCTGATCGACCTGCCCGTCGGTCAGGGTCACCTCGCCGAACAGCGCCGCCGACAGGCCGTAGCACGTACCGCCTTCCATCTGGGCCGCGATCTGGTCGGGGGAGATCGCCACGCCGCAGTCGATCGCCGTCACCACGCGGCCGACGCGCGGCGCGCCATTCTCGAGCTTGACCTCGGCGACCTGCGCCACGACAGAGCCGAAGCTCTCGTGAACGGCGACGCCGCGTGTCCATCCCGCCGCCGCCTTGGGGCCGGCCTTCTCCAGCGCCAGGTTCAGGGCGGCGAGGTGACGATCGGCTCCGGCCTTGGTGTAGAGCGCTCGGCGATACTCGACGGGATCTTTGCCGGCCTTGGCGGCCAGTTGGTCGATGGTGTGCTCCATGACGAAGGCGGTGTGGGTCGCTCCCACAGACCGCCACCACAGCACCGGCACGCCGATGTCGGGGAAGGCCACCTGGGCGTCGACCACGGGCGTCGCCTTCAGATAGGGCGAGTCATTGATGCCCTCGAACGCCGTGGAGTCAGGGCCCTTGCCCATCGGCATCGGCGCGCCCTTCATGATCGACTGGGTGACAATGCGATGGCGCCAGGCCGCCGGCAGGCCATCCTTGTCGAGCTTCACTTTGAGCGCGTGCACCACGATGGGCCGGAAATAACCCGACCGCATGTCGTCTTCGCGCGTCCAGACCAGCTTCACCGGACGGCCTTTGCCGATCTTCTTGGCGATATGAACGCACTCGACGGCGTAGTCCGACTGGAAGGTGGCGCGTCGGCCGAACGAGCCACCGGCGAACAGGGTTTCGATCTCCACCGAACCCGGCAGGCAGCCGACCACCTTGGCGACGTTCAGCTGATCGAGGGTCTGGCCCTGCGAACCGAAGGTCAGCTTGACCTTGTTGCCGTCAACGGCGGCCACGCAGTTCATCGGCTCCATGGTGGCGTGGGCCAGATAGGGGAACTCGTAGTTCAACTCGACGACGTCGGCGCCCTTGGCCGATTCCAGGCCGGCGGCGTCGCCACGCTGGTCGAAGGGCTCCCACTTTACCGAGGCGTCCTTGCCCGACAGCACGTCGCGATAACCCTGGAGGATCGCCGCGCTGCCGCGCTTCTCGGCCTTTTCCTCGTCCCACTCGACCTTCAGCGCTTCACGGCCCATCCGGGCGGCGTAGGTGTTCTGGGCGACGACGGCGATCCCGGTCGGGATCTCGAAGACGTCGACGACGCCTGCGACCTTCTTGGCCTCGGCCGCGTCGAAGCTCTTCACCTTGCCGCCGAACCGGGGCGCGTGAGCGACGACGGCCGTCAGCATGTCCGGCAGGCGGACGTCCTGGGTGTAACGCGCCGTACCGTCGCTCTTGGCCTGCGAATCCTTGCGGCGAACGCGATCGGAGCCGATCAGGGTGAACGCCTTGGGGTCCTTGAGCTTGGGATCGGCCGGCGGATTGACCTTGGCGGCGTCGTTGAGCAACTCGCCAAAGGTGGCGGTCTTGCCCGACGTATGGGTCAGGACGCTGTCCTTCACCGTGATTTCGCCGACCGGAACGTTCCAGCGGTTGGCGGCGGCCTGCACAAACATCGCCCGCGCGCCGGCGCCCGCCTTGCGAAGCTGGTCCCAGGAGTTCGAGATCGCCGACGAGCCGCCCGTCAGCTGCGCGCCCATCGTGCCATTCGCATAGAGCTTGGCGTTAGCCGGAGCTTGCTCGACCTTGACCTTGCTCCAGTCCGCGTCCAGCTCCTCGGCGACGATAGCCGCCAGGCCGGCGTGATTGCCTTGGCCAAATTCGATGTGCTTGGAAATCACCGTGACCACGCCGTCGGGCGCGATCTTGATGAAGGGGCCGAAGGCGCCGACTTCGACCTTCGAGCCGGCGCTCATCAGATCAGCGGGAGAGCAGCCGACCAGCAGCGCGCCGCCCACCAGGGTGGAGGCGACAACCACGTCGCGACGGCTGGGGAGGGCGGCTTTCAGGTTCTTGGGATCGACAGGGGCGTTCATCGGCCGGCTCCCCGGTGCGTCGCGCCCGAGGCGGCGACGATGGCTTCATCGATATCGGCATGCGCCTCGCCCGTCGGCGGGCCGAAGTCGGCGGCGTCCTTGATGGCGGCGCGGATCCGCTGGTAGGCGCCACAGCGACAGATGTTGCCCGCCATGGCCTCGTCGATGTCCTGATCGGTGGGTTTGGGCTTCTGGGCCAGCAGGGCGCAGGCCGACATGATCTGGCCGGACTGGCAGTATCCGCACTGCGGGACGTCGTGACGCACCCAGGCTTGTTGAACCGGATGCTGACCGCCCAAGCCCTCGATGGTGGTGATCTTCGCCGCCCCGACGGCCTCGATCGGCGTCACGCAGGATCGGATCGGTTGTCCGTCCATATGCACCGTGCAGGCGCCGCACTGGGCCACGCCGCAGCCGAATTTGGTTCCGGTCATTCCCAGTTCGTCGCGCAGCACCCACAGCAGCGGCGTTTCGGGTCCTGCTTGCACGGATACCGGCTTGCCGTTGATATCAAGCGTCAAGGCCATGCGTCTTCGCCTCCCAACGAAAGACAGGCGCAAAGCGCCCCAAATAAACCTAACACTGTTCACACATGGCTTGGCCAGAGAGATTTTCAACCGAGGCCCGGACCCATTCGACGACGTTGAAAATCGTCGACGCCGGCGCGGGATGGCGGGGCGCCCGCCGCGAAACCCGCTATGCTTCAGCATCTCAAGGAGTTCGCGTCATGCGCCGTGTCGCCATTGTTCTGGCTCTTGCGTCCGCCACGCTCGCGGGGTGCGCCACTGTCGCGCCGATGGATTCGACCGACGCGCCCGTCCGCTACAGCTGCAAGTCAGGCAAGCGTTTCACCGCCGCCTACGCCCTGCACGGCAAACGCGTGGTGGTCTCCGCCGGCGGCGCCACCAAGACCCTCAAGCTGGCGCGATCCGGCTCCGGGGCGCGCTATACCGCCGGCCAGGCCGAGATCTGGAGCAAGGGCGCGGACGCCATGCTCAAGGGTTTTCCGGGCGGTCCTTACGAAGACTGCCGGTCGCAATAAGCTTTCGAGGTTTCGTGTTGGAATCGTTTCCCGCCTTCTTCCCCCTGGCCGGCCGCAAGGTGGTCATCGCCGGCTCCGGTGACGCCGCCGAGGCCAAGGCGCGGCTGTTCGACGGCTCGCCGGCGACCCTGATCCGTCTCGATGGTCACGCCGCCTATCTGCCGGGTTCCTACAGCGGCGCCGCGCTCGCCTTCATCGCCAGCCCCGACGAAGTGTTCGTCCAGGCCGCCGCCAGCGCGGCTCGGGCCGCTCGGGTGCTGGTCAATGTGGTCGACCGGCCCGAGCTCTGCGATTTCAATACACCGGCCGTGATCGATCGCGGCGAGGTGGTGGCGGCCGTGGGGACAGGCGGCGGCGCGCCGGTTCTGGCCACCATGCTGCGCAACGACATCGAGGCCCAGGTGCCCGAGGGCACCGGGCGTGTGGCGGCGCTGCTCGCCAAGTTCCAGAGCGAAGTCCGCAAGACCTTACCGACCTTGCACGAGCGCCGGGCCTTCCTGCGCGATGCGGTGATGGGCGAGGCCGCCGCCGCCGCTCGCGCGGGCGACATGGACCGGGCGGGGCAACTGTTCCGAGAGGCCCTGGCCAAGGGCGGCGCACGCAAGGGCGTCGTACGGTTCATCGCGGGCAAGGGTCCCGCCGACCTCTTGACCCTCCGCGCGGTGCGGGCTCTGGGAACGGCCGATGTGTTGGTGCTGGACGCCGACGCCGAGCCGGAAATCGTTAAGATGGCGCGGCGCGATGTCGAGCGTCTGGATCCCGAGCGGGCGGATGCGGACCATTTGATCCAGCTGGCCCGCGAAGGACGCCAGATCGTCCGGTTGATCACGCACGCGGTCGATCCGGCGCTGATCCATGCGCTGGCCCAGGCCGAGGTCGCGGTGGAGGTTCTCCCCATCGCGACCTGACCCTCGGATCAGTTGAGCGGCCGGCCCTTGGTTTCGGGCAGCAGGAACAGGGTGGTCAGTACGCTCAGCAGGGTGAAGGCCACCGGGTACCAGAGGCCGGCATAGATGTTTCCGACCGCCGCCACGATGGCGAAGGCGAAAAACGGAACGAAGCCGCCGACCCAGCCCGTGCCGATATGGTAGGGCAGGGACAGAGCCGTGTACCGAACGCGGGTGGGGAACAGTTCCACCAGGCATGCGGCCAGCGGCCCGAACAGCGCGGTGGCCGCGATGACGAACACGAACAGCACGGTCAGGATCATCGGCTTGTTCATGCGGCTCGGGTCGGCCTTGGCGGGATAGCCGGCCTCGACCAGAGCGGCCTTGATCCGCGTCTCCACCTCGGTCTTCACCGCCTTGACCTCGGCCTTGCCAAGGCCCGTTGCGCTCTTTGAGGTGATTTCAGCGCTGCCGATCCGCACGGCGGCGACAGCACCCGCCGGCGCGGCTTCGTTGGCGTAGGAGACGCCCGCATTGGCCAGGGTGCTCTTGACGATGTCGCATGAGGTCACGAACGCGGTCTTGCCGACGGGGTCGAACTGCAGGGAACAGTCCTTGGGATCGGCCACCACCACGACGGGCGCCTTGGCGCTGGCTTCGGCCAAGGCCGGGTTCGCGGCCTTCTCCAGAAGATGGAAGCCGGGGAAGTAGAATAGCAGCGCCAGGGTCATGCCGCCCAACATCACCGGCTTGCGACCGATCTTGTCCGATAGCCAGCCGAAGACGACATAGAAGACGGCGCTGATCGCGGTGGCGGTCATCATCAACTCGTTGATGGTCACCGCGTCGACCTTCAGGAACTTCTCCATAAAGGTCTGGACGTAGAAGAAGCTCGTGTACCAAACCGCGCCCTGAGCGCACATCATCGACAGGAACGCCAGGATCACCAGCTTGAGGTTGCCCCACTGGCCGAAGGCTTCGGCGTACGGCGCCTTGGAGGCCTGGCCTTCTTCCTTCATCGCGGCGAAGGCGGGGCTTTCGGTCAGCTTCAAGCGCATCCAGACCGAGATGCCCAGGAGGCCGATCGAGACCGCGAAGGGAATCCGCCAACCCCAGGCGTCGAAGGCGTCGGGGCCGACATACTTGCCCAGGACCCAGCGGGTGGCGAGGATGACCAGGAGTGCGCCGAACAGACCGAAGGCGGCCGAGGTCTGCACCCACGAGGTCGACCAGCCGCGCTTGTCGGCGGGCGAGTGTTCGGCGACATAGATCGCCGCGCCGCCATATTCGCCACCCAGGGCGAAGCCTTGCAGGCAGCGCATGATGATCAGCAGGATCGGGGCGATAACACCAGCCTGCTCATAGGTTGGCAGGAAAGCGATCGCGAAGGTGGCGCCACCCATCATCAGCACGGTCGCCAGGAACGCGCCTTTACGGCCGGCCTGGTCGCCGATCTTGCCGAACACCAGCGCGCCCAAGGGTCGGAAGGCGAAGCCGACACCAAAGAGTGCGAGGGCGGCGATATAGCCCGCCGTCTCGTTCAGCCCCGCAAAGAAGGTCTTCGAAATGACCTGGGTCAGACTGCCAAAGATGAAGAAGTCGTACCACTCGAAGGCCGTGCCAGCCGACGAGGCTGCGACCACCGTGCGCATCGACGCGCGTTCCTGACTTTCGCCAGCCATCTGTATCCCCCTGTTTTAGCCCTGCTTAGCGTGGTTCAGGGTTTGGGGGAACGGGGTTAGGCGACGGCGTCGTGTCGTGTCGAGACGGCTTGGGACAGCCGCTGGATCTCGTTGACCAGCGCGGTGGGCGAGATCGGTTTGGCCACAACCCCGTTCATGCCCGCAGCGAGATAGGCCGCGCGCTGGTGCGCCATGACGTTGGCGGTCAGCGCGATGATCGGCGCGTGGGCGGCTCCGCCGGGAAGGGCGCGAATAAGCCGGGCGGCTTCAAGGCCGTCCATGCCCGGCATCTGCACGTCCATCAGGATGAGGTCGAAGTCGCCGGTGGACGCGGCCGCGACGCCAGAGGCGCCGTCGTCCGCCACGCTGACGCAGGCGCCCAACTGCTCAAGAAGCCGGCGCGCGACGATCTGATTGGTGGGATTGTCCTCCACCACCAGCACCCGGACGCCTTCGAGAAGATCCGAGGGCTCCGACTCCCGAACCAAAGGCGCCGCCACCACAGGGGCGGCGATGCTCAGCGAGAAGGTCGATCCGACGCCGGGAACCGACTGGAATGACACCTCGCCGCCCAACATGCGCGCCAGCTCGCGGGTGATCGCAAGACCCAGGCCCGAGCCTCCGAAGCGCCGCGTCGTGCTAGCGTCGGCCTGTTTGAAACGCTCGAACAGCCGGTCCTTAGCGTCCAGTGGTACGCCCACGCCGGTGTCGATGACGTCGAAAACCAGGCGCGGCCCATCATCTGTCGCCTTACGACGCCCGCGGATCGTGACCGAGCCCTTCAGGGTGAATTTCACCGCATTGCCGACGAGGTTGAAGAGGGCCTGCCTGACGCGCGTGGGATCGGTCTCGATCCAACCCAGATCCTCCGGCAGGTCCAGGATCAATTCCAGGCCCTTGTGCGCGGCCTGGCCGCTGAGCAGGCGAACCACGCCCCGGGTCAGCTCGCACGGATCGACCGGCTCTCGGCTCAGCTCCAGCCGGCCGGCCTCGATCCGCGAAATGTCGATGACGTCGTCGAGCAAGGTCGACAGCATCTGACCCGCGCCCAAGGCCTCGGTGAGCAGGTCGGCGTTGTCACCCGGCGGAAGCTCGCGCTTGAGCACGTGCATCACGCCCAGGACGCCGTTCATCGGCGTGCGGATCTCGTGGCTCATATTGGCCAGGAACTGCGCCTTGGCCTCGTTGGCGGCCTGAGCGGCGCGCTTGGCCGCGATCAGGGCCAACTCGGCCTTCTTCTTTTCGTCGATGTCGAGGATCAGTCCCACCGCTTTGCGCGCACGACCTTGCGCGTCGCGCCGGACCTCATGGAACACTCGCACCCAGTGCGCCTCTCCGTCAGGAGACAGCAGCCGGACGTCGTGCTGCTTTGGCTCCCGGCGGCCCGCGCCCGGCCGCGTGACGACAGGCTTGTAGAGCTGCTCGCGATCGTCCGGATGAATCATCGGCCAGACGGCGGCCTTGACGTCGTCGTACTCGATCTTTCGCCCCATCATGCGATGGAACTCCGGCGAGCCCCAGAAGGTGCGGCTTTCGTGGTCGATTTCGTAGACGCCGGCGCGCGCCGCGCCCAACGCCACCTTCAGGCGTCGCGCGTTGCTCCTTGCTTCGCGTCGCGCGGTGGTCAGCGCCGTGACGTCGTCCATATAGGTGATGACGCCGACGATCTCGCCGGCCACGTCGCGCCAGGGTCGCGCTTCCCAGCGGAAGACACGCTCCACGCCGTCGGCGTCGTAAAGGCGGTCCTCGCGCCGGGTGACGATCTCGCCGGAAAGGGCTCGGGTGACCCGGGCCACGAACCGGGGGCGCGCGCCTTCGGTCAGCTCTGTCAGGGTCTTGCCGATGACCTGGTCCTCGGTGGACCGGAAAATCTCCAGAAAGCGCGGGCTGACCATCCGCAACTGCATGTCTAGGTCATAGACCGCCACGGCGAACGGCGCGTCTTCCACCAGGCGGCGGGCGCGTCGCTCGCTCCAGATGGCCTTGTCCCGGCTGCGCGCGACCTCGGTGATGTTCTGAGAAATCCCTTTCAGGGCGAACAGCTTTCCCGGTCGGGGCTCGGCGCGATAGGTCGCGCGCAAGATGAACCAGCCGCCGTTGTCGCCGCGCAGACGATACTCCAGCGATCCGCCCTCGCCGGTCGTCACCGCCCGCGCGAAGGCCGCCCGAACATCCTCACGCTGGTTCTCGGGCAGTCGCGCCAGGAACAGCTCGGCGGTGGCGATGCTTTCCGGCTCGATGCCCAAAAGCGCCAGGGCGTCCGGCGCCCAGTCGATGCGGCCGGTCTCGGGTTCGTAGCTCCAGACCCCTATGCCAGCCTCCTCGGCCAGCAAGGCCTGCGTACGCCGCGCCGCTTCGAGTTCCGCCCGGGCCTCCACCTCGGCGGTGATGTCGTGCATCACCCCGACCATTTCTCCGTTGGGACCGCGGCGAGAGCGTCCCTGCAGCCATATCCAGCGGCCGTCCTTGCAACGGACCTTGAGTTCATTGACCGCCGAGCCCGTCTCCCGAAGACGCCGGCCGGTGTCGATCAGTTCGGATTGACTGTCGGGGTGGACGAACTTGAGGGTCGGGGCGCCGAGGAGCTCATCCAGCGACCATCCCGTGACGACGGTCCAGGCGTCGTTGACGTTGATGAATCGACCCTCTGGGGACACGACGGTCAACAGCCCGCCGGCGTTGTCGAAGAACCAGCGCGCAGCCTCTGCCTCGCCAAAAGACGAGGCGGCGACGGGGGCGGGCGCGGGAGTTTTCGACGCCTGGGACATCCGATCTCCAGAAAGTTGGGCGGATGTTGGGGCGCAACCGTAAACTTATGGTTTTCGAGAAGTATCGTTGTTCCGTGAACGTGATACCTGGGCGGGTCTTAGGCCTCGGCCCACTGGCGCAGCAGGTTGTGATAGACGCCCGTAAGCGAGAGAATCGCCTCGTCTTCCGGCGCGGCCTGGCGCGAAAGACGCTGGATGGCGACGTCCATGTCCAACAATAGAGTGCGCTTGGCGTCGTCGCGGATCAGGCTCTGGATCCAGAAAAAGCTCGCGATCCTGGCTCCGCGCGTGACCGGCGTGACGTGGTGCAGACTGGTGCTGGGATAGAGGATCGCGTCGCCGGCGCCGAGCTTGACGACGTGATCGCCGTACAGGTCGTTCACCACCAGTTCGCCGCCGTCATAGTCCTCGGGCTCGGCCAGGAAGAGGGTACACGACAGGTCGGTCCGCAGGCGCTGACCCGTAACCGGATCGCGGCGGATGGCGTTGTCGACATGGTCGCGGAAGCCCATGCCCACGCCATACCGGTTGAACATCGGCGACAGGATCACATGCGGCAGGGCGGCCGAGACAAAGAGCGGATTCGCCTCCAGCGCCTGCAGGATGATGGCTCCGACTTGGCGGGCCTCGGCGCTCTCCTGCGGCAACTGCTCGTTGTTCTTGGCCATGGCGGCCTGGAAGCCGGAGGTGACATTGCCGTCAACCCAGGGTCCGGCGTCGAGAATCGCGCGGCACTCGGCGACCTGCGCTTTGGTGAGAACCTCTGGGATCTGCAGCATCATCAGCGACATCCTATTTGCGAACCGTTCCTATCTGGATGGCCGTGTCGATCCTTTGATCCGGATCAGATCATCGCCGTGCCGGAAAGAAAAAGCGCCCCGACCGGACATTGGCCGGACGGGGCGCTGGCGTGAAGTCCTTCGAGGGGAGGTCAGTACTTCACGTTGACGGTGAGGATCGCCTGGCGACCGGGCGCGGGGTCCGCATGGTGCACGCCGTTGGTTCGGGCGATGTAGCGCTCGTCCGTCAGGTTCTGGACATTGAACTGCAGGTCGACCCGGTCGTTGACCGCCCACGAGGCGAAGGCGTCGTAGCGCCAGTAGGACGGGGCGTAGATGCGGTTGGTCCCGCCGCCGGCGCCGCCCTGGTTGCCACCGAAGCTCTTGGAGACGTAGTAGGCGCCGCCGCCCAGAGCGATCTTGCGGGTCACCTTGTACGTCGTGAAGCTGGAGAAGCTGTGCTTGGGCGTGTTGGCCAGAGGGTCGCCCTGGTTGACGCTGGTATAGGCGCCGCGAACCAGCTCGCTATCCATGTAGGTATAGCCGCCGAACACCTGCCACTTCGGGGTGATGTTACCCGAGAAGCCGAGCTCGAAACCCTGCACCTCGACCTCGCCCACCTGGGCGTAGGTGTTGGCGTCGATCTGGATCTGGGCGTTCTTGCGGGTGGTCTTGAACACCGCCGCCGACAGCGCCAGCGTGTTGTTCAGGACATTGGCCTTGGCGCCGGCCTCGAAGCTTTCGCTGTCTTCCGGCTCCAGTTGCACCGTGGCGAGGTTTCCCGTGCCCGTAACGGTGTTGCTGTTCTGGTCGCCGGCCGAGATGCCGGGCGGCGTCGAGGCGGTGCCATAGGACACGTACAGGCTGGATGCGGCCGTCGGCTTGTAGACCAGGCCCAACTGGTAGTTGGTGAACTCCCAGGACCCGCGGCGCGGCGTGTAGGTCGTCGAGGTGAAGACGCCGTTCGCCTGGGTGGTCGCTACGTCTACGCCGTGGCTCTCGTAGCGGTCGTGACGAAGGCCCAGGTTCAACAGCACCTTGTCGCTGAACTTGATGGTGTCGAAGCCATAGACAGCGGTGGTCTTGGCGACGTTGCGCGCGGCGGGGGCGCGATTGATCACGCCGGTCCAGGCGTCCTTGTCATTGGGCTTGTAGACGAGGGTGCAGTCGCCGGCCCCAAGGCTCGCCAGGGTGTTGGCCGCGATCGTGAAGCCGGTCGGGCAAGCCGCGCCGGAGGTCGTGAAGGTCGAATAGGTGGCGTTGAGGTTTTCCTCGCGGCTCAGCTCAAGGCCGATGTCAAAGCTGTGCTCAAGGCCAAAGACCGTCCTTTTGCCGTGCAGATCGGTGACGGCGGCCACGGTCTCGGTGGGGTTCCAGCGGGTCTTGGTCCCACGCTTCATCCACCACTGGCCCTGAACGAACTGCGCCGCGCCGCCGTCGCCGGGGTTGGTGACGATGTAGTCGTTCAGCGACTTGGAGTAGCGGACGACCTGGCGCAGGTTGAGCGTTTCGTCGATCCGGTGGTCGATGGCGAAGGTGGCGATGTCCGACTTGGTCTTCTGGTAGTCGCGCGCCGCGACGCCATAGAAGCTGCGAGGATCCACGTTCAGCACGCCCGAGGCGGTGCGCGGCTGCGTGGTCTTGGTCACCAGCGGAATGCCGTAGTCAGGCGTCTGGTCGCCCTCCAGGTGGTAGTAGCTGGCGGTCAACTGGGTGTCGCCGTTCAGGCCGATCGCCAGCGAGGGGGCGACCCCCCAGCGATCGAAGTCCACCGACTTGCGGCCCGGCGTATCGCCTTGCGTGGCCAGGACGTTGAGTCGAACCGCGACGCTGTCGTTCAGAGCGTGGTTGAGGTCTGCGGTCGCGCGGAGATAGGCGTCCGTGCCGACGCCCACCGAGCCGCGCGCAAAGCTGTCGGCTTTCGGGGTCTTCGACGACAGGTTGATGCTGCCGCCGCCGGAACCGCGACCGCTGTAGGCGCTGTCCGGACCCTTCACGACCTCGACCTGTTCCAGGTTGAAGATTTCCCGGACCTGGCCGCCGGTGTCGCGGACGCCGTCGACGAAAACGTTGTTGGCCGAGCTTTGGCCCCGGATGAAGGGACGATCGGCCAGCGGCTGTCCGCCTTCGCCAGCGCCGAAGGTGATGCCGGGCGAGGTGCGCAGGATGTCCGCGAGCGAGGTGGCGGCGGTCTGCTCGATGATCTTGGCGGGGATCACGGTCACCGACTTGGGCGTGTCGACCAGCGGCGCGGTGAACTTGCTGGACGAAGGATCGGCGACCCGCTTGGCGTCGATGGTCACGGCCGACACTGAGCGGTCGTCGGCGTTGGCGGTGGTGACGGCGCTGTCCGGGCCCTCGGGGCCGGCGACGGCGGCTTGGGCCAGGCCGAGACCGGCGACACCGGCGACGGCGGCGATGCTCAAGGCGCGACGGGGCCGGCTGACAACGCCGGTGAAGTTCGGGTTACGCATGGTGGTCCTATCCCCAGGGAGCGCCATCCACCGCGCCCCTCCTGAAATTGCGAGGCGTTCTTATCTTTGTTGCGAGGGCGCTGCAATGATAATTATTCGCAATAACAATGATCGCAGACCCGTGACGCGCTCGACGTGGCTTGACGCCAGGGTTCCGGGTGCACCCTATCGCGGCTTGCCGTGAGGAGCCTCGGATGAGAACCGCCACCACTATAGCCTTGCTCGCGCTCGCCATGGCGGGTGGCGCGCAAGCCTCCAGCCTGAAGGCGTGCGCCGTGTCCAAGGACGTCGCGCCCGCGCCGACTGAGATCCCGCCGCCGGACGAGATCCATCCCGACGTGCCGATCGCGGCTTATCTGCTGGCGCTCTACTGGTCGCCCGAGGCCTGCCGCGCCGGGATCCCGGAGTCTGACAAGGCGATCCAGTGCGAGGCCAATCGTTTCGGTTTCACGGTCCACGGGCTTTGGCCCAACGGACCGGACAAGGTGCACCCCCGCTACTGCCGCTCGAGCCCGCCGATGCGGGTGAAGACGGTGAAGGCCAATCTGTGCATGACCCCTTCGCCCTGGCTGCTGCAGCACGAATGGCAGGCGCATGGGACCTGCAACTGGAAGACCCCTGAGGCCTACTTCAAGAAGGCGCGTCAGATCCGTGAGCGGCTGGGCGTCCCGGATCTCGATCCGGGCGCCGACGAGGCCATGACGGCCGGGGAAATCCGGGAGGCCTTCATCCAGCGTAATCGCGGCATGACCCGGGAGGGCCTGAATGTTCGCGTCAAGCAGGGTCGCCTGACCGAGGTTTGGGTCTGCATGGACCTGAAGTACAGGCTGGCGGCCTGCCGGGGCGGCAATGGCGCGCCGGACGCCGCAGTGGTGCGCGTCACGCCCAGGAACTGATCAAAGCGCCTCTGGCGGGCGGATACGGCGGTAGATCGCTTCAGCGAAACCGAAGAGGCCGAACGCCACCAATCCCACGGCGACCATTCCCAGAATCCACGCGCCCGCCGGCTGTTGCTCGACCACCTGGAGCGCGTCGCCCCAGCTCCGGGCCTGGCTCGCGCGCACCTCAAGGCCCGCCACAAGCAAGAACGCGCCAAGCGGCAAGGTGGCCAGGCCTCTCGCCGCATAGCCGACCTTGGCCAGGGGGACGATCCGCGCACAGGTCTCCGCGTCGCAGGACAGGCGCTTGGCGAAGTCCTGCATCAGGCCCTGGGCCACATTGCCGATTCCAAAACCCAAAACGATCAGGCCGGCCGCGATCAGCAGGCGATCGCCCCCCGGCCAGGCCAGGATCGCCTCGGCGTACTGGTGAGCGCTCTGGGTCTCGTCCGCCTCGCCGACATCCTCGAAGACATCCAGCAGCTCCAGCGCCGACCAGGCCAGACCGCCGTAGACCGCGCCGCTCAAGGCCTGACCCGCGCGCACCGCCCAGCCCTTTAGCGTGGTCCCATGGCGATCGGCGTCGAACAGCGCCTGTACGAGGCGCCAGACGGCGAAGCCGATCAGGCCGCTGGCGATGAGCGCGATCAGCACGCCCCCCAAGGGCCAAGTCGCCCAGGTCTCCAGAACGCCGCGAGCGCCCTTGGCCTTGGGGGTCAGGTCCAGGGCGGCCAACAAGGCGATCGCACCCAACCCCACATAGACCGCGCCCCGCGCCGCGTAGCCGATGCGCGCCGCCCATTGCAGGCTCGTGGCGAGGTTGAGGCGCACGGCCATAAGTCGCCGGATCGGGGACGAGGCCAAGAGCGTCAAGGCGCGTGAGTTCCCATGACCTCGGCTTCCAATGGCTCGCGGCGGATCATGGCGCTGCTTCTCCCTGCTGCGGGGCGTAACGCCGGGGCGCGCAAGGCGGCTCCCAAACGCAAAGCGGGCGGCCCCTTTTCGGAGCCGCCCGCCTGATAGCGTCCGGAATGGGAAGCTGAAGAGGCTTACGCTTCTTCGGCCGCCGCTTCCTTCTTGCTCAGGTCTTCGCCGGTTTCTTGGTCGACGACCTTCATGGACAGCTTGGTCTTGCCGCGGTCGTCGAAGCCCAGGAGCTTCACCTTGACCATTTGGCCTTCCTTCAGCACGTCCGACGGCTTGGCGACGCGTTCGTTGCTGATCTGGCTGACGTGGACGAGACCGTCCTTGGCGCCGAAGAAGTTCACGAAGGCGCCGAAGTCGACGACCTTCACGACCTTGCCGTCGTAGATCTTGCCGACTTCCGCTTCGTCGGTGATCGACTTGATCCAGTCGATCGCGGCCTTGATCTTGGCGCCGTCCGAGGCCGAGACCTTGACCACGCCGTCGTCGTTGATGTCGACCTTGGCGCCGGTGGTGGCGACGATCTCGCGGATCACCTTGCCGCCCGAGCCGATCACTTCACGGATCTTGTCGGTCGGGATGTTGATGGTCTCGATCTTCGGCGCGAAGTCGCCCACGTCGGCGCGCGGCGCGTCCATGGCCTTGTTCATTTCACCGAGGATGTGCGCGCGGCCTTCCTTGGCCTGAGCCAGGGCCTGCTCCATGATCTGCGGCGTGATGCCGGCGATCTTGATGTCCATCTGCAGCGAGGTCAGGCCTTCGCTGGTGCCGGCGACCTTGAAGTCCATGTCGCCCAGGTGATCTTCGTCACCCAGGATGTCCGACAGAACCGCGAAGCCGTCCTTTTCCAGGATCAGGCCCATGGCGATGCCCGAGACCGGACGGACCAGCGGCACGCCGGCGTCCATCATGGCCAGCGACGAACCACAGACCGTGGCCATCGAGGACGAACCGTTCGACTCGGTGATCTCCGAGACCAGGCGGATCGTGTAAGGGAAGTCTTCCTTGCTCGGCAGCATCGGGCGCAGGGCGCGCCACGCCAGCTTGCCGTGACCGATCTCGCGACGGCCCGGCGAACCCATACGGCCGGTCTCACCGACCGAATAGGGCGGGAAGTTGTAGTGCAGCAGGAAGGATTCCTTGTAGGTTCCTTCCAGGGCGTCGATGAACTGCTCGTCGTCGCCGGTGCCCAGGGTGGCGACCACGATCGCCTGGGTCTCGCCGCGGGTGAACAGGGCCGAACCGTGGGTGCGCGGCAGGATGCCGACTTCGCCCAGGATCGGACGCACGGTCTTCACGTCACGGCCGTCGATGCGCAGGCCGGTGTCCAGGATGCCGCGACGCACGACGTCGGCTTCCAGTTCCTTGAAGATCGCGCCCAGCTTCAGCGGGTCGTAGCCGGTCGGGTTCTCGTCCGAGAGGCCGAGGGCCGCGACGGCCTTCTTCTTGGCGGCGCCGACCGCTTCGTAGCGGTCTTGCTTCTTCTGGATCTTGTAGGCGGCGGCGATGTCGGCGCCCACTAGGTCCTTCATCTTCGCCTTGATCGCGTCGGTGTCTTCCGGCTCGAACGCGAAGGGCTCCTTGGCGGCGTGCTCGGCCAGTTCGATGATCGCGTCGATCACGGCCTGCATCTGCTGGTGGGCGAAGTTGACGCCGCCCAGCACGATCTCTTCCGAGAGCTCCTGGATTTCCGATTCAACCATCATCACGGCGTCGGCGGTGCCGGCCACGACGAGGTCCATCTTGCTTTCCTTCATCTCGTCGAGAGTCGGGTTCAGCACGTACTGGTCATTGATCCAGCCGACGCGGGCGGCGCCGATCGGGCCCATGAACGGGGCGCCCGACAGGGTCAGGGCGGCCGAGGCGGCGACCATGCCCAGGATGTCGGGATCGTTCTCGAGGTCGTGCTGCAGCACGGTGACGACGACCTGGACTTCGTTCTTGAAGCCCTTGACGAACAGCGGACGGATCGGACGGTCGATCAGGCGGGAGACCAGGGTCTCCTTTTCCGACGGACGGCCTTCGCGCTTGAAGAAGCCGCCGGGGATCTTGCCGGCCGCGAAGGTCTTTTCCTGATAGTTGACCGTCAGCGGGAAGAAGTCTTGGCCCGGCTTCTGGCTCTTGGCGAACACGGCGGTGGCCAGGACGACGGTTTCGCCCATGGTGGCCAGAACGGCGCCGTCGGCCTGACGGGCGATGCGACCGGTTTCGAGGACCAGCGTCTTGCCGCCCCACTCGATCGTCTTGCGTTTGATATCGAACATTTTTCTTCTTTCGGTTCCCGCGGGCGGATTCCCGTCGGGGCGGACAGGGGCGGACGGCTAACGGAAGCCGGCCCGATGATCCTCATCCAGTGTGACAGGCGGGTTTGAGGACGTGAACCCTCGGACAGAGGAACGACCCGGTTGGAGCGGGCGTCCCACGGAACCTGGCGTACGGCCTGTCTCGGCCGCCGGGTCCCAAATACGCGATCCGCCGCCCTGCCTAGGCGGGGCGGCGGATCTTGATGCCTTAGCGACGCAGACCCAGCTTTTCGATCAGGGACTGATAGCGACCGGCGTCGGACTTCTTCAGGTGGTCGAGAAGCCGGCGACGCTGGGAAACCAGCTTCAGCAGGCCACGACGGCTGTGGTTGTCCTTCTTGTGCGTCTTGAAGTGCTCGGTCAGGTTCGAGATGCGTTCCGAGAGGATCGCGACCTGGACTTCAGCGCTGCCGGTGTCACCCGCGCCGCGGGCGTGTTCGGCGATGAGAGCGGCCTTGCGCTCGAGAGTAATCGACATCGGTAAGTCTCCGCTCAGGTGAGTTGGAAGACCCGCACGGGATTGAGCTTCCCAGCGCGCATCTCGCACAGGGCCACCAACCTGTCGCCGGACATGGCGGAAACGGTGCGATCGCCGGGCGGAAGCTCGGCTTTCAACGTTTCCACCTGACGCGGAAGCAGGACGATGGCGCGTCCCTGTGCAAGCCGGAAGGCGTCTTCATCGGTCACGGCCAACGCCGGGATGTCGTCCAGCGCGGTCTCGACCGGAAGCAATGCCTCCGACAGCCGGGCCTCATAGCTCAAATTCTCCAGAGTTTCCAGCGCTATCGCCGAGGCCTCGGAGAAGCCGCCCACCCGCGTGCGCCGCAGGTCGGCCACGTGACCGCAGGTTCCCAGCGCCTTGGCCAGATCCCGGACCACGGCGCGGACATAGGTGCCCTTGCCGCATTCCATCGTGAGCGTCACGTGATCGGCGTCCGGCTGGTCCACGACCTTGAGGTCGAAAATGCTGACCTTGCGGGTCGGCAGCTCGAACTCGACGCCGTCGCGCGCCAGATCATAGGCCCGCTCGCCATCGACCTTGATGGCCGAGAAGTTCGGCGGAACCTGGTCGACCTCGCCGATGAAGGCGGGCAGCGCGGCCTCGACCGCTTCGCGGGTCGGGCGCACGTCGGAGGTCGCGGTGGTCTCGCCTTCGCGATCCAGCGTCGTTGTGTCGCGGCCCCAGGCGATGGTGAAGCGATAGGCCTTGTCGGCGTCCATCAGGAACGGCACGGTCTTGGTCGCTTCGCCCAGGGCGATCGGAAGGATGCCGGTCGCCAGCGGATCAAGGGTGCCGGCGTGACCGCCCTTCTGGGCGTTGAACGCCCGCCGCACGCGGGAGACGGCGGTGGTCGAGGTCAGGTCGTAGGGCTTGTCCAGGCACAGCCAGCCCGATACGGCGTCGCCCTTCTTGCGGCGAGCCATGCTCAGGCCTCGTCTTCGTCGTCGACCACGTCGGACAGGCGGCGGGTGTCCTGCTGGACGCGCGGATCCAGGAACAGCTTGTCCATATAGGCGGCCGTGCCGAAGCTTTCGTCGTGGATGAACTTCAGGTCCGGCGTGAACTTCATGTCGATGCTGCGGCCCAGACGTCCGCGCAGGAACTTCGAAACCCGGTTCAGGCCCTTGATCACCTCGGTGGTGTCTTCGCCGGTCAGGCCGGCGCCCAGCGGCTCGACGAAGCAAATGGCGTGCTTCAGGTCGGGGCTCATCCGCACTTCCGAAACCGTGACCGAGACGCCGGTCAGGGCTTCGTCGGCCAGTTCCTCTTCGCGGAGGATCTCGACCAGGGCGTGGCGGATCAGTTCGCCGGCGCGAAGCTGGCGTTGCGAAGGGCCGGTCAGGGCGCCCTTCTTGGTATCGGAATGGCGCTTCATGGCGCGGACGTCCTTGCGGCCCGGCCGGCGGATCGAACGCCGGTGCGCGGGGAAAATCGGAAGGCGCGGTGTCTAGGCGCGTAAACGTAAGATGTCCAGTCTAGTCGCCTTCTCCCTCAGCAGCTCCTGGCTTCCCGTATGGCCTCTAGGGCGCTCGCAGCGAGCTTCGCCCCGTCTCGCCAGTCCAAAGACTGCCCTCCCCATTCGAAGAGGATGAAGCGCGGCGGACGCGGATCTGGCACGGACCGCTCGTAGATTTCCCGGTTTTGTTGAAGGAAAATATCTACCGCCGCGCCGATGTCAGACCAGAACTGATCGCCCTGCTTTTCGTCGGGCTCACGCCCGAAGAGATTGGCATACTGTCGCCTGAAAAGCCGATCTGCGACATCTCGAGGCACGCAGTAGATATTCAGGTACTGACCCGAGCCCAGGACGCCCTTGTGTTCGAACTCGAACGCCTCCCACGATACGAAGCACGGGATCCAGATCCGCTTCGTCGCGCTTCGCTCGAATTCATAATAAAGACTTCGAACGAACCGCCGCCCAAGGTCGTCCTTCAAGCCTTCATTGAAGCCCTCGTCGAGCTTGATCTGGACGTCTCGGCGCTCGTGCCAGACTGCGAACCCGCCGACTGACCAGCCGCCCTCGACGACCTCTCCAAAGGATTCGCTCACGACGTCCTTTCCTTGAAGAACGCGATCACCTTGTCGCGCGCCTTCATGCTGCCGCTCGTCGGGACCGAGCGATGCAGGTGCAGGGTCAGCACTGAGTGCGGGGCCATCGGCTGACCCGGGGCGGCGTCCGCGTCCGCGAGCTCCACCACCTCGACCTTTTCGCCGAACTCGGCCTTCAGGCGGGCGATGCGGGCGTCGGGCACCAGCTTGTCGGATGTGAAGCGCATGGCGATCAGCGACAGGTTCTCGTCCTGGAACCGCTTCTTGGCGCAGGCGATCTCGGACGCCGAGCAATCGAGGCCGCCTCGATCCTTGAACGGCAGCGAGGGCTGGGACAGCACCGGCGCCACCACGGAGGGTTCGGTCATCATCGCGAGGGCGAAACCGCCGGTGAAGCACATGCCGACCGCGCCGACGCCCTTGCCGCCGCAGTCGGCGTGGACCTGGCGGGCCAGGGCGCGCAGCCAGTCGACGATCGGGCTGGAGCGGCCGTCCTTCCAGACCCTGAACTCGCGGCGGACGCAGATGTTCTTCAGGATCTCGCCGATCGCATAGCCGCGCGAGACTTGTTTGCCGGGCTGGCCGAACAGGCTGGGGCAATAGGCGGTCAGGCCAGCATCGGCGAGGTCGCGGGCGAAGGCCAGAACCCCCGGATGCAGGCCTGGAACCTCGTGGATCACGATCACGGCCGGACCGGCGCCGATCTTGTAGACCTCGCGCGACCAGCGCCCGTCATCGAAATCGAAACACTCGAAACCCGCCAGCGCCGTGTCGTTCGCCATATCGTCCCCTCCGCTTTGGAGCGAGGCTAGACCGTGGCCGCCCGGCTGGCGAGACACCTAGTTGGAGACGTCCGGCCTCTGGGGGGTGTCGGTCCAGTCCGACATCGGATCAGGGGTGCGGTTGTCCGGCAGCCGCCATTCGCCGCGATAGGAGAAGTCGAGCGTCCCGCACAGGCGCGCCTGGCCTGACGCCTTGGGATCGTCGCCAAGCGCCTGGATGCGCAGGTCGCGCCGCACCGCGATGGGGCTGAAGGACAGCCAAAGCCGCGTGGAGCCTGGGCAGAAGGCGCGCAGATAGATCTTACCCTGCGCCGCCGAGGCGTCGACCTCGTACAGGGCGGCGTTGGCGTCGACGCTGCTCATCGCCGACAGGCCGCCGGGGCCGAGGTCCTTCGACCGCGCGGCTTTCAACATCGCCTGAGCCGGGACGCCGGTGGCCAGCACCTTCAGCGGCCGGGCGGCGCCCAGAAGGCCGTCCTTGAACAGGATCGTCACGCCCGCGCCCGTCAGCCGCTTGGCGTCCGGCGAAATGGGATCGTACGAGAACATCCGCGTCTCGGCCCTGGCGGCGGAGGACATGGCGCCGATCATCGCCACTGCGACAACTGCGCTCCGGACGATCGATCGACGCATTATTTGGTGCGAAGATTAGCCGCCGAGGCGTCAAAGCCCGACAGCCGCCAGCGATCGCCCTCGCGGCTGAAGGTCAGCAGGCAAGGGCCGTCCTTGCGGGCGGCGCAGACGCGTCCGTCGCCGGTGGGGCGCAGGGCGCCGGCGATCGCCACACGACCCGGGATTGGACGATCCGGCGTGTAGCCGTAGTAGTTGGCGGCCGCGCGGAACGTCGCCGGCCGGATCAGCGCCTCTCCGGCGGCGTCAGCCAGGGGACCAGCGGCGATGGCCGCCAGGGCCATGGCGCTGTTGCTCTGACCAGCGCGTTGCCGGGCCTCTTCCATCAGTCGGGCCTCGATCTGACCCTTGAGCGCGCGGCGGTCGACATGGGCGTCAAAGGTCGCGCGATCGTTGTCGCGGATGGCGACCAGCAGGTCGTGCACGTCGCCGCCGGCGTCGAGCCGATCGACGGTCGCGCAGGCGCTCAGCGAGGCGGCGATGGCGGTCAGGGCGAGGAGGGTTTTCAGGCGCATGACAAGAGGCGTAGCGCCGGATTGGGGCGATTTCCAGTCTGCGCGTGGCCCAAGAAAAAGGGCGCGAGCCTTTCGACCCGCGCCCTGATTTCCGATCTCGCGACTTCGCCTAGTCGAGCTGGCGCTTGATCTCTTCGACGGTGAAGCACTCGATCACGTCGCCGACCTTGATGTCCTGGAAGCCGGCGAACATCATGCCGCACTCCTGACCGACGGGGACTTCGTTGACCTCGTCCTTGAAGCGCTTGAGCGTCTGCAGGGTGCCGAGCTCGAGAACCACGATGTCCTGACGGATGATCCGGACCTTGGCGCCCTTGCGGACCACGCCTTCGGTGACCTTACAGCCGGCGACCTTGCCGACCTTGGAGATGTCGAAGGCCTGCAGGACCTCGGCGTTGCCGAGGAAGGTTTCGCGCTGGATCGGCGCCAGCATGCCCGAGAGCACGCCTTTGATGTCGTCCAGCAGGTCGTAGATGATCGCGTAGTAGCGGATCTCGACCCCTTCGCGTTCGGCCAGGGCTCGCGCCTGCGCCGAGGCGCGGACGTTGAAGCCGATGACCGGCGCGCCGGCGCCCTTGGCCAGCATGACGTCGCTTTCGCTGATTGCGCCGGCGCCCGACAGGATGATCCGCGCGCGGACCTCGTCGGTGGCCATCTTGTCCAGCGAACCGATGATCGCTTCGGCCGAGCCCTGCACGTCGGCCTTGATGACCAGCGGCAGCTCTTTCAGCTTCTTGTCCTGCAGCTTGGCCATCATGTCGGCCATCGAAGCGCCGGCGCCCACCGGGGCCATCGACTTCTCACGCTTCAGGCGGATGCGGTACTCGGTCAGCTCGCGAGCGCGGGCTTCGTTCTCGACCACGGCGAAGGCGTCGCCCGGCGAGGGCACGCCGTCCAGGCCGAGAATCTCGACCGGGGTGGCGGGACCCGCTTCCTGGAGCTGCTCGTTGCGCTCGTTCAGAAGCGCGCGGACCTTGCCCCACTGGCTGCCGGCCACGACGATGTCGCCGCGCTTCAGCGTGCCGCGGTTGACCAGAACCGTCGAGACGGCGCCGCGACCCTTGTCCAGCTTGGCCTCGATCACCACGCCATCGGCGCTGCGGTCGGGGTTGGCCTTCAGGTCCAGCACTTCGGCCTGCAGCAGGATGGCTTCCAGCAGATCGTCGAGGCCGGTGCGGGCCTTGGCCGAGACCTCGATCAGCTGGGTGTCGCCACCCAGGCTTTCGACGACGATCTCGTGCTGCAGCAGCTCGTTGACCACGCGGGTTGGATCCGAGCCCGGCTTGTCCATCTTGTTGACGGCGACGATGATCGGCACCTCGGCGGCCTTGGCGTGTTTGATCGCCTCGATCGTCTGAGGCATCACGCCGTCGTCGCCGGCCACAACCAGCACCACGATGTCGGTGATGTTGGCGCCGCGGGCGCGCATCGACGAGAACGCGGCGTGGCCGGGCGTGTCGAGGAACGTCACGCGCTGGCCGTCCTTCAGGCGAACCTGATAGGCGCCGATGTGCTGGGTGATGCCGCCGGCTTCGCCCGCCGCCACGTCGGTGGAGCGCAGGGCGTCGAGCAGGCTGGTCTTGCCGTGGTCGACGTGACCCATGATCGTCACGACCGGCGGCCGCAGCTCCATGTGATCGTCGTGGTCGTCGGCGCCGATGAAGCCTTCTTCGACGTCGGCTTCCGACACGCGCTTGACGGTGTGGCCGAATTCGGTGGCCACCAGCTCGGCGGTGTCGTTGTCGATGACGTCGTTGATCTTCAGCATCACGCCCTGACGCATCAGGAACTTGATGATGTCGACGCCGCGCACGGCCATCCGGTTGGACAGCTCCTGAACGGTGATGACGTCCGGAATGACGACTTCACGCGCGACGCGGGCCTGTTCGGTCACGCCGCCGCGACGCTTTTCCTTTTCGCGCTCACGGGCCCGGCGGACCGAGGCGAGCGAACGCATCCGGTCGGCGGAATCCCCGTCACCGGCGACAGCCTGGATGGTCAGGCGGCCTTCGCGGCGCTGGGGCGCGCCCTTGACGCGCGACACGGCCTTGTTCGGCGCGGCGCTCTTGCGACGATCGTCATCCTCGTCCGGACGGCGATCCATGGCGCCGCCGCCGGGGCGGGGCGCCGAGCGGGTGGCGCGCTGGATTTCGGGCGTGGC